>ERZ1673765.2-NODE-2-length-229031-cov-43.901601_pt1 | contig 229031 bp, 279 predicted proteins | sample MGYA00580144_ERZ1673765 | MGnify/ENA primary metagenome ERZ1673765 (study PRJEB41219, sample SAMN04549638) | soil metagenome | isolation source: soil | place: USA:California, San Francisco Bay NWR | collected 2009-02-09 ...
GCTGCTGCCAGGCGTTCTTCCTCCTGCTTGGTCAAGAGGCTGACCAGCTCATCCGTGGACACGCCCTGCTCCTTGGCCACGTCGGCCAGCGATTTGCCGTCTTTCAGCTTGCTTTGCAGTTGTTCCTTATCCAGCTTCAGCAGATCCAGCAGCTCATCGTTATCCCAGAGGGACGGCCCTTTTACGAATACTTTACCTTTTCCGAGTTTCTCCGCGCTGAACCAGCCCTTATGTTCGAACTTGACGCCTTTATCCACAGGCTGCTGATTGTCGGCAGCGGCGTAGACGCTTCCGATGCTGCCAATGCTCAACGCCGTAGCCATTGCTCCCAACAGCATTCCGATTTTTGCTTTGCTGAACATGATCTCCATCATCCTTTCCAATATTTTAAACTTGTACCCAGGTACAGCTTTAGTGTAGGGTTTCAATCTTTGATTCGCCTTAGAGAACTGTGGAAAACTCTAGGAATGATCGTGGAAGAGTTGTGTGTCGGGTGAACGCATGAAAAAAGGAACCCGCTGTTTTCAGCGAGTTCCCTGTCGCAAGTGTCCCCCGATGTTTCCCCCGGGGATTCATTCAGATTTCTTTTCCGTCCAATTCAATGTCGCCGCTGCTGGCATCACCGTAGAAGTCGTGCAGTTCATCGTCGTCGGCGATGTCAATGATGACCCCGTCGATATCGGCATCCTCGAATTCATCCCAGATATCGTTGCAGATATTTTCCACCAGTCTCTCGATGTCTCTGGTAGAAAGATCGTCGTATTCATCCTGATACTCGTCAAGGTCGACTTCAATCTCCACCTCAATCTCATCCTCGTCGCCGCTCAAGTAAATCGACCATTCCAGATCCTCATAATCTCCATAGTCGTAGTTCAGGTCATCTTCCAGCTCTTCGATCCGGTCATCGACGTCATCGTCTTCGGCTTTTGCCAGCTTGTCCTCCGCGTCCTTCAATTTCTTCTCCAGCTCGGCAATCCGGGCATCTTTTAGCGCAATTTCCGCCTGCAGGGTGGCAATCCGCGGGTCTTCCTTGTCCGTGACGCTCACGGTATACGTGTTCCCGTCCCACGCCACGTTCTTGTTAAACACACCGGCCATCATCCGCAGAGGAATGTAGGTCGTGCCGTTGATCAAAAACGGTTCGATGTCGGTGGGAACAAGCTGGCCGTTGTACGTCACTTTCACATTGTTGTATTTAACCTGCACGTTTTTGGTCGCGACCGCGGCATCGGAACTGGATGCCAGAACGCCTGCCAGCAGTACGGAAGACAGGACAACGGCCGACGACTTTTTCCACATGCCCGCTCTCTTCCCCTTGGTATTTTTCAACACCATGTCTCACCCCTTCAGCCAATTCCTGATTTTGGTACCGACCCCGGTACAAGCACAGTGTATCGTTTCTTTTTTTGAATTCTCTTTGAAATCGGACATTTTTTGCACAAATCCTCACCCGCTCAACTGGCGCATGTTTCGCGTCATGCCCTCCACGGTGTACATGATCCGGGACAGTCCCCACGACAGGAACACAGTGCCCGCGTAGATCACCAGCAGGTAGAGCAGTGTCAACCCGATGTTGGCGAAAATCCACGACAGATCCCCCGTCAGCTTGATCAGCGCGAGGTTGCAGCAGATCATGACGGCCGAATGGGTCAAATAGATAAACAGCGTGAGCCCTTTCCGGAAACGTATCGGAATGGAATCTGCCCAGCGCTCCAGCACCATGATCAGCACGATCAGGGAGACAAACGCCGCCAGCACGAATCGCAGGTGAACCGCCACATAAATGGTGTCAGACAGGATAAACAGGACCGCGCTAACGACGGACAGCAGCGCACAGGCGAGCAGCAGCCCCCGATGTGTTCGCAGGAAGTGCATCATCTCATGCCGGTACCAATACAGCAGATGGCCCAGGTAAAAGGTGAAGATCCAGGCGGGAAAGAAATGGCGCGTCGTCAACCCCAGCCATCCGTGATGCAGGTAGTGAATGTACACGTATTGAAGTCCCATGAACAACCAGATCAGGACCGTGATGTTTTGCTTGGTGATCATGTTTCGAAACAGGTAGGCAAAGACGTAATACTGGCACAGCATAAACAGAAAGTAGAGCTGATCGCCCGTCTTGCCCAAGAGAATCGAGACAAACGCTGCTTTCGTATGCGGCCATTCGTCGTAGAGCAAATAATGATACACCACTCCGGCGCACAGGAACGGCACAACTACATACAGCAGCTTTCCGGAAAAGAACTGCCGCGCCGTTGGCCGTTTGACATCAAAGGTGTGGGCCGTAAAAAACCCGCTGATCATCGCCAGCAGAACAGTGCCGTACCGGCTCAGCTGATTCAGGGCAGTGGCCCAGAAAGCACTGTCGTACTGAAGCACCAAGGCCGTGTAATGACCCGAAAATACGAGAAAGGATGACAACAACTGCATAAGAAAAAGCGTTTTAAACAACCGCGACTCTTTACCCATTTCAACGCTCCTTTGTACAGGGATTGCCGGTCCCAAGCTGCCCGATCCTCTTTTGGGTAATGTTTTTAATATAAAATAACAATTTTTGATTCAGATTTGAAACGGCGATGGCTACACGGTCTGCTCTCTGGACCTGGCAGCCACAGCCTTTTTCGCCAAATGAAAAGACCCGCGCCAGTCATTGACGCGGGTGGAGATGTGTGCCAAAAGCCAGCAGTTGGCTTACGCGGTTTTCTTCAGTTTTTTGGCTGCCCAGTTGCCGAGCGATTGGATTGCCTGCACCAGGCAGATCAGAATGATCACCGTCATGATCATCACTTCAATGTCCCACTGCTGATAGCCGTAGCGCAGCGCCAAATCGCCCAGGCCGCCCGCGCCGACCGCTCCCGCCATCGCCGTCGCCCCGATCAGGCCGATGGTCGCGATGGTCAGGCACAAGACGATGCCCGGTCGGGCTTCGCGAATCATGATGCGAAAAATGATTTGCGAGCGGGACGCGCCCATCGCCTGATACGCCTCGATTACGCCCCGGTCCACTTCGAGCAGTGCCGTTTCCATCAGGCGGGCGATATACGGCGTGGTGTACACGATAAGCGGCACGATCGCGCCCTCGACACCGATGGAGGTGCCGACGACAAACTCTGTGAATGGAATGATCGCCACCATCAAAATGATGAAGGGAAGCGAACGAATCACGTTAATGATGACGTTGAGACTGTGGTAGACCCATTTGTTGGGGGCAAGGTGATCCGGACGGGTAATGACCAGCAGCACGCCCAGCGGGATGCCCAAGAGCGTGGCGATGAACAGGGAGACCCCGACCATGATCACCGTTTCTTCAAACGATTGGTAAAACAACGGCAGCAGTTCCACCAGTCGATCCATTATACCCCCACCTCCGCTTGTGATACGACATCCACCCGGTACACGGACTGGCGCAGATACGCAATTCCCTCCTGCACCGCCTTGTCTTCACCGGAAATATGCAGCAGCAGAATGCCGAGCGCGGTACCTTTTATCGAGCTGATCGATCCGTACAGCAGGTTTGTTTTGACCGGATAGCGGGAGGCAAGCGTTCCCAACACAGGATCGAGCGCCGCATCGCCGCGGAACGCGACGCGCAGGATGTACGCGCTGGGACCGGCGTTCTTGATTTTGGCCAGCATCTCTTTCGGGACCTTGTCATCAAAAACCGTCTTGATAAAGTTGCCCGTCGTCGGCTGCTGTGGATTGCTGAAGACATCCAGTACCGTTCCCTGCTCGATGATGACCCCGTTTTCCATAATCGCGACGCGGTCGCAGATTTTTTTAATGACCTGCATCTCGTGGGTGATCAGCACAATCGTCAGGCCAAACTTTTGGTTGATGTCCAACAGCAGGTCAAGAATCGACTCTGTGGTTTGCGGGTCAAGCGCCGAGGTCGCCTCGTCGCATAGCAGGATTTCCGGGTCCATGGCCAGCGCCCGGGCGATCCCCACCCGCTGTTTCTGCCCGCCCGACAATTGGGAGGGGTAGGCGTTTGCCTTGTCTTCCAAACCTACCAGGCGCAAAAGTTCCTCCACTTTTTTACGAATCTGCTCTTTCGGCACCCGATTCATCCTGAGAATTTCGGCCACGTTGTCAAACACGTTGTACGACGACAGCAGGTTAAAATGCTGAAAAATGACGCCAATCTTTTTGCGGGCCTGGCGCAGTTCCTTTTCGGACAGCTTCAGCATGTCCTGCCCGTTGACCACAACCGATCCGCTTGTCGGCTTTTCCAGCAGGTTGATCGTTCGCAGCAGGGTGCTCTTCCCTGCTCCGCTGAATCCGATCACGCCAAATATTTCTCCTTTGTTGACGTGGAGCGTTACGCCCTTTAATGCGTCTACCTGTTTGCTGCCAACCTTGTATGTCTTGTGAATATTCGTCAGCTGTATCATCTGCCCATGCTCCTCCCTGTTGGGACGCTCCCCTCCTTACCAAGAAGGGAGCACCGATCCGGAAAACTCTTCTTCGATGAACTTCTTGACTTCTTCCGACCGATAGAGCGTGACCAGTTTTTGATAGAGCGGGTTGTCCTTGTCCTTTGCGTTGACTGCGATAACGTTGACGTACGGGGAGTCCGCACCTTCGGCAAAAATCGCGTCTTTTTTCGGGTTGTACCCTGCTTCCATGGCAAAGTTGGTGTTGATGCTTGCCGCATCCAGGCTCTTCAGCGTCCGGGCGAGCAGGGCCGCCTCCAGTTCTTTAAAGACCAGTTTTTTCGGATTTTCGATGATGTCCTGCGGCGTTGCTTTGTCGCCGACGCCGTCTTTCAGCTTGATCAATCCCGCCGCCTGATAAAGCAGCAAAGCGCGCGCCCTGTTGGTCGGGTCGTTTTGGATGCCGACCGTGCCGCCTTCCGGGATGTCTTCTACCTTCTTGTACTTGGTGGAGTAAATCCCCATCGGGAAGGTAACGGTTTTGCCAAGCTCGACGATCTGCGTTTTGTGATCTTCATTAAATTTCTCTAAAAACGGAATGGTTTGAAAGCTGTTTACATCAATGTTTCCTTTATCCAACGCCTGATTGGGAAGAACGTAGTCGTTGAACACGACGACTTCGATGTCCAATCCTTCTTTCGCGGCCACTTCTTTTACCTTGTTCATGATTTCTTCGTGCGGGCCGGCCGTCACACCCACCTTGATCGACGTTTTCTCCCCAGCAGATGCGGCCGAATCGTCCGACGAGTTACCTCCGCAAGCGGAAAGCAGCGTGCCGATCACGAGCAGCATGATCATCAACAAACGCGTTTTTTTCATGTTGTGTTTCTCTCCTTTTCTCCGATCACACGATGATTTTTGCATAAGTGAACATCATATCTTTGTGTTTATAATTCCGATATGATTAGTTGGATTATAGCGTGTCTCCCAATGTCTGTCAATGACCACCAATAATCAGAGAATTGCGAACATATCAAGCACGAATGTCAACGATGCAGATGATTTGTCAAATACGTGCCGAAGGAAGTGGAACCTGAATGTGCGAAGAAATGATGTGCAGGATCGTGAATGCGGACAAAAACCGGGAGAGATTTGAGGATCATGCTGGGGGACAGCAAATCGGGGGTCAGCTGGAGCAAATATGTTTGGCTGACTCAACAGCGGTGAATTGAGATACTCGCTATGACGGTGTATAATTAGAGATTGTCACATTGCCTTATCGTTCATCGAAAACAAATGATCTACGTCTTCTGCCATGCTTCCGGAGCTTGAAATCGTCCATGCCGTTCCATGCACGAAGCGGACGAACCTGGAGCAGGCGGTTGTTTGATAAAAAGCTCCGACCATCTAGTCTTTAGATGATCGGAGAAGTAGTACGTGAACGATGTCATTATAATTGATCAATATAATAATTTCCTTATATAAATCATGGTAGCTAAGTGAAGTATCTCCTCATTTGGTGCTTTTGCGAAAAAAAGGAGGCAGTCTCCTGCACAATTTGACTGCCTCAAATTTATTCCCAAGAACATTTGTCGAGGAATTGCCTCTTCACCATGTTTATCGGATGGCCAAGCGGACAAATTCATGCATAAATTATGGTAATTGGTCTGACCACCTGCACTTCAATCAATAACCCACCTTGTGATTATATCGTTTCTGACCTTTCCTCCCTTTTCCATTTATCAATCATTTCCTGTGTGATCATGTGTCTGGAATCTACAGCGTCCATCAGTTCATCATGGGGCATTGAATTTTCTCCGTTTCCATAAAATAACGTGATATGTACTCCTTCTGATTGAGCTATCTCTACTGCGGGGATAAAATCACTATCCCCTGTGATCAAGATTGCGTGAGTTATTAATCTTTTCGTACCATGCATCACTAAATCAGTAGCTAAAGCAACATCAACTCTTTTTTGTTCAAACAAAGGTTTTCCGTCATCCGTTTTTCCTCTGTATTGCAATTTACCCTTCCGAACGGTAAAACTATTCAATCTACTCAATCTTCTGAGAAATCTCTCCGCAGATGAAAACTTTTGTTTTTCCTCAGGTGTCGGCTCGGCGGATTGGTAAGGTAAACTGCCGCTCTTCTCTGCAAGTTGCTATCTCCCCATAATGAAATAGCGGGAAAGGTTGCCCTTTCCCGCTGTCTACTCTTGACCTACTTTAATCCCACGCAAACCGCTGCTCTTTCCACGGGTCTCCATGGCAATCTAAAAGTTACTTTTCGGTCAATATACTGCCGATAAGCAAAGCCCCTTTTCATCAAGAAGGGGTTCTTTTCATCCTGTAAACTTCTCCAGCTTCGCGCATAACTCATGCTGCCAATCAGCGTCATCAGTCATATGCGCCAGCAGCGACAGATTCTTGAGTTTGGAAATTTGCCACGCTCGACTGACATGGGCATCCATACAATGGGCAAACTCGGTCATTTCTGCATCAGTCAGCGGTCGGCGTTTGTTGATGGTCCACAACTCGCAAATACGCTGATCCACGGCCCACATCAGAACGTCACCATCCATGCAGGCAGGTAGCAAAAGAGGAACCATATCACCAAGCCGATCGCCACAACCGATAGTCCTAACGCCAGAACTTCATTGAGCACACGAAGCCTAAGCCAAAGTTTCAACTCTTTCATACACCATACCTCCTTGTGGTTTTGATACAGTGTATGAATCAGAACAGAAAACTTGCCTGTCCAGTACAGAAAAAATTTCTACTCAGTACAGTCGAAGTCGTACAAGTCATCTATATAGCACCCGAAGAATTTTGCGATTCTGTGTAGTGTCTCTATGTTCGGAACCACCTTGCCGCTGGCGATTCGGGAAAAGTATGATTCGTTAAGTCCCAACTGCTCGGCAACATACTTCTTTTTCAATCCCTTTTGCTCAATCATGGCTCCGATCCTGCACTTTGCAGCCATAAAATCACCCCCTGCCTATTTCAGCAGGGGGCTTGTCGAATCCTTTGGTGAAGGAACAGAGGTTTTGGCGAAAAGAAATCCCCCGCCGCAGCGAGGGAACGGTGAAAGAGGGTATCCTCTGTCATTATTGTCGTTCTTCCGCGATCTTAACCATCAGCTCGTCATCTTCTTCTGCACTTCGGCCCGGAGCTTCTGCTCGTGGATCCGAAGCATTTCCGTCTGGCCGCCCCATCGCCACATGACAAAGTGTTCGATACGGTCGTTCTTCTCGCCCATAATGGTGATGCCTGCGCGTCGCAGCTCTTTGGCCGCTTCCCTCTCCTTGGTGAGCGCCGCTTTGCCGAGCAGACGGAGATACGCCCCATACACGATCGGAAATCTAGTATCTGAGGACTCCATTAGGGGAATGTCGTGCTTTAGGAATTCAACAGCCTGGTGCCATAGGAGCCAGGTCTGGACCAGTTCATTAGGGTCCACGTTCATCACCAAACTAGAACATTTGTTTGTATTATATCTGAACCCAAACGAAGCGTGCAAGCGGGATGTTGACGAATAGTACCATATATGGTACTATAATATCGAAAGGAGGGAAGTAATGGCAGGGGTTGAGAAGATCATCGAAAAAATGATACACCGCCCCAATGGAGTAAGGTTCCGTGAAATCGCCAAAGTCCTTGAGCACCACGGCTACATAGAAGTGAGGGTGTCCGGTTCACACCACCACTTCCGCAACCGAAAAGGCGACTTGATCACGATACCTAATCACAACCCCATCAAGGCGGTGTACGTCAAAGATGTATTGAGGAGAATCGGGAGGTAGCCGCCTCCCCTCTCCACCCTAATCATAACCTCTGCCAAATAAGTATGGCAAACAAAGACCTGAATCATTACCTCAGTTTACCCTACACGCTTGTCATTAAACCGATGGACGACGAATCTGGCCGGTACTATTACGGAACATACCTGGAATTGGACGGCTGCCAGTCACATGGCGAGACGGTTGAAGAACTGCTTCGTAACCTGGAAGAAGCAAAGCGCGGTTGGTTAGAGGTCAAGTTGGAACATGGCGATCCGATCCCGGAACCGCAAGAGGAGTACAGCGGCAAGATCAACCTGCGTATGCCGAAGTCACTACACCGGCAGCTTGCGGTTGAGGCACAATTGGAAGGCGTAAGTTTGAACCAATATATGCTCTACAAATTGAGCAAATAGATCCAGTAAAGCCCCCGTCATCAGGCGGGGGTTTTTTTATACAGAGTAAGAGGGGAATTGTCAAAGTAAGAGCATTGTCTTCCATACCTAAGAGTAGGTCGTGCTGGATATATACTTTACAGCTTGGTGCCAGGTGATCCAGGAAATGACAAGTTCAGTGGTATAAGTACAATCACCAGTAGGAACAATAATACTGGATATTGCATCAAAAATATTGACCTAGAAGTCCTAAATGAATATAATAAACACCTCTTGATAATCATCAACCCTCTGTGTTACCATGTGAATAGCTAGTTAGTGGAGGAACGTTATGATTCGGTTTGAAACAATTGAGCAACTAAAAAGCTTTTTAAGTGAAGAACTACTTTTCACGAATGAAGCCACGCAACTACTTGGTATCACTCCTCAACGTCTCAATCAATTGGTTCACTCTGGTAAAATATCCCCTGTGAAATCGTCTAGAGCTGGTACTTTGTTTCTTAAGCAGGAACTTGAGGAAAGAAAAAAAGAGATTTCGGGAATTGAAAATGTTTCATTAGCAGGAAGGGTGGTGGAAAAATTGAAAACGGTAAATAGTGAAAAGGTAATTCAAGAAGCAATTAATTATTTCACCATCCAGTCATTCTTTAATAATTACGACAGAAAGGCTGAACCGGTTTTTGAGCAACTAAATCAACATTTTGATCTGACGGAGCCGTTAACTAGATTTTTTCGTGAATTGACACGGATACTTGATTGCGATCAATTCATACTTGAAAAGACATATGAGAATACGTTCAAGGGGTTCGAATCACTAAAACCAACCGATTTCGTAGTTAAAAGGGGTCAGGAGCTATATCCAAAACTTCTTGAAAAAACGGAGCATGCCCCTCGATTTCTTTTTATGCGAGGAAATCCTACGTTAGTAAAATATCATACTGTTGCAGTAGTCGGCACAAGAAATCCAACTGAAGATGGAGTAAAAAAGTCCGAAAAATTAGCAAGTTTATTAGGTAAATACAAAATTGTCGTAGCCTCTGGTTTGGCAAAGGGGATAGATACGGCTGCACATAAAGGCGCATTAAGCAACAAGAAACCCACTATTGCTGTTATCGGGACGCCCATTACTAAAGTGTATCCTAAAGAAAATGCTCGCCTACAACAGCAAATTGCGGAAGAGGGACTTGTAATTTCTCAGTTTGCACCATCATCCCCTACACATCGATGGAATTTTCCAATGCGAAATGCAGTAATGAGTGGCATTTCATTAGCTACAGTAGTAATTGAAGCTGGAGAAACAAGCGGTGCCTTACTACAAGCTGATTATGCATTAAAACAAGGTAGGCTCGTTTTTATTCCCCAGAGCGCGCTGAACAACGAAAAACTTAAATGGCCTCGAAAGTATATTCAGAGGGCAGGAGCTGCATGTTTTTCAAAAATTGATGAGTTAATAACCAAATTGGAACAATCAAAGGTCATAAATAATGAATCGATAAATGATGCTGAACAAATGACCTTATTCGACTCGGAAGTAGGGATTCACTATGTTCGTCGAAGTGACCAATCTAAAAGGACTACTAATTAATTTAGATAGTTTCGACATGTCTTCTGACTACAAATGGAAGGAAATAATAACAAAAGTAGGCTGTGTTTTCTTAACAGATGACGACGATCGTCGTACAGCCTTAAACAAAATCTGCGAAACCGAGCTTACCTTCTCCGAAAAAAATGTTTCATTCCTCGGAAACATTAACTTAAGAACTGCCATAAAAAAACTAGGACTTCAACCTTATGAAATTGCATATGTGACGGCATCAGTAAAAGAACTAAAGGCTGGATTGGCAGAACCAATCGGAACAATACTAATAAAATCTGGCCTTGTCGAATACGAGGACGCGGGGTATATGTCGGATTTTCTTTTAGATGACATCCCTGACATCCTGGATATCATCAGAAACACAACAGGGTATTTTTCAGAGGTTCAAGCTACTCTACTTGACACGGGAAATTACGCAACATCCGGGTATTTATTTACCTTCAATCTGAATGTAGATGGGGCTGAATGCGCGGTCATCTCGGGCGGAAGACTTTTTGGGCCTGAACACAGTAAATTCCCTGTACATCAACTGTCTCACCGAATATGGCGAAGTAAAAAAGATAATTCACAAGATGAAATCTTCTTTGGTATTTTCGGACCAATGATTGAAGTCGTTAACGACAATTTTGACAAGGTAGATGGTATTACAAGAGTTCCTCCACGTCCTGACGATAAACGAGACCGACTCCTACCTATCGTAGTAAAGTTATGTTCTGGTGGAAAATATAAAAATTTTTGCGAATCTTTAATATGTCGCGAAACGTACCAAAAGCAAAAAGGCCTGAATAAGGAGGAGAGGATTCAAAATGTTAAGGGAAAATTTTGGGCTAGCAAAGACGTAAAAAACAAACATATCATCTTGATTGACGATGTATTAACAACTGGGTCTACGGTTAAAGAATGTGCAACCATGCTTTTAACAGCCGGTGCTTCGAAGGTTACAATTGTAGTTCTTGCAGTCAATCAATTCCCCAGTTGGAGACAACCACATGATTTTCCATGCCCAAGCGAAAATTGCGACGGAAAAATGCTACTTAGGTTTCGAAAAGATGGGCAAAAAGCATTCTTTGGTTGCTCCAACTTTTTTGACAAGAATTGCAGAGAGAATTTCAATTTTCGAAGGGGATGGAAAGAGTACTATAGACTAAATATTAATAATAATGAAGAAGAAGAGGATAGCTCTTTCCAATTTTAAGTGCGTTTGAATAACCAGCCCTCTACACGGTGGAGGGCTGGTTATTCACTCAGCGCTCGCTTTTTCGTCTCAAATACGCCGCAACCACCGTAGCGGCTGCTGCCACAGCGTTTTCGAAAGCGTTAATCTGGTCGTCCGTGATGATCGAGTATCCGAACGCCTCCAATGTCAAATTTGCCGCACCGAACAGGCCGATGATGAGTACCACAATGTTTCCGTCACACACATCCTTTCTTCAGCTTCACTGTTTTCGTCGCCTGTTCCCACTCAACGTCCAACCCGAGGATGGCAGCCAACTCCCGCGCAGGGGCATACGCTGTCCCGTTTTCAATGATCTCCGTCAGGTCTTGGCCGTTCACCTTGACCTGCTTTGTGCAGGCGCACCATTCCACCTTGCCGCCGACTGCTTCAGTTACAGCCCGGATCGGCAGCCAGGATACGCCGTCGCGGAGATAGCCTTGAACCGGCAGGCGGCAGCCGTTAATCTCAATGGAAACCTTATCCACAGCTTTTTGTTCCTTCTGTGGATTTTTTTCGGGGGGGATATAGGCTACGCCGATATACTCACAAAAGGCCTTAACCACTGCTTCTGCGTAAGTCTTCCAGTTATCTCTCAACTTTTTCGCATCGGCGGGGTGGTCAATAAACCCATATTCCAGGATGATCGTTTCCACCTTACCAGTATCCCGGTGCATGAAAAAGTAATCTTTTCCTCCAGCCCCCGCCTTGTTGTATACTTTGCGGAATTTCTGTCCGCAATTTGCGACAGCTTGGGCAAGTCGTTTAGCAAGGGCATCATTCGCGAATACAGAGTAAATTGCCTCGACACCTTCCCCGCCACCGGCATTAATATGGTTGGAAATGCAGTATTTTGCACCGCTGTCTCGCACCAACTTTGTGCGTTGTGATGGCGTGAGGGATGTATCTGTTGTTCGCGTGAGAGCAACAGGAACACCCAACGCTTGGAGCCGTGCGTATTGGTATGTGCTGATCTGCAAAGTGAGGTCCTTCTCTTTCAGACCGTTCCCAATTGCTCCTGGGTCAGTCCCGCCGTGTCCAGGGTCGATAATCAAAATGGGTGTTGTCACGTTCTCTCCTCCCTGTTGATCGTATTTATAGAGGTTGTACTGTTCGATAAGTCGCATCAGCTTTTGCGGATATTGCGGGTCCGTAGCGTACCCTGCAGCGTAAACCTCTCGACATGCTGTTTTCCAGTCCGAACCTAACACCTTGGCATACCGTGGTTGTAAGAGGAATGCTGTGTGGTCCCGGATAGATTCATCCCATGACCGGTATTTTTTAAAGTCAGATGCCTTTCGCACCTTTCGACCGTTAACGAACTCATCAGAAATCTTGGTGTACGTACCACCCGGACCAACTCCTTTAATTCCGAACAGGTTGTTTGCCTGTGTCGCCAATTCAGATGTGCCCCAACTAGACTCAAGAATCGCTTGTGCAATCGTCAAAGAGGCTGGCACGCGAGATTCGCGCATACCAGCCACTGCAGCCTGAGCGATTTTTTCAATGAATGTCTGTTGGTTCATTTGCGTTCGCTCCACTTTTTTCGTTTTGGAATGAGTTTTTTACACCGGAATGGATGCCGATTGCAGCCAATGCTTCAATAAAGGCCAGCTTACCAGCTTCGAGATAATCCCCGCCGAACAATAGCGCATTGATCAGGTTGAACGAAACCGTAAGCAAGACCACGGCCAACGGAATCAAATTGTTTGGATACCACTCTTCACTTTTTAACCACGCGGCAATCGCCATAACCACTGCAACAACCAATCCAATTTCAATCACGTTTGTTCTCCTCCCTCACTTGGCCTGAAAAGTGTTTTCCAATCGCTCAATGCGGAATTCCATCTTTTCCAGAGTTGATGCAATTTTCTCTTGAGTTTCTTGCATCTTTTCGATATGTTGCATCAGGCGTTCTTCGCGCTGTTTTGCTTCCTCGTGAATCTGCTGCTCTCTTTCACGAGACACTTTTTTCTCTTCCTTGTACTGCTGCAATAAAAAAAGCACACATACAACAAAGAGTGTGCTTGGTAAGCCGAATTTGAGTGCAAATTCTGTGATAAATGCTGTATCCATCATGGGAAAATCACCTTTCCTTCTAACGCTCGAATTCTTTGTTCACCTATACCCTCAATCTCCGCCAATTGCTGCATGGATCGGATTGGGCGATTTTTAATGATCTTATCTGCCAACCTCTCTCCTATTCCCGGAAGTCGAATCAATTCTTCTCGACTGGCCGTATTAATGTTCACTTTCACGGCTGTGGTAGTATATGCAAGATAAGAGAGTCCGAAGAAAACAACGAGCGCTAAGAGGATAAGGGACAAATAAAATCGCATCCATGTTCCCTCTTTTCTGCGTGATTTGAACATGCTACAATCTTAGCTGTCATTCGCTTGTCTGCGTGGGCGAATGGCCCGGAGGAAAGTGTGCCCGCACTCCCTCCGGTTACCACACGCAGATTTTTTATTGACTTTTGTAAGACATGGTCTGATCGTATTCTTGCTGCGTAATCCACCCTTTCTCCAGCGCGTTGTCAATCTGATCTTGCCTGAATTTTTCTGCGGCATATTGCATGACAGGAATCACATACGGCTCTGGAATCTGTGCGAATGTACGATTGCCAAAAATGTAAATATCCATCGCATACGCTGAAACTCTCCACGGATAAATCGGCATTTTAAAACCTCCCTTTACTCCTGTTCCGGAAATTGACTGAAATAATGATCAAAAAAAGCTGACAGGTTAGCATTCATTTCTGCTACCAAAAGATAAAGGTCGCTCATTGGCATCTGAGCCAATTGCTTCTCTTTGCGAATCTGAATAAGCGACTTTTGATTAATGAGCCTCACTCATACGCACCTCCGAATCCATCCAGGATAATATTGCTTGGCCCGACCAACCGTTGATTGGTTTGGTCATACCACCCTTTCGTCACAATCACATCGTCAACGGTGGACAAATCCTCTTCAAATTTGTTATGGGCGATGTCCGAAAACAAGGCATCCTCCAGGATCTGCACCCTCGTAATGAGGTTGGTAATTTGCAGATCATTATTGAGGATGCCTGCTTCCCATCGATTCGCATCGTTTTCGGTCGGAGTATCTCCATACTTCCAATTCAACTTCGCATTGTACCCCACATTATCACGCTCCTGGCAAAATGCTGATTTTGATTCTAATCCCCCAATCAAGCGCCGTCTTGGTTGTGTTTGTGAACACATACGGCCTGCCGTTCAAGACAGCGCTCGTTGCATCCTCCCATGTCGGATTCTCGTCATACCCGTTGTTGCAAACCTGAACGTTCACCACGGCATTTTGCGGATACTGTGCATTAAGCGTCAGCACCATCCTATACGGCTGTGCGTCTGCCGGAAGAGGTATTCTCGTTTCCAACTCGATTCCGTCAACGGTGCGCTTGAATGTGTATGTCCTGGTTGACGATGCCCCGTACTGGTCAGTTGCCGTGATGGTTAGGTTGTGCGTTACGTCGGGTTGCAGAGTAATCCAAATATCATCCGGGATTGTTAGTGTTTCTTGCTTTCCGTCCGTCCCCGCGAATGAGCGAATGATTGTGTCTCCTACTTTTTCCGTGATTGTGAAGGAGTAATGCTCTATATCTGTGACTGTGTAGTTAATCGACGGCGGAGCAGAAATGCTTCCCAAGTCTTGGTCAGATCCGGAAATCTGCGGTGGTTGATTGTAAAGCACAGTGAAGTTCCTGACCGCATCAACGCTCTTGCCGCCTTTGTCATCCTCTGCCCATACCGTGAGCTTGTGCGTGACAGAATCATCCAATATTGGCGTAACTGGTGTTGCACCGTCATACAGGCGACTGTTCAAATATGTCAGTGTTTTGCTAAAGTTAAGCGGCGTTGTTCCATCTGAAACCGAAGCCGTGACGTTGTATGTTGTACCATCGTCGATTTTGAATTTGACTGTGACGACATTTCCACTGTCCGCATCGGTTGCGCTACCTGAAATCTGATATGTGCTTCCTTCCGTCAATGTGAGATTATTGGGTGGGGACGAAAGGGAGAGCGTTGGTATTTGGTTCAGATACGAAGAGATCGATGTTGTTGTGATCTCAAATGATCCCCCCAAGTTAACGCCAGACCCATAGTAAATATTTACGTAAAGATTATTGGAATCTGGATCATTTCCCCAGGCATTATGCTTACCGAAATATCTTACTGTAGCAACCCCTGGATAGTCGTCGACTGCGTAGACCATGATAGCATAGTTGCCATCCACGTTATTCCATTTTGATAATGTTCTGTCATGACCTGTGGAGCTACCTACAATAACGCCATATTTATCTTTGGCTTGAATACTTCCATAAACACCCCCACCGTTATCAAATACTCCCACACTTACGGTGTTTGCTTTGAGGGATTCCACTTTATAGCCAAAAAATAACTTTCCATCAACGCTTCGTTTTATTACGAACTGAAATACTCGGTATTCGGAGGCGTTCGCCGAATATTTCTGTGTGTTGTAATTCGCTGAGGACACCCAAACATCATCAAATCCAGTAAGGATTGTTTGCGCCATCTTCATCCCCCTTTCCTAACGCAAATGGCCGTTATCCGAAGGTTTCCTCATTTTTACACCACTCCTACCAGTTCGCTAACGGTTATCGTTTGTCGGATGATCGTATCAGACGGTACAGGCACATAAACCTGATTTTCACTGATTAAAGCGCCTGTTACATCTTTGAGTTGTACAAGATTGATCACACTTACACTTGCGGCGGGAACCATGTACTCCATCGTCAGCACATTGCCTTGCACAGACTTTATCGTAAAATCTGTGATCTCATGGTCTTGGTTCAAAACCACCTTGGCTACGTTGGTATTTACAAAGTCGGCAACGCTTCCGAGAAATTGGTCTGTGATCATTTAATTTTCACCTCCTCGCCGCGAACGGCAAACGGCGTAATCCCGAGTCGCCACGTCGTCGATAAGCCGGTCATGCGTTGCAAAGTGGTTTTGTAGATGTTCTCTTGCAAGGCGATGCCCTCTTTAATCTCTGTTTTCTGGTTGTAGATCAAGTTGGCTGGCTTGACCGTTAGGACTGTATGGTTAACCTCTTTGAACACGGCAGCATCGTCAATGGCGGCTTTCACATAGAGGATGAAGTTATGGACATCCACATCAACGATGACCAATCCCTTTCCGACAAGCTGATCGAGTTGCTGCTGTAGCCAGCGGATGGTGAAGGGCGGTTTCGTTTGGTAGCGATTAAGAATGCGCTTCCTGCGGAAATCGAGTGATTCTGTGGATGGATCCGCTTGAATACCGAGCATTTTCTCTCGCCGCTCGATGCCCTGTATACTTGAAGTCATGACGAATTGATCGTCAAACAGTTGTTGGATCGCCTTTTCCAAGTCTTCAACCTCTGCGGTCTCAGCTTTTGCCAATTCCACAAAATCGACAATCTCGTGGTAAATATCCGGCCAATAATTGATGATGCGGTCAGACATTAAGCGTCACCGTCCCTAAGACAGGAATTTCCTCATCCGTCAGTGTGATGTTTTCGGGCGATCCGTTCAATGTTGTGTTTGTCACATCCACGATGCCCGGTACACTTAAAATAGCCGCTTGAATTAAAGCCTCGCGAACAATGATTTCCTTTGTGTTCGCCCACGTTTTGCGCAAACCAAGCAAATAATTTTCGATAGCTTGTTCGATCGATGGTCGAACCTGCTGCAACGTTGTGCCATCTGCCAGCGCTAGTGTTGCCTCAATGTCAATCGCCACCTGTTGTACACCCGCAATTGTGACGACATGACCTATAGGCGCTTCCCCTAGCCCTTTGCCTTGATTCACCACCGGATCAATGATGGTTTGTACCTCATCCACAAGCGTTTGCGAGGGGGCGTTCCAGTCCGATGCAATAATCACGCACTTTACAGTTCCGCCTCCTTGCCAAGTAGGAAAAACTTTTGTATCTCCAACACCGTCAATGGCATTGATTTTTCGTTTATAGTCAGCAATATTGCCGCCAAATGCCGGTTCGTTCATAGTTTCAAAGTAACGTTTGCGCAGTTGTTCATCTGTTTCCTCATCTTCCCCCGGCACAAGCACGTCCGCAAGCTCCGCGCGTACCAAACCATCAATATATTCAATTGGCAACATTTGCCCTGACACTTGATTTCCGATAGTCCCAACCTGCTCGCATTCCATGATAAATTCTCCTGGACCAATACGTTCTTTCGTAATGAAATTGAGCGCCCCCAAAGAAAAACGGCTATTTATCGGAACGTCAAAGGGGACATTATTCTGCCCATAGAATAACCCCTTCCTCTTCGCTGGTTTTGCTTCTTCTCTAGGGACGCCATATTCTGCTGTACGTCTTGAAAGTGGTTCTCCTGTTGCTGTATCTGCAAAAGAGAGATTCCAGTTGACTTCCAAATCTGCGTACATTTTTGCCATTTCAGCAGCGACTGCGGCGCAGGCTGTCCAAATCAAACTACCCTCGCGCTTGTCCACTTTGTCGTCGATAACAGACAGCATCCGGTTTAAGATGTAGTCAAACGTCATATGTTCAAACATGATTACACCTCCTTCGTCATGGTGAAGTTGCCAAAGACGGAGACAACCGTAAACTCGACTAACATGGAATCACCTTGCGTCTGGAAAGTTATGTTTTGCACATCTGAAATGCGGTCATCTTGCAGGAGCGCCTCTTTGATTAAACGCCGTATCTCAGACTGCACAAAAAGAGGGCTTTTCCCGATAAGCCCTTGCAGTTCGCTCCCAAAATCGAAGCTGTATATCAAGTATTGGAATCGCTCTGTCTCCAGGATGACGAATACGGCTTGCTTCACAGCTTCCAGCCCGTCGATCATCTGGGTAATTCTCTTATTCTCCAGGTCGAGTTTCCACGTCAAGGATGGCTGTTGCTGTTCCTCTACAGGCGCGTTTAGAATGCTCCCTCCGGCTGGTATCATTCATCCCTCACCCTGTCCAAAATAACGTATTTTTGACCGCCTTGGATGCGTATGAGGATCACTCTGTCCCTCTCTTGCAGTTTTGGCCGCAAAATATATTCGCCTGTCCCTAGAGGGACTTTCAACTCCCTTGTCGCTTCGGTCAGCTCCAAAAACTCTTGCGTCAAAATGAAACGTTGGTCTACCTCAACTTCCAATGGCTCGACGCTTTTGATTGTGCCGTAGAAAATTCCCACAGGGTTGGAGGCTTCCACGGCGTCAGATGCGGCTTGTTTGATTAACGCTAGCATGCTCATTAAACCACCTTCAAAACGATACTCATTTTGTGGTCATCCCCATCAAATTGGTGCGTGACCTCATCGACTAGAAAGGGCTGGTTGATCTCGTACTCGTTGATGACGATTGGAACATAGCAGCCAGCTCTTACCCTCACGTCGCCAATCGCCTCCACCTGCAGCGTCTTCGTCTCTCGATTTTTCAGCGCGATAAGCTGGTTCAGCAGTTCATTGATCTGCGCCTCATTCTTGTCCTCATCTACCGACTGCGTAAGTTGCAGCGTGCCCCACTTAGCGATATTCGCGCTGTCCTTGGCAATGTATACGTCACGTTTGCCGGTTTTCTTGTTGTCTTTGTACAGCTTCACTTTGTTGTAGGTGTCCTGATCGATGCTGGATTTCATGATGTAGTTGGTCATTAGGCTGTTGTCACCGACAACAAAGTTAACAAGCAAATCTTCTACATCACGCAGGGTTAAAGAGCCAAAGTCATCATAGAGTACATAGTTTTTGCCTGTGTTCCAAATTGTGAGCACGAGCGCTTTGTCGATGATGTCCAAGAGCGTTTGGTTATCCTCCACCATGGTAGGGATAACGTATCCCGTATCAGCGATCTGTCCGGTCTTCAAATTAAAATCGTCGGCAATGCGCTTGATCACATCTGATGCTTTAACTTTAGCGAAAACATATGTGTCTTTGTTCAGCAGGTAGCGGATTTGATCGTAGCACTTAATGCGGACTGCTTCATCCTTCCCGCCATCTTTAGCGAATACATACCCATAAAAGACGTTGTGGTCATTGTACCGGAAACGGACAATATCGCCGTTATTGACTTGGAACGTAACATCTTGGAACGGCGAGCCTTTGATCAAAGTAAAGTCAAGACTTCCTGGACTTCCGATTCGTGTCGTTTTCCACTTTATCCCCGTGACAATGTTGGAGATGTCCCAAACGGTCCCGTTTTTATTATCCAGTAGCACCTCAAACATTCGCGGTTCCTCCCGGCAGTTTCAGCACCATCCCAACCGGTAGTTGCTTTAGCTGCGCATCGGATATGCCGTTCAACTGTTGAATCTCACGCCATTTTGCATCATCGCCAAGCACTTTTTTTGCAACCGTCCATAAGTTTTCTCCAGGAGCCAGCGTGTACGTCTTGGGTGTTTGCCGATCATTTTGACGCGGCTTCTTTCCCTTTTGAATCACTTGTGTCGTGGTTGCCCCCGTTTGCCTTGTAGCTACATTGACACGCTGCGCCGAGTAGAACACATATTTTTTCAGATTTAGCGTGTATTCGATGTCGCCATTGCTGCCAGCGACCTCTTTCCAGTCAAAGTTTTCGATGCTGACGGCTTCGTTAATGTCGAAGCTGGCCCCGGTAAAAACAAAACGGATGGGGCGTTTCGTCTCCATCCATCGTTTGATCATGTCCACATACTCGTATGGTTGCAGCACAACGCTTGCCGTTATAAACGGGTACGCCCGCGCCGGAAAAATGCTCTCGAAAGAAAATGTGGTCAGCTTTGGGTTTTTGATCACGTTGATTTCGCCCAAGCCGACCACATCGTATGTGGTGCTATTGCTTCCGTCGCTCATTTCTATGCTGCCGGGATTGATGGGGATTTGGAAGCCTTCTTGTTGGTTGTTCCAGCTCAACCAAATGCCATATTCAGCCACATTCTCCCCCTCCCTAGACGTTTAATACCATGCGTGCCGACGACGCGATTTCTTCTTCAAGACGTGACGAGATGTTCGCAATGATTTCTTCGACAGATCGACCATCTTGTCTTACGTGCGTGTCGCCGAAAGAGAATTGCGGTTGTAACCTTACAAAGTTCTGGATGTTCTTCATTTCTGCAAGCTCACGCATGGTTTTCAGGTCTTCGCTGCTGATTTCTACTTTGTCCTTTATCTTGCCGACCTCGCCGACTTTGTTGATGTTTTGCGGGATTTGGAAAGGACCCATCACTTTTGAAACGGAATTTTCGAGCTTGTTCAGCGCACTATTGCCAAACTCAAACCCAGCCTGGAAGGACTGCCCCACATCCTTATAATTCATCTTGTATTTAGACAAGTCCGCAACATTTCGGCTAGACGTCGGGGCTTGCATTTCAAATGCAGCGGCATTCAACTTTTGGATAGATGAAATGCCCGCGTCCGTCAGATCGTTTATTTTTTGGATAATCCAGTTCAATCCATCAATGAACGTATTGACAAGACTTGTAAAGAAACCTGTTAGGTCTTGGAACAGGTCGTAGAAAAGTTTCTTAATCGCATATGCTGGGTCAACAAAAATATTGTAAAGAAACTCCGCAAACGAAAGGATGACGTTCCAGACCACTGCGATCCCGTTGTAAATCAAAGCGTAAAGCGAACTGAATAAGCCTGCTACGAATCCTAAAACTTGGCTTGTCGATATGCCAAATTCATTAAGAACGGTAAGCAGCACTGCAATTGCGCCGATAATGAGGAAAATCGGCCAATTCGCAGCAATCCATGTCGCCGCCCACTGCGCCCCTACAAATACAATAACCCCGGTGATAGCAACCAGGGCATTTTTGAGTAGGTCAAAGTTATTTAGAATGAATGTCACAGTAGTGGCCGCGACCTCACTAAACATCCTCAGACCGGCAGACAGTGAATCGAAAAACGGTTGAAACTTATTGCTGGCAAACATGGAATTGATCGTATCAACTAATGGTTGAAGTGCCGCCACGCCATCTCGACCACTCTTGGTTAGATTATATTGAAATGTCTGGAGCGCACGTTGCCATTTTGCTGCCGGAGAATCGAGCATTTTTTCAAATGCCTTTTGCGTCATGTTCTGCTGGTTAAGCAACTTGTCCATTCCTTTGATAAACGCATCAACGTCACCAGCTTTACCGGCTTTTAGCGCATCACTATTTTGAACCAAACTGCGCCCCATGTTAAAGCGCTCCACGATTGATGTGTAGTCGCCTGATAACAGCTCCTTCAATGAAAAGGCAGCACCCTCTAGCCCTTCTGCCGGGTTCAACTTCGACAGTCGCATGGCAAGGACATTCAGTTGTTTGAGTTGCTCAGGGTTCATCGTATTAGCCATAAACGACATCCCGGCATTAAGTGCTTCGTTTACGTTTTGGCCGTAATTAATCGCTTGTTGGGTCAGTTGGTCGTAAATCGCTTGGCCCAATTGCACATTGTTCGCCCGCGCTATAAAGGTGTCAAGGGTTTGCTGCTGTTCCATAGCTGCTCCGACTGTTGAGCGGAAAAGGCTTTGCACTCCTGCGAATGTCAGATAGGCCGCAGCCATGTCAGAAATGTTGTTCAGTAATTTGCTCGAATCCCTTTCCGCGTTTTTGATTGAGCGATTAAACTTTTCTTGCGATGATGTGCTATGGTCGATTGCATTCCTGATCGCAGCCTCAGCGGATGCAAGTTGCTGTTTTGCTGCAATCAAAGTCCTGTCAACATTTACATTACGATTTGCTGCGTTTTGCATTTGCTGCATAGCGGAAATAGTCATGTTAAGGCTTTGGGTGACTTTCTGCAATGGCCCTGTCATTGCGTCAAATAATTTTAGGGTCCCCGTTACCGTTGCCATGCGCTCACCACCTTTCGCGCAAAAATAAAAACGCCATAAAAGGCGTTTGATCAAAGTTCGATGACACCATTATTTGATTTCGTTTCGACAATTTTTCGTGTTAGTGATTTTGCAATCTTGCGAGCGGTTAGAATATTTTTCATATCGAAGATAATTACCTCGATCTGATCTGTTGCTGATGAGCGATAGTTGATGACAAGAAACGCACCTTTCTTGTCTTTTGTTCCTACCCCAGACATTCCTCCGACGATTGCCCCGATAGGCCCAAGGAGCAGCCCTCCAACAACCCCTCGCGCAATCACCGACTTGTCTTGTTTGAGCAGATCGGTTCGTGATACACCTTCCGCTGCTGTTACTCGCTCCAGCTTCAACTCAAACGTGATGCCCTTACACTCCACAACCATTTTTTCATCATTGATGAAGATGTTTGCTAGTGCATTTTGGGACGCATGCGGAATCCCGTGCATGTGAAAGGCGATGTAGCTTTCTGCCGCCCCGTACTGTTCCATTTTCTCTTTCCTTTTCCTTTTAGCTTTTGCAACAAGCGCGATTAACACGCCCCCGCCAATCACCGTCAGTAAAAAGACTAAGTAACCGTCGTCATTACTGTCGAAAATTCTGGAACCAACAAATCCAGTGGCAAAAACGAAAATTAGCCAGAACCACCAGCGCTCATAAATAGGTTTGTTTCTCATGACATTACCTCTCTGCAGCAGTATGATTAGGTACATTTTACCATACTGGTCGGAGGGTGTCATTTGATCTTTTTCGGCAGCCTTTCTCTTTTCGCTCTAACCTTTATCATGCCGATCAGGGATGCTTTTTTTCTCATGTCCAGTTCCGCAAAATCCCACGGCATGATCCCCAACTCAAAGAGGGCGTAGTAAGCTAAATTCCACTCACTATCGCCCCCCTCGATCAGTTTTTTACCTCATCCGCCAAGTCGTTAATGTTGACATCGTAGCCATTCACTTCTTGCACAACTTGCGCCAATGCTGCGTACTCACCGTCAAGCATTTTTTCTTTCATGGCTGCAAGGAGGTCTACTGCGCCCATGACACCCCAGTTCTCCTGCAATTTTACGTCTTTAAAGTCAGGATGTACCGTAGTTTCGACGATGAGTTTTGCAACAAAAGCATCTTGATCCGTTTCAACCTGGCGCACACCTTTAACAGTTGTGACCTTGCGGCAGCTTTTACGAATCTCATCACCTTTCGCCGCGCTAATGGGCTTAAACTTCATCAGTCTTTCTTTTCCGCCGAGCTTCAACGCTTTTTCAACGATTGCCGCATCTTCAAATTCACTAATGAAAAAATCCTGCATTGTACTCATATTACGTCCCTCCAATTTATTAAATCTGAATTTTTATCGCGAGGGGGCTTGTTAGGCCCCCAAGATTGTGTTGAACCGATCCAGCAAATCGTAATCGCTGAACGTGAACTGAATTTCTTCATCCAGCATGTCGTCGCTGGTCGCATCAAACTTCGCTGCTACCACACTATCGATGTTGCATCCCAGCAATACAGCCGTCTGCTTTCCTGCGGAGGAGTTCGGGTCTTCATTGATCACTTGCAGATCGAACCAAAAGTCTTGACCCGTTTTTACAAAGTCACGCATAAGCTGCCGGAAAACAGACGTGACATAGTACACAGTCATGGTTCCAGAGCCGGACCATCCGGCAGATCGTTTCGGTGTATTGGTTTTGCCCAATACAGGTACGTCTACTTTATTTTTCTCAATCGTTGCCTCGAGCGACTTCGCATAAAACAACTCTTCACGCCGCCCGTTGATGGTCGCGTATGCTCGGGCCATCTTGCCACTGATTGCATCTTGTTCACGCATGAATGGCATAAGCGGTTTCCCTCCTCATTACCTTACTTTGATGTTAAAGTAGAACTTCTCAGCAGAATCGACCGGTTGCACCCATTGATTCACGAGTACAGCGTCGATGTCATCGCCCGGACGCACCTCAATGTCTTCTTGCGAATTGAAGTTTTGCAACGCTTCGATGTTTTCATATTGTGTCGAAATGTTGATGCACTCCGCCTTGAATAAGTTGCGACCGTCGTCGTTATTCGGCACTTTGCCGAGGTACGATTCACTGAACACGCGCTGGTAGTCGTTAGAAAGTCCATCCAGGACGCGGATCACGCGGTTTTTGCGGAAGGATTTATTCTTCTCGGGCGTGAAGGTGTGCAGAGTGTTGATATCTTGCTCAACTCTTGCCCTTCCGTTTACGCCGACGAACAAGAATTCACCGTTATTCAATGCCTCGATGATTTGGCTATTCGTATACTTCGGTTCTACGTCTACAGCATCATCATAGGCATCGTAGGTAAGCGACTGGTTTACGTTCGCTGCTGCCGTCGCTGCTGCTACCCATGCAACTGTTTGCGGTGGTGTGAGCGTAGTGCCATCCGACAATTTCACGCCGTTTTTGACACTGATTACACCCTCGTAGTCAGCAGTGGGATAGTTTTCAAGGACAACTTGTACTTTTTTGCCTTCATCCTCGCGCAGGCGCTTGACGAATGATACAAAAGTCTGTTTGAGTGTATTGTCCGTCGATGGAAGGCCGATTGTGTTAAAGTCAAGCATTTCAACGGCAGCCAAGTAGTCGAGGTAGTCTTGATTTGTTGCAGTTCCATCATCGCCGTTAGCAAGTGGAATGCCTGCTGTAGCAGTCAAAGAACCCGCCCCGGAAAATTCAACCCAACCGTTTGCTACCAAGTCATCCGCAGAAGCAACCGTTTGGGAGTCAACTTCTTTGCCGCTTAGGAATGTCTTCACATCGAATTTAGCAGGATCGTCAATGTTTGCAGCAATCGAGATGGTAATGTCATTGCCACGCACACCGCCATAGCGAGCTGTGACGGTCAAATTTCCTGATGTTGCCGTTGCTTTTGTACCTTCGTTGACACGATACAATAAGAGCGTCTTGGCGCGTTTCATCGCTTCTCTGACAAGGAGCAACTTTGGATCAGTGATGGGATAACCCAACACTTTGCTAGTATCCGCGCCAGCTTCTACAGTGATGATTTGTTTCGAGGGCCCCCACGACAGCATGAGGGGCAAGGATACAACTCCACGCTCTCCAATTGTACCGAGCGGTTTTGGTTCACTTGTGACGTTCACATAAACACCCGACCTTACTTTGTTCTGAGCAATCCACGTTCCACCGGCCATGTTACTTCACCGCCTTATTCGCATATTCATCAATCAATTGCTTTACTTGATCCATGGTGTACGTTTTGCCTTCTTCCAAAATTGCGTTCAGAAAGTCTCGCTGAATCGCAGTGAATTGCTTAGATGCCAAAAACTGCGCCTTGGTGTATGTCTGCTCTGCTTGTTCATTCGCTTTGCTTTTTTTGTTTTTCACGATCGAACCACCTCATTAACTTCAAGGACTTTCATCGCAGGATAGAGAGTCTTCTGCTTCCACACATGCATCCGGTACGTGACGAAAAAGTGCAGTACGTCGTCCATTATCTCCCACGACATGTTAGCGCCCATCAATGGCCTGCCGCCCACTTGGATGGATTCCAGCACACTCGTCAGTTGCTCGGCCATGCTGATCCGTTCTTTGTTTGTATCAGCGAAATAATGCACATCGAACGGCAACTCCCGTGTATAGCGCCTGTTCAATTCATGGGTGTGCGTTGGTTCCAAGAGTTTCACAAAAAAACAAGGAGTGGTTAGCCCCTCCTTGATTTCATCACCGTATCTGTCGATGTTAGGAAACGCCTGCGCAAGCGCCTGGAACACGCCAGTTCGCACATCGAGGAAAGTAACTTGTTGCATTATCCTCCCCCTTTGTCTCCTTCGCCGCCATTATCTTTCTTTTTTTGCTCCCGTTTTTCGCGCCGATCTGCCTTTTCTTTGATCTTTCTAGCTTTTGCGTCGAATTCCTTAAAAGAAGACGACGAATTCGATTTAGTGGGCCTGCCGTTCATGATATTGTTCAGCAGTTCGACCATCCGTTTTTCCAGATAGCGCGGCAGTTCTCGCTCGATCTCCTGCATGGATATGGTCATCATAAACCGACCTTCCATCCAATTGGTCAAATCAGCACCGGTACGGTGTCCGTATTCCACGAAACTTGCATAATGCGTGTTGTTGAACAATTCAACCCGGTAAGCATCCCCGCGTTTCTCCACATTACCGAGTTGCCAGTTATTCCGCAATTCGCCAGTATCTACGGGAGTGCGTTTCTTGGTCTTACGCAGGGCGCGCATCGCCATTTCCATGAGGAAATCACGTATGAAGCGTTCAATCACGCGCTCGTCAAGTGTGCGTTGAAATGCCTTGGCCAATTTCTCAAACTCGCTGAAATCGAATTTGCCCCATTTCGCCACTACGCCCACTCCTTGCGCTGGATACTGACTTCCTGATGGGACGGGTACGGAAACGGCTCTCCTGCCTCATATTTGCGCGTTACGGCTCCACGTGTGACCTCGATCATGTCGCCTTGCTTGATCTCAAGCTCAGGCGCAATAAACAGCTTTGTTTCATACGCAATATTATTTTGTGCGTCTGTTTGATTGTTGGTCCCGAGCGTCTTTTGCGAAATGCGACAAGGTTGATCGATGTAAATGGCGACAGGCTGTTGTATGGTTTCCCCGGTGTCAGGATCCGTTGCTTTCTCGTAACGGTAGATGGTGCATACATCCTCGTACAGTTTTTCAATCTGTCGTCTATGGCGCTTGTAATTGATCGCTACCATACGAGCCTCCTGTATCGGTGTAAGTCCGCGCGATAGTCAAACACTACCTTATCGATCACCGACTTAGCCGTATTAGCCAACCCGCCACCGGAACCACTACCGCCCGAAACGGAAGTGTCACCCACTTTGATGTTCGTGCCGCCGCCACCAACGCTATCGGCAATCTCGTCCACGTTCGGCAGATCCACACGCACCGCGTCCACGACCATCGATGCCCATACATAGAGCAGGTCATCAGGAATGGCCGTAATGTTGCAGTAATGACGAATTCGGCGACCGATCTCCGCAATGTAGGAAGTGACCAGCGCATCGTTTTTGTCATCTGCGAGGCCGAGGCGTAGCTTGACGATTTGCAACACTTGTTCCTCTTGCGTCATGGGGATCACCCCTTGATGATTCCGGCTTTTACAAACGCCTCTTCATCTTTGCTGTCAATCTCAATTTCTTCGCCGATTTTGTAACGCTTGCCGTGGTATTTGATGTTTTTTAACAACGTTACCTTTTGCGTTTTAGGTTTACGTGTTTGTTTTTCTTCTTGTTTCTGTTCGGTGGACATGTATTACACCTCCATAAGAATAGGAGAGGCATTACACCTCTCCTTAGTTGCCTGCTACCTTCGCAATGAAAATAGTATCAATCGTTTCAAAGGACGGCAGGCAGATTTGGCTTACGATGGTCTCAACGTTTACCGGATGGGGTTCCTTAATCGTTGTGATTGCGACACCGGTATTTACAATCTGCACTTCCGCAGAGGTTGCACCGCTCATCAAATCGGCTTCTTCTGGAGTGGTGCCATAGTACAGGTTGCCTAAATTGCCATCTGGAATCAGCGTAAAGTGATCATCTGGATAGAACAACTGCGCTGCGCCACCAACTTCAAGTGCAAATTTTTTGTTGTACACCGCTACAGAAATGCCCAATTTGGCGGCAAGGTACTGCTGCAGCATGGAATCGGTCAGGATGATGTTTTGGCCGCCAGCCGGGTTCATATCCAAGCGAATCCTGTTGTTTGCGAGCAGGTAATTCCACGTTTTGCGCGTGCAAATTGCACGAGTCGGACGAACGCCTGTGTCATCCTCTACCTTGTCCTGCCATGTACGGATGTCATCAATTGGATTGCTATTCGGGTCACTCCATTGATCAGTTCCGGTCAGTGTTTCCATATGCGCCTCAGGGAACTGATAATCGTAGTCATAGTTGATCCGGTTTGCCACAATAGAAATTCTCCCGGTTGAGAGCAATTGCATGATCATGCGCTCCGTAACAACCCGCGCACCATTGACCAGGTTTGCCGCATCGTCGTAAATGCGATTGATAACCGGCATGAGATATTGCGAGTTGGTAGAATCCATAAGGCGCAGAATTTCTTGACGTTCTTTCTCACCAATCCGCATCGCCTCACGGAAAAACGGCATTTCTGTATCGATTTTGTTCAGTTGAACGCGGTCACGCAGAGTTGCCTTCGCATCAAAAGCGGACGGTTTCAATTGAACCGGCAGACCGTTGAATCCCTTAATCCAACTCAGGTCAAGACCAAGCTGTTTGCGTGCCGGGAACAGTGTTTCCCCCAAGTATGGGATACGGTTAGAACCGTTTTCCTCGTAGTACGTGGCAATATTACGGGCATTAATCAGATCAAAAATTGTAGGCATTGTTCATTTCCCTCCTATTAGGCAATAAATGTGATTTGTTTCAACGCAGAAACTTCTTCAGCGGTAGGTGCTGCTGGCAGCTTACCGATTTCGACAAAACCATGAATGACCAATGCTCCAGGCGCCGGTCCGTATGTTACATCAACATCGTTGAGCAATACGCCTTCTGCATTGGAAACCGCAGGAGTACCAGAAGTCGTAGCTTTTACGGCTTTTTTGGTCGGATCCGTAAGCACTCCGCCACCCATGATCGTGCCAGCCGGGACAATCTTCTTACCTTCTGCATTGGGCGTAACTCCCGTGTCATCCACGGTTACGGCCAACGCTACATAGTGATCAGGGAATTTCAAAATTTGCTTGGGTGTGCCATATTGCGTCACAACAAATTTGCTCATGGTTTCAACCTCCGATTATTTGAAATAGTTTGCTTGGGCCTGCTGCATTGCATCGCCCATTTGCTTGTTTTGTGCAGCCAATTGCTTGCCGAGATTGATTTCCTTACCTTCTCCGCCTCCGCCGCTGCCGTCTGCTGGCTTCAAGCCTCTGAACTGGATTCCACCTTTGTCCTCCGGCACAAACAAAAAAGCCTTGCTTTCTCGCAGGGCTTTGATTTGGTCGTCGAAGCCAGCTTTTACGTTACCAGCCTCGTCCAGTTCAATTTTCGTTTTATCCAGCAGGCCGACAACCAGGTCTGGATCATACACCTTGCCAGACAGCGCCAGTTTCAAGGCAGCGTTTGTGCGCAGTTCCTTCATCTCGTTTTCGTACTTTTCTTTGGCTTGTTTGTTCGCTTCTTGTAGCTCTTTGATTTGATTTTGCAAAGCTTCATTCCCTTCCGCCGCCTTCTTCAAAGCGGAGAGTTGCTCGTCTCGTTCTTTCAAGGCGGATTCCAACGATTTTTTAGCATCGTTAACCTCGTCAAAACGATGTTTCGGAACGTAGCCTTTGTAATGACCTTCAACCCCTTCCGTAATTTGTTTGATTTGCTCGTCGGTAAGATTCATTCCTTTGAGCAGTTCTTTCAGCCAATCCATATATACCACCCTTTCATCTTCGCTTTTTATCCCGGTCGCGTCCGGTGATGAATTTGTCCAGTTTAACGCCATGAACAGGGCGTTTGAAAGGGCCGCGAAAGTCTCATTCACGGCCCGTTTATTTCATCTTTCGAATGAGCACCTCAACTTCGACCAACGGCGAATCCGGCTTGTCAGCGAGGAGTATAATACTCCGCTCTACTGGCCCCTCGATTTCTTCTCCTTTATGACTGGCGATTACACCTTGCACCGCATTGCCAATCTCTTCACACAAATCGCTGAATTTCATATCAATTACCCTCCACGTATTTTTCATACCATCGTTGATAACTCATATCCCCCGGAACCATAAACGTCTTGCCGTCTTTTCCTCTTGCGATTCGCTCGCCTGGGTCAATCTCGTCGTCGAAGTATGGGACAGTGGTCGATCGGCAATTACTATGGAGCGGAGGAAAGTTCACGCCAACCTCTTTTTCCGCAAGCGTGAACACCTTATTGTCCATTAATCGGCACGTTTCGCTCGTCCGGCTATCCAACGTCGCCAAAAACTCGTATTTCCTCACCACCCCAGACGCTTTATACGCCTCAAATGAAGCCTCATTCTGCACGTGGCTTGCCTCTGTCCTGACCAGCCTTTGCGCGGCCCTATAGCCCACTCCCATTCGGTCAGCAATGATCTTGGCAGTGTCGTTTGTGCTGTCACCTCGAATAATTGCTTGTGTAATCTGCGTTTGCAATATTTGTACAAGCCTGGCATTGTCTTTCCATATGCGCTGCGAGTAATTCTCCTCAAGCCAGGGTGCCTGAACGATTTTCTTCACGTTTTCAGCCTTGGCAAATGTAATCCCGATGCCTACACCCTTTTGAATCTCGTATATCGTCCGATAATACGAATCGTTGTAGATGTCGATGAGCAGGTTCGTCATCTGCTCATTTTGCTTCATGTTTAAAGCCTGGATAGCAGCCTCGATCTGGATGAGTAGTGCTTGTAAACGACTAACACGCACTTTGTAGTACACGTTGTTGAGGATTTGCGTCCAGCGTCCGTCAGGGTTGTTCTTTGCCAGCTCGGTAAACTCCTCAAGGCTCATTTTGAATTCCTTGAGTTGGTCGCTGTTGAGCAGTTTGCGAGCTTCCGCAAAGTCAATCTCGTTGTTAAGTGCAAATCGCTGATAAAACACTTCCATGTCGCGTTTGATTGAAGCCATAGCGCGGTCATATTCGCGTTTTAACTCAGTGGCGATATATTCGTCTGTCTTGCGGAATTGCTCGTTGTGAATTTGTTCAATTCGTTTCGCCCAATATTCGGCTGATTTCATACGGAATCAACTCGATTCTTTTCAGTAAGAATTTGCCCGTGCTAATCCGGCGTTATCAGGCATTCCGCCAACTATGTTTTGAATGCACTTCGCCATCTCTTCTGCACCAATAGCAGGGGCGTATGATACTTGTTGTCGCTCTCTTTCAATCACCGATTTGCAGTGATTCAAAACAGCCGCAGCAGCAATCGCCTTTGCTGTAGGATCGCCAAAAGGCTGATTCATAATCTTTTGCAAAATGTTGAGCGCATGAGCGGCAACCTCTTTGTACTCATCAATATCAATCTTGCTCATTCTCGTCCCCGCCTTTCGCATTATCTTCGCCTAAAAGGCCATTAAATGTGCTTTTCGGCATAGCCTCATCTCTTTCGCTTGCTTTCCTATCCAGTTCGGCTTTTACGTCTGTCACGTATGGATGGTTCGCGATCAGCGTTTCCTCCGACAGAATACCCACGCTGTTCCTGATGTCTTGGATCACTTGCGCTTCGTTGATCATAATGTCGCGGTTAAAGATGAAATCTACTTGCTCATTACTGAAATCCACGCCGGTCGTATTGTACAGGTGCGTGTCGATGAACCAGCGCAATTGTTCCAGGCTTGCTTGGAATTCCGTCTCCATCAGGTTAGCGTCCATGTCCAGATCAGCATAAAGGAATTTCAACGCAACCCCGGATTTGTCGCCTCCAAAGTTTTCAGCTTGCGTATCAACGCCGCGCCCAAACTCGTAAATGTCTTTCCGGGCTTGCTCCATATGCACCTTGTATGCTTCTGTGTCAATCTTGATGTCTACGGTGTCGATACCGCCGTCATCCGACACAAACGCCACGCGGTAAATGGAAAGGTTCTTGCGGAATTGGCTTGCATCTGTTCCGCTGTAATTTTTCACCACGTAGATGCTGTTGGGTAAGTCCTCCAGGTTGTTGCTGTTGTCGCTCTTGTTGCGGTCATAGTCGTCTACAAGCGATTTGATCAATTCGATGAGGGGCTGCTCTTCCTCGTTGTACTTGAATGCGATAAATGGGACGCGCTGCCAGTTCATCGGCTGTTCTTTTCCATTTGCAACGACAGTAAAGTGCCCCCCAACGTCACCCACTTCCACGTCAGGCAACAGCCCAGCGCCGCTGTAGATGTATCTCCTTACGCCTTGGGTGTCCCACCACTCAACTTTCGTCACCGTTTTCCTTTGCGTTCCCTCGAACACTTCAACGTCATACACCCGAATTACCGCATCTAAGACCGTATGAGCCTCGTCACGCCAGAATGGTATGATTTCCTCACTACGCATCTTTTTGAAGCTCAGAGCACCATTTTCGTCGTAATAGACGTGCAGCCATGCGATTCCCTTATTAATCGCCTCTTTGCCGAGCGACTTCAACCTGCGCATCATGGCTTTGTCGAAGAAAGCTTTTAGCTGCTCCGAATATTGCTCATTGCCCGTCTGCACACTCAACGGTTTGCCAAGCAGATAGCCCACCTTTTGATCAACGAGCTTGCGTGTGAATGCGTTGGCGAGTTTGTTGTTTGCCAGGTTAGCGACCGGCTCTTTTGCTCCGCTTGCACCAATCGCTGTCCGCTGCCGCTCCAGAATATCCGTTTTGTTGCGATAGTAGCGCTCACCGATAAGCATCCATTTGCGTTTCTCAGACTGCCGCCATTCGCTGACTTCTTGATTGATGATCTGCTCGATGGTCATGGCGGACATTTTGCCTTTTAGGATGATGCTGTCGATGTGGTCTTGTTGGTTGTAATCGAATATGTTTAGATCGAGAAACACCTGTGCCTTTACCCCCTTTCATCCGGGAACCATACGCCTGATTTTTTCATGTCATTCTCGAATGCGTACCTGGTCGCATCAATCGTGTGGTTGTCTTTATCCTCCAACCTCGCCCTTGGGTTGCCATCAGCATCTGTTTGATAGTCGATGTTCTCAAATTCTCGCGCAATGTTTGGCGTCCGATTGGGGTCTATCACGATTTCTTCCAAGTCATCCAGCCATTCTTCTCCATATTGCACGGAGTCAGGCCCCTTTTTTGCTCCCTTTATCCGAATTCCGTACTCTTTCAATTCGTCTATGGATTTTGGCTCTGCACTATCAGCAATGATTAAATGAGTATGATACCCTTTCTCCTTGATCCACCTTGCGATTTCTCGGTTGCTGATTTTCTGACCATAATGCTCATCAATCGCATATATGCGCCGTCTCGTCTTGTCATAATGCCATCTGACGAACGTATAAGGGTCAGGACCATACCCAAAGTCAATACCTTGCCTGATGTTATCAAACACCTTGACTTCATCGTCCGTAATGCGGCGGAATGTCAAGTTTTCAAATGGCACCACACCGGAGCCAATCGCCTCGCCGAGATATTCCCATTTGTACTTATCCGGCCTTGTCACCTTGATGTGCTCTGCTTCTTCGACGAATGCCTTTGAAATGTGCGGGTTATCCAGATACGTTGAATGGTGCACAAATGTGTTTGCCGGTATCATGTGCGATTCGTACTTTTTGTTCACCCACGATTGCTTGCGCTTCGGCGGGTTGTAGCTGTAATAAAACGCATAAAAAAGACCATCAGGCAACTCTGCACGCAACACAGAATTTTCGATGGTCGACACTTCTTCTTCTGTTTTGAATTCCGCCAATTCCTCAATCCACAGGAACGCAATCGGGAACTTGCTCACTTTGATCGATTTGATCTTCATTGGATCGTCAGCCCCACGGAATATGATCTTGTTTCCGCGCGGCAAATAAATGAGCTGGAGCGGGTTTTTCATTACGCGCCAATACTCGCTAACGCCTAGCATTTCAATAGCTTCTTTCAACTGCTCAAAGACAGATTCCTCCAACGTTCTGGCTACCTTCCTTACGCACAGCGTTGTCACAGGGTATTTCATCATGTCTTTAATCAGCTTCAAGGCTATATGGGTTGATTTCGACGAAGCGCGCCCGCCTTTTAAAACGTGACGCAAATATTTGCGCGAGTTTGACGCTCTCCAGAATTCTTGAAACTTTGGCGTGACGATTTCAGATAACCTAATCTGCTTCATCTCCACCACCAATGTCGTCGATGATCTGCACGCCAATTACGCCGTCAATTTGCTGCTTGTCCGTCCACATCGCATATCTCTTTCCGAGCAGCTCGGCTGCCTTTACTCGGTCTTTGATGTAGGTGTCTTTATCCTTCAATTCAAAGTAACCATCACCCAAGCCGACAGGGATTTGCTCGGTTAACTCCCCTCGCATAACCTTGGTCAAAAACTCCAATATCTCGTCTTGCTTGGCGATGCGCTGACTGTCCTTTTCGGCTATTCGTTCGTCGATGTATGCCCTTACGTTAGCATTCGTTAGCAGTCGCGAAGCATTTACCCTAGCTGCTTCATCGCTATTAACCGAATAACCCGCACGCTTGTATGATTCCGTCGCGTTTCCCGTCTCAATGTAATAATCCGCAAACCGTTTCTGCTTTTCCGTCAGTTTCACATCTCATCACCACCACCGTCTGCTTTTATGCAAAATATCTGGACTTATCGCACTCGCTTAACCGGTAAATCTACAAAAAGTGTAATAGGCCCCAAACAAATCATTACGGTTCGTATCGGCCCTTTCCGTCCGAATGATACGCCCCAAAGCATAACATTGCGCCAGTCAACCGTTACCTTCACCCGCGATCCACCGCCTCAACATCCATTCGATCCGTTCTTTCTCTCGGAAAGCCCTCACACAGTCTTCCCACTCAACGAGACGATCATCTTTTGTCGGCATGGTGATTTTAATAACGGTACTCATATCCGTTCACCTCTTCCTCACAGAAGATGCAAAAATGCTTTCCGCCCTCCCCAACTCGCGCAACATCATGATTGCACTTACTTTTTCTGTTTCGCTTCATCATCATTATGTCGTATATCGCCGCAAAAATCAGACCGGCGAAAAAAGCGCTTATTGTAACGGTAAGAAACATCCGTTTATCCCTCCACCTGAGCAACTCCTTTGTTCCATCCGATCAATGCCATCTCTACTCCACCAACTCATATGTTTCTTTAAAAACATCTGGTTTGCATGGGTATTTCTCGCCCTTTACACCGGTAATGATGAAGTCTCCAATATCAGCCGTCATTACCCCTTCCAGCGTCTCAACTCTTGCGCAATCCTCGTAATACCAGATCGTCATGATCTCTCCGTCCACCACGAAATGCTCTGCCGTTTCCGCTTTTTCTCGCAGCAGCCTTTCTGTCAGTTGGAACGCCTCAACCTCAACCGATTTTTTGCGGTATCTCGCCACAGGATACTCCTCCAATATGCCGATTTCTCCCTATAGAAAAACCGCTCGGTTAACCGCGCCGCACGATCCGTAGCGCCACGATAACAGAGCGGATTTCTTTCGTGACTGAGGGGCCGTAGCCAACACATCACAAGTGGATGTTACCTCAGCCTGATCATTCGTATCTGTCTGATGCAGGCGAGGATTTGCACCTCGCATGGCTGGCATTCCCCTGCGACAGCGACGGTACTTCAGCCCGTTTGTATCCAGCCTTACGTCTAAGCGTCTACCTATTCCGCCACTGCATCACGTTAATATGTAGCGCCTGCCAATATACCAGGAGCTTTGCGCTCAATTTGACAGGCGCATTAACTTGATGACGCGGGCAGGGAATCGAACCCTGCACGAACTTAATCACCCATAAAGGGCTGCGCTTACCCACTGACCGCCACCGCATCATGTTTGTGCCCCATCTCACCTAGGCACTAGCCATACTCAAGCATCAGCAAGAGCTTTCGGATCGACAGGGCATATAAGCACGGCAGGTGATCTGGCACTCACCAGGCCCGTCATGCGCTGTGTTGGTGCCGGATACGCGCTATCCGGCAAATGCGAATGGAATAATCCGTGGTTTTCGACCTCAGCCGCAACGACTTCAACCACGAGAAAGCCCCGTCACTTTGCAGTCAGTCCTGCGGGGTGCATGCCCATGCGGTGACGGTCGCATATGCGCGGTTTTGCGGTTTCCTATCCCGCCGCCAAAGTCATAGGCTGTTTGCGGGTAAGCCAACCTTTGGAGGGCACCAACCGCGCGAAGCCAAAAAACCGGAAACCACTTAGGAACCCGGATTCCCAATGTACAACATGGTACATGGGACATAATACGGAGTCCGGGAGGAACGCTCCCACGCTGTTGCGCTGCGGCTGTTATAACCACGTTCCTCGAATCCCGCGCACCTCCGAAAATCGAAAGGCCCGCAAATGCGCAGTCCCTTCAAAAAACTCCCGTCTATCTGCCAATCAGTTCGAGGCGCGTTGCGCCCGCAGAATCGACATCTTGGGAGCCGACCGGGACACCCCGATCCCTTGTTCAGCAGGCCGTATGCTCATCACCCACTGCCTCACTATGATTAGTTTATCTCAATTTTTTTGTCTTGTCGGTAGCATAGTGGTAGCATTTTCACTTGAATGGTGATATGATTAATATTTTGACACTACCATTGTTCCACCAAACAGATTCACTTCGCATTTTTCATTTTCTGCCTCCCGTTCGGCATCTTCCGTATGCCACTTGATACACGTTTGATATGCGCATAACTGTATCCAAGTTTGTCCGCAATCTCTTGCAACCGCATGTGCAGTTTGTCGCGCATAAACGCCACTTTGTAATCCAGCCCATCCATTTGCGCCAATACCTGGTCGAGTTTCTTCAAAGTTTCGCGTTTCGCCTTGAGTTGTTCCGTCAAATTCTCAATCATTTCGTCAATCTTGTTCATGCGCTCTACAATCCGATCAAGCGTGTACGGAACAAAGTTTGATTGCACCCGATCTTTTGAGTAGTCAACTGCACCCGTCCCTTTTGGTGCATTTGCATTCATGCTTTTCAGGAGAAATCGCCTTTCTGTGAGTAAATCCTCGATTCGTGCCTCCAGCATATGAATCTCGGCCAATAGTTCGCTATATGTGCTACTGAAATTTTCCATCACAGTCAAGCTATCGCCTCCCGGTTATTGCTCCAACCCCATGTCTTTAAGCGCCTTATTTGCGATCAACGCCTCACCCCCGTTGGCTCCGGCAATTGCTCTTAGCGCCAACTCCCCAATGCGGCATTTTTTCTTGAGTAGCGCAATTTCTCTTTCCATCTCTCGGATCAATTCTTGGTCATGCTCGATGTATACTAATGCATCCGTTAATTCTTCCGCCAGATATTCTAGTCCCTTGCTGACGCTTTTCAGATGCCCTGATCGGCAGATTGTGCCGCCGTATTTACTAATCCCTTTCTCTGTTTGTCTGTCCAGCCTATCTATGATTGATTGTCGATATGACATGTCTTTAGCTGTCTGCATATGACATTCAACCTCCTAGTTTGTGTAGGACAGAGAATTTATTGGTAATGTCCCTGCCGTTGCTTTACGATTGTCTACTCGATCCAGTCGTTAACGCCGTTTGATATGCAGCAACAAGAATCATGGCTTCTACGCTTGAGAATCCTTCGTCGAGCAGATGCTTTCTGTAAGCTGCGAGCAACTTGGCCAGGTCCCTCACCGCCGCTTCCATTTGGTCGAATTCATTTATTTGCATCATCCGATCCTCCAATCCCCAACTCTTTAAACGCATTGCGGGCTCGTTGGCCTCTGTCATAGTCGGTATGGGAACCAACAAACGGCCCGCGCTCGTCATAAATGGTCGTCGGATCGTAATTGGCCTCGTCCGCATACCACCGCAACGCCTCGACCAGCTTTTCCTCGCGTCCCTGGGCTGCCCAATTCGCTTTCGTGTATTCCTCCAGTTCGGACTGCAGTCGCTGATTTTCCTTCATCAGCGCTTGCCGGTCGGCAAAAAGGCGTCTGCATTTCTCTCTCCAAAAACCAACGCTATATACTGTCGAGATGTCTTTGAGGGCCATCTCTATATCTTTCATTTTCTCTGGCGTAGTGTTTTCATTGCCCATCGGCGGTCGCCTCCTCCTTCAATGCGTTTAATGCAATCCGTTTGTATGCTGCCGGATCAGTGGACGGGATTCTCGCAATTGTACGTAATGCCGCCCTCAACCTATCGATTTCATCTTCCGCCCGTTGCGCACGCTCAATTCGCAAATCTCGCTCATTGGAGCGGAGGTTGCGTTTAATCTCGCGAAGCCCTCCGTCACCATCAGATTCGTACCCATAAAACTCTGCGATTTCGGCAATATCTGCATTTGCCGGTAGGCGTACCGCTTCGCACCACGGGCATACTACGTTCACAGCACGGATAACACGGTCAGCGTCTTCGTCACGCACGACAATAATTAGGCTCACTCAGTTCCACCCTCTCCATATCCCAAGTCTTTCAGCGTGTCTCGTGCTCGTTTCCCGCGATCAGACATTACTCCAGGTGCGCAACCAAGATGGGGGATGCTGTAGTTATGCTGGTCTGCATACCACCCCAAAACCTCGACCAGCTTTTTCTCGCGTTCGAACAATTCGATAGTTCTGGCTTGCAGCTTATCCCGCCAACCTTTCCAGACGGCCATTTCAGCTTGTGCCTGCTCCAGTTCCTCCCGCAGCCGCTGGTTTTCTTCTGCCTGCTGCAGAACCAATGCTTTGACGTGTTCAACGTAAACCAAGCCGTCCGTCAACTCCTCGGCCAAGTATTCCAACGCCTCTTCCGCGCTTGTCAGGTGCCCGGACTTATCGATCGGTCCGCCGTACTTGGCAATCCCTTTAGCCGTCTGCCGGTCCAGGCGGTCGATGATCGGCTGCCTGTATCCCATGCTCTTCACCTGGTCGTCCATGGCATGATCGCCTCCTTAATCCGTCAGTATGATGTAAACTCTGTCTTTAACTGGGCATTCCGTTACCCTGACATCAACCCTGCCATATTCCCCATCAACTTCGATCTCGTATTCTTGATCTAACTTGCTGAGGAGTTCGATTAGATCCTTTACTTTCACGATTTCTCCTCCAGTTTTACAGGTGAAATATTAAGTTAAATCGGTAACTATCCTGAACGTGGCTTCAGTTCCTTTAATCAACCCTTCACTCAAGTAGTCATGATTAAAATAGCCATGTTCATTTTTACCGTAGTTATAAAATCTCATCACTTGTCCTTCCGATGTTTCAATGAATCTACTGTTGCTATCTGATTTGACTGTAACTTGGTATCTCTCTCCTTTTTTCCAGAAGCCGTAATCAGCTTGAATGCACTCAACTAGCAAGCTGCTTCCCCCTTCTCAGCCACTACTTCTCCTGTGCCATTGCAGGTAAGGCATTCTCCGAGCGGAATGTCTGGATTTCCGTCATAGTAAATGATTTTTGCACCACCGCACGCTGAGCATTTCGCCATGAGTACCACTCCTTTACAAATCGTGTGTTGTGTTAACCTGCCGACTGCAGCAACTCCGGGTTCTCGAAGATGTTGCCAATGATCTCGCATTGATCCCAGTTGATGCAGTCATCAAAGTATCTGTCTCCCTTTTTGTATTTAAGGCCGTACGTCCCATTTTCAAAGGCTACGTACATATTCACCCCATCGGTACCATCTATGTCACCTTCATATATCTTCCTACCGTTCTTGTCACGGAAACCGGCGAATTGTCCAACGGTTTCAGGAATCACCTGATATGTTATCTTTCGGTATTCCCCAACTTCCGTTCTCGTCCATCGAGTTATGAAGCAGTCTCCGTTATTTGCAACAATCAAATTTCCATAAACCCATTTGGGTAAGCACTCAATGCCATTCTCTGTTATTGCTATCCCTCGAAATTCAATCTCACGTCCTGCTTGCATTCCGCTCTCCTCCTCGTCTCACACTTAAGTCACTCATCTGCCACCACTTCTCCAGTACCGTTGCAGGTAAGTGTTAAAACGAATCCTCTACCCTTTCCCATCCGCCGAAACTATTGGATTCTCTCCACTCGTTGTGCTTTTTTAGCAGATACAACCAAAGTTCTTGCTCACTTAACCCCTGTATCTCCTCATCAGGGATTTCGATGATTTGGGAAAAGATCGGACGCCCACTTCCAGATCCAAGCTGCCCCCAAAACACGTACTTCGCCACGCTCATTCCCCTCACTTATCAAATCGTGTGTTCTGTACCTACTCTTTTCGCACCCAGATCATGAATTGTCTGTTCTCAACGTGGTAACGGATCTCTTCAATGATCTGCTGCTTATTCACGCTTATCGCCCCACACTTCCTCATAGCATTGTTTGCAGCAGTTCAATGTGTTCCCGTTCAGTTTGTTTCTCATCTGAATTGCTGCGCTATTCTCCCCGCACAGATCGCATAAAACTTTTCCGCATTTGCAGGTTTTGGACATGTTTTTCCTCCCTACTGTTTTGTATCCGGGAGCAGCCGTGAAAAGCTGCCCCCAACTTTTCTTCATTTCAGCGCCGGGTCGCTTATTTTTATCTGAACAGCCCCGGCTCCAATTCACGTAGCAAGCGTTCAGCGTCTGCTGGTGTACCTTCGCCGTTTAGTACCCGATTACGCAGTTCGTCGTCAATCGGCCCCCACAGCACCAGTTTTCCGTCCCTGTACTCGTCTGCGTATCCTTCACTAAAAGCCAATGCCAGGATGCAGAACGTCTCATCGTCGCCGTATCGCATGATCGTTTCGTCAGTGACACCCACAGCGTTCAGCTTCTTGCGGTTCTCTTCGCTGTTTTCAACCAGGATGTATGCGTCATCCCCTCCGTTCATTTCGACCACTTCCAGACTGTTCAGTACATCCAGAATCGCTTGTTTGCTCATCGTTCTTTCCTCCCTTTTCTCAGTAACTATTTTGAGAAGAATCCAAATCGCTTTGTAAGTTCATCGAACTCTTTTTTGTACATTTTCTCTTCCTTCTCCATAAAGTTGGTTTGACATTTGCGGCAAACCCTTTCCCACCTAATGTCATACAGCTCACCGCAACACGAACGCTTGAACTTGTAACCGTTCATCCGATTTCGATCTCCTTATCTCCGTACACAATGTGTTAAATCACTCGCATATCGCATAGTGGCTCTTGCACTTCGGTAGCTCTGGAAACTCAATGAATCCGTTATTTCCGCCGGACCAGGCCACCACATCGTCAATCCAGTTGATCCGCCCTTTTTTCAACGGGGCAAAGAAAGTGCGGCCAACCATCTTTTCCCACTCTCTGATGCGGTCGATGTGCTCGGGGAATTGTTGAGCGATCTCGTATATTTCGTCCTTATTTGCCATGATGCAAGGGAAGCAGCCTACGCGCTTGAACCCCATTTTGTACAGTGGATTTGGTTCAACATCGTGCTCTTTCATTTTCTACCGCCTATCAGCTCATCTTTTGCCGAATCGTATGATCAACCCAGGATTCAAAACTCTTATGTCTCGCCAATTCATCCACTTTTTTGCGCAATCGTTGAATCCTTGCCTCCCCAAATCCAAACTCTTCACGCAGCGCTGTTTCTATCAACCATGTTGCTTGTTCAACAGCTTCTTGTGCCGCCTTGTGAAAAGCAGATAACTTTACTGGCACGACCATTTCCTTATTGCGAATCGGAGGTTTTTTATGTTTCGCCATCGTCTTCCTCCTGATTTTCCGCCCACTCTTTGTAGGAAATTGGTATGACATGCTCTAGTTTTACGCCAGTAGACCGCGCGACCGAAACAGCCCATGTGGAATGTAACTGATTGTACTCTTCTTCCGTCAGTGGCGGTTTTGTCATTGCTACGCCGATTTTGCAGTAACAATCGCACGGTTTGTCCGCCGCCCGATCATAAGCCATACCTGCTTCGGCTAAGATGCGATAGCAAAACTCAACATTCGTAGCACGAACGTTGTCAGTGCTCCCGTCTTTACGCAATACCCCTTACACCCCCGTACTTCCAAATCCGCCAACCCCACGCTCCGTCTCGCTCAGATCGTCGACCACTTCGAACACCGCCCGGTAGACCGGCGCGATCACGCCTTGGGCGATGCGGTCGCCTTTGCGGATCAGATAGGTGTGGCTGTCTACTTCCCGGTCGACTTTCACCGTTTTTTCACTGACGTCCAGGCAGGTATCGCCGATTTCGCCGGACGGCATGCGGGCGTTGTCCATCAGCACGCACACTTCCCCCCGGTATCCAGCGTCTACGGTACCAGGTGCATTGCTGATGCGCAGTTTTGTCTTGGCGCTGATGCCGGAACGAGGACGAATCTGCAACTCATACCCCGGCGGAATTGCAAATGCCAATCCAATCGGTACTTTCTCTGTCTCCCCCGGCCAAATAACCACGTCTTCCACCGCCACGAGGTCGAATCCGGCATCATTCAGATGCGAATACTTAGGTATAACTGCGTCAGGGTGCAACTTTTTCACCTTAACCTGCACGTTATTCATTTTTCGCTCTCCTTTACTTGGTTTGTTTCGCTCGTTTTTTCGGTATCAAAATCGGGCCGTACTTCTCGATGGCAGCTAGTCGCTCTTCTTCGGTGAGGTAGTAGGTTTTCACTTCTCCAGATGGGCTGTTACGGAGCATGCTGCGGTTCATGATCCCTTCTGGGAATCATAAGTATTCATGACGTGGTATGCGCGGCATTTTGATCTCCCTTTCGCAGCATTAATTTTTTCTTGATTTGCTCGGCATGATCTGGGCATACATCGCAATTTTCCCATAGTCTAACGGCACATTTGTCACAAAGCCTTTTATCACATGTCGTTGTCATTTCTCGAAAGTCTGCGCTCGTTACAATGCCTGCGCCTGATGCATAATCGCAAAAGCGAGTATATACGCGCTTATTGCAAATTTCACACCGATTGTCCATGTACTTTATCACCACCGGCAACATTCAAGGTCTTCATGTACTCATCCAACGTCATCACCACTAGCCACGGCTTTCGATCAGCCTTCAATGCCAGCAAGTCCGGTTTTTCTCGTTCATCCAGCAGCCAGTTGTATATTTCTTTGAACCCGTCTTTCCTTGCCTTTACTTCGACTTTCTTTCCGTTTGGCAGGATCACATCGTTTGAGAATTGCCCTCCCGCCGCGCCGGACAGCGGCACTCTCACCCCTCCTGTCAGTTCGCAAAATTCTCGTTCTCTTCTGATTCCTTTGTCACGGCTTGCTTTGCCCATTTGCACCCTCCTATTTCCCTAGATAAATCGAGACGCCCAAGAAGATGACCATCATGCCCGCAAAGACGCGCCAGAACCAATGGGTGTTGGGTGCTGCAAGGTTCATTGACCAAGCCACTAAGCCGGATATTTCGATGATTTTTCCCCAATCCATGTCATCACTTCCCATACCGTTGTATCGTTCCTGTATACCGATGAACCACCACAAACTCGTCAGGTGTGTCCCTTTCCACGAGCCAGATGTTTGGAGTAAGTCCACGGAATTGCATTTCTTCTTTCTGGCGTTTAGTTGGTCGCTTCAGTTGTTTCATTCGCACTTCACCTCCAGTAGCTTAATGGCTGCGCTGCAGATGGCTTCCTGTGCGGTTTTGCCTTCTCCGTCAAACTCTTCCGTTCGGATTAAATCGTCTTCTAATTCTGGCGGAAGTATGTTTTGGAATTGACAAAACCAACCATCTGGCGTGTGTCCCAAACAAAATGAATCGAAATTACCCTTCAACTTCTCCACCACTTGCCACGCATGTTCAATGTTTTGGAGTGGGTTCCACTCCCCGATCACAGGGTTGAAATCGCTGTCTCCCTGTTGCCATCCGTACCCATCGATGCGTTTCCATCCCATAATCTTCGTTGCCAGCAGATAGATTTTCTCTTGGTCGTTCATTCCGCTGTCACCCCTTCCAGATATGGCGTAATGTCTGCGCCTTTGGCTTTGAGGAAAGATAGCGCCGTAGCAAGCGGCAAGCTTTTTATGATAACCGGCAACTAAGTAACCATCAGCGACATGATCCCGTCTCCATCAAGTTTTAAGGCATCTACTCGCCAGCCTTCTGGATAATGCGAGGGATCAAGATAGATTCCCTGCCTCCGCACCTCTTCAATCAGGAGTAGCATGCCATTTCCATCAAGAAATGTCGGCGGATCAGTAAATGCCTTGCCCTTAGGTGAAAACCACGCTACGTTTGAAACAAAATCACCGAATAATCTAAATGCCTCGTTTGAGGTGAGCCTCTTCCTTTTCCACCCCAAGCACTCCGCAACTTTCGCATCGATTTCACGATGGTTCATTTTCCATCACCTCTCGTCTCGCTCGCCGTTTGAGCCTTTTTTTCACGCTATAACATTAGGTTTCAGAAGCATAACAGCATCGGCTAGTATGATTACACTAGTACGCATCGTTAGGTGTTTTTTCTTCGTATATGTTTAGCGTTTTCGATCAACTTCGCTTTGTGTTCTTCGCTGATCTGTTTCGGGCGTGAAATTTTTACACACTTTTCACCCATGGTCGCCCGGATAGATACTGTATTGCCGTTCTCGTCAACCTCTTCATCGCCAATAATTTCAGCCAGTTGTCGAATTCTCCGAATGTGTGGGGGGTATGCACTGTACGCGATCCACTTTCGCTCGATGCTGTCGTAGCGCAACACTGTTTCCTGCTCTTCACGTGAGTATCCCATCCTATACCCTCTCCCTTACCCATTGTTCTGCCTCTTTTATGATCTGAACCGGAAACGTCAGCCCACTGAAGTCATGCGTTGGTGCGACCAGGTATTCGCCATGCCCTTCCAGCAATAAAAACTCTTCTGGCAGAACTGTGCTTCTGGCAAACCCTTTCACGCTGTATCGCTTGCCGTGATATTCGACTTGCATGCTCTCCCTCCTAAAAGTCCTTCAACCGGTAATCCTCCCCGACCATCTTCACGATCTCCGTATTTTGCATCATGCGTGAATAGCTGCGCGGGCCGATACGGTCTTGTAATTCTCTCGATGTGAGGTTGGTCGTAAATACGGTATGCTTCCCCACTCGACTGTCGATGATCTCGAACAATTTGGATACGGCCCAACTTTCGCCATCATCTTGCCTTTTGGACTGCTCCGCGCCAATATCATCGAGGACGAGGCAATCGACCATCTCTAACGCTTCCAGCAATTCCGTTTCCGTGTGTGTGCTTTTTTTGTTGTAAGTGTCGCGTATCTTTGTCAGCAACTTTGGAACGGCTATGAAGATGCTGGTGTATCCCTTCTCCATCAGCGCCTTGGATATGGATGCGGCCAGATGCGACTTGCCTAGCCCATAGCTTCCGGCGAAGAGGATATTGCGCGGTTTTTTCGGATCAAATGTTTCTGCGTAGTTCATCGCTGCTCTTTTGGCTGCAGCTCCAGATTCATTGCGAGGATGGTATGTCTCAAACGATGCGGCCTGTAGATTGGGGTTGATCAAACTGTGATCGCCGAATAACCTTGCACGTTTTCGCTCTTCGTGCATTCGCAGCGTTTCCCTGGCGTTTCGGATGTCCTCACACTTGCATCCGTAATGCGCTTCAAAGGATTGGCCTTTCAATGGCCCGAAAAGATGGGTGAGTGACTTTACTTGCACGTTTTGCTGGCAACCTTCACAGATGTACTCTCGCAAGACCTCAGAACCCGAAGTCTTTCCCTGCGTAAAGGTCATCATAAGATCGCCAAGACTTTGCATTGACCTTCACCCCGGCTTTTCGTTTTTCTTCTTGCAGTCGATTGATGACCCAATTTCGGATAGCAAGGTAGTCTGACTTATATCTCTTCCCATTTGCGCCTTTGTAGTTGTTCAAGATTTCAATGAGGCGTTTCGTGTCTTCTTCTCCGAACTCAGAAAGGAGTTTGGTGTATTCTTCTTCCTTCATGGATACATAGTCAGCGTATTTGACCTTATTTTCTTTTTTTGTAGTAGTCTTTGTAGTAGTCTCTGTGTAGTCTCTGGTATAGGTCGGGTCATTTTGACCCGATGCATCGGGACAATTTGACCCACTCGTCGGGTCATTTTGACCCGATGGTCGGGACACTAGGACTTTTGGCCTATTCAACAAATCGTAGTCGATGGAATACCACTTTGTCCGATCAAATCCGGCTTTGTTGAAGTTTCCGGTAATGACGTATCCTTTAGATTCCAGGCTTGTAATCGTCCTTTTGATCGTCTTTTCGCTCCAAAACGGAAACTGCTCGACCCATTGTTGGTAGGTGTTGTATATCCATCTCCGCCCTTCATAAAAGTGTTCACTTTTCTGTAGCCAATAGTGAAGCTGCTGTAGAATAATCGCTTCGTTTAACCCGATTTCCATAGCCAACGTTGGAGAGATAACCAAGGGCGGTTCATTGAAGAGAAGATTCATTCGGACATCCCTCTTTACATCTCGCTAAATTGCTTAAAGATCGACTGCAACCCACTCAGTTCAGCCTGGAGTGCTTTCGCTGATTCCAGGGAGGAGCGGTAAAGCCCCTCCGCCAGATCACGCTTGTACTTCAATTCAGCCACGTTCCCACGCGCTACATCGCTTATCAGCGTGGCTTGCATGCCTTCTGCCCGCAGCCGAATGATTTCCTTCGCCAATTCCATGCGGTACGTTCTTTCTGCTTCTGCAAAGGCTTTTGCATTTTCAAATATGGCCTGCGGCGCTTTGTCCAGACGAGCAGATACGCGGCGTATTTCTTGTGCGATATCAATTTGATCCATCGTTCAACTCCAGCAGTTCCGGGTTTTCATAGATGTTGCCGAGGACTTCGCATTCTTCATCGCTTTCAATCACATCACCAAGCAAATAAATTTCATCATCGCTCACAACAACGACAAACGCCGCCAACCCGTCGCTCCATTTGACTTCACCTTTAACGGTCTCATCTGGGCACCAGTATTTCAGGTAGGTTGTGCAGAACTGCAAAATATCTCCCTCGTATATCTCTTTGCCGTTCTTGTCGCGCCAGCCGATGAATCGAAGTGGGATATACTGGTCATCTTCGAGCATATCTAGGAAGAAAACGACACCATCCTGATCTAGTTTGTTTATGTCCTCCCACGACAACATGTGCTTTTCTTCCTTATCCCAAACCTGAAACTTTATTTCACGCATCTACTTCCCCTCGTTTCTCATTGGCCATTTCCCGAAACGTATGCCACAATGCTTTTTTGGCGCTGTCGATCAACTCATAAAGTTCGCGTGGCGAGTATCCAAAGTCGTCAATGAACATGCTGAGTGTGCCAGCTAATAACCTGTGATGGGGGTTATTGATGTTGAATCTGGTCTTGCCCAAGCATAAGACCTCCTTTGTCCTATATGTCGCGTCTTGCTTACACGCCCTCTTCAACCACTTCTTTTGCCCACGAAGCGAACGCCTGGAGTGTTATGATTCCTTCTCGCCCCTTTACATCTCGCGTTCCTTCAAGACAAAGGTATCGAACGTTCCATCCTTCGCTTTCCCCCAGTGGCGCACGGCCATATACTATCTCCAGCACCTTCCGGACTGTACGATAACGGCTACCAACTGGATGACCGTTTGAATATGACTTACCGATTTCGATTTCCGCCTGTTTCAATGCACGTTCCTCCTTGGACACGGAGATTTTTTGTTAGTCAACCCTTGACCAGTAGGTGTAAATTTTTTCACGGAGCCATTCTTCATAAATTTCCTGAACAAAATTGTCACGCTCTTCTGGAGTCAGTCCCTCCAAATCCTCGTCGAAAATTTAGACGATCTCTTCCCGATCGGAACCAACATATCCAGTGGAAACATGAAATTTGAATTTAGCCATGTCTGCCTCCTCGTTTTTAGATGTAGTTAATACAAACTCACTCAACTGGGATAAAACTGTTTCAAATATTCCCCGATCCGTTCCCTGACAGCTTTTTGACTATGGGCCAGCTCATGGCATCGGATACACAGCATCACCAGGTTATCTTCCGTTCCTTTTCCTAGCTGCGACCGATACACATGATGATGACACTGTAGACCATCTGCGCGTCCGCATAAGACGCATTGTCCGTTATCCCTTTCAATTACCTTGGCATACGTTGCTGGCTTGATTCTGCCGCGTTCTTTGCGCTTTGGTACTCGCCTCCGATGCTTTGGTTTTGGGACTGGATTAAAAGTCATCAGCATCATCCTCATAGGCGTAGAATTTACCTGTTCTGAAACTGTCTACATCAACCGTGCTGAAAGGATGTAAAATTTTCTCCACCGTAGTCTGTAAGCCCACCGATTCGGAAACATGCTTTACGGGCTTCTTATCAAAGACCAATCGTTTAAACGCTTCTTCTGCTGTCAACTCCGTCTCTACAATTTCATACGCTGCCCTTCTCCAAGCGAACGGCACCATAACGTTACCCGAAGGCCAATAGGTAATACTACCAAATGAATCGCAATACAGCCCCTGCCCGGCATCATTGCTCAGTTTTACTTTCATCCCTGGTTTTATCATGTCGATTACTTGACCAAGCGTATATTGCTTACTCATGAGTTATCCCTCCTCAGAACGGCAAATCTTCATCAGAAATGTTTATTGGTTTGCCATCCGCGAACGGATCACCGAATGGGTCTGCTGGTTGACTATCTCTTGGTTTACCGCCAAGAAACTGAACGTTTTCGGCCACTACCTCAGTCACATATCTGCGCTTACCGTCTTTATCCTGGTAGCTTCGTGTTTGGATACGCCCCTCAATCGCTGCTTTGCTCCCTTTGCGAAGATAGGTAGCGCAGATGTCTGCTAGTTTTTGCCATGTCACAATGTTGATGAAATCAGCTTCTTGGTCATCTCCTCGCTTCGGGCGATTGACCGCTATGGTGAAGGTTGTGACTGCTATCCCGTTTGGCGTGTAACGTAGTTCAGGTTCTTTAGTGAGATTGCCGATCAAGATTGCTTTATTCACGCGCTCTCTTCCCCTTTTTTCTTGAGTGCTTTTGTCAAATACGCATCCATTTGTGCCTCAGTGAAACCCTGTGCCTTCTGTGCGTTGTACCACTCTTCGAATCCGTCTAGTGACCCCTTGCCCATCTGCCACTTTGCCTTGAGCGTGGACAATTTGGAGGAAGTTTGCCGTTCTTTTTGCTCCTCGCTGTTACGCTTATCCACGTCCTCGTCAGCTTCTGGATCGTCTCCGGTCGGAATCATGAACGTTTTCATCAGCGCATACTTTTGCGCTCCTGTCATGGCTTTGTAAGGCCCTTTATCACCAGCGTCTTGACCTTCGCCAATCATCGAAAATGTGATCGTTTCACCCGTTTCGCCGTCGATGAATCTAAACTCCATTACAACGGTCGTGATGTATTCGCGATTGCCCTTACTGGTGGTATGCTCTCGGATGCTGTGATTTGTTAGGCTAGGGATCATCACGATATTTCTCTCGGCTAGTGCCTCTCTTACTTTTTCAGCTACGTCAGCTTCGGTCGCGTATTTGTACTTGTGAAACGAGTTATATCCGCGTTTTTGAATGTACTTGACCTCTTTCATGACCTCGGCCAGTTTTTGAACGAGCTTTTTTTGCTCTGCCATCTTGTCACCCCTACCTGATCCTCAAATGCTTTCCGTATACCAACTCAACCCCAGGAACCGCATCTGCTGTCTTTGCGTATTCAATGATGCTCTTCTTATCCAATACCGGCGCTTGCGGAATCCAGAATACTTGCGGAATCTCTCGTTCATTCACAATCTTCACACTAGGTTGACTGTTCCTCTGCAGCGAAGCCGTAAACAACGGCGTTTTTACCTTCTCGATGCCAGAAGCGTCAAACTGTTCAGCCAAATACTCTTTCAGCCAATCCCTTTTCGCCTCCAGTCGCTTGCGACGATCAGACAGGCGTTTTTCTTCTGCTTTGAGCGCTTCAATATCTGCCTCTGTGTTGCGAATGAGTTTCACGACATTTTCTACTTTGGCCTCGAAAGCATCCTCGAGCGCCTGCAGCGTATCCGTAAGCGATTCTGCTAGCGTCTCATCGTCTGTGATCATGCGCTCCAACTCGGCGTATTGGGCTGCGATTTCGTAAAGTCGCATCACTCTTCACCTTCCAGCACTTCAATTCTGGCCTTCAATTCATCAATTTCAGACTGCAGTTCTTCCAACTTTTCTGCCACTTCGTCATCAATAGCAGCATGAAATTCAATAAGTTGGGCGTGCAGGTTTTTGGGTATTTCCTCATGGCTGTCATTTAAGAAGCGTTCGAAGCGTTCCAGAGACCTGATGTCACTATTAGTTCCTGCAGCATGATCACAAATTACGTAAGGCATTTTCATTCCTCCTTATATCGCAAAAACGTTTTTTGCTTCTTCTTGCAAGCAGTCAAAGCGAATGAAATTTTCCGATGCATCAAGGCGAACGCGCCTATATATTTTTCCTTCATACACAACCGAAACAGACAAAGCGATTAGTGGCTTGTAGATGTCTTCTTCTCCGCAGTAGCAGCAATTTCGCACAGTGCGTTCCTCCTTTTCTTCCGGCGTGGCGGCCTAATCGCTTTTGTTATCGCTTGAAAAATCTCATCAGCCATCCTCAAGACACGAGATAGACGGGTGTTTTGCAGCACAAAATACTCCATAAATCCACCCACATTGACGCACCCAACAATTCGAGCATCACCAACTGGCGGGAGACTCTTCCCTACTCCAGACCCAGGAAACAAAGGCCCATGAGCAACTTTTATGTTTCCAACTTCTTTTTGTCTTCCAAGCGAAGCATCTATCGCAATGACAAAATGATCAGGATATTTTGACTCGATCAACGATAATGTTTCAGACAGATTCGCGGCATGGACCGGTTCATCAATCGTTCCCAACACCTCATACCCTCGCCCTTTTAGCCTTGTTCCAACAATCGGTCCAAGAGAATCTCCAGTCGATCGGTCAGTACCCACGCACACAAACAAGACCTTCTTCCCTCTTGGCTTGATCGTTTTTATTTTTTCAGCGAGATTCACCGCATTAACCCCCATCGTTCTAATCTGCACACCACGCGAAAGCATGGGCCCTCCGCGCAGGACAAGCCTGCGTTATTTTCCGTTGAGCGCATTCTCGATTTGAGCGGTTATTGTCGGATCGAAGATATACCCTCCATATAGCGCGCCATGCACGTTAACCAAAATGCCACGCAACCGCTCAACCTCCGCCTCCGCTGCCACCGCCCGATTGATCCAGTGGGGCAGGGCTGTGCGAGATTCGGCGATGAAGCGCATATTTCCCCTTGTGTATGTCGTCGCGATCACTTCTTCCGCGACGCCAGTAAACACCGAGATATACGGTTGAATGGCATGTTTTCCTTCCCATTTGCCCGGCGTCGCCGCCTCACACATCGCCAGGTCGGCTGCGGCGTCGCGTTTTACTTCAAACATTCCGCACACACCATCTTTCCGCTCTTATGGGGCTTCACATGATCCATGGCACCACACAACACGCAGCCTGGTTCATACTTTCTCAGTACGATTTGATCACCGTTAATGAAAATCTCCAGTCCGTCTTTTTCTGCGATCCCCAATGTGCGGCGCAGTTCCATAGGAATTACAATGCGACCCAGATGATCGATTCTCCGAACGACACCAGTAGATTTCACCTTTTATTCCTCCCCTGCCGTGATCGTCACGGCTCCAAGATAATGAAACAAGCACTTGTCGCTACAAAACAGCGTTCCGTTCATATGAGTGGCGAGTTGCCCATGATAAATTTCTCCGCCACATTCTTCACAATGATCGAACACTTTGGCCTCTTGAGGATCAGGCAATCCCTGTGTAAATCTGTCCATATTCCTCCTCCAATCTGGCGATTTCGGCCTGGCGATACTCGATTTCGTCATTCAAATCGAACATGCGTTTTTCAGCAGCTTTTGCCTTTTTGGCGTAGTAAAGAGCTTCGTCAGAGCATTGGTTCCATTCTGATTTCGCTTCATCCCTGAGCTGGACAAGATTGTCGATCTCCTTTTGCAGTTCTTGGATACGCACGCTTACTGACTTCATAGGAATCACCTCCGAATATCAGTTGACTACACTCGCGCTTTTGTGATATTCTTCCGGTGAAAAGTTTTGTGTTTGGGCAGTCTGTTGGTGGCAGACTGCTTTTTCTCTTATCTGACGACTGATTTCACGCGCGATTTGTTTGCATGTTTCATGCAGGTGCATGTCGCCGGTCGTTTTCGCAATCATCATCAGCCGCTGATAATACGCCAAATTCTTTTGAAGCGTGTTAAATCTCATGCATTTGCCCTCACTTTCTGTTTGATTCGTTTCAGCCTTTGATTTACTCCCTGTACACTGATCCCTATCTGGTTGGCGATTTCCTCTTGTGTGTAACCCATGTAGTACATAGAGATCAGCAACGGATCAAACTTCATCAGTCGCTTTACTTCTTCTCTCTTTTCAAAATCAGATTCAATGTTTTCTGGCGACGGGATCATTTCTCCAAGGCTTGCGCCGTCTTCTACGAGAGTTCGATCAAGGGAATATGCCACTCCATATCGTTTCTTGCGTTTGTTCTTTCCGTAGACTTCGCGTAGGATGTGATACCGAATACTCGGAATAGCGTAGGATGAAAACTTATAGCCGAGACTTTCATCAAATTTCTTAGCTGCAATCAATAACCCCAAGCACCCTATCTGGAATAAGTCATCATGATCCAAGTACCCTAAAGGTTTTAGTTTGTACTTCCAGATGACGTGATGCACAAGATGCAAATGCTGAGAGACGTCGATCACGCTTCTTCTCTCCTCCTTCTTTCAATCTCTACCCTTACTGACTGGCGAATTTTATTGATACTTGCCTGAATGTTTTTGGGATATACCTCCTGTCTCTCCCATTTGGTCAGCGTTTGCGTGCTGATGCCGGTCAACTTACTGAATTGGGTCATATTCATGCCGAGTGTTTGGCGCATGTTTTTTATAAACTCGGCTAAGTCCTCGCGTGAGATTGGTTCCATGTTCGATCTCCTTTCTGATTGATATAGGGGCGCTGACAATTAATCGTTTGTGCCACGTTTCTTTTTCAGTTCAATCCGGGACTTGACCCACTTCTCGTAATCCAATTCAAAGTCACTGCCCAGGTGAATGCCTTCTAAAAACCGCTTGGCTTCTTCAAAATCAACACGCCGCACATGGTGGTAACAAGCGACATCATATTTATCTTTCAGTCGCTTCCAGAGATAGCGCATGCCGAATCCGGCCATTTCGCGAATCTGCGCCTCTTCTGCCGATCCTTTTTTCGCATGCATTGCGCTGTTGCCTAAAACATATTTTTTGGCTGCTCGGTATGCTTCGCCCTTTACGATTGACTGCAGGACGCTTCGTTCGGCATCGTTAATCGTGATAGAGTCTTTCAGTTCTTGGAACATGGTGGCAACGTTGGTTTCGATCTTCACAACGTCATGTTTGATCTGCCGAATTTCATTCAGCATCATTTGCGAGGCGTTGATTTGTGACTGGATAATCGCAAATACACCGGTTTCTTCAACGTTGGAAGGCTCTCTTCCAAAACTCATGAGGGCTTTGCTCATCGTTCAATCTCCCTTCGTCCCGTTAGGGCTAGTTTTGTATCGTAAATGACTTGTTCAGCCATTTCGACCAATTCTGCCAGGTGCTTCTTTTCGCTCTCGCTCGCTGTTGCAATTGCTCCGTATAATACTCGGCTGATTGCCGCGCTTTCGACGAAGCGTTTGTAAGCAACCCTCAATGCGATTGTCTTCAAGTCAGCTTCATGTTGCAGCTTCCTGCGTTGTTTTTCCGCTTCTTTTTCGTCGAAGTCGCTAGCGTTATGCAGTTCGTACCGTTCAAGCTGGCTTTTTACTTCCTCATAGCCTTTTTGAAGATATTGAATTTGGCGCTCCTTGTTTTCCAGCTCTTGTTTGATTTCATCCGGCACTACCTCTATAGCCTCGGTCACGATCTGCGGCGGTTTGTTCATCTCTTCTTCCAGGCGGTCGTAAAGCTCTGCTGCTTTTTGTTCTGCTTCCCTGGCGCGGCGTTCGGCTTCTTTGAGCGCTTTTTTTACTTCCCTAAGTTCCTTGACCGTCATCTCATCCACAGTTTTGGTTTCGCCAGTGGACGGGATGACGTGCGGTTGCGAAACGAACTCAGCGCGGTCGATGTCGGGCGGGAGCGAAAGCATTTCGAAGATTTTCGCTGTTTCCAAACTGTACGACGTCGTACAGTTTCCGAACTGCTCGTACGCTTGAATCAACCTATTCGCTGTTTGGACCTTGAAACCGCATTCTGACTCGCACCACGCGGTCCACTGCCCATGCGCCAAGTCATTCTCCTTTACATGTTTCAATCGTTTGCCTATCTCGAATATCGCCTCGCCCGCGACGCTCTTGTACGCATTAATCTCGGCGGTTATGGTCTCCAAGTCGTTTGATAACGCGACCTCTTTCATAGAATCTCCTTTCGACCCCAAACATCAGATCAATCGCTTGAACGACCTGTTAATTTAGCGTGTTCTTTTTCGATCTGCTCAATTACCGATTTGGTAAATGCCTTAGCCAAAGCTGCCGCCAATTTTTCCGGTGGAATTACAATGCGAACCGACATCAAAATTCACTCTCCTATCTGGCAACTCAAAGGAAATTTGATAAATAGACACACCTAAATAAGCACCACAAATTTCTCTTGCGGAAACTAAAATTTGGGTATATAATTCTAGGTGTTGGTAAAACTAAATTTGAGTTATTCTCCCAAATAAAACTCGGGCTGGTGAAGGTCTGGAAAAATTTCCTCGTCTGGCACTCCAAAATAATGTTCGATGCGTTTCAACAACCTAGTACCAGGAACCGATCTGCCGTTTTCAAGTTCGCGCAAATGCGTTTCGGTGATACCCAGTTCCTGCGCAACGAATCGCTGGGTGCCTTTTGCTTCGCGCAATTCTTTGAGTCGAACGCGAATAGTTGCCCCTTTCTTTGCCATTTCCTTATCACCTCCTTGCTGTACCATTACTATAACACTCAAATTTAATTTGAGCAACACCTTTTTGTTAAAATTTCATTTGTGGAGGATATTTTTTATGAGTCTTGGGAAAAGAATCAGGGAATATAGGATAAAGCGCGGCTATACACAAAGCCAAATGGCCGCAAAGTTAAACATGACAGAAGCTAACTTTTCTAGTTATGAACGAGACAAAAGCATACCGCCCAGCGAAAAATTATCTCAAATCGCTTCAATTCTGAATGTATCAACCGATTATTTGCTCGGTCATACTGATATACCCACTCCTTTTACGGACAAAGCCAATTCCAATGAAAGTTCAATTCCTGATTGGGCATCAAGCAGAGATATACGGGATTTTAAAAAAATGCTTGAAGACGATGCGCCAGTAATGTTCGATGGGATGCCATTAGATGACGAGGATAAGGAAAAGGTTCTAAAAGTCATGGAAGCGATTTTTTGGGACGCCAAAAAGAAAAACAAAAGAAAACCTGTTGATGAATAATAGGGGGCATCAATGGACGCTCTAATCCGAAAACTCATCCAGAAATACAAAACCAACTGTCCTTTTGAACTTGCGAAAAGTTTGAATATTACGATATGGTTTCGTGATCTAGGAAAGAGTACTCGCGGTCTTTATATGAAGAAGTTGCGTAGGAGATATATTGTGATTCACGAAGGTCTTGACGAGCATTGGCAACGTTTTGTTTGCGCGCACGAACTCGGTCATGATCGGCTGCACCCTGGCCTGAGCAGATTTTGGCTTGAAGAAACATCCCTTCATAATGCGGGTAAGTATGAGCGGCAAGCTAATAAGTTCGCTATTCGATTATTAACCGCTGGAGACAGACTAGGTCAAGGTGATACGATTAGAGACTTTCTTAAACGCAATGGCATCCCGGTAGAGATGGAGCGATTCTATTTTTAATTAAGTGTAAGGAGGAGTAATTTTGCGAGGTGTTCAATATATTCGCGTGTCTGACGAAGAACAGGCTATTGAAGGCTATTCGATCCAAGCGCAAAAAGCTCTTCTTGATCGCAAATTTGCCGAATGGGGCGCACAAGTCGTTGGCGTTTATATAGACGATGGGTATTCTGCAAAACACATGCGCAGACCCGATTTACAGCGTCTGTTAAAAGACATCGAAACAATACGACCGGATTTTATTGCATTTTGGAAGCTGGATCGTTGGACACGGAGCGACAGAGACTGGCATGCTCTGCAAGACATTTTAGATAAATATAACGTCGAGCTGAGGAGTGCAATTGGCGAAAATTTAAAAGGAACAACTGCTTTCGAGCGATTTAATGTCGGACTAAATGTGCTATTAGGTCAATTTGAACGAGAGCAAATCTCAGAACGTGTTCATTTTGTGATGATGGAACGTCATCAAAAAGGATTGAGAAATGGTGCAAAACCACCATATGGCTATGATCTTATCGACGGCAAGCTAATTGTAAATCCAGAGCAAGCGAAAGTCGTGAAACGTATATTTGACATGTATATAAATAAACTTGCGGGTTTTAGAGAAATTGCAGTCACCCTGAATCGAGACCCCAATAAACCAGATGATAAGATTTGGAATTACTCGACCGTCCGCTATACTCTGATGAATCCGGTTTATTGCGGAAAACTTCGTTGGAACTATCGAAAATCAAACGGAAAACGTACAGGCAAAGAGGTCATTACAGACGGTGATCATGAGCCGATTATTGACGAAGCACTCTTCCAGAAAGTATATAAAGAGATTTCTGCTCGGGTCAAAGGCGGTAAAACTGTTTCCTCCGCCTATGCTTTTTCTGGGATTTTGCGTTGCGCGCGATGCGGATATGCTATGACTGGCTTTTCGGCGCAAAAATCGAATGGAAGGCAGCGTTACTATAGGTGCACTGGCCGATCCCAGTATGGGATTTGCAATATGCCTATAGTCACAGACAAAAAAGTGCAAGAGGCTTTTTTAAACGCTTTAAATTATGACTCTGAACAACTAAAAAAGCTCTTCGATGTATCAATTGATGACAGTATTAACGAAAGAAAAAAGCGATTGGACTCGTTAAAGAAGGAATTGGAGCAAATTAAATCGCGCAAAAAGAAATGGCAATTGGCGTTTGCTAATGATGCAATTACTGTAGAAGAATTGAAAGAACGCACCAAAGAAGATACCGAAAGAGAATCTGAAATAATTAAGGAAATACAAGCAATACCTGACGAATCATCGAACGGCTTGACAAGCGAGGAGATTATTTCTCGCTTATCCAGGGTTCGCGATCTCTGGGAAAGAACAGATGATGAAAAGGCAAAAAAATTATTCATTCGAGAAATCTTTGAGTCAATAACCATAGATAGTGACACCGAGCGCGCGCATGGCGCGCCCGGTAAATTTGTTGAAGTGACGGTGACTGATTTCAAACTGCTTATTTAATCCCAAGCGAATCTTTGGGATCGCCACGGGTCGCCGTACATGTGATAGCCGTTCTTCTCCCAGAATCCCTGCTTGTCTTTTTCCAAAAACTCGACGCCGCGCACCCATTTGGCGCTTTTCCAGAAGTACAGGTGCGGGATGACGAAGCGGAGCGGCCATCCGTGTTCCGGGGTGAGGTCCTGTCCGTTGTGCTTGTAGGCAAACAGGTTGCCCGGCCTGAGGAAATCGTCCAGCGGCATGTTGGCCGTCCAGCCAAATTCGGCGTGCAGCATCACGTATTTGGCCTCCGGCTTCACCTTGACCAGCTTCACGATTTCTTCCACGGGAATGCCTTCCCAGACGTTGTCCAGCTTGCTCCAGCCGGTGACGCAGTGAATGTCGTTGGTCACCTGGGTTTTGGGCAGGGCCATGATCTGCTCATAGGTAAGCGTCACTTCCTGCTCGACCAGGCCGAAAATGCGAAAGCTCCACTGGGTTGCCAAATCGGTGTACTCCGGTACATCGCCGTAGTGCAGGACGGGAAAGCCGGTCGTCACTTTCTGATTGGGGGGCACGCGGTCATGCCTGCTTTCCAGGGGCTTGTTGGTAACCATGGGGCTTCACTCCTTTGTTCCGACAGGCGTGATCGATTCCCGGGCACAATGCCGTCCCGTGTAGTATATGCGGAGAGCGGCCGGCCATACGGAACCGACTCATTGAGGTATACCACCTTCTTACCATATCCTGCAGATCACTGCAAGAAAAACACCCCCGCCAATGTGCAGGGGGCGTCCTTCGCAATGCGGGACAAATCCGCCTGCCGTCCGCTGACGGACGGCGGCGTCCGCCGGTTTATTTTTTCCCCACGCGCAGGAGGGCGTGATCCACCTTGATGCACAGGTCCATGATGACCTCGATGCCGTGCTGTTTCGCCAGCGCGGCCGCCTCTTCATTGACGATCCCCTGCTGCAGCCAGAGGGCTTTGGGTTTCAGTTTGACCGCTTCTTCGGCGACCGGCGGCACGTCTTCACTGCGGCGAAATACGTTGACGATGTCCACGGGCTCGTCGATCTCGCTCAGGGAAGCGACCGCTTTTTCCCCCAGGACTGTCTCGCCGGCAATCGTCGGGTTTACCGGAATGATGCGATAACCGGCGTTTTGCATGGCAGCGGCGACCATGTGGCTGGTGCGCTCAGGCTTGTTGGAAAGGCCGACCACCGCGATGGTTTTCGCTTCCTCCAGCAATTGGCGGCGGCGTTCGTCACTCGGATTTTGAAACATGGTTTACCAACTCCTTTACGCATTGGATTGATTGCGATTCATCACAAACTGGGCAAGCGTACGGACCATGACGCCCGTACCGCCCGCCGGCTGCATGTCTTTCGCGCTGCTGGTGTACGCCGTGCCGGCAATGTCCAGGTGGACCCACGGGGTATCCTCCGCGAATTCCCGCAAAAAGGCGCCGCCGATGATGCAGTGGCCGTAACGGCCGCCCGAGTTTTTCAGGTCGGCATAGCGGCTTTTGTTCAATTCGCAATACTCCTCAAACAGCGGCAGCTGCCAGAGGCGTTCCCCGGCCTGTGCGGCTGCGGACAGGAGTTCGCTGACGAGCGCCTCGTCGTTGGTCAGCGCGGCGGAGCAGTAGTGGCCCAGAGCGACGACGGCCCCTCCGGTCAGGGTGGCGGCATCCACCAGGCAGGAGACACCCTGCTTTCTGGCGTAGGTGATGCAATCGGCCAGGACCATCCGTCCCTCGGCGTCGGTCGTGATGATTTCCACGGTCTTGCCGCTCATCGTGGTAATCACGTCGCCCGGCTTGAAGGCTGTTCCCGATGGCATGTTTTCCACGCAGCCGATGACCGCGAGCACGTTCGCCCGGGGTTTGATCTGTCCCAGCGCTTCCAACGCCCCGATCACCGCTGCCGCGCCGCCCATGTCGGACTTCATGGCTTCCATACCGGCAACCGGCTTGATGGAAATACCGCCCGTATCAAACGTGACGCCTTTGCCGATCAGGCCGATCACGTCTTCCCAGGTCTCTGTTCCCTGGTATTTCACCACGACGACATACGGCTCCTCGACGCTGCCCTTGGCAACGGCAAGCAGGCCGCCCATGCCCATTTCCTCCAGCTTATCTTTTGTCAGCACCTCGTACGCCATACCGAAGCGTTTGGCCACAGCCACCGCTGCGTCTTTCAGGGCGCGCGGCGTCAGGTAATTGCCCGGTTCGTTGACCAGTGTCCGCGCCAGGTTGGTCCCCTGCGCCAGCGCTTCGCCGCGCATCACGCCCAGCATGGCGCTGGCCGCTTCCTCGTCGCTGCCGACGAGCAGCTTCACCGTCCCGAGCGGCTCCGCCTCCCGCTTCGGCTTTTGCCGATAGCCTTCGTAGTGATACGACGCCAGGCAAAACGCCTCTGTCACCGCCTGTGCGAAGCGGCTGGTCGACAACTCCCGTCCGCCGCGCAGATCCACGGCCACGGTTTTGCCGCTGCCTTTGCCGCCGACCGTCTTGGCAGCACGCCCCCAGGCAGCACGGATCGAGACGAAGTCCGCCTTCTCCCGGTCACCCATGCCGATGACAATCAACTTTTTGGCCTGAAGCCGGCCCATCGTGTGAACGACAGCCACCGACTTGGCCTCTCCGCTGATTTCCTTGTCCTGCTGTAGCGCGGCCAACCCGCCTGCAAACCGTTGATCCAATTCCGGATACACCTGCGCCAGTTCTTCCTCTTTCCACAGCGGGAGCACCAGCTCATCGCACGCAACGGTCCACCATGCGCTCCGTTTTTCCACAGTGACGTTCATATACCTTTCCTTCTTTCTCTGTGATAGGATAAAGCTACGGGCACATGAATGCCTTAGGGCCTATCCAGACTCAGATGGAGGGAAGGAAACGGAATGGCTTTCGCTTCCGTATACGGAATGACGTCCGCCTGCGGCAGTGCGTCCATGCAGTCGTCGAGAAACCGGAGAATTGCGTCGACATCGAGATCCCAGTGGCGCGGACCATACCTGGCCAGATATTTGCGGGCATTGGCCAGCATCAGTCGCGCACCCTTGACGTTGCCGCTGGAAAAGTGGTACAGTCCGACCGCCATTTGCAGCAAACCCTGGAGAAACTTGTTCGCTTTGTCTTCCATCCAGATTTCCTCAAGCAGGTCGTGGCATTCGTAGTACTCTCCGGCGTTGAACTTCTCGATAAACCGTATGTACTGCTCGGGGTATCGCATGGTCAACCGCCACCGTCCTTCCGCTTTCCATCGTAACACAGTTTGCCCGGTCTCGAAATCCTGACGAAAACTTTACGGATGCCCGAAACGCTGTTCTGTTACAATATACATACGCAGACGCATCAGATCAGAAAGGAATGGATCTTTCTATGGCAGCAATACTTGACAACTTTCCGTTATGGGCGGCTCTGATTGCCATAGGAATTGCCCAATTGATCAAAATCCCGCTTCACTACATCGCCACCCGGACCTGGCAGTGGTCGCTGATGTTCAGCACGGGCGGCATGCCCAGTTCTCATTCGTCCGCAGTAACTGCCCTTTCGACGGCCGTGGGCATCCGGGAAGGGTTCAGCAGCAGCATGTTCGCCATCTCCGCGATTATCGGGGTCATCGTCATGTTTGACGCGGCCGGCGTCCGCCGCCATGCCGGCATGCAGGCTGTCGTGCTGAACAAGCTGGTAGACGAATTCAACCATCTGCTGGAGGGGATGAAGACCTTTAAGGTGCGTCCCAAGCAGGAAAAGGCCCAAAAGCTGAAAGAACTGCTCGGCCACCAGCCGATCGAGGTATTCGTCGGCGGATGGCTGGGTGTCATGGTCGCGCTGATTACGCATCGGCTGCTGTAGACGAAAAGAGACGGACAGAGTTGTCCCGCACCGGAAACGGAGCCGGACAGCGACGTTTCGGGGAGGGAGAGCATGCGCATCGTTTCCATTTGTCCGAGCAATACGGAAATCCTCTATTACCTGGGACTGGGCGATCAGGTGGTCGGTCTGGACGACCACTCCGACTGGCCAGATGAATGGCAGCACCTGCCGCGCGTCGGCCCCGACTTGTCAATTGACATGCAGAAAGTGGAGGCGCTGCAGCCCGATCTGGTTGTCGCCTCGCTCAGCGTTCCCGGTATGGAAAAAAACGTGGAGGAACTGGCGGCTCGTCGGATTCCCCACATCGTGCTGAATCCGTCGCGGATCGCCGACATTCCCCGCGACATCCTGCTGGTGGGCGAAGCCACCGGTACGATACAAGCCGCCGAACGGCTGGCGCAGCAATTTGCCGAAAGAGTGGAAATAATCCGTCAGACGGCAGCGAAGCAGAGCACCCGGCCGAAGCTGTATTGGGAATGGTGGCCCAATCCAATCTACACCCCAGGACGGGACAACTGGCTGACCGATGTAAGCGAAATTGTCGGGGGCGTCAATGTGTTCGCCGACTTTCCCTGTGCCAATGTCAAAGCAACCCCTGACATGGTGCGGGAGCGGAATCCTGATCACGTCTGCGTCGTCTGGTGCGGCATCGAGCTGCGCCGAATCAAACCGGCAATGATCACCGATCGGCCCGGGTGGGGAGAGATGGACGCCATCCGCCATGGGCACGTCCATCTGCTGGAAGAAGGACTCTATTGCCGCCCGTCCCCCCGTATTCTCAACGGATTGGAACACCTGGTCAAACTACTGTACCCGGACGATCGCACCTGACCGTTTGATTTCTCCTGTACACAAGCAAAGGATTTGCCGCCGGCTCACTCCGGGGCAAATCCTTTTTGTGTTTCCAACCCGCTGCAGTCAGTTGATGGGGTCGGCCATTGCCGCGATTCCTTTTTCGTTGAGTTGGGTCATCATCGCTTCCGTCACCTTGCCGTCGCCGCGGCGGATGACGTACACGTCCAGGGCTTTTTTGCCCCACTGCTTGTACACATCCTGTTTTGTCTCAAAATAGAGGTCGATCTTGTGGCCGCGAATGGCCCCGCCTTTGTCCGCAACTACGCCGTAACCGTAACCGGGTATGTAGAGGACCGTTCCCAGCGGAAACACGCGCAGGTCGGCGGCAATGGTGGAGTATTCATCCCGGCGAACCCTTACGCCCGAGTACGTAATCCCGTAAGACGGATGGGACGGGTGTTTGCCCGTCGACTCATACCCGGCGTAATACCCGGTCGCCACGACGCGCACCTTGGGATACTGCTCCAGCATCAGTTCGTTCTTGTCGGTCATCGGGGTGAAGGAGCTGGTGGAAACCGTCCGTTTCTTGACGACCTGCCGGCCATCTCTCATCTCCGAGACGCCGAACACTGTCTTAACAGAATGGTCTGCCATCACATTGTACCCCAATCCGTCGGTCGCGAATCCGGTCAGTACGGTAACGCCCAGGACGATCATACTCACCAATCGCTTACCAATCATTCTGATATAAACCTCCTCTCGGTACTAGTCTTGTCCCGAAGAGAAGGAAACTATACACAAAATGACCTGATTACAAAAATATTCTGCATCTTGCGGCACAATCAGCCGGCCTGTGCAGGAGACGCATCAAAAAAGGCAGGCCCGCAACAGGCCCGCCAAACCAACGGTTAAAACATACGATATCCTTTTTTGCGCAGCGTTTGAATCGTCCAACCGCTGAGCACGGTTCCCGCCATGCCGCATCCCAGAATGATCGCGTCCCAGGGGCCGGGAACGATTTTTTTGTACACCAACGCCCCGACCACTACGCCGCCGACGAGCACCACAGGCAGCCAGGTCGTCCGCAATATCATGTTTATGATAAAGCCGATGCCAAAGCCGAGCACGGCAAACAGCACAATTGACACCATAAATTGCAGCAAATCCATTGACCGTTCAATCCTCCAGCCTTCTGACGTATCGGGATTTCATCTCAAACACGTCCGTTTCCGTTTTTTAGTGTAGCCCAATCGCAGGATGAGGTCAATTGGAAAAGCGGCGGAACCACTATGGTCGGCTCTAACGCTCGCGTTCGGCGCGGCCCGTGCTCGCCCAACAGGGAAGCACAAACTGCACGCTCCGCATCGATTGCGGGGGATCGCCAAAGCCGCATCGCTACGCAGCCCATTTAGAGGTGGCGCTCCTTTTCTATGCTGGGCGTCAAGCGAGCGAGCGGGCCCGATCTCCCATGCACCTCGGACTTTGTCTGCATGCTGAGAGCCGACTTTGGTCGGCTCAGCTATGCCTTGACGGCAGAAGCGGTCGGCATCGGTGCGGACAAAGTCCCGGTGCCGTCACAGCCCGGACAGTTCTCAGTGCCGCCCAGCAGCAGTTGGAAATACCCCTGTCCCTTGCAGTACGGGCATTGTTCTTGTTCGCTTCTCATGGTGATCTCTCCTTTCCCATCCATTCGGGAAATAAATTGTATTTTCTGATTTTTTTGATGTGTCTTACTATAGCAGAGAATTCGCAGCCTCGACAACGGGAAAATCACTCGGAAAACAGAAAAAAACCGGGATGTAAGCGGCTGCATCCCGGTTTTTCTTGCTCATTCTCACAAATGCGTGAAGATGGATAGCGCGGGCGTGGCAGCGTGCACGTCTGCCCCGCATTTTACACTGCCCGCGTTTCTTCGCTCTTGTTTTCGCGCTACTCGTCGTCTGCGTCGAGCAGTCCGTTGTCGATCATGTAACGGAGGTTTTCCCTGTCCCGCTCCCGCCCTTTTTCTTTCAGACGCTCAATCGCGGGCAGGATCAGGATGTCGACTTCGCGCTGCACGTGCTTGGACAGATCGTAGCGGCCCTGTTCCTCCAGATAGGCGCCTACTTCCATCAGCGCGTTGTAGCGCTCCAGTTCATCCCTCGTCAGCAGTCCTCTGACCTGAACACTGGCGTGACGCATGGCTGCCTCTTACAACCGCACTTTTTTCATGGCCAGGCCGACTCCGCCGATCTTCCACAGGTAGCGGAGGTCGCTCGCCTTCTTCATCAGGGCGGCGGTGCTGCCGAACAGCTTTTTCGAACCGACCATTCCGATGCCTTCGCCTTTGCCGAGCGATGCGAGGGTACCCTGCAGCGCAGGAACGAACGGCTGCATCACTTCACCGCGAATCAGGGCCGCCAGGTTGTCGCCCAAGCATTCACCTTCCTGGACAGCGATCTGGGCGGTCGGCGGATAAGGACGACCCTCAGCGTTAAAGATCAGCGCGCAGTCGCCGACCACAAACACGTTTTCGTAACCCGGCGCGCGCAGGTACTCGTCAACCTTCACGCGGCCGCGCATAACTTCAAAGCCGGATTTCTCCACGATGCTGTTGCCGCGCACACCCGCCGCCCAGACGACGGTTTTCGACTTGATCTCTTCGCCGTTCGCCAGCAGGACGCCATTTTCGGTGCATTCCTTGATCGGCGTGCCGATCTTGAATTCGATGCCTTTGCGGCTCAGGACGTCCATCGCGTAGTTGACCAATTCCGGATCAAAGCCAGGCAGGGCGGTCGGTGCCGCTTCGATGCAGTAGATTTTGACCAGGTCCGGATCGACGTCAAACTCTTGGCACAACTCCGGAACGCGGTCGGCCAGCTCGCCGCAGAACTCGATGCCGGTGAAGCCTGCGCCGCCCACCACAAAGGTGAGGTAATCGGTGCGCTCCGGCTCGTTTTTGTACTTGGCGAACATGTACTCGATGTGCTCGCGGATCTGGCGCACAGCGTTGATGCTGCGGATGCTGAACGCGTGTTCTTTCAAGCCCTGGATGCCGAACGTTTCCGGTTCGCTGCCCAGACCAATCACCAGGTAGTCGTAGCTGAGCACTTCACCGCTTTCCAGGGTGACAGTTTGTTCTTCCGGCTGGATGGACTGAACGGTGCCTTTTACAAAGTTCACCTTGTTCATGTCGATGATCTGATCCAGGTTGACGCGGGCGTGGTCAGCAGAGGCGGTGCCAGCAGCCGGCTCGTGCAGCCAGGTGGTGATGTAGTGGTAATTGTGCTTGTTGACCAGCGTGATTTCCGCTTCGTTGTAATTCAGCTTTTTCTGCAGCTTCAGCGTGGTCAGCAGGCCTCCGTACCCGGCGCCGAGGATGAGAATTTTGGGTGTGCTCATGGTATCCCTTCCATTCGTGTGGTGATAGTCATTTCCTGGAAGTTTGTGCGAAATTTCACGTGATTGGATACTCTTAAGATGCCCTATGCGGCTGCTCCAGTATGAACGGAATAATTGCCCTGTCAGATCTGCTGCCCCAATCTGTGAAAAAATGCACAATCCAGGAAACAAAAAATTTTGTCAAATTCGTTACATTCACACTCATATTAAAAGGAGTCGACAAGATTTTCAAGTGATTTCTGACCTATCCCACTTTTTTCCCTTCTTTTTTTCGTTTACAGGTATGGTTATAATAGGAAAAGATGCTTTCAGAATATTTCGGAGGTGCTTGAGATTGAATCTTCTGCAAAAGGACGAGCAGGTGTATGACATTACCATTATCGGCGGCGGACCTGCCGGTTTGTTTACCGCATTTTACGGCGGGATGCGACAAGTTAGCGTGAAGATCATCGAAAGCATGCCGCAGCTTGGCGGACAGCTTTCTGCTCTGTACCCGGAGAAATACATATACGATGTGGCCGGGTTTCCGAAAGTGCTTGCCCAAGACCTGATCAATAATCTGAAAGAACAACTCTCCCGGTTTCAACCGACTGTCTGCCTGGAGGAAAAGGTGGAAAACGTCGAGAAGAAACCGAATGACATTTTTGAAATTACCACCGACAAAGGCATTCACTACTCGCGGGCGGTCATCATTACCGCCGGCGTGGGCGCGTTTGAGCCCCGCAAACTGGAACATCCTGACGCAGCCAAGTACGAAAATGCCAACCTGCACTATTTCGTCACCGATCTGAACTCCTTCAAGGGACAGCGCGTCGCAGTCGTCGGCGGCGGAGACTCCGCCGTGGACTGGGCGCTGATGCTCGAACCGATTGCCAAGGAAGTCACCCTCATCCACCGCCGCGACAAGTTCCGCGCTCACGAACACAGTGTCGAAATGCTGATGTCCTCCAGCGTCAAAGTCACCACGCCGTATGAAATCGCCGCCCTGCACGGCGACGAACGCATTGAACGGCTCACAATCGTCAACAACGTCACCAAGGAAGAACGCGAGCTGGAAGTGGACGCCGTCATCGTCAACTTTGGCTTCATCTCTTCGTTGGGACCGATCAAGAACTGGGGACTGGAACTGGAAAAGGGAGCCATCCTCGTCAACTCCCGCATGGAGACCAACATCCCGGGAATCTACGCGGCCGGCGACATCGCCACCTATCCGGGCAAGGTCAAACTGATCGCCGTCGGCTTCGGCGAAGCGCCTACCGCTGTAAACAACGCGGTCGCCTACATCAATCCGGATGCGAAACTGCAGCCCGGCCACTCCTCCAGCATGGACAATTTCAAATCGTAATCCATGGCCAAAAGCGCCCTGTCAGCTGTCATCTTCGGCTGGACAGGGCTTTTTTGTCATCCATCCTTCTGCGCGGGACGGCCTGTGCTGGCTGCGCCAGCCGGTCTGCATAGGGGATGCGGCCCCGGCGCACAGTAGGGAAAGAACCACACCACAAGAGAGGAGGGATTCAACTGGCCATGGGCCACCTCTGCCCTATCTGCAATGGCCTCGCGCCCTACCAGGAGACGTGCCCCCGCTGCGGCCGCCCGTTGGACGATGCCGGACGGCTGTATGACTACTACGGCGATTACAGCCCGTACCGGGAGATCGACGACGCCAAGCTGAGCAACGGCTTTCCCGATCGGCTCCACCACCACTGTCTGCATGTGGGCTGGTGTCCCGCCTGCCGGCAGGAGCATCTGTCGGTCATCGAGGAGTGGAGCGCTCAAGCGCTGCATGACCAGTCCCCCTAGACCTTTTTTAAGCGGTGCAGGTGAATCTCCTGGCGGTAAAGCAGACGCCACCATCCGTGTTGACCAACACGAACACGCAGACCCGTTCCACGAAAAAAGGACGCGCACCGGGACACGTCCTTTTTTTGGTTCCAATTGAACCGGAAAACGAACCGGAAAACCAGCCCGCTAGTTTTTCGTTTCTTCCAGCTTTTTGGCGAGGTGCTGGTTAACCGTTTTTACCTCGTCCAACAGCTTCGGCAGCACTTCCTTGATCTTCGCGGCGTCACCGGATTGGATCGCGGCGTCAAACGCCTCGTGGGTCTGTTTAAACTGCTCTCTCACGGTGCGCATGGCTTCCGCGTCTTTTGCATCGTGCTCGCCAAAGTTCTTGACGCGCCATTCCTTCAACTGCTGCTTCATCTGCTCGCGGGTGATTTGGCCATTTTTCACCTGCTCGTGCAGTTTTTCTTTCAGCGCTTTCCATTCTGCCCGCAACGTTTGTTTGTCTGCGTCCTTGCCGTTTTGCTCCCGCGATGCCTTCAGCTGTGTCATCAGGCGTTCCCGTTCGGCAAAAGCGGCTTTCCACTCGTCCACGCGGTCCGGTGTGTACTTCTCGGCCAGCAGGGTCAGGTACATCTGACGGTGCGCATTCAGGTGCAACCCGCAGCGCCATTTATGCTTGTAGTGTTCAAAGTGATGCTCGTGATGCTCGTGATCCCCGCCGACCTCTCCGCCGGGGATGAGCGTTGCCGCCGGCCGCGCCTGGATGTCGGCTGCGTATACGCCGGCCGGAATCGCCAGACCCGTCACGAGTGCTGTCGCCAACAAGTGTTTTTGCCAACGTTTCATCTTTCATCACTCCTTTTCGCGTACCGATCTGGTCGTGGTGCTTCCCGGCTGCGGGTGACAGCCTGCGCAAGCAGCGATTGGCTAGCGACTGTGGACAAGCGGCGCGAAATCATGGCTAAAGCGGCCGCAGCCCGTCCCTGTCCAACCCCAGTCTCTCCACCAATCCCATCTGTTGGAGATCGTTCCGGGTTTTCGGCGTACCCAGCCGGTAAATCATGCGGTAAATCTCGCGCAGGTTGTCGTCGTATTCATCGTTGTCCCGATCCGGCATGTCGCTCCACAAGGTATGACCGTGCATCCACATCATGAAGTCCCCGTGCGCGCAGTGATTGAACAGGTCGCGCAGCATCCCCGCTTCCACCTCGGTCGCCTCGATCTCAAAGTCGTAGGTGGAATCGCCCTTGACGTCGCGGATCTCGGCCACGGTCGTACCCGACTGCAGCGTGATGTAATACCGTTTTCTTTCCAGGGCCATCAACTCCTTTGCATCAAACTCGGCCCTGCCGTAAGCGGAGCCTGTGGAGATTGCATGCACGCATTCCCTTTCTATCATGCGCGGGGCAGAGGGAAAATATGTATCTCGCAATCTAAAAAAATTGTAATTCTGCAGCATTTTTTGCCTTGACGCCGCACATGAAGACATCTTATACTGACCTCGTTGGTGATAATGATAATCGTTATCATACATGCATTATTCCGATTTTTTAAGGAGGCTCATCCATCATGAAGTTTCATTTGCTCAAACCACTCACCAGCACGACCTTGATTGCCGCGCTTCTCACAAGTGCAACACCCGTCCTCGCCGCTCCTGCCGATACGGGTGCAGCCGAAACTGCTGCTGCTGCTCCGTCAGAAATTTCCGACCTCACACTTGAGCAGGCGATCGATAAGGCTATTTCCAGCAGCATGGACCTGAATCTGCTCAAGCTTGACAGTGAATCCGCTTATTACACGACACTCCAGGCCCTTATGGGTACGAGAAACACAAAAGTCGAATCCGTCAGAACCTTGAGCAGTGCCAAATCAAAATTTGAGACGGAAGCCGACGCCATCAGGGATTACAAGGTCGCAGAATCCAACTGGAGGATAAAGGAAAACGATGCCCGCCTCAATGTACACAAGGCGTATTATGAGGTACTGGCAGCGAAAGAGAAGGCCGACCTGCAAAAGAAATACGCCGACGCGAAGTACGGTGACAACAGCGACGCTCAGAAAACACTCCGCGAACTGGAAGAAACGTATCGCGAGGCGCTTGCCAAACTGAACCAACTGATGAACGAAAAAAGCGACCAGGCGTGGAATCTGGCAGCCGTGGATTATTCCACCTTCCAACTGCTCCCGATCGAGGAATACAAAAAAATCGCCCATCAAAAGCGGCCCGATCTGGTGAAGGCGTCTGCTGAAGTCGCTTTTTACCAAGCCAAGGTAAACTACATCCGCGAGTACGCCGCCCTTAGCACATACCCGGGGCGCATTGCGCAAATTGAGCTGAAAAAGTACGAGCTGCTGCTGCAATCGGCCCAACGGAAAGCAGACGCGGAAATCACAGCCAACTACGAGAAAGTGGTTCAGGCGAAACAAGCCTTGGAGGAAAGCATCGCAAGCCAAAAAGCGGCAGAAGAACGCTACCGTCAAACCTACATGGACTACCTGAACAAAACAGCATCCGCATCTGAACTGGCCAATCGGAAAGAAAAATGGCTGGACAGCATTGCCGAACGCATCGATACCACACACCAATACAACGTTGCGGTAGCCACTTTGCAGCATTCCATCGGATTTTAAGTCAAACAAAAGCGTGGCGGTCAAGAACGTGTACACACGTTCCGTTCGCCACGCTTTTTCGTGCTGCTGCACTTCTATAGGTTTGTTTTCCGTATCGTTTATTTTACCACAAGTGTGGCCAGCATTTTGCCGTGATCGGGACCGCAGAGGACGTTGCAGAAGATTTTGTACTCGCCCGGCTTGTCGACGGTCAGCGTCTTGCTGCCCTCGTTCTGGATGTCCACGTCCAGCCCTTCAATGCCGATGCCATGGAACCCTTCGGTCGACTTGAAGTTAATCGTAAACGGTTCACCCGCTTTTACTTCAAATGTATCCTGATTGAACTTCCAGTTGCTCGCCTCAATGTTGATCGCCGTGCTGGCCTCCGCTGCCGCAGGTTGGCTGTTTCCTTGAGACGCTTCCTGTTTGTCGCCGCCGCAGCCTGCCAACATGACGGACAGGACTGCTGCCGAGATCATGAAACCCCACATTTTTTTCATAAGACACCCTTCTTTCATGCAATGTCTTTACGTTCTACAATTTCATTGTAACGAACGAAGCCAGTCCAGAATCTGCCAACCTGTGAACGAATCTTGACGAACCGGCGAACGATTGGTGAACGCCGACCAGCGGACGATGCCCTACCCGCGCTTCTGATCGCTGCCGTACTTCTCGCTGTCCCTGCGGGTGCTCCACCAGCTCAACGCTCGCTGTTGCAGTTCCTTGACAAACGCGTCTTTGCCGGCGACATACGCAGCAACATCGGCGGAACACCGCTCCGCCAAACGCAGTTTCAGGCCACGGTAGGCCGCCGCTTCCGCCGGATGGGCCGTCAGATACTCGCGAAACGCCAGAAGGCGGATCACCTCGCCGCTGCCCTGTTGAAAGACATGGACATGATGAGTCCGCTTGTCGCCACCTTTGCAGAAGTAACGCCGCCCAGGGATGCCGTTTTCGCCGCGCGCTTCGTAGCCCAATGACTCCATGCGGCTGCTGCGGGCATCCACGTTCTCGATTCGGTCCACCTCCACCAGGATGTCGATAATCGGTTTGGCCGCCATGCCTGGCACCGACGTACTGCCGATGTGATGAATATCCCGTACGGCACCGCCCAGGGCCTCCCTGATCTTCGCCGCTTCCTCCCGAAACAGCTCCGGCCAGCGGTCGTCGTACGCCACAACCTCCACGGTTCGCATCAAATCGCCTCCCGCTTCTCTTTCCTCTTCCCCTGCCCAAACTCCTTTTAGCGGGTAAACAGGGCACGATCCGCTATGTATCTCAACGGACAGCAAGGTCAAGATTCCCCGGCAAAAAGAGAAACCCTCGCGGCATCGCATGACCGTCATGCAATGCCCACGAGGGTAGCGTCCTCTCGTCTGGCGTCTTACTCGTCACACTTCTCCGGCTTGCCCTCGGCCAGCGCCGTTCGGAACGACGCGCCGCAGCCGCAGGAGGCGACCGCATTGGGGTTGTCGATGGAGAACCCGCCGCCCATCAGCGATTCCTTGTAGTCGATTCGCGTACCTTCAATGTATAGATAGCTGTCCTTGTCGACAACAATCTTGATGCCATCCTGTTCGAAGGTGTGGTCACCTTCCTTCATTTCCTGATCCCAGCCCATTCCATAGGTAAAGCCGCTGCAACCGCCCGGACGGACGCCTACGCGCAGGAACAGGTTGGGATTGTTTTCCGCAGCCAGCATCTCCTTTACCTTCCGACTGGCTTGTTCCGTCAATGTAATCATCTCGTTACCCTCCTTTACCGGCGGTTTCCATTCCATGCTTGCACCACGCAAACGCCGTGTTCCTGATAACAGGGTGCCGCTTTCTGCTTTCAGTATACAAAAGGAAGCCGCGTTTTCTCAAGGCTGCCCTGCACTTCGGGCGCCTGCCCCTTCCCCCTGCAACACGCAGCGAAACAAAAAAAGAGGGATGCCCCCCTTTATGCAAAATGCGCTTTGTTTTCCAACAAGAAAACGCGATACGGTTTTGACTTCTTCACTACCTTAGACAGACTATGATCCAATTGGTTTAGTTCGTTGTGAAGTTGATCAATCTGCTTACTGTATGCCAGAACATCAGGATGATCCAACCCAAACTCTAACCCCATTTTCACCATATCCTGTCGAAGGAGTTCGATTTTTTCTAGTACCATATCTCGCATTGCTGAAGCTCCTCCTCAAGATGGATAAGGCGTACAAGCCTTCGTTCCACTTCCATTTTACAGGAACCACAGCCATAAGGCAATCAAAATTTCCTTATATAACCAAGAATATGCAGGGTTTTTGGTGAAATTTGCAAAAATTTTACAGTACGTGCGTTGCTAAACTTCTGATATTGTTCCACCTTCCCAAGAGGTTTATAATATAGATGCTTTTGTGAACGATTGACGGATCTGCCCTGATCATTCGCATCAGGGCAACGGACCGGACGAAATCTGAGAAGGGAAGTGTTCGGATGGCGCTTGATACGTTAACCATCCAAGACCCAGCGCTGGCCGGTGTGTCGGAAAAAGTCATTCGCGGCGAGCGGCTTACACTGGAAGACGGCCTGACGCTGTTCAACTCAAACGATCTGCTGACCATCGGCCAACTGGCCAACCTGGTCAATCAGCGAAAAAACGGGAATAACGTCTATTTTATTCAAAACATGTACATCAACCCGACCAACGTTTGTGAGGCGCACTGCAGGTTCTGCGGTTTCCGTCGAGATCTCGGGGAAGACGGCGCATACACGATGAGCATGGACGAACTGCTCCACTACGTCGGCACGCGGTATCGCGAAGGCATCCGCGAGTTCCACATCGTCGGCGGCCACAATCCGCATGTGCCGTTTGACTATTACGTAGACACGATCCGCACCCTGAAAAAGGCGTACCCGCACGTGACGATCAAAGCGTATACCGGCGCAGAGATTGAATTCTTTTCCCGCCTCTCCGGCCTGTCCATCAAGGAAGTGCTGCAGGAACTGATGAAAGCGGGCCTGGAAACCCTGACCGGGGGCGGCGCGGAAATCCTGACGGAGCGGTACCGCATGAAGATGAGCCCGGAAAAGGCCAGCACGGACATGTACCTTGAAGTGCACCGCACGGCTCATCAGCTTGGCCTGAAGACCCACACCACGATGCTGTACGGCTCCATCGAGACGCTGGAGGAGCGCCTGATCCACATGATCCGCCTGCGCGAACTGCAGGACGAGACCAACGGCTTTTTGGTGTTCATCCCGCTGGCGGTGCAGCCGATCAAGGCAACGGCCGGCATCAAGCGGCGCAACTCGGCGATTGACGACCTGAAGACGATGGCCATCAGCCGCCTGATGATGGACAACTTCCAGCATATCAAGGCGTACTTTATCAACATCGGCACGCAGTTGACGCAGGTGTCCCTGACCATGGGCATGTCCGACGTGCACGGCACGCTGATCGAAGAGCGCATCAGCCACTCCGCCGGCGCGCTGACCCAACAAGCCCTCACCGTCGACGAACTGGTCTGGCTGATCAAGGGAGCCGGCAAACGCGCACTGGAACGGGACACGTTCTACAACGTCATCAAGGAACACTAAAAACCAGCCGCGCGGCACGACATGCCGTCATCCCTCACTGCAAGCTGACGCCTCTCTTACGGGCGTCAGCTTGTTTTGTATTGCCCCGCTTCGGATGGTCGTTCCGGAGGGTTCGCCGATCACGTTCAGGTTCGTCTGCATTCGAATTCAACAAAAAAGGACACGCCGATCATTCAGCCGTGCCCTCTTCATCTCCCCTGTCGCTAAAACGGGAATCCGTCATCCTCTTTGTCTTCCTGCAGCTTTTTTTTGATGGCCGCCAGCAGTTCCTCTGCGGTAGCCGCCTGGACCAGCTCGCCGTTCACCAGCGCAAACGGCTGCATGTAGCATTCGCCGCAATAGCCGAGGCAGCCGTACTCCAGCACGTCCACATCCAGCTCGGGATCGTGTTCCAGCGCCTCCATCACGTGCTTTGTATAGGAAGAGACGTTGCTCGCGCAAAATTCAACTAATGGCTTCATCTACTTTTTCACCTGCCGTCAACATGGACTGTTCTCGCCAGCGAGGCCGTAAGACCCTTCCCCTATCATAGCAAACCAAGTCCTGTTGGCAACTGGTTTTCCCCTTGGCAGGTGCAGTTATCCGCGAATGGACGGGGAAAAAGATTCTGCTTGCAATTTGCGCAAAAGAGACTAACAATAGAATGGGTGCTGTAAAATAACGGACTGAAGAAAGGACTAGACCTTCTATGAAACGACTTGTGATCCTTGGCGGAGGGTACGGGGGTCTGCGGATTATCGAGCGGGTCCTGTCCCCGGATTTACCTGACAATGTCTTTGTGACACTTGTGGACCGGATGCCGTTTCACGGCTTGAAAACGGAGTATTATGCCCTCGCGGCGGGAACGGAACCGGAAAAAGCCGTGCGCGTCCCGTTTCCAAGCGATCCTCGTTTGACGATCAAATTCGGGGAGGTAACCGGCGTAAACATGGACGAGCGGATCGTCACATTCGCAAACGGCGACACCCTCGCCTACGACTGGCTGGTTATCGCGCTCGGATGTGAAGACCGTTATCATGATATCCCGGGAGCGGAACAATATACCCACTCGATTCAAACCATGAACGCGACCCGCAACACGTACACAGCCATCAACAACCTGGGCCCGTACGGTACAGTGACGATCATCGGCGGAGGGTTGAGCGGCGTAGAGCTGGCCTCCGAACTGCGGGAAAGCCGCCCGGACCTGAACATTCGCATTGTGGACCGCGGTCCGAGCATTCTCAGCCCTTTCCCGAAAAAACTGCAGCAGTACGCCTCCCAGTGGTTTATCGAACACGATGTGCAGTTGGTCTCCATGGCCAGCGTGACCCGCGTCGAGCCGGGGGTGGTCTACAACCACAACGAGCCGGTGGAAACCGACGTCACAGTCTGGACGGCCGGAATCCAGGCCAGCCGCATCGTGCGCGCTCTGCCGATCGAGAAGGACAACATCGGCCGTGCCAAGCTGAACCAGTATCACCAAATCCCCGAATATCCCAACGTGTACGTGGTGGGCGACTGTGCCAGCCTGCCCATCGCCCCGAGTGCCCAATCGGCGGAACTGCAGGGTGAACAAATCGCCATGATGCTGAAAAAGGACATCAAGGGCGAAGAATATCCCGCTTCCCTGCCGGACATCAAGCACAAGGGATTTCTCGGCTCGCTGGGCAAAAAGGAAGGCTTTGGCGTGATGGGCAAAGTCTCCCTGGTCGGCCAAATGCCCCGCGTGATGAAGAGCGGCGTGCTGTGGATGTACAAAAAGCATCTCGGATAATGCGCAGCAAGATGAACAAAAAGCCTTTCGGTTCGTCGCCGAAAGGCTTTTCCCTTAAATGCCGTTACTGCTTTTGCACGCGCAGGACAGGAATCTTCTTTAGCTCGTAAGTTCCCTCCAGGATGCCGTCGTGAATCACGTTCAGCTTGAGCAGACTGGCGATTTTTCCGGCGTCCGCCCGGGACATCAGCCGCCACAGCGATGGATCGGGCAGAGCGTTGTAAACCCGCTCATCGTAGTACTCCCGCCGCTCCTGATAGTGGATGGTCAGCTTGTACGCCCCTGCTTCGGCGCCTCCGCTATCCGCATATTCTGCCAACAGTTTCTGCCTCAGGTCGTTCAGCTCTTCCTCGATTTTCTTTTGTGTTTCTTTCAGCTCGTAATAGCGAGCCAACTGCTGTTCCATGCAGGGCCCCTCCTCGATTCCGGTTTTTCCTCTGGATGTATATGAATCGGGTGGGACAGGTAGAACTCACGTCCTGGGAGGCAGAAGTATAATTTTAGAAAATTACAAAAATAATCTCGTTCATTTGCAATGAAGCCGACACCTGCAATAGGTGGCGACAAGGATTATGCCAGTATCTTGCTTCTTCCGTGCGACACCCCGCATACAAACGAAAACGAGCGGGATTTCTCCCGCCCGTTCTTACTTTGCCTCGTCGAGCGGGGGTACCCCCAGCTCATCCAACTTGGCGTATATATCTTTCAGTTTCGGATTTCCCTCACCGACAATTTCCCCGGAAATTACGACAAGCGGATACCACAAATCTTCTTCCACAATCCGTTTAGCCCAGCTTTTGTCATCTTCTGTCTCGGGTTGTTGAAAGTCCTTGTAGACGATTCGGACGCTGTCGTTTCCGTATTTGCGTGAGATAGCCGCCTGCAGCCATTCGGCCGTCTCCTTGGCCGACGGCAGGTTGACACAGCTCGCACACAACTGCTCGGTACCGTAGACCTTGATTTCCACGCTCATTTGCCATGCCCCCCTGCTGATCTTTCCTGTGTCTTTAGGAAAGAGCTTGTTCCAGGTCGTCAATCAAATCCTGTACGTCTTCAATCCCTACTGAAATGCGGATCAAACCGTCCGTGATGCCCAATTGCGCCCGCCGCTCGGCCGGAATGGAGGCGTGGGTCATGCGGGCCGGGACGCTGATCAGGCTTTCCACCGCCCCCAGCGATTCCGCCAGCGTAAAGTATTTCACCTTGGCGAGCACTTCGTCTGCTCGTTCGGCGCTTCCGACGTCAAAGGAGATCATGCCGCCGAAGCCGCGCGCCTGCTTTTTCGCCAGCTCGTGGTTGGGGTGGCTGGGCAGGCCGGGGTAGATGACGCGTTTGATGTCGTTCCGCTCGGCCAGCCAGTTGGCCAGTGTCCGCGCGTTTTGCTCGTGCTCTTCCATGCGTACGCCCAGCGTCTTCATCCCGCGCAGCAGCAGCCAGGAATCCTGCGGCCCGAGGATGCCGCCGATCGCGTTTTGCAGGAAGTGCAGCTCTTCGCCCACCTTGGCGTCTTTGGCCACGACCAGGCCGGCCACCACGTCACTGTGTCCGCCCAGGTACTTGGTGGCGCTGTGGTAGACGATGTCGGCGCCCAGTTCAAGCGGATTTTGCCAGTACGGGGTCATGAACGTGTTGTCCACCAGCAGCAGGATGTTGTTCGCTTTGGCGATCGCCGACAGAGCGGCAATGTCGCTTACTTTTAACAGCGGGTTGGTCGGTGTTTCCATGATGATCGCCTTGGTTTCCGGGCGAATGGCCGCTTCCACTGCAGCCGTATTGCTCGTATCCACGTAGGTGGCATCCAGTCCCAGGCGGGAAAAGACGCGGGTAATCACCCGGTACGTGCCGCCGTATACGTCGTCGCCCACCACCAGATGATCTCCTTTGGAGAACAGGGAGAGTACCGTGGACAGAGCGGCCATGCCGGAGCCAAATGCCAGGCCGCGCGCCCCGCCTTCCAGCTCCGCGATGTAGGTTTCCAGCGCGTGGCGAGTCGGGTTGCCCGTGCGGGAGTACTCATAGCCCTTGTGCTTGCCGACTGCTTCCTGCTTGTATGTGCTGACTTGATAAATCGGAACGGAAACGGCTCCCGTATGGGGATCTCCCTCAATTCCTCCGTGGATCAGGCGTGTTTTGATCCGCATCTTATACTCCTCCTTGGTAGATTTTTTTGCTCAGATAACGCTCGCTGCCGTCGGCAAACAAGGTGACGATGTTGGTTCCCGGCTTGGCTTCCCGCGCTTCCCGCAGTGCAGCCGCCATCGCCGCACCCGCCGAACTGCCCACCAGCAGTCCCTCTTTGGCGGCCAACTGTTTGACCATCTCAAAAGCGTCCACATCCAGGATGGTGTGGATGGCGTCAAAGTAGCTCGTGTCCATAAACGGCGGCAAAAACTCCATCCCGATTCCTTCCGTCTTGTGCGGACCGGGTTCGCCGCCATTCAAAATGGAGCCTTCCGGTTCGACAATGACGGTTTTGATGGACGGCTTTTGTTCTTTCAGGTAGCGGGCTACCCCCATGAAGGTGCCGCCAGAGCCGGCCCCCGCCACAAACACGTCCACTTTCCCATCCATTTGTTTCCAGATTTCCGGTCCCGTCGTTTTGTAATGAGCTGCCGGGTTGGCCGGATTGGCAAACTGTTGGGGTACGAATGCGCCGGGAATGGATGCCGCCAGTTCCTGTGCTTTGGCGATCGCTCCTTTCATGCCCAGTTCGGTCGGCGTATTCACCACTTCCGCACCCAGTGCGCGCATCAGTTCCTGCTTTTCTTCGGAAAACTTGGCCGGCACGCAGAAGATTACGCGATAGCCGGTACCGATCGCTGCCAGCGCCAGCCCGATTCCCGTGTTGCCGGCCGTCGGCTCGATAATCGTACCGCCCGGCTTCAGCTGCCCACTCTCTTCGGCGGCGCGGATCAGTTCCAGTCCCAAGCGGTCCTTGACGCTGCCGCCCGGGTTGAAATACTCCAGTTTCGCAAACAGTCGAACGCCTTCCGGCAGATCAAACTGTGTCAGTTCGACAATCGGCGTGTTGCCGATCAGTTCCTTCACGTTACGGTATACGTTCACGACACCGACCCCTTATCTTCTTGTTCCTTTTCGCTCCTCTATTATAACATGAGGCCAAGCGAAAAAGTCCATGCGGCACGCCGCCCGGGTTCACGATCCGCGGCAAAGTGCCACTTCGGGCGCATCGGTCATGGATTTATCGGCTCCAGGGGAGTATAATAGAGGGAGGTTGGAAAGGAGTGAAATTCCCATGGACATGTTCGATCAAGTACAGGAAGTCCTTGACAAACTGCGTCCGTACCTGCAGCGCGACGGCGGCGACGTACAGCTCGTCGACGTAGAGGACGGCGTTGTGAAACTGCGCCTGATGGGTGCATGCGGAAGCTGCCCTTCTTCCACGATCACGCTGAAGGCAGGGATCGAGCGCGCACTGCTGGAAGAAGTGCCGGGAATCAAAGAAGTACAACAAGTATTCTAATCGAGCAAAAGCCCTTACCGGTTTTACGGCCGGCAAGGGCTTTTTACTTTTTCAGCAGCAGCGCCTTGCGGAAAAAAGCGGTCACTCGCTTTATGTACTCGTCCGGCATCATGGCGAAGCTGCGCACATGGCCCGCCTGCGGCACCAGCCAAAGCGCGGAATCCGGGTGAGCGGCGAGCTTCCGAAGCTGTTTGCTATTGCTGCACGGCACGGTTTCATCGCCGGTGCCGTGAATGAACAGGATCGGCTTGTTGGCCCGCTTCACTGCCATGTACGGCCTGACCTCCGACGGATTGGCCCGGAGCATGATTGGACTGAGCGTCAGAATCAACCAGTTGAACGGTACCCGTGGCAACCCTGTCCAGTGCGGCAGGTTTTCCTGCAAATACTCGCGCAGCGAATAAAACGGCGAGTCGGCCACCACGGCCTGCACACGCTCGTCTGTGCAGCCGACCAGAAGCGAAGTGGCTGCCCCCATGGAAAACCCGATCAGACCGATCTTTTGCCCGGGACGCCTTTGTTCCACGTAATCGATCGCCCCCCGCAGGTCCTGCTGCTCGCGAAGACCGATCGTCGTCAGGGCAGGAGTTGACTCTCCCGCATTGCGAAAGTCAAACATCAGCACGTCGTATCCGGCAGCCAGCAGCCGGGCGGCCAAAGCCAGGGCAGGCAGATGCGGTTCCAGCCGGTTTTGCCCGTAACCGTGGGCAAAGACGAGCGTGCAGCCGTTGCTGTCGTGTCCATTGGCTTCCGCCGCGATGTACCAGCCACTCAACGTGATGCCGTCCTCCCGGCTGGGAAAGGTGACAGATTCCACATGGCCGATGCCGAAGCGGGACGGCTCCATGTCCACCGGCTTGCGGGGCGGGTGCGTCAATTTCCAGGCTACGTACAGCGACACGGCGGCCGTGCATGCCGCTGCCAGCACCAGACCGGTCACCGTCGCAATCATCCAGTTCATACGGGGGTTACAGGCTCCTCTCCGCTCAGCACGGCGGCGATGTTGGCCGCAGCCAGCCGAGCCATTTCCAGCCGCGTCTGATATGTTGCGCTGCCAATATGCGGCAGGGCCACGACGTTGGGCAGCGACAAAAGCGGGTTGTCCAGCGGCACGGGCTCCTGCTGGAACACGTCCAGACCGGCTGCCCAGATTTGTTTGTCGACGAGAGCCCGGTAGAGTGCCGCCTCGTCCACCGTGCCGCCACGCGACACGTTGACAAACACTGCGGTCGGTTTCATCAGGGAGAACTCCCGCTCGCCCATCAGATTCCGCGTCTCCTCCGTCAGCGGCGTCAGCAGCACGACGTAGTCCGATTCCCGGAGCAGTTCGTCAAATGGCGCATACTGCGCACCTGTCGTTCGCTCCGCATCCGGACGGCGGCTGCGGTTGTGATAGAGAATCCGCATGCCAAAACCCGCCGCCCGCCGGGCTACTGCCTGTCCGATGCGGCCCATGCCGACGATGCCGAGCGTCGCTCCGTAGATGTTTTGCCCGACCATCAGGTGCGGGTTCCAGGATGTCCACCCGCCGGCCAACAAAAAGCGGTTGGCCTCCACCAGCCGTCGGCCCGCCGCCATCAGCAGGGCAAAGGCCAAATCGGCGGTCGCCTCCGTCAACACGTCCGGCGTGTTGGTCACGATGACGCCATGTCGTTTGGCCGCCGCCACGTCGATATTGTCGTAGCCGACGGCCATGTTGGCGACGATCCGCAGCCGTTTTGCCCGCATCAGCAGTTCCTCGTCAATCCGTTCCGTCAGCATGGTCAAGAGAGCGCTGGCTTCTTCCGCCTTTTGCAGCAGCACGTCTCGGGGGATGGGACGATCCTCCGCCCACACTTCCACGTCCGCCACCGCCTCCAGCATGGCAATGGCTTCATTCGCCACTTGCCTCGTCACGTACACCATCGGTTTTGTCATCAGCAGGCCTCCACAACCAGTCAATGTGCGGAACCGGCGCCCCGTATCGCTGCGCAATCGTCTGCGGGTAGCGGCGAAGCGCCTCTTCCATGTTAATCAGTTCTTCCTCCAAAAGTTCTTTCCACGCCGCGGCGTCCACTTCCTGCCTATCTTCCCACGGCAATGACCGATACGTCTCCACCAGTTTGAGAAAACGCCCGGGGTACAGCATCAGGCCGTAGACCACGGCGTATTCGGATTCCAACAGCGGGCAGACGCTGTTGTACCCGTCCAGGAAATGAGTCACGACGTCTTCCTGCCAGCCGTTTCGCCGCACGGACGCCTTGATCCACTGGCCGATGTCGCGCGCCCGCATATCGAGCACCCAGTTCCATTCGCCGCAGACATAGCGAACGTAGTCTTCATTCCACAGGATATACCCCTCATCAAAATTTTGGTAGGCTACTTTGCCGCAGTGGGCTGTTTCCTTCACCACGCTGTCGTAACCGGCATGGTACAGGTACTGCACCGCCGTCTCCCCCAACTGATTCACATAGGTGTAACTGGTCAAAAGATACTCGTCAAACGGGAAGATCTCACCGTCCGCTTCCTCCATGTCCTCCCGGTACCCGTTGTACTCGCGCAGTTTTTTCCGCCACATGACGGGCCAACGCCCAAGCGTGGAGGATGACGAAAACAGCTTGTCGCTCTTGAACGAACGGGTCGCCTGATGAAACTGGGCAAGCGCCTGCCCTGCGGCAAACGCCGGATCGTCCGGAACCCCTTCCCGCACACCACGGTACAGGTAGAAAATCTGATCGTCGCTGATGACGTACGGGTATCCCTCTTTCGACTTGACCAGCGTAAGCATGTTCACTTCCTGCTGCTGCGCCAGTTGTTTTTTCACCCGCTCGATAAACCTGCTTTTGTATTTGAATCCCGCCGGCGCGGTATACAGGTAAAACAGCCCCTGATCCGTCTCCAGCACGGTTCCCGCCCCTGCTGATCGGCAGCCGTGCAGGGAAAATCCGTACGCTTCTTCCAGCAAGGCTTTGTACTCCATGAGAACAACCTCCCCACACACCTTCTCATGGAGCATGGTATGTAACGCAGGCGGGATAGGTGCCTATCTCGTTGCAGATACTACCGACGTGCACATGCCCTCACACCTGCCTGACCGGCACGCGCCGCAGGCAGATTCCCAAAAAGCGGTGGCGAGAGGAGGACAGCGGTGAACGGCAACAATCCGCTCAACAGCTACACGTGTTACGACGCCGTCGTCTCGCTGCTGGAACAGCGCGGCGTCCACATCGACCACATTGCCGAGATTGTCATGTTTCTGCAAAAAGACTACATTTCCAACCTCTCCATGGACACGTGCCGCGAAAGCGTGCAAGCCGTACTGAAAAAGCGGGAAGTACAGAACGCCCTTTTCACCGGCATTCAGCTCGACATGCTGGCCGAAGAAAAGAAACTAATCCCTCCGCTTCAGGAGATTATCGCCTCGGATGAACCGCTCTATGGCGTGGACGAGGTGCTGGCGTTTGCCGTCGTGAACCTGTACGGCAGCATCGGATTCACCAACTACGGGTACGTGGACAAGCTCAAGTACGGCAAGCTAAAGGATCTAAACGACAAACGCTTTGGCGTCCACACTTTTCTGGACGATCTGGTCGGAGCCATAGCTGCGGCGGCGTCCAGCCGCATCGCTCACCGCCAGAAACAAGCGGAGGAAAACTGCCTACCCCCCGATTCTTCCGAGCCAATCGGCTAGATCGGATGCGATGTGCGTGGGACGGCAGGGATGCGTCTCCACGTCCTCCCGCGTGGAATAACCGGTCAAGACCAGCAGGCTGTCCATGCCCGAGCAGTTACCCGCGGCAATGTCGGTATCCAGGTTGTCCCCGACGATCAGCGTCTCCCCGGCGCTCGTGCCCAACCGCGTCAGCGCGTAGTCAACGATGATGCGCTCCGGTTTGCCGACGACTACCGGCTTGACTCCGGACGCCGTGGAGACAGCTGCCACCAATGAACCATTGCCGGGAAACAAGCCTTGTTCGGTCGGCAGAGCGGCATCGGCGTTGGTGGCGATCAGGTTGGCTCCTTGCCGGATCGCCCGGGCAGCTGTCGTCAATTTGGCGTAATCAAACGAACGGTCAATCCCCACCACCACGTACCGGGGACGCTCCTCGCTGATTGTAAAGCCGCTGGCTTTCAGCTGCGCAATCAGTCCCTCTTCGCCGATCACATACACCGGCGTGCCTGCCGGGGCCAGCTCCTTGAGATAGTGGGCGGTCGCCATTGCAGAGGTATAGACCTCTTCCGGCTCCGCGTCGATGCCCAGCCCGGTCAAGCGCGCCGCCACCTGCTCCGGCGAAGCGGACGAATTGTTGGTCAGATACAGGTACGGAATCCCCTGTTTGCGCAAATGCTGGACAAACCGGGCAGCGCCCGGAATGGCCTCCCTGCCGCGATAAATGGTTCCGTCCAAATCCAGCAAATACCCCTTGTACTGCTTCATGCTGCCTCATCCTTTCCCCGTTCACAACAAAATCCACCCGGCGACGAGTGGATTTACGCACGTTGTCATTCTGTTAGGCTTGCTTCGCTTCCTTGATCTCAAACACGCATTTTTCTCCGCCCTTGGCCATGCAGGTAGTCTGTACCACGTCGGCTTTCAGCACACGGCGGAACAGGGAGAGCTCACAGTTGCACGCCTGGTTGAATTCGCGCGCCACTTGGGAGATGGGACAGTTGTACTCGCGGATGCGGTAGCAGCCGTTTTGTTCGTCCTTTTCCCACTCTACCATATAGCCCTTTTCGTTTTGCAGTTCGGCCAGCTTGGCGACACGTTCTTCCAGGGACTCCTGCTGGATCTGCTTGCGGTATGCTTCTTCCAGACGGTTTTCCCGGCGGCGGAACAGCATTTCCACCTTTCCGATTCCGTCCATTGCTTCCAAATCGCGCAAAAAGTCGAGCGTCAGATGAGAGTAGTTGCGCGGAAACAGCTCATCTGCCTCCTGCGACAGCGAATAGACATTGGTCGGGCGTCCCATCGCTTGGCGTACCAGCGTCGATTTGATCAGATTGTCCCGCTCCAGCGTATTCAGATGACGCCGCACAGCCATCTCCGTGATCCCCAGCTGGACTGCCATATCGCTGACGGACAGCGAGCCTTTTACTTTGAGCATGTTGAGGATCTGGTCGCGGGTGGAAGTTCCTTCGTTAGCCATCGTAATCACCGCCCTTTCTCTCTATTGTATCGAATCGGGCCTCTTTAGTAAACAAAAGAAAGTGTTTTGTATAAAAAATCCGCGTTTCTCGCCTTAAAACAGTTCGTTTTGCAGATACGTACGCACAGCCGGCTCAAACTGGCGCAGCGTCGGCAGGCTGTCCTGCACCAGCGCCACCATTTCCGCCGCCGGCACGCTGGTATACTGGTTGACCAGATGACGGCGGAACTCCACCACGTCTGTCAGCACCCGCGCCTGCTCGTCGCTGATGACCCGCTCATCCCGCAAAATTTCCACAATGTCGGTATAGCTACCGGGATCGCGCATGATAAAGCCGTCAATCAGTGCGTTGCCCACGTCGATCACCGCCTCAATGGACAGATGCAGCGCCCTCTCCATCGCCGCCTCGGCCACTTCGTCGGCGAGAACGTCATTCGCTCCCCGGGCCGCCAGCTTGTCCAGCAGGTCGAGCATCCGGGACATGTGTGTCAACACTTCGTCGATCTTTTTCGTATTTACGTCGTACATGGGAGATCTCCTTTATCACTTTCGCTTTTTCGCTGCCCATTTTGCATACAATACGGTAATGACAAACGTCAGCACCAATACCAGAAGAACCAATTCCCCTTGCCGCAGATAGGAATCGTTCATCACCTTCACCTCTTTTCATCATCAGTATACCAAAATTGTCTGCACTGTCACGAATCCCCCTCTCAATTGTGTTACAATGAGGGGTGAGTTTTTGGCGGGACAAAGGGAGGATACAACACAGTGGAACGCGAACTGGCACTGGAAGTGGTGCGTGTAACGGAAATGGCAGCGCTGGCCTCTTCCCACTGGTTGGGGCGCGGCAGGAAAAACGAGGCCGACGACGCGGCGACGAGCGCCATGCGCGCCATGTTTGAGACGATCAACATGCGCGGAACGGTTGTGATCGGCGAGGGCGAGCTGGACGAGGCGCCGATGCTTTACATTGGCGAAAAACTGGGGCATCCGGACGCGACCGGTCCGGAGGTGGACGTGGCCGTCGATCCGTTGGAAGGTACCACGATTGTCGCAAAAGGACACAACAACGCGATGTCGGTCGTGGCCATCGGCGACAAGGGGACGCTGCTGCACGCCCCTGACATGTACATGAGCAAAATGGCGGTGGGCAGGCGGGCCGCCGGCAAGATCAGCCTGGACGACCCGGTGGAAAAGATGATCGAAGTGGTGGCGGAAGCCAACAACAAGCGCGTTCAGGACGTCACCGTGATCATTCAGGAACGGGAGCGCCATCAGGCAATCATTGATGCTGTCCGGGAAAAAGGAGCGCGCGTCAAACTGTTCGGCGACGGCGACGTGGGCGCAGCCATCGCGGCCTGCATGCCGCATACGGGGATCGACTTGTTCCTCGGCACAGGCGGCGCACCGGAAGGCGTGATCAGCGCGGCGGCGATCAAATGCCTCGGCGGCGACATGCAGGCCAGGCTCCGGCCGCAAAACGAAGCGGAACGGCAGCGCTGCATCCGAATGGGGCTGGCTGATCCGGAGCAGCTGCTGACCCTGAACGATCTCGTCAAAGGAGACGACGCGATCTTTGCCGCTACCGGTGTTTCGGACGGAGAACTGCTGCAGGGCGTCCGCTACCTTGGGGACGACATGGTCGAGACCCACTCGATCGTGATGCGTGCCAAAACCAAAACGATCCGCTTTATCCGCACGCTGCACAATCTCACCCACAAACCCAATCTCGTGTGGAAGTAAGGGGGAAGAAAATGGCCAACGACCTGTTTTTCCTGTACGACGAGACCGAGGAGACCAAGACCCGGTTCGTCAGCTTTATGGGCGAAGCGACGCGCTTTGATCTGGCAATTACGACCACCAACCGCTTTTACGGCAAAAAACTGGTGATCAACATTCAGAACGGCCGCTCCGCCATCATCGGCGACGACGATCTGAAAGAGGAAGGCTACCTCGAGTACGCCTTCAACCTGAACGAAAAGGAAGCGGAAGAACTGCGCTCGTTTTTGCACACCGTCATTCCCTGATCCGGGACATGACAGACAAGGGACGGCCTGACCAACAGGCGCGTCCCTTTTTCACTGCGTGCACCTTGTCCTTTAACCGATCCGGTACACCCGCCCATTTCCCTCTGGACAACGCGCCACCCGGGCAGACGTCTCGTATACTGCAACATCAAAACAGACAATATGAGAGGAGTGCCACATCGCGCGATGCAACCGTATCCTTCTGCTCAATCAGTCAATTTTCCGTACGAGTCACGCAGCCAAGTACACCACAGGGAAGATCTCGCCGCTCCGGTGTTCTGGCGGCGGCGGAGACGGCATCCCCATTTTGATGTCATCATTCCCTTTGTCTTCCCGTTCGGCGGCTTCTACCCGTATTATTATCCCTTCTACCCGCCGTATCCTTACCCATTCTACCCGTTTTATCCGTTTTAGGCTGCCGAACGGTACCTACAGCGTGACGCCATGCCGCAGAGCCAAAGGCATCGATCCGCGCTCAACGGACGGTGCCTTGTTCCGTTTTTACGTGGCAGCTGTCGCCTGGCTGGCCGTCAAGAGAGCGAGCGGAAACCAATTCACAGGACACCACTGACTACATACTGACAGCCCGATCCATTGGATTCGGGCTGTTTTTACGATCAACTGTCAATGGTTTTTTACGATTCACGTTTTGGCGGGGTGGGACCTGCGGTGATCTTGTCCCGTTCGCGGTTGGCTCGCGGCGCATGTTGGCGGCGTTCTTTTCCGCCGTCGCGTCCGCCTTTTTCCCCCTTGGCGAACTTGCTCTTGTTGTCTCCCCGCTCATGGCGGCCGCTGCGCTCACCGGACGAGCCGCTCCGCTCGGTTCGCTCCTGTCTGCCGTGGCGCGGGTGAAAACGGCGGCGTTCCTTTCGTTCGATATACAGGGATGGTTCGTCCCTGTCCGATTCCTTGCGCTGTTCGGCATCCGTCCCCTCTGCTCCGTCTGCTGCTTCCTGCCCATGCTGGTCTGGCGAGGCCGGTTTTACCTTTTTCAGCACAAAATAGGGACAGCCAAAGTTGCAAAATTCGTGCAGGTACTCATCCAACGCGGCGATTCGCTGCTCGAACGGCACTTTGCGGTTGCTGTTGTCGTAAAACCCGCGCAGGCGCAACTGGCCGTAACCCCAATCCCCAACGATGTAATCGTACTTGTCGAGAATGTCACTGTAGCGTTCCTTGAACGCTTCCGGGTTCCACCCGTCGCGATTTTCCTCCATGACCTCGTACGTACCGGCTGGCGTGCGAATCAAGACCGCTTCCTCCTTACACTTTGCATACTACGTCCATCTTATCACATTTTTCGCAGAGGGAGTTAAATTTCCCACGAAAACTCCCCATCCGCGGGGGACACCCTAGCTGTAGGGGGTGGAACCATTGAAAAAAACATGGCTGTTTCCTGTTCTCGCAGGTCTTGCTTTGGTCGCGTCCGCTTGTACGCCAAATGCCGCTCCGAATGACCGTCATCCGGGCACAACGGTTCAACAAGCCGTTCCGCGCATGCATATGGACGGTATCGGCATGCGGAACAACGACGGCATAGGCGCCCGTCCTTTCGACGTTCTCGGTACGCGTCCCTTTGACGGCATGGGTATGCGCGACTACGATCTGGGCGTGAGAAACACACCGTACGGCACTGACTACATGAACAACAACTACAACGCGTACACCAGCGGCGCCCGCTCGTACAATGCCTTTACGGACGACGGACGGCGCCCGTTTGACGGTGTAGGCACTCCGTCGATTTATCGTGACCGCAGCCGCGTAGGCACGATGGCGACGACCATGCCGCGAATGGGCTTTGCCCAAATCGACCGGAAGCACGTCCGTACGGCCGGAGTGAATAATGTCTATGTCGACCGGGAGGCGCTGGCCCGCGCCGTGGGCAACGTGACTGCCAGCTGCCCGGGCGTGAACCGCTCCACCGTTCTCGTCACAGACGAGGAGATTTTCGTCGGCCTCAACACCCTGGGCGGGGACAACCGCGTGACCAAGGAACAGGCACGCATGGGCGCTCAGTCGATTGCACCTCGCTACTACAAGGTGTATGTGACCGACAACGCAAACGACATCGCCGAAATCGCCCGCATCGCCAGCCGCGCAAACAACGTCACGATGGGACGACACGCCGATGAACAGCGCAGCGTGGATGCCCTGATCAAGCGACTGGGCGGCAAGGTGGACGGCGAAGAAATGAAGACCAAAGGCTCCAAAATGACCACAACCACCCGCTAACGGCAACAAACCCCTATGACTGCCATAGGGGTTTGCTTTTTTGTCTACTTCGCCTGTGCGATCGATTCCTTGGCGGCGTTTGCCTGTTCGTGGGCGTGGTACGAGCTGCGCACCAGCGGACCTGCCTCCACGTGGCTGAAGCCGCGCTTCATGCCTTCTTCCCTGAGGCGGGCAAACTCGTCGGGGTGGTAGTACTTTTCTACGGGCAGGTGTTTTTTGGTCGGCTGCAAGTACTGGCCGATGGTCATGATGTTGACATCGACCGCACGCAGATCGTCCATGGTTTCCAAAATCTCCTCGAACGTTTCACCTACCCCGATCATCAGGCTGGACTTGGTCGGGATGTCCGGCTGGAATTCCTTGGACTTTTTCAGCAGTTCCAGCGTCCGGTCGTACTTGGCGCGGGCCCGCACCCGGTCGGAGAGGCGGCGCACCGCTTCGATGTTGTGGTTAAGCACGTCAGGACGGGCATCCATGACCACTTTGAGCGCATCCCAGTTGCCCATGAAGTCGGGAATCAGCACCTCCACGGAGGCGAGCGGCAGACGGCGGCGTATCGCCTTGATCGTCTCTGCGAAGATCAGCGCCCCGCCGTCCGCCAGGTCATCGCGGGCAACCGAGGTGACGACGACGTGTTTCAGCCCCATCTGTTCCGCCGCTTCCGCCACGCGTTCCGGCTCGGCTCGGTCCAGTTCAGTCGGCAGACCGGTCTTCACGGCGCAAAAACGACAGGCCCGGGTACATATATCACCCAAAATCATGAAGGTGGCCGTACGATTGGCCCAGCACTCATGAATGTTGGGACACTTTGCTTCCTCGCATACGGTATGCAGCGTCTTGCTGCGCATGGTCTGCTTCAGTTCCTTGAAGTTGGCCAGTTCTTTTCCTGATACAAGGTTGATCTTGAGCCACTCCGGTTTGCGTAGCGTCATTGGGCTCACTCCTCATTGGACTTGGTCACCCTCCATTATAGAGGAATGCCTTTGTGGGGACAATATCCGCTCCCGTTTCGGGTGTATGTATGCCCGCCACACTCGCGACCTAGCGAAGCCCGCCGGGAAAATCCACATACCCAGTCGGTGAAATCCGCGGGACCTGTCCGTGAAATGGACGCGTTACAGCCGGTGCACCTTGTGCCGGTCCGATCCCCGCAGGTACGGTTCCAACAGCGTGAGCTCCCGCTGCTGGCAGGTGAACAGGAACACCTGGTGCTCTTCGCTCAACTCCGCCACATAGGCCAGCGTCCGCTCCAGCCGCTCCTGATCGTAGTGGGCAAAATGGTCGTCGAGAAACAGCGGCAATGGCTCCGTCTGCCGACTGACCAGACGCAGCAGCGCCACCCGCTGTGCAAAGTGGAGCTGATCCTGCGTGCCCAGGGAACACTGTTCCTGCTCCACGACCCGCTGCCGGACGGGTTCCAGCAGCCGGACCGCAAACCGTTCGCGCGGGTCCAGCCGCACGTCCCGGTACTTGCCGCCCGTGATCCGGGCCATCACATCGGAAGCCAGTCCGTTCAACACAGGGGAGACGTCCCGATTCCATTCCGCCAAAGCCTCCCGCAGCGTGTCACGGGCCAACTGCAGCGCTTCCCTTCTCATCTGCAGGCTGCGCAGGGCGGCGATGGCGTCCTCGTATTCACTGCGTGCCCGCGCAACCGATACGGAATCATGGCTCCCCATCTCGCCCGATGCCCGGGCGATTTGCTCACGCAGTTCCTGCAGCCGCTCTTCCGTCTCCTTCAAGGACTGTACGAGGCCATCCCGTTCCCGGTCCCGTTCCGCTTTTTCCGCTTCCAATATGGAGCGCAGCTCATCCCCCCAGCGGGCGAGCAGCCGCGCTTCTTCCTCGCGCCGCTTCCACTCCTCCGTCTGCCTGTCCGCTTCCCGCTGCCGGCTCATGTTCAGCTGCGCTTCCCGAAGCTGGAGAAACGCGTCCCAATCAGCCGCGTTCCATGCCTGATAAATCTCGCGAAGTGTTACTTCCAGGCGGTCCGCCTCCTGCTGCAAGCGCCGCCACTCCTCGATGACGGCCGGCACGTGCTGGTTTCCGCGTGCACGTCTGCGCCTCAATGTACCGACCGCAGCCAAGAGGACTGCCAGTACGCCGGCAATCCAGCCATACGTTCCTTTCCCCGCCAGGAAAGCACCTGCCGCTGCCGCCAAAAGCAGGCCGCTTCCCGCCCGCAACAACCGATCTGAGGAAAATTTTCCCGTCGCTTTTTGCCGCTGCCGCGGCCGCTCCGTTCCGACGATGGCGGATGCGGCCAGGCGGTTCACCTGTTCCCGGCAGGTTTCCCACGCCTTGCGCAATTCGAGGGCCCGCTGGTAGTCCGCTTCCAGCCGTTTCCGTTCCGTTTCCGATCCCGTATCGGCATCAGGGGCAGATCGGGCGGCCAGCGCAGCCAACAGCTCCCGCGTTTCCCGGTGCAGACGGCGCTCTTCCGCGGTGACGGCATTTTCTTCCCACGCTTCCCACTGTTCAGGAGAAGGAGCAATGTAGCTTTGGCGCCAGCGCGCCTGCCATTCCGCCTCTGCCTCCTGCATCCTGTGCAGGCGCTGCCGCAGCTTTTCCCGCGTCCGCTCCCGTTCTTGCCGCTCCGCTTCCCAATCCGCGATCTGCCGGGCCAGCCTGCTAGCAGCAGTCCACCCCGCTTCCGCTTCGGCCAGGGCACGCTCTTTTTGTGCGACGCGCGCACCTGCTTTTCCCAGGAGCGTATTGTCCGCCCGCTCCTTTTTCCCGATCGTCGCCAGTTCCCGCTCCAGTTCCGCCAGGACCCGATTGACCGCCGGGTCGGCTTCGTCCGTACCCAGCGATGGCAGCAGGTGCTCAGCCGCCGCCATCTGCTCCCGCCTGATCCAGGTGACATCGGTAAACAGGCTGCGCGTCAACCCGAGGTGCAGCTCGAGAAAATTGCGCTCCTTTCGCCGGTCTTCCTGGTACAGGCTGGTTACCTCCGACCAGTCCGGATTGAGAAACAGCCGCGCCTGCTCCCGCTCCTTTTCCAACCAGCGGTGCAGCCGGTATGATTTGCCCGCCACGTCGTACTGGACGATGGTCTCGTACGTCCCGCCATCCCAGGGCAGGTACTTCTCGTACTCCGGCAGGTAGCGGGCCGTCCGGACGTAGTCTTTTTTCATCCCGTACAGCGCGGCAAACAGCCCCTCCAGCAGGGTGGATTTGCCCGCTTCGTTGGGGCCGCAAAACAGGTTGATCCCTGGAGCAAAGCGAAAGACCGCGTCACGCCACTTGCCAAATCCCCGCAGCTGCAGTTCGTCGATTTTCACCGCAAGATCCCCCCGATCCGCGCCAGCGCTTCCCGGCGAGCCATCCTGGCGATGTCACGCTGCCACTCGTCGGCACCTTCCGCCTCTGCTTCCGCCAGCTTGGACAGCCATCTGCCCCAGACACCGGATTGTGCTTGCAGCTGGTCAGCGTCCAGATCGGGCCAGGTGCGATCCGTGCACTGCACGTAAAAGAAGCGGGACAGCCGCTGCTCCACCACTTCCACCGGCGGGGTGAAATGGGCGGACCTCTCCCCTGTCAGGGTCAAATACAGCAGACAGTCGTCCTCCTCGTCGGCCAGCTCCCGCTCCAGCACATTGACGAGCTGTTCCGTCGTCTCCGCCCCCGCAACGTCCACCTCCCGCCTGGAGATGATGCGGCTTTGCACCGGCACGTGCTCCAGCCGGAGGCGTCCGTCTTTCTCCAACTCGCCGTACATGACAAAACGCTCCCCCGCTTCTTTGGCGGAGAGCCCTTCCGGCGAACCGGGATAGGCGGCAAACGGCGTCTGGCTGACCGGGTGGAGAAACACGGCCGGCTTGTGGATGTGGCCCAGCGCGATGTAGTCCATGCCTGCTGCAGCCATTTCTTCCAGCGTCATCGGCGCGTACGGATGGTGCCCGTCCGCCCCGCCGTTAACCACGCTGCCATGCAGCACCATCAGGTGGTGCCGATACCCGTGCAGCCGGCCGGGAAAGGCGGGCAGCGGCGATTCGTACACGTGCGGCTGGGGGAAACCCCATCCGTAGACGACGCATGATTTGTCCGGGAATTCGTACGCCCCCCATTCCGGTGTAAACCAGAAAACATTGCCCGGCCACTCCAGCGTCTGGTAATAGGAGTCGGGATGCCACGGATCGTGATTGCCCGGCGCGATGCAGACCGGCACCGGCGCCACGCTGGCAAACAAATCGCGCAAAAAAAGCGCGGTGGAGCGTCTCCCTCCGTGGTATTCCAGCAGGTCTCCGGCGATCAGCCAGAAGTCGACCTGCTTGTCCAGCACCAGGTCGCGGATGGTGCGCATCGTCCGGCGAAAGTCCTCCTGCCTGAGCTCGTACAGGGCGGACAATGTCTGAAGCGGCGCATCCAAATGGACGTCCGCGGTATGGATAAACCTCAGCATGTGAACCTCCCCGACATGACAGCGCCCCGCTGCCGTGTTACACTTTGGTCAACGGTTGTATCGTCACGCGAACATATTTTCTCTTTCATGATACAGGAAGCAACAACCGATTGAAAAGGAGCGATTGCGATGCGAATAGCGTACCTGGACTGTTTTTCCGGGCTCAGCGGCGACATGCTGCTGGCCGCGCTGGTCGACGCGGGGGCAGACCGCGATCGGATCGAACAGGAATTGCGCAAACTGCCGCTGGGACCGTTTCGACTGGAGTGGAAAACCGTCGTCAAAAAAGGCGTCAGCGCACTAAAACTGGACGTTGTCGATGAGGAACAGGAACGCGCCCGCGGGCTGAAGACGCTGCCCGTCTTGGCCGGAAGCCATCACGCACAAGGCGAGCACAGTCATGAGCATCACCACCACGGCCACGGTCACGGGCATCACCATCACGACCACCACCATCACGATCACAGTCACGAGCATCGCGGCCACGATCACCATCACCACGACCACAGCCACCATCACCGCCGCTACAAGGAGATCGCAGAGATGATTGAAGCAGCCGATTTGGCACCGCGGGTCGCCGCCCGGGCTCAGGCCGTGTTTGAAAAAATCGCGGTCGCCGAGGCAAAAATCCACAACGTCCCTGTGGAAACCGTCCACTTTCACGAAGTGGGGGCACTTGATTCGATCGTGGACATTGTCGGGATCGCCCTGGCCCTGGAAGACCTGGAGATCGACCGGTTGTACGCCGGTCCCGTCCCCACCGGAAACGGCTATGTCCGCTGCGACCACGGACTCTATCCGGTCCCCGCTCCGGCGACGATGGAACTGCTCAAAGGCATTCCCTTGCGCCAAACCGACATCCAAAAGGAGCTGACCACTCCCACAGGGGCAGGCGTCGCGGCAGCCCTGGTCCGCCAATTTGGGCCGCTGCCGGCGATGACCGTGGAAGCGATCGGCTACGGGGCGGGCACGCGCGATCTGCCCGACCAGCCCAACGTCCTGCGCGTCCTGATCGGCCATCCCTGCTGAGCAAAAAAACAGCCTTGCCCGCTTGTCAGCGGACAAGGCTGTCGTTTTTTCACTAGCGGAGCAGGCGAATAAACTCGCGCATGAACCCTGGCAGATCCGGCCAGGCGTGAGCCGATACCAGATTGCCGTGCACGTGCAGCGTGTCGGTCTTGTAAACGGCGCCGCACGCTTCCACATCGGGACGGCATGCCTGGTAGGCGGTCAATTCCCGGCCGCGCATGTGTTCCTTGACCAGAGTCAGGACTTGCGAGCCGTGGCAGATTACCGCGACCGGCTTGTTTGCTTCAAAGAAGTGGGCGAGGATCGGCTTTAAGTGTTCGTTCAGCCTGATGTACTCCGGCGCCCGTCCCCCGGGAATGATCAGGCCGTCGTACTCTTCCGCCCTGACGTCGGCAAACGCGACGTGGGAAGACAGCTGGTAGGCGGGTTTTTCCGTGTACGTCTCGCTGTGTGCTTCAAAATCGTGACAGACCGTGTGCAGCGTCTTTTTGGCGGGGGAAGCGATCACCGCTTCAAATCCCTCTTCCAGGCAGCGGTAGTACGGATAAAAGACTTCCAGTGCCTCCACCGCGTCACCGGTGACAATCAACACCTTTTTACTCATCGCACAGCCTCCCTGCGTCTTTCTGAGGAAACTCTTCCTCCCTTTTCCATTTCTCCACGCAGCCTGTTTCCTCCTGCCTGGACTGTGCCTGTGCAGATTCCGCCAGCAGCAGCGCCTGCTGGTACACCTGTTTCAGCGGCACTCCGGCCTGCTTTGCCAACCGGGCGCAGACATCGTATTCCGGCGCCGCCTGCACCCGCTCACCCCGATGGTAGCCCAGCTTGACCGGCACGTCTCCCCACTCGGTGGTCACGGTCACGACACGGCGCGCCAGCCTGTGACAGGAAACGGGGAAATAGCGAACGCCAAAGGTGGTCGTCTCCCGAAACAGGATGGATTTCAGCTCGTCCAGCCGGCTGCCGTAGCACAATGCCTGCAGCAGCACGCCGGGACGGCTCTTTTTCATCGTCGCAGGCAAAAAGTGGACATCGTTGGCTCCCGCTGCCAACAGCCTGTCCAACACATGGGCCAGCCACTCGGGACTGCTGTCGTCCAGGTTGGCCTGGAGCAGGTACATTCCTTCGTCAATGTGTTCCTCTTCGTGCTGCCGCCGTTCCTTGACGACAGGCACGTCGCTCCCGTTCCCCCGCGTATCGCTCTCCAGCCGGATCACCGCCACTCCTTCCCCGTACTCCACCTGCGTAATCCGGCCGTCAAGCCGGGCGAGCGGCCGGGCGCCCACTGCCTTGAGCCACAGCATGGCAAGCGGGGAGAACTTTTCTGGCGGCCAGTTCTCTTCGCGGATCATCCAGCCCTCAAGCAGTGTCAACAGCGGAACAGGCAGACCGGCAGGGACGGGCAGGCACTGTATCCCCAGTTGGAGACGATGATCGTTTGCCGGCAGGAGTGTCGTCAGTGTCCGCAGCGCTTTCTCTTCCGCCGCCCAGTCGTCCTCCCGGCAAAACGAGCGGTACAACGCTGCGCGTTGCAGGATGGCCGCCGCGTGTTCGTCTGCGGAGAAACGGTCCGTTCCCCCGGCGGGCATAAGGCGCATCAGCGGTTCGGCCAGTTCGCGCAAAAACAGCGGCCGTTCGCTGCGTATGACCAGTTTCATCATCACCCCTCCTTTTGGCACGATTCCTTTTCTTGCATCATACACCAATCCAGCTTGCAGCGCCTGCCGTTTGCGTATGCCATTTGGCAAAAAGTAATGCGGATAATGCGGCCAGGCTGGCAGAAACTACAACGAGAAACTACCTGGCTGGAGGGAGACAAAATGTTTGTTTTCCGCCTAATCGTTCAGATCAGCTTGTGTTTGACAGTTTCCACCTGTCTGCTGTCTTCCGCTGCAACCGCTGCTTCCTCTGTCTCGTCCGGCACACAGGACGATTCCATCTTCAAGGAGCGGCTGGAGTTGTTCCAGCAGATGGAACTGGTCTACGGTATCCCCTGGCCGTATTTGGCGGCCATTGATCAATACGAACGAAGCATGCAGAGACGGACCAAACAGGATTCCCCTGAAAAGGAGCAGCAGCGGCGCTTGACCGCAATTAACATTCCCCCTGCCCGGTGGTGTGGAGAGCTGAATCCTGAGGATGACGACACGGACCCGGTATCCATCCGCTTTTTTGGCGGAATCGGAGCAGACGGGGACGGGGACGGAAAAGCGGACCGCAACAACGACATGGACGTGCTTGCGGCGATGATCCGCTTCCTCGCCTCGTACGGCTTCCAGCATGACGACTGGCGCATCGGCTTGTGGGCCTATTACAAGTGGGATTGGGCGGTCAAGACCATCACCCAGTTTGCCGCCGTGTACAACAAGTACCAGCGGCTGGATCTGCACGACCACCACTTCCCCATCCCCAAACGGTACAACTACAGCTACCACAGCACATGGGGCGATCCGCGCGGCTGGGGCGGGCGACGCATCCATGAAGGGACGGACATCTTTGCCGGATACGGGACACCCGTGCTTAGCACAGGGTACGGCGTAATCGAAGTGGTCGGCTGGAACCGGTACGGCGGGTGGCGCATCGGCATGCGCGACATGAACAACATCTATCACTACTTTGCCCACCTTTCCTCGTTCCGAAAGGGGCTGAAGCCGGGAGACATCGTCGAACCGGGAGAAGTGCTGGGCTACGTCGGCAGTTCCGGCTACGGCAAACCGGGTACATCCGGCAAGTTTCCCCCCCACCTGCACTACGGCATGTACCGGGACAGAGGCTACAGCGAATGGGCGTTTGACCCGTATCCCTATCTGAAACGCTGGGAGCGGCAAATGTACAGCAAAAAGAAGAAGCGGTGAGCAGCCGCTTCTTCTCAGACTGAAGACAAACGGTTCATTGAGTTAGCGGCCACAAAAATGATTCCCAGGCCGAAAGGCCTGCCTATTCATCAACCGAAGCGAAAAGACAATGGGCATCGCATGGCGGGATGGGCCAAGCGAGCTCCTTTGACGACCGACTCAGCGGAAAAACGAAGACGCGGGGACCAACAGGGGACACAAGTCTCACTTCCTCGAAATACCCAGATGTTTGTCCCCTGCCCGCGTCTCGTTTTGGAGCGGACATCATTCGCTTCTGTGCTGGGCGTCAAGCGAGCGAGCGGGCCCGATCTCCCATGCGCCGCAGACTTTGTCTACACGCTGAGAAGAAGCGGTGAGCAGCCGCTTCTTTTTTTGACAGCCCTTTCCTGTCCTACATACAATGGAAACAGAAAAACTGGACAACCGTAAGAGGTGATACGCCATGGGCGTTCTCACGATGCAAAATCCGGCCACCGGCGAAATCCTCGGCGAACTGGCGGAAGCGACGCCAGACGAGGTGCGCCTGGCGATGGAGCGAGCCAGGCAAGCGTTTCCCGGTTGGTCAGCGCTGCCGCTTCCGGAGCGGCTCCACTACCTGACTCGACTGCGCCACTGCCTGGCGGAGCAGGCAGAAACGCTGGCGGGAAAAATCAGCGCTGACACCGGAAAACCTACGCTGGAAGCGCTCATGACGGAAATATTTATCACGGCCGACACGATCCGTTTCTACGAAAAGCACGCGAAGAGCATGCTGTCCCCCAGACGGGTGCCCACGCCGCTGGTGCTGTGGCCGAAACGGTCGTCCATCCACTACAAACCGCTGGGCGTGGTCGCCGTCATTTCGCCGTGGAATTACCCGTTCCAGCTTTCTGTCATTCCTGCCCTTTCCGCGCTGGCGGCCGGCAACACGGTCCTCTTGAAGCCGTCGGAAGTCACGCCGTACACCGGCCTGGTCATGGAAGAACTGTTCCGGACCATCGGCTTCCCCGAGGGCGTCATCCAGGTGCTTCACGGCGGCAGGGAGGTGGGGCAGGCGCTGGTTGCTGCCAAGCCGGACAAAATTTTCTTCACCGGCTCGGCGGCGACGGGCCGCGCCATCATGAAGCAGGCCGCGGAATATCTGATCCCGGTAGAGCTGGAACTGGGCGGCAAGGACCCGATGATCGTCTTTGCCGACGCCCATTTGGAGCGGGCCGCCAATGCCGCCGTCTGGGGCGCGTTTACCAACGCGGGACAGGTCTGCATGTCCGTCGAGCGTCTCTACGTCGAGCAAAGCGTATACCCGCAGTTCGTGGAGCTGGTCAAGGCGAAGACAGCAGCGCTGCGCCAAGGTTTTCCCCGACAGGCCGACATCGGCTCGATGACCTTTCCCCGGCAGGCCGAGATTGTCCGGGACCACGTGGCCGACGCCATCGCCAAGGGAGCCGTGGTGGAGATCGGAGGCCGCTTTGACGAAGACGGGATGTTTCTGTCCCCGACCGTCCTGACGGGCGTGACGCACGCGATGAAAATCATGCGTGAGGAGACGTTTGGCCCCGTCCTGCCGATCATGTCCTTTTCCTCCGAGGCTGAAGCGATCCGTCTGGCGAACGACTCGCCGTACGGGCTGAACGCGTCCGTCTGGTCGCAGGACGAAACAAAGGCCAAGCGGGTCGCCCTCCAGCTGGAAACCGGCAACGTCTGCATCAACGACTGCCTGGTCAGCTTCGCCAACCCGCATCTGCCCTTTGGCGGCGTGAAGCAGAGCGGCATTGGCCGCTACCGCGGTCCGGAAGGCTTGCGCGCGTTCACCCACGCCGTCTCCGTCATACACGATCCCGGCAGGCAAAAACGGGAGGTCAACTGGTATCCCTACACCGAGGAGCAGGAGACGATGTTTGTCGGGCTGATCAAAGCCCTGTTCGGCAGGGAACGAAAATGGAACCGCCAGGCCCTTTTGGCAGCCTGGCGGGAGTGGAAGCGTCTGCGGGAATAGCGGACGCCCTTTTTTGCCTTATTAGGCGAACTGACGGTTCAGGTTGGCCATTTCGATGGCAGCCGCAGCCGCTTCCCATCCTTTGTTGCCTGCTTTGGTGCCGGCCCGCTCGATCGCCTGCTCGATCGAGTCTGTTGTCAGCACGCCAAAAATCACGGGAACGCCGGTAGCCAGGGAAATGGACGCCACCCCTTTGGCGCATTCGCTGCACACGTAATCAAAGTGAGGCGTCGCCCCGCGAATCACCGCGCCAAGCGTGACGACGGCGTCGTAGCGGCCGGACTCCGCCATTTTCTTGGCGATCAGCGGAATCTCAAAAGCCCCCGGCACCCAGGCCACGTCGACGTTTGCATCCTCCACGCCGTGCCGCTTCAGCGCGTCCAGCGCGCCGCCGAGCAGTTTGCTGACAATCAATTCGTTAAACCGGGCTGCCACAATGCCTACGCGCAGACCCGTTCCTACCAGATTTCCCTCGAACACTTTCATGGTTGTTCACTCCTTATTCAAAGTTGGAGCAGGTGACCCAGCTTCTCGTGTTTGACGGCCAGGTACCGCTTGTTGTGCGGATGGGCGGGTATCTGTATCGGCACGCGCTCCGCCACTTCCAGTCCGTAGCCGCTGAGGCCGCGGATTTTTCGCGGGTTGTTGGTCAACAGCCGCATGCGTTTCACGCCCAGATCGCGCAGAATTTGCGCCCCGATCCCGTAGTCGCGAAGGTCGGCGGGGAATCCCAGCTTTTCGTTTGCTTCCACGGTGTCGTAGCCGTCCTCCTGCAGCTTGTAGGCGCGCAGCTTGTTGATCAGGCCGATGCCGCGCCCCTCCTGCCGCATGTACAGGAGAACGCCCCGCCCTTCCGCTTCGATCTGCCGCAGGGCGGCGTGCAGTTGCGGGCCGCAATCGCAGCGGTGCGAGCCGAATATATCGCCGGTCAGGCACTCGGAGTGGACCCGCACCAGCACCGGTTCGTCCGGCGTGATCTCGCCCTTGATCACCGCCACGTGTTCTTTGCCGTCCAGTTCGTTGGTGTAGGCGGCGATGCGGAAGTCGCCGTATTCGGTGGGCAGCTTCACCTCGATTTCCCGTTTGACCAGCCGCTCCGTCCGCATCCGGTAGCGGATCAGGTCGGCGATGGTGATCAGTTTGAGATCAAAACGTTCGGCGATCTCGGCCAGTTGGGGCAGGCGGGCCATTGTCCCGTCCTCGTTCATGATTTCGCAGATCACCCCGGCGGGAAATGCACCCGCCAGCCGGGCCAGATCGACGGCTGCCTCGGTGTGGCCGGCCCGGCGCAGAACGCCGCCCGGTTTGGCGATCAGCGGAAAGATATGGCCCGGGCGCCGAAAATCGTCCGCCGTTTTTCGATCGTCCAGCATCGCCAGCACCGTGCGCGAGCGCTCGTGAGCGGAGATGCCCGTATGGGTGCCGGCTTCGTCGATGGAGACGGTAAACGCCGTCCCCTGCCGGTCGGTATTGGCCTCCACCATCGGCTTGAGCTTTAGCCGGGCGGCGTGTTCGTCCGTGATCGGCACGCAGACGAGGCCGCGTCCGTGCGTCACCATGAAATTGATCATCTCCGGCGTGGCCGCTTCCGCCAGGCAGACGAAATCCCCTTCGTTTTCCCGGTCCTCGTCATCCACGACGATCACCGCTTTTCCCCGTTTCAAGTCTTCCAGCGCTTCTTCTATGGCATGGAACATGATCGGTTCCCTCCCTTCTGTTTTGACAGCACCCGTCGATTCCATCAGAGGAACCCGTGCTCTCGCAAAAACTCCGGCGTAAGCCCCGTCCGCCGCTCCTGCTGCGGCTGTTCAGAGCGCCACGCCAGCAGTCGCTCCACGTACTTGCCGATGACGTCCGCTTCGAGGTTGACCGGATCCCTGATCTGCTTGTCCCGCAGATTGGTGTGGACCAAGGTGTGCGGGATGATGGAGACGGAAAAGCTTTCCGCGTCCACATCGACGACCGTCAGGCTGATGCCGTCCAGGCAGATTGAGCCGCGCGGCACCACGTATTTGAGCAGATCCGGCTCCGCTCCGATCCGAAACAGCACCGCGTTGGCATGCGGGTGGCGCGAGAGAATGGTTCCCGTCCCGTCCACGTGGCCGGAGACGATGTGGCCGCCAAAGCGGTCCCCCAGCCTCATCGCCCGCTCCAGGTTGACGATCTGCCCCCGTTTTGCCTGCCGCAAACTGGTTTTGTTCAGGGTCTCCGGCATTACGTCCACACTGAAGTGACGATCGCTATGAGATGTTACGGTCAGGCAGACACCGTTGACGGCAATGCTGTCGCCGATGCGGACACCTTCCAGCACCCGTTCGGCACGGATCACCATGCGGCATGCCTTGCCGTCACCCGTCACGCTCTCCACTACGCCCACTTCTTCTACCAGTCCGGTAAACATGGCGTCGCACTCCTCCTCGTTTCTCACGATTGCGCATCCCAGACGGGGTAACCGGTGATCCGCAGGTCGTGCGGTCCCACCTGCTCCCACTCGACATCGGCCAGCTGCACCGCCTCGTCCATCCGTTCCAGCCCCTGGCCGCCAAACGGAGTGGGGGCGCCGGCGCCGCCGACCAGCTTCATGGAGAGGTAGGCGACGATCTTTTGGACCGCCCGCGCGCCCAGAAACGAACCGTTTACCTCCGCACCGCCTTCTACCAACAGCGAGGTGATGCCGCGCGCTCCCAATTCGTCCAGCACCCTCTCCACCGTGACCAATCCGTCCGGCACGATTACCGTCACGCCGCGCTCCTCCAGCGCCGCCCGCTTCACTGCCGGCGCATCCGCCGAGGTGACAATCCACGTCGGCGCCTTGCCGTCATTCACCACGCGGGCATCCAGCGGTGTGCGCAGCTGCCTGTCCAAAATGACCCGCACCGGCTGACGTCCTGTCACCCTGCCCGACGTCCGGGCGGTCAGCTCGGGGTCGTCGGCGATTACCGTCCCAACCCCGACGAGAATCGCGTCGTTTTGCCGGCGCAGTTCGTGCACCTGCCCGCGCGCTTCCTCTCCCGTGATCCAGCGGCTGTGCCCCGTCACGGTGGCGATTTTGCCGTCCAAAGTGCTGGCCGTCTTCACGGTGACGAACGGTCGCCGGGTGGTGATGTAGTGGAAAAAGACTTCGTTGAGCCGCCGCGCCTCCGTCTCCCCAATGCCGACGGTGACCTCTACGCCAGCATCGATCAGGCGGGACACCCCCTGCCCCGCCACCTGTGGATTGGGGTCCAGCACGGCCACCACCACACGGCTGATCCCCGCCTGGATGACTGCATCGGCGCAGGGAGGCGTACGTCCGTAATGGCTGCACGGCTCCAGCGTGACGTACAAGGTGGCTCCTCTTGCCCGTTCGCCGGCCATCCGCAGCGCGTGCACCTCCGCATGCGGCTCGCCCGCTTTCAGGTGGGCGCCCATGCCGACGACCTCGCCGTCTTTTACCACCACGGCCCCCACCAGCGGATTGGGGCTGGTCTGTCCCGCGGCGGAACGCGCCAGCTGCAGCGCCAGTGCCATGAATCGTGTGTCGTGTTCCATCGTGCGCTCCTTTCCCGCTTCGTTTTCGCCCCAACAAAAAATGCCCTGATGTCGGATCAGGGCATAGGGGAATAAGCCTGTTGCTGTCCGTTTTTTCAACAAACGGATGCACAGGCTCACCAAATACCTTCTCCCATCCGGACTGTACCGTCGGCCTTGGAATTTCACCAAGTCAGTCGCTGTCGGCCTAAAGCCAAAAGCGAGTCGCGGGCTGAGACGTGCGTTCGTCATCACCGCCGGTCGGGAATTTCACCCTGCCCTGAAGGTTGGTATTCAGTTATGGGCATTATACCACATATTCAGACGGGTCCAACACTTTTTTCGGTAATTGACTCGTCGTGCTTCTCCTTACGGCATGTCGTCCGGCTGATCATCCGGTCTTGGCACGTCCGGTTTTCCGTCAGGATTGTTGTACAGGTACTGCGGCACGTCGCCGATGACGAGCGAGTGAGTAATCGGAATTTTGGTGGTCACCGTCTTCTGGTCGGTGGCAAACGGGATGACGATCCGTAAATCGACTTCGACGTAGATGTACACCGTGACCAGGACCATGTTGATCCCCGCTTCTTTCATCTCCGTATTAAGGCGCGTCTTTACCGCTCCGATCGGCACAAAAGTGACGGGAAGTTCCGGCCCCATCTGCGCCAGGAAGCTGTTGCCCGTCGCCAATCCGAGGGGGATGTACCGATCCACTTTTTCGTCTTCCAATTCCCTCAATCGCTGCTGTACGCGGGACGTGGTTTCCCCCACAATCCGCGAATATTCCTTGAAATTGAACTGGTACGCCTGAATTTTTCCCTCGTTGTCCTTTTCAATCTTGACGATCTGGTTGAAGTCTACACCCTGCTGCGTGATCCGCTTCGTCACCGCGTCGGTGATGGCCTGTTTGGCCAACTGCTCCGCCTTTTGTGACGCCAGGATCAGCAGCGTCGGCTTCAGACGTTTCTCGACAAACACCAGAAACTGGATCATCAACACGAAAAATATGACCAGCGCGATAAAAAAAGCTTTCGTGCGCGAAAGCGGATTTCTCCATCGCCGACGGGGTCGAAACAGCGCCACGCCCGTCACCTCCCAGTTGGTACATCCTATGCGGGAGGGGGGCAAATGAGAAGCCGAACCTGCCTTAGGCGGTTCGGCTCGGCTGCTCGATGCTGCTTTTCGCTGCTGCCGTCTGCACGTGACAACCGACTCCCTCGGCCTCAAGAAAGGGGCAGAGGAGGTACAAGCGTTATTTCACGTGGCCAATCAGTCCTGTCGCTAGCTCCGGGAAAAACGCCAACAACGCGATGAACGCCAGCATGATCACGGCGTACGGGGCCGCGCCGCGCACAATCAGGGCGATCGGCGTGGACGGGTCGATGCCCTTGAGCACAAACAGGTTCAGTCCCACGGGCGGCGTAATCAGGGCCAGCTCCATGTTGACCACCATGATGATGGCAAACCAGATGGGGTCAAAGCCCAGAGACGTGATGATCGGATACAAAATGGGCAGAGTGATGACCAGGATGGAGACCGTCTCCAGGAAGCATCCGAGCACGAGCAGGAGCAGGTTGATCAGGATGAACACGACCCACTTCGAGACCGGCAGGCTGGTGGCCATCTCCGTCATCGCCTGCGGAATCTGCAGGGAGGTGAGAATGAAGCCGAACAGCATCGCCCCGACGATGATGAACAGGATCATCGCGTTGGTTGCGACGGTTGACAGCAGGATGTTTTTGATGTTGGCCCAGGTGAGGCTGCGGTAGACGATCCCCGCCACCAGCAGGCTGAATACTACGCCGACGGCAGCCGCCTCGGTGGGGGTGAACACCCCGGTGTAGATGCCGCCGATGATCAAAACAGGCATCAAGAGACCCCAGACTGCTTTGCGCGTCCCCTGCCAACGCTCCTGCCAGCTGGCCGGCGCGTCTTTGATATGGCGCATGCTCCACGACGCGTACACCATAAAAATCACCAGCAGCACAATACCCGGCACGACTCCGGCGATAAACAGCTTGCCGACCGATTCGCCGGTGACCGAGCCGTAGATGATCATTGGGACGCTGGGCGGGATCAGGATGCCCAAGGTACCGCCCGCCGCCAACAGACCCAACACCGTTTTTTTGTCATAACCCCGTGTGGTCATTTCGGGTATTGCCACCGTGCCGATCGTCACTGCCGTCGCCACGCTGGAACCGGAGATGGCGGAAAAGATACCGCAGCACAACAGTGTGGCCAGCCCGAGGCCGCCCGGCAGATGACGCAACCAGCGGCTGGCCATTTCGTACAGCTCCCTGCCTACGCCGCTGTAGAGCAGAATCTGACTCATCAGCACGTACATCGGCAGTGCACTGATGGTAAAGTCATCCAGCGATTTGTATGCGATGATGGGAATCTGGTGCAGCCCCAGCACGCCGCCATTGAACCAGTACAGGCCGACTGCTGCCAACAGCGAGAGGGCAAAGGCCACCGGCACACCGATCAAGAGCAGTGCGGCCATGCCGCCTGTAAAAAACAGGCCCATTACGCCTCGCCCCCTTTCCCGCCGCGTATGCAGTCCACCGCCTGCAGCAGAAAGGCGAGACTCAGCAGCGTGCCGCCAATCGGCAGCAACATTTCAGGAATGTACATGGGTATCTGCAAGAGCGAGGTGGAGGTAAAACCGAGCTCCATCGACCGCTTGACGTGTTCCCAGCTGAAGATGGCAAACAGCAGGCTGAACGCGAGCCCCAGCAGGGCGGAAACGATCAGCAGCCAGCGCCGCGCGGCGGCCGGCACGTTGTGCAGGAGCAAATCCACCTTGATGTGGGCGTCTACCCGGACCGCGTACGCCGCCCCGATGAAACAACTGCCGATGATCGCGTAAACGGACAGCTCGGTGGCCCAGGCAGTTGGGGCGTCAAAGAGCGAACGGGAGACAATCTCGTAAAAAATCATGCCCGTCGTCACCACGATCAGGATCCCCGCCGCAATTCCCCCCCACAGGATCAAGCGGTCCAGCCAGCGGTACAGGTAAGAAAACCATTTCATTCAGCGTCCTCCCTTTCTCGCATTCTGCCGCACGGTTACTTGATGTTCTGCACGTCGTCCAGCAGCTCTTTGCCCAAGTCCCCGGCGGTTTTCAGGTACTCGTCCCAGGCGGGCTTGGCCGCTTCCTTCCACTGCGGCAGGTCGCTCTCCGGCACCACGTACACGTCCATGCCTCTTTGTTTCAACTGCTCGGTCGTCTGTTTGTCCTCTTCTTCTGCCTGTTTGCGGATCCACTCTTCCGTCTCCCTGGCCGTCTCGGTCAACAGTTCCTGCGTTTTGGGCGGCAGCGCGTCCCAGTACTGCTTGTTCACTGCGAGCAGGAATTCCAGGTAGGCGTAGTTGACGACGGTCAAATAGCGTGACACCTCGTCGTACTTGCGTTGCACCATCGCTGTCGTGCCGGAGGTGGCGCCGTCGATCGTCTTGCGCTGCAGCGCCATGTACACTTCACCTGCGCCCATAAAGACAGGGGCCGCGCCGTACGCCTGGATCATCACCGACGGGATGTGACCGATGCTGCGAATTTTCAGTCCGTGAAAGTCTTCCGGCTTGGTCAGCGGGCGGACGCTGTTGGCGAATTGGGCATAGCCATAGTCGGCGTACATCAGCACTTTGGCCCCCTTCTTCTCCATCTCCGCATTCAGCTTTTGTCCGACAGGTCCGGCCAGGGCCTTGCCCGCCAGCTCGTAGGTGGGAAACGCGAACGGCACGTCAAAAATACCCATCGCCGGCACCACCGACGACCACAGCGTGGACGAGTTGACCCCCATCTCGACGCCGCCCGTCAGGATCGCCTGGTTCATTTCCTTGTCGCTCAGCAGTTGCCCGGCCGGATACACCTGGATTTTCACCTTGCCGCCGGAGCGCTCCGTCACTTTTTTTGCGAACTCTTCCACCCCGCGCGCGATGTGATGGTCCTGCGGCAGGTTGTAGGCGAGACGGATGGTCGCCTCCTGGTAGCCGTCAGCGGATGCCACCTGCCCGCCTGACGTGCCGTCAGCCGCAGTGCCCCCTGGTGCCGCCGCTCCGCCGCAGCCGGCCAGCAGACTGCCCAGTAGTCCGATCGTCGTCCATATGCTGATCCAACTTTTTTTCATTGTGGTTTTCCTCCCTTGGTCATCAGTGAATCGTTAATCATTGGCGGTTTTTCGATTCAACCAGCCGGATGCGGCCAAGCGGCTTGCGCTTGGAAAGGCTGACGGCATAATCGGCAGCGTCCAGCAGCTTGGAAAAATCTACTCCGGTACGTACCTTCATCCGTTCAAACATGTACACGACATCCTCCGTCGCCGCGTTGCCGGCAGCGCCCGGCGCAAACGGACAGCCGCCCAGTCCGCCGACCGCTGTCTCGAAGCTGCGGATTCCCGCCGTGTAAGCGGCGTACGTGTTTGCCAGCGCCAAGCCGCGGGTGTCGTGCAGATGCAGCGCGATTCGCTCCGTCCCTACGGCGTCGATCAGCCGTCTGGACAGCGCGTACACTTCGTCCGGAACCGCGATGCCGATCGTGTCGGCGACGCCGATCTCATCCGCACCAGCGGCAATCGCCTGCTCGGCCAACTGGAGCACGACGTCCGGATCTACCCTTCCAGAGAACGGACACCCGAAACTGGTGGCGATGGAAAAACGGATCCGCTGCCCCGCCTGCCGGACCAGCGGAACAAGCTCGCGGAAGGCATCCAGATTTTCCTCAATCGTCTGGTTGATGTTGTGCCGGTTGAACGCCGGACTGGCGGAGGTGACCCAGTTGATTTCGTCCAGCCGGCACGCTGCCGCCCGTTCAAATCCCCTCCGATTGGGAATGAGCGCGGCAAACGAGACCCCGGACACCCGGGGGAGCCCGTCCATCACCGCTTCAGCATCGGCCATCTGGGGCACGCGCTGCGGATGGACAAACGACACCGCCTCGATCCGGCGCAGGCCCGCATTGACAAGCATGCCGATCAGACGCAGCTTTTTCTCAGTCGGGATGAAGCACGGTTCGTTTTGCAAGCCGTCACGCGGCCCCACTTCGATGATCGTCACGTCTGTCGTCATATGGCTTTCTTCTCCTTCAGCCGGGCTAGCTCAGCATCATCCAGTCTGAGCAGACCCTTGAGGATTTCCTCGTTGTGCTCCCCCAGCCGCGGCCCCACCCACTCGTGTCCGCCGGGCGTCTCCGACAGCTTGGGGACAACTCCGGGAAACAGCACCGTCTCTCCGTCAGGCAGACGGATTTCCTCCAGCATGTTACGTGCCCGGTAGTGTTCGTCCTCGACAATCTCCACGATGCTGTAGATTGGCCCAACGGGAACAGCCGCCTCGTCCAGACGGCGCTGCACCTCCTGGAGTGGATGCTGCTTTGTCCACTCCTCAATCACCTGATCGATGAATGCTACGTTTTCCGCCCGTCCCTGATTAGTGGCGTATCGGGGGTCTTCCGCCAGGTCGCTGCGGCCGATGGCGTGCATTAGCCGCTTAAAGATGCTGTCCCCATTGGCGCCGATCACGACGTACTTGCCGTCAGCGCACAGGTAGGTGTTGGATGGCGCGATGCCTGGCAGCGAACTGCCTGTCCGCTCCCGCACCACCCCTTTCAGGTCGTATTCAGGCAGCACGCCTTCCAGCAGGCTGAACACGGCTTCGTACAAGGCTACGTCCACCAGTTGTCCTCTTCCTTCCGGCGAGCGGCTGCGGGCGTGAAGCGCCATCAGCGCCCCAATCACCGCGTACAGGCCCGCCGTAAGGTCGCCGATCGCGATGCCCACCCGCACCGGCGGTCGATCGGGAAACCCGGTCAAGTAACGCAGGCCGCCGATTGCTTCCGCCACGCTGCCGAATCCCGGCTTGCTGCTGTAGGGACCGGTCTGCCCGTAACCGGAGATGCGGACCATGATCAGCCCGGGGTTGATTCCGCTCAGCACCTCGTAACCAAGCCCCCATTTCTCCAGCGTCCCGGGCCGAAAATTTTCGATGACGATGTCCACCTCACGGGCCAGCGAGCGGATGATCTCCTGCCCTTCTTCCTTGCGCATGTCAACGGTTATCGATTTTTTGTTGCGTGCCTGGACATACCACCAGACGGACGTGTCGTGGTGCATTGTCCGCCAGTTGCGCAGCGGGTCACCCTTCTCTGGGGGCTCCACCTTGATCACCTCTGCTCCGAACTCGGCAAAAATCTTGCCGGCGAACGGCGCGGCCACCAGTGTGCCCAGTTCCAGCACGCGCACACCCTGCAGCGGTTTTCGTGCGTTCATCGGTCCCCTCCTTGTCGTATTGTTCTGCGTTTGGTTTCCATGCACAGGCGAAAATCGCGGGTAATGTGCTCAGCCATTCGCGCTGCAGCCGCGTCTGCGTCGCGCCTGCGAATGGCGTCGAGGATCGCCCCGTGCTCGGCAATGACGGTCTCCGGCCGATGCGGGTGCACCTGCAAGATGGCGTTGCGGTAGAACGAAATCAGCACCTTCAGATCGTTCATGATCTTGGCCATGTATGGGTTTTTGCTCGCTTCCGCGATGCGTTGGTGAAAAGCGAAATGGAGCTCGTGCGTTCTGCGGGCGTCGCTGTCACGGGCAATGTCCGCCATTTGTGCCAACAGTTCCTGCAGGTCGGCCAATTCCTCTTCTGTCCGGCGCTCGGCGGCAAAACGGGCGGCCGCCGGTTCCAGATGGAGACGGCACTCGAACAGCGAGGTAAAATCTTCGAACGTCGGCTCGTAGACCGTGACCCCTCCCTGTGCCTGCACCACCACCAGACCGTCCTTTTCCAGCCGGCGGATCGCTTCGCGTATCGGGCTGCGGCTCACGCCCGTCTCTTCACACAAGCGCTCCTCGATCAACCGCTGCCCCGGTGCAAGCCCGCCAAACAGTATCTGTTCCCGCAAATATTCGTACACTTGTTCCTGAAGCGTCTCGCTGCGCTTAATAATCCTGGGCATGATCCTCAAACCCTTCCCCTGTCATGAATACTGTATGCTGTATACAAATCGTTTTCCAAATAGTAATTTAATTCCGAAAAGAATGTCAATTATTTCTGGTTGAAATATGTCCGACTAGAAAATAGCGCCTGCGTGCGCCGCCCAAAACCGCGTACAGACTTTTTGGGAAAAATCGTCTACAATGAGGGAAACGACTGGAAAAAAGGGGAGAGATGAACATGGCAGTGAAAAAGATCGAACACGTCGGCCTGATGGTCAAGGATCTGGAGCGGTCGATCGCCTTTTACCGGGATGTCGTGGGCTTGGAATGCCGCGGTACGCTGGTCCACACCAACCCCGGGATCACGCTGGCGTTTCTGGGGTTCCCCGGCACCACGGAGACGGAACTGGAACTGATCCACGGCTATAACAGCGAGCTGCCGGTGGAAGGCAAGGTGCACCACCTCGCGTTTACGGTGGACAACCTGGACGAGGAAATCGAGCGGCTGAAACGGTTGGGCGTCACCTTTGTGGACGATGCGCCGACGACGCTGCCCAACGGTTCGCGCTACATCTTTTTCGAGGGGCCGGACGGGGAACGGCTGGAACTCTTTGAATCTACCCGCTGACGGCATAGGCCCGTCACGCGAGACGGAGGGATGCCGATGAGGCTGCACAAAGGGGACGTCCTGTTTCGCCAGGGCGAGCGGGGACCGCTTTTTCGCATCCAGTCGGGCCTGTTGAAGGTAGTAAGGGTGCAGCAGGACGGCTCACCGTTTCTGTTCAACATTCTGCTGCCCGGAGAAATCGTTCCCCATCATTCGCTCCTGTCGGACAAGGAATACCACGGAACCGCAATCGCCCTGATGACCAGCGACGTGGACGTCATCCCTCCGGACGAGTGGTACCGCTCGCTGGAGGAAAACCCGCTGATGTACCGGGACATCGCATTGCAGCTCCAGATGAAGCTGCGGCTCACCCAGCAGCGCATGGACCAATTAACCGCTTCCTCTCCGGCGGACAAGCTGGCTCTGTTGACCGATTGGTTTCGCACGTACGTGGGCGATTACGCCTTGACCGAGCTGCTCACCCAGGAAGAGATCGGCCAGTTGGTCGGGCTGCGGCGGGAGACGGTGAACCGGCTGCTGCGTAAAAACACGTAGGCACACCATGGAACAGCACCATAGTGTGCCTGTTTGTCGTTACAGGCTATCGTTACAGGTCTTCCGTGATCGAGGACAGCTGGTCGGCGGAGACGGCCACCTGCGATACCGATTTATTGATGTCTTCCATCACCTTGAAGAAGCGTTCCAGTTCCTGCTGGATGTGCGTACTCTGCTCTTTGCTCTCGGTCACCGCCTGCAGGATTTCCGCGAAAAAGGCGGTAGTCTCGGCAGTCATCGCGGTGCTGGACGCCACCATCTGCTCCACTTCCTTGACCACTGCGGACATGCTGACCGTCTGGGCGCTGGTCTTTTCGATCAGTTCCGTCACGCCGGAGACGGACTGTTTCGTCTGTTCCGCCAATTTGCGCACTTCGTCGGCCACGACGGCAAACCCGCGCCCTTGTTCTCCGGCACGAGCCGCTTCGATCGCGGCGTTGAGCGCCAGCAGGTTGGTCTGTTCGGCAATGGCGGTCACCACGTCGACGATGCCGCGAATTTTTTCGGCAATCTCCTCCAGTGTGCCCATTTCCGCAGCGATCTGCTGGGCGCTTTGCTGGATCAACTCCATCTGCTTCTGCTGGGTCTCCAGCTTTTCCCTGCCTTCCTGGGACAACTGCTGGGCGCGCAGGGAATGGCTCGTGCCGCTCTCTGCAAAGCGGAGCACGTCCCGTGATTGTTCCGTCAGCTGCTGCACCGACGTGTTGGTCTGCTCCGAAATGGCTGCCAGCTCGTGGGCGGACTGGGCCAGGACCTGACGAAGCTGCTCGTTTTTCCGCTGCGTTTCCTGCCGCATCCGCTCGTGCTCATTTTCGTACTCTTCCAGCACGAGCTGTTGTTCGATATTGAGGAGTTTCGTCACCACGGTCACGGCCCGGACAAAATCCTGCTTGTCCGCAATTGCATCGTCCATAATCTCGATCAGCGATGCCAGCAGATTCTGAAACGAGCCAATGTACCATTTCGGTTCCAGCCCGATGTTCACGTGAACGATGGCGATCCGTCTGCGCTGCTCGATATAGGCGGCGTCGATCCGGCCGTTGAACATCTCCTGAATGTGCCGTCTCAGCGTCTGTTTGAGCCGTTCGATCGAGCTTTTATTCTCGATGATGGACATCAATTTCGGCTCTTGCTCCAGCTTGTCATAAAAGCTGTCAACGATGTTGTCGATGTGTTGGGCAATCAAGGGCTGAAGCGCTTTGACCACGGCCAGATCCTCTTCGGTCAAATAAATCATCGACAATTGTCTGGCCAGCTCGGACTGCGGATCGATGAGGATTTCTCCTTTATCCCGCATGTCCCGAAAAAAAGATTCGTCTTTGCGGCCGCTCTTTCGGCCGAACCAATTCGAAAATGGGCTTTTGCTCATTCTTTGCTCTCCTTTTTTTCCAGTAATTTTCACCATAACCCCCATTTGGCACCATCATCTACATACTTATACCCCGATCATGCTGCCTTCCAAACCCGTGCGTCTTCGCTGCAGCAAAAAAATGTCAGTCCGTTGTTTCATAATCGTTTGAAATAATCGTTTGAAAACCATTTTGTTTGGCGTATTCGCATCGGATCAAGTCCAGTCAATACGCGACGAATAGGCATTCCCCAAGGAAACAAATAGCGGAAAGTGAGGCACACTACAGGAAGGAAACCGGGCTGTCCGTCAACACGAAAACGGCAAGCGGACGGGCGTGACGTCATACCCTTGATGGTGACACCGATCGGAAAAAGGAGGCGGTATCCCATGAAGACGTCCGACCCGGACCAGGTCGTCCGCAGCGCTCCAAGCAGAGAGGCGCTGCGGACGGCGTACGAGCTGATCCTGACGCGCATCTGGCCGCGCATGGCTGCCCGTCAGTCTCCGAGCGACGGCGCGTCCTCAAACGCACCCCCTCCCTCATCATCCATCGGCAGGAGCATGGTTCATGAAGATTCGACTGATACAGAACGGACTGATCACCCAGATTGACGACCTCGACGAGACACGCACACCGCCCGCCGTCGGCTTTTACTGGATCGACGCCACCCTGTTTGACCTTGATGTGCTGCAGCCGCTGTTCGGGCTGCACGACCTGGCGATCGACGACTGTCTGGATGAGGAGGAGCAGCGACCCAAGCTGGAGATTTACCACGATCACTATTTCATCGTCATTAACAATGCGGAATTCCGCGACCAGGATATCTTTTTGCGAGAGGTCAACATTTTTTTGGGCAGCCACTACATCATCACTGTCAGCAAGCATCCCCACGAAATCTACTCACGTCTGCTGCAAATCGTCAGGGAGGAAGAGCTGAACCGGCCGGACGCGTTTCTCTACCATCTGGTGGACCAGATCGTGGACCGGTATTTTGAGGTGGTCGAACATATCGAGGAACTGATCGAAAAACTGGAGGAAGACATCCTGCTCAACGTGCACAAGACACAGTTGAACCAGATCGTCGGCCTGCGGAGTGAAGTGCTGTACGCGCGCAAGATGCTCCTGCCGCAGCGCGATCTGATCGATGCGCTGCATACAAAAGAACTTCCGCTGATCGAACCCCGTCTGCGGAAGTACTTCGGCGATATATTGGAAAACGCGGTCAAGATCGTGGAAAGCTTCGATACGTTTCGCGACCTGATCAGCAACCTGCGGGAAGCGTACCACTCCGCCGTGGCCGGGCGGACGAACGACATCATGCGCATTTTTACCGCCCTGACCACGATTTTCATGCCGCTGACCATCGTGACCGGCATCTACGGGATGAACTTCGAATACATGCCGGAGTTAAAATCCCCATTTGGCTACTACCTCGTCCTCGCGTTCATGGCCGCGCTCGGCTTGACGATGTTCTGGATTTTCAAGCGAAAAAAGTGGCTTTGAAGGGACTCCCCGCGCAGCTTCATACCAGGCCGTCGCAGGCAACGATCATCAGTTGCAGCCGCTTGGACAGGTCGTATTCGTACGGCGACGCCACCGGCTCGCCTTTTTCGTCGTAGAGGATGCGGACGATGGGCCTGCTGGGCATGCCCTTGTTGGAATCGACGACCACGCCCGACTCGCCCGTATTGAGCGTCACCGACAAGCCCAGCGGGTAGAGGGAAATGGTGTCCCGCATGCATTCCACAAACGGCTTGGCAAACAACGTTTCCGTCCCGGCAAACAGCTTCTCCATCGCTTCGTGGGGCAGAAGCGACGGTCGGTAGATGCGGTGTGTAGTCAGCGCGTCAAACACGTCGCAAACGGCCACCAACTGGGCGTACGGATGAATCTCCCCGCCCTTCAAGCGGCGCGGATAGCCTGTCCCGTTCAGCCGTTCGTGGTGCTGGTACGCGCAGTGGGCAGACAGCAGCGGAATGTCTTCCTGCCGGCGCAGCAGTTCAAACCCGTACTCGGCGTGCTTTTTCATCACTTCATACTCTTCCGGGGTGAGGCGGTTCGGCTTTTTCAAGATTTCGTCGGGAATGGCCATCTTGCCGATGTCGTGCATCATGGCACCGATGCCGATCTCCAGCACCTCTCGTTCTGAAAAACCGGATTTGATTGCCAGCGCAGTGGCGTACAGCGTGACGTTGAAGGAGTGGGAGAAAATGTAGTGATCAGAGGCGCAGACATCCGCCAGCAGGTTCATCGCCGAACGGCAGGCTCTCAACTCGTCCGACACCCGGGACAACACCTGCCGCAGTTGACGGCCCAACTGCTTGTCCGAAAACACCTGCTGCCATTTGTGCGGAAACTCATGCACCGAGCGAAACGCGGTCTGGATGACGCTCATCGCTTCCCGCCGTGTCTGCTCCGACACAGGCGTTTCCAACACGATGTCGTCCGTGCGCTTGTCCTGTATATACAGCGTGGCGATGTTCATCTGTTTCAGCCTGTCCAGCATGCGCTGCGTCAATTCGACACCGGCGCCCACCAGAACGGTTCCGTTTTCCGCGTAAATGGGACGGGCCAGCGTGTCGCCCGGCCGAATCTTGTGGATCGAGGTCAATCTCATGTCCATTCTTCGCCTTTCGTCGTAGTACCCCTATTATAACGTGATTCGATCGGCTTCTACATGTTTTTCTCAACAAGGCCGCTCCTGTCGAAAAGAGGCACCTGTTTGCAAATGCAAAAAAATCGCCTCCGTCTCTGCCGACAAAGGCGACTTTTTTCCGCATTTCGCAAGGCTTCACATCCGGACAGGCTAAAACATTTTGCGGACGGCATCGCGACCGATCATGCCGGGGGTGATTCCCAGGCGCTCCGCCGTCACTGTCACCGATTCCAAGGGAGCGTCCAGCAGTTCCTCAATCGTTTTGACCCCCACAGCGCGGCCGGCAACGATCTCCCGGCTGGCCAGTCGTTCGTTCAACAAGCCGACATCCAGCGCGCCACACATGATGTACCCTTTGTCCGTGGTGACGGCAAGCAGTGTGGTTTTGGGCAAGCGCACGGTCACGGCGATGGCCGTTCCCTCTTCAAAACGGACGGGTGCGACCTCGATCATCGCAGATTCCTCCTTTGTCTCCAACTGTCGGTGCGCTTCCATCCTATGACATCCAGCCAGAAAGGGTGTTATCGCGAAAGCTCAATGCACCTGCGGGGAGGGAGACAGCTCGTCTTCCATCGCCACCTTTCGCTTCATCACTTCGATCATGTAGGTGGCCAGCATCTGAAACAGCTCTTCCTCCTCCATGTCCGACACCAGACGGAGCAAATCCTCCCGGGACTGTTCCGCCAAGATGCCGACGACGATGGCGACGATGTCCTCCTCGCTGCCGTTGAAGTGGCCTTTGTACAAATTGTACACTTCGTCGATAAACCGCATGATTCGCTCCTCCTTTCCCCTGTAGCATGCCCCATTCGCCGGGCAGGTGTTCAGGAATTCCGTCAGATGGTCACGGGCAGCCAGCGCGGTTCAAAGCCGGCGCGAACCAGTACGTCATCCCCCAGCGTCACCGCGAGGATGTCTCGTAAAAGCTCCGGGAGGTAAAACCGAATCTCGCCGCCGTCGGCCAGTTCCGGGAACAGGCGGCTGAACATAAACATATCCACAGTGCCTACCCGGTACGACCGCCCGAGATCAAGCGGCTCACCGTTCACTTCGACCCGCTCGATGTCCGGCTGCTCACCCGGGCGATACCACACCCGCAGGCCGTCCACGCCCATCCAGCCGATCTGGTTGCCCCGGAAGCCATAACCGCGCAGTTCCCGCTGCACCATTTCCGGCTGGACAGCCCGCTTCAGCACGCTCAGCAGCTGCTCCCCCGTCAGCGTGACGGCACAGGGATTGATCGGATGCGGCACGCAGGTCAACAGGTCTTTGTACGACACCGGGCCGTGCTTCAGCGTCGTAAGCAGCAGCCCGCCGTTGGCCAGACCCACCTCCGCTCCGGTCCACTTGCGCAGGCTGGCGGCCAACACCGAGCCAAACGGCGTTTCGTTTGTCCATCCGATGTCCAGATCGGTCGAGAGAGAAACCGCCGGACGATCCAGCAGGGTTTCCGCCGCCAGTGTTTCCCGCCGCAAGTAGTCGTCCAGCTCCGGTTCGGGCTGATAGTCGTTCGTGCGAAACAGCTCGGCGCTCAGACCGCTTACCTGTTTGGCCGCCGCATCCCAGGTCAGACGCACGTGTCCGACCAGCTCGCCATATCTGCCCGCCTGGGCGATCAACGTGCGGCCGATGCGCTCGCCATGCTCCAGTATATGATGGGTGTGGCCGCCGAGGATCACGTCCAGTCCATCCACCTCCCGGGCCAACTGGCAGTCCGCCTGATAGCCCAAATGGGACAGGAGCACGATTACGTCCACCTGAGGACGAAGCATGGCGACCTGCTCGCGGATCAGCGGCAGCGGCTCGCGCAGGTCCCACCCCATCATCCGGTAAAACGGGACAAACGGGATCGTCACCCCCAGAATCCCCACCCGCAAATCGGGCCAATGATGTACCGCGTACGGCACCGCCCACTGCGGCGTCTGCCCGCTCGCCGGCTCGATCAGATTGCCGGCCACCACTGTAAAGTCGGCGTGTTCGTATAAGGCGTCCAGTTTTTCTTTGGGGAAGGTAATCCCCTCGTTGTTGCCGATCGTCACGTACTGGTACCCGCTCCGGTTCAACACCCCGACGTTGGCCCGCCCCCACGTCGCTTCCGTTTTGAGGCTCATGCGGTCCACGTGGTCGCCGATGTCGACGGTCAGCACCCGCTCACCCTGCGCTTCCCACCTCTGCCGGTTCTGGCGCAGGCAGGAGGCGATCTGCGGCATGTTGGAAAAGTTGCTGTGCACGTCGTTGGTGTGCAGAATGTGCAAGGTACAAGTGTCCGCCACAGCTCTCCCCTCCCTCTCGCTACTACTTCCAGATCGCATCGCCAATCATCTGGATTCCCACTGCCAGGATCAGAACCCTTAGCAGCAGCACAATCGTTTTGCCTTTCAAGCGAGCGGCCACGGCCGCCCCCAGATTGCCGCCAATCCAGGCCCCCGGCGCCAACATGGCGGCGTACAGCCAGTGCACGTGATCATGCAGGATGTTGGTCGCGGAACCAACAGCGGCGGAGAACAGAATAACCAGCATCGACGTGGCGGTCGCAATGTGCGGCGGAAAGCGGAACAACACGATCATCGCCGGCACCATCAGCAGGCCCCCGCCCACGCCAAACAGCGACGAGACAACGCCGACCATAAAGGCGACTGTCACGGCTGCCCACCGCTTGTACCCGTACTCGTACTCGACGCCGTCGGGATCGACGAAGCGGCGCTTTACATCCCATGACAGGTTCCGCGGCTTGATTTTGTCCTTGACCATCATCAGGGCAAACATGCCAAATTGAAACAGTCCGAACAACAGTGAAAACGTCTTTACTGGAAGTAGTGTATTCAGGTACACGCCTGCGACAGCACCAGGGGCGCTGCCCAAAAAAAAGAGCAGGGCAGTCTGCACGTCCGCCTTTTTCTGCCTGATGTAAGAAATCGACGACGAGAGCGCAGTCACTCCGATGACCAACAGAGACGTGCCCGCCGCCACCTGCGGGCTGACGGAGCCCGGTTCGTAGGCGTTGGCAAAGTAAAGCAGCGCCGGCACAAAAAACATCCCGCCGCCCAATCCGGCGATGCTGCCTATCATTCCGGCCCCCAGTCCCACGACGAGAAACAAAGCTGCCATAGCGAAAACCATCTGCAAACCTTCTTTCGTACTGTTAGAACAGCTCCAGTTGACGCGGATTCAGACCCGTCGGCCGGACATCCAGCATCTCCATGAACTGCTTGGCGTTGCCGGCCGCGTGCCCTCCCGAGTTGTTGTTAAACAGGATGCACACCTCGGCTGCCTCCCGGGCCACTTCCTGAACGCGCGGCACCCATTCCGCCAGTTCCGCTTCGCTGTACTGATAGAGATAGCGGACATCCCGCCAGTTTTGCCCCTCGCCCGGATTGTTCCAGCCGGAGACGTTACGCCCGTGAAAGCGGATCAGCACCAGCTTGGGATCGGTCACGGCGACGACGACAGGAACGCAACTGCTGCCCGCCTGCGGCTCGTCGCAGATGACGTGGACCGCCCCGATGGTTCTGAGAAAATCCAGAGTCTTTTCACGGTAGCGCGGCTCAAACCAACTGCGGTGGCGGAATTCCACGGCAAACGGATACGTATCCAGCGCCTGTCGGCAGGCCTGGACATACTGCACGTGCTCCCGTGTACAGTCAAACCAGGGGGGATATTGAAACAGCAGCGCTTTCAGCTTGCCCGCCGCCACCAGCGGCTGGATGCTCTCCTCAAACTGGCGAAACAGTTCCCGCCGATCCAGGGGCGCTTCACTTCGTTGGTGGCCGGTCATTGCCTGGTGCGGCTTGACGATGAAGCCAAAGCAGTCCGGTGTTTCACGCACCCATGTCTCGTAATTGCGCTGCGGCAATATGGCATAAAAAGAACTGTCCAGTTCCACGATGGGGAAATGGCCTGCATAGACGGACAGCTTGTCCCGGCTGCGCGTCCCCGGGGGATACAAGTCGTAGTGGTCTCCCCAGCCGCACACTCCCACTTGGATCGAATTCATTCAACACAAACCTCCAACCCCAATGGAGGGAAGAAATGACCAACTGTCTGCGTAACCGGCCCCTGCCTGTACATTCATCTACATTCATGGCGGGACCCCTTTGCGATTAAGCATACCAAACTATGCCTGGAGCGAAAAGTGGCGAATGCCTCCCCGGTTGCCCGCCAGACGGCCCATGGTACAATCATCGTATCGAGTCATGTTTGCTCCTGCAAATTTCGCCACATTCCTAGACGGAGGAAAGCCGCATGTACGACGATCTGATCGGCCGTCCTTTTGCGAGTCAAAACCAAGGTTTGTCTTTTGACCGGCACACAGCCAAACGCCTCCTGGCCGAAGCACAGGAGGCGCTGCCGTATGAGTATTCCGCGCTGCTGACAGGACACGGCTCCATGGTAACCGGTTATTTGCCGATGCGCTCATCCAGCCACGGCAGAAACTCGTTTTCGTGGGACGCCCCTTCCTTTTTTCAGGCGCTTGCCAGCGTGCGGAAGGCAGGCGTGCAGTGGGTCGGCATCCTGCACAGCCATCCGACGAGCCCGCCCGTTCCCTCTAAAGCGGATCAAATCGGCTGGCACTATCCCCAGCTGGCCTATTGGATTCTCAGCTTTGCGGGGGGAATGCCCGACCTGCGGCTGTACCAGTGGTCAGACGGTCGTTTTGTCGAGCGCCCTTACACGCTTGCGGACATTGCCGAAAGCGTCGGGTCCACAGGCGACATGCCGCCGCGCAGTGATTGAATAGCGAGCCACGCCTGATGCGAGCAGGTGATCACGGCTTCTCTTGAAGACTCGGGGTTTCGAGCGAACTGCCGATCGTCCGGATCCTCAGCTTGACGTTTACATCGACGACCATCTGTTCTATAAAGGTTTTGGGGTCGTTCCGAATCGCCTTGTACAGGTCCGGATAGTTCTTCAACCGGGTGGTCAGCCGGAACACGTCCACTTTGTACTTGTCTTTCAGCTTGTTGGCCGTCGTGATCAATCGTTTTTTCAACTCGGCGCCGTACAATCGTTCAGCCTTTCGGATCTGTTCCTGTTTGTCAAAGGAAGCGCCCAGACATTGGTATTCGATCAGCTCCGTTTCGAGAAAGAGCTCAAACGTGAGATGCGGCCGGCCATTTTTCATGACAGGTTCCAATTTGCTTCTCCCCCCCAGGATCTGAAACGATGTTCTTTTGCCTGCAGAGCACGGGAAGGACAATAGCCCCCGTTCAATTTCATTCCGCAGCAGGGACAGCAACTGCATTTCGTCCGTTGTCAGGGTGCCTACCATTTTTTGATCCGTAAATACGGCTGCATGTCTCATGCTGATTTTATTGGAATCGTCCAAACTCGCTTTTATCAGGATGAACGGCATTTTTCCCCGAACGCTTTTTGAAACTTCCCCCAGGTTGGAATCGGGCATAACCAGCGTCTGCTGGACATTTGCCGCCATCTCCGAGATGTGCAGCGCCGGAGTGGGTTGAGAAATGCTCTGCGTGGTAAAGAACCGGCTAATTGGACCATCCAGCACGACGATTTCCGTGTGGCGGCGCATCTGGGGCAGGCGGGTCAAGAAGTCGTACAGCTCGTTGATGCCGTTTTTCGCCATCGTTTCCCCCACCCCGATCAGCTGCAGGTGGGCCATATTGGGGATGCGATCACTGAGGGCCACGGTCCGTTCGATTGCGTTTGCAAACGACGGCGAGGTGACGACAATGTTGGTGTAGGCTTTCCGGCTGGTTGCCTCCGTACCGCCGCTCGAGCCCAGATTTCCCCCTGCTCCTGCCGGCTCGACTACCTGTACGAGAATCTGGTACATCCGCAGCTGTTTGCCCTTTTCAGTGAGCGGGGGCAGTTCGTCAACGCCGATGCCGACAATGACTGCACGCTTCTCCAGCTCCCGGTAATCCCAGCATCCGGCAAGCAAAAGACCGATCAAAAGGATAACCGTGACGGCTGCAAACCAATTTCGCCGCCGTTTTGTCATGTCACATCACCGTCCTTGCGGGGAGGAGGGAAATGCCCCAGCCTGCGCCGCACGGCTATGCACACCAGCATGATCAACGGGTACGGAATCGTCAAAAACAATCCCACAAGGCCGACCTTGTCCGACCACGTCTGCATGTCGATAAAATTGTCGGGAATCAGCGACAAGATGAAGACCAGCGGCAGCAAGATCACCATCCACCACCGCAGCTTCAGTCGCGGATACGTGCGATGGAACGAAAACGCACTGCTGAAAAAGAAGCCGAGATGGGTGGTGTACGCGAGCGGAAGCCACAGGATAATCAGCAACAATTCGGCCCGCTCCACAAACTGGCGCACCACCTCGATTGTCTTTGCCATGGTCACGACGGGAAAGGTCTGGGACATGGTAACATCCGGACCAAGGGTCACCAGCGTTCCCAATACGAGAAAGGCGTAAAACAATCCCACCGCGACGATCGCAAACGATGTGCTGGCGAAAGCCTTATCCTTGTGGGTGACGAACGGATAGTACAAAAACAACACTTCAAAGCCGAGGTACGAATAAATCGTCTGGGGGAGAGCCGAAATGATGGGAGTGACGCCCTCCTGGAACGGAATGCGCAGTTCGGCCCAGTCGGCGTGCAGATAGGCCAACAGAAAAAACATGACAATCAACAACAGCGTGAAAGGCAATCCCGATTCGAACATGCGGATAATGGGCATCAGCCCGTTCCACGCCGGGTATATGATTACCAGCAGCATCGCACCAATAATCGCTTCCACCGGCGTAAACGGCAGCATTTCGTCCCTCACCACTTCCGCCATGACACGAATGCCGGTCACGGTAAAGAACAGGAAGTACAAGCCCCACAGGATGTTGAACAAGCTGCCGATAATGCTTCCGAACAGCTTGGTATTGTAATCAAACACAGTATCATGCGGAAACATGCGGGCCACCCGGGTGATCAACCACAGCGACAGGATGGCGCACAATCCCGCCAGGATGACAGTCAGCCATGCATCTTCCCGGGCTTTCTCCATCGCGCCTCTGGGCATGATGAGGAACCCCACCCCCACAATAAGGCCGAATGCTAACATGAAAAGTTGAGTCGGACTAATCGCGGGACGCTGTTCCAGTCCTTGCACGCGTGATCATTCCTTTCATGAGGAGATGTTGCCTTCACGTGTTCCGCTTGTCGGGGCGCATCATCGGGGTGTTCTCTCCCTTTTTTGGCTTGCGCGTTTTCAGAAATGCTGGACGCGTATGCAGCTTTTTCATCGGAATGCGAATCAGCATATCCGTCCAGTCGCGCAAACGCAGCGGCGACAGCGGCGCCAGATAGGGAACCCCGAACGAAACCAGCCTTGCCACATGGGCATGGATGAAGAGCAGGCCCAGGATGAATCCGTACGTCCCCAGCAGACTGCTGCAGATCAGCAGAAAGAAACGCAGAATCCGGTGCGTGATGCCGAGATAATACACAGGCGACGTGAAGGAGGAGATCGCGGTCAGTGCGACGATGACAACCGTCACGGGACTGACCAGGTTGGCGTTCACAGCCGCTTCCCCAATGACAAGACCGCCGATGATGCTGACCGCCTGCCCAACCGGTTTGGGCAGCTTGACACCAGCTTCGCGCAAAATCTCGATCATCAGTTCCATGACGAAAATTTCCAGCAGGAAGGGAAACGCCACCTTGACACGCGCGGCGTCCATGGAGATGAGCAGCCGGGTGGGAATCAGCTCCGGGTTGTACGCGACGAGTGACAGGTACAGCCCGGGCGTCGTGATGCTGAGAAACAGGGCGACCATCCGCACAATGCGGATCAGCGTGGCGTACTGCCAGCTGGTGTAGTAGTCGTCGACCGTTTCCAGCATTTGAAAAAACGTGATCGGCAGGATCAGCGCATGCGACGTCCCCTCGACCATGACCGCCACGTTTCCCTCAATCAGATAGGAACAGGTGACGTCAGGCCGTTCCGTGGGGCGCATGAGGGGAAACAGGGAGAACGAATTGTCCTCCAGATATTCCAGTAGCTGCATCTGGCCGATCAGGCTGTCTGTTTCGATGCAGGAAAGACGCCGCCTTACTTCTTCCACGATCTGCGGATTGGCCACGTCCGCCAGGTACATGATGGCCGTCTCCTGCTTCGTCCGTTTTCCCACCACGACGGATTCCACCCGCAGATACGGGTCGCGCAGGCGCTGGCGAACCAGGCCGATATTGGTGTTGAGCGTTTCCACAAAGCTGTCTTTCGGTCCGATGACGCTTTGTTCCGTTTCCGGCTGCTCGATGTTCCGGCTGTATTCCTTTTTGACTCCCACCGCCAGACCGACCGACTCGCCCTCCACCAGGAGCAGCGCTTTGCCGTGCAGGATCTGCTCAATCGCGGCCTGCCAGTCCTCTACCCGCAGTATGTCACTTGCGGATATGATGTTCTCCTGGATAAACACGATCAGGCTTTTTTCCTCGTCCTCGGCCAAAGACGTCTCCACAGCAGTCGGGAACATGCCCGCTCTCTGCTGGAGGGGAACGATCACCTGCCGGTTCAGGCGGTCGGAATCAGCCAGGCTGTACAGAAAGAACAGGCTGACATTCCTGTTCATACACGTGAAGTGGCAGGCGGCAAAATCGCTGTTGCGGCCGAGCCGCTCCGTCAGCACCTCCGCGTTTTTAACCAGCGACGCGTGAAGGGGCGTCTTCTCGATTGTGTTCACCGCTTGTGTCTCGCGTAACAGGAACCGTTTCGATCTATCCACCGATTTGCGCCAAAACAGGTTGAACTTCATAGGGGGTTCAAACCTTTCCTTCCATTCATTCCCTTCAAGCCTCTATAGTGTTGGCGAAATGCGGTCCAATTATGAATAAAATCTCCGGGATTTATGCATGCTGCTTCGATTCCCATTACGGGGCCTGCACGTTGATAAACAAAGTTGGAGTAAAGCATGATGCTTGGAGGGATAGCACCTTTGCCGACCTGCTCAGAACAAACAAAAGCAGGCTTCCCACCTGCGAGGGAAACCTGCTTCAGACCGAAGACAAACTGTACTGTTTCGTCGAGGTTCCGCAAGGAAACGATCTATCCATCGTTGTCAGGCCGAAAGGCCTGTACATTCATCAACCGAAGCTGAAGACTACGTACATCGCATGGAGGGATGGGCCAAGCGAGCTCCTTTGACGACCTGCTCAGCGGAAAAACGAAAGACGCGGGGAAAAACAGGGGGCACAAGTCTCACCTCGTCGAAAACACCCGGATGTTTGCCCCCTGCCCGCGTCCCGTTTTGGAGCGGACAACATCCACTTATATGCTGGGCGTCAAGAGAGCGAGCGGGCCCGATCACCCATGCGCCACGGACGTTGTCTACATGCTGAACAGCCTTCCTCCTGCGAGGGAAACCTGCTTGTGATGTACGTAATCCGATGAACGTATTGAAAATGTCCCAACCCTGTCAAGGGAGAGTCTGGTCTATTGTTCCGCTGCGGAACTTGACGGACGTTGGGCTTGGTCCGCAGTCGGGAGCGGCTCAGCCGCGGCCGCAGCCTGCTGAGCCGCCGGCTGCGTCACGGGCGGGGCCTCCGGTTGGGACGGCTGCATAAAGCTGGCGATCATTTTGTTCATGTCCAGTCCGGAGACGTCCTTCAACATTTCCGGAAGTTGGGCCATCAGCTTGGTCACGTTGCCGCTCAGCCGATTCACACCGTCGCCCTGCCCGCCGCCGGTGTCGATGATCGTCACCTTGTCAATCGCTTTCATCGGCTCGGCCACCTTCGCAGCCAATTCAGGCAGCATCTTGGCGATGATGTCCAGCACGGCTGCCTGTCCGAACTTTTCGAACGCTTCGGCCAATTTCTCCTTCCCTTCCGCCTCCGCTTCCAGTTTCAGGCGGGTAACCTCCGCCTCGGCGCTGCCTCGTGCCTTTTCCGCCTCGGCGATGGCCAGACCTTCCAGCCGCTTCTGTTCAGCCAGCGCTTTTGCTTCTGCCTCGATCCGATACTTCAGCGCGTCGGCTTCGCGGATTTTCTTTGCCTTCTCCGCTTCCGCCGCCTGTTCCACGGCATATCGTTCGGCGTCTGCCTTTTTCTTCACTTCGGCGTCGTACTGCCGCTCGCGGCGCAGGATTTCCTTTTCCTCCAGCTCGATTTGCTTTTGCTTGCGGACGAGGTCGATTTTCATCTCCTCTTCCGTCACCTTTTGCTTCGCGACGGCTTCCTGCAGCTTGTAGGCCTGGTCGGCGACGGCTCTCGCCTTGTCCTGCTCCTGCTTGAAAGCGGCGATCTTCAGTTCCTTGTCCTTCTCGGCCTCGGCGATGTTCGTCTCTTTCAGCAGTTCCGCCTTGCGCGCCTCTTCTTCCGCCTGGGCCTGGCGAATGCGCGCTTCCTTGTCCGCTTCTGCCTGAGAAATCATGGCATCCCGCTTGACGGCCGCAATCTGCGGAATCCCCAGCGCCGCCAGGTAGCCGTTTTTGTCGCGCACATCCTTGATCGTGAAGCTGACCACGGCAAGCCCCATCTTTTTCAGATCCTTGGCGGCGACCGCCTGCACCTCCTGGGCAAAGCGCTCCCGGTTTTTGTAAATCTCCTCCACCGTCATGCTTCCCAGGATGGCGCGCAGGTAGCCTTCCAGGACTTCCTGTGCCTCCGCTTTCAGCGCGTCGTCCGACTTGCCCATGAACTGCTCGGCGGCTGTGGCAATGTCCTCAATCGACCCGCCTACCTTGATAATGGCGACACCGTCTGCCATCACCGGAACACCCTGCTCGGTGTACACTTCCGGTGTGGAGACGTCCAGCTTGTGGGACAGCAGGCTGAGGAAGTTGGCCTGCTGGAAAATCGGCAGGATGAAGGCGCCTCCGCCCCGTACAATTTTCATCTTGCGGCCGGATTCATCGCTGAGCACGTTTTTGGTGCCCAAAAAGCTGCCGGTCACGATCATCGCCTCATCTGCGCCCACGGTCTTGTACCGGGCCCAAAAAGCGATGCCCAGCACCACGAAGACGCCGACAACGACAGCGACGGTGACAAGAATGGTCGATTCCATCAAAGCATGGCCTCCTTTTCGTCAAATTGGGGAAATGGTGTGACATACAAAACGTGGTCACGCACCTCTACCACCACGACTCGCGTCCCTTCCCGGATCGGTTCACCATCTACGCTGGCAGCCATGTGGTGGGTAGTGCCGGCCACCATGACAATCAGCACTTCTCCCAGACCGCCCGAGGGGATCGATGTCCATACTTCGCCAATTTGGCCGACGAGCTGCTGCATCGAGTAACCTGTCGTGTTCTCCGCCTTCGCCATCGGCTCCACCCAGACGAAATACGCCAGAACTGCCAACGCCACTCCCGCCAAAGCAGCCAAGCCGAGCACCGTCCACGCGGAAAAGGAAGTCAGACGGGTCAGGAGCAAGCCCGCAGCGCCAAAAGCGGTAATCCCGCTGACCAGCAGGACGGGCTGCAGCACCGGCAGCTGGAGCTGTTCCAGCCAATCGGAGACAGCATCGCCAAAAAACAATGTCGTCAACGTATAGACAAGGCCAAATACGATGCAGATGAGGTAGACGGTATCCATCACGCCCATGTTTGTCACCCCTTTCCATTCCTGTCACCTCTTTCATACGAATGGATAGGCCAAATGTTTCGATTTTTCGGCACGATTCTTCACCGACAGGGGGACAAACGTACCGGTGCCGCCTTTTTGATCGCCCCCGCCAACCTGCGTATCCCCTCCTCCAACGCCTCACTGCTCTCCCACGAATACGTCAAACGCATCCAGCCGGGCTCCGCTCCAAACACCTCGCCAGGCGTCATCAACACGCCGGCCTGGATCGCCGCCTCCAGCAGGTCCAGTCCGTCAATGGGCGTGTTCAGTCGGCACCAGATGTGGCAGCTGCCCGCCGGCACGTTCCACGATGCCTCCTGCCTCAGGTGCGTATCCAGTGCGGCCAGCATCCGGTCCCGCTGGGCGGTGAGAAACGGACGCAGCCGCTCCATCTGCCGCTCCCACAGCCCGCCTTCCAGAGCCAGCCGGGCCAACTGCTGCGATACCGAGCTGGTGCCGTAGTCCATCTGCTGTTTGGCGTCAGCCAGCCGTTCGATGACTGCACGCGGCCCGACCAGCCAGCCGATCCGGAGTCCGGACGCGATCGTCTTGGACAAACTGCCGACGTACAGGACGGAATCGCCGCTGTCCAGCGCCTTCAGCGGCAGCGGCGGACGCTTGTCCTCGTCCAGAGCGAGCGCTCCGTATGCGTCGTCCTCCACCACCGGAATCCGCAGTTCGCGGCAGACGGTCAACAGCTGCCGGCGACGCGCTTCACTCAGCACGGTGCCGGTGGGATTGTGAAAAGTGGGGTTGAGAAACACCATGCGAATCCGGTGTTTTTTGTACAGCGTCCACATCTCGTCGGGAATCACCCCATCCGCGTCCATCGGAAGCTGGTAGAGGCGAAGGCCCGCCGACGCGAACAAGGGCAGCGAATAAGTGTATGAGGGTCCCTCCATGGCGATGGCATCGCCCGGGGCCAGCAGGCAGAGCGAAATGAGATGGAGCGCCTGTTGAGCGCCCGAGGTAATCAGGATCTCTTCGGAAGAGACAGCAATCCCGTAATGGGTCCGCAGGTGAGCAGACACGGCTTCGCGCAGCTGCGGCTCCCCTTTGGGATGGACGTACCCCAAATCGATAGCCTCCATCTTCCCCCCGGTCAAACGCTCAAACTCCAGTGTCGGGATCATTTCCGTCGCCAGTTCTGCCTTGGCCAGATTGATGATCGCCGGATTCCACCCGGCTTCGCGGATTCGCCTGACGAGCGGCAGCGCCGGCAAAAACGCCCCGCCGGTGGTGTACTGGTGCCAGTTGGGCACTTTTTGCACGCCCCACAGGTGCCGGCTGACCCACGTCCCGCTTCCCTGCAGGGACTGGATCAACCCGGCGGCGCGCAGCTCCTCGTAAGCTGCCGAAACCGTCCCCCGATTGACGCCGTACTGGCGGGCCAGCGTCCGCTCTGGCGGCAGCGGAGCCCCCGGCGGCAGCGCCCCGCTGACGATCTCATGTTCCAGATGCGCTGCAATCTGCTTGTAGACCGGCATTTCCGCATGCTTGTCCGGCTTCCAATCCATGTCACATTCCCTCCCGTGGCCCTCGTTTCGTTTCTTGTTCTCTCGTTCGACAAATTGGCCTATCAACCCTGCGACCAATTGGCTCAAGACTTTTCACGCAGCCTCCCCTACCATGGAAAGTGCCAGAGCATGCTGAGAAAAGGATGGGATCATCATGAAAGTTCAAGTCCGAAGCCGGATTCGTCAACCTTCGTCACAGGAAACCTCAGTTCAACGGCAGGAACGTGTGGGCCTGGCCTGGGGACTGCTCGGCGTCTTCAGCTTCAGCCTGACGCTTCCGGCCACCAAGGCAGCCTTGACCTCCCTCTCTCCGCTCACCGTCGGGCTGGGGCGGGCGCTGGTTGCCGCTGTGCTGGCCGGAGTGGTGCTGCTGCTAAAGCGGGAGCGGGTACCAACCTGGCGGGAAACCAGGCAGCTATTGATCGTCGCCGCGGGAGTGGTCGGCGGCTTTCCATTTTTATCCGCCTGGGCGATGGAACGTGTACCGGCCACCCACGGCGCAATCGTACTGGCGCTGCTTCCGCTGGCGACTGCGGGGATGGCTGCGTTTTTCGCCGGGGAGCGTCCTTCTCGGCGGTATTGGCTCTCCAGCGCGGCGGCCTGTCTGACGATCCTGGCGTACGCAGCCGGCACCGGACTGGGCGGACTGCAGCTGGCCGATCTGGCGCTGCTCGGTGCCGTGCTGGCCGCTGCCGTTGGCTACGCCGTGGGCGGACAGCTGGCGCGCACGATGGGCAGCTGGCAGGTGATCAGTTGGGCACTGGTCTTTTCCTTGCCACTCCTCGTCGTCACCATGACCGGCCCGCTCATCTCCGAACTCCGTAACGCCTCATGGAGTGCGTGGCTGGGTTTTGGCTATGTCAGCGTGGTCAGCCAGTATCTCGGTTTCTTCGCCTGGTATCACGGCCTGGCTGTTGGGGGCGTGGCTCGTGTCGGCCAGACGCAGTACCTCCAGCCGTTTTTCACGATTGCCGCTTCTGCCCTGCTGTTAGGCGAATCCATCACGCTGGGGGCTATCGCCGCTGCCGTCATCGTCGTAGCCGCCGTAGCCCAGGGACGCCGTGCCGCTGTCATGCGCATCGAGCGGTCGTGAATGAGATCGCAGCAAAAACGAAAACGGTTTGCTCGCGTCCGTCATTGTCTGGCCGGGTCATTTGGTCCCAAGCCCTTGATCGACTGGACCGCCGCTGCATCCAGTTTCTTCAGAAGGGCGACGAGGAGTTTTACCGCATGGTCCAAATCATCCCGATGGACGACGGAGACGTGGCTGTGAATGTAGCGGGCCGGCACGCCGATCACCATGGAGGGGATGCCGTTGTAAGCGGTGTGAATCTTTCCGGCGTCGGTGCCGCCGCCCGGCATCACGTCGATCTGAAACGGGATGTTGTGTTCCCGCGCCGTCTCGATGACGAAGTTTCTGAGCTTCAGATGGGGAATCATTGTACGATCCAAAAATCCCAACAGCGGCCCTTTGCCCAATCGGGTCCGCCCGTCCTTTTGGGCCATGCCCGGCGTATCCCCGGCCACGCCGACATCCAGTGCAAACGCGATGTCCGGCGATATCTTGTGCGCCAGCGTCTCGGCGCCGCGAAGTCCCACTTCCTCCTGAACGGTGGCGCCGGCGTATACGGTATTGGACAGGGTTTCCTGTTGAATCTGCTCCATTACTTTCAGCGCGAGATAACAGCCTGCCCGGTTGTCCCACGCTTTTGCCAGCAGCAGTTTGGGGTTGGGGAGGACTTCAAACGGACACACGGGAACCGCCGGGTCGCCCACCTGGACGCCGAATTTCTCCGCCTCCTCCCGGCTGGACGCTCCGATGTCGATGAACATGTTGTCGATCTCCAGCACGTTCCTGCGCTCTTCCAGGGAAAGGACGTGAGGCGCTTTGGAACCAATCACCCCGGTCAAATCACCTGAGCCGGTCAGCACTTTCACCCGTTGGGCCAGCATCACGTGTCCCCACCAGCCGCCGAGCGGCAGAAACCGCAAAAACCCGTCATCGGTGATGTGCGTAATCAGAAACGCCACTTCGTCAAGATGCGCCGCCAACAGGATTTTTGGTCCCGAATCCCCTTTTTTCCCGACGATGCTGCCCAAGTTGTCGGTAATCAACTCCGCTTGCAGATCGGCCAGGTGTTTTCGCATCACCTCGTGGATGCGCACCTCAAATCCGGGCGGCCCGGCCGTCTCCGTCAGTTCCTTCATCAGCAGCAAATCCTTCTCCAAAACCCATACCTCCTTTTGGCACCTCATAGTCGTTGACTTCCCCATTTGGTCAGCCGCCATGTTTACCGACACGTGGTTCCCTCCTATTGTCACCCTGTCGTGCGGAGGTTCATTCCGGTCCAGCCTCTTCTCCAGACAAAAAAACCCTTCCCGGTTTCGGAAAGGGCTCGTATCCATTACTCATTTTTCATATTTCTCTTTTCGTTCAAACCAAAATCTAAATAGAAACGGAGAAAACATAATCAGCAGAGGAACCCAGACTAAAACAGAATCAAGGATCCGATCAAGTATCTGAGAAAACATGCAGAACCCCTCACCCCCGGATTGGTAAACCTGGCACCGCTTCATTCCTGTTGGGAATGGCTGCCGATGTAGCCGGGGATGTACCCCGTTTTCGTCAGCGCCTGGATCACCTGCTCGCGCCGCAGCGGATTGTACTCCGGACACGTGCAAAACTCCTCCACCGGCACCCACCCAGCCCAGTCAATCTCTTCGTCGTCCAGCCCGCCGGGGATGGGCGCCGTCTCCTCCCCGACCAACCGGGCCAGTACGCCGATGCCAATCGTGTGCTTGCCTTCACCGGCGGTATCAATCCGTTCATCCACCCAGAGCATCCGCTCAAACTCCACCAATAGGCCAGTCTCTTCCCATACCTCGCGCCGCACCGCCTCCGGAATGGTCTCCAGAAACTCCACGCTGCCGCCGGGCAAGCTGTAACAGGGCTTTCCGTCGCTTTTTTCCCTAATCAACAAAATCGCGCCCTGGTGTTCCACCACGACGGTGACCCGCATACGAATTGCTTTCATTCCGCTCGCTCCCTTTTTATAAGACAGGGGGACGCGTCACATCCAGAGAATTGACTCCGGTCTCCGCAAAGCGTCTCTCCAATGCGTCAAGTCCTTCGTTCGTTACAAAAGCGGCCTCCGATTCGGAGATGGCGTGCAGCATCATCATCCGAACCACATCGCTCCCATTGGTAAACAGCTCAAAGCCGTCCGCTTCAAAATAAGGGGGCGTGGCCAGCGCCCAACGCAGGCAGGAGCCCTCGGCAATGGGTTCCCGGAGCAAAAAGACGTCCCCGTCCCCAAGCCGCCTTCCCTGTTCGCGCCACAGCCGGGCCACCTGTCCGGCCACGTGGCCGAGGTGGGTGACCATCGCAGGGGTGAACCGGTACGAATAGAACACGCACTCCGTTCCTCCCGTTTGATGCAGTTCCAGCGTCGCGTAGGTCCACCAGCCCCGTTTGCGCGTAGCCGGATAGACGGCGATCAGCACATCCGCCTCTTCGGATTGATACAGTTCTCCCCGGCTGCCAAATGCGTGATTATAATGGTGAAGCAGTTGGGTTACGACTTGCATATGTACGTCTCCATTCACAGTTATGTCAGCATCCCCGCGGTCCAGTGTATTCGCTAATTCTAGTATATAGAAAGAAAAGCGCCATTTGCCATGCCGAGCGGGGAGAAAATCGCGCATCCGCCCCTCACTGTCCATCTGGCGGCAACCCTCCAACAAAAAAGAAACCCCATACCAGCAGCGCATCTGCTCGTTGGGGGCAATTTGTCTGTATGGGAGAGGCTCCTCAGGAAGCATCCAGGCAACCCGCTGCTGCACTCCCCCGGAAAGATCATGAATTTTCTGCTTGAACGAAATGTTCAACCCGCCCAAAATCGATTGTAATATTGTAAAATAAGGAAAACCAGGCATTTCACGGATTCGTCCATATGTCCGAATGTAAGGATGTGCACTCAATCATGAGCGAATTTATTCATACCGTAATGGCTATTGTTGGTTTTTTAATCCTTAAGCACTTTTTTGAAAAGAATCCGCCAAAACCATTAAAATACCATTTATTTGATTTAATTGGCATTGTTTCAATGATTTATCTTTTCAAATTCATATTTAGCATATTTTAATAAAGCTGATTTATAGCGTAACCAATCGGGATATTGGGGGCTCCCAACAGCACACCGGATAACCTCGCATCCGGCCTGCATCATACCGCAACAGTTCAGGATCAAACCGCTTGCGATCAAGCCAAAGGTCTTCATCCTCCGGCCGCAGAATCACCGAACTTTCACTTATTTTTTGTCTTGCTATTTAGCAGGAACAACACCCACCATACAATTAAAAACAAATAACCTATAATTGCATATATAGACCAAATTGCCCCTTGTTGTAATTGACTAATTAAATGTTCAAATTCATTCAAACCTTCTGCCCTTCCAATACTATTTATCAAAGCAATGAATGGAACTGTTACAGCAAACATAATGGCTAAAATGGACAACCTTGTCATTTTCTTTCGTATAACACCAAATATTGCAGTCACTAATGTTGTTGATAAAATTAAGTAATAAATTACCCAAAACCAATCAGGAAGAGTCTCCCAATTCATTTTTCCACCTCTGTATTTGCAGCAATGTTTCCAGTCAAACCGATGTGTGAGCCCTGCCAAATGGAGCAGCGATTTGCGGGATAAAGGAGCGCCTTCTGGAGTATCAGCGGGGTAACGTTCAAGGCAGGCAGCAATAATCTTACTGTAAGATCAAGGTATGGGGCCGGGAATCTGTGTTAGCAAAAAGTTTCGTCCGTAAAGTGTCCTGACGTAACACGTTAATCCGTCTAGTCGTCAACCGGTCGCCCTCTTAAAAAATTTTCGACTGTACGGTATCTATCTGTTGACACGCTCAACAGCAGGCGGCTTCCGACACCACATACCTTGAGCTGGCTTTACACCAGCTTTGGAGAATAAACCTCGTCGCCATGGTTTATTCCCCAAAGCCAGTGTAAAACACTAGCGCATGTATTGTTCGACAAACGGAAATTCAAACTCCGCGCGATGGTTGGCACTGTCAATCAAAGAAGAAAGAAAGTTTACCTTACGCTGCATTTTCAACGCTGTCTCACGGACATGATCCGGATTGAACAATGCACGACGATCAATGTAAGTCTGCATTGCCAGGTTACACCTGTAATGACATTCGCTCCCGACTCAAGTGCTATAGTATAATTTTATTAAACTTACAAATTTGCCGATAAACATGCCGAAAATTATTATACCAAATTATAGAAACAATGAAAATGCATAGAATCATAAAATAATGTTTCCAATGATAAGGCAGGCTTGACGACGTGGAGGGGTGGTTTCCCGCCCCCAACGACTCTAACGCCAGCTTGACGGCACCCGACAGGCCAGTAAATTACCGCAAGCTTTCCCGTTTTTTCTGTCACGCACTCCTTTTCTTCATCTTCACGGTTTTCGTCGCCTGTTCCCACTCAACGTCCAACGCGAGGATGGCAGCCAACTCCCGCGCAGGGGCATACGCTGTTCCGTTTTCGATGCTCTCCGTCAGGTCTTGGCCGTTCACCTTAACCTGCCTGGTGGTTGCATTCCACTCCACTGTGGCGCCGACTGCCTCGGCCACGGCCCGGATCGGAAGCCACGATACGCCGTCACGCAGATAACCCTGAACCGGCAGGAGACTGCCGTTTAATTCGATGGACACCTTTTCCACAGGCTTTGCAGGTGGAATGTAGGGCACTCCGATGTAACCGCAAAAGGCCTTAACCACTGCTTCTGCGTAAGTTTTCCAGTTATCTCTTAGCTTTTTTGCATCGACGGGATGGTCAATAAATCCATATTCCAGGATAATCGTTTCCACTTTTCCAGTATCCCGGTGCATGAAAAAATAATCTTTCCCCCCAGGTCCCACTTTGGTGTATATTTTACGAATTTTCTGACCACAATCTGCAACAGCTTGGGCAAGCAGTTTGGGAAGGGTATCTTTTGCGAAAATGGAGTAGATCGCCTCAACCCCCTCTCCCCCACCGGAGTTAATATGGTTGGAAATACAGTAGGTGGCACCGCTGTCTCGTACCAGCTTTGTGCGTTGTGACGGCGTGAGGGACGTATCTGTTGTTCGGGTGAGCACAACAGGAATACCCAACGCGTGGAACCGTGCACTTTGGTAGGTGCTGATCTGCAAGGTGAGGTCCTTCTCCCTTAGACCATTCCCCATTGCGCCCGGATCAGTCCCGCCGTGACCGGGGTCGATAATCAAAATGGGTGTTGTCACACGTTTTCACCCCCTCCGATTATCGTATTCACAAAGCTTGTACTGTTCGATTATTCGCATCCGTTCCATGCAGTAATTCCGCTCATGCAGTGCAGATGCTCCCTGCGTCGCCGATGCCTCTCCAAAGATAGTCACTATAAAAAGAAGCACCGTCAGGACGACCGTGCCAGAGCCAATTATTACTTCGTGGTTTCTCCTTGTTATTGCAGTTATTGCAATGGATAATTGATATTGATTATAAAACAACAGCGATTACACCGCCGATAATGACAGTAGTACCACTGGTGTAACGTCATCAGTCGTCAAAGAAGTCTTTTTCAAAGAAGCCTTCTTCATAGTATTTCTCCCTTTCTTTTGTGATATCTCCGATTCTCGCCATGAACTTGTCTAAAATACCTTTGTCCAGTAAATCATCCACCACTTTTTCAATCGTTTCCCGGCTCAGATCTTCACAAATAATCATGTTGGCCGCACTTAAATATGTGCCAGACAAGCACTCTCCGGTTTCTTTATCTTTCTGACGCAGACTTTCTATATTTTTATACGTAAAAAATGTTCCCCACCATCTGGTTCGATCTGGTAAAGTAACTATAACATCTATATTATCATCGTGTATGTCTTCAATTACTTGATGGATCGAAATATGCCTTTTCTTGCTCATCGGTTGTCTCTCCTTCAGCCCTTTTTTGAAAACAAACTCCCTCCTGCTGCAATGGCAGTGAGGGAGTTTGTCCGCATGCTGGCACGGTAATAAGCGGATTTCTCACTCAAACGCTGATCAAACGTTATTTACAATAGATTGAGAAACGTCACTATACCTCAAAGAATCCTTCCTCATAACCTGCCTCATTGGTTACATCGCTGATCCTCATCATGGCTGAAGCTAAACGTTCATCTGCAATTATATCATCGACCACTTTTTCAATCGTTTCCCGGCTCAGATCTTCGCAAATAATCATGTTAACCGCCCACAAATAGGTGCCAGACAAGTTCACTCCGGTCTCCTTGTATTTCTGGCGCAGCGTCTTAATGTTTTGGTACGTAAAAAATGTGGCCATCCATCTGGTTCGATCCGGCAAGGTAACAATCACGTCAACGCTCGTATCGTGTATTTCCGCTTCAGAAAGCTGCCTGCTCAGCCAAATATGCTTTTTCTTTGTCATGCGTATCCTCCCCATGATGAACGTGTTACGCGCTGTGTGCAATCTAGTGCAGTTCTGCGAATGATTTGGCGAAACTGCAGCAGGTTAAAGCACGTCATCAGTCATCAAAGAAGTCTTCTTCATAGTCATGGATGTCCTCAATCTCACTTGTTACATCACCGATTCTATCCATGAACTTGTCAAGAATACCTTTTTCCAATAGATCATCCACCACTTTTTCAATCGTTTCCCGGCTTACATCTTCACAAATAATCATGTTGGATGACCATAAATACGTGCCAGACAAGCACTCTCCAGTTTCTTTATTTTTTTGACGCAGACTTTCTATGTTATCAAATGTAAAAAATGTTCCCCACCATCTGGTTCGATCAGGTAAGGTTACAATAACATCAATGTTGTCATCGTATATAAACTGGCTTCTGATTTCAGAATATTGCGAGTTCATCCAAATATGCCTTTTCTTACTCATCGGTTGCCTCTCCTTCAGCCATGATGAATCTGTTCTGCATATTTATAAAGCACAATACCTTTTGCATACCACATACATAGAGAAAACAAACTCCCTCCGACTGCACCGGCAGTGAGGAAGTTTGTCCGCATACTGGCACGGTAATGAGCGGATTTCTCACTCAAACGCTCATCAAACGTTTCGAGTCATTTACAATAGATTGAGAAACGTCACTATACCTCAAAGAATCCTTCCTCATAACCTGCCTCATTGGTTACATCGCTGATCCTCATCATGGCTGAAGCTAAACGTTCATCTGCAATTATATCATCGACCACTTTTTCAATCGTTTCCCGGCTCAGATCTTCGCAAATAATCATGTTAACCGCCCACAAATAGGTGCCAGACAAGTTCACTCCGGTCTCCTTGTATTTCTGGCGCAGCGTCTTAATGTTTTGGTACGTAAAAAATGTGGCCATCCATCTGGTTCGATCCGGCAAGGTAACAATCACGTCAACGCTCGTATCGTGTATTTCCGCTTCAGAAAGCTGCCTGCTCAGCCAAATATGCTTTTTCTTTGTCATGCGTATCCTCCCCATGATGAACGTGTTACGCGCTGTGTGCAATCTAGTGCAGTTCTGCGAATGATTTGACGTCACTGCAGCAGGTAAAGCACGTCATCAGTCGTAAAAGAAGCCTTCTTCATAGTCTTCGTCTTTCTCAATCTCACTTGTTACATCACTGATTCTATCCATGAACTTGTCAAGAATACCTTTTTCCAGTAAATCATCCACCACTTTTTCAATCGTTTCCCGGCTTGCATCCTCGCAAATGATCATGTTGACTGCATAGAAATACGTGCCAGACAAGCACTCTCCGGTTTTTTTGTTTTTTTGACGCAGACTTTCTATGTTATCAAATGTAAAAAATGTTCCCCACCATCTGGTTCGATCTGGCAAGGTTACAATAACATCAAGATTATCATCGTGTAGATCGCGAGGTTCCGAATGGATCCAAATATGCCTTTTCTTGCTCATGGGTAACTCTCCTTCAATCATGATGAAGCCATTTTACCAGTTGTTTTCAAGCGAGTGCAAACCTGTAAACTCTCTGACACTGACTATTACCATAACTTTATCTTCCATATAGTCTCTTTAAACGTTGAATGACAACTTTTTGATTATCTTTATCAGATTTTGCGAGGATTTCAACTGTATCCCCCATCTTTCTTAAGTACACCCTCGCCCCCGAATCTTTTGCTCTTAGTTCAAAAACGCCAGGAATACCAGGAATAAATTTATTCCCACTCCCAGGATTCACATTATCATCCAAATATCTCCTTATTAAATTATCCCAATCTCTTTGAACTTGCGGATTTCGCGCTGCTTTTTCTGCCTCACGTACCAGCAATGAATCTTCACCAATCCGGGACTTCACATAATATTTACCAATCTTGACCTTTCCTGAAAGGGCCCGATCAGCAAATTTGGCAACATCAGGATCGAATTTCTTGAGCAGTTTGAATGCTTTTGTAGCCTTGCCTGCCGGGAATAAAGACACCGCGGCGAGCGCCTTATCTGCAGCATCAGCATTCGGATCGAACAATGTTTTTAAATCATCCAGGATTAAAAAGTCCAGTCCTTCTTTAGCGGCAGCTAAAGCATAATCAGCAGCGGTACTTAGCCATTGTTTTCCTTTGTTATACCATTTATTAACTGTATCTATAATTTCATCAAAATCCCACATGGATGATTTGGCTTGGGCAGCTCGTAACAGTTGGCGCGATTGTTCAGATATTTCAACGCTGTCCACTTTTGCTGGTTTCGCGATGGTGTTCACCTGTGATCTGGTTTTGTACAACTCTATCACGTTATTTACGTCTTTGGTGTTTCGCACCCATGCCGTATTGGTTTGAGCAGCTGCATTTCCTACACGAACCACATTATCCCTCCAAAATATATAAATTTTAACAACAGAAAATTATTTTACCTATTTTTAACTTATTGTCAAGATTTGGTTTGTAAGATTTTGTATGTACATCCTTGATAACCATAAACCCGCCTACAATCATAGGCGGGCCCTCTTCACCTGTATGTGCGTGGAAATAAAAAAAGAATCCGCATAAAAAATATACGGATTTCATCATGGATGTAATGTTTTGGTTTCATCTTCTTGGTATGATCGGCAGAATAATGCAAGAAGGATGTTCGGCATCATGAAAGACGGTTTGCCGCGCGATCACAACATCCTCAGCCCGATCCTCACCGAATTGTCTTCCGGTATTGGGATTTCGGTCCCAACGCGGAAAATTACTGCTCGTTATATCCAGGCGGATTCGATGTCCTTTTTTGAATACATTGCTTGTTGACCATAAATCGATTTCATATAAATAAGCTTTTCCAGGCTCGATTAAGCTTGGAGCCTCTCCTTTGGCAGCATTCCGATAACGGGCACGGATAATGCCGTCTGTTAGATTTTGTGCATACCCGTCGGGATGAACATCTACCAATCGTGCGACAAAGTCTGTATCTACGGCACTTGAACTTGCCCACAGTTTCACTTTAACCGGTCCTGTAACTTCTACATCATTTTCTAATACGGGGGTTGTATAAACCAATACGTCATTGCGTGATTCAATCTCTCTCTGATCAAATGCACCGCTGCTGAAATCGGGAGGCATCATGATCGCTCCGCCTTTCGTTATGACCGGATTCAACGGATCATACGTATAATGATCGGCTGGCTCTTGATCTGGCATGATTGTACTAAGCACGCCATCGCCGTGAAGCGTATTCGCATGTCCCTGGCTGTGCAGGTAGTACGACGTATAATTTGTCCGGGCAAGCGGCCATTCATATTCATCGCGCCAAACATTCTCGCCCATCACAAATATCTTGACAGGCGCTTCATTGATGATACCGGTGTCCTTTCCTTTTACGAAATGATCAAACCATCGCAACTGGAGTCCGACCATATCCGCGACAGCGTAGTTTGCAGCCAATCCAAAATGTATTTCGCCAGCTTGATGACTGTGATCCAAATGCATCCATGGCCCGATGACTAATTTGCTCTGCCGAGCTTCCGGACTGCCGCCTTTGTTACGCATTTTAAGAAAATTTTCTATGGTTCCTTGCAAGAATATATCGTACCAACCTGCAACGTTGAGTGCAGGGACTGTGAATTTGTCATATTTCCCCTTCAACGATAACGCATCCACATAATCTTGATCCATGCCGCGCTCAACATGTTCAAGAATGAAGGGAGCCACTTTATTTCGGGCAAAGGGAGCAAACTGTTTCAATGGCAGTGTTTTCATCTCCGTTTTTAGTTGATCAATATCTGAAACTAACTGCGCCAAAGCATCAGCTCGTTCTTGCTCATCCGCATAACGTCTTGAGAGCGTGTCCAGATACATCCCTAATTGCCAATAGGACAAAAAGCCGAGTTCAAGCGCTCCTCCCCGGTACATGAATCCATCAAAGGGATCGCTCCAGGAAAAAGAAGGAGTCGCTGCTTTGAGTACACGTGGATTCTTCAGCATGCCTGCCCACTGTACAAATGCGGAATAAGATTCACCAAACATGCCAACTTTACCGTTGCTGTAAGGAAGCGTGCTTGCCCATTGAATGGTCTCAAAGGTATCAGAAGCTTCTTGTTTACTGGTCGAAATCAGCTCCCATTCTCCCTCAGAAGCGAATCTCCCCCTTGTATCCTGAACGATGACCACATATCCCTGCCGAACTGCACGGGAAATATCATACAATCCAAAAGAAATGGGGGGAGTATCTTTATTATAAGGATGGCGATGGAGCAGAACGGGCCATTTTCCTTCCTGATTGGGCCGATAAATATTAGCGCGCAACACGATTCCGTCTCGCATCTCAACGGGAACATCAAATTCTGCAATCATCTGGTTTTCCAATTGTTCTGACATATCGAGCACTCCTTTTTCATTGCATGAACCCTGCTCGCAAAATGGGCATCTGACTCTCGGTCACATACCACAATTTGTTACCTTCTTGAGGCGATAAATAAATCTCTCTGCTTGGCATTTCCGGGCTGATCTGGTAGCCGTTCTCCTCAATCCAAGATCCCAGATCAATGCTCACTGGCGTATCCATGTCTGGACGGCTTATATGGGTCACCGCCGCAACGGTCAATTCCGGCAGCTCCATCGTCCGAAAACGAGCTGTGTCCTGAAGCTTGCGCGGGATTGGGCAAGCTATTTCCAGATCGATGCTGCTTTCACATTCCGGACAACCATGCCACATCACGATATGGGGGACAGGAAGCGGAATTCCATTCCATTTTAAATATTCATCGATTTCTTCGAATAACCCGGGAATATTTGCTCTGCTTGTGGTTTCTTTCAGCGTTGCAACCATTAAGGGCTCAACCTTCTTAACTACAACCTCACAATGAGAAAGACTGTCACTTTTCCGTTCAATTTGTTCCAATCTCACCTCAATACGTCGTAAACGCTCCATTTCCGACTGAATCAGCGAGTGAAGTTCCGCCTGCTTGAGTCGAAGCATTCCTCGAATTTCCGCAGTAGATACGTTATCATTCAGAAGCTGTTTGATTTGTTCAAGTGTAAAACCGAGGTCCTTAAACGCCAGAATTCGGTGCAGATCAAGCAGCTGTTCGCTTTTGTAGTAACGGTAACCGCTTTGCTGATCCGTGTAGGCAGGTTTTAAAAGATCAATTTGATCATAAAACCGCAGCGTTTTAGCAGGCACCTGGCTTAATTTTGAGAACTCGCTGATTTTAAACATGGGGTTCACTCCTTTCCGTACTCGAATTATAAACCTTCCATCCAAGTGGAAAGTCAAGCAATAAAAAATGTTGCCAGCCGACAGAAAACGTCAGTTTGCAACAAATGAATGTTCGTCAATGGCTGGATTCCACCATAAAATCATAAATGCCCAAATAAAATACGTGTCCGAGCGACTCGGACATGCAAGTGTCAAAGTCACTGCGAACACGTACGTAAAACATAGAGATTTTTTACTGGACAACTTCTCTATTCCTTTTTCATCATGAACCGTTTTAGTTAGGAATTTATTCTTTGCCTCTCCAGTCTCAAAATCATTGTGGAAAGAAGAAATCTCAAGGACAGTAAAAAATCCTCTCTTGAATAAACTGATGTCCGTGACTCCTTCACTATTTATTGGTCGGAAAATAAATGGTAATATTGTGCAATAAACCCCAAAAGAGGTGTTTACTTTGAAAAATAATGATAATCAAAACAAAAGCTTTATAGACAAAGCTTTTGAAAATATCACGTTTTTCTTTACAGTTGGTTTCTCTGGTTTTATTCGTGACTCGATTAAGAATCCAAAAGAGACACTAATAATTTTTATCACTGTATTTCCAACATCATTAATCTTCTTTTTTTGGCTTTTCAATTATATCTCAAAAAAATAACCAACTTTTTCTAACAGTATCACCTATATTCCCCAATCAATATTTCACAATCGCATTGTGAAAAAGCAGGAGTGGAGTACAAGGGTACCCATGTTACTCGAGTCTGGTGCCAGTCTAGTCTATGTATCAAAGCGGCTTGGACATAAGACGATCAAACCGAGCGCCGACACATATCTGTCCATCACCGAAAAAATGAAGAAGACGAACTTAAAAAAGTTCGCCTTCTATACCAAAAGAAAGAATTTGAATCGGCACGAAATCGGCACGATTATTTTTTTAAACTCGTATTCCACTTATAAAACGCTGGGGCAACAACGTTTTATAATTTCCTACCCGATGCTGCCTTCCATCTCAAACTTAATCAATCTGTTCATTTCTACCGCGTACTCCATCGGCAGTTCCTTGGTGAACGGCTCGATGAAGCCCATGACGATCATCTCGGTCGCTTCTGCTTCAGTCAGACCGCGGCTCATCAGGTAGAAGAGCTGGTCTTCGGACACCTTGGAGACGGTCGCTTCGTGCTCCAGGGTGATGTTGTCGTTCATGATCTCGTTGTACGGGATCGTGTCGGACGTGGACAGTTTATCCAGAATCAGCGTGTCGCATTTGATGTTGGACTTGGAGCCGTCCGACTTGCGGCCAAACTGGGCCAGACCTCGGTAGGTCACTTTGCCGCCGTCGCGGGAAATAGACTTGGAAATGATCGTAGACGTGCAGTCCGGCGCCAGGTGAACCATTTTCGCGCCAGCGTCTTGATGCTGTCCTTTCCCCGCCACCGCGATGGAGAGAACGGTCCCTTTGGCGCGCGGTCCTTTCATGATTACCGCCGGGTATTTCATCGTCAGCTTGGAGCCGATGTTGCCGTCGATCCACTCCATCGTCGCGTCCGCGTATGCGACAGCGCGCTTGGTCACGAGGTTGTAGACGTTGTTGGACCAGTTTTGGATGGTCGTGTAACGGCAGCGGGCGCGCTCTTTCACGATGATTTCCACCACGGCCGAGTGCAGCGAGTCGGTGCTGTAGATCGGAGCGGTACAGCCTTCGACGTAGTGCACAAAGGCGTCCTCATCCACGATGATCAGCGTGCGCTCAAACTGCCCCATGTTTTCCGAGTTGATGCGGAAGTACGCCTGCAGCGGGGTCTCCACCTTCACGCCCTTCGGCACGTAGATGAAGGAGCCGCCGGACCATACTGCCGAGTTGAGCGCCGCGAACTTGTTGTCCGCCGGCGGAATGACGGTGGCAAAGTACTCCTTGACGATGTTCGGGTAGAGCTTCACTGCGGAGTCCATGTCACAGAAGAGCACACCCAGCTTTTCCAGGTCTTCCTGCATGTTGTGGTAGACAACCTCGGACTCGTACTGGGCGGAGACGCCGGCGAGGAACTTCTGCTCCGCTTCCGGAATGCCCAGCTTGTCAAAGGTCGCCTTGATTTCTTCCGGCACTTCGTCCCAACTGCGTCCGGTCTTTTCGGACGGCTTGACGTAGTACGTGATGTCGTCGAAGTTGAGGTCATCCAGGTTGCCGCCCCACTTCGGCATCGGCAATTTCAAAAAGATGTCCAGTGCTTTCAGACGGAATTCGAGCATCCACTCCGGTTCGCCCTTGATCCGGGAGATTTCCTCTACGATCTCGCGGGTCAAGCCCTTTTTCGTCCGGAAGACGGAGACGTCCTTGTCGTGAAAGCCGTACTGGTATTCCTGCAATTCAGGGGCTTTCTTCGCCATCCTTACTCACTCCTTTTGTTGAACATGGTGGCTTGACAGCCTGACGGACTTACGACTCTCCGGCCTGTCTGATTCCTTGCTCCAGCGCCTTCCAGGCCAGCGTGGCGCACTTGATCCGCGCCGGAAATTTGGCGACCCCGGACAGTGCCTCGATATCACCCAGGTCGATCGAATCGTCGATCTCCTTGCCCTGCATCATGTCGGAGAAGATGCTCGCCAGTTTGAGCGCCTCTTCCACCGACCTGCCCTTGATCGCCTCCGTCATCATCGAGGCGGATGACATGCTGATCGAGCATCCTTCACCAAGAAACCTGGCATCGACCACCTTGCCCTCCTCCACTTTCAGGGAGAGCGAGATGCTGTCGCCACAGGTCGGGTTATTCAAATTGACTACAAGTCCTTCCGATTCATCCAGCTTGCCGCGGTTGCGCGGCTTCTGGTAGTGGTCCATGATCACGCGGCGGTACAGATCATCAAGAGAAGACATTGCCAAAGAACTCCTTCGCCTTTTTCAACCCCGCCACCAACGCATCCACTTCTTCTTCCGTGTTGTACAGGTAGAAGCTGGCCCGGGCAGTAGCTGTGACGTTCAGCCAGCGCATCAGCGGCTGGGCGCAGTGATGGCCCGCGCGAATGGCGATGCCGTGGCTGTCCAGCACAGTCGCCAGATCGTGTGGATGGACCTCGGCCAGGTTGAAAGTAATCAAGCTGCTGCGGTTTTCCAGTGGGCCGTAAATTGTCAGCCCTTCGATTTCCCGCATCTGCTCCAAAGCATATGCCACCAGTTTTTTCTCATGCCGTTCAATGTTGTCCAGTCCGATTTCCTGCAAGAAGTCGATAGCCGCTCCCAATCCGATGGCACCGGCAATGATCGGCGTTCCGCCCTCGAACTTCCAGGGAAGCTCTTTCCAGGTGGAATCGAAGTGCTCCACAAAGTCGATCATCTCGCCGCCGAATTCAACCGGCTCCATCCGCTCCAGGATCGCGCGTTTGCCGTAGAGCACGCCGATGCCGGTCGGACCGCACATCTTGTGGCTGGAAAACGCGTAAAAGTCGCAGTCCAAATCCTGCACGTCGATCTTTTTATGGGGAGCCCCCTGGGCGCCGTCAACGAACAGCAGCGCACCGTGACGGTGGGCAATTTCGGCGATCTCCTTCACCGGTGTGGTGTCGCCAAGCACGTTGGAGATGTGGTGGATGGCGACCAGTTTGGTGTTGGGGGTAATCGTCTGCTCCACCGCTTCCAGCGTCACCGTGCCGTCCTCTGCCAAGGGAATGAACTTGAACGTCGCGCCGGTAGCCTTGGCCGCCTGCTGCCAGGGAATGAAGTTGCTGTGGTGCTCCACCAGGGTGGTCACGATCTCGTCGCCCGGCTTGAGAAACGTACGGGCGAATCCGTAAGCCACCATGTTGGCAGCGGTGGTCGTTCCCCGGGTAAAGACGACTTCTGCCGCCTCGCGGGCGTTGATGAAGGCGCGGACCTTCTCACGCGCGCCCTCGTATCCGTCTGTCGCCCGGCTGCCCAGCGTATGCACGCCGCGGTGCACGTTGGAGTTGTACTCCTTGTAGTATTTGTCGACCGCTTCGATCACCTGGATCGGCTTTTGCGAGGTAGCCGCGTTGTCCAGATAGACGAGCGGGTGGCCGTTTACCTCTTGGTGCAGGATGGGAAAGTATTGACGAAGCTCCTTGGCGTTCATCAGCCCAACTTCCTTTCGAGCGCCTGGCGCAGCCGGTTCTTCACTTCATCAATCGGAATTTCAGCGACGACCGGTTCCAGGAAGCCCAAGATGATCAAACGCTCCGCTTCCTCGCGGTCGATCCCGCGGGACATCAGGTAGTAGATGCTCTCTTCGCTCACCCGGCCCACCGACGCGGCGTGACCCGCTTTCACGTCATCCTCGTCGATCAGCAGAATCGGATTGGCGTCGCCGCGCGCTTTTTCGCTGAGCATGAGAATGTTTTCCGCCTGCTCGCCGTTGGCCTTTTCGGCGCCTTTTTCGATTTTGGTGATGCCGTTCAAAATGGTCGTTGCTTCACCGGTCATAACTGCCTTGCTGACCATGTCGGACTCGGAATGCGTGCCGATGTGCTGCACCTGGGAGGTCAGGTTCTGACGCTGATCGCCGGTTCCCACGGAGACAGTCTTGGTCGCGGCGGAGGAAGCGGTGCCCTTGAGGATGGTCGTGTTGTTGGCGACGGTGTTGCCATCGTTCATCTCACCCAGGATCCACTCCATCTTGCCGTCGCGGTCAACGGTGGCGCGGCGGAACGTGTAGTCGTGGACGTCCTTGGACAGGGAGCGAACGGATGCCACCTGCACGGACGCGCCCGGGCCGACGTACACTTCCACGATGCTGTTGGCCACCATGTTGCGGCCTTCGCCGGAGACGTAGGTATCCACGTAGGTCACTTTGCTGTTCGCTTCCGCCACGATCAGCACGTGCGGGCAGAGCAGCGCGTTGTCGCCTGCCACTTCAAATACGGCCTGCAGCGGCACGTCCAGCTCCACGTTTTTCGGGACGTAGAGGAAAACCCCGCCGTTGACCAAAGCCGTGTGCAGCGCCGTCAGCTTGTGCTCGTCGTACGCCACGACGTTCAGCAGGTATTGCTGCACCAGTTCGCCGTGCTCGCGCAGTGCGGTCGCCAGGTCGGTAAAGATGACACCCTTGCTCTTCAGCTCGTCTGCTGCTGCGTGAAACACAGGGGAGGCGTTTTTCTGCACGATCAGGCTTTTTACCGCGTTTGCGTCGATCTGCGCCTTCACTACGTCGTCCAGTTCGGTTGCGGCAGATACGCGGGCGCTGGTCACAAACGGTTCATACTGATCGAAGTTCCAATTGTCGATTTTCGTTTTCTCCAAAGCGGGCAGCGGCAGTTCGCCCGCCGCCTTCAAACCGGCCAGTCGCTTTTCCAGAAACCAGGCAGGCTCCTGGTTGGCCTTGGAGAACTCGGTGATCGCTTCACGGTCGAAGCGGAGCTGTACATCCACACTCATCTGACTGCTGCCTCCTTCTTCCTACACGTTCGCGTTTACGGTTTCATCCACGATGCCGAGCTCTTCTTTGATCCAGTCGTAGCCTTCCGCCTCGAGGCGCTCTGCCAGCTCCGGACCTCCGGATTTCACGATGCGGCCCTGCATCATCACGTGTACGAAGTCAGGCTTGATGTAGTTCAGCAGGCGCTGGTAGTGGGTGATGATCAAGAAACCGCGTTCGGGGGAACGCATTTCGTTGACACCGTTAGCCACCACTTTCAGCGCGTCGATGTCGAGACCGGAGTCGATCTCGTCAAGAATACAGATCTTCGGTTCCAGCATCATCATTTGCAGGATTTCGTTGCGCTTCTTCTCACCGCCGGAGAAGCCTTCGTTCAGGTAGCGGTGAGCAAAGGATTCGTCCATTTCCAGCGTTTTCATTTTCTTGTCAAGTTCACGGATGAACTTCATCAGCGAAATCTCGTTGCCTTCACCGCGGCGCGCGTTGATCGCGGAGCGCAGGAAGTCGGAGTTGGTCACCCCGCTGATTTCAGACGGATACTGCATGGCCAGGAACAGACCGGCGCGGGCGCGCTCGTCCACTTCCATCTCAAGCAGGTTTTCTCCATTAAGGATGACTTCGCCTTCGGTAACTTCGTATTTCGGGTGCCCCATCAGCGTGGACGCCAGCGTGGATTTCCCAGTACCGTTCGGACCCATGATCGCGTGCACTTCGCCGCCTTTGATTTCCAGAGTGAGACCCTTGAGGATTTCCTTGTCCTCGATTTTGGCGCGAAGGTTTTTTATTTGCAAATGCGGTACTGCTGTCATGTGCTTTCCCTCCATCAGTATCGTGAAATGAATGGGTTATTCTCAATTCATTCTCAATGACTATCTTATAATAAGAATAATTTTAAATCAAGGAATGGAACATATCTGTAATTTTTAAATAATTATGTTTAGTATATTGGGGAAGTCGTTTCTGCGTACTGGGCATTCATATCATTTTTACTTGCTTTGTAATGAAAAATCAATTCCATCTGATTGAAAAAAATTGCCAAGAATCATCCGGGCAGCAGTCTGCCATGCAGGCCTTTCCCCTGCTCGCGAAAAAAGGCGCCCGGCGGCCATGTTCGGCCGGGGCGCCTTTGCGTATGCTGGTTATTGAACGCGCGGACCCGCCTTGGCGATCTCTGTCGCGTCGGGGAATTTCTTCTCGAAGTTCTCGATAAAGCGGGCTGCCAGTTCGCGCGCCTGCTTGTCGTACGCTTCCTTGTCCGCCCAGGTGTTGCGCGGCTGCAGCACATCCGCCGGCACGTTCGGGCAAGATGTCGGCACCTGCACGCCAAAGACGGGATCGGTCACGTAGTCCACGTTTTCCAGTTCGCCGTTCAGCGCGGCAGTTACCATCGCGCGGGTGTAGGCCAGCTTCATGCGCGAACCCACGCCGACCGGTCCGCCGGTCCAGCCGGTGTTGACCAGGTAGACCCGCACGTCGCGCTCGTCAATCTTTTTGCCCAGCATCTCGGCGTAGACGACCGGATGCAGCGGCAGGAATGGAGAACCGAAGCAGGTGGAAAACTCCGTCTGCGGAGTGGTCACGCCGCGCTCAGTGCCGGCCATTTTGCTGGTGTAGCCGGACAGGAAGTGATACATTGCCTGTTCCTTCGTCAGTTTGGAGATCGGCGGCAGCACTCCAAAGGAATCAGCGGTCAGGAAGATGATCACGTTCGGGTGGCCTCCGACGCCCGGGATGACAGCGCCCGGAATCGCTTCAACCGGATAGGCGGCGCGAGTGTTTTCCGTGTAGGCATCGCTGTCGTAATCGGCGACGCGGCTCACCGGGTCGACCACCACGTTTTCCAGCACGGTGCCGAACTGGATCGCCTTCCAGATTTGCGGCTCGCCTTCTTCGGACAGGCGAATGCACTTGGCGTAGCAGCCGCCTTCGATGTTGAAGACGCCGTCGTCCGACCAGCCGTGCTCGTCATCGCCGATCAGGAAGCGGTTCGGGTCAGCGGACAGCGTCGTCTTGCCCGTGCCGGAGAGTCCGAAGAACAGCGCCACATCGCCGTCTTTGCCCACGTTGGCGGAGCAGTGCATGGACAGCACGTTGCGCTCGGGCAGCAGCAGATTCATCACGCTGAAAATGGATTTTTTCATTTCGCCGGCGTACTCGGTCCCGCCGATCAGCACGGTTTTTTGCTCAAAGCTGATGATGATGAACGTCTCCGAGTTGGTTCCGTGCACAGCCGGGTCGGCCTTGAACGTCGGCGCGTAAATGACGGTGAACTCCGGTTTGTGCTCGGCCAGTTCTTCCGCAGTCGGGCGAATGAAAAGCTGGCGGGCAAACAGATTGTGCCACGCGTATTCATTTACCACGCGAATCGGCAGACGGTAGGTTTTGTCCGCGCCGGCAAAGCCGTCAAAGACGAACAGCTCTTTCGTCTGCAGATACTCCAGCACGTCCTGGTAGAGAGCCTGAAACTTCTCCGGAGAGATCGGCTGATTAACCGGTCCCCAGTTGACTTTATCATGCACGGAGACTTCGTCCACCACAAATTTGTCTTTGGGCGAGCGGCCGGTAAACTTACCCGTTAACGCGTTGAGCGCTCCCTTGTCGGTCAGAATACCTTCACCGCGTTTTACCGCCATCTCAACGAGTTGGGCGACAGGCAGGTTTGCGTGGACGGTCGCCGTCGCCAGTACGTCAGCAAGTTTGTAAACCGTCTTGGTTTCCATGTGTGAACGATCTCCTTCCCATAAAAATCCGAGTCATGCCTTTTTCATGTCACGTGATTTGTAATTAGTATATCACATTTCGCCAAATAAGCTACAAGATTTTATTTTTTTGGGTGTGAACAAACTGTGAAGACGCTCTGACAACAGCTACGGCCGGGGTTTCCCCATCTTTAGGGTTCCCCGGCACGTCCGCTTCCTCCGCCTCTATATCGATTTTGTCTGTTCCAGATCATGGCTGCGCTGCCTGCACAGCGTCAAACGACAAATGCCCCCGCCGGATGACGGAGGCACCGTTGCCTGTGATTAGGTTGATTGCTCCCCGTGGAGGTGGGCAAATGTCCGAACCACGACACGCGCGAGGATTTCCGCACCGGCAAGCAGAGCGGTGCGATCGAAGCGCATGTGCGGATGGTGCAGCCCAGGCGTCAGATCGCAGCCGAGCGCGAGCATCGTCGCCTTGATGTGCGGCCGCTGCACGGTGTAGAAATGAAAGTCTTCCGCGCCGGGACTGACCGGAGCAGGCCGCAGGTGCTCCGCTCCCAGGACGTCCACGATCGCCTGTTCCATCAGCCGTCTGGCTTCTTCGTCCACTTCCGCCGCCACCATCTGCGAACCGGTCGTCACGCTGATGTCGGCCCCAAACATCGCGGCCGCGCCGTCAATCACCTGCCGGACGCGGGCGGTCAGCTCCTCCATAGCCTGATTGGTCTGCGCCCGCAAGTCCAGCGCGAAGCGGGCCTTGTCGGGAATGATGTTGTAGCTGTCCCCTCCTGCCTGCAGCATGGTCATTTTCACGGTCGCTGGCACCATCGGATTGGTGTGCACCTGCCCCAACCCGTTGAGAATGGCCCCCGCCACCTCGATGGCGTTTACGCCCAGGTGCGGCCGGGCACCGTGCGCCGACACGCCGGTAATCTCTCCGGTCATGAACATCGCTGCGCCGTTGTAGATCGCCGGCCCTGCTTCGCCTGCAGCCATTTCCTGAATGGGCCGCAGGTGGACGCCGTAGAGGAAGTCGATATCATCCACCACCCCTTTTTCCACCAGCTTGAGCGCGCCCTCTCCCTTTTCCTCGGCGGGCTGAAACAGGATTTTCACGGTCCCTTGCGGCTGGTATCCGGAAGCGATCAGCGTCTCCACCGCCTCCAGCACAATCGTCATGTGAGCGTCGTGACCACACGAATGATTGGCCCGCCATACGCCGTCCACTTCCTGCCAAAGCGCGTCGATGTCGGTCCGAAGGCCCACGACCGGCTTACCCTCGCCCCACTCTGCCACCAGTCCGGTACAGTCGTCAAACGTTGTCACGCGCAGCCCCAGGGCGCGCATCCGCTCGGCCAGATAGCGGGTCGTCTCCCATTCGTTCCAACTGGTTTCCGGATGGGTGTGCAGATGGTCAAACGTGCGGTATACCTGGGCTTCCCGCGCGGCCAGCGTCTCTTTCAACGGCAACGCTGTCGTCATGTTCCCCTCTCCTTCTTTCATTTTTTTGCGAATGTTCCGTCATTATCAACCATAGCTGCTCCCTGCTGTCTCGTCTTCCGACCGGAACGTTCTCCCGGCACCATTATAACACAAGACCCACCGGGCTCCGCAGCGTACCGTCACGGCACCCACGACGACACCAGGTCCCTTCCTGGCCAGCCATCCGCGATAGATCGTTCAGCTCGATAAGCGGATCAGTGCCTCCAGTTTCAGCCGATCGCCGATCCGTCCCTTGGTGGACACCTGCTGCCTGGCGTACTGGTAGGCCAGCTCATCGCCCCCGAACAGCATCGCCAGATCACTCGCGCGCCCCCGCACTTCCAGATGGACCGGTTCCTGCCATGCCGTACACGTCACAGCGCCGCCGGAAAACATCAGGCAGTAGCGCGCCGGCACATCTTCCGCGACAATCCCCACGATGCGCTCCCATCCGGCCGTCAAGGGTTTCAAGTGGGGTTTTTGCCCTACCCGCTCCGCCTTCTCCGCCAACAGCCGCTCCAGAGACTTCGCCAACGCCATCTCCCCCTTTGCTTCTTCCCTTACGTTCGCGGAGGTCCGGGTCGAATCCTTTGACGAGCAGTCGGAACCGATGTCGGCTGGTGTCAGCCGCTCCCATTTTTTCTCGACACTTATCCGCAGGGCAGAGGGACGGCAATTGGCCCTCGGAACAGCAAAACGGCACCCAGCGCTGCCTGCAGGTGCCGTTCTCCATATCTCTCACATATCTCCAAGCCATTGTCTGGCTACTCGTCAAACTCGTCCTTGTCCAGACGTACCTCCAGATGGTGGCCGTCCGGCGTTTCAAAATAGAGGTTATAGCTGGTCGGCCGGGCAATGGGGCCGCGGTAGCAGATATTGCACGCCTCCAGCTTGTCAACCAGATAATCCAACTCAGCCCGGCTGGTCACGGAAAAGGCGATATGATCCACCTGTCCGATGCCGCCTTTTCCTTCGTTATCGGTGCAGGGATGGAGACCAATCCGCGTGTAAGTGCCAATTTGAAAGTAGATAGGTGCTCCTTCTGTCATGTGTTCTTCAGGGATGGGAACTTCCAATATGTCTTTGAAAAAACGAGCTACCTTCACGACATCGCGGCAATTTAAGGCGATGTGGTGTACACCTTTCAAATGAAACATTTACACTGCCTCCTACGTCAACTCAATCACACGCTGCGCTTTCCCTTCGCTTGTTGTACTGCTTCAGTCGTTCGCTCAATCGCTTGAGGCGCAGCATCAGCGTTTCCCGCCAGTCGTCGTCGTTCAGCTCTTTGGCCACGCCCAGCAGGTCAAGGGAAATGTCAATCTGCTGTTTCAGCACGTCGGCGAAGCTGGCCGCTTCGTCCGTCATGCTACAATTCTCAAACAACTCGGATGTATTGTCAACACTCACAAAGTCGGCAAAGTCGACTTCCGGTGCGTTATCACCTTGCGCATATTCTACCAGGATCTCGTACTCTCCCTCAATGGCCGGATGGACTTCGATCCGGTCGCAAACCGGACAAAACAGGATGGGCACGTTGTGCACAACCGTCTTGTAATGGCGCACGGTTCCGATCGAACCGACCATTCCGGCTCCGCAGCAAAAGCTCATTCCTCTCCCTCCTTTTCGCCAAACGCTTGCACGTTTGCACGAATGTACCTCTGTATAGGCATTGTAGCCTACAAACGGACGTCAACTCCAGACGCAAATGATACCAGTCCCTGTTCGGAAGCGTACATTCGTATTCCCATTGTATCTGAAAACAACAGCAGCGACCACTTTTTTTCTGACTAATCAAAACATTACAGGCGCGATTTTCCGCTCCCGCCTGGACGCCGCCGGCCGCAGCCGCTGGCGTTTTCTCCCCTCGTCCGGGCAGCAGTTGCGCTTGGCCCCGGGGCCCGGGACCCGAAACCCGCCGCTTGTCCCGCCCCGGAGCACGGCCCGCCCCGTGAGAAAAAGGCCGGAGCATGCTGCTTCCGGCCTTTTCGTGCACATTCCTATTCTTTTACCATTGCTTCGTATTTGTCCGCATCCAGCAGCTTATCCAGTTCGCTCGGATCAGACATTTCCACGACGATCATCCACGCCTGCTCGTACGGCGACGTGTTGACCAGTTCCGGCGCGTTTTCCAACTCGCCGTTTACTTCCACCACTTTTCCGCTGACAGGAGCATACAGCTCGGATACAGTCTTGACCGACTCCACGCTGCCAAACGGTTCATCCTGCTTGATCTCGGCCCCTACTTCCGGCAATTCGACGAACACGATGTCGCCCAGCTCGGATTGGGCAAAAGCCGTAATACCGATATACGCCTTGTTTCCTTCTACGCGCACCCATTCGTGCTCTTCACTGTAACGAAGGTGTTTCGGGAATTCCATCGCTTACGTATCCTCCTATCAGGTACATTCGGTTACCCCTTACTTATTGGACAAACGTTCTAGGATTCCTCTTCAATCCCCAAAATTCGATGAAGGCGTTTTTTTACCAAATTGAGCCCCTTCTCGCCCGCCTGGAAGTGACGGAGCTGCAGGTTTTCGTCAAACAGGTAGAAAGCCGGGACGTATTCGTTTTGGAACGCGTCGGTGGTCTTCATCTGGTTGTCGATGGCAATCGGGTGCGTCAGCTTGTACTCGGCAATGGTTTCCTTGATGGCCTCCACGTTGGTGTCCGCTTCGGAGCGCGGCATGTGGATGCCTACCACCTGCAGGCCGTTGGCGGCGTATTTTTCGCGCCACTCGTTCACCTGCGGCAGCGACTCCTTGCACATGTAGCAGCTAATCGACCAGAAGTGAACCAGGACCGGTTTGCCGGCCAGTTCGGACTTGCTCGCCTGTCCGTTGACCCATTCGGTCACACCGGGGAAATCAGGCAGTTCTTCGCGCAAACGCATGGAAAGCACATCTCCTTTCGGTTCCCTACAGAAAAGCTTATGCCAAAAACGGCCCTTCTATTGAAACAGGAGTCGCTTGCTCATCGCTCCTGCAAAAAAAGGGTCTAACAGCAGGTTGTTAGACCCTTTTTCATCTGATGCCGCGATGCTTAGTTCGCCGTCAGGTGAGCTTCACCCGGACGCCAGTTGGCCGGGCACAGACCGCCGGATTGCAGTGCTTGCAGCACGCGCAGCGTTTCGTCTACGGAGCGGCCGATGTTCAGATCGGTTACGACTTGGTAGCGCAGAACGCCTTCCGGGTCGATGATGAACAGACCGCGGAATGCTACGCCAGCTTCTTCATCCAGCACGCCGTAAGCACGAGCGGTGGTTTTGTTGAAGTCGGAAGCGAGCGGGTAGTTCAGGCCGCCCAGACCGTTTTTGTCGCGCGGGGTGTTGATCCATGCACGGTGGGAGTGCTTGGAGTCAACGGATACGCCGAGCACTTCCGCATCCAGATCTTTGAAGTCTTCGATAGCATCGCTCAGCGCGATAATTTCCGTCGGGCACACGAACGTGAAGTCGAGCGGATAGAAGAACAGTACCAGCCATTTGCCACGGTAGTCGGAGAGGGAAACCTTACCGAAATCCTTGCCGTTGCCAAGAGCGGTTTCCAGCGTAAAGTCAGGGGCCGGAAGACCAACAAGACGTTGTGCCATATGTAACAACCTCCTTAGGATTTGTTTTATTGCCTACAGTTCTCATCATATCAACGTAGCTCTTTATAGTCAATATAATGTAGGAATCATTTCAACCTGTAATTCCATCTCAATGGCACAACAAATAGCATTCCCACTCGCAGGAACGTTTATGCGCCGGTCGGTTTTCGAGACAATATGCCGGATGCCGCGATTCTGTCGGCCGCTTCCCGCAGCACGTCCGGCGGCTGCACCAGAGCAATGCGCACGTAGCCTTCTCCTTCCGCGCCGAATGCGCTGCCGGGGACGACCACCACGCCCGCTTCTTCCAACAGGGCAAAGGCAAACGCCCGCGAACTCCATCCGGCCGGCACCGGCGCCCAGACAAACATGGTCGCCTTGGGCGGCTCGATCGCCCAGCCCGCTTCCCGCAGCGCAGCGAGCAACACGTCACGCCGTTCCTGGTAGAGGGGGCCCACCGCGTTTGACGAACCCGACTCCCTGTCCAGCCGCAGCGCCGCCACCGCCATCTGCTGCACGGGGAGAAAGACGCCGTAATCCACGTTGGATTTGACCGCGGCCAGCGGCTTGATGATCTCTTCATTGCCCACCACGTAGGCGATCCGGCAGCCGGCCATGTTGAAGCTTTTGGAAAACGAGTTGAACTCGATGCCCACGTCTTTGGCTCCGGGCGCCTGCAGAAAACTGGGCGGCCGATAACCGTCAAACGCCATTTCCGAGTAGGCCAGGTCGTGCACCACGATGATGTCGTGCCGTTTGGCAAAGGACACCACCTGTTCAAAAAAGGAGAGCGGCGCCACGGCAGACACCGGGTTGTTCGGATAGTTGAGAATCATGAAGCGGGCGCGCCGGGCCACCTCTTCCGGAATTTTCGCCAGATCGGGCAGGAAGCCGTTTTCCGCCCGCAGCGGCATCGGGTACAGGTCGGCCCCCGCCAAACGGACGCTGCCGGCGTAGATGGGATACCCCGGGTCCGGCACCAGCACCACGTCCCCGGGGTCGGCCCAGGCCAGGGCAAAGTGGGCCAGACCGTCCTGGGAGCCCATCAACGAGTGTACCTCCCTGTCGGGATCGAGCGCGACGCCGAACCGGTACCGGTACCAGCAGGCCACTTCGGCGCGAAATTCGTCCGTCCCGTCGGTCATCGGATAGCCGAACGCTCCCGGCTGCCGCACGGCTTCGACCAGCGCGTCCACCAGTTCAGGCGCGGGCGGCTGGTCCGGACTGCCGATGCTCAGGTCGATGACGGGACGACGCTGCGCCGCGCTCCGCTTGCACCTCGCGAGTTCGGAAAATATCGCCGACGACAGGTGCTCCAAACGCCGCGACGGGGTCCGCATCGTCAGCGCGCCCCCCAGGCTTTTTCGAACTCATCTTCCTTAAAGCCAACTGTCACCGTATTGCCGTCCGTCACCAGCGGGCGCTTGATCAGTTTGCCGTTGGACGAAAGCAGCTCCAGCATCTCTTCCTCGCTCATCGCGGGCAGCTTGTCCTTCAGTCCCAACTCGCGGTAGTGCTGGCCGCTGGTGTTGAAAAACTTGCGCAGGTCAAGCCCGCTCGCCTGCCACATCCGGCGCAGCTCCTCCTTGGACGGCGGTGCTTCCACTATCGGAATCTCCTCAAAGGCGACACCGTGCTGATTCAGCCACTGCTTCGCTTTGCGGCAGGTGCCGCATCTGTCGTAGAGGTATGCCTTGATCGTCATACTGATTCACCTCGAACGCGTGATAATTAACAATGGAAAGAATTGTTCCTGCTACTAGCATACCACGATGTCCCTCGCGGCAAAAACGATTCAGACTGGAGCCCGCAAGTAACGTGCAGGAGAGGACAGGTGCCCCCCTCCCGAAGTTACGCGGGCTTTTTTTCATGCGACCAGGGCAGTCCTTAAAAAACGGCAGCCACGCATCGCTGCTGGCTGCCATACCCTGTCATCCGTCTTTTAATTGGTTGTCCGTACCGGTTCACCAGGCTCGCCGCCCGGCTCCGCCGTTTCCGTACCCGGATTGACCTGCCACGTCTGCGCCAGCGGCGAAAAGGGCACCCCCAGCGGGTCTGCTTCTGCCGCTTCTGCGAGCGTGCCGGTCAGCGGTTCCGTGTATTGGATCTGCTCTCGGGTCACGTGCGTTCGCCTCCTCCGCTCCGATTTCTTTCAGTGTGGAGCGAAGGGGGCTGGTTTATGCACGTCAGGCGGTGACGGTCACCTGCACCTGGTAACCGGCGTGTTTTTTCGCCTGGAAGACGCCGTTTTCAAAAATCAGGTACTGGGCCTTCACGCCGATCAGCTTGCCGCCGAGACTCTCCTGCTTGTCCAGCGTCAGCGATTTGATCTTGTCCAGCGACTCCAGGATCGGATAGGTGATGTCTATCCATTCGTCTTCCCGGTACTGAAACGGCTTGAACTCCTCAGGGAAGTGGGCGTACACCTCTTCGCGAAGGGCGAGGAGATCCACTTCCTTGACATCCCCTTTCAGCATTTTTCGCCAGTTGGTCTTGTCGGGCAAAAACTGGCTCAGGTGCACCTCCAGCTCTCCCGCCATGCGCCGGGTCGGCACCTCCGCGATCGGGATGGCGCGGATGGCTCCCTGGTCCACCCAGCGCTTGAGCTCGTTGTTTTTTCGCGTCAGCCCCACCTTCACGTCGCTGGATACGGCCAGGTAGACGTAGTGCGGAATCATGCAGTGCGCCTCTCCAAAGCTGGCGTCTCGACAAGTCCCCTGATCATAGTGGCATTCGTGCGGTTTGACGATGCACAAGTCGTTTTCCGGCAGCTTGGTAAAACAGGGGTAACAGTACCCGTTGTTAAACGTCTTGTTGGTCTTGCGTCCGCAGGCGATGCAGTTTTTCTCGCCGAGAAAGGCGATCGTCAGTTCGCGGCCCAGCCATTCATTCAACGGCAGCCGGTCTTCCCCCACCTGCAGATAGTAGTCAACAGGCTGATCCTTGCCGTGGTACTGGTGGACCAGCCCATGCAGAACACCGCGGAGTTCCACCATTACTCTCTCCTCCCCTATGTACGGTCCCTTCATTCTACCACATCCCGCTTTCCCGCAGACCGCTGTTTTCTTTTGGCAGCATGTTTTCCCGGGGCCCGGTGAAGCTAGAAAAAGACCATTCATGCAAAGGAGGCGGTAGTCTTGCGCCGCAGGATGCTGTTTGCCTGTCTGCTCCTCTGCCTCTTCGGATGGACGTCCCGCACCGCCGCGTCTGGTCTGCCTGTCCCCGCCTACGAGCCCATCCATCGCATCGACACCCAGAAAAAAGTGGTGGCGCTCACCTTTGACGACGGACCGGATGCCGTCTACACGCCGAAGATCCTGGAAGTGCTGCACCGCAACAACGTGTTAGCCACCTTTTTCGTGCTCGGTTCCAAAGCGGAGCAATATCCCAAGATCATGCAGTGGATCCAGAAAGCCGGGCACGAGATCGGCAATCACGGGTACCATCATTACGACCTGAACAAGCTGACCGAACAGGAGATTTACGACGAGATCAAGCGCGCCGAGCAGTCGATCCTGCGCACGACCGGCGTGCTGGCCCAGTACTACCGGCCGCCCGGCGGCGTCATGACCCACGACGTGTTGAACGCCGTCCAGTCATGCGGGTACGACATCATCCACTGGTCGGTCGATCCGCGCGACTGGTCGTTGGCCCGCACCGCCTCGGTGATTGCCAAAAGCGTTAAAAGCAGCGTCTCGGCCGGAGACATCATTTTGTTTCACGACGGCGGGCTGAACCAGCGGCAGACCGTAGCGGCACTGCAAGAGCTGATTACCGATCTCCGCTCCCAGGGCTACCGGTTTGTCACTGTGAGCCAGCTTCTTGATGCGGCACAATAGGTGCTTGTTTTGCGCCAACCAAACCGCAGGAGGTATATTTTTCCACATTTTTCATTTGGTTTCAATGAAATACGCAATCATTGGAAACCGATTCGAAAGTAAGCCGCCAAGCATTGCGCACAAAAAAGGCTGGCTCAAAAGGGGCTGTCCCCGATAAAAATGAAAAACCCAGGAATGTTGATTTTCCAGCATTCCTGGGTTTTGTCTTTGTTAGTTATCGGGTTGAAAATCATGTTTGCACGCTTACGCCGACGTCCTGCCCAAAAAGGCGCGCAGCCGGTCGTTTCGCGGACTGGAAAAAATCTGTTCGGGCGTTCCTTCTTCGACAATGACGCCTTGATCCATGAAAATCACCCGGTCGCTCACCTCGCGGGCAAAGCCCATCTCGTGGGTGACGACGATCATGGTCATGCCTTCCCTGGCCAGGTCTTTCATCACACCCAGCACTTCGCCGACCAGCTCCGGATCAAGTGCGGAGGTGGGCTCGTCAAACAGCATCACTTTGGGGTTCATGGCCAGTGCACGGGCAATCGCCACCCGCTGCATCTGTCCGCCTGAGAGGCGGTCCGGGTAGACGTCCGCCTTGTCTTCCAGCCCCACCTTTTTCAACAGGGCCAGTCCATGCTGCCGCGCTTCCTCCAGCGGCATCTTCTTCACCTTGATGGGAGCGAGGATGACGTTTTCCAGCACGGTCTTGTGCGGGAACAGATTGAACCGCTGGAACACCATGCCGACTTCTTCCCGCACCTTGTTGATGTCCACCTTGGGATCGCTCAGGTCGCGACCGGCGATGACGATCCGTCCGCCCGACATCTCCTCCAACTGGTTGAGACAGCGCAAAAACGTGCTTTTCCCCGAGCCGGACGGCCCGATCACGCACACTACTTCCCGTTCCGCCACCTGGGTGGTGATGCCTTTCAGCACTTCCAGCTTTCCGTAATTTTTTCGCAGGTCTGTCACTTGGATGATCACGACTTGTACCCCCTGGTTCCGTCTGTCTGTATTCCTGTCTCCCTATTGTAGCCTAATGTTTCGAAAATTTCAGCAGTTTAACATATTTTATCAGCGGGTACTCCACCTTCGTGCATCAGATGACAGGATTAGTGCAGTTGGCTATAATCATGAATTTTATTTTGCTGTTCATGTAAAAACGTCTCTTTGTATACCATATTAGACGGGCTTGAGTTTTTCATTGCTGTATCCAAATCCTTCACGTTCGCTTTTCTTTTTGTTACGCGGTCATACACTACCCCAAAAACCAAAAGACCCCCAACAATGATGGACAGGAAGATCCACGTCGACATGATAATTCCCTCCTTATACTTGGGTTCGCGAAGGCAAAGGGAGCCAACTGCAGCGGGATGCGTCAGCGGCAGATGAAAAAAAGCGAAGAGATATGGAACGCCAAAAATATCTAAACATATTTTTAGGGAAGATAATATTATCCCCCCTTAAAGTCATTTTTCTTTATGTTGTTTCCACTTATACCATACGAGGTTCATTAGAAAAACGACAACCAACTGGATTAAAAAAACTAGTTCATCATTTTTACCATCATAGAAAAACCTAAAAAACAATAGGCTTGAAAGTGCAAAGGTAGCAAGAAAGATTAAAGCAATCCTGATAATAGTAAAAATATCCCTGACCAAGTTTTTCATGAATCCAGTTCACACCTTGTGTTACCGTTTTTTTATGTCAGCGAGTGCCTGCCATTCAATCGTTCTTTTTTTTAAAGTCTAGCTCTTTAACAAACTTCATGAATTTTATGCCCTTCCTTCCTGAGCCTTTCGACGTATTCATTGATATCTCCTTCCCCTCCAGGACAGCCCCCCAAACGTAAACATCCCGCACCACGTGGATTGTGGATACGGGATGCCGGGGCACGCCATGCATCTCGCCGGCCGGACTGGCCGTGAACGCGGGTATGTGTGCCGTCGCCCTATCGGACTGTCGCCTGCGGAGCGGCGGGAGCGGGCGCCGGATTGCTGTCATCTGTAAAGAAGGGAGCGACGACCAGACTCAGCAGAAAAAACAGAATCCAGATAATCCCGCGTTTAAATACGGATGGCGTAAGCATCGGGTCGACCCCTTTCGACAAAAAATGGGACTATCCTTACGTTTCCCCTGCTGTTCTCAGTTTATGCCGGGAGCGCCGCTTATTCTTTGGGTCTGCGCCCAATTTGAAGGACGTTCAGCAAAAACAGCCCGTTAGTCGTACTGCATGACAGACGATATTGTGACGGCAGAGGGATGTTGCGCCTAGCTTTCCTGGGTATGAAGGCACATCTTTTCTGACTGGGTCCGCTTCAGCAGGCAGGCGACGGCGAAAGCGAGAAGCTGCCCGCCCATCAGCCAGAAGATGGTCCACGGCTCCCACACTTGCATCATGAGACCGTTCAGATTGGGTGCAAGAATGCTGGCCACGCCGAAGTTCACGCCGGCAATGATGCCCGCCGTCGGCACCATGGACGCCGGCAGGATGTCAGCCGCAAAGGCCAGGCCCAGCGAGTAAAACGACCCGACCGCCGCACCCGCCAGGGCCAACAGCAGCATCATCGCCCAGACGCTGTCGCCGCTCAACGGGAACAGCAAAAACGCAGCTGCCCCCACCAATGCGCAGACACCCATCACCAGTCTGCGCCCAATCCGGTCGCTCAACGCCCCCAGCGGCATTTGCAGGATGATGCTGCCCACGACAAACGACGGCAGGATCAGCGACACCCACTCCACTGAGATGCCTGTTCGCAGCGCGTAGACGGGAAAGCTGCCGTTGAGCGACGTCTCCATGAATCCGTACAAAAACGACGGAATCAGCGCCAGCCACCCCAGCCGGAAGACGGCAGCGTAGCGGTTTTCCCGCCTTCCATCCGCAGCCGGCGGTACCGGATCGGGATACGCATTGCGGATACGGGCCAGCAGGCAAAACGCCAGCACGTACAGGACAGTGACCGCCGCAAACGGTGCCCAGATCCCGAACGGCAGCAGGTTGATTCCCAGCGGTCCGATGCTAAAACCGATCCCGTATGCCAATCCGTACAGCGACAAATCCCGTCCTCGCCGCTCTGGCGGCGCAATTTTCGTCACCCACATCTGACTGGCGTAGTGCAGCGAAGTATCGCCCACGCCCATCAGCAGGCGCAGGGCAAACCAGACAGCCAGATGGGTAAAGAACGGGAGCAGCACGGTGGAGGCGGTGACCAGCACCAATCCCCACAAAATGGTGGAACGGTAGCCGATCCGTCTGAGCGGGATCTCCAACCACGGTGAAGCCACTACCATCCCGATGTACAAGGCGGCCGCGTTCAGGCCGTTGGCCAAAGACGACACCCCCTGCTGTTCCAGCAGCACGGCCAAAAGCGGGATGGTCAGACCCTGGCTGACGCCGCCGATCACCACCACCAGGATCAGTACCCAAAAGGTATAACGCGATGACGACATAATTTCCGGTAACTCCTCTCAAACTCTTCCTTATTCATATGTGCAGCCTTCCCGCCACGTCAGCGGCACTCCCTGGCTGCGCCGCAGAGAGAAAACCTGCTGCAACAGGTACCTGTTTGGATGCAGCCCCTCCTGCGCTGGCTGGACAGCCGACTCTGTATCACGGTCAAAGCTGGCAGTGTCCCGCATCAGGCAGGCACGCCGCTTGACCTATTGCTTGTTCGCAACAAAGAAAGGGATGCGCTGCACGCAATCCCTTTTTCGCTAGTCATGTTACGATCGTAAGTTATCCAAATTTTCTTGTCAATCCAACATATTCTCTCAAATCCCGCTCCTGCTCATCCCCGCGGATCTCCGGCCTCGCCACTCGGCAGCGAGCATGCTGTAGACGGCGTGGTCGACGAAATGGTCGTACAAGAATTCGTTGCTGCGCAGCACGCCTTCCAGCTGAAAGCCAAGCCGCTCCGGTATGGCCCGGCTTTTTACATTGCCCGTCGCCGCCTGGATGGCGACGCGCTCCAGATTCCACTCGCCAAACACGAGATGGTCCAGGTAAGCGGCCACTGCCTGAGTCATCAGCCCTTTTCCCTGAAACTGCTCCCCCAGCCAATACCCAATGGACGTCTTCCGATTGTTCCAGTCGATGCTGTGGACGCCCAGCGTCCCGGCCAACCTGCCCTTGTACCAGATGCCGTAATGGGTGCCCTGGCGGCGCTTGTGCTGGTCAATCGTTAAGGCGATGAACTGGGCTGTGTCCTTTACCTCGCGCACGATGTCAAGCCACGGCAGCCACTGGCGCAAATAGGCCCGGTTGACATCCGTCAGCCAGAACAACTCCTCCGCGTCGGCCGGTTCCAGCTGCTTCAGGCAGGCCTCCATCGTCATGGGAATCACTCTCATGTCTCTCCTCCTCCAGGAAACGCAAACAGCGCCCGGGGGCGCTTTATCGGTGGGAAAAAGGACCTCCGGACGAGACGCCCTTCCCTGGGCCGTCCGGGGCTGTTTGCGTCAGCGTTTGCAGTTGCGGATTTCGTCCGGTTTGTAGATGCCGTTTTCGGTGACAATGGCCGTGATGTAGCGGGCCGGAGTGACGTCAAACGCAGGATTGTACACCTTGATGCCGTCCGGCGCCACCTGTTTGCCCAGTCCATGTGTAATCTCCTCCGCCGGCCGCTCCTCGATCGGAATGTCTGCGCCCGTCGGCGTGTCGAGATCGATAGAAGACAGCGGGGCCGCCACGTAAAACGGTATGCCGTGCGCGTGTGCCAGAACGGCAACACCGTAGGTCCCGATCTTGTTGGCGACGTCACCGTTGGCAGCCACGCGGTCCGTGCCGACGATGACTGCCTGCACCTTGCCCTGGGCCATCACCATCGCCGCCATGTTGTCACAAATCAGCGTGACGTCGATGCCCGCCTGCTGCAGCTCGTAGGCGGTGAGGCGCGCCCCCTGCAGCACAGGCCGAGTCTCGTCAGCGTACACTTTCAGGTTCCAGCCGCGCTCCTTGGCGAGGTAGAGCGGGGCCGTCGCCGTGCCGTAGGCTGCTGTCGCGAGCGCCCCCGGATTGCAGTGCGTCAGGATGCCCATGCCGTCTTTCAGCAGGGTGAGCAGATGCTCTCCGATCCGGCGGCACACTTCCGCGTCTTCCCGCTGGATGGACAGGGCTTCATTCAGGACTGCTGCCTTCAGCTCTGCCACCGGTTTGCCGGACTCGCGCTGCACGCGTGCTTTGATCCTGTCCAGGGCCCAGAACAGGTTGACTGCCGTCGGGCGAGAGGTGCCGAGGTAGTCAGCCTGTTCGCTCAGGTGTTGCCAAAACGTATCGAAATCGTTGGCGTCGCTGTTGCGGATGCCGAGGTACAAACCGTAGGCGGCCGCCATGCCGATGGCCGGTGCCCCGCGTACCTGCAGATGGCGGATGGCCGCCCACACTTCTTGTGCAGTCGTCAGTGTCAGGTATGTCGTTTCAACGGGCAGCCGGGTCTGGTCCAGCAGGACGAGCGCGTCATCCTGCCACTTGACCGGCGCAAATGGCGTGCTGGTCGTTGTCATACTACAGCCTCCTGGTAGTATCGTGCGGTAACCGTCCGAACGATATCTGTGATGTCTGTCGATACTTCCACCTTGTTCCGCTCCAGAATCAGCGCCTGGCCAATCGCCAGCGCCAGCCGTTCTGCTTCCGCGCGGGTCTGGTCATCGGCGATGCTGTTCAGGTCGGCGACGCCCGCCAGTCCGATGACGCGGCGCAGGATTTTACAGCCGGCAAAGCCTGCTGCGTCGCGGATCAGCCGCTGCACGTAGCCCTGCCAGAAGCCTTCGGTGTGGGCGCTCCGCTCTTTCGCCTGTTTGTGCCAGAGCTGGACGAACTGGGAGACAAACTCGTTCCAAACGTCTTCCACCGTTGCCAACAGATATTCTCGATAATCCCCCCGCTTTCCTGCGTCCGGCTGCAGACCGTGCTGGCCCGCGTAGTTCAGCAGCAGGTTGGCGATCACCGCGCCAATGTCGAAGCCGATCGGGCCGTAGTAGGCAAATTCAGGGTCGATTACCTTGACCGACGTCGGCGATACAAAGATGCTGCCGGTATGCAGGTCGCCGTGTATCAGCGCCTCCGCCCGGGTGAGAAAATCGTACTTGAGCTGCGCAATTTCCAGCTTCAGCTGCTTGTTGTTCCAGATCGCCTCCACCTCCCGCTTGATCAGCGGGTTGAAATTGTTGGTCGGCGCGTCTTCGTAAGGATCGGTAAAGACGAGGTCTTCCGTGATTTTGCACAATTCCGGATTTATGAATCTTCCGACAAGCGCTTTTTTGTCGTAGGGATGCGCCCCCAAGTCGGACGTGTAAAACAGCGTATGGGCGAGAAAGCGGCCGATCTGTTTGGCGAACAGCGGGTAGCGGTTGCCCTCGATCAAGCCTTTTCGCATAATCACGTGGTCGCTGACGTCTTCCATCACGGTCAGGGCCAGCTCCTCGTCGTAGTGATACACCTTCGGCACGAGATCCGGCACGTATTTGTGCTGGATGCGCAACGCCTCGCTTTCGATTCGGGCGCGGTCCAGCGTGAGCGGCCAGGATTCACCCACTACGCGGGCGTAGGGCAGTGCCTGCTTGACGACGACGCTTTTGCCCGTCGCTTCCTCCCTGATGTGGAATACCAGGTTGAGATTGCCGTCACCAATCTCCCGGCTGGTCAGTTCCGCTTCCGGCGCAAACAGGTCCGGCAGTTGTTTTACGTACTGCACTGCTTCTTGTTCGCTCAATGCGCGATACGCCATGGTCCAATCCCCTCTCCTTTGACAGATTCTCTTGTCTTCACATTCACTTGTCTTTGCACTTTCGCTTTGTCTATGTTGGCGGCCGCCGGGCGGCGTGTGTGCTGCTGCCGCCTCCAGCCGGAGCATTCCGCACATACAAAAAACCTCTTTTCCCGAAGAAAAGAGGTCTGTTCATACGCGTCTGCGTGTCGTCTCCCCCTTATCTTCCAGAATACTTTTGTTTCTGCAGGAATTAGCACCGTGCATGCGCTGCACGTCTGTCGCCAGAATCGCTCGAACAGCGTCATGTCGGTTGCCGGGTTTCATCGGGCCAGTCCCTCCACCTTCTCTGGATAAGGTATCCAACGTATGCGGTTTTGACGTTTGTTTGAATCATACAACCCCGTCTTCTCGCTGTCAACACCCTTTTTTGGGCGAATTGTCCAGTCTTCACGGACTGGTTCGCTGGCCCGAAGCACTCGGCCGGTCCCAGTTCCACCAGTCGATCCGGCCCACGAAGGCAGCCGTGATCGACGGCTCCTGCCGCAGCTTTAGCAGTTCCTTGACAGGGCCCGTCACGACCGCCCCGTAGAGGCGCACACCGTTCTGCTGCAGGTAGCGGCAGCGTTCCTCGATGCGCAGCCGGTTTCGGGCGGTCACAAGCCGCTCGCCAATGGCGTTCGTCAGCCGTTCCTGTCCCGCGAGATACTCCATTTCCGCCAGGTACGCCCGGGCGCGCCGCTCACCTTCGCCATGTGCCTGAATCGGTGCTTCGCCGTAATCGAGTTCTCTTTCCGCGTATCCCCACACGTCACCGGCCGACAGCAGCAGACTGCCTTCCGCCGCGTCCGGATGGTTTCGCTCCTGCCCCGTGTCCACGGCGAACCAGGTGGTATCCAAATCGTAGCCGGAAAAAAGGGCGTAGTACTCATCATGGGTCAGCAGCCGGTCAAACGAGACGGCGAGCTGCGCCACCGTTCCCTCCGGCAGCTTTTCCAGCGTGTTCCAGGCAGGATTTCTGCGGATGGCGCTTTCTTCCCGATCGTCCGCTGACAACGGAAAGAGAAAAAAGAGCCGCTCTTTCCGCAAACCGTCGGTCCATGCCGGCTTCGCGGAAATGATCGAGAAGACGTTGCTGATCGAAAAGGTTCCGGCGTTCTGATCGTCTCTCCCCACCTGTTCACGCAGTTCCATGGTTATCTCCCCGTACAAAAATCCGATTTGCGAACCGCTGCTGCCCACCGTGAGCCCCGGCTGGGTAAAGTGCACCATGTCCCGGGCCACCCGGTAGGCGTCCTCGTACAAATACCAGCCGATCCACCCGTTGGTGAACATCAGGACGGCCCCGACGAGAAGCGAGATGGCCACCGTGTAAGCCGCGTTGCCGAGCCTGTGGCGCCATTTGCTGCGGCGGAGGATGGCGCGCTGCGTCTCTTCGGACAGCACGTCCGTTTCTCTCTCCTCCTCTCCGCCGCTGCCCAGCAAAAGCTCCTCCAAGCGTTCCGCATACAGTTCGTCCGCTGCAATCCTCGCACGGAAAGAGGCAGCTTCTTCCTTCGTCATTTCACCGCGCAGATATGCCAGCAGTTCCCGTTCCCGATCCTCATTTGCCTTGTCCGTCGTCAAGTTCATCCCTCCACATTCTGCGTAATTTTTGCCGCCCGCGAAACAATGAGCGCTTTACGTCCCCCGTGTCGATGCCCAGCACCTCGGCGATTTCCGCGTAGCTGAGCTGTTCGTACTGCAGCAGGATCACCTGTTTTTGCTTCTCCGGCAGCCGGTCCAGGCACGTCCGCAGCGATGACCACGCCTCTTGGCTCAGCAGCGTCCGCACCGGGTCCGCCGCCGCCCCGTCCGGCTGTTCCGGAATCTTCTCCACCAATCGCCACGGACGCTTCTTCCGCCTCCGATGCCAGTCCACAAACGTGTGGTAGGCCGCCTTGTACAGCCAGGGGCGCACCTTTTCCCCACGATAGTCATCCAGGTATTGATACGCCCGAAAAAAGGTCTCCTGCGTCAGGTCTTCCGCCTGCACCCGGTCAACGGTCAATCGGCAGAGGTAGCGGTATATGTCGTTGACGTACAAGCGGTACACGTCTTCCAGTCCGACCTTTTCCACGGATTCACACCCTATCACTCCTATCCACGCACATGGCGAGGAAAAGTTCCACCGCGCCGCAGCATTTTTTCAAAATATTGAGGTTTATGGTAAAATAAGGGGTATTATAACACGGTGTCCAAGGGGCGATTTGATGGGGTATGGCATCGACCTGCTGGAGCACATGCGGGCATTGGAGCAGAAACTGATACGGGAAGGACTGGACAGACCGCTGGAGTATATCCATTTCCGGTTTGCAGACAATTCCTTCCGCTACACGATTACGCCGCCCGACCTGCACGTCTTTGCCGAGACCGGCTGCGACGGCATTCATTACGGCTTTTTGACCGATTTCGGCCGCATCACAGATCTGGAAGAGGCCTCGATTGTTTGTGTCAGCCCGACGGACGACCCACCTTTGCGCATTATCGCACGTAATCTGGAAGACTTTTTCCGCCTGGTGGTGACGATCGGATCCGCCGGCGAACTTGGCAGTCTGGTGTCCGTCCGCACACCCCGGCAATGGGAGCGGTATTGGGCCGATCTCGCAGAAAGCAGGCATGAAGAGGCAACAGACCCGCAGTTACGAAACTTCGTTACGTGCCGCCAGACCGTTTTGCATCACATGCAGACAGACCTGGGCCTCGAACCGATTCCCGACGTCATGCGGTATCTGAACGACCTGGAGATCCAGCGCCGATCCGCTGGCTGGATTCCGACCATCGACGGGCTGGGGGTCGTGCCAATTGACGGACCGGACAGAAAGCCTGCTGCTGACTACGTGTTTCCCTTTGCCGACACCAGCAGGGATTACATACCGCTGGACGACATACGCGCCTATCTGGCCGCCGCTCCGCCTGCACACCGATGCGCCTTTGCACGCGATGCCTTTTTCTGGTGGGTGGTGGACGAAACATCTGAACTGTGGCTCCTTCTCCATAACGTACACATCCAGCACTGAATCGGCGCCAGGGCCGGATTTACTACCGGCCGGACAACGCCAGGCCCGGCTCCCTGCAGCGTGACAACAGCCTGCACATTTCCACCGATCAAGGGTTGACTCCCTGCAAGGAACGTCATATCATGGGGGTAACTGCCAAGCAAAACCGCATAGCAGACGATTCACACTCTTATCACGAGCTGGCTGAGGGACTGGCCCTATGATGCCCGGCAACCGGCGCTTTCCCGTCTGGGGGCGTAACGGTGCTAAATCCTGCGGAAATGTTTTCCGAAAGATGAGAGGAGACGCTGACTGAACGACAACCGCCTCCCCTCCTCCATGGGGAGGTTTTTTGTTGGAACACAGCGGCCCTGTCCGGCTCGTCCACAGCACGGCGGCAATCCCGCCCGCAAGCCGGGAGGGCACAGCACAAGGAGGATCATCCCATCCATGAACGAACAACGCATCCTCGTCACCTATCTGACACAAGCGAAAGACCTGCGCAAAAAAGCAGAGGGGATCGCCGTCGGGATGACCGTCGGCACCTGGACTGACCTGCCCGCCGCCAAACAGGCGGAACTGAAACCGTACCTGGGCGAAGCGGTGGACGCTCAACCGCTGGAGACGCTGGAAAACGGGGAAACGCGCGGTCTGATCACCGTCAGCTACCCGGTGCGCAACTTTACCGCCGACATCCCGTCGCTGCTGACCGGCATCTTCGGCAAGCTCTCCATGGACGGCAAGATCAAGCTGATCGACGTGCAGTTCCCGGAAGCGTTTCTCAACGGCTTTCCCGGTCCCCGTTTCGGCATCGATGGCCTGCGCAAACGGCTCGGCGTGCATGACCGCCCGCTGCTGATGAGCATTTTCAAGTCCTGCCTGGGTATGCCGTTTGACGATCTGAAAGCCCAGTTCCGCGCGCAGGCGCTGGGCGGCGTGGACTTGGTCAAGGACGATGAAATCTTTTTCGCCGATGACCGCGCCCCGTTTCTGGAACGGATCAAGGCGTTTAAACAGATTGCCGCGGAAACGGAAGCACAGACCGGCAAACCTGTCCTCTACGCTGCCAATCTGACCGGTCCGGTGCACGAGTTGAACGAGCGGGCCAAGCGGGCCGTGGAGGCTGGCGCGGACTGCCTGCTGTTCAACGTGCTGGCGTTCGGCTTTGACGCCCTGCACCGCCTGAGTGCCGACCCGGACGTCCACGTGCCGATCATGGCCCATCCGGCACTGGCAGGCGCATTCTACCCGTCGCCCGACTACGGCATCGCCACGCCGCTGCTCTTGGGCAAACTGATGCGGATCGCCGGCGCCGACCTGGTGCTCTTCCCGTCGCCATACGGCAGCGTGGCTCTGGACAAGACGGAAGCCCTGCAGCTGGCCGAGCATCTGACCGCTCCCCTGAACGGCTTGCGGCGCGCCTTCCCGGTCCCGTCTGCAGGCATTCATCCCGGCCTGGTGCCCCAACTGTACGAAGATTTTGGACAGGATCAGGTGGTCAATGCGGGCGGCGGCATCCACGGCCATCCCGGCGGGGCGACCGCAGGCGGACGCGCGTTTGTCGCCGCGATTGACGCGGTCGTCGCTGGACGTTCGCTTGCCGACGCGGCAGCCGAGTCGCCGGAGCTGGCGGCAGCCCTGGAGAAATGGGGGGGCGGACGATGAGCAAATCGCTCGTGCTGTTCTGCGACTTTGACGGCACCATTACGGAAAAGGACAACATCGTCGCCATCATGCGCCGCTTTGCTCCCCCGCAGTGGGAGGCGCTGACGGAACAAATCCTCTCCCAGCAGGTGAGCATACGCGAAGGCGTGGGCAGGCTGTTTCAGCTCCTCCCTTCCTCGCTTAAGCAGGAGATTGTCGACTTCATCGTCGAGGATGCGGTGATCCGTCCCGGCTTTGCCGAATTTGTCCGCTTTTGCCGGGACGAAGGCATCGAACTGTTGATCACCAGCGGCGGCATCGACTTTTTCGTGGAGCCGATCCTCGCCCCGTTTGAGCTGAACGTGCCCATCTACTGCAACGGCAGCGATTTCAGCGGCGAGCACATCACCATCACGTGGCCGCACCGCTGCGACGAACACTGTGACAACGACTGCGGCATGTGCAAGACGTCGATCATCCGGAGATACGACCCGGACCGCCACTTCCGCGTGGTCATCGGCGATTCCGTCACCGATCTGGCGGGCGCCAAGATTGCCGATTTCGTCATCGCCCGTTCGCTGCTGGCGCAAAAATGTGCGGAACTGGGCCTTGCGCATCGGACGTTTGCCACCTTCCACGACGTCATCGACATTGTAAAAGATTTACGTACCAAACAGGAGGTCGGCTCACCATGACAGTGACTCTGGAACAACGCGCAGACGCGTTTCGCCGGCTGGACGAAGCGAAGCTGACGTTTGCCCGCCGCGATTGGTTTCCCGGCACCAGCGGCAATCTTTCGATCAAGCTCTCTGATGACCCGCTGCAGTTTGCCGTGACGGCCAGTGGAAAAGACAAGACCAAGCTCTCCCCGGAAGACTACCTGGTGGTCGACGGGGAGTCCCGCCCGGTCGAACCGACGACGCTCAAGCCCTCGGCGGAAACGCTGATCCACGCCGTGGTCTACAAGCGCATTCCGCAGGCGGGCGCCTGCTTCCACGTGCACACCGTGTGGAACAACCTCGTGTCCGAACTCTACTTCGGGCAGCGCGCCTTTTCCATTCAGGGGCAGGAGCTGATCAAGGGACTGGGCATCTGGGAAGAAAACGCGCGCATTACCATTCCGATTGTCGAGAATTTTGCCCACATTCCGACACTGGCGGCCGCGATCGAAAAAGTGATCACACCTGATGTCCCCGGCGTGCTGATCCGCAACCACGGCATCTACGCCTGGGGTGCCAACGACTTCGAGGCGAAGCGCCACCTGGAGTCGTTTGAGTTCCTGTTTGAGTACCACGTGCGCTGGCTGCAGCTTCGCCAGACCGCCGTGTCCCTCACACACCCTCAATAAATTGAAAATCATTAAAGGAGGTATTGCATCATGGCAAAAGTACGGTTTCACGACAACAACGAGTACATTACGGCACCGGAGGAAGTTTCTAAATTCCTGCAATCCCAAGAAATCATCTATGAGCACTGGGGAGTAGACCGCCTGGATGCCAATCTGCGCGACAACTACAACCTGACCGACGAGGAAAAGCAGCAGATTCTCGACGCGTTCCGCCCGGAAATCGAGGACATCAGCAAGCGGCGCGGCTATCTCACGGCCGACATCGTCGTCCTGTCCGATCAGACGCCCAACCTGGATGAACTGCTGGTCAAATTTAAAGCAGAACATCATCACACCGACGACGAGTGCCGCTTCTGCGTGGATGGCCACGGCATCTTTGCGATCAAAGGCAAGGACGGCCGCTACTTTGACGTGGAAATGGAGCCGGGCGACCTGATCTCCGTCCCGTCCTACTCCCGCCACTACTTCACGCTGATGGACGACCGCAAGATCAAGGCGATCCGCCTGTTCGTCACTCCGGCCGGCTGGGAAGCCATCTACTAATCCGAAAACGAAAAACAACGAAGCCGAGGGACATCCCCTCGGCTTCTGTTCATTTCACCCGTTACAGCACGTATCCGTCCGCTTCGATAACGCGGTCGGCGATGGCCCGTTTCAGGTGGACGGTGTTGATCGGCGTCCGGCGGGTCAGCTTTTTCAGGATGGACAGGCGCATGCGCAGTTCGTCGCCCTCTTCCATCGCCGCCAGCGCCTCTTTTGCCCAGCCCTCGATCCGGTCAAACGCTTCGTGTACATACAGGGTGGCGAGATCCAGCTTTTGCCGCTCGTTTTCCACGCCGTTTTTCTCGATTGCCTTTTCCGTCCGCTTCACGACGCTGTCCATCGCGTACAGCTCGATCAGCATGTCGGCGGCCAGCGCCAGGAGTTCCTGCTCCTTGGCAATCGCCTGCTGGTACTTCATCAGCGCGGAACCGGCCACCATCAGGATGATCTTGCGGGTCATCTCGATCAGGTGTTTTTCTGCCGCCAGCGGCGCTTCCTCGATTTCTTCCGGATAGTAGCTCATCAGCTCTTCCTGCAGGCCGGCGGCTGCCTGCATCAGCGGCAGTTCCCCTTTCATCGCCTTTTTCACCAGCATGTCGGGGATCAGCAGGCGGTTGATTTCGTTCGTACCTTCAAAAATCCGGTTGATGCGCGAATCGCGGTACATGCCCTCGATCTCGTATTCCTGGATATAGCCGTATCCGCCGTGGATCTGTACGCCTTCGTCCACGCAGTAATCCAGCACTTCCGAAGCAAATACCTTGTTGATGGAGCATTCGATCGCGTATTCGGCGATGGCCTTGGCCACTTCACGGCCGTCCTCCGCCTTTTCGCCAAGAGCGGAGAGGGCGGCATCGAACAGGCCGACCGTGCGGTACACCAAGGATTCCGCGGCGTAGATTTTTGCCGCCATGGTGCCCAATTTGTTCTTGATGATGGAGAAGTTGGCGATCGGCGTTTTGAACTGTTTGCGCTCCTTGGCGTAGGTGGTCGCCAGATGCAGGGCGTGTTTCGCCGAGCCAACCGCGCCGACAGCCAGTTTGTAGCGACCGACGTTCAAGATGTTGAACGCGATCACATGCCCTCTTCCCGGCTCGCCCAGCAGGTTTTCCACCGGCACGCGGGCGTCTTCGAGAATGAGCGGACGGGTCGAGGAGCACTTGATGCCCATTTTCTTCTCTTCGGCGCCGACCGATACCCCCGGGAAGTCGCGCTCCACGATGAACGCGGAGAAGTGTTCCCCGTCAATTTTCGCATAAACGATGAAGATATCGGCAAAACCGGCGTTTGTGATGAACTGCTTGGTCCCGTTCAACACGTAATGCGTGCCGTCTTCGGACAATTTGGCCGTCGTTTTGGCGCCGAGCGCGTCCGAACCGGAGCCCGGTTCCGTCAGGCAGTACGCGGCAATCCGCTTTCCGGTGGCGAGATCGGGCAAGTAGCGCTGCTTTTGTTCTTCCGTGCCGAAGTACACGATCGGCAGGGAACCAATGCCGACGTGCGCCCCAAACGTAATCGCAAACCCGCGCCCCAGCGCAAATTTTTCGCCGATCAGAGCGGAACTGATCTTATCCAGGCTGACACCGCCGTACTTCTCCGGCACGTCGGCAGCCAGGAGGCCCAGTTCCCCCGCTTTTTTCAGCAGCGATACGGACAGCTCAAAGTTTTGCTGTTCCAGCTCTTCCATATGCGGACGCACTTCATTGTTGATGAAATCCTCTGTCGTCTGCGCGATCAGTTTTTGCTCGTCGGTGATTTCCTCCAGCACAAACACGTCGTCCGGCGAACCGGCATTGATCAGAAAGCTGCCGCCGCGAATCAGATCTTTCGTTTCAGCCATCAAATCCCTCTCCCTTTTTATAAAATGTGGTGTTTCTCCGTGCCTACAGCATTTCGAACACGCCGGCGGCCCCCATGCCGCCGCCAATGCACATCGTCACGACGCCGTACTTGCCGCCGCGCCGCTTCAACTCATTCAACAGGGAAACGGTCAGCTTCGCCCCGGTGCAGCCCAGCGGATGGCCCAGGGCAATCGCACCGCCGTTGACGTTTACTTTTGCCGGGTCGAGGCCCAGTTCGCGGATGACGGCGAGTGACTGGGAGGCAAACGCCTCGTTCAGCTCAAACAGGTCCACATCGGCCAGGCTCAATCCAGCCATTTTCAGCGCTTTTGGAATGGCGACTACCGGACCGATCCCCATCACGTCGGGATCGACGCCGCCCACCGTAAACGAGCGGAATCTGGCGATCGGGCGAACGCCCAGACTGTCCGCCTTTTCCGCCGACATCACCAGTACGGCGGCTGCGCCGTCGCTCGTCTGCGAAGAGTTGCCTGCCGTGACCGTGCCCTGCACGTGGAACACCGGCTTCAGCTTGGCCAGCGCTTCCAGCGAGGTGTCAGCCCGCACGCCCTCGTCCGTGTCAAAGACGCGCTCCGTGACGTGCAGCTTGCCGTCATCGTCCACGCGGTGCTGCTTGACGGTCAGCGGCACAATCTCGTCCCGGAACTTGCCGGCGGCGATGGCGGCTGCAGCCCGCTGATGGCTTTGCAGCGCAAACGCGTCCTGGTCTTCGCGGCTGACGCCGTAGCGCTTTGCCACTTCCTCGGCTGTGTGCCCCATGCTCATGTACGCTTCCGGCATTGTCTCCATCAGCGTCGGATTGAGCGCCACCTTGTGGCCGGCCATCGGCAGCAGGCTCATGCTCTCCACCCCGCCGGCCACGATCACGTCAGCCCCGCCGGCGATAATCTGCTGGGCGGCGTAGGCGATGGTCTGCAGGCCGGACGAGCAAAAGCGGTTGACGGTAATGCCGGGAACGTTGGTCGGCAATCCGGCGCGCAGGCCGATCAGGCGGGCCATGTTCATCCCCTGCTCGGCTTCCGGTACGGCCGTCCCCATGATCACGTCCTCGATCTCGGCCGGATTAAGCTCGGGGACGCGGCGCAACAGGTCGCTCACGACCGCAGCCCCCATGTCGACGGGATGCACGTCCTTCAGGCTGCCTCGCTTCGCTTTTCCCACCGCGGTGCGGGCGCCGGCGACGATCACTGCTTCTCTCATGTCTTTCCCCCTCCCTAGTTACGCAATGGCTTGTTTTTCATCAGCATGTGCTGCATGCGCTGCTGCGTCTTGGGCGTCTTGATCAGCTCGAGGAACGCCTGCCGCTCCAGCTCCAGGATGTAGGATTCCGTCACCTCGGTGCCGGCCGGCACGCTGCCGCCGGACATGACGTAGGCGATCTTGCTGGCGATCAGTTCGTCGTGATCGCTGATGTAGCCGCTCTTTTTCATCGAATAGATGCTTTGCCGCAGGGTGGCATACCCCGACTCGCCGATGACGCGAATCTTGCGCGGCCGCTGCGGTGTATACCCCTCCTTGACCATCGTCAACACGAGCTGCTTGGCGTCGTAGAGGAGGTGATCCTGATTGATGCTGATCCGGTCGCTCGGGCGCAGGTAGCCCAGATTGATCGCTTCCTTCCCGCTGGTAGAGACTTTGGCCATGGCAATCGTCTCGAACGCACGGGCCACGAACGGGAATGGATCAACCGGCACGGTGCCGCCTTCCGGTACTTGTTCCATCGCCCGGAACAGCATCTCCTTGGTGCCGCCGCCGCCGGGCAAGAGGCCTACGCCCACTTCCACCAGCCCCATGTAGGTCTCGGCGGCCGCCTGCACGCGGTCGGCCAGGAAGCAGACTTCCACACCGCCGCCGAGCGTCATGCCGAACGGCGCCGCTACGACCGGACGGTGCATGGTGCGCAGCGCGTTCCCCACCTTGTGAAACTGTCTGACCAACATGTCCAGTTCAAACCAGTTTTCGTCCTGTGCCTCCATCAAGGCCAGAGCCAGGTTCATGCCGACACAGAAGTTTTTGCCCTGATTGCCGATCACCAGTCCGAGGAAGTTGCGCTGCACCTCTTCCACGGCGAAGGCCGCCATCTGCAGCACATCCATGCCCAGCGCGTTGTGCGGAGAGGTAAACTCCAGGCAGGCCACACCGTCGCCCAGGTCCACCAGCGCGGCACCCGCGTTTTTCCTGATCAGCCGGCCCTGTTCCTTGAGTGCCGCCAGGTTGATCTGCTCTTTCTTTTCCTCGACGTCCTTGTAGCGGCCGCCGACGGCAAATACAGCCACACGCCCGTCCTGTTTCTGATAGAACGAGGTCTTGCCGCTCGCCAGCAGTTCCTCCACCAGCGCCGGGATTGTCTCGCCCTCTTCGCGCATGCGGGCCACCGATTTTTCCACACCGATCGCGTCCCAGGTCTCAAATGGTCCCAGTTCCCAGCCGAAGCCCCATTTCATCGCCCGGTCGACAGCCACGATGTCGTCGGCGATTTCGTACGCCTTGGCCGCCGAGTAGAGCAGCACCTTCTTGAAGACGCTCCAGAGAAACTCGCTCCCCTTGTCCTTGCCGTACACAAGCGCTTTCAGCTTTTCCGGCAGCGTCTTCGCCGTCTTGGCCGCCTCCAGCGACGGAAACTTCGCCTTGACGCGCGGACGGTATTCCAGCGTGTTGTAGTCGAGTACGAGAATCTCTTTGCCATTCTCCGTCTTTACCTGCTTGAAGAAGCCCTGACCTGCCTTTTGGCCGAGCCAGCCCTTTTCCACCAACTGCAGCACCAGGGACGGCACTTCGAAGATCGCTTTTTCCGCGTCATCCGCGGTCTTGTTTTTCACGTTGTTGGCCACGTGCACATACGTGTCCAGCCCGACCACGTCCAGCGTGCGGAAGGTGGCGCTTTTCGGACGACCGATCACCGGACCCGTCAGCGCGTCTACCTCGTCGATGCCCAGTCCGAGCCGCATCATCTCCTGGATCGAGACCTGCAGGCCGAACGTCCCGATGCGGTTGGCGATGAAGTTGGGGGTGTCCTTGCAGAGCACCGTTCCTTTGCCCAGCACGAATTCGCCAAAGTGCATCATGTAGTCGACAATCGCCGGATCCGTGTCGTTTCCGGGAATAATCTCAAGAAGTTTCAGATAACGGGGCGGATTAAAAAAGTGCGTGCCCAGGAAATGCTTGCGAAACTCGTCGGAACGTCCCGCGCATATCTCGTTGATGGAAACGCCCGACGTATTGGAGGAGACGATGGTGCCCGGCCTGCGGTGCGCCTCGACCAGTTCAAACACCTTTTTCTTTACGTCGAGGTTTTCCACGACCGCCTCGATGATCCAGTCAGCCTCGCCGAGATAGGACAGGTGGTCTTCCATGTTGCCGACAGTGATCAGGTCCAGGTTCGCCTTGTCGTAGAGCGGAGCCGGCTTTTCTTTCAGCAGCCGGTCCTTGCCGGACTGGGCGATGCGGTTGCGGACGACGGGATCAGCCAGCGTCAGTCCTTTCTTTCTCTCGTCCTCTGTCAACTCTCGCGGCACGATGTCCAGCAGGTAAACGGGGATGCCGACGTTGGCCAGATGAGCGGCGATGCTTGCTCCCATCACGCCGGAACCGAGCACGGCCGCTTTGTAGATGTTGCGTTCCATCCATTACCCTCCTCACTAAAGAAATGGGGTCCTGCGAAAAAGGCAAAACAGTCTGAACTTGCAGAGTTTTTCACGAAGGATTTCTACCTGTTCAAACGTATTCCTTTTTTTCGCCGCACATGTCACCCCTTGAATGAATGCTCATTCATTTTGCTGGTGTAAAAAAACACCCCACCGTATAAGCCCTCGCACCTGTGAGATGTTTGGCGATTCAGACGCGACTGAATGATCGCTCAGTTTTATTGTAAACGAAAAGGAGAGCGGTTGCAATCTTCATTTGCTGCTTATTCGCTCTCTCCCCTTCCCGGAAGTTTTCCCGCCGCAACAGCCAAGGACAGGGCAGGCGGCCACGTACAGGCAGCAAAGACGCAGCCGCCCCTGCCGTTTATGCCGTTACTTATGGATGATGTTGATCGACATCACCTTGCGGCCAAACGGATTTCCGTCATCCGGTTCCAGCAGGTACTCCAGCTCGTATTTGCCCACTTTGCTGTCTACGTAAGCTGCCGTGACCCACAGCTTGTTCTTGTCGGTGTCATCCTTGCGCAGCGTGAGCGTCACGCGATAGTCATGCAGCGGCACGCCGATTTTGTCGATGCTCTCCTGCGCAGACTTGCTCAGATACGCGTCCAGCCATTTCTCATTCTTGGTTTGGTGCGCATAGTTGGCGGCGGTCAGCAGCATGTTCACCGCTGTTTGCTGCCGATTTTGCGATTCCCGGAACTGTTTGGCGGCGTCTTCCGTGTAAAAATCGTACAGGCGCTTCAGTACGGTCGCAAACTCCGCGCGTGTCATGTTTTTGTACGGGTTAAACAGGCGCGTTTCGTTGAACAGATGGAATTCGCGAATCGCTCCCGCATAAGGCGAGGCAGTATCAGGATAATAGCTTGGCTGTTTCCATCCTTGGTACCCGGCGAAAAACGAGGCGATATCCTGCGGCTTTGCATTCATGGTTCTCAACTTGTACGGGGCGAGCAGGTGAAAGAAGATCATGCTGGCTTCTTCCCGCGAAAGCGGATACTGCAGGAACTGGGTCGGCACCCACCAGTCGACCAGTTCTTTCTGCGGTGTTTTCATCAACTGCCCCTGCGAAACCAGATGGAGATAATAGAGAATCTTGTCACCCGGCCGGTATTCGTTGACAAAGCCTGTCTGGACGTCCAGCAGCACCTGCAGGTTGGCCGTCATCGCTTCGATTTCCTTTCGGAGCGGATACCTGTAATCGAGGTAAGCCTTCTGCTCGGGAGCAGCCAACGGTCCGTAGACGGCTTCAAAGACGCGGTTCGCCAGCACCAGCGCCTCGCCGCGGGTAATTGGCTTGTCCGGGTAAAAATGGCGCGTGCCGTTTCCCTTGTATATGCCCCGTTCGGTCAAGAACTGAATCTGCTCGCTGGCCCAGTGCCCCTTGACGTCGTCATACGCGGTTTCGGCGTTTGCGCAGGGCACGATGACGACCTGGAACAACAGGCAAACCATGAGTACCCACAAAAGACTTCTCTTGAACATGATTTCTCCTTTCCTCTCCAAGTGAATTTGCGTCGAATGGTATGATTTGTACAGATGATTTCCGGGAAAAACTGCCTGTTTTACCGCCCAACCGCTGCTAAGTTATGAGAAAAAAATACCAACAGTTCCCACCTTTGTAAAGATAGCTTAAAAAATTTAGGATGGGATGCACAAGCTCTCCGCCTGACCCAATAGTCCGATCATCCTGCAATCAGGAAACATCATCCAGTTTTTAAGCTCTGTGTCGTGCGTCTTTCCGCTCCCTGTGCCGCACCAGGCCAAGCAAAAAACCGAAGGAATGACTCCTCCGGTTCAGCGTGCAGACAAAGTCCGCGGCACATGAGTGATGGGGCCCGCTTGGCTTTCTTTGCCCCATTTCTCCCTGCCATGCACTTTTTCTTACGACTTGATCTTCTCCATCCATTCTGGTCCTTTGGTCACCAGCACCCACCAGAGCACCAGGTCCAGGACGGCAAACAAGCCAAACAGCAACAGGCTGATGCCGTACAGCGACGGCGTCACCTGGAACACCAGGTACAGCGTTGGCGCTGCGATGACCACCACGGCCGCCAACGAGAACAGCGTGTTCCAGTTCTGCTTGACCGCCTTCTGCTCTGAATCCCAGTCCAGTTTGGGCATCCTGAGGTCTATCATGATCCCGAACAGGTTGAGGAATACGATGCCCGGCAGGCTGGCAAGCAACGCGATCACGAGAAATTGCAGCGGCGGATGAAACACCAGCCCGAGGACGGCACACAGCAGCAGCATGCTGATGATGCCCAGTATCGTGCCCGGCACCACTTTGGCCGCGATGATCTGCACGTAAGAAACAGGCAGGTACTTGTTGACGAAAAAGGACTGCCCGTCGCGCGAGAAGGCCGTGGCGGAGACGCTGTTCATGACCGTCATGAAAATGGCGAGCACAAACAAGACCGCCACGCCAATTCCGGCAAAGGCGTCTTTCTGGAGAAACCGCCCCCACTCGCCCACTGTTTCAAACCCGTCCGGGCGGCTGAGCACGGGAATGAACACCAGCAAGGGAAACAAGAAGCAGGACAGGACGCAGTTGAGGAAAAAGGCGGGGGTGCGCAGCAGCACCTTCCATTCCTTGCTGGCGAACGCCAGCACAGGCGACCTTCGTCCGGTCAGCTTGTCAAACTCATCCCCGCTGACACGCCTGCGCCTGGCCGCCGTCTCGGAGATCCCCATGACACCCTTCAGGTACAAGCGGTCTCCCAGCATGACAAAGCCCGCGGCAAACACCGCCGACACCAGCACAAAGGCGAGCAGGTACCATAGGCCGGCGAGAGCTCCCGACTCGACAAGCGCCAACGCCCCCAGCCTGGTGTTCGGGAACAGTCGGGTGACCAGCGAAAGCAGGGCGTTGTTGTCCGAGATCAGCATTTGTGCCAACTGCTCGAAGCTGTGTTCCCCTGCGTTGTTCCGATTGATGGCAACTTGAACGCCAATCACGGCCGCGATCCCGATCACGCCGCTGATCAGGCGGAGCCGGTCCCTGCTTTTCCCCACGCTGGTCACCCGCATGAACAGCATGGCCACCAGCGAGGCGATGACCAGCGGGATGACCGGCAGCGTCAAAAAGACGACGGCCGCGTACAGGTAGTAGAGCGGTCCGGCGCCACTTTTCACCCCGTACGTAATCAGCAGCGGCAGCAGCAAAAACGCGGTCGGCACGTACTCGTACACCAGCGTGACGAGGAACTTTGCCCCGAGAATGTCGGACGGCTTGAGCGGCAGGGGCAGCAGGTGCTCCACGTCCTGCGAGTAGTAGTACACAGTCAGAACGTAAAAAAGGGCGAAAATCAGGATGCCCATACTGGCAATTGCCATCCCCATCCCCAAGAGCGCGCTCTGCTGCCCGCTCGCCGCCAGTCCGTCGTACAGGCCCATGACCCCCATCACGTATCCGGATATCATCGGAAAAAAGGCGACAGCCAACAGCAGGATAATCAGCGCATTTTTCCACCAATTCCCCCGCTTCCCGCTCAAAAGGCCGTTGCCGTTTTTCATCAGCACCTTGGTCAACTTCCAGGTCCTATTCATGCTTCGTCAGCTCCAGGAACAGCCGTTCCAGCGATTCGCTGGAGCGGAAGTGCTCTTGCATCTCCTTGAACGTGCCGCAGAACAGAATCTCGCCCTTGTTGATGATGGCGACGCGGTCACACAGCTTCTCCGCCACTTCCAGCACGTGCGTGGAGAAAAACACGGTCCGGCCGCTGTCAGCGTGTTCCCGCATCATTTCCTTCAGGGTGAACGCTGATTTTGGGTCCAGCCCGGTCAGCGGTTCGTCGAGAATCCAGACTTCCGGATGGTGGACGAGGGCCCCCATGATTACGATTTTTTGCCTCATGCCGTGCGAATAACTCTGAATCGGATCAGAGAGGGCGTCGGTCATGTCAAACCGTTCGGCCAGCCGGGCGATCCGCTCCTTGCGCACGTCCTGCGGCACTCCGTACATGTCGGCCATAAAGGTGACGTATTCCAGCCCTTTCAGGCGCAAAAACAAGTCGGGACTGTCCGGCACATAACCGAACTGCCGCTTGGCCTCCAGCGGTTCGGTCCCGATATCTCGGCCGTTCACCCGGATGGTTCCCTGGTCCGGCCGGACGATGCCGGTAATCATCTTGATCGTCGTTGTCTTGCCCGCCCCGTTTGGCCCGAGAAAACCGAAAATTTCCCCGCGGGGAACGGTCAGGGTGAGGCGGTCAACCGCCTTGACAGTACCGCCGTAGCTCTTGCTCACGTCCACGAGTTCGATCATGGTCGTCCTCCTTTTGCCGGGAAGTGCGTCGTACTTACACGTAATACGAACCAGCCGATAATGAGTTTCGTATCTCCCCTGCCGCCTGCGGTTCTCCTGCGCCTGAGAAAAGAGCCGGCAAGAATGCCGGCTTGCGTGTTACTGCGGGATAAAACTGCCGTCGCGAAGCATGGTCAGCTCGCCCATGAAGAACGCCACGTCTTCCGATTCAGGCAGCTGGCCGTTTGCCTCCAGCGTCTCCAGACGGCGCAGCAGAAAGTTGGCAAAGTCGCTGATTTGCAGCGGATGCGCCTCCATGTCCGCATCGTCCAGCACCTCATATCGGGTCATGGCCTCCAGGTGGATCATGATGCGGAATCCGCCCAGTTCCCCCAGGTATTCCCGATTGTTCAGCGGGGATTTTTCCAGCTTTTGCAGCATGCTGACAATGTCATTGGCATACATGCTGGGAAACGCGACCATGTAGATGTCGCGAAGTTGCGATTCTTCCGTCTTAATCAGCAATACATCGATGCCGTCCATCTTTTTTTCCTTTTTCCCAAAACCGAACATGCCTATTCCACCTCAACTGTTTTTCAACCTCATTCCATGATAGCCATAATTTCTCCACGGAAACAACCCCTATCTCGCAACCAGCTCACATCGTTTTGCCGCACCGTGTTTGCGCGCTGTTTTTCGCGGGAAACATAAGCGCAATCACGAGTCAGACGGTGTCGGGAGCGGCAGCCGTAATCCGGACATGCGAAAAAAATATGTGCGCAAACCCCCTTGACATTTGCACAGGCCCACGCGAATAATTATGAATTAACAAACGCGATTGAACAAAAGTGTATAGCCTATGGCGATGACGGGGATCAGTAAAACCGCCCTTCAGGTACAGAGAGCGAGATTCAGCGGCTGAGAGATTTCGCCCATGAACCGGTTTGAACCCACCCCTGAGCGGCCAGGGATGACCTGGACAGGTTTCTTTCACCTGTTATCAAAGAAAGAGAGCCGAACGGTTTGGCGGCTGAACACGAGGACAACGCCTCGTGCTTTACGCCTGCATACCGTTAAATAAGGTGGTACCGCGGAAGAGAGATACCCTTTCGTCCTTATGTGTGGGATGAAAGGGTTTTTTGCTTTTTTGTTGCTGGAATGAGGAGGGTTACACGATGAAGAAGGGAAAAATGCGGCTGGTGGTAAAAGTGGGCAGCAGTTCGCTGGCGGCGCCAGGCGGCGGGTGCGATCCGGCGAAAATGTCCCTGCTTGTATCGGCCGTCAGCCGTCTTAGAGACGCCGGCCATCAGGTCGTGCTCGTCTCCTCGGGAGCGGTGGCGAGCGGCTTTCGGAAGCTGGGGTACCAACAGCGTCCCCGCACGCTGGCGGCCAAACAGGCAGCTGCGGCCATCGGGCAAAGCCTCCTGATGCAAACCTACACCGAACTGTTCGCCGCATACGGCTGCACCGTGGCGCAAATCCTCTTGACCCGGGGCGACTTTTCCGACCGCGAACGCTATCAGCACGCCTTTCAGACGCTGTCTCTGCTGCTGGAGAAAAACGTCCTGCCGATCATCAACGAAAATGACACCGTCTCCGTGGCGGAGCTGACCTTTGGCGACAACGACATGCTGGGCGCGCTGGTCGCCGGTCTGGTACACGCCGACCTGTACCTGATCCTGACGGATACCGACGGGCTGTACGACAAGGACCCGCGCACCCACGCGGACGCGGTCCGCATTCCCTATCTGTCCGCCGTCACCGACGAAGTGGAGGCGCTGGCTGGCGGAGCCTCCCGATTGGGCACAGGCGGGATGCGCTCCAAGCTGATTGCCGCCAAGACTGCCCGGCAGTTGGGCGTTCCCAGCTTTATCGGCCGCCTGGCGCAGCCGTCCGACCTGCTTGACGTGCTGGATGGCAGCGGCAGCGGCACCTACGTCGGCTTCCGTCCCGAATCGCCCGCCGGCCACGCGCTGCCGACCCGCAAGCAGTGGATCGCGCTTCACTCCCCCGTCCGCGGGCGGATCAGCGTGGACCACGGCGCCGCCGAAGCTGTGCTGCTACACCAGCGCAGCCTGCTTTTGGCCGGCGTGCGGGACGTGGATGGCGCGTTTGCCTCCGGCGAGGTGATCGAGGTGTACTGCGACGGCCAAATGATCGGTCGCGGCGTCAGCCGCTGGAGCGCCGCCGAGCTGCGGGCAAAGCTCTCTGCCGCCAGTCCGCCGAAAGGCATCGTCATCCACCGCGACCAATGGACGGAAGCAGCGTGCTTTGCGGCAATCGGCGGCAGCGAGAGAACGTGAAGCAGGCGGGGGATTCCCTCGCGTTAAAGGAGATGAGGAATGTGGAGAAGAGCCAAACTGAGAAAAAACCACACATGGAGCAAAACCTGAAGGAACGCGTGTACGAACAGATCCGCCTGGCCAAACAGGCGTCGCGGCACCTGGCCTTGCTGTCCCGCCCGGAAAAGGACCGCGCCCTAAAGGCAATCGGCGAACGTCTGCTGGCTGACGAAGCAGCCATCCTCGCCGCCAACGAGCGGGATATGGCCCGTGCGGAAGCGGACGGTCAACCGGCTGCCTATCTGGACCGGCTGCGCCTGACGCCGGATCGGCTGCGCGATCTGGTCGAAGGGCTTGGCCAACTGGTCGCGCTGAACGATCCGGTGGGCGAATTGACAGCCCAATGGACCCGGCCAAACGGTCTGGTGATTCAGCAGGTGCGGGTCCCGCTGGGCGTGATCGGCATGGTCTACGAGGCCCGGCCAAACGTCACCGTGGACGCCGCGGCGATTGCGCTCAAGACAGGCAATGCGATCGTCCTGCGCGGCAGCCGCAGTGCCCGGGAAAGCAACCTCGCCCTGACGCACAGCATCCGCGCCGCTCTGGCGGACAGCGGGCTGCCGGCAGAGGCCGTGCAGTACCTGCCCTATGACGCACACGAATCGGTCGATCTCTTGTGCACGGCTAACGGCTTGATCGACGTCGTCATTCCGCGCGGCGGCGCCTCGCTGATCAGCCGCGTACTGCGCACCTCCACCGTCCCGGTGCTGGAGACGGGCGTGGGCAACTGCCACATCTACATCGACCGAACCGCCGAGTACGCCATGGCGGAAACGATCACCCTCAACGCCAAAACGAGCCGCCCTGCCGTCTGCAACGCGGCCGAAACCCTGCTCCTGCACCGCGCCTGGCCTGAAGCGCACCGGCGCGACCTGTTGGCCCGTCTTATGGAGGCCGGCATCGAACTGCGCGCCTGCGAGGAGACGCGGCGGCTCCATCCGGAGCTGGCGGACCGGCTCGTACCCGCCACGCCGGCGGACTGGGATGCGGAATACCTTGGCTTGATCCTGGCCGTGCGCACGGTAGACAGCATGGACGACGCACTGGACCATATCGCTCGCCACGGCACCGGCCACTCTGAAGCGATCGTGGCGCAGGACGCCGCGCGAGCGGAACGGTTTCTCGCCGCCGTCGATGCGGCCGCCGTCTACCACAACGCGTCCACCCGCTTTACGGACGGCGGGGAATTCGGCTTTGGCGCGGAGATCGGCATCAGCACGCAAAAGCTGCACGCCCGCGGTCCGATGGGCCTGCCCGCGCTTACGTCCAGCAAGTACGTCGTGCGCGGCAGCGGACAGATTCGTTAACGGAAGGAGAATGCAGCATGAGTGAACATTCAACGCTCTCTTTCGATACGCGGCTCGGCTTTCTCGGAGCCGGTTCGATCGTCGAGGCCATGCTGGCCGGCATATTGAAAAACGAACTCATTGCGCCGGAGCGGATTTTTGTCGCCAACCGCAGCGACCAGGCGCGGCTCAGGCATCTGGCAGAGACGTTCGGGGTGAACGCCTGTGAGGACAAAGCCGCTCTGGTGGAGCAATCCGATATTCTCATCCTGGCGATGAAGCCCAAAGACGCTCCGGATGCGTGCCGCAGCCTGCGCGGACTCGTCCGTCCCGATCAACTGGTGATTTCCGTCGTCGCCGGCGTTTCCACGGCTTGCATCAGCGACTGGCTGGGCACCAATGGCCCGATCGTCAGAACGATGCCGAACACGTCGTCCGCCGTCGGGCTGTCCGTCACAGGCCTCTCCGCCAACCACGCCGTGAGTGAGCAGCAGCTTGGCGCCGCCACTGCCCTGTTTGAAGCGATCGGCTCCGTCCACATCGTGTCTGAAGACGAGCTGGACATCATCACCGGCCTCTCCGGCAGCGGCCCGGCCTACGTGTACTACCTGGCAGAAGCGATGGAAGGCGCGGGCGCGAAAGCCGGCCTGTCCCGCGAAATGGCCCGGCAGCTCACCGTCCAGACCCTGCTGGGAGCAGCGCAGATGCTGCTCCACTCCAGCGATGAGCCCGCCCTTTTGCGGAAAAAAGTAACCAGTCCGGGCGGCACCACCCAGGCCGGTCTGGAAGTCCTGGATTCGTACCGCTTTCAACACGCCGTCACCTCCGCGGTGCTGCGCGCCGCTGAACGGGCCCGCGAGCTTGGCGCCCAGTACCGGTGATCCGTTTTGCGCCTGCGCCCGATCGTGTATACTAAAGAAAAAACACGGACGAGGAGGAGCCGATGGAGATTTACGCCCTCTACGGTACGAGCGGGACGGGAAAAAGCACGAGTGCGCTGCAGCTGGCCCACCAGATGGACATCAGCGCCATCATTGACGACGGCATCCTGATTTACCAGGGCCGCAAGGTGGCCGGCACCTCCGCCAAGTACGAAAAAACGAAAATCCAGGCGGTCAAGCGGGCAATTTTCCACTACCGCGACCACGCGGAGGAAGTGCGCCGCGCTCTCGCCGCCCTCCGCCCTCAGCGCCTGTTGGTGATCGGCACCTCGAAGCGAATGATCGAGCGGATACGGGAAGCCCTGGACCTGCCCACCCCTGTCCGCTACATTCCGATCGAAGCGATCAAACCAGCGCATGAGATCGAAGCGGCCCGGTACATTCGGGAGACCCAGGGAAAGCACGTGATCCCGATTCCCCGCGTCGAGGTGGAAAAAGACTTCTGGCAGCGGATGATCGCCTCCGCCCAACAGATTTTTTCCGCCAAAAAGGAAGTGATCGGGGAAACGACGGTGGTACACCCGCCGTTTACCGGCGGCCGCATCCTGATTCATCCGCAGGTGCTGCGCAAGATCGTCCAGGTGACGTGCAGCCGCTTTCCGTACGTCAGCCAGGTGAAGAACATGACCTACACGTTTGAAGACGTGCCCCGTCTGCAGGTATCCCTGGATGTCCGGCTCCCGTATGGGACGTCCATTCCCCCGTTGGCCCGGGAGATTCAAGAGGCGCTACATCAGGAAACGAGCCACTGTCTCAATTTTGCCCCGGTCAGCATTGACATACGGATTATGCGCTTGCAATTGGTTTAATGGATTTCCTCCCAAGTACTCCCACATACGCAACGGCTTCGCCGGTTTGCCGACTGTCATTTGACACGAGGCAAACCGGCTTTCATTTTGCCTGCAAATACAAGTCATGACCCGCCTTCCCGCTGCTCAAGCTATGGAGTGTATCCCATTTTACCTGAAAGGAGATCGCCTCATGTCAACGACGATGTTCACTCCTCAGCAAACGCAGGCGCCGATGCCCCAACCGCCCCGCGTGATTTCGACCAAAGACGCCAGCTATTTGAAGGACGCCCTTTCCTGGGAACTGCTGGCGTTTAAAAAGCTGCACTTCTTCGCCCAACAGGCGACCGACCCGCAGGTGAAACAGGCGCTGGAAAAAGCAGGTCAGATGCATCAGCGCCACTACCAGAAACTGCTTAGCCACCTGCAGGTAAACAACGCGCAGGCGATGGCTGCCATTCCCCAGACACAGGCACAGCAGCAACAGCAGCAGATGCAGTAAAAGGAGGGATATGAGATGCCAAACCAAAACCAGATTGCCAATCCGCAGACGGGTGTTCCCAAGGTAAAAGGACCGCAGATGAACGACCGGGACTTCTTGAACGACGGCCTGGCGACATGCAAGTACCTGACGGACAGCCTGAACGTCGCCGTACGGGAAGCCAGCCACCAGCAGCTCTACGACGACCTGCTGCACATCCTGACGGAGACGCACCACAGCGCCCGCGAGATGTTTAATCTGATGTTCCAAAAGGGATGGTACAAGCTGGAGGCGGAAGACCAGCAAAAGCTGCAGCAGGCTTATCAGCAATTCAGCGGATATTCCACGCAGTTTCCGTATCACTGATAGACGATCGCTGCAAACCGGGAAATTTGTCTTCAGTCTGAAGGGACATCCGACAAGGGATGTCCCTTCTGTTTGCAGACAAGTCCGTAGCCCATGGGTGATGGGGCCCGCTCGCTGCTCTGCCGACGGTCACATCATCTCTCTGATCAATCGGGACAGGCGGTGAAGCGCCCGCTCCATCTGCTGCTCATCGGCGTATGCGTACGAGAGGCGCAGGTGGCAGTCGTCCGTGCCGTCATAGATGTAGCCCGGATTCAGCAGAATGCCCTCGGCCAGCGCCCGCGAAAAGAGAGTCCGCATCGACACCGCCCGGCGCAGCCGCAGCCAGATGTAAAAGCCGCCCTGCGGATATCGCCATTCCGCCAGATCGGCAAACCAGCGCCTGAGCGACTCGCACGCGCACGCCCTGCGCGCTCGAAGAGCCTCCCTCACCGTTTGCAGATGGCGTTGGTACAGGCCGCTGCTCAGCCATTCCGCCGCCACCAGCTGGGACAGAGCGCTGGCTCCGTAATCGGTCTGCATTTTCACGTCGGCCAGCCGTTCGACAACCGGTTCCGGCCCGACAACCCAGCCAATCCGCAGCCCGGGGCTGAGCGATTTGGACAGGCTGCCCACATACAGGACCAGCCCGTTGGGGTCGAGCGCCTTCAGCGGAGGCGGCCCCGGCTCATCCAGCCACAGTTCGCCGTAGACGTCATCCTCCAGGATGGGCAGCCGCTCCCGTTCGCAGACGGCCAGCACCTGCTGCCGCCGTCTCTCCGACATCAGGCTGCCGGTCGGATTGTGAAAGGACGGTATGGTGTAGAGCAGAGCGGCGTGGTGGGCCTGTTTCAGCCGTGCCAGCGCATCCGGACGAATCCCTTCCTCGTCCAGCGGAACGCCCGTCAGCCGCATGCGCGACGACTGAAACACCGGCAGCGAGTACAGATAGGAAGGGCGCTCCAGCAATATGGCCGAGCCTTGGCGCAAAATGCCCAGCGAGATGAGCTGCAGCGCCTGCAGTGCACCGGACACGACAAGAATGGACGACGGCGGAGCGTCGATGCCGCGCGTCCGCAGGTGGGCGCTGATCGCCTGCCGCAGTGACTTCAGCCCTTTGGGTTCCGTATAGCCGAGCTGGGCATTCTGTCCGCCCAATCGTCCCATAATCTCCGCCATGCCGGCAGACGGCAGCAGGTCGGGCGACAGTTCCCCCGTGCCCAGCCGAATGATCTGCGGATCGTATTCATGCCGGTTGATGGCCTGGATGGTCGGCTGATTGGGCGGATGTTCGCCCGCTTGGACGTAGCTCAGCCAATCAGGAGGCGGAGCGGACGCCAGCAGCGACCAGGTGTTGTTGCTGACCACGGTGCCGCTGCCCACGACCGCTTCGATCAGCCCTTCCGCCTTCAGTTCGTCCAGCGCCGTCACCACCGTGCTCCGGTTGACGCCAAACGCCTCGGCCAGGGCCCGCTGCGTCGGCAGTCTGCTTTTGACCGGCCAGTCGCCGGTGGCGATTTTTTCCCGGATGTAGGCAACAATCTGGGCGTAGATCGGCACATCCGACGCCCTGTCCGGCTTCCAGTCAATCGTCGGCACCATCGTGATCCCTCCTCCGGTCTTCATGCTTCCCCTATTGTAGCCAATTGGTCGGGTCGCTGCCAAACCAATTGGCTGGAGACAGACGGCCCGATTTGTCTTACTGTGGAAGCCATGAGATACACCGCAAAAGGAGGAGCTTTTCGCATGTGGGAAGCCGCGTTGCACGGATTTGTGCTCGCATTCGGATTAATCCTGCCGCTCGGCGTGCAAAATGTCTTTGTCTTCAATCAGGGGGCGGCCCAGCCGACGCTGTGGCGGGCGCTGCCTGTCGTCCTGACCGCAGCCGTCTGCGACACGCTCCTGATCCTGCTGGCCGTGCTGGGCGTGTCGCTGGCGGTGCTCACCTTTGCCTGGCTGAAAACCATCCTCTATGCCGGGGGCGTCTGCTTTCTCATCTACATGGGCATCCTCACCTGGCGAAGCCGCCCCTCTGCCGAGACGCAGGAGGCGGAGCAGTTCCCGCCGAAACGCCAGGTGATGTTCGCCGCATCGGTGTCGCTGATGAATCCGCACGCGATCCTGGACACGATCGGCGTCATCGGCACCAGCTCGCTAGGCTATGCCGGAGCGGCGAAGTGGGGATTCGCCGCAGCCTGCATTCTCGTCTCCTGGCTGTGGTTTTTCGGACTGGCGCTGGCCGGACGGATGGCGGGCAGACTTGACTCGTCCGGCCGGCTGCTGCGCGCCCTCAACGTCGCCTCCGCCTTTCTCATCTGGGGCGTTGCCGCGTACATGGCGGTTTCGCTGGTGCGGGATCTGACCGCGTAGGAATCAACTAGAGAAGCAAGAAAGGGGAGCAAGTGGCTCCCCTCTTACAATAAGATTCTATATTTTTGTTAATATCCTGGATCATAATCATACATCTGAATATTTCTCGGATAAAATAAATTAGTGCTGGACCTCTCTACTTTTTTTATGGGCTGATCATTCATAAATACAACAATAAACAGGGCTAATACAGTCAATGTCTTCAATGTTTTCATTATTACACACCTCTCCTTTGCCTTTTTTTATAAATTTTACCATACAACCCCTTATATTTTCCACATATTGTATATCAATTGATTTTTTCAACTTAGTGAACTGTGACAGAATGTCAGTCATACATTCGATTATTTCCTGGTAGGCACTCACTTCTCCGTAGGCGCACAAACTGTTAAGATAACTGTCAATCCCTTCATCATGGGCGCCTGTCTGTATCTGAAACGCCCCCTTGTAGCGATAGTACTTTCCAATCGATCGATGTTTATAGGGAGTCTGCGGATTCTCCGGCAGGATTTCCTTTTCCTTTTTCAACAGCTCGGCAATTTCTTGGTGATTGTTCGTCTGCAGATAAATGTCCATCAGTTCATTCACAACATGAATGCGCGAATCCGGGCTAATCTCGCGTAAACACTCTTTCAGCATGGGAACAGCCACATCATATTCCTTTTTGCGTGCTTTTACGATCGCACGGGTAAGTTTGGCCGCTTCTGTAACAAATTCATAATCAAACCTCTCAAACACACGCAAGCGTAATTCAACAACGTCATACTCCCCCAAACGAGAATATGAGTTGATCATGGCCAAATACGCTCTGGCTGCCAGTTCCGTGTCAGCCGTTTTCAACGCAAGGCCTGCTTCACAACATTCAATACATCGTTTGTATTTTTGAATGGTGTAGGCTTGTAGCGCCATCCTAAAATAATAAATCGTCTGTTCGTCTCGGGTTAAAAAGTCAATGTAATGCATAATTTCTTCGCCAACTCGGAACGAATCGTCCAATCGCTTAAAATCATACCTTTCAATCAGGTATTTTTTGAGCAGCCCTTTGGCAATATACTGCGGGATTCCGTGTTCTCTCGCGTATTTGACAATGGTGTTGAAAAGCGGCAGGCTGAGCTCGGTATTGGTGGTGGTGTCAGCGAGGTGATACAGCCGTTCCAATGCTGTGTAGGTGTCTGTCTGGGGAGATTGCAGGAACTTGACGGCCACTTTTTCCAACAGTGGAATGCTGCTGCCTCGTTGAATGACATCCTGCAGGATTTCATATAACGTCTCTGACCGTTGTTCGTCTTCCACGTAATATTCAATGATTTCTTCATAGGGCTGAGGCAGGACAGCAGCTAACGCCTTAACTGTTTTGTATTCCGGCCGCTTCGTTTCCCCGCTTTCAATCTTATAAAGTGCCCCTTTGGTCACACCAGTTTGTGCTTCCACTTCCGAAAAAGAAACCCCGCTTTGTTTACGGTAAAGAGATAATAAATCTCCGAGGGTTTTCCTTCGTCGTTGGTTTCTTTCCAACTATAACACTCCATTTCCAAACATTACTATTTTATAGAGATTATAAACAGAAAATAAAAACAGATCAATAAAAATCTTTTTGTCTTTATATCAGTGTATTAAAATGTCGAACGTTTTCTAAAAAGTGAAGTTGGTGACATTTGGTAAATAGTAGGTACAGTAAAGGAAGGAAATGGAATCGCACTATCAATTCTTGGAGGCATTCGGACATGGAGGGCTGGCGCGCCAAAAATCACGAAGACGTTTCGCAAATCATTGAGAACCTCCAAAAACAACTGAATGAGATTGTCAAACAAAAAGGATCGTTGACGGATTGTGCTGTATTGCGTGTAAGCCAGGAACTGGACAGGTACATCGTGGAGCGTCAGCGAATGTTGCTGGAAAGCAGGAAAGGCAGGTTTCTTCTCCGCTCACCTTACCGCAAACATCCCGGCTAGAGCGGGACATCCGAGCGATAAAAAGGAGTTGACGGCTTCTTGAAAAAACCTTTCGGATTCGCAGCAAGTGCCGTCATTGTCGCTGCGGTTGGAATCACATCGGCTGCCGCAGCACAGCTGACCGCTTCTCCCCCCGATCCGGGACAGGAGCGAACGGCTGTGTATGCCGCCGAGGTTCAGCGACTGGCAGAAAGCCGCACGTTTGTCGACAACGGATTGAACGTCCAGGCATTGGATGAAGCGGCAAAAGTGGATGAAAACACTGCGCTTGCAGCGGCGAAGCGATCGAAATGATCGTCGGCAAGCATGGACAATGACAGCAAAAGCCCTGATCCCGCCATCTTGGAGCAGGGCTCAGACTGAAGAGACAAACTCCCTCGTTGCCAGTGCAGTCGAGGGAGTTTTTAACCATGCTTCTCCTTTAGATCTGCAAATACACGATCAATAGTTTCCTTTCTGAGCACGTAAAGTCGTTTATTCAATTCAGGAACGGGTTACTTCCCTGGAATCGACATTATTGTGGTGCATAAGGTTTTCCCTTATGGTTTTCTCATTGGTCACACTTGCTCTTGACAACTGTTTTTTCATTATCCGATCATACAAGTCTTTCATTTTCGTAAGATCATGATAATCCATATACTTTTCCAACAAATAAAACTGAGAAAGAATCAATGATTCCGTTATTTCATCATAGGCATTCACCTCTCCGTAAGCGAACAATCCGTCAATATAACTGTCAATCCCTTCATCGAGGGAGCCTGTCTGTATTTGAAACTCTCCCTTGTAGCGATAGTATCTTCCAATCGACCGATGTTTATAGGGTGTTTGCGGATTTTCCGGCAGAATTTCTTTTTCCTTTCTCAGCAGCTCGGCAATTTCATGATGATTGTTCGTCTGCAGATAAATGTCCAGCAGTTCATTCACAACATGAATGCGAGAATCCGGGCTAACCTCGCGTAAACACTCTTTCAACACGGGAACAGCCACATCATATTCTTTTTTGCGTGCTTTTACGATCGCATACGTAAACTTGGCTGTATATGCAACAAATTCGTAATCAAACCTTTCAAACACACGCAAGTGGGATTCAACAGCGTCATACTCCCCCAACCAATAAAATGAGTTGATCATGGCCAAGTACGCCCTGGCTGTCAGTTCCGTTTCAGCCGTTTTCAATTTAAGGCCCGCTTCACAATATTCAATACACCGTTCGTATTGCTGAATGTTGTGGGCATGGAGCGCCATCCTAAAATAATAAATCGTCTGTTCGTCTGGGGTTAAAAAGTCAATGTAATGCATAATTTCTTCGCCAAGCCTGAATGAATCGTCCAACCGCTTCAAATCATACCTTTCAATCAGGTATTTTTTGAGCAGCCCTTTGGCAATATACTGTGGGATTCCGTGTTCTCTCGCGTATTTGACAATAGTGTTGAAAAGCGGCAGGCTGAGCTCGGTATTGGTGGTGGTGTCAGCGAGGTGATACAGCCGTTCCAACGCTGTATAGGTGTCTGCCTGGGGAGATTGCAGGAACTTGACGGCCACTTTTTCCAACAGCGGAATGTTGTCGCCTCGTTGAATGACATCCTGCAGGACCTCATACAACGTATCTGGCCGTTGTTCTCCTTCCACATAACACTCAATGATTTCCTCAAAGGGCTGAGGCAGGATGGCCACTAATGCCTTAACTGTTTTATATTCAGGCCGCTTCGTTTCCCCGCTTTCTATTTTATATAGCGCCCCTTTTGTTACTCCAGTCTGCGCCTCAACCTGTGCGAATGAAAGGTTGTTTTGTCTGCGGTAAAGGGACAGCAAATCCCCAATGGTTCTCCGTGGAATTTGGTTATTTGCCAACCAAATCACTCCCAATTCATATTTTTTGCAAAATTATATCCAGATTGTTATACTGCTTCAATATAATGGCTCTCCATTATTTGTCGATCATTGTATAAAATCGTAAAACATAAGAGGTGTTTTTGCCCTTTTAGTAAATGGTGGGTACAGTAAAGGAAGGAAATAGAATCGCACTATCAATCTTGGAGGCATTCGGACATGGAGGGCTGGCGCGCAAAAAATCACGAAGACGTTTCGCAAATCATTGAGAACCTCTGAAATGATCGCCGGCAAGCGTGGTCAATGACAGCAAAAGCCCTGATCCCGACATCATGTTGGGAGCAGGGCTTTTTTCGCGCTCGGATCAGCCATCCTCTGCGCACCATCGCTGTGTTTATCCCCGCCCAGGCCAGGACAGGATAATAGTAACAGCACAGATCATGCACACGCGAAGGAGCTGAAGTGTAATGACTCGTCACCGTTTCAGGCAGCTTCGCTATCCGTTTATCGCGCTGGCGCTGATATCGGGGTTATTAGCCTTGCATGACCACTACCGCATAAATACCTCCCCGGTCGCGGCCCAACGGGTGCAAACCGTCACCATTGCCAGCGCCGGCTTTTTGCCCAACCGGCTCGTCTTTCACCAGGGAGAGACCGTTTCCCTGACGGTCGTCAACACGGACACCCGTCCCCACAACCTGGTGATTCGCGAGCTGAACATCTCTTCCGCCGATCTGAAACCGAGCCAGTCGACGACGCTCCAGTTTACGGCCAGCAAAAAAGGGCGCTATCCGTTTGTCTCGGATACGCCCGGTTATCCGGAAACAGGGTATCAGGGACTGCTGATTATCGACTAAGCTGTCCTGACGTGAACTGTTCCTGCTGCTCGGCCGAAGCGTGCTTCCACGGCCCAAAGCGGATGATCAGCAGCGGAATGAGTCCGGCCACCGAGGCCAGACCGAAAAACAGGTACGTCTCCAGGATGGAAAACGTGTCCTTGATCCATCCGCCCACCAGGTTGCAGGTCATCGAGCCCAGCCCGTTGCCGATGGAAGCGTAGATGGCAAGCGCGGTCACCTGCAGGGAAGCGGGCGTGTTTTCCCGCACGAACTGCGCTGCCGTGGCCAGATAACATCCGACGGAGAGACCCTGGATGAAAAAGAGGGCGATCACCCAGGTCGTGTCGGGAGCCGTGCTGTACCAGAGCCAGCGAAGGGCGGAGACCGTGCTCGAAAGCAGAATGGTCAGCTCCAGCCCCCAGCGGCGCACAAAGTAACCGGCGACTTTCATAAACGGCGCCTCACTGCCGGCAAAGAGCAGAAAGGCCAGACCCACGCCGGCCACCGTTCCCCCGATGTGCTGGTAGTACAGGGAAAACCAGATGTTATGGGCATTGATCGTCCCAAAGATAAAAAAGGTAGCCGAGAGAAACAGGACAAACCGCGGCAGGCGGATCAGCTGAGTCAGTCCCTTGAACACACTCACGGTAAACGGCGCCGCATCCGTGTGTTCCGGAATCTGGCGCAGAAACAGGCAGGCGATCAGGTAGGCGCCGCAGTACGAGTAAAAAATGGCGGCAGGCCCCCATTGTTCCACCGCCAACCCGGTCAGAAAGGCGGCGAGGGCAAACCCGACTGCGCCCCACATGCGAATGTCGCCGAACTGGATGTTGTGCCGTTTCGCATACCCCAGTGCCAGGCTGTCCGACACGGGTACAACCGCACTTTGAAACACGGACATGGCGATGTAGAGCAAAAACACCCAGGCAAACGTGGAAACGGCGGGAAACAGCAGCCCGATCGCCCCCGCTGCTGCCAGGGTCAGCATCAGGACCTGCTTGCGGATGTGAAAGCGGTCGCAGATCATGCCCCACAGCGGCTGTGTCACAATGGAAATCACCGGTGTCACGGCGCTGATCACGCCGATCTGCGTTCCGGTCAGGCGGATCGAATCGTAGTACTGGGTAATGAGCGGAAAAAACGAGCCGAATCCGTAGTAGGCAAACAGGTAAAATGCGTTCAGGTGGATGCGCTGTGCCCCGCGTTCGTCGCTCGCTTGACTGGTCAGTGCTTCAGACATAAGCTCTCCTTTGGTTCAGGCCGAAGAGACGAGCGTGCCCGCTCGTCTCCTCGGCCAAATTGCGCTTGGGTTCAGATGTCGGAAACGCGGTAATTTCTTGTGGTGACAGTTCTCGTCTCCGTCGGCAGCGGCCCGCTTTACTGCTTCACTGCCGGGAGGATTTTCTCCATGTTGACTGTCCGCTTTTTCTCCCAGGTCTCCGGCTTTGTCTCGTCGTACTGCTCCAGGAACTGGATCACCTCTTTGGTCAACGGCGTCGGCGTGGACGCACCGGACGTGACCGCCACCTTTTTCTTTCCTTTCAGCCATTCCAGATTCAGTTCGGACAAATCAGCGATGCGGTAGGCCGGCACGCCGGCAATCTCTTCCGCCACCTGCGCCAGCCGGTTGGAGTTGTTGCTGCGCGGGTCGCCGACGACGATGCAGAGATCGGCCTCTCCGGCCTGCTCCGCGACTGCCTCCTGGCGCACCTGTGTGGCCAGGCAGATTTCGTTGTAGACCTCCACCTGCGGGAAGCGTTTGATGATCGCGTCCATCAGGTGTTTGACGTCCCACTGGCTCATCGTCGTCTGGTTGGTCACGATCAGTTTGTCGACGGGCAGATTCAGCGCCTCGATCTCGTCCACGGTCTGCACCAGATGCACCCTGTCGGGAGCAATGCCGACAGCTCCCTCCGGCTCCGGATGCCCTTTTTTGCCGATGTAGATGACGTGATACCCCTCCGCCACTTTTTCGCGGATCAGGTCATGGGTCTTGGTGACGTCCGGGCAGGTGGCGTCTACCACGGTCAAGCCCTTTTCACGCGCCTTTTTCCGCACTTCGGGGGAAACGCCGTGCGCGGTGAAGATCACCGTCCCCTTGTCAATCTTGTCGAGCAGCGCCAGCCGGTCTTCGCCGTCCAGCGTCTTTACACCCAGTTTTTCAAACGCCTCAACGACGTGGGCGTTGTGTACAATCATCCCCAAAATGTGAATCGGTCGGGGCAGGTCAAAATTTTGCGCCGTTTTCAGCGCCAGCACCATGGCGTCCACGACGCCGTAACAGTATCCGCGGGGGGAAATCTTGATCACTTCCATGTGTACCCCTCCTCTCGAAATAAACAAACCGTTACTATTATACCTTATTTGCCTGCTTCCCGCTTCCGTTCGTAAACCTTCAGATTATTGTACACAACTTTGAGCAGCGGCGCGGCCACACCCAGTTCCTCCGCCCGCCGCAGCAGGTAGCCCTGCAGGTGATCCGCTTCCACCGGCAGTCCTTTTTCCATGTCGCGCAGCATCGAGGACTTCATTCCGTAGCCCAGATTTTGAAACGTCTTCATCTGCTTCTCGACGATGTCTTCGTCGATCGGGGCATGCAGCGCGCGCATCACGGCGGCCGCCTCTTCGGCCAGTTGGCGCGTCAGCTCCATCCCGTAGACGGCATCGCGGATCGGCCCTACCGCTGCGTTCATCAACGTGGTCATGCCCGACAAGGTGGTGATGAACAGGTACTTGTGCCACATGTCGCGCTGGATGTTGGCGCTCGCCCTGATCGTGGCCGCCGTCCCGGCAAAAGCCCGTTCGATCGCGTCCACCCGCTCGCTTCGCCCGCCTTCCCACTCGCCGAACACCGCTTCGTGCGTCGGGCTGGTCTGCACCACATCGCCATCCTCGTTCAGCGTCGTCTCGATAAAACAGAGACCGCCGAGGACCCGCTCCCGTCCAAAACGCGCCCATAACTGCTCCATGTGGGCAATCCCGTTCAAGAGCGGTATCACCACCGTCTGTTCGCCCACGTACGGAGCAATCGACTCCAGGCTGTCGTCCAGATGATAGGCCTTGTTGGACAGGATCACCACGTCAAAGGGCCCTGCTGCTTCACCTGCGACGATCAACTGCGGTTGGTCGAGATGAATGTCGCCGTGCACGCTTTGTACGCGCAGGCCCCGCTTCAACAGCTGTTCCTGCCGACGTTTTCGCACGAGGAAGGTAACATTTTCCCCTTTTTCCGCCAATCGGGCGCCAAAATAACCGCCCACCGCACCTGCTCCCAAGACCAATACGTTCATCCGCATTTCCTCCCCATCTTAGTTCAAAATAGTCTGTCTCCATTCTAATAAAACGGAAGCTGATGCGATACCCCGCACTATTATGTAATAAAACCTAACATTATGCGTCATAAAACCTATTGACAGCGCAAAAATCCAAACACTATAATCGCTAATATGAAATTAAAAAATCGAACATTAACACAAATTTCACCTAAGAATATTCGCCATGGAGTGATCAAAATGGATATGAAATCAGTTCTTTCCCTGATTGAATCAGAAAACATCGAATATGTTGACTTTCGCGTCGTCGACCTGTCCGGCCGCCAGCATCATGTGACCATCCCCGCCTATGCGGTTGACGAAGGGACCTTCCTCAACGGCGTCGCCTTTGACGGCTCCAGCCTGGTTGGGTATAAAGGCATCGAAGACAGCGACATGGTGGCGATGCCCGACCCCGCCAGCGCATTTATCGACCCGTTTGTCGAAGCGAAAACGCTGAACATCGTCTGCGACATTTACAATCCCGACGGCACTCCCTACGAACGCGACCCGCGCGGCATCGCCCTGAGGGCGGAACGCTACCTGAAACAGACAGGCCTGGCCACCGACGCCTACTTCGGCCCGGAATCGGAATTTTTCCTGTTTGACAACGTCCGCTACGCTTCCGGACCGTCCGGTTCCTTCTTCCATATCGACTCCGAGGAAGCGTTCTGGAACACCGGGAAGGAAGGGCAAAACCTCGGCTACAAGGTGCGCAACAAGGGCGGCTACTTCCCCGTGCAGCCGACTGACACACAGGTGGACATCCGCAATGAGATGTGCACACTCATGACCCAAGCCGGCCTGAAAGTGGAGCGCCATCACCACGAGGTGGCCACTGCCGGGCAAGCGGAAATCAACTTCCGCTTTGACACCCTGACGCGCACGGCTGACAACCTGCTGCTGTTCAAGTACATCGTCCGCAACGTGGCGGCCAAACACGGCAAGACGGCCACCTTCATGCCGAAACCGATCGTCGGCGACAACGGCAGCGGCATGCACGTGCATCAAAGCCTGTTTGACGGCGAGCGACCGCTCTTCTACGAAAAAGGCGGCTACGCCAACCTGAGCCAAATGGCGCTCTATTACATTGGCGGCATCCTGTATCACGCCCCGGCCCTGATTGCGCTGACCAATCCGAGCACCAACTCGTTCAAACGGCTGGTGCCCGGCTATGAAGCGCCGGTCAACCTGGTCTTCTCCAAAGGGAACCGCTCCGCTGCCATCCGCATCCCGGTGGCTGCCATGACGCCGAAAGCGGCTCGCATCGAGTTTCGCACCCCGGACTCCACGGCGAATCCGTACCTGGCCTTTGCCGCCATGCTGATGGCCGGTCTGGACGGAATCAAGCGCGGGCTTGATCCGCGCGAACTGGGATTCGGGCCGGTTGACCGCAACATCTACGACCTCACCGATGCAGAAAAACATGAGATCAAGAGCGCACCCGGCTCGCTGGAAGAAGCGCTGAACGCGCTGGAACGCGACCATGCCTTCCTGCTGGAGGGCGGCGTCTTCACTCACGACGTGATCGAAACCTGGATCGCCCTCAAGCGCGACGAAATCCAACAAGTGGAGCGCACCGTCAATCCGAAGGAATACGAACTGTACTACGATCTGTAAGCCAAGCGCTCGGGCAATCCTCCAATCTGGAACCGCGAGAAACCGAATCCGCCGCAAATACAGAAGCAACAAAAAGACCGAGGCATTGTGCCTCGGTCTCAGTTTGTTTGCAGGCAAAATCAGTCATGTGTGATGGTGCCCGCTCGCTCTCTTGACAACCAGCAAAGTAGTCGAATGCGTCCGCTCCAAAACGCGACGCGGATAAGGGGCAAACAACGCTACAACAAACGCAGCCGCTCCGCCAGCTCGCCCGTCGTCTTGGGCAGGCCGGGGCCGAGCCGTTCTTTCACATGGCCGGGAAGGGATTCCCACAGTTCCAGCACGGCGGGCCGTTTGAACTGCAAAACCTCCAGGATGTCCCGACGGGCAAAGACACGCTCCGGCTCCCCTGCCAGCACAAGCCGCCCCGCATCCATCACAAACACCCAGTCCGCCCAGGCGTATGCGAAATCCAGGTCATGCGTCGCCATTACAATTGTCGTGCCTGCTGCGTGGATGCGCTCCAACTGACGGACAAAGGCCTCCGTCTGCCACGGGTCCAGGTAGGACGTCGGCTCATCCAGCAGCAGCAGTTCCGGTTCCATCACCATCACGCCGGCCAGGGCCACCCGCCGCTTCTGGCCGAGACTCAGATGATGCACCGGAGTGTCAGCCCACTCACTCAGGCCGAATGCCTCCAGTGTCCGCCGCACTTTTTCCCTGATCTCCGCTTCCGGCAGATGGAGATTGCACAGCCCGTACGACACATCCTCGGCGACAGTGGCAGCGATCAACTGCTGCTCCGGGTCCTGAAACACAAGCCCTACGTTTCGTTTGAGCGCCTGCAGATCTGCCCGCCGCGAACTGATCGGCACGCCTTTCCACAGGACCTGTCCCTTGTGCGGGCGAAAAATGCCGTTTGCATGCAAAAACAGCGTCGACTTGCCGCAGCCGTTGCGGCCGAGCAGCGCACATCGCCGGCCTGCCGGCACGGCCATTGTCACGCCGTTGAGCGCAGGCTGAGCGGCGCCCGGATAGGTGTAATGCACATCGGCAAACTCAAGCACATGCGTTGTCACGTCTCATCCTCCGATCCACCATTCCCATGCCGCCAGCAGCACGCATCCGACCAGTGCCTCCCGTTCGTGCCGCTTGGAGCGGACATGTGTTGACAGGCTGACGACGCGAAAGTCCTCCGTGAAACCTCGCGCCATCATGCCCAGGTACAGCTGCCGATACCGGAGCATCGCACGTGCAAACAGCCGGCTGACCAACCTGCCGGTGTCGCGGAGCGCCGCGCGAATCCCCTGATAGCCGCCCCTCGCGATTTGCGCGGTCCGCAGCCAGGCTGCCGTTTCCAGAAACACAAACCCCAGACGGTACATAAGCATCACCAGATCGGTCAGCACCGCCGGCAGGCCGATGCGGCGCAGCACCTGGAGCAGTTCGGCAAACGGCACGGTAAAGAGCACGAAATACAAGCAGGACAGTGCCGCGAGGGAACGGCACATGAGGGTCACTGCCCGGTCGACGCCGTCCGTGGTCACATAAATCACCCAGCCTCCCCACTGCCAGGCGGCCAGGACATTGGCGCCGCTGCTCCACCCGGACGAAGGCGCCGCTTCCACCAACAGGGCCGGCATTCCCGCGGCCAAAAACGAACATGCGAGAACGAGCCCGACCAGGTAGACGCGCCAGGGAATGCGGGCGTAGGCGACAATCCAGATGCTTATCCAGACAAAGGCGGCAATCTGCACGGGCGGATGGCTGACCAGGACGATCAACATCAGCGCCACGGCAAACAGCAGCTTGCAGCCGGGGGACAGGCGGCGCAGCCGGTTGGTGTAGGCGAGCGTATCCAACTGGTCGATCATTGTTCTTTGCCGTTGTTCAACCGACCCCGGTACAGGCCGATTGCATATCCGATAAATCCGGCGCCCAGCGCGGCCTCCACGGCAAACAGCAGGCTTTCCGTCTCGCCGCCCGGCGGCTCCACAAGCGGCTGGAACCAGGGCTCATAGTCGGGGGCCACTACTTTGATCGCTTCTTCCGCCGCGCCGTCCGCTCCGCCAAACTCCGAATCTTTCACCAATATCAGCGGCAGCACGGCCAACAACGCCACCAGCAGCAACAGCACCCAGTTTGACCAGCGTTTCACTTACATCCCCTCCCGTTTGAGCAGCGGCAGTTGCGACAGTTCTTTTGCATTGTACGACTGCAGCCAGTTCCAGACGAGCACCGTCAGCAGTCCCTCGCTTACGGCCAGCGGCACCTGCGTCAGCGCGAAGATGCCGGCAAATTTGGCGAACGAGGCGGCGACACCACCGGATGCTGCCGGAAACGCCAGCGCCAGCTGCAGTGACGTCACCACGTACGTGGTCAGGTCGGCCAGGGCAGCCGCCAGAAACACTGCCACCCGCTGGCCGCCGTTGGCCCGCAGCACCAGCCGATACACCCCGTAGGCCACAAACGGCCCGACCACTGCCATGGAAAACGCGTTGGCCCCCAGCGTGGTCAAGCCGCCGTGGGCGAGCAGCAGGGCCTGGAACAGCAGCACCAGGGTGCCCAGCACCGACATGACCAGCGGACCGAACAGGATGGCTCCCAGGCCGGTCCCGGTCGGGTGGGAACTGCTCCCGGTCACAGACGGAATTTTCAATGCGGACAGAACAAAGGCAAACGCCCCCGCCACCCCCAGCAGCAGCTTCAACTCGGGGTTATCCTGGACCAGCCGCTTGATGGAGCGCAGGCCCAGCAGGAAAAAGGGCAGAAACGCGGCCCACCAGAACAGCGCCCACTCCACCGGCAAAAAGCCTTCCATGATGTGCATGGCGTGTCCGGTCTCCGGCTCATTCAGCAGAAAGTACATGACAAATCCGGTCACAAGCATTCCGCTCATCAACGAACGCGAACGGCTCATCGAGCATCCTCTCCCTATCTGGTTCGACATCCAACGTCCAAGAAAAAAACTCATCCGGCCGGATGAGCTTTGCGCAATGTGAATAGACGACTACTTCCTCAAACAAAACAGTCGTACTGCCTGGGCTCACCTCTCCTTTCCTCGAAGGCTGTTGGGTGCGGCAGCTAGGTAGGTCTCCTGGCTTCCAGATCATCACGCTCTTTTGCCTTCCCCGTCCGGCGAGCGGCGAGTGGCCTGTCAAAAGAGAATTCCCTGGTTACAGTGGCGGGACCGCTCGGGATTTTCACCCGATTCCCTGTTACCCCTTATCCGCATAAGGGCACCTAGCTCCGTTGTATTCGGTTTTTTTCCTTTCCATCTTGGACGTTTGCGTCCATTATAAACGAGCCCCCGCGAAAGCAAAAGAGGGGAGAATCGTCTCCGAGGTGCGCTATCTATCGTGCGTCCACGCCTACCGCGTCGCTGATGCGGGCAAACCCGTCCTTCTTCAACAGCTGCACCAGCCGTTTGTTAATCTGCCGCGCAATACCCGGCCCGCGGTAGATCATTCCCGTGTACACCTGCACCAGGCTGGCGCCGGCGCGAATCTTGCGGTAGGCGTCGTCACCGGTGAAGATGCCGCCCACTCCGATGATCGGCACCTTGTCCCCCACTTCCTGGTAAATTTCTCTCACCCAGGCGGTGGACCGCTCCTCCAGCGGCTTTCCGCTCAAGCCGCCCGCTTCTTCTGCGTACGGGTGGTTTTCCACCCCATCACGGGACAGTGTGGTGTTGGTGGCGATGATGCCGGCCGCCCCTTCAGCCACCGCGGCCCTGACCACGTCACTCATCTGCTCGTCCGCCATGTCGGGCGATACCTTCACCAGGATCGGCTTCGCCTTGGCGCCGCGCATCTCCAGTTCGGCCGCCTTGGCCTTCACTTCGCGGAGAATGGACCGCAGGCTGTTGGCCTCCTGCAAGTCGCGCAGGTTGGGCGTGTTGGGCGAGCTGACGTTGATCACAAAATAATGGCCGTACGAATAGAGCAGGTCCAGGCACTTGCTGTAGTCGGAAGCCGCTTCTTCATTGGGCGTCAGCTTGTTCTTGCCGATGTTGATGCCGATCGGGATGTCGGCATAGGCGTAGTCCAACAGGTTTTGCGAGGCGGTGTAGGCGCCGTAATTGTTGAACCCCATGCGGTTAATGACCGCCTGCTTCTCCGGCAGGCGGAACAGCCGCGGCTGCGGATTGCCCGGTTGTCCCTGCGGCGTGATTGTGCCCACTTCCACGAATCCAAAGCCCAGCGAAGCCAACGCGTGATAGACTTCGGCGTTTTTGTCAAATCCGGCGGCCAGGCCGACTGGATTGGGAAAGCGAATGCCCCAGAGCGTTGTCTCCAGACGTTCGTCGCGGAACTGATACACCATCTTCAGGATGCTTTTGCCCGGTGCGGAGTTTTCCACTGACCGGAGCAGGTGTATGGTCTTCTCATGCGCTTCTTCTGCGCTCATCTTAAACAGGAATTTTTTGACCAGTTGATACATCACTGCACTCCTCACTCGTTCTACTGCCTAGTAGCATACCATATTTGCAAAAGGGTGCGCACTACGAGAGAAGTACCCTTTCCCTTCGGTTACGGAAAAACTTCTGCCGCGATACGAGGATAGACCCTGGTCCATTGGCAGCAGACGGCTGTTTCGGTTCCTACTCCTCCCGTCTGCAGGCAGCCGGCCCCTCTAGCAACTAGTATCCTCATTCCCTATGCCTGTATTCTCTTAAACCCGATCTCCCGACAAAAAAACTGCCTGCCCCGATTGGCAGGGCAGGCAGTTGGTCACGGTTTTGCTGTGTCGGCTGGGATCGTCCCGGCCCGGTCAGTTTTTCACCAGCAGCACGTCGTCGATAGAGACGTACGGCAGGTTGTGCGCTTCGGCGACGGCCTTGTAGGTCACGTTCCCCTCGATCACGTTGACCCCTTTGGCCAGCGCGCGGTTGTCCAGAATCGCTTGGCGGTAGCCCTTGTTGGCAAGCTGCACAGCGTACGGCACGGTCACATTGGTCAGTGCCAGCGTGGAAGTGCGCGCCACCGCGCCCGGCATGTTGGCAACCGCGTAGTGGATCACGCCGTGTTTTTCGTAGGTCGGGTTGTCGTGCGTGGTGATGCGGTCGATCGTTTCGATGGAACCGCCCTGGTCGATCGCCACGTCGACGATCACAGAGCCCGGTGCCATCGTTTTGACCATCTCTTCCGTCACCAGGCGAGGTGCACGGGCACCAGGGATGAGCACGGCGCCGATGAGCAGGTCCGCCTTTTTCACGGCGTTGGCGATGTTGAACGAATTGGACATCAGGGTTTGCACGCGACCTTGGAACAGGTCATCCAGTTGGCGCAGGCGATCAGCATTCACGTCGATAATCGTGACGTTGGCGCCCAGACCGACTGCCATTTTGGCAGCGTTGGTGCCGACGATGCCGCCGCCGATGATGACCACTTCACCTTTTTGCACACCAGGTACGCCGCCGAGCAGCACGCCCTTGCCGCCGTACGGTTTCTCCAGGAACTGCGCGCCGATTTGCACGGACATGCGGCCGGCCACTTCGGACATCGGCATCAGGAGAGGCAGTGAACCGTTGTCCAATTGAATGGTTTCATACGCGATCGCCACCACTTTTTTCTCCATCAGGGCGCGAGTCAGCTCCGGTTCCGGCGCCAGGTGCAGGTAGGTGAACAGGACCAGGCCTTCGCGGAAGTAGCCGTATTCGGACGGAAGCGGTTCTTTTACTTTCATCACCATATCGGCTGCCCACGCTTCCGCTGCCGTGGCGACGATCTCCGCTCCTACCGCCGTGTAATCGTCGTTGGTAAAGCCGCTGCCCAGGCCGGCACCGTTTTCGATGCGAACCGTGTGGCCGTTTTGCACCAGCGCAGCCACGCCGGCAGGGGTAATGGCTACGCGATTTTCGTTGTTTTTAATCTCTTTGGGAATCCCTACAATCATGCTGGTTATCCTCCTTCGCAACGCCGTATAACGAGTTACTGCTATTGTACAGCGTTTTCAAAACGCGTTTCCTTGGGGATTCCCTTAATCTTTTGCCGCTCTGTTTGTGAATTTTCACAAACGAACTAGCGTTCCTGGTCCAACTTATCCATTTTCAGTTCCAGATACAACGCGGCGCGCTGATTCATGTCCTCCAGGTCGACTCGCAGAATCTCCTCGATCCGGCGCAGGCGGTACCCAAGCGTGTTGATGTGGATGTGCAGCCGCTGGGCGGTGACGTTGGACCGGCCGGCAGCGTCCAGGTACGTCTCCAGCGTCTCCATCAGCGCAGTCTGGTTTTCCCGGTCATACGCCTTGAGCCGGGCCAGCCGGTCGTTTTGGTAGCCCTGCTCTTCGTCCCACTCCTTCAGTTTCAGCAGGTAGCGGTAGATGCCCAGTTCGTGGTACCCGTGAATTCCTTCTGTCTCACGCGGAAACAGCCGCTTTACCCGAACCGCGTGGAGCGCTTCCCGGTAGCTTTTTACGATGTCGGGGTAGGCCCTGTAGACGCAGCCGTAACCGGCCGTCACCTGGCCTTCGCGGACGTGGGTCACCAGCTTGCTGAGCGAGTCGGCCAGAAACTGCTCGGTTTTGCGCAGCAGCTCGTCTTTCCCTTCCTTGCCTCGACCGAAAAGACCGATCAGCAGCACGATCTGTCCGTCATCCACCACCCACAGCAGCTTGTCGCGCATCAAAAGCGGGTAGAGGTACTGCTCCAGCCCCGTTCCGGCCGCCTCGATGACGCAGATGAGGTAGGAGGAAGGCAGCTTCATCTGCAGGCTTTCCGCTTTTTGCCGAATCAGCGCGTCACTGGTGTGATTGCCCAACAACAACTCCCAGAGAAACTCCTTGCGCCGCCGCTCCTCCGCCTTCCGCTTTCCCTGCCGCTGCACCAGCCGGGTCACCGCTGCCCGCGCCGCCTGTCGCAATATTTCGTCGTCTTCCTCGGTCAAGGGGCGGTTTACTTCCTGGGCCCAGATGTATCCCAGCACGTCGCTGCCGCGGCGAATCGCAATCGCCACCCGCTTGCCGAGCCCCACCTCGTCTTTTGCCGGGATGTGCACGGGGTCGTCCTTGGTCAAAAGCTCCTGAAACACCCCGTCTTTCCACAACCGGGTCAGCACGTGTTCCGGCACCCGCCGGCCCATGATCGTCGACCAACGGGCCTGGTCGGTGCTTTCGCCGTGGGAGCTGTAGGCGATCAGCCTGTGGTCGGCGTCTTCGATCGTGATCGGGTTTTGCAACAGATCCCCGATGATGTCCGCCAGTTCTTCAATATCCGCATGTTGGTACTTCTGAAAGTAATCAGGTTGAACAGGCACGGTTCCACCTCTTTGCCGACCATGTGTACGTAGTTCTATTATACCGGAAAGGTGGAACGAGGCGGAACAAAAGATAGCGAGACACCGCAATGCCCGCCCGGCAGCGATACCTGCCTGACGTCATGCATGGACAGCCTGGCCGATCCCGCCCCGAACTGCCTCCCAGAGCGTTTCGGACAGTGTCGGATGGGGCGCGATCAGGGTTTCCGCCGCCTCGGCTGTCATTTCCGTGTGCAGCATCAGCGAAGCCTGACCGATTAACTCAGTAGCCCGCGGTCCCACCAGGGAAATGCCCACGATTTCATGATAGCGAGGTTCGATCAAGACTTTTGCCTTGCCGGCTGTCTCCTGCAAAATCTGCGCCTTGCCGTTGGCCGCAAAGGGAAACTCGCCGATCCGGATCTCGCCGTACGTTTCCCGCGCCTGCCGCTCAGTCAGTCCCACCGACGCCACTTCCGGCGAGGTGTAGATGCAGCGTGGCACTGCGCGATAATCGACGCTGCGGTCCCCTCCGCAGATGTTGACGGCGCTCACCTCTCCTTCATGAAACGCCACGTGCGCGAGCTGAATTCCCCCGATCACATCGCCCGCCGCGAAAATGTGCGGCAGGTTGGTCTGCATCCGCTCGTTCACCTCGACCCCGCGCGAAGTGACGCGCACCCCGATCCGTTCCAACCCCAGACCGGCCACCCGGGGCCTGCGCCCGATTGCCACGAGAACAGCCTCTGCGGCAATTTCGATCACCCCCTCCGGTGTACGCACCCGCGCTGTTTTCGTCGCGTGATCCAGCGCTTCCACACGGCTGCCCAAATGAACGGTGACCCCCGCTTGCCTCAATCCCCGCTCCAGGACGGCGGCGATGTCTGCGTCTTCGCCAGGCAGCAGTTGGTCTGCCATTTCGACGACGATCACGCTGCTCCCCATCCGCCCGTACAGCGAAGCAAATTCACAGCCGATCACGCCGCCGCCCACGATCAGCAGGACGGGCGGGGCGGCGTCAAGCGACATGGCATGACCGCTGTGCAGGACCCACTCGCCGTCAAACGGCGCAAACGGCAGGGCGATCGGCTCCGAGCCGCTGGCGATGAGAAAGCGGTCCGCTTCCAGCCGCTGTTCACCGTCACTCCGCTCAATGAGCAGCCGGTGCTCGTCGATGAAGGACGCCCTCCCGCGGATGACCTGCACCTGGTTTTTCTTCATCAAGTGATGAACCCCGCTGGTCAACCTGCGCACAATGCCCTGCTTGTACGCCTGCACATTTTTCCAGTTGACGCTTGTTGCTTCCGCCGGCACGTCAATGCCAAAGCGGCCGGCACGCTGAACATGCTGGTACATCTCTGCCGACTCCAGCAGCGCTTTGGTCGGCATGCAGCCTTCGTTCAGACAAGTGCCGCCCAATTCCTTTTCTTCGATCAAAAACACCCGTTTCCCCAGGCGCGTGGCGGTGATTGCCGCCACGTACCCTGCCGGACCTCCGCCAATAATCGCAACGTTTTGCATGTGATGTCCTCCCTAAAGCAGCAGGTTGTACGGCTCTTCCAGATAGCGCTTCACCGTCGCCAGAAATGCCGCTGCCGGAGCGCCGTCAAGCACCCGGTGATCAAAGGTGAGCGAGAGCGGCAGCATGCTTCGCCGCACAAGTTCGTCGCCGACAAAGACAGGCGTATCCTTTGCGGCCCCGACACCGAGAATCCCCGTCTCCGGCGGGTTGAGGATCGGGGTAAAGGTGTCCACGCCGTATCCGCCCAGATTGGTGATGGTGAAGGTGGAGCCTTTCATCTCATCCGGCGCAAGCTGGTTTTGGCGGGCGCGATCCACCAGCGACCTGATTGTTCCGGACAGTTCTGCCAGCGACAGCGTCCCGGCCCGCCTGATGACTGGCACCACCAGTCCTTTTTCCAGAGCGACGGCAATGCCCAGATGAATCTCCTCGTACCGCTCGATGTGATCGCCGAGAAACGCGCTGTTCATGTCCTTGTGGCGGGACAGGGCCAGCACGACCGCCCTGGCGATCAAATCGGTGACGGTCAGCTTCACCCCGCAGCGCTCCTGCAGCTCGCCAGCTACTTGTTCCTTCATCCGCAGCAAGTCGGTCACATCGGCATGCATCGTTATGGTGAGCTGGGCGCTCTGCATCAGGCTGTGTTTCATCCGCTCGGCAATGACCTTGCGCATGCCCGCCACCGGAATGCGTTCGGCGCTCATTGTCCCAACCGGCTCCGCGTCAACCTGTCCGGCCGACGCGTTTGCTGCGTTTTCCCGCGCCGCCAGCGCCGCCTCGATATCCTCCTTGGTAATGCGTCCCTGCGGACCCGATCCGACGATGCGCGTGTAGTCCAGTCCAGCCTCTTCGGCCATTTTGCGGGCCACTGGCGAAATCTTGACGCCTTCCCGCGACAGGGCCGAACCTGCCGCCGGTGTCCTTCCTGTCGCCGGTGCTCCCGGCGCGGCAGTCGCAGTCGTCACCGGCTCTGCAGCCGCCAGCGAAGCGGCCGCTTCCACCTGTGCAGCACCAGCTGCCGGCACCTCTGTTATCGTCTCGTTTGGTTGGCCTACCACACCCAGCACGGTACCGTAGGGAACGACACCCCCCTCAGCTACGTCAATGCGCAGCAGGATGCCATCGGCCGGTGCTTCCACTTCCATCTCGATTTTTTCCGAGCTGATCTCGACGATGCCCTCCCCCTTTTTCACGGCATCGCCCACTCGTTTTTTCCAGGCGATGACGGTCCCCTCCACCATCGCCATGCCCAGTTTGGGCATAATCACTTCATGTGCCATGCTGATCTCTCCTCCCCCTGCTTCGACGTCACCCAAAAACGAGCCAGGAGCACCCGGCGCGGCTGCCGCACCGAACCGAATGCTCCTGGGCAAACAACCATGTACCGGTCCCGCTCACTCCCGCGATCAGGACGGCCAGCGGGCTTTTCCGCCATCGGGCAGCGATTACGTCACCGCCGCGATGGACGCGTCACCGATCAGTTCCGAGACGGCCTCCACCACTTTCTGGGGCGAAGGCAGATACAACTCCTCCAGGGGCGGCGAAAACGGCACCGGAGTATGCGGCGCGGTGATCCGCTTGATCGGCGCATCCAGTGTATCGAAGCCCTTGTCCGCCACCAAGGCCGCGATATCGGTCGCCACGCTGCAGCGCGGATTGGCTTCGTCGACCACGATCAGGCGATTGGTCTTGGCGACCGACGCGAGGATGGTGTCTTCGTCCAGCGGCGAAAGCGTGCGCGGGTCCACCACTTCTGCCTCGACGCCTTTTTGGGCCAGTCGCTCCGCCGCCTGCAGCGCCGTGTGGACCTGCTTGCCGATGGCCACGATCGTCACGTCGCTGCCGACGCGTTTGATGTCCGCCTTGCCGAGCGGCAGGGTGTAATACTCTTCCGGCACGTCACCGGTAGTGTTGTACAGGGTCTTGTCTTCAAAGAAAATCACCGGGTCGTTGTCCTCGATGGAAGCGAGCAGCAGCCCTTTGGCATCATACGGGGTGGACGGGACGACCACCTTGATGCCCGGGATGTGGGTAAACATTGCGTACAGGCTTTGGGAGTGCTGGGCGGCGGCGCTAAAGCCCGCGCCGTGCATGGTCCGAATCGTGACGGGCACCTGCGCCTTGCCGCCGAACATGTAGCGGAACTTGGCCCCCTGGTTCATCACCATGTCGAGACAGCTGCCGATAAAGTCGTTAAACATCAGTTCCGCGATCGGGCGCAGGCCGGTTGCCGCGGCTCCCATCGCAGCTCCGATAAAGCCGGCTTCCGTAATCGGCGTGTCCAGCACCCGCTCACGGCCAAACTCCTGCACCAGTCCCTTGGTCACACCGAGCACGCCGCCCCAGGCTTCGTCATCCTGCAGATGGTCCACCTGCGCACCTCCGGCCACGTCTTCGCCGAGCAGGATGACGTTTTCGTCAGCCCGCATGGCCAGCCTGATCGCTTCGTTGACAGCGGCAGAAAAGCTGATTTTTCTCGTCATGTTCATCCTCCTTTCTTAGTAGGACACGTACACGTCGGTCAACAGTTCGCTCGCATCCGGATACGGGCTTTCCTCCGCGAACCGGATCGCCGCCTGCACGGCTGCGTCCACGTCACGCTCGATGCCGTTGATCTCATCAGCCGTCAGCGTCTGCGTGGCAAGCAGGTGATTGCGGAACAGGGCGATCGCATCCCGTTCGTTGAGATGTTCGGCCTTCTCTTCCTCTGTTTTGTACTTTTGGGCATCACCTTCAAAATGGCCGTAATTGCGGTAGGTAATGCACTCGATCAGCGTGGGACCTTCGCCTCTGCGGGCGCGGGCGATCGCTTCACCCGCCGCGCGGTAGACAGCCAGCACATCCTTGCCGTCAACGACCACGCCGGGCATGTTGTAACCGCTTGCACGATCAGCGATACGGGTGCAGCTTGAGGCGTATGTGAACGGGGTGGCCTCTGCATATCCGTTGTTTTCCGCCACGAAGACGACCGGCAGCTTCCAGATGGCCGCCAGGTTCAGTCCTTCATGAAACGTTCCCTGATTGTTGGCCCCGTCTCCGAAGAAACAGACGCTGACCGCGCCGCTCTTTTTCAGCTTGGCCGTCAGCGCCGCTCCGCAGGCGAGCGGGAATCCGCCTCCGACGATTCCATTTGCGCCGAGCATGCCTTTGTCCAGATCGGCGATGTGCATCGAGCCGCCCTTCCCTTTGCACAGGCCGGTGGCTTTGCCGTACAGCTCCGCCATCATGCCGTTCAGGTCACATTCCTTGGCGATGCAGTGACCGTGGCCGCGGTGCGTGCTGGTAATGCTGTCCTGCTGGTTCAAATGGGCGCCAACTCCTACCGCGATCGCCTCTTCTCCTGCGTACAGATGAACGAAACCCGGCAGTTTGCCCTGCCCGAACAGCAGGTGAACCGCGTCTTCAAACTTCCGGATCTCCACCATCTTGCGGTACATCCATCTCGCCTGTTCGCGGGACAGTACCTGTGCTTCCGCTTGTGTCGCTTTCATCGCTTACGCCTCCCATCGTGATTTGTCGGCAGCAAAAACCGCTCTTGCCTCCTGTCTGAATTGCAACCACCGTGCCAGCCGTTTACGTCTCGTGCAAACAGCAATCGGATGCGGATTTTTCCCTATTCCGCATATCCCCGCGTCCGCAGCGAGCGGCACCGGATGAGACACATTCCCAAATCGTCCCGTTTTGTCTCATGCGCTGTGCGCGTGCGGACATAAAAAAACGCCGGTTCACAACAAACCGACGTTGCCGTTTCGCTCCTTCAACGAGGCAAGCGACCGTTTCGCGTCTGCTTCCAGCGAGGCGGGGCAGGCGCTCATCTCCTCCACCGTTCCCAGCCCTGCCAGCACGTCCCGCACCCGCCCGACAAATGCGTCTACGCCCCCGCTCATGCCCAGTTCGCTCAGGCTGGCCATGCGCTCCGGCACCACACGGGGAAAGGTGTCTGCCGGTGCACCTTTTCCAGCCATCCGGTAAAAGTCTCGCGCCGCTTCACCGTACGAGCAGCCGCTCCCTTCCGTCAGAACAAACGCCTGCACGATGACAGCGCGCGAGAGCCGCCTCTGGGCAATCCCGCAAAATTTGAGACCGTCGATGCTAAGATCGTACGAACCGGGACAGTAGGCTCCCTCCACTTCGCCTGTTTGCACCCGCTGTCCCGTCGTGCCAAGGACCGCTCGAATCAAGGCCGCCATGCGCTCGAAATGCGGTTCGGGGGTGAGATCATGGGCAGGCGCCTGCATGACCAAAGACAGGTTCACCACCCCGCCGTCGAGCGGAACCGCCGCTCCGCCCGAGTGTCTGACAGCCGTCTGGCACCCCCGCTCCCGCAGCAGTCGGACGGCCAGCGCTGCATTCGGCAGCTTGGCGTCCTGCGCTCCCAGCACCATCGCCCGCCGGTGCCTCCAGAGATGGACCAGCGGCGGCACCGCTTCTGTTTCCCGCGCCGCCAGCCGGGCGTATGCTTCGTCGATGCCAAACGGGATTAAAACGTCTCCGGTCTGGATGGATGCGGCCGTGTTCAGCATGCGGATGACAGGCATGTCATTCATTAGGTTCCTCCTTGCGCCTACAACTGATATTTTTTCAGCTTCCGGTAAAACGTGCTGCGCGGAATCCCCAGCATCTCCGCCGCCACGGAAGCGCTCCCGTTGCTCTTTTCCAACGCCCGGACGATCGCGTTTCGCTCCAACTGCTCCCGATACGTGAGCGGACGAGGGGAAGGGGATGGCGCTGCGGATTGCGGTGGCAGACCCGGAGAACATTCCGGCTGCACCGCCTCTAAAAGAAAGCGCTTCCATTCTTCGCGCGGCGACACCCTCATCCGTTCCAGCACGTTGAACAGTTCCCGGATATTCCCCGGCCAGTCATAGGCAAGCAATACCTCCATCACATCTGCCGGCAGTTCCAGCGCGAAGCCGTTCTGACTGCAATAGTGACGGATCAGAGACGGGATGTCTTCTTTTCGCTCCCGCAGCGGCGGAACCGTGATCGGCAGCACGTGCAGCCGGTAATACAAGTCCTCCCGAAACGCTCCTTCCTTCACCAGTTGACGCAGGTTGCGGTGCGTGGCGGCGATGACGCGAACGTTCACCGAAATCTCCTCCGCACTTCCGATCGGGGTGACCTTTCGTTCCTGCAGCACCCGCAACAGCGCCACCTGCATCGCATGCGGTATCTCGCCGATCTCATCCAAAAACAACGTGCCGCCGTCCGCCTGAACAATCTTCCCGCTGTAACCGCGGCGCCTGGCTCCGGTAAAGGCGCCCTCGGCGTACCCGAACAATTCGCTTTCCATCAGCTCGCGCGGCACCGCTCCGCAGTTCACCGCCACAAACGGCCCCTCCGCCCGCGGACTGCTGTCGTGAATCGCCCGGGCGATCAATTCCTTTCCCGTGCCGCTTTCTCCATAAATGACAACGGTGCCGTCCGATGGGGCAATCCGTTCGACTTCGCGCAGGGTAAACTGAAAGGCGCGGCTCGTGCCTGCCTCTCCGCGAAACCGAACTCGGGAAACGGCACGGCCGGTTGCCTGCTGCTGGAACCCGGAGACGGCACGGCCGGTTGCCTGCTGCTGGAACCCGGAGACGGCACTGTCGGTTGCCTGCTGCAGGAGCCCGGAGACGGCACGGCCTGTCCCGTGCAGATGGACCCGGGACTCGCTGCGGAGCAGTTCGATCCGGTAACCGATCAGCCCTCCGTGCCTGAGCGAGTACAGGGGAATCTGAATGCCTTCCCGAAAGCCGGATTCCCGCACCTGTTCACGGGGCGCTTCAGCCCAGCCGCGCATCGCCTGCCGGACGCTGCGGCTGGCGTACACCACCCGCTGATCCTGATTGCAGACCACCCAGAGGCGCTCTTCTTCGTCCGGCTCCTCCACCGCCAACCGCATCAATTCCAGGTCATCCCGCTGCCGCTCTTTCATCCACTCCTGCTCGATCAAGAAAGCCAGCGAAGAGACCGTGGCCATCATCTGGGGATGGCTGCGGGCCAACGGAGCGGAAACATCCACCACCCCGATCAAGGTTCCGTTTCCGTCCCGGATCGGTGCCGCCGAACAGCTCCAGGAGTGAGACGCGACGGAGTAGTGTTCCGTACCGTTGACCATGATCGGCTCGCCCGCCATGAGCGCCGTGCCGATCGCATTGGTGCCCACCTCGTCCTCCGTCCAGCGCACACCTTCCCGAAAATTGATGGCGTGCGCCTCCTGAAGCGTTCGCTGTTCTCCCTGCATGCTGAGCACGTAGCCCTCCGGATCGATCACCAGGGCAATCATCCCGACATCGCGAATAAACGGAGACAGCCTGCTGATCTGCGGCAAGGTCAACTCCAGAAGGCGGCGGTTTTTTTCCTTTTGCAGTTCCCAGGCTTCCCCCTTCAGGACCTTCCTCCCTTTTCCTTCGTACGGATTGACTTTCCCGATCTTGCAACGATGCCACGATTCCGAGATTCGTTTGTTGAGTCGCGCCGAGTCCAATACGCCTTCTTGAACAAAACGTTTCCACATGCTGAGCGAAACGCTTTCCTCAATCATGCATCCTCCACCCTCCGCTCCTCAATTCTGTCCCGCTGCCTTAACAATATATTGAATTTTCTGTTTTTTCAAGAAGTTATCCAGTTAGAAGCGAAGGTGAGAACCGAACAGCACCGAGCCATTCAAAAACGGCCGACTTCTCTACGAAAGGCGGCCGTATCTCCTTACAGCAGTCGCGAAATTGCATCCATCACCTGTTCTTTTTGAAACGGCTTGACGAGAAAGTCCCGCGCGCCTGACTTCATCGCTTCCAGCACTTTCTGACGGTGGCCGATCGCAGAGCAGATCAGCACCCGTGCCTCCCTGTCGTACGCCAGAATCTCCCGCATCGCCTCGATGCCCTGCATCTCGGGCATACTGATGTCCATGGTGACGATGTCCGGTTTCAGTTCCTTGTACTTGGCAATCGCTTCTATCCCGTTGGCGGCTTCCCCGCACACCTCATGCACGTCGCCGACCATGTCGGCCAGCATCCGCCTCATAAACGCCGCGTCGTCCACAATCAACAAACGGGCCACGCACTTTTTCCCCCTTGAACCGTCTCGCACTTTCTCTTTTTACTTTTACAAAAAACGCGAGACTTGTCCACGAAAGAAATTGGCTGTTTTTGTCGAACTGCCCGTCATGTCCGTTATCGACCGGTGGTAAAACCGATCGGCTGTTCCGCCTCTCCCGCAGTGGCCAACGGGCTGTCCGGTTTCGGATGGGGCGTCGTCTCGCCGATCTCCGGTATTTCCACCTGCGTGAACTCGTCCGGGATGTCCACCTGGGGAATTTCCACAATCTCCTTTTCCATGATATCCTCCTTTGCCCAACGTATTGCCGGTGTCATCGGCGCTCCCCGTTATCGTTCCCCGAGCGGCCGCGCCCCATTCCCCGCCGCATGTTTTACCCGGCAGGACATGCGCATCGCCACACCTGCACCATTTTGCTCCGTCCCTTCTCTTTTTTTCCAAACGGAGGATTTTTGGCCTATGTTGTAGAAGTGTGTTCAATTACGTTTGTTTTTTAGGGAGGATCGAGTCATGCCCAAACTGCAGCCGTTTTCCGCCCTGTTCGTGGGTCTGGTCATCGCCCTGCTCCTGTTGATCACCAGCCAGTTTATGACCAGCATGACACACCTGCAGCAGTTCAACCAAACTGGGAATGCCAAGCACAAGCTGCGGGTGGCGCTCCTTTTGGAAGGGCCCACGTACGACCAGGGTTGGAACAGCAGTGCGCTGGAGAGCCTGACGGAATTGAAGAAAACGTACGGGTTTTCCCTGGAAGTCGCCAGCAATCTGAAGCCGGAACAGATTACCGCCGTGACGCAGCAGTACGCCTCCAACGGCTATGATCTGATCTTCGGTCACGGTGTCATTTTTTCCGAGCCGTTCACCCAGATCGCTCCCCTCTACCCGGAGACGCGTTTCATCTCCTTTAACGGGGAAGCGGTCCACCCCAACCAGACGACCATCTGCTACGATATGAAACCGGCCGGCTATCTCGTCGGGAAACTGGCCGCCACCATGTCCAAGACCCGCAAAGTCGGCTATATCCTGACGGACAAACCGACCGAGTACAAGCAGTTGGAAGGTTTCCAGGAGGGGGTCAGAAACACAAATTCGCGCACGCAGCTAATCGTCGAGAAAGTGCCTGATTTCAACGACGTGGAGGGTGCCACCCGGGCCGCCAAAAGCATGATTGCCAAAGGTGTGGACGTGATCTACACGACCGGCGACAGCTACAATCTGGCGGTCATCACGGAAGCGCAGCGGGCCAACATCTACGCCATTGGCTACATTGCCGACCAGCGCTACATCGCCCCCAACCACGTGCTCGCCTCGTTGATTCAGGACGTCCGGCAGTGCTACCGAACCCTGATGGCCCAGTACACCGCCGGCACGCTTCCTTCCGGTACGGTCACCTACGGTCTGGCCGAGGGCGTAAATCGGTTAAGCACGTTTGGCCCGATGGTGCCGCCGGAGGTACGCGCCGAAATGCAGCAGGAATTTGAACGCCTTACTCATCATCGCCAGCAATAGGTGGAGGATTATCTACATGTCTCCGTTTCGAAACTTAGGGTTTCAGAAAAAAATGATGCTCAGTTACCTTGTCATGATGCTTCTGATCGGCTGTGTCACAACGTTGTTCAGCTACCAGATGACCAAAGTCACCACGGACGAGACACACCTGACGCAAAACGTGCTGCCGCAGGCGAGCAGCCTGCTTGACATCAAAAACCAGATGTACATGAAAACGTATGCGCTGAAAATGTACACCATCACCCGAGAGCCGTCCTATCTGGACGAGTACTACACCAACCTGATTGACACGTCGCGCTTCGAATCCATCCCCAAGACAGACACCAACAGCGACTTGTTTGCCATCATTGAATCTATTAGTGAACTGGATTTTCTGTTCTTGAACAAAATCAACCCGTTGCTGAAAGCCAACAACGTGGAGGCGGTCAGCTACGTCCTCACCCAGGAAGTGCAGCCGCACATCGACAAGTTGGAAAAGCAGCTCACCTTTTCGCTCAACCGGCTGGAATTCCAGACGAACAAGGAGTTTCAGCGGACCAACGAGAGCCTGAAAGTCTCCCTCATCCTCACCTATTCAGTCTCCGTGGCCGCCATTCTGTTTGGACTGTTCTGTACGTTCTACTTCCGCAAGGAGCTGCTCCGGCCGATCCAATCGCTGATCCAGCAGGTGCGCAAAGTGTCCAAAGGCACGTTCGGGCAGCAGATCATCTACAGCACCCGGGATGAGTTTTACGAGCTGGCCCAGGAGTTCAACCGGATGTCGAGAAACATCGCCCGCCTGTTTCAGCAGGATGAAGCCCGCCGCCTGGTACTGGAAGAGGAGAAAAACGTGCGCGAGCAGATCCTGAACTCGCTGCCGGTCGGGGTCATCACTCGCCACTATCACTCTGCCTGGGTGCACATCAATCAAAAGGCGAACGAACTGGTACAGCTGGACAAGAACTACTTTCCGCAGACCGACGATCCCTCCGTCTGGGAACAATCGCCGGATACGGACGAGGCGCCGTGGTTTGAAAACCGGAAGATCACCCTGTACAAGCAGGATGGCAGTTCGTTCACCGCGCTGGTCTCCTACGTGCCGCTGCGAAACCAGCACAACCGGGAGGCAGGGTGGATGGTCACCTTTACCGACATCACGGAACAGGAAAAGGTGCAGGCGTACCTGCACCAGTCGGAAAAGCTGGCCATGGTCGGCCAGTTGGCAGCCGGTGCCGCCCACGAAATCCGCAACCCGTTGACCGTCATCTACGGCTTTATTCAGCTGCTCCAGCAGCGCCTCCCCGACGAGGAGCGCGACCGCCACTACCTGCCGCTCATCCTGCAGGAGATCGAGCGGGTCAACAAAATCGTGACGGAACTGCTGATGCTCTCCAAGCCGTCACAGCCCAACTACCGGGAAGTGGCGCTGGCCCAGGTGCTGGACTCAATTCTTCCGCTGATCAAGGCGGAAGCGACGCTGCACGGCATCGAAATCGTCGACCTCTGCGACAAGGAGACACGCATGCCGGTGGACGTGGAACAGCTGAAACAGATTTTGCTCAACCTGATGAAAAACAGCATCGAAGCGATGCGGCAGGGCGGCGTCCTCACCGTGGAAAACCGGGTGGACGAGAATTATGTGAACATCCACATCCGCGACACCGGCGAAGGCATCCCGCCAGAGCATCTGAACCGGATATTCGACCCGTTTTTCTCGCTCAAGGAAGACGGCACCGGACTGGGTCTGCCGATCACCCGGCGCATGGTGGAAAACCACGGCGGAGACATGCGCATCTTCAGCAAAGTGGGAGAAGGCACGGAAATCGTCATTTCCCTCCCGATCCAGCCGCGTGCCCTCGAGGGCAGCGCTTAATCCCGGGCAACGCTGTCCAGCCAGGCAAACATCCGCCGGGTGTACGTCTCCATCCGCTCTCCCTGGAACAGGTGGCTGGCTCCGTCCACCAGCCACAGCTCACAGGGTTTGCCGCACCGCTGCAACGCGTCCGCCAGGCGAATGGCGTGCTCCACTCCCACGTTTTGGTCTTCTGTCCCGTGGATGATCAGCACGGGGCAGGCAATCTCCGCCGCCCGGTAGACGGGCGACCGCCAGCGGTACGCCTCCGGCTGCTTGCGCGGGTGGCCGACGACGCGGCGAAGCATGCGCCGCAGGTCAACTCGCTCCTCGTAGGTGAGAAACAGGTCGCTGACCCCTCCCCACACCACCGCCGCGCGAATCCCGGGACACTCGATCGCTGCCAAGAGCGACATGATCCCGCCGCGGGAAAACCCGTAGACGCTGATCCGCGTCCGATCCACGCCCGGCATCGCCCGCAGCAGCTCGTAGGCGGCGAACACATCGTGCCGGTCCTCGCCGCCGAACTCGTCCCGTCCCTCGCCTCCTTCGTTTCCGCGGTAGTGCGGAGCCAGCACCACGTATCCAAACGACGCCAATTGGCTGATCCGCTCAGGCCTCACCTTCCCGACGCCCTTGATGCCGCCACGGCAGTAGAGCAGCGCCGGAAGTTTCGCCGCTTCTGCATCAGGAACAGCCAGAAGCGCTTTGACGCGCAATCCCTGGCTGAGATAGGTGACGGTGTACAGCCGGACGCCCGGCTGGACCGGCAGTTCGGGCTTCAGCTCCAGGAACGGCGCGCACGCCATGTTGCCTCCTGTTTGCACACGGACTCCTCCTCGTCTCCTTCGTCTTGCATTAAGATGCCCCGTTTTGCCTCCTACGCCTGGATGGGCATGGCGAAAATGCAAAAAGGGAAGAAGGGACGGTAACCGGTCCTTCTTCCCGATATGTCAAACCAGTATCAACAAGGCTTAATAGCCGCGTTTTGCGTTCTTTTTGTTGATGGTAGCAAGGTTCTCTTCGCTGTGCTTCAGCCAACGCTTCAGTTTGTCCTCGAAGGAAGCAGAGCTGTCACGTCTTGCGTTTCCTCCGCGGTCTCCTCCGCGATAGCCACCGCCACGGCGCTCGTCGCGTTCGCTGCGCTCCGGCGCAGGCAGTGCAGCGCGAACCGAAAGCGAGATTTTGCCTGCATCATCAATGGAGAGTACTTTTACCTTCACCTGATCTCCCACGGAAAAGTGATCGTTAATGTCCTTAACAAAACCGTTTGCTACTTGGGAAATGTGGACCAGCCCCTGCTCGGTTTCGCTGACTGCTACGAACATCCCAAACGGTTTAATCGCTGTCACTTTTCCCTCGATGATGCTTCCCACTTGTACTGCCATTCAGTTTGCACTCCTTTTATCATTTCCCAAAAATGTAAGAGAACCTCTACCAGAAGCCTCATTTCATAAGTATAACAGAGAAATTCAAATACTGAAAAGCCTAATCTTTTGCCGAAGCACACCGGCCGGCAGAGGTGAAAAACGATGGAAAAAGATGCAGGGAAGGACGCCTGGGTGCGTGTCCGATCCCCCTGTATTAGGATGGATGAGCTGCTCATCTTTTATCACGCCGTTTTTGTCCGGGCCACGCCCGCGCAAGCACGATCAGCAGCAGCATCGTGCACGCGCCGCTGGCATCCAGCACCACGTCAGCCACCTGTCCCGTCCTGTCCGGGGTAAAGGTTTGATGCCACTCGTCCAGCACTGCCACCGCCAGCGTCAAAAATGCGCTCCACGGCAGTGCGACCGCAAACGGTGCGAAGCGGCGCAGCACGCGGTACCCGGTCAGGGCGAGCAGGGCAAATGTGGCAAAATGGGTTCCTTTGCGGAGGAAAAATTCAATAAACCCGTCAATGCCGCTTGCCTCTACGCTGATCTCCTGTTTTCCGTAGCGAAACGACACGTCCTTCAGACGTTCGCCCACCGCTTGTTCGTCAATGAAGCGGGAAATGGTTCCGCGCATGTCTTGTTTGTAGTAAGGCTGGGACGACGAAACGTACAAGCCGGCCAATATGGCGACCAGCAGCAGCACGTCCAACAGCCGAACGAATGTCTTCACGCTCTTCTTCCTTTCGCGGGAATGTTCCGCTTTCATTGTACCAGGAATCCGCCCGTCGCACGCCTGCAAAATGTCACGAATGGGCGTCGCGCGCCGTCACCGGCAGCGGTTGAAAATCCTCTTCGGTCAGCTCGTGCCTGTCCCGTACGGGGACGGCCTCCTCCCCCTTTGCCACTTGAACTATTTCCTGCCGTTGTCGCATGCGCGCATCCCGGCGGCGGACCTGTTCATTTTCCCACCAGGCACGCAGCCGGCTGCGCAGTTCCGCCAGTGACAATCCGGCGCGATTGGCCAACCTCTGCTCAGTGGCGTGCTGCATCGCCGGCACAAGGACGAGAACGGCATAGGCGGCCAGGAGCAGACCCGTCAACAGCGCGACAGCAAACGAGGCGTGAAGGGCGGCGCCTTCCATCCACCCGGCAGCCAGCGGCAGACAGGCGGCAGCCGTCGCCGCCAAAACGCACACCAGCGGCCGGATCGCCCGGACTGTCCCGACACGAATCCCTTTGAGGACGGAGGGAGCGGCGTCCGCGAGGAACAATTCGTCCAGATGGATCAACGCCTGCTGTGTCATCACGGCACAGACGGCAGCGATGCCGTACACGCCCATCAGGTTGAGCGGCCGATCCAGCCAGAGCAGCCCGACCGTCACCCCTCCGGCCAAAACGGGCAGCAGCGCGAGCGCCACCATCCCGTGCCGCATCCGCCGGTAAAGAAGCAAACTGCACAGAAGCACTGCGGCCGCCGCCACGGCTACTGCCAGCAACCGTCCGGCCGTATCCTTTTTGTTTGCTTCCGCTTCTTCCAGCTTGTCCCATTCGCTTGCATTGAGGATCTCGTATCCCTCCGGAATCGTGAATATCTCCTTCATGTTGTCAGGGATCACATATGACAAGCTCCTGATTCGATCCTGCATGGAAACGGCACTGCTCAATTTGATTACGTACATGCCGTCCACGCGGCGATAGACGGGCGGTTCATCGACAATTGTCCATTCCGTCAGGTCGCTCAGACGGACGGCTCCCTGCGGCGTGCGAATCAGGATCTGTTTCACCTGGTCGGGATGCTCCATCCACTTGTCGGGAAAGCGGGCGGTTACCGGTACCGCCCCGTTGTCTCCGTACAGGGTTCCGGCCTGCTGCTTTCCAAGATAGGTGGCCAACTGCCGCTTGATCTCCTCCTCCGTCACGCGGTAGCGGACGAGCATCTCCGGTCTGGGGCGAATGGCGATATACGTCCCCATATCGCCTTCGCCGATGCGCTCGTCGGTGATGATCTCCCGCCCGTCTTTGTCCGTCCACCGCAGCTCCTGCAGGTAGGCGACCGTCTGGGAGGCGATCTCCCGGACTGTGTGCAGGGACGGCCCTTTTACATAAAATTCCAACCTCGTCTTCTGGTCCTCTGAAAGCACGACGGCAAACGGATCGGTGCCGGGGATCTCCCGCAGTCGTTTGTCCAGCTCTTTTTCCAGTTCCGTCGGCGTCCGGGTCCAGCGGCTCTTGTCAATCAGTTTCAGATGAAAGGTAAGCCGCTCCCGACTGGCTGTCGTGTACAGGTCGCGCACTTCTTCCAGTCCGGAAAGACGCTCTTCCGCCACCCGGGCGGCTTGAATCGCCTCATCCAGCGTGCTGCCCTTGACCATCTCCAGCGACAGCGTCTTCTCCTGTCCGTCGATATCCCCGTACGGTTCGGTCAGGACAAAGGCGTCCAACAGCACGACGGCCAACAGCGAGAGGGCCACGGTAATCCCGTACGGCAGAAAGCCCTGGTTGACAGAGCGCTCCCACCGGTTCTTCAGGAAGCGGCCCACCCTGCCGCCCAGCAGGCTGCCCGCCAAATGCTTCCGCTCTGCGGCCGGTCCAGCGGCAGCGCCGACCGTCAGCCATTGAGCGGCCTGCACCGGCACGATAAACCCGTACACCAGAAGCATGGTCAACGTCCCCAGCGTAAGAACCGGCAGTGCGTCATATAAAAGAGGCAGGTCGGCTGCTTTGACAAAGTCGGTCACCATCAGCACGCACCAGCCGGCGGCACAGACGACGACAGCCAGCAGCAGCGTCTTCAGCAGAGACCATGCCTCGCGCAGGCCGAGCACCGGCGACAGCTGCCCCGCTCCGGCCAGCCGATGGATCAACGCCGCTGCCGCCCCGACGTACAGCAGAGCAAAGACGGCTGTCGGGCCGAGCGAGGTCAACGTCAGCGGCACACCAATCAGCCACATGCCGCCCAACAGCGCTCCCAGCGACAGACATGCCGCGTACAGCATCAGCAGGGCGGCCATCGCACTGCGGAGCCACACGCCAAGCATCACTGCCGCCCCCAACCCGGCCACGGCCACAAGCCAGCCGATGTCGCGCAGCGCCGCCGTCAACGCCTGTGAACGGTCTTCCACCAGATCCAGCGTGTACCTGTCCGCTGCCTGTTCGTTCCACTCAGCCACGGCCTGCGCCACTTTGGCCCGGATGGCAGGAACCTGGGCCGCTTCCGTCGCGAAGACGCTGATCCCCACCGCCGGTTCGCCGCGATAGAGTGTCACCTCTTCCCCTCTGCTCCCCCGCAAATCGCGCACCTCGGCCAGTTCTTTCAGCGGCACGTATCCCTTCTCCGTGGCGATCATCTTTTGGGCCAGCTCCTGTGGGCCTGACAGTTGGCCCTTCCACTGGAAAGCGGTCCGCTCACCGCCGGTTCCGACAGCGCCCACCTGCTCGTCCGCGCCGACGCCGCGCAGCTGTCCCAGCACATCCCCCGGCGTCAGGCCGTAGGTTAGCAGCATGGAGGGGCGAAACACCAGCTCCACCTCTTCCCGGACGCTGTGGTCCTCCACCTCCACGCGGGCTACGCCCGGGATGGAGGCCAGTTTGTCATGCACCGCGTAGCGGGCCGCGTCGGCCAGTGCCTGCACGTCCGCACCGTGCAGCAGATAACGGCCGATCTGATTGTCGGCCAGGTTGGCCTGGCTGAGACGCCATCCGCTTATCGGCAACCGCGCTGTCGTCTCTTGCAGTTTCTGCTCCAATCGGCCTTTGTAGGAGCTGGGCGGCCGTCCCGCCGTCTTGACTGTGAGCGTCGCCCCTCCCGATCGGGATTCGGCGCTGATGTGCACCCCGGCGTCCAGTTCGCGGACTGCATTCTCCACGGGACGGGTCACAGACTCGTCCACGGCTTCCGCCGACATGCCAGGAGCCTCCAGGGCAATGACGTACTCCGGCAGGGGGCGGTCGGGAAACAGCGCGACATCCATCCTGGAAAGGGCGCCGACAGTCAGCAGGCAGCAGACGAGCGCCAGCAGCCCGGCCAGCGCCGGCAATGTCGAAGTATAAGTGCGTTTACTCATCGGCCACTTTCACCACCTCACCGTCCGCCACATAGGAGAGTCCGGAACTGACGATCATATCGCCCGGCTTCAGCCCTTCCAGGACTTCATAATGAGGGCCGTACACATTGCCCACCTTGACGGGTGTTTTCCTGACCGTGTTCTCCTCGATCACCATGACGTAGTGGGATTCTTCGGAGATGCCGACACTGCTCGCGGGCACCAGCACTCCCCCGCTCGGCTTCACCTGATAGCGGCAGGTGACGGTCATACCCCCTTTCCAGACGTGCTCCCGGCCGTTGATTGTCACCTCTACCGGATACGTGCCGGTTCCGGCGTCGATCACCGGCGCCACGAAACTAACTGTCCCCTCCGTCTCCGTACCGTCCGGCGCTTTTACCGTCACCGTTTTGCCCACGGCAAAATTGCTGATTTGCTCACCGGTCACCTGCAGCTTGACCAGCCAGCCTGAGGTGTCCACCAGGCGCATCACCTCGCTGCCCGGCCCCGTCTGCTCCGACTCCGCCTGCGATATCGACGCCACCACGCCCGAAAACGGCGCCTTCAACACGGCGTCCGCCGCCTCTTGCCGGGCCCGCTCCAACTGTACTCTGGCCTGCTGCACTTCGGCGTTGGCCTCTTCCACGTCCAGCTTGTCCGCTCCCTTCAGCAGATTGTCGTAGCGGATCTGCTTCTCCTCCAGGTCCAGTTTCGCCTGTCGCTCGCGGAGAGCCAGGCTGTCCAGCTCCTCTTTGGAAATGGCGCCGTTGGCGTAAAGCAGCTTTCCTCGCGCGTGCTCTTCCGCCGCCTGGGCAGCCGTCTGCCTGGCCTTTTCAAGCTGTATCTTCTGCGCCTCCACCTCGTGCTGCTCCGGCCCCTGCAACGCCTTTGCCCGACGAATGGCGGCACTGGCCACCTGCCCCTGGGCCGCGTTCACCTCCTGCTGCCACACGGACGTGTCGAGTGTGGCCAATGTCTCTCCCTGCTTGACCACACTGCCCTTTTTTACAAAAATATTGGCAATCCGGCCCGATCGGCCAAACGAAAGCGGCAGTTCCTTGAGCGGGGCCACCACACCGGCGATCTCCTGGGTCATGCCGTCATGCTGTTCGACCGTGTAGGCTTTCACCGTCTTCACCTTGATCACGCTTTCTTCTTGCAGGCGCTTCAGGTTTTCCACGCTTTTCTCCAGTTTTTCGCACCCGGCAATCAGCAGGGCAGCGAGGGAAAGCCCGATCCATTTCTTCATTCCATCAACCCCTACCCCGGACTCGATATGTCGAAACATGAAACATAAACAGAAAATGGGACAATTAGTACAAAATAATTTTACCGAAAGGATTCTACTTGCGCCACTTTTCTGTCGATTTTTACGATTCTTTACTTTACGTCTGCCACCGCGCCTTGTCCTCTTGGGCAAACAGGCGGAATTCCCCCCCTTCTTTTCAGCCGATCGCCACTTCTGGTAAGATGGAGGTAGCCCGATTTTGTCAGCGCTTTCACGCGTCGCTTTTTCTCAATATTTCGAATGGTGGGAGTGAGCTTCATGGCAAAGATCTACTCGTCCTATGCGGAAATCGTGCAAGACATCCACGACGGTGCCACCTTGCTGGTCGGCGGTTTCGGTCTGGTGGGCATCCCGGAGAACCTGATCATCGCACTTCGCGACAAGGGCGTGAAGGACCTCACCGTCGTCTCCAACAACTGCGGCGTCGACGACTGGGGGCTTGGTCTTCTGCTCAAGGAAAAGCAGATTAAGAAAATGATCTCGTCCTACGTGGGGGAAAACAAGGAGTTTGAGCGGCAGTTCCTCTCAGGAGAACTGGAAGTGGAACTGACGCCGCAGGGGACGCTGGCTGAACGTCTCCGGGCCGGCGGGGCCGGCATTCCCGCATTCTACACACCTGCCGGCGTCGGCACCCCGATCGCCGAGGGAAGGGAAACCCGCGTGTTCAACGGCAAGGAGTACCTGCTGGAACACGCCATCACCGGCGACTTCGCCCTGATCAAGGCATGGAAGGCGGATAAGATGGGCAACCTCGTCTACCGCAAGACGGCCCGCAACTTCAATCCGATGATGGCCGCCGCCGGGAGAATCACCATCGTCGAAGTGGAAGAAATCGTCGAGACAGGTGAGCTGGACCCCGATCAGATTCACACCCCCAGCATCTACGTGCAGCGTTTGATCCAGGCTCCGTCGTTTGAAAAACGGATCGAACGACGCACGGTGCGGCAGTAATTCCAGCAAAAGGAGGATGCAGTGATGGCTCTTACGCGTGAACAGATTGCGATGCGCGCCGCCCAGGAAATCGAGGACGGCTTTTATGTGAACCTGGGGATCGGCATGCCCACCCTCGTCGCCAACTACATTCCGGAGGGCAAAACAGTCGTGCTCCAGTCGGAGAACGGCCTGCTCGGCATCGGTCCCTATCCGACGGAAGACGAAATCGACCCCGACCTGATTAACGCCGGCAAGGAGACGGTCACCGCCATACCCGGCGCCGCCTACTTTTCCAGCGCGGAGTCGTTTGCGATGATCCGCGGCGGCCACATTGACCTGGCCATCCTCGGCGCGATGGAAGTCTCTGCCGCAGGCGACCTGGCCAACTGGATGATCCCCGGCAAAATGGTCAAGGGCATGGGCGGCGCGATGGACCTGGTCCACGGTGCAAAGCGGATCGCCGTCATCATGGAGCACGTCAACAAACACGGTGATCCGAAAATTTTGAACGAATGCGCCCTGCCGCTGACCGGCAAACGGGTGGTGAACCGGATCATCACCGACCGCGCCGTGCTGGACGTCACCCCGGACGGCCTGGTGCTGAAAGAGGTGGCGGAAGGCTACACGCCGGAAGACATTCAGGCGTGCACGCAGCCAAAACTCATCGTCTCCCCCGACTTGAAAACAATCACGCCATGAAGAAAACACCCGTGTGAAAACAAACCGGCCTCGTCCCTTCTCAAAGGACGGAGCCGGTTTTTTGTTTGGTGCTGAATCGCTTCCCGCCCGGGAAACCGTTTATAATACAAGGAGTAAACAATCTTGACCGAGAGGAGATTCACCATGTCCAATACGCTTGGCTGCCTCGTCCTGCACGGTTTTGCCGGCGATATCCGGGATGTGATGCCGCTGGCGAAGACACTGCGTGAAGCGGGCTACCATGTGGAGTGCCCCACCCTGGAAGGACACGGCTTGGGCCGACGGCAGCTGGCCAAAAGCACCCGGCACGACTGGCTGCGCTCCGCCGATGAAGCGTACAAACGGCTGGCCATGCGTGCCGACCCGATTGTTGTCATCGGCTTTTCCATGGGCGGCCTGCTCGCCATTCACGTCGCCCACCGTCATCCCGTCCGCCTGTTGGTTACGATCAATTCCCCGTACCATTACTGGGAGGTGCGGCAGGCCCTGCGCAATCTGCGCGACGATTTCTCCACCCATTCCCGCCGCTACATCAACGGCCTGGTTAACATTCCGCTGCGCAGCATGCTGCAATTTCGCCGCTTGCTGAAAGAGACAAAGCCGCTCTTGCCCGACATCCGCGTCCCGTACGTGCTGCTGCAGTCGAGACGGGACGATACCGTGCGGCCATCCAGCGCGGAGCATCTGGCCAATAGCGTTGCCCCCGAGGCAGGCGCCCGCATCTATTGGTACGACAACTCCGGCCACATGCTGCTGCACAGTCCGGACCGCGACGACGCGATCGCCCGCATCCTGGACGCAATTCGGGAACACGGCTCGGCGTAAGTAAACAGCGCGGACGGTGAATCCGAGCAAGCCCTGTGCGAAACCGGAAGAAGCGGAACGTACGAGAAATGGCAAATGGCCGTCCAATCGGTTGGCGATTCAATCCACTATCTTGTTTTCTCCGGCTTGTTCTCTCCGGCCGCATGCGCCTGCCCCGCCCGCCCGGACCAGGCGGCCGCCATCGCCAGCAGGAAGGCGGCAGTTCCTGCGTACAGTCCGTTCAGGCCGAACCAGCCGTCTGCCCAAAACGCGAGCAGCGGTCCAGCGGCGGCGCCGAGATCGGTCACCACCGAGTAACACGTCAGCAGCTGCGCGCCGTTGGCCTGCCGGGACGCTTCGTCTGCCGCCAGCGTGTCCATCACGGTAGTGAGCACCGTGCCGGTAAGCTGTATCCCCAAAAGCACGCCCAACCAGAGCGCAAAGGGCAGCGGCACTGCTGTGAGGCCGAACAACACCGCAGCCGCCAGCACCGCCCCGACCAGCATCCGCCGCCGTCCGCAGCGGTCCGACCACCTGCCGAACCACGGCGCCGCCCACGGTTCCCAGACCCAGCGGGCTCCCTGCACCACGCCGGCGACGACGGCCGAGCCCACCACCATCCCGCCGATCACCGCAAACGGCTGCCGAAGATCGATCAAGCGGCTCAGTGTGGAAACCAGTATGCCTTGGTAGCACATGGCGACAAACATTCCCGAGGCCATGGTCAGCGCGACACTCCCCGTCCAGCAAAGCTGCGGCCGCACCGCTGCGGCGGACGCATCGCCGCTCTGTCCGGTAAAGGATGCGGGGATGAAGGCAAAAACGAGGACAAACGCCACCAGCGACACCCCCGCCAGCAAAAAGGACGTCGTCCGCAAGCCCACCCAGGCGACCAGCAGCGGGCCGGCCAGCATGCCGACCAGGCTGCCCAGCCGGAACAGTCCGTTGTACAGCCCCATGAAATGGCCGCGATTCCCGTCGTCGGAGACGCTGACGATCAACGAATAGGCACCCAACCGCAAGAAGGTCCAGGCCGCTCCCCAGAGACAGCGCATCAAAAGCCACAGCCAAAATCCCTGAAACCCGTACGAGGCTGTCGTCACGAACGCCAGGAACACGGCGATCGCCAACCCCGACCGGCCGCCTGTCCGCTCATACCATTTGCCGATCAACGGCCCCAGCGGCACCCGCACCAGCCGGTTGACCGAGAGCAACACACCTACCTGCCAGAGCGCGTCCAGTCCCGCCTCCCGCCAATAGAGCGGAAGCGCCACGTACAGCACGGAATCACCGAGCACGCACATCGCTGTCACGAGAGCCAGTGCCATAACCTGTGTCTTGCCGTGTTTGCCTTCCATCGCAATCTCCTTTGCCGGAACAAATCTATATGCTTTACACTACAAAGGAGACTGACAAAAATCCAATACATATTGGCACCCGACTCATAAGCAATCCTTATGAATGGAGGAAAATCATGAACCTTCACGCGCTGCGCATCTTCGTGGAAGTGGCGGCACGGGGCAGCGTGACCGGCGCGGCCGATGCGCTCTCCATCAGCCAGCCGGCCGTAACCGCGCACATCCGCAAACTGGAACGGGATCTCGACATCAAGCTGCTCACGCCGCAGGGACGAGGCATTGCGCTCACTCCCGAAGGACGTTTTTTGTATGAGAAAGCCCGGCGGATTTTTGACTGGGAACGGGAGATCGAGTCCCAATTGGAGGAGATCAAACAGGGCAAGCGGGGAAAGCTGCGGGTGGCGTCCACTTTTCTCCCCTCCCATTACCTCCTGCCCAAATGGCTGGCCGCCTACAAACAGCAGCACCCGCAGGCGGACGTGGAAATCCGCGCCGGAAACTCGAAGCAGTCGCTGGAACGTCTGCTCCGCTGTCAGGCGGACCTGGCCGTGGTCACCAACGAGTCGTGGGACGAACACCTGCCCATCCGGCGTCGGCACATTACGGATGTGGCCTTTTGGTTTATCGTCCCCGCCGGTCATCCGTTTGCCGGCCGGACGGTTTCATTGGCAGCGCTGATGCGGGAGCCGTTTTTGCTGCGGGAAAAAGGCAGTTCCACGCGGGAGAGGCTGTTTTCCCTCTGCCGGGAGCACGGCGTCGCTCCGCCGAAAGCGGGCCTTGAATACCACGGCCTGTTCGAATCCATCCAGTCCGTCAGGGCGGGGTACGGCTCGATGCTGGCACCGGAACCGTCCGTCCGTGAACTGGTGGAACGAGGCGAAGTGGGGCGAGTGCTGGTCGACGGTGTGACGATCAAACGGCCGATCTACATCTGCACCCGCGAGGAGGATGATGCCCTGCGCCCTGCGGCCGCCCGGTTTCTGGAGATGATCCTGCCGCCCTGCATGCAGACGTGAGGATGAGAGGCGAGTCGCCGTCGTCCCAATCAAAAAAAGAATTGATTGATTATTAAAAAGAGTTGATTGATTCGTTGTTATTGTTACAATGGATACAATGCAAAATGATTGGTCGCCGCAACATGTCTGCTTAAACTGGGGGGATTCCAATGGAACATTATGCGTTGTTCGTGCTTATGTCGATCCTGCTGATCATTCTGCCTGGCCCCGATACCGGCGTGGTGACGCAAAACACTGTTTTCCACGGCCGTTCAGGCGGGATGAAAACGGTTCTGGGCAGCACGTCCGGACTGCTGATCCACACGCTGGCCGTTGTCTGCGGCATATCGGCGATCCTGGTGAAGTCCGCGTTTCTCTTTTCCATCATCAAGTACGTCGGGGCCGTCTACCTTCTCTACCTGGGAATTACGTCGTTGTGGTCGCTTCGGAATCAGAAAACCGCGGCTGTTGAGCAGCCAGATGCCAAGCATCAGAACAAATCCCCCTTTCTGCAGGGATTTTTGACCAATGTGCTCAATCCGAAAGTGGCTGTCTTCTTCCTGACATTCCTTCCGCAGTTTGTAACGCCCGGCAGCTACGCGTTTCTGCAATTCCTCGCCTTGGGTTTGACTTACACACTGCTTACGGTCGCATGGTTTTTCCTGTACGTCCGGTTCATTGACCGGCTGCGCGCCTGGATGAAAAAAGCGTCCACGCAGCGGGCCATCCAAGGAATCACCGGCCTTGCGCTGGTGGCGTTCGGCGTCACGCTGGCCCTGGAAAAGCGCCCGTAAATGACCCCTCAACGGCAAAGAGCCCTTCCATTTAGGAAGGGCTCAGATTGCAGACAAACTCCCTCGTTACCATTGGCAGTAGAGGGAGTTTGTCCTGTATGTATTCGAAGGTGAAGCGGAAATGAAGGGCATTGTGCCTCCCTTTGCCTGACTTCCATAGCCAATTGGCCAGTTTTTTTAAATTCATACAAGCAAAGACAAGCATC
>ERZ1673765.3-NODE-3-length-197894-cov-38.937818_pt1 | contig 197894 bp, 175 predicted proteins | sample MGYA00580144_ERZ1673765 | MGnify/ENA primary metagenome ERZ1673765 (study PRJEB41219, sample SAMN04549638) | soil metagenome | isolation source: soil | place: USA:California, San Francisco Bay NWR | collected 2009-02-09 ...
GGCTGACCTGTCTCGGTTCATGCAAGTATTTTTCCCATCGTTCAGCTGAAGGGATAGGCGACAGATTTTCCTCACGGAGTCGGTCGATGGGACGTTCGCCGGTTGTTCCATGAATACGGCGGTTAATCCGCTCGCACCAGTGTAGGGCTTGTTGATTGAGATCCTGTAAATCAACGAAGCGTTTGCCAGGAAGAAAGTTGTTTTTTACGTATTGAACGCCTCGTTCCACTTTTCCCTTTGTTTCGGGGCGTCGAACTTTGCATACTTTTGGAACAAGCCCAATCGCTGCAGCAAAGTCGGCAAAAAGCGGATGCCAGCGAGGTTTTCGATCATCTCCCATGCCCAGTACGACGGTTTTCATCTGGTCGGTCAGCATTACCTTTGGGATGCCCCCAAAATATTCAAAAGCATGAATCAAGCAACGAAGAAAGCTGTGAATGTCACAACGCTTAGTGAACTCTATATAGGTGGAACGAGAGTACCCCAATACCATGACAAATACCGGCACTTTTCGGACTGTACCGTCCAAATCTACGTAATCACACAGTCCCCAGTCGACCTGTGCATATTCACCAGGTTTCGTCTCGTAACGAAGAACAGCGGGAACTTGTTTGGGAGGACGGAAGTCCTTCACATAGTCTTTCAAGATGGTACGTCCCCCGGTATACCCCTTTTCTCGTAGAAGATCGAATAAAACCTCGCAGTTATAGATACCTTCTTGAAGACGTTCCTGCAGGAACGGTTTATACGGATCAAGCTTGGAACCACGAGATTTACGGGTTCCCTTTTCGGGGGAGAATTCACCCCGGAGATATCGGCGAACTGTATTTCGAGAATGCCCCGTTAGACGGGCAATTTCACGAATACTCTTGCCTTCTGCCCTCATGGTATGTAACGATATCACTATCCCACTCCTTAGCATGTGTCTCCCTCCGAAGATTAACTTGGCCGTTAATTACGAAGGGGATATATTCGCTATGGGTGGGTCATTTTCTTTCCGGCGAACCTGGGTCAATTATATCCCGGCGGTGACAGTTGTTGATCTGTTTCATCAGTGTAATTGGAATTGAGGTTTTTCAATTTGTTACAATGTTGGGTTTTTTTGATGTTGATGATATCATGTTGAATATGACAGGTTGTATAATTGGATATCTTATATATGGTGGGCTTAGAATCTTAACCAGGAATCATAGCAAACTTGAATTTCGAAATTAACAACTCTATGAAAACGTACAAAAGAGTGCGATTACACGTGGCCATCCCCGAAAACTGCGAATTTCCGAGAAAAAGTTGAATTTAATAAACCCAAGAATGTTGGTATTTCCGCATTCTTGGGCTTTTTTCATTGTTTCTTTATTCAGCAGACTCAAACAATGTGCCATTAAATTTATACATTGTGGTTGTGTGTTTAAACTGAGGTGTAATTGTGCTGTCAAGCGGGCGCTTATATTCGGTGGAAAAGTCATAGAGATAATCGCCATCGATGTGAAAGGTGCTTATTTTGGCGTAGTATTCATCTTGAAAAGTAGATATCTCTTTCATCGGATGTTCCCAAGCTTCAACAAAATTCCCGTTATCATCCAAATGCCAGAGCACAACGGTTTCGGTATGAGCACCTGTCCCGCCAGAACGATAGACAGTTTGGTATATCTTCTTATCTTGCATCACCGTAACAGGTTCCTGTACCGTAAGATTATCAATTTTCCATTTCCGTTCGGTAATCAGCTTGTATTCCTCATTTTTCTGTTTGTCAAAAATGAAAAACGAGCCAATGTTGGTGCCGCCAGTCAAGGTTGCTGCAATTTCCACATCAACGTCATGGTCGATGTTCACTTCTTGGAAAGCAAGATGCTCAAAGTAGTGATTCTTCTCTTTGCTTTGCGCTTGTATCCATTGCTTTATCTGGTCTTTTCCAATTGAAGAATTACTTTGACTATGTGCCACATCTGACGAAAACAATGTTTGAGATGTGAAAACGGAAATGCCGATTACAAGACTGACTGCTGCACAAGACACAACTGCGATTTTATTAAACACCCAATTCACCGCCAATACGATTCGCTGCTCACATATAGGAGACGGCAGAAAACACGTTTTGTTTCAAAAAATTGTAAATGGCTTCGGGGGAAAATCATTATGTCAGGTGAAAGTCATTACGCCGTTAGATAACTTTTTTGGGCCAATAAACAAGCACAACTCTTTTACGGGCTGTGCCCACGACATTTGCAGTCAGCCAAAAGTACGCTTCTGACAGGCGCACGTGCTTATGGCTGACTTGTTTTTTGATCGAGTGTATGAAACTCAAGCTGATGCATTTTAAGTACGGTCAATGGATCGACATCGTTGACGATTTTATAAACATTTACACGCTTGTCATGACTGATCCGTATGTAGTTGTGATCTTCAAGAAGTTCCATGCCAAACCGATATGAACCGTTCACATATAACCTTATGGCATAAGCCCCACGAGACGTGAAGTCGTTAACCTTTTGCAACCTCAAGGTTGAGAGCGCTGCAAGTATGTTTTTGACCTTGTCCTGATCAACGATCTTTGTGGTTGCGTCGTCCGAATATCTCTCCATTCTGATTGTAACCTCGTCATTTGGTTGTATTTGATCCTCTACGATGTCTGCAAACGACGTGTATGTCATTCTGTCCACGATCAAATAAACGCCGCATACAACCAAAATGAACAGAAAGGTTAGAAGGATCGGTTTTCGCAAGATTTCTCTCCCCCCCCTTGCATGATGTTGTTTATGTAGGGAGCGCACTCCTATAAAACGAACAGGAAAACCAGGCAGTCTGTTACATATATTGTAAACTGCTCGAGGGGAAAGTCAGTGATATTTTTCAGTGTGCAGACAAAGTCCGTGGTGGAATGGGTGTTGGTTCCCGCTCGCTCTTTTGACGACCGGTAAAGCAGCGGATCGCGTCCGCTCAAAATGCAACGTGGGCAGAGGGCTTGCAATGATTGCAGGGCTGGCGTTTCTCCTGCTGTCTCCATATACATGAAGGTAACAACGTGTGAGGGAGGACAGCGCACATGCCGGAACCAATGCTGTGGGGAGTAGATTCAGCTTCCCGAGTGGGAAATGAGTTGTATCAATGTGTAGTGCGCAACTTCGGCAAACCTGCCTACTGGGGAAGGTATTTGGCAACGGTTCCCAATGCAGCCGACGGACTGACGAAGGCGGAAGCGTCTTTTCTGCATCGCAACGGCGTGAAAATCCTGCCGATTTACAGTAAATTCACCCGAGCGGTCGGCTATGACCAGGGGCGAATCATTGCGAGAAACAGCATGTACTACGCTCAACTGCTCGGGATTCCCAAGGGAACCATCCTGTTTGCCAACATCGAGAAACGGTTTCAGGTCGATGAAGCGTGGATTCGCGGGTGGGTGGATGCAATCGATCAGGGAGGATATCGTCCGGGGATTTACTGTGATCCGAGTCAACCCGCCTTTTCCCGAGCGTATTGTCTCGCGCAGGAAAGGAGCGAAAGGGTGCGAACGCGAACCGTACTGTGGAGCCAGGAGCCTACGCCGGGCCCGTCATCTTCGCGTCAAGCACCGGCGTATGCACCCGTCCGTCCCCCCTGCCCGGCACAGGTGTGGGCATGGCAGTACGGCGAAAACGCGAGGGAATGTCCGATCGACACCAATCTCATGGACCGCCGGCTGTTTCAATTGCTCTGGTAAATTGGATGCGTTCACCGATTTTGTATGATCCTCGTCCATCCTCCAAAAGTTCACGAGAAAGTTGCTTGCTCTATCATGGAAATTTATGGTATTAGTATTGGCAGCATCTACGAAAAACGGAGACGATTCACGCGTCTCCGTTTGCTCTATCGCTTTCTATCTGATATTCCGTTCATTTCATCGCCGTGGGAATGGGACAAGTTCCTCTGGCGCCGCCCGCATTGTGTTTTGCATCCGTCTGTGTTAGAATGAGGAGTGGCCACTACCTACCAGCAAAAACTGAATAATATATCCCAATATAATCTTATCACAAATGATGTGGATTGTCAAACACTGTGGTCCAAAATTTTGCTGAAGAGGAGCGATACGATGAGCGTGACGGAGAGAGAGTGGCGGGAAGAAAATGAACGTGTTGAACGTGTCATCGGCGTGATTGACCGGAAAATCAACAGTCTTGAGGAGCATGTCAGCAACGTGCGGGCGGACATCGTGGAGATACGAAAAAAATTTTGGGACGATGTGACGGTCAACGTTGACGATATGATGGAAGCGATAGAGACGTACGCGAGCATCAAGCAGCAGGCTGAGGTGTTGTCGGAGCGGGAACGCAGCCACCGCCATGCGAGCAGGCAGCTTGCCACGCTGAAGAAACTGAAACAGTCGCCGTATTTCGGGCGAATCGACTTTGTCGAAGACGGGGAGCAAACTCCGGAGCGCATCTACCTGGGAATCGCCTCCCTGCTCGACGAACAGGACGAACAGTTTCTGATCTACGATTGGCGCGCGCCGGTGTCCAGCCTGTATTACGACTACCCGCCCGGACCAGCGCAGTACGAGACTCCTGGCGGTACGATTACCGGCACGATGGAGTTGAAGCGGCAGTACATCATCCGTGACGGCCGGATTCAGAGCATGTTTGACACGGGGGTCACCATCGGCGACGAACTGCTGCAGGAAGTGCTCGGCAGACAGGCGGACGGGCAGATGAAAAGCATCGTGGCCACGATTCAAAAAGAACAAAACCGCATTATCCGCAACGAGCGAAGCCGGCTGCTCGTCGTACAGGGAGCAGCGGGAAGCGGCAAGACGTCTGCCGCTCTGCAGCGGGTGGCCTATCTTCTCTACCGGTACCGGAACACGCTGCGGGCGGAGCAGATCGTGCTGTTTTCCCCCAATCCGCTGTTTAACAGCTACGTGTCCACCGTCCTGCCCGAATTGGGTGAGGAAAACATGCAGCAGACGACGTTTCAGGAGTACGTGGAGCACAGGCTGGGGGAGACGTTTCGCATCGAAGATCCGTTTGCGCAGATGGAATACGCCTACACCGCCATGGACGAGCCGGGGTATGACGCCCGCATGGAAGGCATTCGCTTCAAGGCGTCTGCCGCCTTCAAGCAGGTGATCGAGCGCTACGTGGAATCGCTCCGGCAAGCGGGGTTGCTCTTTGCGGATGTGACCTTCCGCGGCAGGACCCTGATTGACGCCGAGCAGATCCGGGAGCATTTTTACTCGCTCGATCCCTCGCTGCGCCTCCCCAACCGCTTGAGGCTGACGGCAGAGTGGCTGCTGGAAGAATTGCGAAAGCAGGAGCGCCAGGAGCGGACGCAGCCGTGGGTGGAAGACGAGATCGACCTGCTTGATCGGGAGGCGTATTACCGCGCCTATCAACAGCTTCGGCGGGAAAAGCGCTTTACCGCCGAGTCGTTTGACGACTTTGAGCGCGAACGGGAATTGCTTGCCGCCACGGTCGTCAACGAGCACTTCGAGCCGCTGCGCCGGTGGGTGAAGCAGTTTGGTTTTGTCAACATGAAGGCCGTGTACCGGCAGTTGTTTGCCGATCCGCAGTACGCGATGCGTTTAGCAAACGATCTCCCCTGGCCGCAGCAGTGGGCGGAGATATGCGCCAGGACCGTGGAGATGCTGGATCGGTCCGAGCTGTTCTGGGAGGACGCCACGCCGTATTTGTATGCAAAAGAGTTGATCGAAGGCTTTCACACCAACACGTCGGTCCGGCACGTGTTCATCGATGAGGCACAGGACTACTCGCCGTTTCAGTTTGCTTTTCTCCGGCGGCTGTTTCCGCACAGCAGCATGACCGTGCTCGGCGACCTGAACCAGGCGATTTACGCCCACGTCGATGCGCAAACCGACTTTTCCCCGCTCGCATCGCTGTACGAAGACGGACAGACCGAGATGATCGTGCTGACGCGGAGCTACCGGTCCACGCGGCAGATCGTCGAGTTTACCCGCGGGCTGATCACCGGGGGCGAAGTGATTCAGCCGTTTAACCGGGACGGCGTAAAGCCAACCTTGACACAAGCTGCCGATCCGAGCGATCTGGCGGAGAAGATTGTCGCCCGCATCCGCGCGCTTCAAGACGCGGGACACCGGACGATTGCGGTCATCTGCAAAACCGCCCGGGAAAGTCGGGACGCGTACGCAGCACTCAGCAGCCGGCTGCCGGTGCGCCTGATCAGCAAGGAGACGGTCTCCTTTGAGCCGGGCGTGCTCGTCATCCCGTCCTATCTGGCCAAAGGCGTCGAATTCGACGCGGTCATCATCTACGATGCGTCTCGGGTGACGTACGGGCGGGAGGCGGAACGCAGGCTGTTTTACACTGCCTGTACGCGGGCGATGCATGAACTGCACCTGTATGCTGTCGGCGAGGTGAGCCCGTTTGTGACCGCGCTGTCTCCCGATACTTACGTTACGGAGCGCTGACAGCATAAGGCCGCCTGGCCCACCCGCATCCCCAGTGTGCGTCAAAACGCGTGCCGACCGCCGGCGAAGCGGCTATAATAGCAGAGGTGGAACAGGATGTTCGCGGCTGAAACAAACATGAGGTGATCGCATGAATACATTGCCCGTCGATTCGATCATCCCGGCGTTGAAAGAGGCGCTTCGCACCCGCAGCAGCGCGGTGCTGGTGGCTGCGCCCGGGGCGGGGAAAACGACCCGGGTGCCGCTTGCCCTGCTCGACGAGCCGTGGCTGGCCGGACGACGCATTCTGATGTTGGAACCGCGCCGTCTGGCTGCGCGAGCGGCGGCGCGCTACATGGCCGCCTCGCTGGGGGAACAGGTGGGTGACACCGTGGGATACCGGGTGCGCCTGGATACCCGGGTCGGGCCTGCCACGCGCATCGAAGTGGTTACCGAGGGCGTGCTGACGCGGATGCTGCAGGCCGACCCGGCACTTGAGGACACGGGATTGGTCATTTTTGACGAATTTCACGAGCGCAGCCTTCATGCCGACCTGGGATTGGCCCTGTGCCTGGAGGCTCAGTCCGTACTGCGCGACGATCTGCGCATCCTGGTCATGTCGGCCACGTTGGATGCCGAGCCGGTGGCTGCGCTGTTGGGCGATGCGCCGGTGCTGACGAGCGAAGGACGAGCCTATCCGGTGGAGACGCGCTATCTGGATCGCCGGGTGGAGGGGGCGATCAAGCCGGTCGTCGTCCGCCGGATTCAGGAAGCGCTCGCGTCGGAACCGGGAGATATCCTGGTCTTTTTGCCGGGAGCGGGAGAGATTCGCAGGGTGGAAGAAAGGCTCGCCGAGCTGGAGTTGGGCGCCTCCGTCCGGGTGGCCCCCCTCTACGGAAATCTGCCGCAGGAGGTACAGGACCGGGCGATTGCTCCGGGGCGGCCGGGTGAGCGCAAAATTGTCCTCGCCACTTCCATCGCCGAGACCAGCCTGACGGTGGAAGGGGTCCGGGTGGTGATTGACAGCGGCCTGGCGCGGGTGCCGCGCTTTTCGCCGCGCACAGGCATGGCCCGGCTGGAAACGATCCGGGTGTCGCAGGCGTCGGCCGAGCAGCGGCGGGGTCGGGCAGGCCGTCTCGGCCCCGGCGTATGCTACCGGCTGTGGACAGAGCAGGAGCATCGGCACCTGGCATTGCGAAACACGCCCGAGATTCTGGAATCGGATCTGGCTCCGCTGGCGCTCGAACTGGCTGCCTGGGGCGTCGCGGACCCGGCTGAGCTGCGCTGGCTCGACTCGCCTCCGGCTGCCGCCCTTGCGCAGGCGCGTGACCTGCTCGTGCAGCTCGGCGCGCTGGAGAAAAGCGGGGCGATTACCACGCACGGACGGCGAATGGCAGAGCTTGGTCTGCATCCCCGTCTTGCGCACATGATCCTAAAGGCCATTCCCCTCGGTCTGGGCGGATTGGCCTGCGAACTGGCGGCACTTCTGAGCGAACGGGATATTTTGCGCAGCGGTCATCATCCGGCCGACGCCGATCTGCGCCTGCGGGTGGAGACGCTGCGACAGGCAGCGGCGGGAGGGCGGCCCGGCGATGCCGCACCGCCAGGGTACACGGTGGATGCGGCTGCCTGCCGACGGATTCTCGCTGAGGCGAACCACTGGAAGCGTGAGGCGGGAATTGCTGAAAACAGCGGCGACGACGTAGACGCGTGCGGACTTTTGCTCGCTTTCGCCTACCCTGATCGAATCGCGCGGAGGCGCGACAGCGGGCGGTTTCTGTTGCGCAACGGCCGCGGGGCAGCACTGGCCGGGCAGCAGCCGTTGGCCCAGGCTCCCTGGCTGGTGGCAGCCGAACTGGACGATCTGGGAACGGAAGGACGTGTGCATCTTGCTGCTCCGGTCGACATATCCGATCTGGAGCGGCACTTCGCCGACCAGATCGAGGCGGAGACGGCCGTATACTGGGATCGCGAGGCGCAGGCCGTGCGGGCGAGACAACGGAAACGGCTGGGGGCCCTGGTGCTGAAAGACGTACCGCTGGCCGACCCCGATCCGGAAGCGACCGCGGCTGCGCTGCTTCGCGGGATCGCCGAAGAAGGGCTGAACATCCTGCCGTGGACCAAGCAGGCCCGCCAGTTTTGGCAGCGGCTGTTGTTCATGAGCCGGCACGAGGAGGGCTGGCCGGACGTGTCGGAGGAGGCGCTGTCGGCTTCGCTGCCTGACTGGCTCGGGCCGCACCTGTACGGTTTGAAAAGCCGCGACGATTTGCAGCGCCTCTCCTTGATCGACATCTTCGCCGGGATGCTCTCCTGGGAGCAGCGGCGCGAACTGGATGAATACGCCCCGACGCATATCGTCGTGCCCAGCGGATCGCGCATCCCCGTCGACTACAGCGATCCCGAGGCTCCGGTGCTGGCTGTGCGGCTGCAGGAGCTGTTCGGGTTGAAGGAAACCCCCCGGATTGCCCGGGGGAGGGTGCCGCTGACGCTCCACCTGCTGTCGCCGGCACATCGCCCCGTGCAGGTGACGCGCGATCTGGCCAGCTTTTGGCGCAGCGCCTATTTTGACGTGAAGAAGGATCTGAAAGGGCGTTACCCCAAACACTACTGGCCTGACAATCCGCTGGAGGCGCTCCCGACGAACCGGACACGGCCTCGTTCGTGAAGCCAAAGCATCGCGTATGACAAATGTGTATCTACGAAAAACAGGGCTGTACCCGTCGGTGGCAGATGCTGCTGGACGGGACAGCCCTGTCTTTTTTGTGTGTTTGTGCGGTGCTTACTTCTGACCAATCTTCACGCTGTCCGGCACCTGACCCCATTTTTCCTCGAAAATGAGCTTCTCCAGGTCAAGCCTGCGCTCCCATTGGAAGATTTCCAGCAGCGGCCGTTCCGGATAGTGGTCGGTGTAGCCGATGGACAGCAGGGCAACTGGTTCCACATGCGGCGGGATGCCGAGGATGCGGCGCACATCCGGCTTTTTGTAGAAACTGACCCAGCCCATGGCCAGGCCTTCCGCATAAGCGGCCAGCCACATGTTTTGGATGGCGCAGCTTACGGACATGATGTCCGTTTCCGGTATGGAGTTGCGCCCCAGCACGTGGTCCCCGCCTCGGGTGGGATCGCAGGTGACGCAGAGAGTAATCGGCGCTTCCTTGATCCCTTCGATTTTTAAGTCCAAAAAGGCGAGTTCCCTGTCCGTCCCCTCGTAGTGGATGGCCAGCGCCCGCCGCTCTTTTTGCACGATCTCTGCCAGCTGCTGTTTCGTCGCCGCGTCGCGGATGATGACAAAATTCCACGGCTGCATGAAGCCGACAGACGGAGCGTGGTGGCCGGCCTGCAGGATGGCAAACAGCTTTTCGTCTGGAACCGGTTTGTCCAGAAAAGTGCGGATGTCCCTGCGATTTACGATGGCCTTGTACACGCCCCGTTTTTCTTCCTCCGACAAACGATTCACGAATGACTTCCCCCTTGTTGATATTGTGGACAAACTGTGCTGTGATGATTGTACCATTTGCATAGGTCCAGGCTCGTAAAAAAGCCAGTTCCAGCAACCTTTTGACCGTATTGCCGTCTGTAAAGTTGATTCATCACGTATTACCCCTCCCTTTCTAGGGACTGCCTGTACCATACAGGCAGCTTTTTTTTTATCTTCATGCTGGCGGAGAGGGCAGTCTTCCCATCCGCGGTGTGCGGACAGATAGGAAAAAATAGTATGCAGAAAAAGTAAATAAATGGAAATCAAACCCTGTACATCCTGCCGGGAGCAGAGCAGAAGCAAGATAAACGTTAGCACGCGCCTGAAAATCGCGTCCCGCCATGGTGCAGTTTTTTACAAATTACGAAGAAAACAAAAGACGACACTTTTCGATAAGCGAAAAGCATAGTACAATTCCTAGTATGTACGAACTTGGGGAGTTCGTGACGGCGGTCCAAAACTGTGCAGGAGGGACCGCCTCTTTTTTATGTTTCGTTGTCAAAACCCCTCCAAAAGCTGGCAGACAGGTGTCTAGCCGAGGGAGGGCGGTTTGTGAACGGGAAAGGATTCGATCGGCGCAAAGCTGCCGTTGATCAGTGCGTCAATCAACTGCTCGGCGGTCAGCGAAATCGTGATGCCGGGATCGGGGATGTCGACCTGGAACTTGTCGGATTGATAGCGGTACAGAAGGGTTCCGATCGGCTGGATCGGGTAGATGAGGATGTCTTGGCCAAGCCGTTGTCCGGTTTTGGCAATCTCCCGCAACGCCCAAAACAGTTCACCCCAGACGGGCAGATACGGTTTGCGCTTGTGCCGCCTAAGCGCATCTACGAGATGGACACGCAGGCTGTCCAGCAGCTCCCGGTTTTGGTCTTCCACGATTAGCATAAAGGGCTGCCACTCCTTTGTCGGTGCGCTTGGGGACAGGCGTCCCCGGCGGGCAATGTCCTGCTGTCGGCATTGCCGGCCAATCACTTCTACGCATCAGTGTAAGTCACGATTGACAGGGACGCAAGCGTGTACAAAAAAGGCGCATCCTCAGCTCTGCGGGCGTTCACGGCTGTTCCAAAGGTCGTCCAAGCTGCAGTGTGCCCAACGAAAAAAGCCGGATACCTTATGGTGGGTGTCCGGCTTTTTTTGCGCGTTTATTTCACGAGAACGTTCGACACGTCTTCCATCACCTGTCGGCCTGCGAGCAATCCGCTGTACACCCAACTGCTGTCGGAGCTCATTTCATACACGTGTCCTGTGATGCCCAAGGCCGGCGGCGGACATGCCTGACTGGCCGCCCTTTTTTGTTTACATTGTAGTAATAAAATTTAGTAATCATTAATTGACCCAAGAAATTTTGTTACATATAATGGTGGTAACGATTATCGTCAGTATCTTTTCAACATTCTGATTGAAGAATGCTTGCAAGGAGGTGGCCCCTTGAACGTTCAGGTACAGCGGCGCTACCGGGAGAAACGGGAACATTTGGTCATCGGGTTGATGTCGGGGACGTCGCTCGACGGAGTGGATGCCGCACTGGTGGCGATTGAAACGGACCAGGCGGGCGACATTGCCGCCGTCCGTCTCCAACATTTTTACTATCTGCCGTACTCGGATGAGTTGCGGGAGTGGTTGGCCGAGCTGTGCAGTCCGCAAACGGCCCGAATTGACCGGCTGACCCTGGCCCATTTTGGACTGGCGGAATGGTACGCCCACGCGGTCGGCGAACTGCTGGAAGCGGCCGCTGTCGCTCCCGGCGAAGTAGATGCGATCTGCACGCATGGGCAGACTGTCTGGCATGTCGCCGGCCGGGCGCCGTTTCCCTGTCCGGCGGGCACGGCAAATATCCGGGCTTCCCTGCAGATCGGCGAGCTGTCGACGCTGGCGGAGCGGACCGGGATTCCCGTCGTCGGCAATTTCCGCTCGCGCGACCTGGCGGCGGACGGCGAAGGGGCGCCGCTCGTTCCGTACGCCGATTACGTCCTGTTTCGGCACGGCGAAAAAGGGCGGCTGCTGCAAAACATCGGCGGGATTGCCAATGTGACGGTACTGCCGCCGGGCGCCTCCATCGACGATCTGGTTGCCTTTGACACGGGTCCGGGCAACATGGTGATCGACCAGATCGTGCAGATGGCGACGAACGGCCGGCAGCGCTTTGACGAGGGCGGCCGGATGGCAGCCGAAGGGACGGTCTGCGCCGAACTGCTGCAGGAGCTGCTGGCTGATCCGTACTACCGGCTGGTGCCGCCGAAAAGCACGGGGCGGGAGATGTTCGGCCGGGCGTTTGCCGAGAAGCTGTGGGCAGAAAAGGATGTGCGCGGCCTCTCCGCTGCCGACCTGGTGGCGACGGCGACGGCGCTGACGGCGGCCACGATTGTGGAAGCGTACGAATCGTTTGTGCTGCCGTCCACGCCGGTGCATGAAGTGATCGTCTCCGGCGGCGGCGCCCGCAACAAGACGCTGCTACAGATGCTCCGGGACCGTCTGCCGGCAGGCATCCAGCTGATGACGACGGACGCGTACGGCATCCCGGACGAAGCCAAGGAGGCGATCGCCTTTGCCATTCTGGGCCACGAAACACTGATGGGACGGCCGAGCAACGTGCCGTCTGTCACCGGGGCCAAACGGGCGGTCGTCTTGGGGACCATTTGTTATTAAACAGATACAGGGGGGAATCAATGTGAAAAAACGGGCATGGGCAGCGATTTTCCTGTCATTTTCCTTGCTGCTTTCCGCCTGCAGCGGCGGAGGTGGTTCTGCAAGCGATACGGCGAATCCACAACCGGGGCAGCAGGGCGGAAGCGGCAAAACCGAACTGGTCGTCGCGGCGGATCAGGACCCTGTCGGCTTGGATCCGCACAAGGTGCCGGCGGCGTCCAGCGCCCGCATCTACGCACTGGTGTATGACGGCTTGACCCGGCTGGACGAGAACCTGAACGTCACCCCCAGCCTGGCTGAGAAGTGGGAGATTTCCCCGGACGGCAAGACGGTTACCTTCACGCTGCACAAGGGCGTGACGTTTCACAACGGGCGGGAGATGACGGCGGACGATGTCAAGTACAGCTTTGAGCGGATTCTCAATCCCGAGACGGGTTCCATCGCCAAGTCGTACTTCGCCAGCGTGGACGTGATCGAAGCGAAAGATCCGCACACGGTCGTGTTCAAGCTAAAACACCCGGACGCCGCTTTGCTGACGAACATGGCCAGCTCGTTTGCCGCGATCGTGCCGAAGGAAGTGGCCGACCTCAACAAGGAAGCGGTGGGGACAGGACCGTTCATCCTGGAGAAAAACGAACCGGGGCAGTACGTGCTGTTGAAGAAAAATCCCGACTATTTCAAAACCGGGCTGCCGAAAGTGGACGCGATCAAGTTCCAGATCATGAAGGACGAAGCGGAGCGGCTGGCCGCGATCCGCTCCGGCAAGGTGGACATCGCGAGCATCTCCGCCGACTCGGCCACGCTGTTGGAAGGCAAGCCGGGCGTGCAGGTGAAAAGCTACCAGTCGCTGGAGTACAGCTACCTCGGCATCAACGTAAAGAAAAAGCCGTTTGACGACCCGCGCGTGCGTCAGGCGATCAGCTATGCGGTGGACCGCAACCAGATCGTGCAGACGGTGTGGAAGGGACAGGCGTCGCTGACCGGTCCCATCTCGCCGGCCGCAGCAAACTGGGCGCTTGATCCTGCCGCCTACGACAGCTACAAGCAAAACCTGGACAAGGCAAAGCAGCTGCTGGCGGAAGCCGGCTACCCCAACGGTTTTGACACTGTGATCGAGACGGCTTCCACCTATCCGGACATGGTGGAGACGGCGCAGGTGCTGCAGCAGCAGTTAAAGGCCATCGGCATCAACGCGCGGATCAACCAACTGGAGTGGGGCAACTACATCGAGACCTGGAAGTCCAAGGAGATGTCGCTTCTGGTCGGCCGCAACACGTCCGGGACAGATTCCGACCGCTCCCTGCGCTTCTTTTTCCATACGGAGGGCTCCGCCAACGTCTGGAACTACTCCAATCCGCGGTTTGATGAGCTGGTCGTCACAGCGCTGCAGACCGTCGACCAGACCGAGCGGAAAAAGCTGTACGACGAGGCGCAGAAGCTGCTGGTGGAGGACGCGCCCAATCTGTTCCTCGCTTCCCCGAAAAACTTTTACGCGGTCCGCGACAACGTGTCGTTCCAGCCGACGGCGGCGGGCGAATCCATCGCGCTGCTGCAAGCGACCGTCCAATAGCACAGGAAACGCCTGGGAAGCCGGGGAGCAGCCGTCTCCCCGCTTCTTCGTCTCTTAAGGAGGAGTAATACGTGGGAAGCTATGTCATCAAACGCCTCGTCGGCCTTGTTCCCATCCTGTTCGGCATCTCCGTGCTCGTCTTTACCATTTTGCATCTCGTGCCGGGCGACCCTGCTTCCATCATGCTGGGGACCAATGCCACGCCGGAAGCGATTGCCGCCCTGCGCGCAAGCATGGGGCTGGATCAGCCGCTGATCACCCAGTACCTGTCCTGGCTGGGCGGCCTGGTAAAAGGGGATTTTGGCGTTTCCGTCCACACCGGCGAGGCGATTCTGCCGCAGATCTTGAAGCGTTTTTCGATCACGTTGCAGCTCACGCTGTTCGCCGTGCTGATCGGCTGGTCGATCGCGATCCCGCTGGGCATTCTGTCAGCGATCCGCGTCCACTCGAAAACGGACATCGTCGTGCGCATCGCCGCCCTGCTTGGCATCTCTGTTCCCAACTTCGCTGTCGGGACGCTGTTGCTGCTCGTGCTGTCGCTGTATTTCGGCTGGTTTCCGCCGATTGACGTCGTCAGCTTTTGGGAAGACCCGGGGGAGGCGCTGCAGGTGTTTTTGCTGCCGGCGATCACAATGGGCATCGTCATTGCCGCCGGAGTGCTCAGGATGACGCGCTCTGCCTTTCTGGAGACGATGGAAAAGGATTTCATTCGCACCGCGTGGGCCAAGGGAAACAGCATCTGGACGGTCGTCTTCGGCCACGCCTTGCGCAACTCGTCCATTCCGATCGTGACGATCGCCGGCATGCAGATCGGCTACCTGCTCGGCGGTTCCGTGATCGTGGAGCAGTTGTTTTCCATACCCGGCCTGGGGCAGTACGTGCTGGAGGGCATTTATCAGCGCGACTATCCGGTGGTGCAGGGAGGCGTGCTGTTTGTGGCGCTGGTGTTTGTCCTGGTCAACCTGCTGATCGACATCATCTACACCTGGATTGACCCGCGCATCAAGTACTAGCGAGGAGAAATCGTTCATGAGCACATACCGCCGACGCTTTTGGGAAAACAAAACGGCTGTCGTCTGTCTCGCCGTTCTTGCCGTGTTGACTGCCGCGGCAGTGCTGGCGCCGGTCATCGCCCCACACGATCCGACGCAGATGTTTCCGGACCACCGCATGGAGGGCAGCTCCGGGCAGTTCTGGCTGGGGACGGATCAGTTTGGCCGCGACCTGTTCAGCCGGATTATTTACGGCGCGCGGGTATCGCTGACGGTGGGCTTGCTGTCCGTGCTGCTCAGCGCCGGGTTTGGCACCTTGTTCGGGCTGATCGCGGGGTATTTTGGCCGCTGGATGGACGGACTGATCATGCGGGTGATGGATGTGTTGTTCGCTTTTCCGGAAATCCTGCTGGCGCTGGCGATCGTGGCGGCGCTGGGACCGGGCACGAGCAATACGATTTTGGCGATCGGAATCGTCAACATTCCGGTGTTTACCCGGACGGTGCGCAGCGCCGTCCTGTCCGTGAAAAACCTGGAGTTTGTGGAAAGCGCCCGGGCGATCGGGGCAGGAACGCCGCGCATCCTGTTTCTGGAGATTTTTCCGAACGTCACAGCGCCGCTGTTGGTGCAGGCGACCTTGGCCATCTCCGGCGCCATCCTGACGGAATCGGCTCTCAGCTTTCTCGGATTGGGCATTCAGCCGCCCGACCCGTCATGGGGCGGGATGATTTCCGAAGCGCGCCGCTACATGGAGCTGGCGCCAGGAATGATCGTCTGGCCGTGCGTCACCATGACGGTTACGATTCTCGCCTTCAACATGTTTGGCGACGCGGTGCGCGACATACTCGATCCGAAGCATCGCAACAGATAAGGAGGGAGCGCGGATGGACGCGGAACGCATCCGGTGTGAGTTGACGGAAAGTTTGGACGAAGGCATTGACCGGGGGATTTTCCCCGGAGGCGTCGCCAGCTTGACGATCGGAGGCGAGCCGCCGGTGGTGGTCGCGCGCGGAAGTATCGGGAGAGGAGAACATACGTCGCTCCCGTCAGCGGATACCATCTACGATCTGGCTTCGCTGACCAAGGTGATCGTCACTCTGCCGCTCGTGCTGTTGAGCATGCAGACGGGGAAGCTGTCGCTCAGCGATCCGCTGGAGATTCACCTGCCGGAGTGGGAGCGGACAGCAGACGCCCGCAAACGGCGGATCACCCTCCTGCACCTGCTGACCCACACCTCCGGCCTGCCGGCATGGCGTCCGTACTATCTGTTGGGGCACGGGAGGGATGACTACCTCTCCCTGATCGCCGCCGAACCGCTGATCGGCGAGCCGGGTAAACAGGTGATCTACAGCGATCTGGGCTTCATGCTGCTGGGCTTTCTCCTGGAGCGCGTCTGGGACGAACCGCTGGAATTGTTGGCCGAGCGGCTGATCTTTCAGCCGATGGGCATGACGGCGACAGGGTACCGTCCGCTGGCGCGCGGGGTCGACATCCGGAAGATCGCCCCGACGGAGGACGGCAACGCGTACGAGCGGGAACAGTCCCGCCAGCAGGCGGAGCAGATGATGGCGGCCGGCCATCCGCACGCCGGGCAGCTGCAGGAGCGTCTGGACTCTTTCGCCTGGCGGGAGGGGATGATCCGCGGAACGGTCCATGACGGCAACTGCCACTACGGCCTGGACGGCGTGAGCGGCCACGCCGGCCTCTTTTCCACCGCGCGCGACGTAGAGCGCTACATGCGGATGTGGACGTCTGCTGACACCCCGGTGCGCCTGGACCCGGTATTGCGCACGTTTGCGGCTGGCTGCCGGACCGGCCGGCTGGCTCCGGCGCGCGCACTGGGCTGGGAGGCGTCCGCCGCGGCGGGGCCCTTGGAGGCGGCGTCCGCCGGCTGCACGGGAGGGGATCTGCTGTCTCCCGACGCCTTTGGCCACACCGGGTTTACCGGCACGTCGATCTGGTGTGATCCAATCCGGGGAGCCACGCTGATCGTGCTCACCAACCGCGTTCATCCCGCAGTCAGTCCGCTGATGCCGCGCTGGCGAAAAACGTTTCACAACCGGGTCATGTCGCTCGTCAGCGGACCGGCCCGAACATCCTGAGGAGAAAGGGGGAGACGCCATGCCACCTATATTGGAAGTGGAACACCTGCGCACCACGTTTGCCCAATCCGGCCGCACGCTGACGGTTGTCGAGGATGTCAGCTTTTCCGTTGAAGCAGGGGAGACGCTGGGCATCGTCGGCGAATCCGGCTGCGGCAAAAGCGTCACCAGCCTGTCCATCATGCGCCTGTTGGGCAAAAACGCCAAGCTGGACGGCAGCGTCCGGTTTGCCGGAACGGACGTGCTGCGGCTGTCGGAAAAGGAGATGCAGTCGATCCGCGGCAACCGGATTGCGATGATTTTTCAGGAGCCGATGACCGCGCTTAATCCGCTGCATCCGATCGGCAGACAAATCGCCGAGCCGCTGCGCCGCCACCTCGGATTGTCGCGGCGGGAGGGGGCAATGCGGGCCGTCCATCTGTTAAAGGAAGTGGGCATCCCGCGGGCGGAGGAGATCGCCGCAGAGTATCCGCACCAGCTCTCGGGCGGCATGCGGCAGCGGGTGATGATCGCGATGGCGATGGCCTGTCAGCCTCAACTGCTGATCGCTGACGAGCCGACCACGGCGCTGGACGTGACGATTCAGGCGCAGATTTTGGAGCTGATGAAAAAGCTGCGCCGCGAGCACGGTACCGCCATCCTGCTGATTACCCACGACCTGGGGGTGGTCGCCGAGATGTGCCACCGCGTCGTCGTCATGTACGCCGGTCAGATCGTGGAGGAAGCGGACGTACGGCGGCTGTTTGCCGACCCCCGGCACCCTTACACGATTGGCCTGTTGGCCTCCATGCCGAGCATCAGCGGCGGACAGGAACGTCTGCAGGCGATACCGGGAGCAGTGCCGCAGCTGCACGAAATGCCCGCCGGCTGTCGGTTTGCGCCGCGCTGTCCCAAGGCGATGGCGATCTGCCGTGAGCAGGTGCCGGAGCTGTTCCCCGTCTCCGCGACGCAGAAATGCCGCTGCTGGCTGTACCGGGAGGGGGGAGAAGCGTGAGTCAGCCGCTGCTGGAAGTGAAGGGGCTGAAAAAGTATTTTTCGGTAAAATCAGGTTTCTGGGGCAAGGAAAAGGTCGTGCGTGCCGTAGACGGCGTGCATCTGACCGTCTATCCGGGAGAGACGCTCAGCATCGTCGGCGAGTCCGGCTGCGGCAAGTCGACGACCGGCCGCTGCATTCTGCGGCTGATTGAACCGACGGAAGGGGAGATTCTGTTTCAGGGTCGGGACATCCGCGCGCTGAACGCCGCCGAGCTGCGCGCAGCCCGGCGCGACATGCAGCTCGTCTTTCAGGACCCGTTCGCCTCGTTGAATCCGCGCAAGACCGTCGGCCAAATCCTGCTGGACCCGCTGATCGTTCACGGCATCGGCACGCCAGCCGAGCGGCGCAAGCGGGTGGAGGAGATGATCGAGATTGTCGGGCTGACCAGACAGCATCTGCACCGCTTTCCGCACGAGTTTTCCGGCGGACAGCGACAGCGAATCGGCATCGCCCGGGCGCTGATTCTGCGGCCCAAGCTGGTCGTCGCCGACGAGCCCGTTTCCGCACTGGACGTTTCCATCCAGGCGCAGATTCTCAATCTGCTGAAAGACCTGCAGCGGGAGTTTCAGCTGACCTATCTGTTTATCTCCCACGACCTGAGCGTGGTGCGCCACATCTCCGACCGGGTGGCCGTCATGTACCTGGGAAAAGTGGTGGAGGTGGCGGACAAGACGGTTCTGTACGAACGGCCGATCCATCCCTACACGCAGGCGCTGCTCTCCGCCGTCCCCGTTCCCGATCCCACCCGGGAGGTAAAGCGGATTCTCCTGGAAGGGGACCTGCCCAGTCCGGCCAATCCTCCCGCAGGCTGCCAGTTTCATCCGCGCTGCCGCCACTGCATGGAGGTGTGCCGGACGACCGTGCCGCCGCTCAAGGAAGCAGAGCCCGGGCATTTGGTCGCCTGCCATCTGGGGTAAATGACAGCAGGAGAGGAAGCCGTTTGATGAGGAACAGAGAAGATGATGGAAGAACTGGAGGGATTGACCACTCAATTGCCGAATGAAGAAACGCAGTAGTTGGATCGACTCTCGGTGCGGGAAATTGTGCCCAGGGATGTGCTGGATGGGCTGGGCCATTCCCGGCGGGTTGGCACAATGATTTCACAATGATGAAAAGCGGGAGGGAGGATGGCCATGCTGCCTCAACATGTGCGCGAGCGGCTGCGGGCGATCGTCGGGGAGGCCTACTGCCTCGACAGACCGGAAGCGCTCGTCGCCTATTCCTATGACGCCACGCCGATGCACCAGGCACTGCCGGACGCGGTCGTGATGCCCAAAGACACGGCAGAAGTGCAGCAGGTGATCAAGTTGGCGGCGGAAGCGGGCATCCCCGTTGTCACGCGGGGAGCCGGTTCCAATTTGTGCGCGGCGACGGTTCCGGTCGGTGGAGGAATCGTGCTGGTGCTCAACCGGATGAACCGCATTTTGGAGATTGACGAACAAAACCTGACGATAACCGTGCAGCCGGGCGTGCGCACGTCCGACATCCATCAGGCGGTGGAAGCACGCGGTCTGTTTTACCCTCCGGACCCGGGGAGCATGGTCGTCTCCACCATCGGGGGGAACATCGCGCTCAACTCCGGAGGATTGCGGGGACTCAAGTACGGGACGACCAAGGATTACGTGCTCGGCCTGGAGGCGGTGCTGCCAAACGGCGAGGTGATCCGCACCGGCGGGAAACTGATGAAAGACGTGGCCGGATACGACCTGACCAAGCTGCTGGTCGGCAGCGAGGGCACGCTGGCAGTGATTACCGAAGCCATTCTCAAGCTGATTCCCAAACCGGCCATGCAGCGCGTCATGCTGGCGACGTTTGCCAACCTGACGGACGCAGCCCGAACGGTCTCCGACATCATCGCCAGCCGGATCATTCCGGCGACGCTGGAGTTTATGGATCAGGGGACGCTGCGGGTAGTGGAGGACTTCAAGCAGATTGGCCTGCCCACGGACGCGGCCGCCATGCTGCTGATCGGCCAGGACGGAGATCCGGAAACGGTGCACCGGGACGTGGAGCGGATTGCCTCCATCTGCCGGCAAAACGGGGCGGTTCAGGTAAAAGTGGCGACGAATGCCGAGGAGGCGGACGAGGTGATGACAGCGCGGCGCAGTGCGCTGGCCGCACTCTCCCGGCTCAGGCCGACGACGATTCTCGAAGACGCTACTGTCCCCCGCGCCGCAATCACGCCGATGGTGGAAGCAATTCAGCGGATTGCCGCCGCACACAATGTACACATCTGCACGTTTGGCCATGCCGGGGACGGCAACCTGCATCCCACCTGCATGACGGACGCCCGCAATCCCGACGAGATCGAACGGGTGGAACGGGCGTTTGAAGAGATTTTCGCCGTCGCCATCGAACTGGGCGGCACCATCACGGGAGAGCACGGCGTAGGCATTGTCAAGGCTCCTTATCTGGAATGGAAGTTGGGGGAAGCGGGCGTCGAGGTGATGAAGGCGATCAAACGGGCGTTTGATCCGAACAACCTGCTGAATCCGGGCAAAATGTTTGCCCGGGAGCGCCGGAACAGAGTGGTGGTCAACCATGCACAGCGCTGACTGGAAAGCGGCACTTGATTACGAGGAACTGTCCAACTGCATGCGCTGCGGCTTTTGCCAGCCGGCCTGTCCCACGTTTCGGCAGACCGGCTACGAAGCAGCCTCGCCGCGCGGCCGGATCGCCTTGATGAAGGCGGTGGCCGACGGCATCCTGGAGCCGGATCAGGACGTCGTCGACCAGATGAGTCTCTGCCTGGGCTGCCGCGCCTGTGAGCCGGTCTGTCCGGCCGGGGTGAAGTACGGGAGGCTGATCGAGCAGGCGCGGGAAGCGATCGAGCGGAAGCGCGTCCATCCGTGGCCGGTGCGGCTGCTTCGCTGGCTGGCGTTTCGCCAGCTCCTTCCGCGGCAGGAACGCCTCTACCTTGCCGGCAGGCTGCTCCGCTTCTACCAGCGCTCAGGCCTGCAGCGGCTGGCTCGCAGGCTGGGCTTGCTTCGCCTCCTGCCCGAGCAGATGCGGACGATGGAAGCAGTTCTCCCCAAAGCGGCAGGAAAGGGATTGACAGAGGCGGTGGGAACTGTCGTGCCCGCCAGAGGGGAGAAGAAGCTGCGGGTCGGCATGTTTCGCGGCTGCATCATGGACGTATTGTTTCACGAGACCAATGTGAACACGGTCGCTCTGCTGGCGGACGCCGGATGTGAAGTGGTGATTCCGCCCGGCCAGGCGTGCTGCGGTGCCCTTCACGCCCACAGCGGGGAGCGGGAGCAGGCGCGTCAGCTCGCCAGGCAAAACATCGCTGCATTCAAACAGGCAGACGTGGAGCTGATTGTCTCCAACGCGGGCGGGTGCGGAGCCATGCTGCAGGAGTACCACCATTTGCTGCAGGATGATCCCCATTGGCAGGCAGATGCGGAGTGGTTTGTCCGGCGCGTACGGGACATCAGCGAAGTGCTGGCCGGGCTTTCGGAGACACTCCCTTTGCAGCCGCTGCCCAAACGCATTACTTACCAGTCCTCCTGTCATCTGCGCAATGGTATGAAGGTGACCGAAGAGCCGGTGAAGCTGCTGCAATCCATACCGGAGGCAACGTTTGTTCCGCTGTTTGAAGCGGATCGCTGCTGCGGATCTGCCGGCATCTACAACCTGGTGCAGCCGGACATGGCAGGACGGATTCTGGAGGAAAAAATGGGCCACGTGGCTGAGACGCGAGCCGACATTTTGGTCACGTCCAATCCCGGCTGCCTCCTGCAGATGAAAGCGGGCATCAAGCAGGCGGGACTGGAGGACCGGATGGAGGCAGTCCATCTCGTCGATTTGTTGTCGCGCGTTCGACGTGACGCGGAAACGGAAGGGTAGCCCCCTTCCATCGAGGCTGTGAGGCTACAATGATAGACAGCCGGACACGGCAGAAAACCAGAACAAAGCGGTCTGATCGGCACGCGCCGAACAGACCGCTTTTGCATGTCCGGCAAGGCGGGTCTAACGGTCAGTCCACACATGATCATTCGACAATGTTCAACACAATCCCCAAAATCAAAAATAGTATCAAAATAAAAAAGAATAGAAATTTGGGGCACTTAAAAAATTTCATGTTACTATAAAATCCACGGTTCACATCTTACTGCGCTACGTAACCGCTTTAATGAAGCGCTCCAATTTCACTGCGCAGTCGAGATGTGCCTTACGATCAGGAATGGTTAATCGGCAAAACTCGACATTTAGTCGAATTTTTGTGCCAGATAGATTATGAAGAAAGGATAGCGAGGTGTCAGGATGAAACGTTTTGGACTGGCCATTCAAATTGTGATTGGTCTTGTACTCGGTATTCTCGTGGGTGCTCTGTTCTACGGGAATCCTGCAGTGGAGACTTTCCTGCAGCCGATTGGTGACGTGTTTATCCGCCTGATCAAAATGATCGTCGTGCCCATTGTTATTGCCACCCTGATTGTGGGTGTAGCCGGTGTGGGCGATGTGAAGAAGTTGGGGAAAATCGGCGGGAAAACAATTCTGTATTTTGAAATCGTTACCACGATTGCCATTATTGTCGGTCTGCTCTCGGCAAACCTGTTCCAGCCCGGTGTCGGGGTGGACATGACGCAATTGACCAAGACCGATATCAACAAGTACGTGGAAACGGCTGAAACCTCCCAAAGCCACGGATTTATTGAGACCTTTGTCAACATCGTGCCGAAAAACGTCTTCGAGGCTATCGTCAAAGGGGACATGCTGGCCATTATCTTCTTCTCCGTCCTGTTTGGGCTCGGGGTAGCGGCAGCCGGAGAGAGAGGCAAACCGGTGCTGAATTTCTTCCAGGGTGTGGCCGACGCCATGTTCTGGGTGGTTAACGCGATTATGAAATTTGCACCGTTTGGTGTATTTGCCCTGATTGGCGTAACCGTTTCCAAATTCGGTCTCTCGTCGCTTGTTCCGCTGGGGAAACTGATGATTCTCGTACACTTCACGATGCTCTTCTTCGTGATCGTGGTGCTGGGCGTAATCGCCCGCATGAGCGGCATCTCCATCTTCAACCTGATCAAAATCTTGAAGGACGAGCTGCTGCTGGCATACTCCACGGCCAGCTCCGAGACGGTTCTCCCGAAAATCATGGAAAAAATGGAGCGCCTCGGCTGTCCGAAGGCTATCACCTCTTTCGTGATTCCGACGGGGTACTCGTTCAACCTGGACGGCTCCACGCTGTACCAGGCGCTGGCGGCCCTGTTCATCGCCCAGATGTACGGGATCGACATGCCGATCAGCGCGCAGATTACCCTGGTGCTAGTCTTGATGGTTACCTCCAAAGGCATTGCCGGTGTTCCCGGGGTCTCCTTCGTGGTCCTGCTCGCCACCCTCGGTTCGGTGGGCATCCCGCTTGAAGGGCTCGCCTTTATCGCCGGTATTGACCGTCTGCTCGACATGGCCCGCACGGTGGTCAATGTCATCGGCAACTCGCTGGCGGCTGTCGTCATCTCTCGCTGGGAAGGGCAGTTTGACCAAAACAAAGCAAAAGCGTATATCCGTGAAGCTACGACAAAAGTGGCGTAACACCTTACAAGCCTCCCGCAGGAATCGATGCTGCGGGAGGCTTTTTTGGTGCACACGCGCTGCCGGGCATCATTACTGCCGCTCTCCCATATAGTGGTACAAAATGGGAGGGGGAATGTAGCGTGTGGGCTTCGTTGTACGTGTTTTTCTTTTTCATGCTCATCGTGTGGGGTGTGGTGGAGCTCCTCTTTTGGTTTATCCGCAGCGATTCGATCAGCTATGACACAGACCAGCTGTGGGATAAGTTTTCGGTTACATTGCAGGACATGCACTATCCGACAAAGAAAAAATAAGGAAGCGCCGGTTTTTCGGCCCTCCAGACTGAAGACAAACTGTTTGTTTATCGAGTGTCCACATGGAAACGATCTTTCATCGTTTCCAGGCCGAAAGGCCTGCACATTGATCAACCGAAGGTGGAGAAAAAGGACATGGCATGGAGTGATGGGCCAAGCGAGCTCCTTTGACGACCTGCTCAGCGGAAAAACGCTAGACGCGGGGTATACAGGGGGCACAAGTCTCACTTCATTGAAATACCCAGATGTTTGCCCCTGCCCTTTTCGCGTTTTGAAGCGGAGGCCGCTAACTTCTTTGCTGGTCGTCAAGAGAGCGAGCGGGCCCGATCACCCATGCGCCACGGACTTTGTCTACACGCTGAAGCGCCGGTTTTGCGGCGCTCTTTTCCTGCACGTCGGCAAAGGAAGTCTCACATGATCGCTTTCATACCGTTATACAGGAGTGAACTTCGTGGATCGTTTGGTCACTATGCACCAACGGGAATATTTTCGCCTGAAACTGGACCCGCCTTTGTGCGCGGACATGACTATCGTTATGATCAAGGGAAAGACGCTGGAAGTGGGCAGCACCAGTGTGCTGATTGAAGACATCAGCGGAGGCGGACTTCGCTTTCTGACCCACTTGAAGCTGCCTGTCCACGATCAGCTCGTCCTGCAGTTTGAGACGAACGTATTTTCCCAATCCCTGAAAATGTACGGACATATCGTGCGCAGTGCGCAGTGGGACGTCGGGATCAACGAGTACGCGGTCAAATTGACGATGGAAGAGGCGATGCACCGGGAGATCAACCGGGTGGTCAATCGCCTGGCCATTCGCCTGAGGCAGAAAGGGGCATTGCCCGCCGGCTCGTTTTTGCAGGGGGACAGAAGAGAGTTTTTGGCTGCGGTCCGCTTGAGGGAGGAGCAGTTGTAAACAGAACACAACCTCATCCCTGGCGGATGAGGTTGTGCGGTGGAGCAGTCGTGCTGTCACCGAGGCATGGGCGGAAGAGCCGGCGGCACGTAGTTCAGCTCTTCGTCAGTGGTGATGTAGTCCGTGTTGACCATCAGCAGCAGATAGCGTCGGCCCGTTTGCGGATCGCTCAGGATGATGTGATCCCGTCCCGCCGCTTCCAGGCGGCCCCGGAAGATTTTGGCGTTCCATTGGGTGTTATTCTCAAACGTTTGGTAGACGGTGATCACTTTGCCCAGATTTAAGCGGAGGATGTTTTCGATGTAGGACTCCTCCACTATTTGCCCCGGTGCCAACGGCGTTCCGGGGATGAAGGACCCGCTGGGCGGCATCGGCATTTGCGTTGGCATTGGCATCGTCGGCTGCTGTGCCGCCGGATACGGATAAGACGACGACGCATACGGATCGACGTACGGATTCACATAAGGCGGATAAGGAAATTGCTGGCTCATGATGAACTCTCTCCTTTAGTAAACTCGTGGACAATCTTGTGGGTTGGGTACAAAAAAGCAGTGCGCTTTATAGCGACCTACATTTCGTTGGTTATACCACTGAGGCGGACAGTTTCCGGCTGGCCGAAAGAACCACAGCGCGTTTGAAGCAGGGTGTTGGCGTTCGCCGTTAACGACGCGTCTGGCCAAGCGCCTTTCCTTGTCGCGGGCGCGTTGATAGAAATACGGCTTTTGCACCGCTTCAAAGCCGCCCGGCGATTGGAAGACCATTTGTCTCATCGTGCGAATGCCGCGAAAGTCCAGGCAGTTGGCGAGGATGCGGTTGACGCCGACGTTGCCGACCATCAGCATGCCCAAGTCCCCTTCGCCTTCCGCTTCGGCACGCATCAGTCTCGCCAGCATGTCTACATCCCTGCTGTTCGCTTTTATAACGGCCATTGCTTCACCTCCTCCGAAAACTCACACTTACAATATACGGACGGCACGCCGGTAGGTGAATGTCCCGCCAATTTTTTGTCGGCGCCGCCATCTCCGGCATCAAAAAAAACACGCCTCGCAGCAGTTCTGCGAGGCGCGTCTTTCATTTCATGAGAAATAGCGGCGTTACGCCGATTTTTTTCGCTTTTTCCAGATCAGCCAGACGATGGCGACTAGGGCGCCAATTCCGAGTACGGTCACTTCCAGGTAGCTGTCCAGCAGCTCCTTGGCGTGTTTGCCGTAGAGGTGGAACAACAACCCGATGAGGTAAAACTTGATGCCGCGTCCCAGGATGGCAAACAGCATCAGCTTGGTCAGCGAGTAGTTGAACACGCCGCTCAAAATGGTAAAGACTTTGAACGGAATGGGGGTAAATGAACCAATCAGTACGGCGGCATCGCCATTTTTGGCAAATTGCTCTGTCGCCATCGCCGTCCACTTCTCAGGAAGCAGCTTTTGCAAGAGCGGTTTGCCCAGCCATTTGCCCAGCATGTAGCCCACCGGTGCACCGAGGATGGAACCGGTAAACGCGACGGTGGCGTACCGCATGGCGGACGTGGGATCGATCAGGCTCATCCCGATTTGCAGAAAAAAGGGCGGGACAGGGACAATAAATGAGTCCAGAAAGGCGAGGCCAAACAATCCCCATATACCGTACTGCATAAAGATTTGTGTAATTTGATCGAACATGAGCGTCTCCTTCAGGAGGGTTTTCCTCGTCTGTCGCTTTGAGCAGAGCCAGCTTCTGCGAAAGGACTTCATCCGGCGTTTTTCTTCATTATACCGGAAACAAAAAGGTTTCTGTAGTGATATCCTATGACAGGCTCTTGCCAAACAGAATGATTATTGGTGGAGTGGAGCGATGTTTTTCTGACAAGGTAATACGCGTCACATGTTAAAAGGTTTCTCCCCCATTTTTTGTACGAAGCAAGGGTTTTTTCCTGCGCGCTTCTATCTGCCGGCCGTTTCGGACATACTGTTAGGGATTTGGAAAAAAGGAGGAAACCATCATGATGCAAGCTCATTCGTACACAGCTCATGAAGTGATGGAACTGCACGAGGCGCTCACCTGCACGATTGACGCACTGAATACGATGCAGTTGTACACCCCCTATATCCGCGACCCGGAACTGGCCCAGCTGGTCGGTTACCAGATGCAGTTTATGCAAAACGAATACAACAGCATGGTACATACCGTGCACGGGCTGGGAGTGGGGGAATGCCTGCCGTACCGGCCCAGCACGCAGGTGTGGCAGACGCGCGCCCTGCCTACTACCGCCGCTGCCCAACCGCCGGCAGCTCCACAGCAGGCTGCATCTCACCAGCCCAATGCTCGCCCGGATCAGATGGACGATCACGACGTAGCGTCAGCGGTGCTCGGCCTGCACAAGGCGGGGGCCAAAGCAAAAATGGCCGCAGCGCTGGAGTCGGCCCATCCTCATCTGCGCGGCATGCTCCTGCAAGGGGCGGTCAACTGTGCCCAACAGGCCTACGACATGTGGAGCTACATGCAGCGGAAAGGCTACTATCCGCTGGCGACGCTGCCGCAGGAGACGAGCGCTCAACTGCTGCGCGGCTATCAGCCGATTGCCGTGAACGGACAGACGGCCATGTCCGCACAGGTCCCGCCCGCCGCGTCCGGTCAGCCGCAGACGCCGCCGTCCAATGACAGCACGCTGACGAATGCGGTCAATCCCGGAGGGGCGGTCCAGCAGACGCCGCTGTCGTCGTCCCTGCAAGCAGGCGGAGCAGCGGGCCAGCCGGTCAATGCCAGCCAGATTTTTTCCTCCCCCTCCTATCGACAGGCACATGGCGGCGTACCGGCAGGAGAAACGACGATGATCGCCGGTCAGGACGCTTCGATGACGGCAGATCTGATGGGAGAAATGTCCCGTGATACGGAGGGTCGCCAGGTAAAAAGGCGCAAAAAGGATGCACCATCCGATCCGACAATTGGTCATTAAGTTCCAGTTTGGGCGTTGACGGTAGGAAAGATTGTCCACTACTATAGAGGTGCAGTCCATACAACGGGAGGTACCGGATGAAAACGCTGGGATCGGGGAAAGTCATCTTCTATGCACCGGACGGGACAACCCTGGAGCTGAAAGGGGAAATCGACGTTCGCGGGGACCGTGTGGCCGTCACGGAGATTATCTATTTCAACGGAAGGCCAAACGGCGCGCGGGAAACGAATCTGCCGCTCGCCCAGACTGTCATTTACTGGGAGCCGGAAGTGTACGAGGAAATCGGTTTTGAATAGCGTTGGCGCAACCTTGCCAATAGGCAGGGTTGTTTTTTTGTGTTACGATGAATCGTGGACGCAGTATAGAAGGAGTGATTCTTTTGATCGATAAGATTTTGGAGCGGGCGCTCGCCGGTGAACGCCTCGGTCTGGAAGACGGCCTCACCCTGTTTGCGAGTGACGAGATCGAGAAAATGGGCCACTACGCCGACCTGGTCATGAAGAAGTGGCATCCGGAGCCGATCACCACGTTTGTCATCGGGCGCAATATCAACTACAGCAATGTGTGCGACACCTACTGCCGGTTCTGCGCCTTTTACCGCCCTCCGGGTTCCCCGGAAGGATACGTGCTGCCCAACGAAGTCATCTACCAAAAAATTCAGGAGACGGTGGATGTAGGCGGCACGGAAATCCTGATGCAGGGCGGCACCAACCCGGACCTGCCGTTTGAGTACTACCTGGATCTGCTGCGAAACATCAAGCAGCGCTTCCCGCAAATCACGATGCACTCGTTTTCCACTGCGGAAGTGCAAAAAATGGCGCAGGTGTCCGGTCTGCCTGTGGAGGAAGTGCTGAAGAAGTTGAAGGAAGCCGGGCTCGATTCGCTGCCGGGCGCGGGCGGGGAGATCCTGGACGACCGCACGCGGCGCAAGATTTCCCGCCTCAAGGGTTCCTGGAAAGACTGGATCGAGACGCAAAAGGCGGCTCACCGCGTCGGCCTGCCGGGGACGGCGACGATGGTGATCGGCTTTGGCGAGGAGATGGAAGAACGCGTGCTGTCGCTGATGCGCATCCGCGAGGCGCAGGACGAGACCAAGGGCTTCACGGCCTTTATCGTCTGGACGTTCCAGCCGGAGAACACCAACATGAAGGCGGTCAACAACACCCCGGAGGAATACCTGAAAACGCTGGCGATCAGCCGCCTGATGCTGGACAACATCGCAAACTTTCAGTCGTCCTGGGTGACAATGGGACCGGAGATCGGCAAGCTGTCGCTCTCTTACGGCTGCAACGACTTCGGCTCGACGATGATGGAGGAGAACGTCGTCTCCGCTGCCGCATGCACCTACAAGGTGAACACCAACCTGATCCTGAAACTCATCCGCGAAGCGGGCAAAATCCCCGCGCAGCGCAATACCCGCTATGAAATCCTGCGCATCTTCCGCGAAGGCGAGATGGCGGAACACGACTTTGTCATGCAGAATTGACCGATCCGACACAAACAAACACGGAGCCGCGACGGCTTCGTGTTTGTTTTATGCAAGCGGCTTCCCCTGTTTCCATCCGTTTAAAAGTATATCGCCCCAGGTGGGACATATACTGTAACTACACTGCGGATGGGGGGGATGGATATGCAGCGTTTTGCCGTCTGGCTGGAAAATGTCCCTGCACATTGTGACGCGTTTCGCTCCATCGTGTCCGAGCTGAAGAAGCGGGTCAACATGGAGCCGGTGCGCATTACATACAGGGAACAGGAGCAGGGCGACTACCGTTTGTTCCTCTTTCAGAGCACGTCTACCGAGGAGTACAACGCGGAGACGATTGAGTGGGCCCGTGCGTTTGTTTCCCTGGCAGTGGCTGAATGGATTCTCCGGGTCAAGGAACCGGAAGTGCTGGAGGAAATCGCCGCCGACTTGCTCGCAGCGGAAGCTCTGGAAGAGGAGTGGCCGTTGATCCTTCCGTATGTGCAGCGGATTTGTCAAGACCAGCAAGAAGGCGACACGGACCTGCTCCATGCCACCGCCCGCAAGGCAGCCGTCTACCGCAAAGTATTCGCTTATTTGGAAGAGGAGCGGGAGCTGAATGTACTCGGCTTCGTCCGTTTCCGTCTGCAAGATCATTGGAACGAACTGTTTGAACTGGTGGAAACCGGCCTGGACGATTATCTGGAAGACAAGCAGTACCAGGAATTTGTCGAGCTGCTGCGGTACTATATCGCCGCGCAGGAGACCAAACAGGAAGTGGTTCACGTCGTTCCTAGTGTAGACAAACCGTTCCTGCTCTATGACAAACACGGCACACGGCTGCGGCTGGACCAGCTCGATGCCATATTCAGCATTGGCGAGCAGAACAGCCGCGAAGAAGACTACCTGGTGAGCGCGCTGGTAACGCTCGCTCCAGAGCGCATCGTGATGCATCTGGCGCAGGACAGGCCCGCACTGCTCCAGACCGTCCGCAGCATCTTTGACGGCAAGGTGATGTCGTGCCATTCCTGTCCGCTCTGCCTGGCGGGCAGACGTGCACTTGACGGACACAAGCCGACTCCTCTATAATGACAGACAACAACTGCAGATGTGTTGAAATACGATGAGAAGGACATGGACGATATCCACGTCGCTGCAGAGAGGCGGGCCGCTGGCTGGAAGCCCGCTGCGAACGCGTATCGCTCTACCCCCTTCGAGTAGCGGCCGGGAACAAAGCTACGCGCTTTCAGTATCGGCACGCCGGGCATACCGTTATGGCAAGGAAGGATTCGGCTTTCGTCCGATTGGTCGGGAGGATGTCCCGACGGCAATTGTCAAGCCGAATCAAATGAGGGTGGTACCACGGGTAAGAAACACTCGTCCCTTTGGGGATGGGTGTTTTTATTTTTTCCAAATCCATTATTTATTATTTTACGCAGAAAGGACGTATGGATCGTGGCACAAGTCAACATTACGTTCCCGGATGGGGCCGTACGCCAATACGAATCCGGCATCACCATCGAGGACATCGCGGGCTCCATTAGCACGAGCCTGAAGAAAAAGGCCGTCGCCGGCAAGCTGAACGGCAAGGTGGTGGATTTGTACACGCCGGTGCAAGACGACGCGGCGATCGAGATCGTGACGCTGGACAGCCCGGAAGGTTTGGAAGTGTACCGCCACAGCACCGCCCACCTGCTGGCACAGGCCGTCAAGCGCCTCTACGGAAAAGAGGTGAAGCTGGGGATCGGTCCCGTCATTGAAGACGGCTTCTATTACGACATGGACATTCCGGTAACGCTCACCCCTGACGATCTGGGCAAAATTGAAGCCGAGATGGAAAAGATCATCAAGGAAGACCTGCCGATTCGCCGCAAGGTGGTCAGCCGCGAAGAAGCGATTCAGATCTTTCAGGGAATCAACGACCATCTGAAACTGGAGCTGATCCGCGACCTGCCGGAAGACGCTGTGATCACCATCTACGAGCAGGGCGAGTTCTTCGACCTGTGCCGCGGGCCGCACCTGCCGTCCACCGGCTACATCAAGGCGTTCAAACTGATGAGCGTGGCTGGCGCGTACTGGCGCGGCAAAGCGGAAAACCAGGTGCTGCAGCGCGTCTACGGTACCGCGTGGCCGAAAAAGGCGGAGCTGGACGAATACCTGCATTTCATCGAAGAGGCGAAAAAGCGCGACCACCGCAAACTGGGCAAAGAGCTTGAGCTGTTCATGTTCTCCGAAGAGGCGCCGGGCATGCCGTTCTACCTGCCGAAGGGCTTTACTGTCCGCAACGAGCTGGAACAGTTCTCCCGTCGTTTGCAGCAGTTGGCCCATTACACCGAGGTGCGCACGCCGTTTATCATGAACCAGCGCCTCTGGCTGCAATCCGGCCACTGGGACCACTACCACGAGAACATGTACTTCTCTGAGGTGGACAACACCACCTACGCCCTGAAGCCGATGAACTGTCCAGGCCACATGCTGATTTACAAAAACAAGATTCACTCCTACCGCGATCTGCCGATCCGCTACTCCGAATTCGGTCAGGTGCATCGCCACGAGTTTTCCGGTGCGCTGAACGGGATGCTGCGGGTGCGGACGTTCTGCCAGGACGACGCGCACGTCTTCGTTCGTCCGGATCAGATCGAGAGCGAGATCAAAAGCATGATCCAGCTGATCGACCGCATCTACAAGGTGTTCGGCTTCGAGTACAGCGTGGCGCTCTCCACCCGTCCGGAGGATTCGATGGGCTCCGACGAACTGTGGGAGATCGCGGAAAGCTCGCTGAAAAAAGTGCTGGAGGAGTCCGGCATGCCGTACGAGATCAAGGAAGGGGACGGCGCGTTCTACGGACCGAAGATCGACTTCCAGATCACCGACGCGCTGAAACGTCGCCATCAGTGCGGCACCATCCAGCTTGACTTCCAGATGCCGGAGAAGTTTGACCTGTCTTACATCGGCCAGGACAACGAGAAGCACCGTCCGGTCGTGCTGCACCGCGCCATGTACGGTTCCATGGAGCGCTTCATCGGCATCCTGATCGAGCACTACGCGGGTGCGTTCCCGACCTGGCTGTCGCCGGTACAGGTGCGGTTGATGACGATCAGTGACGCGCACGTGCCGTACGCCGAAGAGGTGCTCGCGAAAATGGAACAGGCCGGCATCCGCGTGGAACTGGACGCCCGCAACGAAAAAATCGGCTACAAAATCCGCGAGGCCCAGGTGCAAAAGATTCCGTACATGCTGGTCATCGGGGAAAAAGAAGTGGCGGAGGGCACCCTGTCCGTCCGCAAACGCGGCGTAGGCGACGAAGGGGCGCTTCCGGTGGATGAGTTCATCGCCAAAATCAAACAGGAAATCAGCGAGATGAAGTAAGCTGCTGCAAAAGGGCCGTTCCCGATTGGGACGGCCCTCAGCGTGTAGATAAAGTCCGTTGCGCATGGGTGATAGCACCCGCTCGCTCTCTTGATCCATGCCTCGTACGTTTTCTCCACCTTCGGTTGATCAATGCGCAGGCCTTTTTGCCTGGAAACGATGAAAGACCGTTTCTTTGCGGACACTCAATATCCGCGTCACACTTCTGCCATTGTTCCGGCTTGATCTTGGCAGGCTGCAGGTCTAGTATGGAATCAGGAGAGTGATCCGATATGCCTGAACAAGTATTGGATGCACGCAAACGTCCTCTCCGAGACTTGCGAATTTCTGTGACGGACAGGTGCAATTTTCGCTGTCGATACTGCATGCCAGCCGAAATTTTCGGCACGGATTACCCGTTTTTGCCGCGGCACAAGCTGTTGACGTTCGAAGAAATTACGCGCCTCGTCGGAATTTTCACATCGCTTGGAGTGGAAAAAATCCGCATCACCGGCGGGGAACCGCTGATGCGAAGAGACCTGCCCGAACTGATACGGATGATTCGCCAGGTGGAAGGCGTGCGCGACATCGCCATGACCACCAATGGTTCGCTTTTGGCCAAACATGCCAAGGCGCTGAAGCAGGCGGGATTGGACAGAGTGACCGTCAGCCTGGACAGCCTGGATGACGAGCGGTTCGGCCGGATCAACGACAGAGGATATCGGGTGCAGGACATCCTGCGCGGCATTGATGCGGCGGCTGAAACCGGCATGCTGGTCAAGATCAACATGGTCGTGCAGCGCGGCGTCAACGACCAGGACATCCTGCCGATGGCTCGTTATTTCCGCGAAAAAGGGCACATCCTGCGCTTCATTGAGTTCATGGATGTGGGCAACAGCAACGGCTGGAAACTAGATCAGGTAGTACCCTCCAGCGAAATTGTGCAGATGATCCACAAGGAGATGCCGCTTATGCCAATTGAGCCCAATTACTTTGGAGAAGTGGCTTCGCGCTACCGGTATGCAGGGACGAATCAAGAGATCGGCTTCATCTCCTCCGTTACGCAGGCCTTCTGTTCCACCTGCACGCGTGCCCGGCTGTCGGCGGAAGGGAAAATGTACAACTGCCTGTTCGCCTCGTCCGGGGAAGATTTGCGCGGCCCGCTGCGGGAGGGAAAAAGCGACGAAGAGATTCGGGAGCTCATTCAATCGATCTGGGTCCGCCGCGACGACCGTTACTCGGAGCAGCGGCTGAAGCAGACGCCGGGCCTGTCCCATCGGTCCAAGGTGGAGATGTCGCACATCGGCGGGTGACTTTGGAGGCCCAAAGTCATGAAATCCTTGACAGGACAAAATCTGCACGGTATCATAATGTTCAGTGCAAAACTTCATTCTTCGAGAAACAAGCAGAAGCGCCCAGCTTCTCACCTGGTTCGACGTCATCCTGACTGTTGACAGGTCACTCTTACGCAATAGCAAACTGTGGATCTGTTGAATTTGCTAGGTGAGATATGTGCGGGCGCGTCAGCGTTCGCACATTTTTGTTCCTTCTCGAAATTGACGGAGGTGGCAAGTATTAGCAAGGATCAACTGTTAGTCAACGAAGCGATTCGTGCCCGTGAAGTCCGCTTGATCGGACCGGACGGAAACCAGTTGGGTGTCGTGCCCCTCAGGGAAGCGCTGCGCATTGCGCAAGAAGCTGATTTGGATCTGGTGAACGTCGCTCCTACAGCCAAGCCGCCTGTTTGCCGGATCATGGACTACGGCAAGTACAAGTACGAACAGGCGAAAAAGGAAAAGGAAGCGCGCCGCAACCAGAAGATCATCGAACTGAAGGAAGTGCGCTTCTCTTCCAACATTGAGGAACACGATTTTCAGACGAAGCTTCGCAACGTCCGCAAGTTTTTGGAGGACCATCACAAGGTGAAGTGCTCCATTCGTTTCCGCGGACGTGAAATCACCCACGCCGAAATCGGTCAACAGGTCCTGGAGCGTGTCGCATCCCTTTGCGAGGACATCGCTGTCGCAGAGCGTAAGCCGAAGATCGAAGGACGCAGCATGATCATGATTCTGGCGCCGAAATCGGATAAGTAATCAGCGTTTAGGACAGGAGGATTTCTACCATGCCGAAAATGAAAACCCATAAAGGCGCAGCGAAGCGCTTCAAAAAAACCGGTAGCGGAAAACTGAAGCGTGACCACGCCTACACCAGCCACTTGTTCGCCAACAAATCCACCAAGGCAAAACGCCATCTGCGCAAAAGCTCTCTGGTGTCCAAAGGCGACCAAAAACGTATCGAACAACTCGTTACGTACCTGTAAGATTGTTTCGCACTACCATACACTATTACGCAGCATGCGCTCCCTAAGCGCCTCGTAAGCGGGGCCGCCATGCTGGAATGACCAGGAGGAATTACGTATGCCAAGAGTAAAAGGTGGCATTGTTACACGCCGTCGTCACAAGAAAATCCTGAAACTGGCGAAAGGATACTTCGGTTCCAAACACCGCCTGTTTAAGACTGCAAATGCGCAGGTAATGAAATCCCTGCTGTATGCATATCGTGACCGCCGTCAGAAAAAGCGCGACTTCCGCAAACTGTGGATCACCCGTATCAACGCGCAAGCTCGCCTGAACGGTCTGTCCTACAGCCGTCTGATGCACGGGCTGAAGGTAGCCGGCGTGGAAGTAAACCGCAAAATGCTGGCTGACCTGGCGGTTAACGACAAGGCTGCATTCAACGACCTGGCAGCACTGGCTAAAAGCAAACTGAACGCGTAAGCTGTTTTGCTGCGCACGACAAAGCATCCGAGCAATCGGGTGCTTTTTTTATGCGCTGATCGCGCTGGAGATGCGGCCTGCGACCTGGGGCCCGGAGTCTGGGGGCATTGGTCGTGATTGGGCCTATATTCCCAAAAACCATACAAGCGATTTTTTCAGCCAACGGTGGGGATCAAGGGAATTTTACACACAAATACGGACTTGATCGCTGCAGAGGGACGGCTCAGTACAACCAGTGAACCTCCTGGCTGGCAGGCTCAAGGGAGGTCTACTTCTTTTTTTGCGTCAAAGTAACGACAATCGCCACCGTGGACGAATCTCCACTTGCCTCGGCGGCTCATATGATGTTGGGGTAACGCCTAGCAAGAAGGGAGAATCAGCATGAACCATCGCCGCAGGATAACGGATGACGAGTTGAATCTGACAGCCAGCCGGTTGGAGAACATGCGGCCTGAGGACGCACTGGCGTGGGCGGTCGAACAGTTTGGCGACCGCTTGGCGCTGGCTTCCAGCTTCGGCGCGGAGGACGTGGTGTTGATCGACATGCTGCACAAGCTGGCACCCGCCACTCCCGTGTTTTACCTGGATACCGGACTTCACTTTGCAGAAACCTACGGTGTCCGCGACCGTCTCCGGGAACGGTACGGGATCGAGTTTATCCGCGTGCTGCCCAAGCTGACGCTGGCTGAACAGGCGGAACAATACGGCGACAACCTGTGGGAGAGGGAGCCCAATCTCTGCTGCCAACTGCGCAAGGTGGAACCGCTGGGTGAGTTTCTCGCCGGGTATGACGCCTGGATCACCGGGATTCGCCGGCAGCAGGCGCCGACGCGGGCCGGTGCGAAAAAGGCAGAGTGGGACGAAAAGTTTCAGTTGGTCAAGGTCAATCCCCTCGCCGATTGGAGCCACGAACAGGTTTGGCAGTACATCCGGGAGCACGACGTGCCGTACAACCCGCTGCACGACCGGAATTATCCCAGCATCGGCTGCCGTGTCTGCACGCGGCCTGTTCGTCCGGGAGAAGACCTGCGTGCCGGCCGCTGGTCGGGCTTCGCCAAGACTGAGTGCGGGCTGCACAAATGAATGTCAAGGGAGGAATGAGCATGAGCCATACGATCCTGCCGCACGGCGGTACGCTGGTCAATCGGCTCGCGGAAAATGCCTGTCAGGATGGCGTTGACGAGCGGCTGCGAAGCGTGACGGTCGACCGCTGGACGTTGTCCGATCTCGATTGTCTGGCGATCGGGGCGTTTTCTCCGCTGACCGGGTTTCTGGGGGAGCGCGATTACGACGCCGTCGTGGAGACGATGAGATTGGCCGACGGGACGGTTTGGCCGCTGCCGGTTACGCTTGCCGTTGATGAGAAGGAATACGCGGATGTGCGGGAGGGTGAGCGCCTGCTCTTGCGCGGAGAAGACGGAAAGGCATACGCCGTGCTCACCGTCGAAAGCCGGTATCGTCCAGACAAACGGCGGGAGGCGAGGCTCGTCTTTGGCACCGAAGACCCGTCCCATCCCGGCGTGAGCAAGCTCTTTGCCAAGCCCGCCCTCTATCTGGGCGGTCCCATCGAGCTAATGCAGCGGCCGATCCCCCGGCAGTTTGCCGCCTATTACTGCACGCCGGCAGAGACGCGGGCTGCGTTCAAGGAAAGGGGCTGGAAGACTGTCGTTGGGTTTCAGACGCGCAATCCGATCCACCGGGCGCATGAGTACATTCAGAAAACGGCGCTGGAAATCGTCGACGGGTTGTTCCTCAATCCGCTCATGGGCGAAACGAAGGCGGACGACGTGCCGGCCGCCGTACGCATGGAAAGTTATCTGGTGCTGCTCCGCCATTATTACCCCCCGGAACGCGTCTTCCTCGCTGCCTTTCCCGCCGCGATGCGCTACGCCGGTCCGCGGGAAGCGGTGTTCCACGCGCTCGTGCGCAAAAATTACGGCTGCACCCATTTTATCGTCGGCCGCGATCATGCCGGCGTGGGCAACTTTTACGGAACCTACGACGCCCAGCGCATTTTCTCCGCATTTTCGCCGGGTGAGTTGGGCATCCAGCCGCTCTTTTTTGAACACAGCTTTTACTGCACGGCCTGCCAGGGGATGGCCACAGCCAAGACCTGCCCGCACGGAGCGGAATGGCACGTGGCGCTGTCCGGGACCAAGGTGCGGCAAATGCTGAAGAGCGGGCAGACGCCGCCGCCCGAGATTACCCGGCCCGAGGTGGCCCAGGTGCTGATCGCCGGGCTGGCTGAAGCAGGCTGCGCCAAATCGTGACGGAGGAGAAAACCAATCTTCTGAGGCAGCGGGTCCGGGGATTTTCCCGGGCTTTTTTCTTCGTCCTGCTTTAGGTCTATGCCGGGCAGAAAAGCGGGGACAGAAAGCGATTTTCATGTATCCGCTTACACGTAAAAACCGCGCCGTTTCGCGGTTTTTGACTGAACATTCGTTCGGACAAAAGTCTGGAAAAATGTTTTTGATCTCGTTGACACCCCTTGGGCGCGTGACTATAATCAGACATAACACTTTATTTTCTGACAACTTCAAAATTGGCAATATTGGTATAATCACAGGCTGTGACGAGGATGGTGCCCGCCTCTTCTTTTACAGAGAGCCCAGGGAGCTGAGAATGGGTAAAGAATGCGATCGCACTGCTCACCTCCGAGCCGTCTTGCCGAACGTTGCTCCTGTCCGTCAATCAGTAGGCAAGACCGGATGACACCCGTTAGCGTGTTGCAGTCGACGAAATGACTGGCTGAGATCGGCTGACCGTGAGGCGCCGATGAAGTTGGGTGGTACCGCGAACCCTTTCGCCCCAAGCAGACATGGAACCAGAACCGTGTCGGGGCGAAAGGGTTTTTCTATTAGCCAATAGGTTTTTTCAATATGGGAGTGGAGGAGGAGAGAAAATGAGTGTTCAGATCGCCGAATTGCAGGGAAAAAGCGGCATGCCGCCGGTCCGGTTCGGTGAGGAGTTGACGGGAGCGGAGACGCTTCTGCGATGTCTCATCCTGGAGCAGGTGGAGTACATCTTTGGCTATCCGGGCGGTGCGGTGCTGCCGATTTACGACTCCCTGTACGGCAGCTACTTTAAGCACATCCTGACCCGTCACGAGCAGGGCGCGATTCACGCCGCCGACGGGTATGCGCGGGCGACCGGAAAGCCGGGCGTCGTCATCGCCACCTCTGGCCCGGGGGCGACCAACCTGGTGACCGGCATCGCCACCGCGCAGATGGATTCCGTGCCGCTGGTCTGCATCACCGGCAACGTGGCCCAGAACCTGATCGGCACCGACGCCTTCCAGGAGGCCAACATCACGGGGATCACGATTCCGATTACCAAGCACAGCTACTTCGTTCGCGACGTCCGCGACCTGCCGCGCATCGTCAAAGAGGCGTTCCACATCGCCACGACGGGGCGGCCCGGACCGGTCCTGATCGACATCCCCAAGGATGTGAGCAACGCCAAGGCGCCGTTCAGCTATCCGGAAACTGTGGAAATTCGCGGCTACCAGGCATCTCAGGTGCCGAGCGATGAGGACGTGCAGGCGTTCGTCGCGGCGATCCGGGAAGCGAAGCGTCCGGTCATTCTCGCCGGCGGCGGGATCATATCGGCGGGGGCCGACCGGGAACTGCTCGCTTTCGCGGAAAAGACGCGGATTCCGGTGATCAACACCTTCATGGGACTGGGCGGTTTCCCTGGCGTACACGAATTGGCGCTGGGCATGCCGGGGATGCACGGCAGTTACACCGCCAACCAGGCGCTGCTCAACGCAGACTGTGTGATTGGCCTCGGCGCCCGCTTTGACGACCGGATCACGATGGGACGCACCAGAGAGTTTGCCCCCAAGGCCCGGATCGTCCACGTCGACATCGACCCGGCGGAATTGGGCAAAAACGTAGCCACCGCCGTCAAGGTGGCAGGCGACGTGAAGAGCACGCTGCAAAAGGCGCTGCCGCTCGTCACCGCGTGCGACTCGGAAGCCTGGATCGCCCAGTTGAAACAGTGGCAGGAGCAGCATCCGTACCGCTACAAGCGCGACGAGCAGGTGCTGAAGCCGCAGGCAGTCATCGAGCTCTTGTACCGCACCACCAACGGGGAAGCGATCGTCACCACAGACGTCGGTCAGCACCAGATGTGGGTGGCGCAGTACTACAAGTTCAAGCACGCCCGTTCGCTTATCTCCTCCGGCGGCCTTGGCACGATGGGATTCGGTTTCCCGGCGGCGATCGGGGCGCAAATCGCCCACCCGGACCGCACTGTGATCGCGGTGGTGGGAGACGGCGGTTTCCAGATGACCAGTCAGGAGCTGGCGATTCTCGCCCAGTACAACACGCCGGTCAAGGTGGCAATCATCAACAACCAGTGCCTCGGCATGGTGCGTCAGTGGCAGCAGCTGTTCTACGACAACCGCTACAGCCAGATTGACCTGACCCACAGCCCCGACTTCGTCAAGCTGGCGGAAGCGTACGGCGTCAAAGGACTGAGGGCAACCACGCCGCAAGAGGCGGAAGATGTCTGGGCGGAGGCGCTCCGGCATGACGGTCCGGTGGTCGTGGACTTCCGGGTGGCCCAGGAGGAAAACGTCTACCCGATGGTGGCAGCGGGCAACACATTAGATCAAATGGTATTGGGGGACGAATAGATGCAGCGACATACGATTGCGGTACTCGTCAACGATTACCCCGGCGTGTTAATGCGTGTCGCCAATCTGTTTGGTCAGCGCGGCTTCAACATCGACAGCATTACGGTGGGCGCCAGCGAAGAGCCGGGTCTCTCCCGGATGATCATCACCACCGGGGGTGACGAACAGAAAATTGAGCAGTTGATGAAACAGTTGTCCAAACTGATCGACGTGATCTCGGTGACCAACCTGAGCGAGAATCCGTTCGTGTCGCGGGAACTGGCGCTGATCAAGGTGAGCGCCACGCCGAGCCAGCTTGCGGAGCTGAACGGGATCGTCGAACCGTTCCGGGCGACGATCGTCGATGTCGGCCCCACCTCGCTGATTGTGCAGGTGACCGGCGATACCGAGAAAATCGATGCGCTGCTGGTGCTCCTGCAGAACTACGGGGTCGTCGAACTGACGCGAACCGGCACGCTCGCGATGGCGCGCAGCGTGGTGCCGGCCACCGTGTAAGCAGCAGCAGTCAAATTCAGAATAGTGATTCCATCTAAAAATTTTTAAGGAGGCTAAACAAATGGTAAACATGTACTACGAAGCAGACGTAAATAAAGAGGCATTGCGAGGCAAGACCATCGCCATCATCGGCTACGGCAGCCAAGGGCACGCACAGGCGCAGAACCTGCGTGACAGCGGCTATCAGGTAATCGTCGGCCTGCGTCCGGGCAAGTCCTGGGAACAGGCGGTTAAGGACGGCTTCCAGGTGGTAACCGTTGCTGAAGCAGCCAGCCGCGCCGACGTGGTGCAAATCCTCATGCCGGACGAACGCCAGGCTCAGGTGTATCGCGACGAAATCGCACCCAACCTGAAAGCTGGAGCTACGCTCTGCTTCTCCCATGGCTTTAACATCCACTTTGGCCAGATCGTGCCGCCGGCCGATGTTGACGTAATCATGGTGGCGCCGAAGAGCCCGGGTCACCTCGTGCGCCGCGTCTTCCAGGAAGGCTTTGGCGTGCCGGGCCTGATCGCTGTCTATCAGGATGCGTCGGGCAGGGCAAAAGAGACGGCGCTGGCCTACGCGAGCGGCATCGGCTGCACCAAAGCAGGCGTCATCGAAACGACTTTCCGCGAAGAGACCGAAACCGACCTGTTCGGGGAGCAGGCAGTACTCTGCGGTGGCGTGAGCGAGCTGGTGAAAGCTGGTTTTGACACCCTGGTGGAAGCAGGCTACAAGCCGGAGATCGCCTACTTTGAATGTCTGCACGAGCTGAAGCTGATCGTCGACCTGATGTACGAAGGCGGCCTCGCCCGCATGCGTTACTCCATCAGTGATACCGCCGAATACGGCGATTACAGCACCGGACGCCGCATCATCACGGAACAGACACGTCAGGAAATGAAAAAAGTGCTCGCCGAAATCCAGGATGGCACCTTTGCCCGCAACTGGATCCTGGAGAACCAGGCAAACCGTCCGGCATTCAACGCACGCCGCCGTCTGGAAGCGGAGCATGGTATCGAACAAGTAGGGGCGAAGCTGCGCAGCATGATGTCCTGGCTGAACAACGAGACAAAAAAAGAAGAAGCAAAGGTTGGTCAGTAACAGCCTGAAAAATGGCTGACAAAAGATTGAAATGGGAACCCAGTGGAGGTGGAGAGTTCATGCGGACCATAGAGATTTTTGATACAACATTGCGCGACGGGGAGCAGACTCCCGGTGTCAACATCAGCACGAACGAAAAGGTGGAGATCGCCCTGCAGCTGGAGAAGCTGGGCGTAACGAGAATCGAGGCGGGGTTTGCCGCTGCTTCCCCGGGCGATCAAAAGTCCGTGGCCGACGTGGCAAAGCGGGTGAAGAATTCCACCATCGTCAGCCTCGCCCGTGCCGTCAAGGACGACATGGATAAGGCGTACGAGGCGCTGCGCCACGCGCAGGATGCCTGCCTCCACGTCTTTATCGCAACTTCGCCGATCCATCGCCAGTACAAACTGCGGATGAGCAAGGAGCAGGTGCTGGCGCGGGCGGTGGAGGCGGTTACCTACGCAAAGAAGTACTTCTCGCAGGTCCAGTTCTCCGCGGAGGACGCAGCCCGCACCGAAATTGACTTTTTGGCGGAAGTGGTGGAGGCAGTCATCAAGGCGGGCGCCACCACTGTCAACATCCCCGACACGGTCGGCTACATGACGCCGTACGAGTACGGCAACATCTTCCGCGAACTGCGCCGGCGCGTTCCCGGCATCGAAGGAGTCCGCTTGAGCTGTCACTGTCATGACGACCTCGGCATGGCCGTGGCCAACAGCCTGGCGGCGATCGAAGCGGGCGCGACCCAGGTGGAAGGCACGATCAACGGCATCGGCGAACGGGCGGGCAACGCGGCGTTGGAAGAAGTGGCACTGGCGTTGGAGACCCGCAAGGACTACTACCAGGCCACGACCAAGCTCAACCTGAAAGAGATTGCCCGCACCAGCCAGCTGGTCAGCCGTCTGACCGGGATGATCGTACCGGGCAACAAGGCGGTGGTAGGGGCCAACGCGTTTGCCCACGAGTCCGGCATTCACCAGGACGGCGTGCTGAAAGAGGCATCCACCTACGAAATCATCCGTCCCGAGACGGTCGGCTTCAAGTCGAACAAACTGGTGCTGGGCAAACACTCCGGCCGTCACGCCTTCAAGGAGAAACTGATGGAACTGGGCTACCATCTGGAACAGGAGGAAATCGACGCAGCGTTTGCTGCCTTTAAGGACTTGTGCGACAAGAAGAAAGAAGTCAGCGACGACGACATCCTCGCGCTGGTTGACGCCAAGATGGTTCGCGGAACAGAAATGTACCGGCTGGAGTCGGTGCAGCTCTCCTACGGCAACATCTCCCTGCCGACGGCAAGTGTCAGACTGGTGCGTGCCGACGGTACAGTGTGCGAGGAAGCGGCGTGCGGCAACGGTTCCGTCGACTCGATCTACAAGGCGATTGACCGGGCGACAGGCGAGGAAGTCACGCTGACGGACTACAAGATTCTTTCTGTCACGCACGGCAAGGACGCGCTCGGGGAAGTGTTTGTCCGCCTGCAGCAGGGAGACCTTACCGTTACCGGTCGCGGGGTCAGCACCGACGTGCTGGAGGCGAGCGCGATCGCGTATGTGCGGGCCGTCAACAAGATCCTGGAGCGCAAGAACACGCTGACAGTGGCCGCCAACTGACGAGGACGGCAGGATAGGATGGAAGAGAAACCAGGAACGTTCGGAAAAGAGTACGTACAGAACCACTATATAATAGAAACAACTATACACGGAAAAGCGGGATGAAACGATGAAGAAAACCTTTCGCATTGCCGTTCTGCCCGGGGATGGAATCGGACCGGAGATCATGGAGGAAGCAGTAAAGGTTCTCTCCCTCGTGGCGGAACGGGAAGGAGTTACATTTGAATTCAAGCACGGACGGATCGGCGGAATCGCCATCGACACGGACGGCACGCCGCTGCCGGAAGAGACGTTGAGGATCGCCAAGGAGGCGGACGCGGTGATGCTCGGCGCCGTGGGAGGTCCCAAGTGGGATCAGAATCCGGGCCATCTCCGTCCGGAGGCGGGGCTGCTCGGCATCCGCAAGGCGTTGGGGCTGTTCGCCAACATCCGTCCGGCGACGATGCACCCTTCGCTGGTGGAGGCCTCCTCGCTCAAACCGGAAGTAGTCTCCGGAGTCGATCTGATCGTTGTCCGGGAGCTTACCGGCGGCATTTACTTCGGCGAGAAAAAGCGCTATGACGGGCCCAATGGCGAAGTGGCGGAAGACCAGTGCATCTACCACGAAGCGGAAATCGAGCGCATCGTGCGCGTTGCCTTCGACATTGCCCGCAAGCGGCAGAAGCGCCTCGTCTCGGTCGACAAGGCCAACGTCCTGGAAAGCTCCCGCCTGTGGCGCAAGGTGACCGAACGAGTGGCAGCCGACTACCCTGATGTGGAACTGTCCCACATGCTGGTGGACGCCTGCGCGATGCAGCTCGTTCGCGCGCCCAAGCAGTTTGATGTGATCGTTACGGAAAACATGTTTGGCGACATCCTGAGCGATCAGGCAGCGATGCTGACCGGCTCGATCGGTATGCTGGCGTCGGCCAGCCTGGCGGAAGGCAGCTTTGGGCTGTACGAACCGGTTCACGGCTCGGCACCTGACATCGCCGGCCAAGGCATCGCCAATCCGCTGGCAACGATTCTCTCTGCGGCGATGATGCTGCGCCACTCATTCGGGATGGACGCGGCAGCGGACGCAGTGGAGCGTGCGGTCTGGTCGGTGTTGGAGGCGGGGCACCGGACCGGTGACATCGCTGCCGACCGCAGCCGGGCGATCGGTACGGCGGAGATGGGCAGACTGGTCCGCGAAGCTCTCCAAAGCCAGGCCATTTCCCGATAAGAGCAGAGTACCGCAAAAAGACCCTGAGTCTTCGTCCGACGGATTGGACGGAGACTCAGGGTTTTTCCGATTGGCAAAAACGTTTTCCAGCATACCGGGTCGGCGACATAGCCGTTTCATCAGGAGCCACTGCGCGCCATGGACTTAGCCTACACGCTGTTCCGTCCCCAATGGACGGTTTTTACTTGTCACTGTACCGGTTCTCGTCATATACTAATAACATTCATAGAATGAGTCGCAATTTCCTGATTCGTGCGAAAGAGGTGTCATCGTGTCTTCGCTTGGCTTTCTGCTCAGTTTTGTTGCCATTTTGGCGTGTACGATCGCTGCCGGCCTGATCGCCAAGCGATCCGTTCGCCGCAGCAGTGACTTTAGCAACGCCAGCGGTTCGCTGTCGGCGGGGATGGTGGCCGGTGCGCTTGTCGGCGGATTTGTCGGCGGCACGTCGATTGTCGGCACGGGCGAACTTGCTTTCCGGCATGGACTGGCCGCAGTGTGGTTTACGCTGGGAGGCGGGGTGGCTGTTATCCTGCTCGGATTGTGTGCCGCTCGCTTCCTCCGGCTGCAGGTGGAAACACTGCCCGAGCTGATCGGCACGCAGTACGGCGGACGAGCCCAGCTTGGAGCCAGCCTGTTTCTGTCGCTGGGGATGTTTATCCAGGTGATCGCGCAGTTGTTGGCCGCCCTGCCCTTTGTCTCCGTCTTCTGGAAGGCTCCGCTGCCGCTACTGGCGCTGATTCCCGCTGTTCTGATCTTCGCCTACGTGCTGGCCGGGGGATTTATGGGGGCGAGTATCGTCGGCACGCTGAAAACGGTTATGCTCATCCTCCTGCTGCTGGGAACGGGTGTCTGGCTGTGGGGAGCGTTGGGCGGTGAGACGATTGTCAGCTGGTGGCAGCAGGGGCGTCTTTCCCTGGTGGTTCCCGAAGCGGGACTGGGATGGGTGCAGGGAGCGTCGATGATTGTGGGGATTTTTTCCACGCAGGCCTATCTGCAGCCTATCTTTGCGAGCCGCAGTGAACGAGAAGCGCGCAGCGGTTCGATTGCAGCCGGTCTGATCATCATCCTCATCGGGCTGGTCAGCGCCTGGATCGGCATGTTCATGCACGACACCCACCCCGAGCTGGCGCCGCGCGAGGCTGTCCCGATGTTTTTCCTGATCCATGCACCGTCCTGGCTGGCGGGAGCCGCTTATGCCGTCATACTCCTGTCCGTCGTGATGACCGGAGCGGCTCTGGCGCTGAGCATCGCCACGATCCTCAACCGGGACGTGATCCAGCGCTACACCGCCCGGTTCCGTTCAGAGGAGAGCAAGCTGCGCCTGTCCCGGGCGCTCATCCTGGTCGTCATCGCAGTTGCCTATGCGGTGGTCTGCCTGGACGAAAACGCGTTGATCCTGCACTGGGCATTTTTGGCCATGACGCTCAGGGGAGTGACGATCTTCTTTCCGGTGCTGTTCTACCTCTTTCACATATCACCGGTGGAGCGGCATTGGGCGGTCGTGGCAGTCTGGGGAGCACCGTTGCTCGCGCTCGTCTGGGCGTGGTGGCTGTTGCCCCTCACCGGCATCGATCCGCTGTACGTGAGCGGTCTGTGGAGCGCGGCTGCATTGCTGGCCGGCCGCATGATCGCACGCAACACCCCGTCGCTTCGGCCGATGGGCTGAGCAGGAGGGCCATACCTTTTCTTGAAACATGCAGCCTTTTCATGAGCAAAAGGCTGCATGTTCTGCTTTTGAAGGTGCGTTTCCCTATTGTCAAAACAAAAGAAGGAAAATAAAAAATATTCAAAAATATATACCCAAAAATGTAAATTCCTGTTACTATAGGAATAGGTATATTTTTGCATATTTATTAAAATTATCCATACCGAGACGCAGGTGATTGGATGAAAACGCGCAAGAAATGGCTCTTTTTGTGCGCGGCATGCCTGTCGCTGACAGCGATGCTGATCTACGCTATGGCGGTGTACCAGCCGATTCTCTTTGTTGCCGGCGACCACATCTTTCGCAAAGATGACTGGGAGAGAATCAAACCCATCTATTTTCACGGGAGGCCGCATACGCCAGAAGAAGAGGAAAGGCTGCTGGAACAGCGCAGTTTGGAAGAACTGGTTCTCTACATGGGGAGACAAATGGGCGTCCGGATTGACGAGCGAATCATCGACGAGCACATGAAGCAGTTGGGGAGCACGAAAGAGGAGCGCGAACAGGTGCTGCGGCAGATGAACATGACGGAAGCGGACAGCGTCACGAACATACGGCGGGCCCTGATCGGTTTTGAAGTGAAGCGTAGGGTAACCGGGGAGATCACCGTGTCCGAGGAAGAAATAAACAGCTACTACCGGGAGCATCTCGAGTCGTTTCGCATTCCCGAACTGCGCACCATCTATTATGTCCGGGCTGGACAAGCTGACAAGCCGTTGATGGACAAGCTGAAAACCATCCGTGCAGAACGTTTTCCCTCCCTCCTCAAAGAGTACGATCTGGAGGGACGAGCCGGATTCCACGAATGGATTTCACAAGCCGAACTGTCCGCCACTGTCGGCGAGGAGGCTGCTGAGGCCGTGTTTCGCTCGCCCATAAAGCAGGTCGTCGGTCCGATCGTCTCTGAACAGTGGACGTATTGGTTTTTGCCGGATGAGATAATGCCGGCCAAAACGCAAAGCCTTGCGGAAGTGAGGGAAAAGATTTACCGGACGCTCTATCTGGAGAAAGAATCAATTGTGTACGGAAAATGGCTGGAGGAGCAGAAGAGGGCAAATCTGTACTGCTTGTTTACAGAAAATTTAAAAAACAATCGCTTTTGGGCGTTCTGGAGTGACCTGCCTGTGCGGTTGCAGTTGTTGTTCCAATCGCATGCGTAGTCTATCCGAGACGATTCGTCGTTTCGAATAGAAAAAAACCAGGAAAAAGGAGAGATGGGTATGAAATGGTCAAAAATGTTGGCTGTCACACTGATTGTGAGCAGCTTGGCGGCTGCCGCTCCCGCGTTTGCGGAGAGGGAAATCGCCAACGAACCAGCGTGGGACAGTGAACCCGCCCCGCGCAACTTCGACCCGAAAAAGCGGGAGGAAGCGGACAAACGCGTCTTTGACAAGGAATCGATTCGAATGGCCGCCAATCCAATCATCGTCATCGACCCCGGACATGGCGGGGACGACCCGGGCGCCACGGGCAACGGGTTGAAAGAGAAGGACTTGACGCTGGACATCGCGCTGCGGACCAGAAACTACATTGTGGCCAATTATCCGGCTACGGTGTACATGACGCGAAGCTCTGACACTACCGTTTCCCTGTCCAGCCGGACCTCATTTGCCAACGCCAGGAATGCCGATTTCTTTGTCTCCATGCACATCAACTCCGCGACAAACACTTCGGCCAACGGAATCGAGACGTACGCGTACCCGGGATCGGTAAACGGCAAGCGATTGGCTACCGAAACGTACAATCAATTGAAAAGTTCCTTCTCCAGTCACCGAGGGGTGAAGGAATATGCGTACTACGTGCTGACCTATACCAATATGCCGGCGACGCTTGGCGAGACCGGCTTCATTTCCAACGCCTCCGATGCGTCCAAACTGGCGCAGAGCTCGTTCCGTCAAACGCTTGCCACCCAATACGCGAACGGGATGCACCGGTACTGGTGGGGCTTTTAATAACACAGCAGGGGCACCGTACAACGTCACTGGTTGGACGGTGCCTTTCATTGTGCCCCGGGCCTGATGGCCGTCGATCACCACCGCTTCAAGCAGCCGACTGGATAGACTTTTCGCTCCATGGTATCATGGCTTCAGACAAGACAGGGTCGTTTGCGATAAAGCGGCGGGTGTGTTGTTCCCCATGGGGAGGGCAGCAGCCTGCCAAGACAGGAGAGAGAGTGGCAATGAGCACACAGGAACACAAAGCGGGGGCCCCCAAACGGGTGGGCTGCATGGTGATTACCGTTTCCGACACGCGCACCGAGGAGACGGACAAGAGCGGACAGCTGATGAAAGAGCTCTTGGCGGAGGCCGGCCATGCCGCGATCTTGTACCGGATCGTCAAGGATGAGCCGGCGGAGGTGGAAGCGGCGATCGAAGCCGGGATTGCCCATCCGGAAGTACAGGTGATCCTTCTGAACGGCGGCACCGGCATTTCTCAGCGCGACAACACGTATGAGGCGGTCTCCAGACTGCTGGAGAAGGAAATGCCCGGGTTTGGCGAACTGTTTCGCATGCTCAGCTACACCGAGGACATCGGTTCGGCGGCAATGTTGAGCCGGGCCATTGCCGGCACCCGGAAGGGAAAAGCGATTTTTTCCACCCCAGGCTCCACCGGTGCAGTGCGGCTGGCGATGACTCGGCTGATCGTGCCAGAACTGGGGCACGTCGTCCGGGAACTGAACAAGTAGGCGGGCAGGGCCGCCGGAGCCAGGATCTTCATTTGCCGCTGCCGGCGGCTTGTGTTACGGTTACGGATAGAACAAGCACGTATTTCAAGGAGAGTCGACAGACACATGAAGATTTTACTGTCTACGCTGAACGCCAAGTACATTCACTCATCCCTGGCGCTGCGTTACTTGCGAAGCTACGCCCGGCCGACGTTTCCCGACATCGAGCTGGTTGAATACACGATCAACGACGTGACGCTCAACATTGTCGCCGACGTCTACAAGCGGCAACCCGACGTTGCCGCCTTTTCCTGTTACATCTGGAACATCCGCGAGACGCTCGATGTGATCCGCAACCTGAAAAAGGTGCGGCCCGACCTGCCGGTGGTGCTGGGCGGGCCGGAAGTGACCTACGACGCCGACGAGTGGTTGAAGAAGCATCCGGAGATTGACGTGATCGTCATCGGTGAGGGAGAACAGACGTTTTTGGAACTGCTGCAGGTCTACGACGAATCCCGCCGGACAGGAGAGCCGCCCCGCCTGCGGGATGTAGCCGGGATTGCCTATCGCGAGGGGGAGCACGTGCGCTTCACCGCTCCCCGGGCGCAGATCGAAAACCTGGACACGATTCCGTCTCCGTATGCCGACAACCTGGACGAACTGAACAACCGCGTCGTCTACTTTGAAGCGTCCCGCGGCTGTCCGTTCAAATGCCAGTACTGCCTGTCGTCGATTGAGGATGGCGTGCGCTATTTCGGTCTGGAGCGGGTGAAGGCCGACCTGCTGCGGCTGATTCAGCACGGTGTCAAGACGATCAAGTTCGTCGATCGCACGTTTAACATCAACAAAAAATACGCGCTGGAAATCTTTCAGTTTTTGATCGACAACCACAACGGCACGATCTTTCAGTTTGAAATTACCGCCGACATCCTGCGCGCCGACGTACTCGACTTTTTGACGGAAAACGCGCCGCCCGGCATTTTCCGTTTTGAGATCGGCGTCCAGTCCACCAACGACGAGACCAACCGGCTGGTCCAGCGGATTCAGCGTTTCGATCGTCTGGCCCACACCGTCACCCGGATCAAGCAGTCGGGAAAAATTGCCCAGCACCTGGATCTGATCGCCGGTCTGCCGGAGGAGGATTACCACTCTTTCCGCAAGACATTCAACGACGTCTTTGCGCTGCGGCCGGAGGAACTGCAGCTCGGCTTTTTGAAAATGCTGCGCGGCACCGGCGTCCGCGCGCGTGCGGCCAACCACGGGTACATTTTCATGGACGAGGCGCCGTATGAGATTCTCGGCAACAACGTCCTGTCGTTTGCCGACATCCAGCGGATCAAGCGGGTGGAGGACGTATTGGAAAAATACTGGAACGCCCACCGCATGGATACCACACTGGAATGGCTGGTGACCCGCTGTTTTGAGACGCCATTTGATTTCTTCCAGGCATTCGGCGATTTTTGGGAAGAACAGGGCTGGAGCCGGATCGGCCACCAGTTGGAAGACCTGTTTGTGCGGCTGCGCCGCTTCCTGGAGACGCGGCAGGTGGAGCACCTCGACCACGTGATCAGCCTGATGAAATTTGACTACCTGCGCAAGCAGAAGCACCGTCCGCGCAAGCTGTGGTGGGATGATCTGCTGGACAAACGGGAGATGCAGGCAGCCTTTGAAGCAGTGCAACAGCGGCTGGATGATCTCCCGCCTGACTTTGCCCGGCGGGCGGCGCAGCAAAAGGACTTCTTCAAGCACACACTGTTGGCCAACATCAGCTTTGACATTGCGACGTGGATCAAGACGGGTGAGCTGGTGGAAGGGGACTATGTTCTGGTGGTATATTTTCCGTATGAAGACGGACGGGAGAACGACTTTGTCGTGGTGAGACGGGAAGCCGCCGCGAGCGGATTGGCGTAAGTGGACAAAAACGGGGCAGAATACAAATTTGGAGAACGTGATACGGATCGCTGGATGAAAGAAGGCGCAGCCGCGGCAGCCTGCGGACGGAATGACGGTGCACACGTAACTTTTTTTGCCCCGAACCGTATTACTTACAGGTTGTGAAAAAGGAACTATGCCGGAAATGGACAGGAAACAATGCCGCTGAGTGGCGAGGGTAGGGGATTTTGCGTCATGGAAATGAACATGCTGATGTCAATTATCGAGCAATATGGATATGCGGCCATCTTCTTTTTGCTCTGGCTGGGCATTGTCGGTTTGCCGATCCCCGACGAGCTCGTCGTCGCTACCGGCGGGTTTCTGGCGTCCTTGGCGCTGTTGGACCCTGTTTGCGCGTTTCTTGCCGGCTACCTGGGCGTGGCCTCGGGATTGACGATTGGGTTTTTACTGGGGAAGTTCTTCGGCCGCCCGATCCTTGCATGGTTGTCAAAGAGTGAGAAGATGAGGCATACGGTAGAGCGCTCCACCGGTCTCGTGGAGAAGTACGGGACCTTTGCCCTCTGCTTCAGCTATCTGTTTCCTGTCGTTCGCCACGTCGTTCCCTACATCGTCGCCATGGGCGGGATGACGTATCGGCGCTACGCGGTCCTGTCCTATCCGATCGGGTTGTTGTGGACGATCCTTTTTTATCTGATTGGCTACGTGTTCGGAAAAAACGTGGATGTGGTCGTGGCGATGATCCGCACCTACGGCTTCTTCGCCCTGTTTATCGTGATCGCGCTGCTCGTTGCGGGCTGGGCGGTTCACCGCTTGTTTCTGGCCGGCCGCTCCTTTCGGGCAAAAGGAGAATAAAGAGATGCGTCATCATAAATGGGTAACAAGGCACAGGCAGAGCCGCAACGCGGTATGGGTGGCGGGCTGGCTGCTCGTTTTGTGCGGCTGGTGGCTGTCGCGTCTGCCGTTTGTCGCAGCGGGACTGTTGGTGTTGAACGTGTACGCCGCCGGTCTGATGGCCGCTGACAAGCGTGCTGCGCGGCGGGGCGGACCGCGCGTTCCGGAGGCGAGCCTGCTGTTGAGCGCGTTGGTGGGCGGCGGAGCGGGCGCGCTGTTGGGCATGCTGGCCTGGCGCCACAAGACCCGGCATGCGCTGTTCATGACGGGGGTGCCGCTCATTTGCGCAGTTCAGATCGTTCTGATATGGGTTTGTCTGCTCAACCAATAGGCAACTGGTGAGAGAAGCCGCTCCTGCTAAGCAGGGGGGGTTTTCGTCCAACAGGTGGATGCAGAATCGTAATTGTGACGCACGTAAAACGGGAGAGACGACAGCGCCTCTCCCGCTGGTCCAAGCGTCCTTACACCGGCGATTGTGCCTGTTTTGGCAGATGGTCGGCGATTGTTTGCACCATGCTCTGCCGAGTCGCCTGATCACTGTTTTGCCACAGGACTTCAAACAGCACGCCCAGACCGGGCAGGGTTTTTTCCTGACCGCTTGCGATCGCGTCCGTGATCGTCTCCTGCACGTCGTTGGCACTGGAGCCCTGCATTTTGTACATGATCGCCTGGCGCAGATTGAGTGCGGCAATGTTCATGGCGGACATCCACTCCTTTTGTCGTGATGGCTGCGCCTATAGTATTCGTCCCGCATCGTCGGCTCATACCCGTTTTGTAGCCGATGGAAGCGTTGTGGTATAATGCTTGGTATTAAAAGTGCCCTGCCGGTGCTCCGGATGGGGCAGCCCAGGCAGGACGTTTTGGTCATGTGGCCACAGCACAAGGAGTGGAAAAGCATGTCAAAGCAGTTTGCCGTCATCGGGATGGGCCGGTTTGGTTCCAGCGTGGCCCGGACCCTGTATGAGATGGATTATGAAGTAATGGGCATTGACGAAAACGAAGAGCGCATCAACGAGAACATCCAGTACGTCACCCACGCTGTCGCCGCCGATTCGACCGACGAGCGGGCGCTGAAGGAGATCGGCATTCGCAACTTCGACGTGGTCGTCGTCGCGATCGGGGCTGACATTCAGGCCAGCATTTTGACCGTGCTGATCCTCAAGGAACTGGGCGTGAAAAAGATCGTCGCCAAAGCGCAGAACGAGCGGCATGGTCAGGTGCTGTACAAGGTGGGGGCGGATCGGGTGGTGTTTCCCGAGCGGGACATGGGGGTGCGCGTCGCCCACAATCTGATCTCCGCCAATGTGCTTGACTTTATTGAACTGGCGGAGGATTACAGCGTGGCCGAAGTGGTGGTCTCATCCGGGATGGTGGGCAAGACGCTGCGTCAGCTGGACATCCGCGCCCGATACGGAGTGAACGTCATCGCCATCAAAAGCGGCGAGAAGTTCAACATCGCCCCCAGTCCGGACGAGGTGATCCAGTACGGGGACGTGCTGGTCGTCATCGGCAACAACAAACATCTGAATGCATTTGAGGAGCAGGCGTAGACAATGAAGCACGACGTCATACAATCGGTGCATAACCCCTTGGTGAAGCGGTTGTTCCGCCTGCTGGAGCGAAAAGGACGGGACGAGCAGGGGCGGTTTCTCGTCGAAGGGGCCCATTTGGTGGAAGAAGCCCTGAACAGCGGCGCGGAGGTGATCACCGTCCTGTACGACAGCAGCCGGGAGATGGACCCGGCCTGCCGGCGGGCGATTGACAGGCGCGCGGGGGAAGTCGAAGTAGTTCCTGCTTCCGCGGCGGTATTGGCCAAGCTGTCGGAGACCAAGACACCGCAGGGAATTGTCGCCGAAGTGAAAAAGACAGAGCACGACTGGAACGCATGGCTGCAGGCGGCGGAAGAACGTGATTACCTGCTGCTGATGCTGGACGAGATTCAGGACCCGGGCAACCTCGGCACCATGCTGCGCACGGCGGAAGCGGCTGGTGTCGACGCAGTGATTCTCGGCAAAGGCAGCGTCGATCCGTACAACGGCAAAGTGGTGCGGGCCACGATGGGGGCGCTGTACCGGCTGCCCGTTTTTTCCCGGCCGCTGCTGGAGGCCGCCGCCGAATTGAAACGGCAAGGCGCGCGGGTTATCGTGTCCTCCCTCAATGAAAACAGCCTCAGGTATGACGAGGCTGATTACACAGGCAAAACGGCAATCGTGATCGGCAATGAGGGGCGGGGGGTCTCCCGTGCCGTGAGCGAAGCGGCTGACGGGTTCGTGCACATCCCGCTGTACGGACGGGCGGAATCGCTCAATGCGGCGGTCGCCGCCGGCATCCTCATCTACGAGGCGCAGCGCAGACGCAGGCATAGGTAGCGGCTGCTGTCCGCTGCACACGCTTCGCCAGCCGCTTGCGTTCGTCCCAAGCCATGGCCACAGCGCCTGTTGGAAAATCGCTTGACCGCATGCAGGATTTGCATCATTGAAAGTTCGCCAGGGTTGCGCTATAATTTTCCTGAATGTGTGTAATATAACGGAAAGCGATGACAGAGAGTAGTACGCAGGCCCCATGCGTTTGCAGGGAGGAGATGCCGCAGACTGAAAGCATCCCAACGCCATGTCTGCCGAATTCACTCTGGAGCCGCACTCTGAACCGCTCGAGACGAGCCCAGTAGGAGCAGCCGGGACATTCCCGTTATCATGGTCAAAGTGAGGCGGAAGACTGGGTTCCCCAGGCATCGTTGGGGGAAAAGCCTTCTGCTTAACAAGGGTGGTACCGCGAGTAACAGCTCGTCCCTTTTCGGGGCGGGTTTTTCTATTTTTCGGGGCCCTCCCGGTTTACGCGGCAGCCGCAGCCGGACGGGACCGCAGGAAGGTTGCAAATCTTGAGCAAAGGAGCGATACAACGTGCAAACGCGGTTACAGGAGATGAAACAGGCGGCGCTGGACCAGATCAGCCAGGCCGCAGACGCGGGTCAGCTGCAAGACCTGCGCGTCAAATATCTGGGGAAAAAAGGTGAACTGACCGAGCTTCTGCGCGGAATGGGCAGCCTTTCGCCGGAAGAGAGGCCTGTCGTCGGCCAGCTCGTCAACGAGGTGCGCGCGGCGCTGGAAGCGGCGTTTGCCGACAAGCAGGCCGCACTGGAACAAGCAGCGCTGGAAGCCAAACTGGCGTCGCAAACGCTGGACGTTACACTGCCCGGCCGTCCGGTTCCGACCGGAACGATGCACCCGCTTTCCCGCATTATCGAAGAGATCGAGGACATTTTCATCGGTCTGGGCTTTGAAATTGCCGAAGGGCCCGAGGTGGAGACGGATCATTTCAACTTCGAGATGCTCAACCTGCCCAAGGATCATCCCGCGCGCGACATGCAGGATTCGTTCTATCTGACGGAGGACATTTTGCTCCGCACCCAGACGTCTCCGGTGCAGGCGCGCACCATGCTGAAAAAGGCCGGCCAGACGCCGGTAAAAATCATCTCTCCGGGCAAGGTGTACCGGCGCGACGACGACGATGCCACCCACTCCCACCAGTTTACGCAGATCGAAGGGCTGGTCGTCGACAAAGGCATTGGCATGAGCGACTTGAAAGGGATTCTGCTCACGTTTGCCCGCCAGATGTTCGGGGCCAACCAGCAAATCCGCCTGCGCCCCAGCTTTTTCCCGTTCACCGAACCGAGCGCGGAAGTGGACCTGCAGTGCTTCAGCTGCGGCGGAGACGGCTGCCGCGTCTGCAAGCAGACGGGCTGGATCGAGATTCTCGGCTCCGGCATGGTGCACCCGCGCGTATTGGAAATGGCCGGCTATGATCCGCAGGAAGTGAGCGGGTTTGCCTTCGGAATGGGCGTGGAGCGCATCGCCATGCTGAAGTACGGGGTAGAGGACATTCGCCATTTCTACACCAATGACGTGCGCTTCCTGCGGCAGTTCAACCGAGGCTAGAAAGGAGAGTCGTTTCAGAGATGAAGGTATCGTACCAATGGTTGTCGGAATACGTGGATTTACACGATATCACCCCGTACGAACTGGCGGAAAAGCTGACCAGAAGCGGGATTGAAGTGGAGACTGTAGAGCCGCGCAACGCCGGCGTCTCCAACGTAGTGGTCGGGTACGTCAAGGAGCGCAGCAAGCATCCGGACGCCGACCGCCTGAGCGTCTGCATCGTGGATGCAGGACAAGGCGAGGACCTGCAGATCGTCTGCGGTGCGCCCAACGTGGCGCAGGGACAAAAAGTGCCCGTAGCATTGATCGGAGCGAAACTGCCGGGCGGCCTGCACATCAAGAAGTCCAAGCTGCGCGGCGTGGAGTCGCACGGCATGATCTGTTCGGCCAAGGAACTGGGCCTCAATGACAAGCTGCTGGCCAAAGACCAGCAGGAAGGGATTATGGTCCTGCCCGAGGACGCCGAAGTGGGCATGGATGCGGTCTCTTACCTGGGGCTTGACGACTACGTGCTGGAGCTGGGCTTGACGCCAAACCGTTCCGATTGCCTCAGCATGATCGGGGTCGCTTACGAAGTGGCAGCCATTCTCGGCCGGGAGGTCAAGCTGCCGGAGATTGCCGTCACGGAAAACGGCGGCGACAATCCGGTAAGCGTGCGCATCGAAGCGGACGATCACTGCTACCGCTACGTGGGACGCCACTTTACCGGAGCGAAAATCACCAGTTCGCCGCAGTGGATGAAAAACCGCCTGATGGCGGCGGGGATCCGGCCGATTAACAACGTCGTGGACGTGACCAACTACGTCATGCTGGAATACGGCCAACCCCTGCACGCGTTTGACGCGACCAAGGTAAAAGACCGCGCCATCGTCGTGCGCCTGGCACAAGACGGGGAGAAGCTGGTCACGCTGGACGATCAGGAGCGAACGCTGGACAGCCAGACCCTGCTGATCGCCGACGGGGAAAAAGGGCTGGCCATCGCCGGCGTGATGGGCGGCGCCAACTCGGAGATCACCGACGAGACGACGGAAATCATTTTGGAAGCCGCCTGGTTTACGCCGCAGACGGTTCGCCGCACGGCTCGGACCCAGGGCATGCGCACGGAAGGATGCGTCCGCTGGGAAAAAGGCGTCGATCAGGCGCGCGTCCAGGAAGCAGGCGAGCGGGCTGCTGCGCTGATCCAGCAGTTGTCGGGCGCGGCCGTCTCCAAAGGAGTGGCGTCGGCTGTTGTCCGTGAAGTGAAGCCGGCCGTCGTAACGGTTGCGCTGGAGAAGATCAACCAGCATCTGGGCACGTCGCTGACCGCAGCGGACGTCTCCGCAATTTTCGACCGCCTGGGCTTTTCGTATGAGCAGAACGGCAGCACCTGGACGGTCACCGTACCGACCCGCCGCGGTGACATCACCCTGCCGGAGGATTTGGTGGAGGAAGTGGCCCGCCTGTACGGCTACGACAACATTCCGACCAGCTTGCCGAGCGGCCAGGCCACACAGGGGCAGCTTACCCCCGACCAGCGTCTGCGCCGGACAATTCGCCACCACCTGATTGGCGCGGGACTGCACGAGGCGATTACCTACTCCCTGGTTCACGCGGAGCGGGTGGGGGATGTAGCCGGTCTGCACCGCATTGACGCCAAGCCGATTTCGCTGGCCATGCCGATGAGCGAAGAGCACAGCGTGCTGCGCACCAGCCTGATCCCTGGCCTTCTGCAGACGATCGCCTACAACAAAAACAGGCAAAACCACGATGTGGCCGTGTTTGAACTGGGCAGTGTCTTTCTGACCACAGAAGAAAAGCTGACACAGCTTCCCGAGGAACGCCTCTACGTGGCGGCAGCTTTGACCGGGCAGTGGCTGCCGCAGAATTGGATGGGCGCAAACCAGCCGGTTGATTTTTACCTCGTCAAGGGACTGGTTGACTCACTCCTGAGCCGCTTGGGAATTGTCGGTGCGACCTACAAGCCTGCATCCGATCTGGCTGGCATGCACCCCGGCCGCACGGCGGAGGTATGGGTCGGCGAGCGGCGTCTCGGCTATCTCGGACAGATTCACCCGGCACTGGAAAAAACCTACGACGTGTCGGAAACGTACGTGTTTCAGTTCGACCTGACGGAGCTGGCAGCAGCAGTCGAGGATGCAGGCTATTACAAGCCGCTGCCCAAGTTCCCGGCCGTGACCCGCGACCTCGCACTGGTAGTGGACCGCAGTGTGCCGGCGGCCGCTCTCGAAACGGCGATTCGCCAGGCGGCAGGAGAGCTCCTGGAATCGCTCACGCTGTTTGACGTCTACACCGGGGAGCGCATCGCCGCCGACAAGAAGAGCGTCGCCTTCTCCCTCGTCTTCCGCCATCCGGAACGGACGCTGCAGGACGACGAAATCCAGCAGGTGACTGCCGCCGTCGTGGACGCACTGAAGGCGCAAACGGGCGCGGAACTGCGCATGTAAGGGACCTTGACGGATTCTGACATTTTCAGTAACCTAAAAAAGATACAGGAGTACAAAAGTCGCAGAGTAGTGTTGAAGGAGGAAGCCTTCGTGCAAGGTGATGGGAAAAATCGGTTGACGGTTGATATATTTGGCCAGCAATACCGGCTGAGCGGAAAGGCAAGCGTAAACCATATCCGCATGGTGGCCGGTTTCGTCGATGACAAGATGAATGAAATCGCCAAGGGCAACCATCGCCTGGACACGGCCAAAATCGCCGTGCTCACCGCGGTCAACATTGCGGACGAGTACTTCCGCCTGCGACAGGAGTACGAGGCACTGTTGAAGATCCTGCATGACGACGCGAACCAAGCATAGACGAATCACATAAAAAGAGGGGCAGTGTATGCCTCTCTTTTCCCATTGTCGCGAAAAAGCTTGTCAATAAGAGGGGCGTGGGCAAAAGATGGGTCAGGAGATGGACAGAGAAGCGCTGCGGGAGGCGGCCCGCCGGCTGTCTCTCGCAGAAAAAGAGGAAAAACTGCGCGGGCTGCTGCGCGATATGGGGCGCGTGCTGATCGCGTTTTCCGGAGGCGTTGACAGCACCTTTTTGCTGGCATGCGCCGTCCAGGAACTGGGCGATGAGGCGATCGCCGTGACCGCGGCGTCGGAGACGTTCCCGACGCGGGAGTTTGAAGCGGCCAGGCAGTTGGCCAAACGCCTGGGTGCCCGTTTTGTGACCACCGAGATCCGCGAAATGGAAAATCCGCAGTTCGTGGCCAATCCGGTCAACCGCTGTTTTTACTGCAAAGACGGATTGTACGAGCATCTCGGCCGATTGGCGGAAGAAAATCAATGGAATGCCGTCATCTGCGACGGGGCCAACATGGATGACCTGGGCGACTATCGTCCCGGACGATTGGCCGCCGTCCAGCGCGGTGTCCGCAGCCCGCTGCAGGAAGCCGGCTTGTTCAAGGAGGAGATACGCCAATTGTCCCGGGCCATGGGGCTGCCCACCTGGAACAAGCCGTCGTTTGCCTGCCTGTCGTCGCGCATCCCGTACGGCTCGCCAATCACCCTGGAAAAGATCGACCAGATTGACAGAGCAGAGGGGTATCTGATAAGTCTCGGCTTTCATCAGGTGCGCGTGCGCCATCACGATGCAATCGCCCGCATTGAGGTAGACCCGGCCGACTTTCCGCGTCTGCTGGAGCATAGCGACGAGATTTCCCGAACGCTGCGGCAGATTGGTTTTCAGTATGTCACCCTGGATTTGTCCGGCTACCAGACGGGCAGCATGAACGCCGTTCTGGACAAGGATGTGAAAGCGGCGCATGGTTGATGTAGCGGCGATTTTGCGTCAGGTGCAGGCAGGAAGATTGAGCGTGGAAGAGGCGGAAGAGCTGCTTGCGGGCACGAGCCGTCTGGAGTATGCCACGCTTGATCTCGACCGGGCGCGGCGAACCGGTTTTCCCGAAGTGGTGTACGCGGCTGGCAAAACAGCGGAACAGTTGGTCGGGATTTTCAGCAGGCTGCGGGAACATCAAACAATCGTGCTGGCCACGCGGGTGACGGCCGAGCAGGCGGAGGCCGTGCTGACCCGGTGGCCCGACGTGCAGTATGTGAGAGAAGCGGGACTGTTGATCGGCACCAGCAGCCCGCTTACGCCTGTGCGGGACGGATACGTGGCGGTGGTGACCGCCGGCACGTCCGACTGGCCGGTCGCTCAGGAGGCGGCCTGGACGGTGCGCTGTTTTGGCAGCGAAGCGAGAGTGATCGCCGATGTGGGGGTGGCCGGCATCAACCGGCTGTTCCAGCGCTTGGATGAGATCAGGGAGGCGGCGGTGATCATCTGCATCGCCGGCATGGAAGGAGCGCTGGCCAGCGTTATTGCCGGACTGGTGGACAAGCCGGTCATCGCCGTGCCCACCAGCGTCGGGTACGGTGCTCACTTCAACGGCCTGGCCCCGCTGCTGTCGATGCTCAACTCTTGCGCCAACGGCGTGGCTGTGGTAAACATCGACAACGGATTTGGCGCAGGCTACCTGGCCGGCATGATTCACCGGCAGATCGCCGCTGCCTCGCTGCAACCGTAATAAAAAGAGCCAACCCGACAAGGGGTTGGCTCTTCGCTCACGGACGTGAAATTAGGTTTCCTGTTTGTTGCCGGCGTCGCCGTTGCGCAGGTCCATATGCGTCTTGATCGGGATGAACAGGTCAATGATCCCGATCACCAGCGCGGCGAGCAGGGCACCCAGGATGGTCACCCGGAACCCGGAGACGACAAACTGAGTCAGCCAGATTACCACGGCGCTCACCAGAAAACCGACAATCCCGCGATTGTACGGGGAGATCCGGTCGCCGAACATCAATTCAATAAGCCAACCAATTACGGCGATGACCACCGCGGCCATTAGTGCGGGCCAAAAACCGTTTACAGAAAAGCCGGGAACGAGAAACCCGACGAACATAAGCACGACTGCCGCGACCACGAAACGAATGACATGGCGCAAAATCGTCATGAAGAATCCTCCTTTGGAGTTTGTTTCACTACTCATTCTGGCTTGTTTTTCGACAAAATATGCCGCACCGGGTGTGTAAATTTATGCTTGCGGCGGACTGCATGTTATAATGGGGAATGTTAGCGTTGACCACGTTAAGGAGGCACCATTTTGGAACAACGGGTGTTAAAAACCTTGGAATACGACAAGATCGTCGCCCTCCTGATGGAGAAAGCGACATCTGCATACGGCAAAGAAAAAGCATCCGCCTTGACGCCCTTTGTCCGCTTGGACGAAGTGCAGACGGCCCAACAGGGAACGGCAGAGGCGGCAACCGTGCTGCGGTTGAAGGGAAGCGTGCCGTTGGGCGGCATCCGCGATATCCGCGCCGCCGTGCAGCGTGCCCGGCTGAATGCAATGCTGGCGCCCAGGGAACTGTTGGATATCGCCGACACCGTAATGGCGGGACGTCGGCTGCGCAATTTTTTGCTTGACCTGTGCGAGGAGCAGGAACTGCCGCTGCTGCGCTTTCAGGCCGAGCGGATTGAGGGGCTGCGCGAGCTGGAGGCGGAAATTCGCCGCTGTGTGGACGAAAACGGCGACATCCTGGACAGCGCCAGCGCGGAACTGCGTCAGGTGCGGCAGGAGATTCGCCAACTGGAGGCGCGCATCCGGGAAAAGCTGGATCAGATGACACGGTCTTCGGCGTACCAGAAAATGCTGATGGACAGCATCGTGACCATTCGCGGCGACCGTTTTGTCATTCCCGTCAAGCAGGAGTACCGTCACGTCTTCGGCGGGATCGTGCACGACCAGTCGGCGTCGGGCGCAACGTTGTTCATCGAGCCGGAAGTAGTCGTGTCGATGAACAACAAGCTGCGCGAACTGCGTCTGCGCGAAGAAAAGGAAGTGGAGCGGATCCTGTTCGTCCTGACGGAGATGGTATCCGGCGCGGTGGAAGCGCTGAAGGAAAATGTCGACGCGCTGGCGGAGCTGGATTTCATGTTCGCCAAGGCTCAGTTGGCCGCCAGCATGAAAGCTGTCTGTCCGCGGCTGAACGACCGGGGCTACCTGCGGCTGAAAAAGGCGCGTCATCCGCTGATCCCGCATGACAAGGTCGTGCCGGTGGACGTGGAGCTGGGGGGCAGCTACCGGGCAATCGTGGTGACTGGCCCCAACACCGGGGGAAAAACCGTTTCGCTGAAGACGATCGGGTTGCTTTCGTTGATGGCGATGGCCGGTCTGCACATCCCGGCAGAGGAAGAGAGTGAAGCAGCCGTCTTTTCCTCCGTGTTTGCCGATATCGGCGACGAGCAGTCCATCGAGCAAAACCTGTCCACCTTCTCCAGCCACCTCACCAATATCATTCACATCCTCGGTGCGATGGATGAGAACAGCCTCGTGCTGTTTGACGAATTGGGAGCGGGAACCGACCCCACCGAAGGGGCGGCGCTGGCAATGGCGATCATCGACGACGTGATCAGGCGCGGGGCCCGGCTGGTTGCCACGACCCACTACAGCGAGCTGAAAGCCTACGCCTACGACCGGCCGGAGGTCATCAATGCCAGCGTGGAGTTTGACGTGGAAACGCTCCGCCCGACCTACCGTCTGCTGATTGGCGTCCCCGGCCGTTCCAATGCGTTCGCCATCGCCAAGCGGCTGGGACTGCCCGAGGAGATTATTGAAAAGGCGCGCGCTTCGATCAGTGAGGAAGACAATCAGGTGGAGAGCATGATTGCCTCGCTGGAGCGAAACCGCAGGACGGCGGAAGAAGAGCGGCAGACGGCCGAGGCGCTGCGGCGCGAAGCGGAAGCGCTGCGAGCGCAGCTTGAAGAAGAGCGGACCCGCTTCGCCGAAGAGAAAAACAAGCTGCTGGAACGGGCAGAAGAAGAAGCGCGGATCGCTGTGCAGCTTGCCAAGGAAGAGGCGGACGCGGTCATTCGCGAGCTCAGGCGCATGATGGCGGAAGGCGCGGAAATCAAGGAACATCGGCTGATTGAGGCCAAGAAGCGCCTGGGTGACGCTGTGCTGGAGCTGGAGAAGGAAAAGGTGAAAAAGCCGGCCAAAGCCGTGCGCGCCACCCAGGTCAAGCCGGGTGACGAAGTAATGGTAACCAGCTTCGGCCAAAAGGGAACCGTCCTGGAAAAAGCAGGCGATGACGAATTCCTGGTCCAGATCGGCATCATGAAGATGAAGGTAAAGCGAAACGACATGCACGTGGTGAAGCCTTCCAAACAGGAGCAGACCATCGCCGCATACACGTCGGTCAAACGGGCCAAAAACACGGTCAAGATGGAGTTGGACCTGCGCGGCTACAACGTGGAAGAAGGCATCAGGGAGATCGACCGGTACCTGGACGAGGCGCTGTTGGCCGGCCTGCATTCCGTCTCGATTATTCACGGCCACGGCACCGGCGTGCTCCGCAAAGGCGTTCACGAGTATCTGCGCCAGCACCGGAACGTCAAGTCGTTTCGGTTGGGCGGCCAGGGTGAAGGCGGCGTGGGCGCCACTATCGTCGAGCTCAAGTAGGAGAGCGGGAGGTGCCGCATGGAACACTTGCTTCACAACAAATACTTTGCCGCCGTTGCATACTTTACTGTCACCGGATTGGCGATGATCGTGTTTTTATCCGTGTTTGAACTGGTCACGCGCTACCGTGTGTGGCAGGAGCTGAAGCGGGGAAACGTCTCCGTCGCGATGGCAACGGGCGGAAAAATCTTTGGCATTGCCAACATTTTTCGCTACTCCATCCAGCATCACGACTCAATCGGACAGGCGTTGATCTGGGGAACGCTGGGATTTTTCCTGCTGCTGTCCAGCTATTTCATCTTTGAATTCATGACGCCCAGCTATAAAATTGATGAGGAAATCGCCGCGGACAACCGGGCGATCGGCTTTATTGCCATGGTGCTGTCGGTCGGGTTTTCCTACGTGATCGGGGCCAGCCTGATCAGGTGAACAGAGCAGGCTCCCTGCCGGACGAAGCCGGGGCAGTGAAGGGAGGCACGCTCATCATCGCCTGGGGGCATGCGGTAATGGGACCGGTGGTCTGACAGCGTACCGGTAGTCCGCCAGCGTATGTGAAGTTAAAGGATATGGGGGATGCAGGATGAGCCAGACGGATGTTGTTGTCGTGACGGTGCTGCACGATGGGGAAAGCAAGCAGCTGTTCCTGAAGCAGGGAGCGAACCTGCTCATGGCGCTGGTTGAGGCAGGGCTGCCGATTGACTTTTTCTGCACGACAGGAAAATGTACCACCTGTCGTCTCCGCATGGACATTCCGGTCGGCTCGGCTGCACCCCCTTCTTCCACGGAGCGGTACCGCCTGGGAGAGGCGGCGGTGGCGGCAGGGATGCGGTTGAGCTGTCAGGTGTACGTGACCGGTCCTTTGACCGTTTATTTGGATGCGTCCGCCCCTGCCCGGCCGTGAACGTTCGTTGAACCATTGCCCATTGAGGAGTATAATAAGGCTTTGGCATACGGTGCCACTGCATGAGGAGGCTTCACCTTGGAAACCTTGTACAAGGTCCTCATCGTCTTATGTGTAGTGTTTCTTGCGGCAGGAGTATGGTACCTGTCGAATTGACGCAAAAAGGCCACGCTGACCGCGCGGACCTTTACCAGATAATGGGAAAGAGGAGATCTGCAATGACTCAGCCTGTACGCGTTGCTGTTGTCGGATTAGGATTCGTCGGATTGCCGCTGGCACTCACGTACGCCATGAAAGGAGCCCGCGTGGTCGGTGTGGACGTCATGCCGAACGTCGTCGAGGAGATCAACGCCGGCATCTCCCACCATCTTGAATCCTATCAAGGCAAGACGCTGCCGGAAATCCTGCGCGAGCAAATCGCTGGGGGCCGCTTCCGGGCGACGACATCCTACGAAGAAGCAGCAGCGGAAGTGAACAACTACATCGTGACGGTCGGTCTGCCTGTCCACAACGGGGACCCGGACCTGGGACCGCTGAAAAGCTGTGCCCACACCTTGGGACGCGTGCTGAAAAAGGGAGACATGGTGATGATTCGCAGCACCGTGATTCCCGGCACGACGGAAGAAGTGATTCTGCCGATCCTGGAGGAAGCCAGCGGGTTGAAGGCGGGCAGCGACTTTTACCTGACCTACTGCTCCGAGCGAATTGCCGAAGGGCGGGCGTTTGAAGAGTTCATCCACATGCCGCTCGTGCTCGGCGGTATTGACGCGGAGAGCGCCGCCAAAGGCAAGGAACTGCTCTCCTTCATCAGTGAAACGGAGATCATCGTCTCCGACATTCGCGTGATTGAGACCGCCAAAGTGATCGAAAACATCCAGCGCGACGTGAACATCGCGATGGTGCAGGAATTTGCCCGTTTCGCCGAGGCATTCGGGATCGATACCTTTGAGCTGATCAAAGTGGCAAACACCCACAAGCGCGTCAACCTGTTGACTCCGGGGCCGGGTGTAGGCGGCTTCTGTCTGCCCAACGCGCTGTACTACCTGCAGCCCAAGGCCAAGGAGCTGGGCGTCTCGCTGCCCTTGCTGCAGTTGGCCCGCAACACGAATGACGGCGTGCCGGCCGTCCTGGTCGGGATGCTGGAACAGGCCCTGCGGCAAAAAGGCAAGACGCTGGCAGGCAGCCGCGTCGCCGTGCTGGGTCTGGCGATGAAGGACTTCTCCAACGACGACCGGGTGAGCCCGGTACACGACCTGATCGCGCTGCTGCAGGCCAAAGGCGCAGAGGTACGCTCCTACGACCCGGCAGTGCCCAGCCGCTACGGGCACAAGACGGACAGCCTGGAAGAGGCGCTGCGCGGCGCGGACGCGCTGTTGTTGACCGCCGTTCAGAAGGAGTTTGCCGAATTGGATTGGCAGCACGCCGCCGAACTGATGGCGCCGACGCCGATCCTGTTTGACACGAAAAACCGCATTCCGCGCACACTGGACACGGACAGCCGGCTGACCGTGGTGCGCATCTGACGAACGACAAAGTCCCCAAACCTGGGGACTTTTGTTTTGGGCTGGCGATCCTTAGTGAAGGAGGCTCCCGGGACGTGTTTGGTCCGGGAGCCTTCTTGCTGTAGTGAACTGCATGATCACGCGGGTTTCGCGTCAGTAAATTTAATGAACAAAATGAGGATTATGCGGCTTATATCGTTTATTTCCGTTTTCTATTCTCGTCAAAATATTGTTGTTATAATGAAAACACTTTCTTGAAAGCGCATTCTTTTTGGGGGGAAACAAACATGCTGTCTTTGCTCGGCTTCCTGATGATGGCCGTCTTCCTGTACCTCATCATGACAAAGCGCTTGTCCGCGCTCGTTGCCCTGATCGTCGTGCCCATATTCTTTGCCCTGATCGGAGGATTCGGGGCGGAGATGGGAGCGATGATGCTGGAGGGCATTGCCAAGATCGCTCCCACGGGGATCATGCTGCTGTTTGCCATCCTGTACTTCGGGATCATGATGGATGCGGGTCTGTTTGATCCTTTGATCGCGAAAATTCTGAAACTGGCCAAAGGAGACCCGCTGAAGATTGTAGTGGGTACCGCCGTCCTGTCGATGCTGGTGGCACTGGACGGTGACGGGACCACAACCTACATGATTACGGTATCCGCGATGCTGCCGCTGTACAAACGGTTGGGCATGAACCCGCTGATTCTGGCGGTCACGCCCATGCTCTCGATGGGGGTCATGAACATGACGCCGTGGGGAGGACCGACGGCACGGGCGATGAGCGTGCTGCACCTGGATGCGTCGGAACTGTTTACGCCGCTCATTCCCACGATGGTCGGCGGGCTGATCTGGGTGATCGCGGTGGCCTGTATACTGGGCATGCGGGAACGCAAGCGTTTGGGTGTGGCGGAGATTCAGTACACCGCTGACGAACGGATGGCGATGTCCGAACAGGCGGCGGCCGCTGACCAGCTCAATCGTCCAAAACGGCTGTGGATCAACCTGCTGCTGACCTGCGCCCTGATGACCGGCCTGGTGATGAACTGGATGCCGCTTCCGGTCCTGTTCATGATCGCGACCGCAGCCGCTCTTCTGATCAACTACCCCAACCTGCAGGAGCAGAAGGAACGGATCACCGCCCATGCCGGAAATGCGCTGACCGTCGTTTCCATGGTCTTTGCCGCCGGAATTTTTACCGGCATCCTGACCGGCACCAAGATGGTGGATGCAATGTCCAACACGCTGGTTTCCCTGATTCCCGAGTCGCTGGGAACACACATGCCGCTTTTGGTAGCAATTACCAGTCTGCCCTTTACCTATTTCATGTCAAACGATGCCTACTACTTCGGCGTGGTGCCGATCCTGGCCGAAGCGGCAGCCAGCTATGGCGTCGATCCTGTAGAGATCGGCCGGGCCTCCATCCTGGGCCAGCCGCTGCACGTCTTGAGCCCGCTGTATGCGGCCCAGTATCTGCTCCTCGGAATGGTGGGGGTCGATTACGGAGAAAATCACCGGTTTATCCTGAAGTGGGCCTGCGGCACATCGCTTGTGATGATAGTGACCGCTGTTCTTACGGGAGTGATGTCGTTCTAGCTCATCCCTTGGGGAAAACAGAATCGCACGAACGGATAGAGGCCCCCTTGGCCTCTATTTTCACTGTTTTTGCGGCTGAGATTGCGCCGGAATCTGCTACACTGAGGGGAGAGGTGGTTTCGTGCGGTTTCAAAGCAAACTGATCCTGGTGATCTGCACGCTGCTGTTGTGCGTGATCGCGATCCTGGGATGTTCCTATGAGTACATGCTGGCGAACGCGCTGAAAAAGGAGATCGGCACACGCGCCCTCCATGTCGCGGAAACCGTCGCAGCGATGCCGGAGATCAAACGGGCTTTTTCCGACTCTGATCCGTCCAGGACGATCGCCCCGTTGGCGGAGAAAGTTCGCCGGGAAACCCATGCCGATTTTGTGACAGTGGGAAACCGGGAAGGAATTCGCTACTCTCACCCCATCCCGGAGCGGATCGGACAGAAAATGCAGGGCGGCGACAATCAGCCCGTCTTTGCAGGCCAGTCGATCGTTTCGGAGACGACCGGTTCCCTGGGGCCCGCTCTGCGAGGCAAGGCGCCCATTTTCAACGAGGCAGGACAGGTCATCGGGGTAGTCTCGGTCGGATTTTTGCTGGAAGATGTTCAAAAAACCATCCATTCCTATCGGGATAAGATCGTTGCGATCGGGTTGATTGCCCTCGCGTTGGGCGTGATCGGCACCTTTTGGATCGCCCGCAGCGTGAAACAGGCGATTTTCGGCCTGGAGCCGTCCCAGATCGGTCAGCTCTACCAGGAGAAGCAGGCCATCCTGGAATCCATCCGGGAAGGGATCGTGGCTGTCAACGCAAACGGGACGATTACCATGGCGAACCAGACGGCGCTGCAGCTGTTGGGACTGGACAGCTCGAAGGAAATCACGGGCAAACCGGCGGACGAGATTCTGGACAGCTTCCGGCTGCTGGAAGTCCTGAAGGCAGGCCGGGCGGTCGTCGACCAGGAGACCTGGATGGCCGGTCATGTGTTGGTCGTCAACTGCGTGCCCATTTTGGACACGCACGACCAGATTGTCGGCGCTGTGGCCAGTTTTCGCGACAAATCAGAACTGTACCGGGTTATCGAAGAGCTGTCCCGCGTCAAGGAATACGCGGAAGCGCTCCGTGCGCAAACCCATGAGTATTCCAACAAGCTATACCTGATTTCCGGCCTGATCCAGTTGGAGTCGTACCGGGAAGCGATTGAGTTTATTACCCGGGAAACCGATGTCCATGTGAATCACACCCGGTTTATCATGCGGGAGATCCCGGACCCGATCATCGGCGGTCTGCTGCTCGGCAAGCTGAATCGGGCCAACGAACTGAAGGTGAAGCTGGAGATTGACCGGGAAAGCAGCTTCCACGACATTCCGGCGTGGATTGACCGCCACCATCTGATTACCATCATGGGAAACCTTGTCGATAACGCCCTGGAGGCGGTTTTGGCACCGGGGGCTTTCGCCAGGGAAGTCAACGTCTTTCTGACCGACATCGGGGAAGTGCTGCTGTTCGAGGTGGAAGACCGGGGACCGGGCATTCCCGACGAACACGCAGACCGCTTGTTCGAATTGGGGTTTTCCACAAAAGCGCAGAAAAATCACGGATTTGGCCTCGCCCTGGTCAAACAGGCTGTCGAGCAGTTGAACGGACACGTCAGTCACACGCCCAATCCGGACGGGGGAACGATTTTTACCGTCGTCATTCCAAAAGAAGCCGACACAGCAAAGAGGGTGAAGGGAACGCCATGAAAGCGAGGAGTGATGAGCCCATGATTCAGGTGTTGATCATCGAGGACGACGTGCGGATTGCCGAAGTGAACCGGCGCTTCGTGGAAAAGGTGAGCGGGTATCAGGTCATCGGCATTGCCACGAACCAGCAGGAGGCCGTGGACCAACTGGACATTCTCCAGCCCGATCTGGTGCTGTTGGACATCTACTTTCCCGACATGAACGGTTTGGACTTTTTGTCGGTCATCAAGGAGCGGCGTTCGGAGACGGATGTGATCATGCTGACCGCCTCCAAGGAAGTGGACACGGTGGTGGAGGCGATCCGCTGCGGCGTGTTTGATTTCATCACAAAGCCGTTGATTTTCGAGCGCTTGCAGCAAACGCTTGCCAACTACCGGGAGTTCCGGCAGAGGGTGCGCGCCTTGAAAACAGAGCGGGGGCACATCAATCAGGAAGAAATTGACGAGCTCATACGCGCGGCGGGACCCAACGGCGGAAGGGATAGCGGTCTGGTCAAGGGAATCGACAGGATCACGCTGGAGAAAGTGGCTGCCTGTCTCAGCGAGGCGGGGGAAGTCACCACCGAACAGGTGCGAAGGGCAACGGGGACGAGCCGTTCGACGGCACGCCGCTACCTGGAATACCTGGTCGTCACTGGGGAGGCGGTCGCAGACCTCTCCTACGGGGCGGTGGGACGGCCGGAGAGGGTCTACAAAAGCGTGAAAAAGGCGAAAGGAATGGCGGAACGATGATCGCGCTGCGGCCGGTTCTCACCATCCTGATCGCGGCGGCAGGTGGCGCCGTTTTCACCCTGCTTCGTCTGCCGCTGCCCTGGCTGCTGGGACCGCTGGCAGCAACAGTCGTTTCGGTCATGCTGGGGTGTGACAGACTGTGGCTGCCTTCCTGGTTTCGCCGGATCGGCCTCGTGATCGTCGGCGTCGCGCTGGGCATGCGGATAACCCGGGACATTTGGGGGACCATGGCGGATCACATCGGGATGATGCTGGCAGCCACGCTCGTGACGATCCTGTTCGGCCTGATGCAGGCCTGGGCGATCCACAAACTGTACCAGGTGGACGTGATCACGTCCATTTTCAGCAACATCCCCGGCGGGCTCTCGGAAATGTCCACGATCGGCAGGGAGCAGGGCGGTAACCTGCAGATTATTTCCCTGTTCCACTCCATTCGCATCGTCACGGTTGTGTTCGTGACGCCGTTCGTCGTGATGACGCTGTCCCACAAGGCCAACCTGCTGCCGGTACAACCCGCAAGTCAGACGGTCGGCTGGATGCAGGCGGCGGTGTTTTTGGCCGCCGGAGCGCTGGGAGCGGTGGCAGCCGCCCGTTTGAAGTTCCCGGCGCCGTATTTCCTGGGTCCGCTTTTGACGGCGTCATTGGTGTCCTTTGCGCTTTCGATGACAGGCGGCACTGCCGGTGCGGGCACGCCGGCCCTGTCCGGCCTCGTCGTGAAAGGCGCCCAGCTTTTGATCGGGGCGGGGATCGGCATTGAATTCAGGCGGGAGGAGATTCGCACCTACCGCAGGCTGCTGGTGCCTTCGCTGGCCGCGTCTTTGCTGCTGACCACCCTGACGTTCGCGCTGGCCTTCCTGCTGTCGTATGCCACGAGCATCGACCTGCTTACCGGCATGCTGGCGACAGCGGCCGGCGGCGCAGCAGAAATGAGTCTGACTGCCCTGGCGATCGGTGCCGACCCGCTGCTGGTGACGGCCTTTCAGCTCTTTCGCGTATTGTTTATCGTCACCGTCTTCTCGTTTTCCATCCGCTGGTTTCTGAAACGGCGCGGATTGTGTGAAACGGCAAACAGGCAGGCGCGCTGAGGAAGCGTGCCTGCCTTGCTGTTGGGGGAATAGGGCAGCGGCCTTTAGAAAAATTCCGCGGTTCCCGCCAGATTGATCATCGCCCGCATGGTTTTGTACAGGTCGTGCTGATCGGCGGCAGTGTAATATACCGTGCAGCTTTCCATTTCGTACCGGGTGCCGGGAACGATCGCGGCCATCTCTGCCTGACCGGCATGGGTGAACTCGATGGCCAGTTCCAGCGGCGTCGTGACGGTGAGCGGCGCAATCTGCTCGACTTTGGACAGGGCCAGCCTGGTCTGCCGCTTCAGTTCGGCAGTCGCCTCCTCGCGGGACAGGCAAAGGGCGGCTGTGCGGGATACCGCCTGTTTGACCACGGCGGTACAGATGTCGGGGATGAGCGCCTTCGCCTCTTCTGCGATCAGGTTGTCCCCCGATACGAGACAGACAGGCACGCCGTACAAGCCGGCGTAGACGGCGTTGAAGCCGAATTCTCCCACCACCATGCCGTTGATGTACATGTTGCGAACACAGCCTGACATCGTGTGGCTGAGGACGCCGGGTACCCCCTGCCGCGTGTGATAGCCGATGAAGAAGGCGGCGTCATAGCTATCGTCCAACCCCTGCATCATCGAAAAGTTGCGGGGGGAGCCGGCCAACAGTCTCGCCTGGGGATGCAGCGACTCCCACAGGATGTTGTTCATGGTATTGTGGCTGTCCGCCACCACGATTTCCGTTGCGCCCCACTCCAGAGCGGCTTCGATGACAGCATTGGCGTCGTCCGTCATGAACTGGCGGCCGCGCTGGTAGTTGACTCCGGCGTTCGGATTGATGTAGCTGGTGTCGACAATGCCGGAGATGCCTTCCATGTCGACGGAGAGAAACAGTTTCATCGGGCCCATCCTTTCTCGCATGATTCCGAATTATTTCACTTCTATGAAAGCAGATTGTCTTGCCAAAGGCAACAAAGTATGCCAGCAGACCTCCGAGTCTTCGAGACGAGAGGAGATTCTTTTGATAGAGTCAATTCAGCAAGTCCCGGTAATAAGTATAACAAACGCCCGAACGTCTGCATTCGGGCGTTTGTTGCCGTGTTTCCAGTTTCTTTACACCAGCCGCTGGTACAGCGCCAGGGTGCATTCCGCCATGCGCTCGATGGTAAAGGTGTCTTCTGCCGTTCGCAGGGCGTTTTCGACGAGTGTTTCGCGCAGCTCGGGCGATTGATGCAGCTCCTGCATGGCCCGGCTCAGCCGCTCGACGTCGCCCGGTTCCACCGTCAGACCGGTTACCCTGTCCTTGACAAACTCCTTGACGCCCCCGACGTTGCTGGCGATGACCGGCACTTCCGAGGCCATCGCTTCGATGAGCGTGTAACCCAGTCCCTCGTAGAGAGAAGAGTGGACAAACGCGTCACAAGCATGCAGGCAGGCGGGGATGTCCTGGCGGAAACCGGCGAACCGGACCTTGTCCTCCAGGCGGTGTTCGCGCACCTTCGTTTCCAGCAGCGCTCGCTCCGGACCGTCCCCCACCATGACGAGGCGGACGTCCTCTGTGCCGGGATTCCGCGTCAGCTGGGCAAACGCGTCGATCAGGTGTGGAAGCCCTTTTACCGGGACGAACCGGGCGACTGTGGAGAACAAAAACGCCTCTTCGGGGATGTTCCACTCCGCGCGCAGCCGCTTCCGGTCCTCAACACGCCGATGCGTCTGCCGGTAGGGGGCCAGGTCCATGCCGTTGTAGATGATGCTGATGCGGTCTTTAGGCACTCCCTCTTGCCGCAAAATGTCTGCAAGTGCGCCGCTGATTGCCACAAAGTGTCGGTTCCATCGGCGGGTGGACCGTTCCATCATCGTGACGGCGGCGTACGCCAGCGGATGGACGTAGTCGTAGCGGAGGTGGCTGTGTACGGTCGTGACCAGTACAGGGCCGGTTCCGCGCACGGCCAACCGGGAAAAAAAGTTTGCTTTTACGCCGTGGGTATGTACAATGTCCGGTTGATAGCGGCGAAACGTGTCGCGCAGCGCCTGCAGCAGGCGCACGTCGAAGCGGCCGAACCTGTCCAGCGGGATGACGGAGACGCCGGCCTTGCGCAGCTCGTCGGCGAACAGGGAGTTGTAAAAGCAAACGACCGCCACGTCCACTGCTTCCTGCGGCAGGGAGGTGACCAGGTTGAGAATATGCTGTTCCGCTCCGCCAAATTCCCCCCCGCCAATGACGTGGAGGACTCGTAATTTGCTCATGACAATCCACCCAAACCTTTATGACAAACCCTCTATCGAAAGCATTCACATCAGTCCGTTCTTCGGTAGAGGTAGATTTCTGCCGGATCAGCCAGCAGCACCGGGAAGTTACCTGCATGCTGATCCTGTAAGAAAACCCACCCGGCCATAGCATACGCTTCCCCCACTCAATGGTTGACGCTGTGTCGAGCAGGGTCCCTTGCTTCGCCGGGCGGGGCTCTCCAACCAATCGTGCAACACTGCCGTCGCGACGTGAAAGATCATCTCTTCCTGATTTGAAAACAAAGCCATTCTCACTATAGCAGATGACTGGTGGATTCGCAATAAGACTGGACTTGTGGTATCTTGGTGAAGGAGCATTACGAGAATGGACAAAAACGAGGAAGGTATCCCAATGAAGACCCGCAGTGTATTGATCATCTGTTACATATTCCCGCCGATCGGCGGAGGAGGCGTGCCGCGGCCGTTAAAAATGGCCAAATACCTGGGCGAGTTTGGGTGGAAGGTGCACGTACTGACTGTTGACCCTGTCTACCACGCTACATTGGACCCGTCCCTTTTAGCGCAGGTGCCGGCCGACGTGACGATACACCGCGCCAAGGAGTGGCCCTTGCTGCCGCGACGGGGCGGGGGTGCTGCCCCTGCTGCCGGAGGAGAGGCTGCTTTGGCCCGACGTTCCCTGACAGCGACGCTCAAGCAGCAGGCGGTCGGTTTGTTGAAAAAAGTGAAACCGTACCTGCTGATCCCCGACGACCAGATCCTTTGGCTGCCCAACGCTTTGAAGCTGGGACGGGAGATCATCCGCCGGGAAAAAATCGATGTAATCTTTTCCACCTCCGGCCCCGTGACCAATCACCTCGTCGCCCGCCGACTCGCCCGCGAGTTCGGGGTAAAATGGGTGGCTGATTTCCGCGATCCCTGGACGCAAAACATGCATTCGTCGGGGATCGCCTGGCGGGAGCGGCTGGAGGAGCGCATGGAAGCGGGTGTGATGGCAGAGGCTGACGCCATCACCACGGTGACGGCCACATTTGCCGAGAACTTCCGCAAAAAACACGGCAGCCGCATTCGCCGTCTGGAGCTGATCTACAACGGCTTTGACCAGGCAGATTTCGTCGGCCTCACGCCTGAGTATACCGCGCCCGGCAAGTTTCACGCCGTTTACGCCGGCATTTTGTATCAGAAGCGCAACCCGCGCCTGCTGCTGCGGGCGATCCGCGAACTGATCGACGCGGGAGAGGTAGCGCGCGAGGACCTGCAGCTCAGTTTTGCCGGCGTGTTTGACTATCCGGGTTATTCGGAAAACCGGGACTGTGTGGAGGCGTTGCAATTGGGCGACGTCGTCCGCGTGCTCGGCAACCTGCCGCACAAACAGGCGCTCGGCCTGATGAAAGGAGCGGACGCGCTTCTGCTGATCGGGGACGTTTCGCCAGACGCCGGAGCGTACATCCCCGGCAAGCTGTACGAGTACATGGGCATTGGCAAGCCGATCCTCGCCCTGAACAAAGCGGGGGAGGCGACGCAGATTATTGAGGCATTCCGCCTGGGCCAAGTGGCCGACCCGGAAGACAAGGAAGCCGTCAAGCAGGCGTTTCTGAAGCTGTACCGCGAGTGGAAGGAGCGGGGAGCGGCCGGCGCGGCGGAACGTGACGACGACTTTGCTGAAAGGGTCAAGCCGTACGAACGGCGTGAGCAGGCCCGCCAACTGGCTGAATTGATGAACGAACTGGTCGGACAATGAAAATGAGGCATGAACCTCTCAGTGTGTAGACAAAGTCCGTGGCGCATGGGTGATCGGGCTCGCTCGCTCTCTTGACGACCAGCAAAGAAGTGAATGATGTCCGCTTCAAAACGCGACGCGGGCAGGGGGCAAACATCTGGGTAGTTCGATGAAGTGAGACTTGTGCCCCCTGTTTTTTCCCGCGTCTTTCGTTTTTCCGCTGAGCAGGTCGTCAAAGGAGCTCGCTTGGCCCATCACACCATGCCATATACTTTGTCTCCACCTTCGGTTGATGAATGTGCAGGCCTTCCGGCCTGGAAACGATGGAAGATCGTTTCCTTGCGGACACTCAATAAAAAACAGTTTGTCTTCAGTCTGAGAGGCGATGAATTTGACTCTTTCAGAATGAAGACAAACTGATTGTACCGAAGGAGAATCACGTTTCCAGGCAGAGCGACTTGAGAGCCCTACCGAGCAAAGCAGCGATTTGCGGGAAAAAGGAGCGTCACCTTTGCATCGGTTGCGTAGCGATGCGGCTTTGGCGATCCCCCGCAAATCGATGCGGAGCGTGTAGTTTGTGCTTCCCTGCTGGGCATTGACTGGGCCCCGCCGGACGCGAGCATTAGCTTGTGTTCAGTGGGTAAAGAACGGAGTGGATGACGGAAGCCTGTTCTCCTCGCAACGGCCATTTTGCCTACAAACAGAAAGAGGCGATAGATTCGCCTCTTTTTTATGTGCGCTTGTTTAGTACAGCAGATACTTTTCCACTTCTTCCGGGTCCTTGATCTGGATTCCCGGGTCGTTGTACTTGTAAAACTGGAAGAACACCTGCTGGTCCATCGTGCCTCCTTCCGGCATCGGCAGGATGATCCAGGTCTCGAACTGATGGATCAGCCGGTCGTCCTTGCCGAACCAGAAAGTGGTCTTAATCGTGGAATCCTTTAGAACGGCCGCCATGTCCGGGCGGTCGGCCACCTGCTGGCGCAGCGGCTCAAACAGCGGACTCTTGCTCGCCGCCAGCCAGTCTGCGCCGGTCATTTTCACTTCAAACGGGACGCAAACCGTGCCGTACACTTTTTCTTCTTTTAACTGTACCGCCTGTTCCATAAACGGCAGCCAGTCGTCAAAACCGGCCAGCACGTCAAACGGAAGCGGGGTTTCCCGAGCAGTCATCCAGGCATCGCCGACCCGGATGTACCGCTTGTCACCGATACGGTAATACTGATAGTCCTGGCGGGCAATCCGCGCATCCACATTGTATCCGTTTGGCTGTACGACGGCCCCGTTAAACATGCTGGTTGTGGTGCGGTTCATAATGGTCTTGACGTGGCCTTTGTACCAGAACTTCTGTGCGTCCTTGTCCGTTTTCGCACGTTCCAGCGCTGTCTTCAGCCACTCGCTCGCCGACTCGGTCTGCTGCGGGGCCGTCTTTGCCGAGCTCGTGCCGTAATTGGTGGAGGCGAACGACTTGGGCCCCGACTCGTAGGTGCATCCGGTCAAGAGCAGGGTGGCAGCGAGCGCAGACAGGGTAAGCATTCCTACGGTTCGTTTACGCATGGCGAACCCTCCTTGCGATCCCGTAGCCGATCAATCCGGCAAACAGGAGGATGACGAGCGGCACGACGGGCACGTTGTGCTGCTTGAACACGATGAGGCGGTGCTTGTCGTAGATGGTGGCGACGATTTCATTTTCCTTGTCGCCGTCGATGTCACCCACCTGCACGTTTAAAAGCGGCAGGTAGATGCGCCAGGTTTGCTTCAGTCCGTCCGGGGTGTAGCGGTACCCGGACAGGTAACGGGAGTCGGTGGTGCTCACCCAGCTTTTCGCCATGGCGACGATTTCCGGCTCTGTGCTAGATCCGATCGGAGCGTAGTTGGTGAAGCGGAAGCTGCGATCGCCTTCCTCGCTTGCCCAGAGGATTTCCCAGGTGCCGTTATGCTTCGCTTTCAGGATGTAGGACGGACTGTTGGCCACCAGCAGTTCATCGGCTCCGTCCTTGTCCAAATCGGCCGGGATGAATTCCGCGGTTGCCAGCGGCATTTCCTTGCGCGTCAGGGAGTACGCCTCCACGGCGGTGCCGTCCGGTTCTACAGCCATGACGCTGAGGTGTTCGCCCATGATGATAAGCCCCTCGCGACCGTCCGGCAGCTTCATCGTGCCAATCAGCTTGGTTGCCTTGGTCGTGGCGACAAACGGCCTGCCTTCATACGTGCCGCTCAGCAGCCCCTCTTTGATCGAGACATCGCGGTACTTCTCGCCGATCGCGCTGCGCACATCCAGGCCGCCGTCGTTTTCCGCCAGCTTGTCCCCGATGATTTGCATGTCCAACAGCAGGGCGCGATTCGGAGCGGTTCCCACCTGCAGCATCGCTTCCGCGTAGGATTGGCGCTGCACGTTTGGCAGCAGTTGGCCGTCTTTCATTGTGTAGTACGGGAAGCCCGGGTAGTCTGTCGGCATTTGCTCCTTGATTTTAGCCATCGTCTCCGCCGCGATTTGGTCGTTGGGCATGCGCACCAGCTTGCCGTCTTTCCAGGTGAGCACGTACAGGGAGATGGGTTCGGCCTGCAGATGCAAAAGTTTGTCGGCGAGCTCCTTCCGCTCTGCTTCCGTCTCCGGCTTTTTCGGCTTTTCTTCCGGCAGGGGCAACTCCTCGGCGTTGCCGTACGTGATGATCTCCTGCTTGCCGTCTCCGTCCACGTCGTAGAGGATGACGGGGAAGTAATCCACCCAGGCTCCGTTGTAAAGGCGTTCCGATTCATACTTCAGCGTGAAGTGGCTGAGCGCGGCCAGGTTGTCCCGGTGGAAGCTGACGTTGGTCAGCACGGCGACGAGCACCAGCGCGATGACAGCCGACCAGCTCAGACGGCCGTACCATTTGGCAATCAGGGCGATGACTCCGCTCGCCACCGCTCCGCCGATCAGCACGGCGGCGAGCGATTTCACGTCTACGTGAGCGAGGGCACGGTCCAGCAGCAAAAAGCCGAGCGTAAAGACGACTACCTGCCGCCGTTCGTCCGGATGTACCAGGACATATAGGAAACCGAGCAGCGGCAAAAAGACGATCAGGGCGATCCAGGAGAGGTCCAGGAACGCCGGTTTGACCAGAATGTGATAGATGAGGAACAGGGCGATTGCGTACAGCGCCCAGTTCACGGCTGACAATACACCATTGCGGCGCATGGACTCACCACCTTTTCTCTTTCGCTTGGTCGGCGTACAGTGCGCACAGGAAGCCGCCAAACAACCAGAAGTAGAGGGACATGAACGGCACCTCAAAAATGTTTTCCACCAGGTTGTGCATGGCGACGGCAAACAGGCCGCCAAACAGACCCAGCATCAAAAAGAACGGCGGCTTTCCTGCCTGTGCCCGGATGAGCCGGACCGCGTAGGCAAACGTCATGGCAATCAGCGCAATCAGCATGATGACGCCGATGAGGCCCAGCTCCGCGATGCTTTTAAACAGGTAGCTGTCGGTGTAGATTGTGCCGAAGTGGCGGGAACCGACGGCGCCGCCGTGATGGCCGAGCCCCACCCCGAACAGCGGTTCCAGCCGCATCTTGTCGTACGCCTCCCCCCAGCGGTCGAGACGTCCGGCCTGCATGCTGGATTGGAGGTACTCGGGGGTAAACAGGGTGAAGATGCGGTTGGAAATCTTCCCGATCAGGGGCGTCGACTCCGGCACGAAGTACAGGCCGATCAGGCCGACGATGCCGGCGATCACGAGAAAGCCGGCCAGCCGCTTGTTCCACAGATAGCAGCAGACGAACAGCGCCACAGCCAGCGCGATCCAGGCTCCGCGCGAACTGGTCAGCAGCAAGGTGAGCAGCGTCGTCAGCGCGACGATCCACCAGATGATGCGCTCTTTCCGATTGGCTGTTGTGACGGCCAACCCGACTGCGACAGGAGCGATCAGGGCCATGTAGCTGCCCAGCACGTTGGGGCTGGTGACAATCGAAAACGCCCGCGTCGTGACGGCTTCCCCTTCCTGCACCCACGACTGCGGCGTCTGTACGCCCAGCACTACCTGCATGATGCCGACGACCGCGGCGAGAAACCCGAATGCGGTGAGCACTTTCAGGAACACGACCAGCTGCTTTGTGTCGCGCAGCAGGTAAAAGCCGATGAAAAAGGCAATCATGTACTGGTAGACGGCGCGGAAGCCCTCCACGCTGGCGTCCCAGTTGGCCATGTCGGCCACCGTCAGCGCCAGTCCGTAGACGATGAACGCCGCAAACGTATGCTTGATGGCGGGCATGTCCCGCGAACCTTTCCAGTAGGCGAGAAAAGTAAACAGCAGGAGGACGAGCAGCAGGCCGTCATCCCACAGCGACGAGACGACTGGAATCGGCAAAATCTTTCGCAAGACGTAATCGATAACGGGGTAGGCCAGCAGGAGATAGACCCAGGTGTCTGACTGCCTCCCCCACTTCCATACGTTCTCTTTCATTTCGTTTTTGATCCTCCTACACAGGGATTAACCCCACTATTATAATGAATGGGCGAATGCTGTCGCAAGGCGAAGGGGATAGAGGTTGGTAGGATTACGAGAAATGCGCTATGATAACAGGTGTGCTTTTTAAGAGGATGGGCGCGTATTGCAAAGATGGGAGATTCGAACGATGAGCATATTCAAGACTGCCTCGATGATCGTCGCACTCACGTTGATCGGAAGGCTTCTCGGTTTTTTTCGCAACGTCTACGTAAGCAACCTCTACGGCACCAGTGCAGCGTCCGATGCCTTTTACACAGCGGTGACGATTCCGCAGACGCTGTTTCTGGTCGTGCCGGGAGCGATCAATGCCGTGCTGATTCCCACCATGCGCGGGCTGATGGAAAAAGAGGAGCGGACCGGGGTGCTGTACAACAAGGTGCTGACCGTCGTGTTCGCGGCGTTTCTGGCGATGGCGGTGCTGGGCGTCGTCTTTGCCCGGGAGATCGCCTGGTTGATGGGAGCACAGGAAAACACGCTGGAGATGACGGCCGACATGCTGCGGTGGATGTGGCCGTCCGCTGTTTTCATCGGGCTTGCCGGTCTGTGGTCCAGTGTTTGCAACGCCCACCAGCACTTCTTCACTCCGACGCTGGGAACGGTGGCCAACGGCGCGTTGGTGATTGTCAGCATGTATCTCCTGGTGCCGCTCTACGGACCTGACGGACTGGCCATGGCGACCACTCTCGGCTACTTGGCGGCGATGCTGACGATGCTGCCAACGCTGCGCCGATTTGGCTACCGCCACCGCTTGTCGTTTGCATGGAAAGAGGATGAAGCACTGCGCAGCATGGGCGAGCGGGTGGTGCCCATCCTGATCGGAGCAGTCGTGTCCCAGGCGACCACGTTTTTGGAGCGGGGGTTTGCCAACGGCTTGGGAGCAGGCAACGTATCCGCTCTGGCCAACGCCAACCAGATCGTGCAGATGCCGATGGCGATCTTCGTTGGGGCGTTTACTCTGCCGCTGTTTCCGCTGCTGGCCAGCCACGTGAAGCGGGGTGAGATGGACCAGATGAAGCAGATTCTGCAAAAAGGGCTGGCGTATCTGCTGATTCTGCTCCTGCCGGTGACGGCGGGACTGATCCTCTACGCCGAACCGATCGTGCGGCTGGCGTTCCAGCGCGGCGAGTTCGGCGAGCTGTCCGTCGCGCTGACCGCCTGGGCGCTGCCATTTTACGGCTTGGGGCTGTACGGGATGGCCGCCCGCGACCTGATCACCCGGGCGTTTTACGCACTGGACAACACGCGGACGCCGGTCGTGGTCGGCGTAATCGGGATCGCCGTCTACGCTGTTGCCAACTGGCTGCTGATCCCCTGGATGGGACACGGGGGGATCGCCCTGGGGATGGCCGTCTCCGTACTCTTCCAGTCGGTGCTGCTGTTCGCCCTGCTCTGGCGCAAAGTGGGTGCGCCCATCAACCGGAGCTTTGTGTGGACAGCGCTGCGGACGCTGGCCGCCTGCGCTGTCATGAGCGGCGGGATTTTGCTGGCTGATGCCTGGCTGTCCGCTCTGCCGTTGTGGTGTTACCTGCTGCTTGGGGTAACGGGCGGGGCGCTGCTGTACTTTGCGGCACTGTTCGCGCTGCGTGAACCGCTGGTCGCCGAATTGGTGCAAAAGCTGCGCAGACGGTCTACTCCCGCAGCAAACCGGTAAGCGGACATTCGCGAATGGCGTAGCGGGTCTTGCCGGAAGCACTCGGTGGAATCCGGTCGACGTGGCATACCTCGATGCTGACTTCCCCCAGTTTGTCTCGAACGGCCTCCAACAGCCGGGCTTCGTCAGCCGGATCGTACCGATCCGGCTCTTTTACCAGTTTGAGCGTCACCTGGTCCGGCCTGTGCTGGATGATTTGAAAGGTGCGGAAGCTGTCCAGATTGCGCATGATGTGGTTGAAGTAGTGGCCGTGCACATACGTACCGTGAGCGGTGACAAACATGTCGTCTTCCCGGCCGTCAATGGCGGCCAGCAGCGGATAACTGATGCCGCAGGTGCAGGTGTCCGACGAGAGGGCGATGACGTCGCCCAACTGGTAGCGCAGCCGGGGCATGACTGTGTTGTGCAGGTCAGTGACCAGAAGCGTCCCTCTTTCCCCCGGGGGAAGGGGGCGGCCGCTGGCGGGATCGACCACTTCCAGCACGCAGTTTTCGCTGAAGGCGTGCATGCGTCCAACCGGACACTGGTAGGCGATGATGCCTCCGTCGCGGGCGCCGTATTCGTTGACGACAGGCGCCTGGAACGCTTTGGCGATTGCTTGCCGCTGGTAGTCATGAAGCGTCTCTGCCGTGGACACCACCGCTTTCAGCTTCACACATGGACTGGCGCCGCGCGCCAGCATCATCTCAGCCAACAGGTGGAGGGCAGAAGCATACCCGTACAGGTAGACTGGGCGAAACCGGCGGATTAGCTGCAGGTGTTCGTCCAGCCGCCGCTCGTCCAGGTCGTAGGCGGGTATCATCAGCCGATTTTTCAACCATCGCTCTTTCAGGCGATAGCGGCGGGCCTGCTGCTGGTTGAGTTCAAGCGGCGAGCCCCAGACCATGACGGACGGGTCGCCGATGCGAATACCGTGCCAGGAGAGCCCCAGCCAGCGGGCTGCTTCGTAGCGTTCCACAGCCGGCCGGCTCAGGTAAAAACGGGTCGGCTCTCCCGTGGAGCCGCCAGTCCGGTTGGCAATGAGCCGGGAGGGGTCTGCATCGTTGCTGAGGTACTGGTCAAACGACGCGCGGAAACGGGCCTTGCTGAGCACGGGAAGGCGCTCCAGGAAGCGAATCGGGTCGTCATCAGCCGCTTCCCAGTCGGATGCGTATTCGCTGTAGGCGGGGACACGGCGGACGGCGTGGTCCAATAAGCGCCTCAGCTTGTCCGCCTGGCGTTTCCGCAGCGCCTGCGGCGACAACTGCTGCGCCTCTCGCAGTTCGTGCAAATACTGACGCGTGCGGTTCTGTTTCAGCCGTTCCATCAACGGCCAGTGCACGCGGCGGATGAGTGTGCCTGTCAGTTGCATTGGGGGGTTGCTCCTTTCCGGCTGCCGATACAATGTTTGGAATCTTTTCCCATTAGTATGACTGCCGGATCGGGCCCCTATACCTGTTTGCCGGATGGGAGATTTCCTAGTAGGATAGAGAGAGAATTTACAGCAGGTGTGTGCACGAGGGACGGCAGCGGTTTGCCCGGACGGTTTATGTTTGTCTGTGCGTGAAGCAAACTGCCGCCGACTTGCAAAGCAACCCGGCTGTGCGGTACACGATCTGATTTGACATTGTTGCAAAGGAGTTTCCCATGACCAAAAAAAGTCAATTCCTCGCCGGGGCGTTGATTCTCGCTGTGGCCGGGATTTTGTCCAAGGTAATCGGGATGTTTTACCGCATCCCCCTGCAGGAAATCGTGGGTGACAACGGATTGGGTCTCTACCAGGAGGTATATCCGCTCTACCTCACATTCCTGATTCTGGCCACAGCGGGCGTCCCCGTGGCTCTCTCCCGGGTGATCGCCGAAGCGCTGGCGGAAGGAAAGCAGGATGCGGTCAGCCAGATTCTCGCCCGCAGCATGGTGATGATGGGCGGGATCGGGATCGTCTTGTTTGCCCTGCTCTACCTGGGTTCTCCCCTGATCGCCCGGTTGATGGGCAACCCTCATCTGATCGAACCGATTCGGGCCATTTCGCTGTCGCTGTTGTTCGTTCCCTTGATCGCGGTGATCCGGGGCTTCTTTTACGGACATCAGAAAATGCTCTACGTCGGCCTCTCCCAGATCGTGGAGCAGACGCTGAGGGTGGCCTTTATCCTGATCGCCTCGCTCTATCTCGTCTCGCTGGGCGAAGATACGGATCAGGTGATCACGGGCGTCAACTTTGGGACGATGATCAGCACGATGTTGAGCCTTGGCTTCCTTGCGTTCCTGTTGTGGCGGCACAACCGCAAGCAGCCGTTCGCGTCTGCGGACGGGTGGAAGCGGCTTGACTGGTGGTTCGACCGCACCTTTTTCCTGTCGATGTGGCGCATCGCCTGGCCGATCTGTATCAGCGCGCTGGTCATTCCGATCTTCAGCCTGGTCGACTCGTTTTTGGCGATCAACATCTTTCGCTACGTCTGGCATGTGGACGGACTGACCGCCGACACCTGGTTCGGCATCTACAGCCGTGGAGGACCGCTGCTGCAGCTGGCCAGCCTGTTCGGCTCGTCCATTGCGCTGTCGATCGTTCCCGCCATCGCCGAAGCACGGCAGCAGCGTGACGAAGAACGGGTGAGCACGCTGACCAAGCTCTCCCTGCGCTTTGCCTGGCTGATCGGCCTGCCGGCGGGTCTGGGCTTGACCGCCGTGGCTGAAGGGGCCAACCTGGCACTGTACGGCGACGTGGAGGGGACACGGGCGATGGCGATTTTGGGCGTCAGCGCCATTCCGCTTTCCCTGCTGCTGGCCACCAACGGCATCCTGCAGGGGCTGGGCCGGGAAAAAGTGCCGGCACTGCACCTCTTGTGGGGCGTGCTGGCCAAGATCGGGACGACGATCCTGTTTACTTCCCTGCTGGGGATGGACGGGCTGTCCGTATCCTGGCTGTGCGCCACCGCCCTGGTCTGTGCCCTGAACATGCGGGCGATCAACCGTCTGGTGAAGGTGGACATTCAGTGGCGCTTTGACACGCTGTATCCGCTGCTCGTCGCCAACCTGATGCTGGTATTGGCCTGGGGGGCAACGGAGACGGTCGGTTTCCTGCTGCATGGAAAAGCCCGCCTGGTGGGGGCGGTGGAAACGGTGGTCGGGGTTGGAACGGGGATGCTCGTCTACCTGGGCATGCTGCTGGTCATACCGCTGATCGAAGAAAAAGAGCTGGAGTGGCTGCCCGGAGGCAACCGGCTGCGCGGCCTGGTGAACCTGCTGCGCCGGAAAGAGTCGCCGACCGATATCCGCTGACCTCGGCCTGGCGGCATGAAAACAAGGGCTGTACCGTAAACGGAACACCTCCGATTACGGCACAGCCCTTTTCTCTGTCTGTCAAGGACCGGTGCGGCCCAGCCCCCGGCAAAAAGCCGCCCCGTTTGTTTGGGACGGCTTCACGCATATCGGTCTGCTATGCCTGCTTTTGATAAATACAGACTACCATTTTGACAAAAAACTCACGCAAAAACGGCAGTTTGGCCAGGCCGGAGACGACCGGGCGCAGCGGTACTTCCTGCTGGTAAACCACTGGATGGTGGACCCCCTGCTGGATGCGGCGGAACCGTTTGATCGTCATCCGGTTGATGTAGGAAATGGTCTCCTTGCCATCCGGCCCCTGACCGAAGCGGAAGGAGATCCGCTCCTCGCCGTCAGGCAGGTGGCGAACCAACTGCTTGTAGGCGTCGATCAGCGTCTGCTCGGAGAAAAACGCGTGCACCCAGGGAATCCCGATGGCGTCGGAGAGATGGGCCCCGTACGGGTGGTAGTACGGTGGAAAGTTGATGTACAGATGACCGCCCGGCTTCAAAACGCGGAAACATTCGTCCAGCGTCTGTTCCGGACGGTCGACGTGTTCCATCGCGTCGTTCATGATAATCGTGTCGAACGTGTTGTCATCAAACGGCAGATCGGCAGAGTCGGCGGTCATGAACGAGACCCGGTCCGCCAGCCCTTTTTCGCGGGCAAAGGCGTTTCCTTCCTCGGCGTAATGGGGCACAATGTCGATGCCGATCATCTGCTTGGGACCAAATGTGGCGTAATAGCAGGTTTTGCCTCCGCCGCCGCAGCCGATGTCCAGGACTGTCTTGTCGACGAACATCTGCTCCTGCGAATGATAGGGGAGGAAAAACTGGATCGTCTGGTCCCCTTTTTGGAACTGCCATTCGGTGTAGCTCATCGTCCCGTCGTTCGCCAGATTGAACGGGTGAACGGGGAGCGGAAACAGCTTGTTCAAACGTATCAGCAACTGGGAAGAAACGGACATCTGCACGTCCTCCTTTCGTCCGCGTTGTGGGGAGACCTGCCCCTGTCGGCGTTTTAAGCCACGTGGTCAGACTTACGCTTTGCGGCGCAGTGCCTGAAGCACCAGTTCACTGCTTTTGGCCGCTTCCTGGGCGAGCAGTTGCGAGCGTTCGGCAATCACGCGTTTTTCCCGCTCCAGGTCGGCCAGCCGCTCGTCCAAAAGGGCGAGGAGCGCCGATTCGTCCAAACGGGTGATATGGCCGGCGCTGGGCATGCCGGCCCGCTCGACAAACCGGTCAATTTTGGGATCATAGGAGATGCCGGTAAACGGCGTTTGGAGCATGCAGGCAAGAATCAGGGAGTGCAGCCGCATGCCGAGCACGTACTCGCACTGTTTCAGCACGGACATGATGTCGTGAAAGGTGACCGGCTCGTCCAACAGCTTTGCCCCCGGCTGGCGCATCATCGCGATGATGTCGCGGGAGGGAGCCAGATCGCTGGGATAGTGCATCGGCACAAACAGCACGTTCCATCCACGCTCTGCAAACAGGTCGGCTGCCCGGGCGATCGACTGCTTGAAGCGCTGCTCCTGCTTCCAGTCGCGGACCGAGATGGCAACCAGCGGCTTGGACAGGTCGACAAACTTGTCCGCCAACAGCTGGCGCCCCCGCTCGTCAGACACGTCGTCCGGCGAAATGGTCAGTGCCGGATCGGCGGTCACGTAGACTGGCGCCTTGCTCACTCCGCACGCCTTGAAATCTTCGCCTGATTCAAAGTCACGTACGGTGATCACGTCTACCCGGTTCACCACCTGCTTGATCAACAGGCGGCTGATACGCTTCTGGACCGGACCAAACCCCTGAGCGTAAAACACGACCGGTTTGCCCAGCAGCTTGGCGATCGAGACGATCCCCAGGTAGTAAAGCACGCTGCGCGGACTGGTCACGTCCTGCATCAGCGTTCCGCCGCCCATCACCAGCATGTCGCTTCGCATCAACTCGCGCACGATGGTCGGCAGGCTCCAGCGGTTGTACGCCGGAATGCCAAACAGGGCCGTCGTTCGCTCCGGTTGGTTGGACAACACGGCCAGGGAAATATTCGGTTGTTCCCGACGCAGCGCGCTGATGATGCCATACAGGACCACATCGTCTCCGGCATTGTTAAAGCCGTAGTACCCGGAGATGAGAATACGCGACATGGAGTGAACCTTCTTTCTATATCAAACGTACAGGAAAAACACATTCTCAAGTATAATCGAGTAAATACGGGGAAGTAAAGCAACCCTAGAACAAATAGAGGAAGCCCAGGGCGAACAGACCGGCCCCCATAATGAGCAGGGCGATCATCAGGATCAGCATCCCCTTGTTCTTGCGGCGCCGGTAAAAAAATTCGTCAAACATGGCAAGCCTCCAAACAGGTTTTCATCCATTCTATAATCATACCATGCAAGCGCATATCCTCGCCATCCATTCAGAGGATCAGATGGGAGAAAGGGGCAGGCAGACGATGGAAGAAACATGGCTAAAGTACATCCTGTTGGTCGATCGGGATGCGGAAGACGCGTTTGTCAGCGAGGTGCTGGCCAGCGCCTACACACTCGGTTGGGTGGAGCCGCAGATCGAGGTGCTGACGACGGAAAACGGCTACGATTATGCGGAAAAGACGGACGGGCCGGTGATCGCCTACCTGTTTGAGCCGCTCAGGGAGAGCGAAGCCGAGCATGTGGAGCAGCTTCGGAACTATCTCAGCCGCTGGGGGGAGCAGGTCCGCCTTAAGGAAGTAGAGACGGTGACCGCGGAGAATGAGTCGTGGAAGGAGACATTTCACGAGGTGCAGGTGGGCGACTGGTGGATTGCACCCACGTGGACCCCGCCGGAGGCGCTGGCCCAAGCCAGACACGTGCTCTGGATCGATCCCGGCGCGGCGTTTGGCACCGGCTACCACGGCACTACCCAGGACATCCTGCTGCTGCTGCAGGAGTGGTCTCCCGCCGGCAAACGAGTGCTAGATATCGGCGCCGGTTCCGGCATCCTGTCGCTGTTCTGCGTCAAAAACGGCGCCCGGCAGCCGGTCTTTGCGGTGGATCTCAACCCGCAGAGCGAATACCAGATCCGGGTAAACCTGGCCAACAACGACCTGGCGGAGGATGCGGTGGAAATCGTATTGGGTGACGCGCTGGCACCGGACGTACAGGAGCGGCTGCCCCGGGAGGCGGATCTGATCCTGATCAATATCGGCGGTGACGAAGACGTGGCCATGCTGCCGCTGGTGCGGGAGCGAATTGCGCAGGGAGGGACGGTGATCCTTTCCGGGATTGTGCAGTGGAATCGCGACAAGGTGCTGACTGCTTACGAACAGGCCGGATTTTCGCTGGTGGCGGAGCGGCACAGTGACGAGTGGGTGACGGTCATGATGAAAGACGCCCGGGAGTAGAGATGGTACGGGAACGATTTACGCCCGATCGGACCTGTGTCACAATGGGAGAAATGGGAAAATCGAACGCGGGGGAGGAAATTGCGATGGAACAAATCGTCATTGTCGCAGCCGGACGCACGCCGATCGGCACGTTCGGCGGCGCGCTGAAAGATGTAAGCGCTCGCAAACTGGCGGAAACGGTGATTCGCGGCGTCATTGCCAAATCGTCAGTAGATCCGTCGCTGATTGATGAAGTGATCCTTGGCAACTGCATCCAGCGGACCGATGAAGCCAACATTGCACGCGTGGCAGCCCTTGACGCCGGGCTCGGCAACCGAGTGACCGGTTTTACCGTACAGCGCCAGTGCGCCTCCGGCATGCAGGCGATCGTCAGCGGTGTCGCACAAATTCTGCTGGGGGACTGTGAGGTGGTAATCGCCGGCGGCGTGGAGAGCATGAGCAATGCGCCGTACGTGCTGAAAAACGCCCGTTGGGGCAAACGCCTCACGCACGGGGAGATGACCGACGCGATGTGGGAACTTTTGACCGATCCCCATTTTGGCATCCTGATGGGGGAGACGGCGGAACGGCTGGCGGAGCGCTACAGCATCAGCCGCGCCGAACAGGATGAAATCGCCCTGCGCAGCCAGCAAAACGCGGTGCGGGCGATCGACAGAGGCCTGTTTCGTGAGGAAATCATTCCCGTTGCAGTAACGAAGCGGGGAGCGGTGACGATGGTGGAGACAGACGAACATCCCCGTCGGGACGTCACGCTGGAGGGCCTGTCCAAGCTGAAGCCCAGCTTTCGCGAAAACGGGACCGTGACGGCGGGCAACTCCTCCGGGCTGAACGACGGGGCATCTGCGGTCGTGCTGATGAAGGAGAGCCGGGCACGGGAGCTGGGCGTCGCTCCGCTGGGCAGGATCGTCTCGTATGCCTGGGCCGGGGTGGAGCCTGATCTGATGGGATACGGACCGGTGCCGGCGGTGAAAAAGGCGTTGGCCAAAGCGGGCCTGACTCTGGCCGACATTGATCTGATCGAGGTAAACGAAGCGTTTGCCGCCCAGTATCTGGCGGTGGAAAAGCTGCTGGAGCTGCCGCGCGAGATCACGAACGTCAACGGCAGCGGCATCTCACTCGGCCATCCGGTCGGCTCCACGGGCTGCCGCATCGTCGTCACGCTGCTGCACGAAATGAAGCGCCGCCAGGTCAAGCGCGGGTTGGCCACGCTCTGCGTAGGTGGCGGAATGGGCATGGCGATGGTTGTGGAAAGGGACTGAAGCGCCAACGCTCAGGTTTAAACAAGATCTCCCCGGTCAACAATGGAAGCAGGACCCCATCAATCTCTTAGCACAGATGGGGTCCTGTTTGTCAAAGGGAGGTCTCGTTCATGCATATGTTTTGGCGCAGATACGGAAAGAGAATCGCCCGGTACGGAGCAGTCGTTGTGGCGATCGGCGTATTGGCGGCGGTCTCCTTTGCCGCCTTCCAGTTCAAACGGATGACGCGGGAATGGTACGCCCCGCTCGAGGCGGGAACGGAAGCGTCTTTGCAAGCGAAGGGGGACCAGCTGCCCGGTGCGCTGTTGGCCCAAGCCAAAACGCTGAAGCCGTTTCTTCTGCTCGTCATTGGGACAGACAGCCGGGACGGGGAGCAGGCCCGCTCAGACACGATGATGCTGGCGGCTGTGCATCCCTCCAAGCAGCAGGTGCATCTCGTCTCCATCCCCCGGGACAGCTACATGGAACTTCCCGGAAAAGGCTACGACAAGTTGAACCACGCCATGGCCTACGGCGGCCCCAAGCTGGTCAAACAGTCGCTGGAGCGCTTTTTCAACCTCAAGATCGACCGCTACGTGACGATCGACTTCGAAGGCTTCCGGCAGGTGGTGGACACGTTGGGCGGGGTGCAGATCGAGGTGAAAAAACGGATGAAGTACACTGATCCGAGCGACGACACCTACATTGACCTGAAGCCGGGACTGCAGACACTGAACGGTCAACAGGCGCTCGACTACGTCCGCTACCGCAAAAGTGACATCGGGCGGGAAGACAGCGACTACCAACGCATCGCCCGGCAGCAGGAAATCGTCCAGGCCCTGATTGACAAGGGCACGTCGGCGCAGGCGCTGGTCAAGGCGTTTTCGCTGATGGACATTCTCGGCAGCCATATCAAAACCGATCTGACCGACCGGGAGATCGCCTCCCTCCTGCTGGCCTACGGCGACACCGAGCCGAATGCGCTGACGACGGACACGCTTACGGGAGCGGACGAGCGGATCTGGCACAACGGCGTCCTCGGCTGGTATCATCTGGTGCCAAAAGAGGAGCGGTCCCGCGTTCGCCAACTGCTGATGGAGGCGCTGATCCCGTGAACACGGGCACTGGTTTCCTGCCCGGCATTGATCGGAGCAGGAAAGCGCCCGCCCTTTTTTGCAAAAATCACATCCAATTCGATTTTTTTCGTTGGAAAATTACCTATCTTTCGACTAGAATGGAAGCAGGAAGAGGTTATGAATGTGGATCGTACGGGAGAGGTAAGGCCAATAAGGGACTGGAGGGAATTTGCCCATGTCAAACGCCAAGCCTTGGATTGCCAATTACCCGCCCGAGACCGCACCGTCATTGGAATACCCCCGTGTTCCGCTGACTCACTTTCTGGAACAGTCGGCCGCGGAGTTTCCCGATCGTCCTGCGCTGTACTTCATGGGCAGGCGGATCACCTACCGGGAGCTCCTGGCGATGTCGTATCAGTTCGCCAACGCGCTGATCAAGCGCGGCGTGAAAAAAGGGGACCGTGTCGCCGTCATGCTGCCCAACACGCCTCAGGCAGTCATTTGCTACTACGGCACTCTGATGGCCGGCGGGACGGTGGTCATGACGAACCCGCTTTACACGGAACGGGAACTGATTCACCAGTTGAACGACTCGGGAGCCGAGACGATTATCACATTGGACCTGCTGTACAGCCGCGTCGCGGCCGTGAAGGCCTCCACCCCACTGAAACGCCTGATCGTTACAAGTGTGGGTGATTTTCTACCCTTCTTCAAAAAGATACTGTATCCGCTGGTGCAGAAGAAACAGGGCGACCATCCGCAGATAACCTACGGCGGTGATGTTGAGCCTTTTCTTTCCGTACTGAAAGAAAGCGCTACCAATCCGGTCAGGCCTGAGGTTGACCCGGAAAAGGACATCGCGCTTCTGCAGTATACCGGCGGCACCACCGGCCTGGCCAAGGGAGTCATGCTGACACACCGCAACCTCGTCGCCAACACGCTGCAGTGCCAGGCAGTCATGTATAAGTTCGTCAGAGGGCGGGAACGAATTCTCGCCGCCCTGCCACTGTTCCACGTCTACGGAATGACCACGGTGATGAACAAGGGCATTTCCATTGCGGCGGAAATTATTCTCGTCCCCAAATTCAACGCCAAGCAAATCCTCAAACTGATCGACAAGACAAAACCCACCTTGTTTCCCGGCGCACCTACGATGTACATCGGACTGATCAATCACCCTGATTTGCCCAAATACGATTTGTCCTCCATTACCGCCTGTGTCAGCGGTTCCGCACCGCTGCCCGTGGAGGTGCAGCGCAGATTTGAAGAGCTGACCGGCGGCAGGCTGGTGGAAGGGTACGGCCTGACGGAAGCGTCCCCCGTCACCCACTCCAATCCGATCTGGGGGAAGCGGGTCAACGGCAGCATCGGCCTGCCCTGGCCGGACACCGACTGCCGCATCGTCGACCCGGCAACCGGGGAAGAACTGCCCCAGGGAGAGATCGGCGAGTTGGCGGTCAAAGGGCCGCAGGTGATGCTCGGATACTGGAACCGTCCGGAAGACACAGCGGCTGTCCTGCGGGACGGGTGGCTGTTGACCGGAGATATGGGCTACATGGACGCAGCCGGATACTTTTACATCGTCGACCGCAAGAAGGACATGATAATCGCCGGCGGATACAACATCTACCCGCGTGAGGTGGAAGAAGTGCTGTTCGAGCATCCCGCCGTCCAGGAAGCAGCCGTCATCGGCGTGCCGGACCCCTACCGGGGCGAGACGGTCAAGGCGTTTATCGTGCTGAAGGAAGGAGCGCAGGTAAGCGAGGAAGAGCTGGAGAACCACTGCCGCAAGCGCCTGGCTGCCTACAAGATTCCGCGGTTATACGAGTTCCGAAAAGAGCTGCCCAAGACGATGGTGGGCAAAGTGCTGCGCCGCCAATTGCAGGAGGAAGAAAAGAAACGGAGCGCCGACCAAGACCAGGTCAAGACGAGCTGAAGCCCGCCAGAAGCGAACGGAAAGACAGGCGGAAACCGCCGCACAATCGCATCGACCGTGAATGCTGTCCCGTAACGCCCTCCTGATCGGGAGCGGCCTTTTTCTTGACAGACCGGGGGACAGGCTATTTCAGCAGAGGACTTCCCGGACAGTCCACTTGCCGCTTGTTTTTGGCCAGGCGGACGAGGGATTGACAGCGGATGGAGCCCTATATTACACTGTAAACATGAATGAATAATCATTCATTTTGCATTGATTCGAAGCAAACGTGGAGGTACGTATGGCGAAAAAAACGGGGGAAAAATATCAAGCCATTATTGATGCGGCTGTTCGCGTCATCGCTCGTCATGGCTATCACAGCGCTCAGGTTTCCAAAATTGCGAAAGAAGCGAAGGTAGCGGACGGCACCATCTACCTCTACTTTGAGAACAAGGATGACATTCTCATTTCCCTGTTCAACGAAAAGATGGGGGCCTTTATCGAAACCTGCCGGGAACGAATCGCTGAAGCAGAGTCGGTCGAGCAAAAACTGTACGTCCTGGTTCACGCCCATTTAAGCCAGTTGGCCCAAGACCCGGATCTGGCAAAAGTGACGCAGATTGAACTGCGCCAGTCCAATCCGGAAATCAGTGAGGGCATTGGTGCCGTGATGAAGCAGTACTTTAACCTGATTGACGAAGTGATCCACGAAGGCATGCAGGTAGGCGTGTTCCGCCCGGACATCGACGTCCGCGTGGCGCGGAAAATGATTTTCGGAACGCTGGATGAAGTGACGACATCCTGGGTCATGAAACAATGCAAGTACGATCTTGTCTCCCATGTTGACCCCATTCATAACCTCTTCCTGTACGGTATGAAGGGAAAATGACAAAAGAAAACGCTTTTTTTGCAAGATTTCGTTTGTTACAATAAAAACGTGAAGACTGAGCGTTCGCTCAGATGGCGGATGCTTCATGACTTGACGCAAGCAGGGGGGAGAGGGATGTATTCGTATTGGCAAGTGCACAAGGAAGATCGCGTTGCCGTCGTCACCATCAGCCGTCCGCCGGCCAACGCGCTGAGCCAGGCGGCGCTGACGGAGCTGGCAGCGCTTCTGGACGATCTGGAACGGGACGGTCAGGTAAAGGCGATCGTCTTGACCGGCGAAGGCCGTTTTTTCATCGCCGGGGCGGATATCAAGGAGTTTACCCAACTGGTGCCCGCAGATGCCCAAGCGATGGCGAAAGCCGGACAGCAATTGTTTGACCGTCTGGAAACCTTCCCGAAACCGATCATTGCCGCGATCAACGGGGCGTGCCTGGGCGGCGGTCTGGAACTGGCGATGGCCTGCCATATTCGGCTGGCGGCGCCCGAAGCCAAGCTGGGCCTGCCCGAGCTCAACCTGGGCCTCATCCCCGGTTACGGGGGCACGCAGCGGCTGCCGCGTCTGGTCGGCCGGGGCAAGGCGACGCAGATGATCCTCACCTCCGAAATGATCGACGGCGAAGAGGCGCTGCGCATCGGACTGGTGGAAGCGGTCCATCCGCTGGACCAGCTCCTGGACGAAGCGAAAAAACTGGCTGCAGCCATTGCCCAAAAAAGCGCTGTCGCCCTGCGGCTGGCACTGCAGTCGGTGCATGCCGGGACGGTGCTCGGCAAGGCAGATGGCATGCAGCGCGAAGCGGAACTGTTCGCTGAAGCGTTCGCTTCGGAAGACGTCAAGGAAGGCGTTGCCGCGTTTTTGGAAAAGCGCAAGCCGCAGTTTGCCGACCGCTAGCTTCTATTGGAATTGCGCCACCTAGTAAGGAGGGAATCCCATGAACATTTTGGTTGTCATGAAGCAAACCTTTGACACGGAAGAAAAAATCGTCATCGAGGATGGAAAAATCCTGGATGACGGCGCGAAAACCATCATTAACCCGTACGACGAGTACGCCCTGGAAGAGGCGATCAAACTGAAGGAAGAGCACGGCGGCGAGGTGACCGTCGTCTCCATCGGTACGGACAGCGTGGAACAAGAGCTTAGAACGGCACTGGCGATGGGAGCGGACAAGGCAATTCTGGTTGACGACGAAAGCCTGTTCGGCGACGAGTACACGACTGCCAAAGTGCTGGCTGCCGTCGCCCGCAAAGTGGGGTACGACATCATCCTCGCCGGACAGATGGCCGTTGACACCGGCGCTGGACAAGGCGGTCCCCGTCTGGCTGAAGAGCTGGGCATCAACCACGTTTCCACGGCTGTCAAACTGGAGATCAACGGCACCCAGGTGCGGGTGGAACGCGACGTCGAAGGGGACCTGGAAGTGGTGGAAACCAGCCTGCCGGTGCTGATCACCGCCCAGCAGGGGCTGAACGAACCGCGTTACCCGTCCCTCCCGGGGATCATGAAAGCCAAGAAAAAACCGTTGGATCGCCTCTCTGCGGACGATCTTGGCCTGTCCGCCCAGGACGTCCAGGCGAAGACCGTCATCGTCGACCAGACCCTGCCTCCGAAAAAGCAGGCGGGCCGCATTCTCTCCGGCGAATTGGCGGCACAGGTGTCCGAATTGGTCCAATTGTTGCGTAACGAAGCAAAAGTGATCTAAGCGAGAGGGAGAGGATCCAGATGAAAAAGGTACTGGTATTGGCAGAAACGCGTGACGGTCAACTGCGCAACGTGTCCCTGGAAGCACTGGCCGCCGCGCAGGTGTTGGCAGAAGGCGGCGAAGTGGTGGCTGCCCTGTTCGGACCGGACAGCGGCGCGCATGCGGCGACACTGGGACATCACGGCGCCGGTACGGTCTACGTGGCGGATCACGCCGCGCTGGCCCAGTATACGCCGGACGCGTACGTCCAAGCGCTGAAACAGTTGATTGACCATGTCTCTCCTGACGCGGTGGTGCTGGGGCACACGGCGATCGGCCGTGACGTGGCGCCGCGTGTTGCCGCCCGTCTCGGGTACGGTCTGATCTCTGACGTGACGGCTCTGGAGCCCGGTCCGGTCTTTACGCGGCCGATCTATGCGGGCAAGGCTTTCCAAAAACGGAAGTTCAGCGACGGCATGATCATGATTACGATTCGGCCCAACAACATCCCGGCGGCTGCGGCCGACACCGGGAAAACGGCGACGGTGGTGCCGTTTGACGTGGAGATCAAGGATCTGCGCTCCATCGTCAAGGAAGTGGTTCGCAAAACGAGCGGAAAGGTGGATCTCTCCGAGGCCAAGATCATCGTCTCCGGCGGTCGCGGCGTGAAAAGCGCGGACGGCTTCAAACCGCTCTACGAACTGGCTGAGGTGCTTGGCGCCGCAGTAGGCGCGTCCCGCGGCGCGTGCGATGCCGATTACTGCGACTACTCCATGCAGATCGGCCAGACGGGGAAAGTGGTTACACCCGACCTGTATATCGCGTGCGGCATCTCTGGAGCAATCCAGCATCTGGCAGGTATGTCCAACTCCAAAGTGATCGTCGCCATCAACAAGGACCCGGAAGCCCCCATTTTCCAGGTGGCGGACTACGGCATCGTCGGCGATCTGTTTGAGGTGGTTCCCCTGCTCACGGCTGAATTCAAAAAAGTGCTCGTATAAGCGAGCGGTACGGAACGGCGCCCTGGACGGGGCGCCTTTTTTGTACGGGAAGTCATGCGGCGGGCATCAGTCATCATGAAGCGCTCTCTGTCTGCGGTCGTTTTTTTGTCCGCCCCCGCTGTCGTATGCTTCTCCTGTCCGCTATAATAACTAGGAAAGGGAGAGTGGTCGGAATGAGTGAGGAACTGCTGCATCAGTTGATCCACATGGTGGCGGAAAACAACCGCATCGTCAAGGAATCGGTCGAGGAGCTCCGCGAGTTCAAACGTGAAATGTACGCGTTTCGCGACGACATGTACGCGTTTCGCGACGAAACCAACCGCCGCTTTGACCGCCTGGAACGGCATTATCAACTGCTGGAATCCGATTTTGACCTGCTGCACCGCAAAGTGTGCGACCACGAGCGGGAAATCAACCGCCTGAAGCACTTGGGACAATAGAGAGCGGCGATTTCGGACAGACTAACGGGGAAAGCGCGGCAAAGTGTCGTCCGTTGTAGTCATTTCCGGTGGAGAATGATATACTGTAGGGCGTATGGAACCTTTTGGCGTACCGTATAGAAAGGAGGTAACGATACCATGGCAATTGTGAATGCAACCGACCAGACCTTTTCCCAGGAAGTGGAGCAAGGCGGCACTGTCCTGGTTGATTTCTGGGCTCCGTGGTGCGGTCCCTGCAAAATGATCGCGCCGGTACTCGAGCAGATCGACAGTGAAGTAGGGACCAAACTGAAAATCGTAAAGGTAAACGTGGATGAGAATCCGGAATCTGCCGGCCGTTTCGGCGTAATGTCCATTCCGACCCTGATCGTGTTTAAGGACGGTCAACCGGTTGACAAGGTAATCGGTTTCCAACCGAAGGATGCGCTGATGGGCACGTTGAACAAACACCTGTAAGGAAAACGGATCTGCACCTGCCTGGCCGCTTGCGCCGGGCGGGGGCCGTCATCAGCATCTGCACTGCGCGGATGCTGATTTTTTTATGCCAGCGCAAACACTCGTGTTTCGCCGCAAAACGTGGTAACATGGGGACGGAACGTATATTCCCGCCCGCGCGGGAAGGCCGTTGGTCCGGATATGAAGAAAGGAGGGGCAGCCGTGAACAGCTCCTTGAAAGACAAGCTGGCCGTCCTGCCGGAGAAGCCGGGCTGCTACCTGATGAAAAACAAGGACGGAGACATCATCTACGTGGGCAAGGCCAAAGTGCTGAAAAACCGCGTCCGTTCCTACTTTGTAGGCAGTCACGACGGCAAGACGCAATTACTGGTCAGCGAAATTGCCGATTTTGAATACATCGTCGTTTCTTCGGGGATCGAAGCGCTGATTTTGGAGTGCAACCTGATCAAGCAGCACAATCCGCGCTACAATGTAATGCTGAAGGACGACAAAACCTATCCGTACATCAAGGTCACCAATGAAAAACATCCGCGCCTGGAAATCACCCGCAAGGTGGTCAAGGACAAGGCGCGCTATTTTGGTCCCTACGCCAATGCGGGAGCGGCATCCGAAGTGAAAAAGCTGCTGGATCGCCTCTACCCGTTGCGGAAGTGCAAAACGCTGCCGAAGCAGGTGTGTCTGTACTACCACCTGGGGCAGTGTTTGGCTCCCTGTGTTCACGAGGTGCCTGCGGAAGAGAATCAGCGGCTGGTGGAAGAGATCTGCCGTTTTCTCGACGGCGGCCACGAGGCGGTCAAGCAGGAGCTGACGGAAAAGATGCTGCAGGCAGCGGAAAACATGGAGTTTGAACGCGCCAAGGAGCTTCGCGACCAAATCCGCAGCATCGAAGCCGTGATGGAAAAACAGAAGGTGACGTTTACCGACACGGTGGACCGGGACATCATCGGCTTTGCTGTCGACAAGGGCTGGATGTGCATCCAGATCTTTTACATGCGGCAGGGCAAGATGATCGAACGGGAGACGACGTCGTTCCCGTATTACGGCGACGAGACGGAAGATTTCATGTCCTACGTCACCCAGTTTTACTACGACAAGCAAAACGCGCTGCCCAAGGAGATTTTGCTGCCGGAACGAAGCGAGCCGGAGTTGCTGGCGGGGTGGCTGGGCGTCAAGGTGTACGCGCCCAAGCGAGGGAAAAAGCGGGAACTGGTGCAGATGGCGTCCGAAAACGCGCGGATTGCCCTGCAGGAAAAATTTGCGCTGATGTCCAAGGACGATGCGCGGACGATCCAGGCGGTGCACAATCTGGGGCACATCCTTGGGATTGGCACGCCGCACCGCATCGAGGCATTTGACAACTCCAACATTCAGGGCACGACACCGGTGTCAGCGATGGTGGTCTTTACCGATGGCCGGCCGGACAAGAAAGAGTACCGCAAATTCAAGATCAAAAGCGTCGAGGGGCCGGACGACTACGGGGCGATGCGGGAAGTGATTCGCCGCCGCTACACCCGCCTGCTGAAGGAAAGCCAGCCGCTGCCCGATCTCATCGTCATCGACGGCGGCAAGGGGCAGATCAGCGCGGCGATGGACGTGCTGGAAAACGAGCTGGGTCTCTACATCCCCGTCTGCGGCCTGGCCAAGGACGAAAAGCACCGGACCGCGCAGTTGCTCTACGGCGATCCGCCGGAGCCGGTGGAGCTTCGCCGGGACAGCTACGAGTTTTACCTGCTGCAGCGAATTCAGGACGAGGTGCACCGTTTTGCCATCACATTTCACCGGCAGGCGCGCAGCAAGACGATGCTATCGTCACGGCTGGACGAGATTCCCGGTGTTGGCGAAAAGCGGCGCAAGCTGTTGTTCCAGCATTTTGGCTCGCTGAAAAAAATGCGTGAAGCGACCGTGGAAGACTTCCGGCAGATCGGCATCGGCGACAAGCTGGCCCGAGAGATCCTGCGCCACCTGCGACAACAGGCGGACGGGGATGCAAACGGAGCATCCGGCGAAACAGACAAAAAGGCTGACGCCTGACGAGTGCGGGCATCAGCCTTTTTTACGTGTGTCATCCAAGAGCCCGCGTCACGGCTTCCTCCGCGTGGATGCGTGTGGAGTCAAACAGCGGCACAAGCATATCCTCCGGTTTGATCAGCAGAGTGATTTCCGTGCAGCCGAGGATGACGCCCTCCGCTCCGCGGCGAACGAGGCCGTCCATTACCCGCAGGTACTCCTGCTTGGACTTTGGCAATACGTTTCCCAGGCACAACTCTTCAAAAATAATGCGGTTGACGATGGCGCGGTCAGGCTCGTCCGGCACCAGCACTTCTACTCCGTATCGGCGCATCCGTTCGCGGTAGAAGGGAAATTCCATGGTGTAACGGGTGCCCAGCAGGCCAACGCGCCGAATTCCGCGCTGAACAATCCGCTCTGCCGTGGCGTCGACGATGTGCAGCAGGGGAATTGCCACCGTTTGTTCAATCGCCTCCGCGTTGTTGTGCATGGTGTTGGTGCAGAGCACGATGAAGTCGGCTCCCGCCCGTTCCAGCGCCTTTGCCGCATGTGCAAGCGCTGCACCGGCGTCGTCCCAGCGCCCCTCACGCTGAAATGCCTCGATCTGTGCAAAGTCGACGCTGTACATGATGCAGCAGGCGGAATGCAGGCCGCCCAGGCGCTCTTTGACGAGCTGGTTGATCAACCGATAGTATTCGAGCGACGATTCCCAACTCATTCCTCCAATCAGGCCGATCGTCTTCATTCGCATACCCCCAACATGAAATCTATGAAATTGAGAAATAATATACAATTTTCGGTATCATCTGGCAATAAGGGCTATGACAGAAGTTACGGCTCGTACAGGCATGGACTTTACCGTGCTGCAAACTTTAATGAAATTTCTGATTGAACCGCCTTCGTACACGTGGTATAATCCCATACAAACAGCATAACAAGCCTCACTTCCCGTTAGGAGTGAGGTAGAGGCGCGAAAACCATGAGTACCTCCCTGAGATCGGGCATCTGTGACGGGTACGGGAAAGGGGAATTCGCCGAAGTACGGAGAAAGGCCCGCTTCCTCCGTGCTGGGTCTGCGTTGAATAAGCGCAGGACTGTCATCCGTGCAATTCCCGTTGCCGGATGGAGAGCTATCTCACGATGTCGGTTGAGAATGGAACAGGGGATGTTCTGTCATGCTCAACTGTTCACGTGGCCAAGGGAAGGAGGAACCGGTATGTCGAACTGGCAGGCAGTGACAGGTGTATCCTCGTCGCTGCCTTTTTTGCAAGAGTGAGAAATAATAATAGTGAAACGAAGATGGCCTGATGAAAGAAGAATCCAAAGAGATATGTGAACATGTTGAATAGGAAAAGGGAGAGAAGCCGCATGGGGTTGATCGTGCATAAATACGGAGGCACCTCCGTAGGTACCATTGAACGGATTATGAAAGTAGCGGACCGGATTATTCAATATAAGGAAGCTGGACACGACATGGTCGTCGTCGTGTCGGCAATGGGCAAGTCCACAGACGTGCTGGTGGATATGGCCAAACAGATTTCCCCCTACCCGTCGGAGCGGGAGATGGACATGCTGCTGGCGACTGGCGAGCAGGTGTCGATTGCGCTGTTGGCGATGGCGCTGCACCAAAAGGGGTATGACGCCATTTCCCTGACGGGCTGGCAGGCGGGAGTGACGACCGAGTCGATCCACGGCAAGGCCCGGATCACCCATATTGAGACGGAACGAATCCGAAGGGAACTGGCGCGCGGCCGGGTCGTCATCGTGGCTGGATTTCAGGGCGTCAGCGAAGCAGGCGAGATCACCACGCTGGGCCGCGGCGGTTCGGACACGTCCGCGGTGGCGCTGGCAGCCAGTCTCAACGCGGACAAATGCGAAATTTTCACAGATGTGGCCGGCGTCTACACTGCCGACCCGCGTGTGGTTCCGACGGCGAGCAAACTGGACAGCATCTCGTATGATGAAATGCTCGAACTGGCCAACCTGGGGGCGGGCGTGCTGCATCCGCGCTCGGTGGAGGCAGCCAAGACCCACAAGGTCCGGCTGGTCGTCCGCTCCAGCTTTACGACAGAAGAAGGCACGTACGTAGAGGAGGGTGCGCATATGGAAACAGGAAGAGTAGTTAGCGGCGTCGCCCACGACGAAGACGTCGCAAAGGTGACGGTTGTGGGGATGCCTGCACGCGTAGGCACGCTGTCCCGGCTGTTCAACACGCTGGCGGATCACCAGGTAAACGTGGATATCATCATCCAAAGCTCGTACGACGCGGCCGTGACCAACATTTCCTTCACGGTGGCAGGAAGCGACTTGAAAAAGACGCTCGATACGCTGAACGCCCACCGCGAGCAGCTCGGTTTTGAAAAAGTGGAATGCGAAGAGGGCTTGTCCAAGGTCTCGATTGTCGGAGCCGGCATGGTGAACAATCCGGGCGTGGCCGCCGAGATGTTCCGCGTGCTGGCCGAGCAGGAGATCACGATCAAAATGGTTTCCACGTCTGACATCAAGGTGTCCTGCGTCATCCCGGCGGAACACACCGAGCGGGCCGTGCGCTGCCTGCACACCGCATACGGCCTCGACGTGGCGGAAACAGCTGTCGTACACGGAGTATGACCCGCTGACAGCCCAATACGGAACACACATGCTGTCCCCCTTTTTTCGCCGCGGAAAAAGGGGGATTTTCTTCTGGTGGGATGTTTGCGGGAAATCGCGTGGCAGCGGCAGCGCGATGCCTCGCCTCCCCGCTCCTGCCCGGTCGGCTCACTTTCGTCCCGGCCAGACCTTACCAGTGAACGGTAATCAGGACGCTGCCCGTCTCCTCCGTCTCCATCCGGGTTTTCATCTCCCGCTGCTTCCAACGGCCGACAGCACCGGCGATGATCCCGCACTCCAGAGAGAGGGAACGGTTGATGCGTTCGGGCGACATGTAGCGATAGATGGTATGGGTCAGCCGATAACGAATCTGCCGCTCCCCGTCTTCCAACAGGTCCAGTTTGCCCAGCCCCAGACGGATAAAGGGAAACACCAGACCGTTGGCGGAGCGGATGGGAATCTGCCGCCCCATTTCCTTTCCCAACCAGTGGAGAATGGGCGGTTCGCTTTCGCCCAAAAGCGAGCGGGTGAGGTGCTCGCGCAGTAAGTGATAGCCCAGATAGGGCATGTGGATGCGCTCAATATCTGCGATGATGCGGGAAGGCAGCAAGGCTTCCAGTTGATCCGGTTCTTTCACGTCACGACCCTCCTTCCCGGCTGCAGGCCGCGCGAGGCTTGTCCCCTGTCGGACCCTCCTGCGGCCGCCAGGTCTATTACAGCCGGTTTGCTCTACCTGTTTGGTAACAGATTATGAGAGAGCGGCCGAATCTATGACAGATTCATAGAAAAATCGGACGATTAATACGTGTAATCCAACAATGGAATTAGTCTATTCACTGTCTTGACGCTCTCTGTAGACAGGAGTACAATTGGTTGTGGTTCAACGTTTTGCCCAACTTTTTTCCGTTTTCCGACACAATTTGTCTGGCTGTGTAGCAGGGGGGCAGGCAGCTGCCGTCATGTCTAACCGGCTGGGCAATGGGTTAGGATAGTGGGGAAAAGATTAACCAAAGAACGCTACTTACAATTGAAAGGGGGACCATTGTATGGCAAAAGGCCATAGCTTTCTGAACCACAAGCTGCATTCTCTTCTCGGTTTGTTCCCAATCGGGCTGTTCCTCTTGTTCCACTTGACAGCGAACTATCAGGCAACCCGGGGACCGGAAGCTTTCAACCAGGTAGTAGGAATGATTGAAAACGTTCCATTCCTGCTCGCCGTGGAATTCATCTTCATCTACATTCCCATCCTGTTCCATGCTGTGTACGGGATCTACATTGCCTTCCAGGCGAAACACAATGTGGGCAGCTTCGGACATTTCCGCAACCACATGTTCCTCTGGCAGCGCCTTACGGGAATCATCACACTCATCTTTGTCGCTTGGCACGTGTACGAAACGCGCATTCAAAAAGCGCTGGGTGCCGAAGTGAACTTTGACATGATGACCAACATTCTCAGCAGTCCGCTGATGGTTGTCTTCTACACGATCGGGATTCTCAGCACCGTGTTTCACTTTTCCAACGGGCTCTGGTCGTTCCTCGTACACTGGGGCATCACCGTCGGTCCACGTTCCCAGCGTTTCGCCACTTATCTGACCATGGGCATTTTTGTAATCGTTTCGCTCATTGGCTTGCGGGCGATGTCTGCATTCATTCTGTAGGGATTGGGGGACTCATTCATGGCAAAAGGTAAACTGATCATTGTCGGCGGCGGCCTTGCCGGATTAATGGCTACGATCAAAGCAGCAGAAAAGGGCGTTCCCGTACAGTTGTTCTCCCTGGTTCCGGTAAAGCGTTCTCACTCCGTCTGTGCCCAGGGTGGTATCAACGGTGCGGTGAACACCAAAGGGGAAGGCGACTCCACCTGGGAGCACTTCGACGATACCATTTACGGCGGCGACTTCCTGGCCAACCAACCGCCTGTTAAAGCAATGTGTGACGCCGCACCGGGCATCATCTACATGCTCGACCGGATGGGTGTCATGTTCAACCGTACACCGGAAGGTCTGCTGGACTTCCGCCGTTTCGGGGGGACCAAGCATCACCGTACCGCGTTTGCCGGTGCAACGACCGGACAGCAGCTCCTCTACGCGCTGGACGAGCAAGTGCGCCGCTTTGAAACGGAAGGTCTCGTGACCAAGTACGAATACTGGGATTTCCTCGGGGTTGTTCTGGACGATGCCGGCACCTGTCGTGGGATCACGGCGCAAAACCTGCGTACCGGCGAGATTCAATCCTTCCGTGCCGACGCCGTCATCCTGGCAACCGGGGGACCTGGCATCATCTTCGGCAAATCGACCAACTCGATCATCAACACCGGTACGGCGGCATCTGCGGCGTACCAGCAGGGCGTCATTTACGCGAACGGCGAAATGATTCAGATTCACCCGACCGCCATCCCGGGCGACGACAAGCTGCGCCTGATGTCCGAGTCGGCCCGCGGTGAAGGCGGACGCGTCTGGACTTACAAGGACGGCAAACCGTGGTACTTCCTCGAAGAAAAGTACCCGGCCTACGGCAACCTGGTGCCGCGCGACATCGCCACCCGCGAAATCTTCCACGTCTGCGTGGATCTGAAGCTGGGCATCAACGGCGAAAACATGGTGTATCTCGACCTGTCCCACAAAGATCCGAAAGAACTGGACGTCAAACTGGGCGGTATTATCGAGATCTACGAGAAGTTCGTGGGCGATGACCCGCGCAAGGTACCGATGAAAATCTTCCCGGCCGTGCACTACTCGATGGGCGGCATGTGGGTAGACTACAACCAAATGACCAACATCCCGGGTCTGTTCGCTGCGGGTGAGTGCGACTACTCCCAGCACGGTGCGAACCGCCTCGGTGCCAACTCCCTGCTCTCCGCGATCTACGGCGGCATGGTGGCAGGTCCGAAGGCAATCGAATACATGAACGGTCTGGAACAGTCCTGCGACGTTCTTCCCTCCACGCTGTACGACAGCTACACGAAGAAAGAGCAGGAGAAATACGACAACATCCTCAAGATGGACGGCACCGAAAACGCGTACCTCCTGCACAAGGAACTGGGCGAGTGGATGACCGACAACGTGACCGTCGTGCGCTACAACGACCGCCTGAGAAAGACGGACGAAAAAATTCAGGAACTGATGGAGCGCTACAAACGAATCAACATCAACGACACGAGCAAATGGAGCAACTCCGGCGCAACCTTCACTCGTCACCTGTGGAACATGCTGGTGCTTGCCCGCGTTATCACGATCAGCGCATTGATGCGCGACGAAAGCCGCGGCGCTCACTACAAACCGGAGTTCCCGGAACGCGACGACGAGAAGTTCCTGAAAACGACGATGGCCAAATTCAATCCGGAGACCACCGCACCGGAGATCTACTACGAAGACGTGGATATTTCGCTGATTCCGCCGCGTAAGCGCGACTACACGTCCGACAAGAAGAAGTAAGAGGGGAGGGAACTGATCATGGCCGAAAAGTTTGTCCACTTGATTATCACTCGTCAAGACAGCCCTGACAGCACTCCGTACAAGGAAGAATTCAAGATTCCGTACCGTCCGAACATGAACGTGATTTCGGCGTTGATGGAAATACAGCGCAATCCGGTGAACGCGCAAGGTCAAAAAACGACACCGGTCAACTGGGAATCAAACTGTCTGGAAGAGGTGTGCGGCGCGTGCTCCATGGTGATTAACGGCAGACCGCGCCAGGCGTGTTCCGCTCTGATCGACAAGCTGGAGCAGCCGATCCGTCTGGAACCGATGAGCACCTTCCCGGTACAGCGCGACCTGTCCGTAGACCGCAGCCGCATGTTCGACGCGCTGAAACGCGTCAAGGCATGGATTCCGATCGACGGTACCCACGACCTGGGACCGGGTCCGCGCATGCCGGAAGTGGAACGTCAATGGGCGTACGAACTGTCCAAGTGCATGACCTGCGGTGTCTGCCTGGAAGCGTGCCCGAACGTCAACCAAAAATCGGCGTTTATCGGTCCGTTTGCCATCTCCCAGGTGCGTCTGTTCAACCAGCATCCGACTGGTGCGATGCACAAACATGAGCGTCTGGAAGCGCTGATGGAAGACGGCGGCATCGCCGACTGCGGAAACTCGCAAAACTGCGTGCAGGCTTGTCCGAAAGGCATTCCGCTGACGACTTCCATCGCTCACATGAACAAAGAGACGACCAAACACGCGCTGAAGAAATTCTTCTTCTCCTGATTTTTTCAGGGGATGACAGACAACAGGCGTGCAAACCGTTACTGTGGTTTGCACGCCTGTTTGCATGTCGGCATCTGCCTGGAATCATGTTCGAGCCGTTTTCCCGAGTGAGCGCCGTGCGATGGTTACGCGGCTTTCTGTTCGGCTGCCTTTTGCTCCCGTGGAGACAGCTTGATCTTGCCGAGGAACATGGCGAGCACGGCGCCTGCCAGGATAAAGACAAGTCCGACGAGATACACCTCATGGAGCGAGGCGACCATGTCCGTCTTGAGGATTGGCAGCAGAAACTGCCGGATGTTCTCCGGAATGGCGGCCAGCGCCTCCGGGCTCAGCAGCATGGAGTATAGGCCCTGCGGGTTCGTCTGAATCATATTGGAGAACTGCTCCGCCATGCCGTGAGCCTCCTGCGGCAGTTTTTCCAAACGCGGCATGAGGTCGTGCGTCAGCAGGGCGGTCGAGCGATGGTTCATGACCGCTCCCAAAACGGTCATGCCAAACGTTCCGCCGATTTGTCGGAAAAACTGGCTGGAGGATGTGACGACCCCCCGCTGCGATTTGGGGAAGGCTTCCTGCAGCGCGATGGTAATCAGCGGCATCACTAGCCCGATTCCCAATCCCAGCACGATCATGTACGCCATGGCTTCCCATTGGGAAGTGGTTACGACCATCGTGGACAAGAGCCAGAAGCTCACAGCCATCGTGATCATCCCGACCAGCATTTGCGTGCGGACGCCGATTTTTTTCACGATCCGGCCCCCGATGATACTGGTCAGCATCATGGCCAGCATCATCGGCACCATGATGGTCCCGGACTCGGACGGGCTGATGCCGACGATGCCCTGCATGAATAACGGCACGAACATGATGGCGCCAAACATCCCGACCGACATGAGAAACCCGATGCCGTTCAACAGCGAAAAGGTTTTGTTCCGAAACAGATGCAGCGGCAAAATCGGCTCAGCTGTTTTCGACTCCACGATCACGAACGCGATCAGAAACGCGGCTGAGAGAGCAAACAGCGAGAGAATCTGCCACGACGCCCAGGGGAAGTCCTTTCCGCCAAACGTCAGAGCGAGAAGCAGGCTGACGACGCCGCCGGTCATGGTAAACATGCCCCAGATGTCAATGTTGACCGGTCCGTTCAGCCGCTGCGATTTAAGTGCCGATGCAATCAGGATCACGGCGAGAATGCCGACAGGCAGATTGATGTAAAAGACCCATCTCCAGTTCAACGAGTCGACGATCCAGCCGCCAACCTGCGGCCCCAGAATGGAGGAGAGGCCGAAGACTGCGCCAAAGACCCCCTGCCATTTGGCCCGCTGCTCGCCGGTAAACAAATCGCCGACGATGATCATCGCCATCGGCATCATGATGCCGCCGCCGATGCCCTGGATCGCGCGGAAGATGATGAGCTGGTTCATCGACTGGGCAGCTCCGCAGAGGACAGAACCGACCATGAAAAGAATCAAACCGGTCACATAGATCACTTTTCGGCCGATCAAGTCCGCCAATTTGCCGGTGATCGGCACGACAGCGGTGGACGTCAGCATGTAGGCTGTAGTCAGCCAGGTCATGACCCCCAAGCCGCCCAGTTCGCCGACGATGCGCGGCATGGCGGTTCCCACAATCGTATTGTCCAGCGACGCAAAGAACATCGCCACTAACAGTCCGACAATGAGAAGTCCGCGTTTTTCCTGTTGTTCTTGCTGTTCTTGCATATGATGTCACTCCTTCTCATGTGTTGCGATACGGGCCAGCTTCTCGAAAAGCTGGACGAGCGCCTCCAGCTCATCCGGACTCAGATGGCGCAGATAGCGTTCAATGACCGCTTTTCGCTTTTGTTTGGCCTGCTTCAAGATGGTTGCACCTTGTTCGGTCAAGCGGATGGTCACGACACGCCGGTCGTGCTCGTGCCGATCTCGCTGGACGTAACCGTGTTTCAGCAGCCGGTCTACCATTGCTGTGATCGCACTCGGTTTGACGCACATGGCGTCCGCCAAGTCGCTCACGGAATCCGGCCCCTTTTTGGCGAGCATATTTAGGATGTAAAACTGCGGACCGGTCATATCCGTTGACGATTCCGCCAGTTCCTGTCCTATTTTTCTCATCGTCGTGGTAAAGGCGATCTGAAGCCGCTCAGTCGCTTGATCCAAGTCCAGTTGATCCATGTCACTCACCTTCCATTATCAACGACACTTCAATTTCTATCGTTAAAATTTATCGTGTCTAATATTTAACGTATTTAAATATATAGCGCGCCAACGCATTTGTCAATCTGTTCGCCCATCCGATTTCTGGGAATACGAATCTCCCTTCAAAGGAAAACTGAAAGAAATGGATGTTTTTTTGGGGGGCAGACGATGAAAAAACGGATCTTGTGCATCGGGATGGCACTATCCCTGCTTCCGGCGCAGATGGCGGACATGTGGACGGCAGAGGCCAATCAACGCGGGCAGGATGCCGCTTTTGCCAAACAAGTGCTTCAGGATCTTCGCGATGCCCACTGGCAGGCGAAGGCGGCTGCGTCTGAACCGGAGCGCAGCGGAATTACTGCTTCCGGCGCAGACGAGTGGAATGCGGCAGAGCACGTGCTAAAGGGCGAAATGGTGGCGCAGCCCCCTGCCTCCGGACTGGAGATGATTGAGGCGCCGAAAGCGTGGCAGGAAGCCGGCGTCAAAGGGGAAGGCATGCTGGTGGCGGTGATCGACACCGGTATCAACAGCAGGCACCCCGATCTGCCTGCGCCGCGCGACAAGCGGCTTGCCCAGCAAAAGTCCGGTTCGACGCAAAAAGTGATCCCCGGCTACAACTGGGCAGACCGCAACCAGACGACCGAGGACGTGGGCGAATCGCAGCACGGCGTGCACGTCGCCGGGATTGTGGCGGCCAACGGGAAGCTGAAGGGCGTGGCGCCTGAAGCTCAACTGCTGAGCCAGAAAGTGTTCAGCAATTACCAAGGGGAAGTGCCGGGATTGAGCGAATCGATCCTGTTTGCGATCAACGATTCGATTGCGAAAAAAGCGGATGTGATCAACCTGAGCCTCGGCTCAGCGGCCGGATATGTGGACGAGACCAACACGGAGCAGTATGCCATCAAGCGGGCGGTGGACAACGGTGTGATTGTGGTGGCGGCAGCGGGCAACGACGCTTACTTTGGCAGCGACAAGGTAAAAGCGCAAAATCCCGATGTCTCCATGATCGGCTCTCCCGGTCTGGCACCGGACGCTTTTTCCGTCGCGTCGGTCAATGCGACCGCCCTGGCCGGCTACAGCTTTGCCGTACAGGGGGTTGACGGGCTGGAGCGGGTGGTCTACCTGCACGGCCACGCCAGCAGCGGCAGCGTGATGAATCCTGTCCAGTCCTTGTTCAAACCGTATCCGCTGATCTATATGGGCAAGGGGAAAAAGGAAGATTACAACGTCTCCGTCAAGGGAAAAGTGGTGCTCCTGGAGCGGGGTGACATCCCGTTTGACGAGAAGCTGCGGTTGGCCAAGGAAGCGGGAGCGGCAGGCGTAATCATCTACAACAACCAGTCGGGGCCGCTGATCATCAGCGCGGAGAATGCCAAACAGATTCCCGCCGTCTCCATTTTGAAACAGACGGGCGAGCGGCTGGCCCAGGCGCTGAAAAAGGGCAAAAAGGTTACGGTCACCTTTGACGGCCAGTATGCGCAAAATCCAATGCCGTATCCGGATGGGGGCACCATCTCTGCCTTTTCCTCCTGGGGGCCGACGCCCGATTTGCAGTTCAAACCGGAAATCGCCGCACCGGGCGGAGGGATCTTGTCGATAGTGCGGGAGTCAGACTACGCGGTCAAAAGCGGCACGTCAATGGCAACGCCGCACGTCGCGGGAGGGATGGCGCTCATCAAGCAGGCGTATCTGAAGCAAGGGCGCAACCTGCAAGGGCGGGCACTGGTGGAGACGCTAAAGGCGGCCGCAATGAATACGGCCAATCCCGTCCTCGACCCGCGGGAGACTGCTGCCGCTTCTGAGGGCAGCCGGCCGGGAAAACTGCCGTACAGCCCGCGCGTCCAGGGTGCGGGGCTCATGCAGATCGCCAAGGCGATCAAGACGCCGGCGATTGTCACCGATGCCAAAGGCAAGGCAGGTGTCTCGCTCGGGGAAATCGGCAACCGCACGACGTTTTCCCTCTTCGTGGACAACAAATTCGGGAAAAAACCGCTCACCTACAAAATCAAGGACGAGTTCGGCGTGCTGACCGACCTGCGTCAAAACGGGTTGAACCTGCTGACGGAAACCCCGCTGAAAGGGGCACGGCTGCAATTCTCCAGCCAGCAGGTGACCGTTCGGCCGGGTGAGCGTGCGGAGGTCAAGGTAACGCTGCACATTCCGGCGGAGACGGAGCGCAACATTTTTGCCGAAGGTTATATCGCCTTTGAGCCGGTGAATGGCGATGAGCCCGTGCTGCGCGTGCCGTACTACGGCTTTTACGGCGATTGGGACGAGCCGCGGGTGATGGACGCCCCCATGTGGGAGGAGGAAAGCCAGGAAAACCGGACCGGCGTGAAGACTACCTGGTATCACGACAAGGAAAACGACAAGTGGAAATACCGTGACTACCTGGGAGTCGTCGGGGTGAGTGAAGACGGGACAGTGCAGGTGGACCCGGCGAAGATTGCGTTCTCTCCCAACGGCGACGGTCACTACGACACGGCCGCTCCGTCGATCACCTTTTTGCGCAACGCGAAGCAGGTCATGGTGGACGTGACGGACCGCACGGGCAAATTGATTCGCTCCCTGGCTCGCGACGAAAAGGTGAGGAAGTACGATCAGTCCAAACGGGGCATTCCCTATTACTACACCGAGCGGGAGGAGTGGAGCTGGGACGGCAGGGGGTACTCCCCGGAAAAAGGCACGTACGAGCCGGTGCCAGACGGCGTCTACCAGTTTGTCATCCGTGCCAAAATCGACGGGCCAAACGCCAACTGGCAGACGTTGACCCTGCCGGTCCGGGTGGACACCAAAGCACCCGTCGTCACCGCGTCGCTGGCGGGCAACCGCGTCCAATGGAGCTGCAAGGACAAGGATGTGCAGGGCTATCTCTTGTACGTAGGCGGAAAGAAGACGGGCGGACCGTACTCGGCCAACGTCACGAGCGCGGTGGTCAGCCAGCCGGACAAAAAGGTCTCGCTGGTCGCCTACGATTACGCCGGCAATGTCAGCATCGTCCACCTCAACGGAAAGAGCGACGTCGTTCCGCCGTACGTGCAATTCCCCAACGACCTGTTCCGCTACGTGCTGATTTCCCGTCAGCCGGAAGTGGCGATCAGCGGACGGATCAGCGGGGAAGACATGCTGGACCGCGTGCGCCTCTTGATCAATAACAAACCGGTGCAGGTGGAGGTGGACGGAGCGTTTCAGACCGTCCTGCGCCTGCCGGAGGGGTTGAACTACGTCTCGTACAGCGCCAGCGACATGTACGGCAACACCCGGCAGTTCACGCAGCGGGTCATCGTGGACACGACGCCGCCGGTCCTGCAGTTGGCAAACGACGGCTCCGAAGACATTCTCTACGATGGGGCCACCAAGCGCATGCTCGTCCCGATCCGCTTCCATTACCGCGACCAGACGTACAAGGGGCAGGTCAGCGTCAACGGGCAGATCGTCGGCAGTTGGGAAGAAGACCAGTTGGAAAAGCCGGTCTGGAAGCAATTCACGCACACGCTGTCCCTTAAGCACGGGGAAAACCGCATCCTGTTGGAAGGCAAGGACGGGGCCGGCAACCAATCCTCGCTGGTGGTTTACGCGTACGTCGATGCCCATGCCGGTTCACTGGTGCTGCACCACGGGGAGCAGCGGCTCACCTACACGGCCAGAGCGCTGCCCGCTCCGACGCTGAAACTGGAACAGAACAGCCTGGAGGCCCGCGTCGGGTCATCGGTTCCCGTCTCCGGAAAGGTGACGGCTACGGGCGTCGCGCGGCTGCAGATCGTCTACGGCGATCGCCGGCTGCCGGCGGATGTAAACGACCGGGGCGAGTTTCGCGTACTGCTGGACGGCGTCCGGGAAGGCAAGCAGAAACTGACGGTGATCGCCACCGACGCACTGGGACGGGAGGTTCACGGCGAGATCATCGTCATCGGGAAAGGCGGATAAAGGATGTCCGGGTGACATCCTTTTTTCGCTGAAAGGGCACCGTTTTTATGCCCATGTCGGCAGCGTGGGGATTGCCGCGACAGCGTTTTACGGGTCAGGAGGGGATTTCTGTGTTTTTCCACGGCATCAAGTGGGAATATGTACGGGAAGCGTATCCGCTGCTCTCACCGCGCCGCAGCGTTTCGCGCAAGCGGGGTGACCAGCTGGCAGACCGGCTTCATCTGCTGCAGCAGTTCGGCCTCGAACCGGTCCACCTGCTGGAGGAGGGAGCGGACTATCCGCCGGAGCGATGCGTCCGGGAGTGTTTCTGCTTTGGGGATACGGTGTTTGCCTTTGAACGGCTGGAGGGGCCGCTGTGGCAGCTCAGCCGTCACGAGGTGGGAGTGGAGATGCTGGATTTGCGTACATGCGTGCGGATCTACACCAAGCGGGCGGATGCGGCTGCCGAAATCAGGGGACTTTTTCCAGATGTTCCCGTAATCCAGGACTAAAGTATTAGGATTTTTTATGCGAATCTCTTGTAACTGTCATATTTCGACATTATAATGGGCACAAACAGGAAGATTTTGACCGGGAAAGGAATGGAACCATCATGAACGTCCATTACCTCAATCCGTTTCTGGAGTCGGCCTCCATGGTCATTCAACAGTTTTGCAACGTGACCGTCACGCGGGGAGAGCTGGCTGTGACTGAGTGGGACTGCCGAGACGACCATACCTGGATTCGCATCGGCATGACCGGTCATCTGGAAGGTGACGTCTTGTTCGGCCTGCACAATGATCTCGCACTGCGAATTGTCTCGGCCATGATGGGCGGTTTTCCCGTCAGTGAACTGGACGAGCTGGGAAAAAGCGCGATTTCCGAACTGGGCAACATGATCTCCGGCAACGCCAGTACGATTCTGTACAGCCAGGGCGTCGAAATTGACATCACGCCGCCGCAGTTGATACAGCACAGTGACATGCTGACAGTGAGCGGCCCGGCGCTGTCGGCTCCTCTGGATCTGAGTGACATGGGGCGCATGGAGATACAGGTCATCGTGGTGAAATAGGCAGAAGGCGTGCGGCAGGAGGCGGCACGCCATTTTTACGGCGCTCGGGCAGGCGCTCTTCAGCAGCAGCAGGAATTGCAAGAAAACAGAAAATACTCTTTATTGTCTGGTTGAATTCTGTCAAATCGTGTATTGTTGGTAGTAGGAAGGAGGGCTGATTCGCTTGACCTACGTCAAGCAGCTGATCGCGATGTTTCTGCTCGTGGTCGTCGTCTGCAGTGCGCCGTTCATGCTGTACGCCGACGAGGACGAGGTGCATGTAGAGCCGGAAAGAATGGTCATTCTCACGGTGTACTTGCTGGAGCAGATCGCCGACGGTTCACTCGGCACGTACTGGGTGGGGAATACGGAGCGAAGCATCGCCCAGGACATCGGGCCGTTTGCGCTGAGCTCGTTTCGACTGCTGTTTTTCAGCGTCCTGATCGCGGTCACCGCCAGTCTATTGTTTGGATTGTTTCTGCAGCGGTTCGGCGTCGTGCGCCAGCTGCAGCGGGTGCTGGACGTCATCACCACCGTGCCCGACTTCATCCTGATCTTGCTGGCAATTCTGGGCTGCATCCAGTTTTACAAGGCGACCGGCATCCAAATCATCTCGCTCTCGCCTTTCAACGACTCGACCAACAACTGGCTTCCCCTGACCATCCTGTCCATCGGGCCTACCATTTTCCTGATGAAGGGGGTCAGCCTGAAGTACGCCCAGATCGGAGGCGAAGACTACATCCGCACGGTGTTGGCCAAAGGCATGGGCATCTGGCACATTCTCATTCACCACGTCTACAAGAACGTCAAACCGTTTCTTTTGGCCGATCTGAAAAAGACGATCGCGATCACGGTAACCAACCTGTTTGTCGTGGAATACCTGCTGAACGTCGTCGGTTTGACCCGGTTCATTTTCAGCAAAAATGCCGACCTGCAGTTCAACGCGGCCGTCATGGGACTGATGGGCATCATATTGCTCTCCATTCTCGTCTATGTGCTGATCCGGGCCATCCTGTACCTGTTTGAGCGGGTGTTCGTCTACAAATGAACGATTAGATCCACTTGAGTGAGGTTTTGTCATGCAGTTACGTCGAACCAACTGGTCATTGCGGATCGGTGCAATCCTGGTGGCATTTCTCGTGGTGCTGGGTTTCATAGGGCCGTACATCGCTCCGTATGAACTGAATTTTCAGGAAGTGTTTCGCAGCGAGACGGTGAACGGCAAATCAGTATACCTCTCCCCGCCGATTCCACCGTCCGCAGAGCACTGGCTGGGGACGGACAACTGGGGCTACGACCTGCTGACATTGCTGCTCCACGGGGCGCCGTACACGATTTTCGTCACGCTGGCCGTCGCGCTGCTCCGGGTGCTGCTCGGCACGCTGGTTGGCTTGTACATCGGCATTCAGGACAAGCCGCAGCGCTGGTGGCTGTCAGTGGAAAACGCCTGGAGCTACATTCCGCTGTTCATCCCGGTCTACTTTTTCCTCCGCGGGGTCAGCATTAATTCGGAGCTGTCCGTCTCCACCTTGGTCGCGCTGTTTATCGGCGCAGCGTCCGTCTTGGGCGTGCCCAGTGTCGCTTCGTCCATACGGCAGAAGACGGAGCAGATCAAAGAGACGCAGTTTGTGCTGGCGGCTGTTTCCATGGGAGCGGGTCGGGGGCAGATCATGTTTCGCCACGTCCTGCCGCACATCAAGGAACAGGTGGTCGTCATCATGGCGACGGAGACGGTGGCCGTGATGACGCTGATGGGGCTGATGGGCATGTTCAACCTGTTCATCGGCGGCACGAAAATGTCGTACGATCCGGTCCTCTACCAATCCATCACGCATGAGTGGGCCGGCTTGCTCGGCTCCTATCGCACCTTTGTCTACAGCAAAAACGCCTGGCTTTTCCTCATTCCGCTGATCTGCTTCGTGTTTGCTGTCGGGTCGTTTTCCCTGCTCGCCAAGGGGCTGCGCGATCACTTCCAGGAGACGTACAAGCGCACATCGTATATCTGAGCAGCATGTGGGCGCGATTAACTGGTTTATCTGTAAGGAAAATTCTCTTCGCTGCAACCTCTGGAACCCATCGCCCATTTTCTGAATAGGATGTAAGACAAAAGCCTAAAATCCCTGTAATTCCGGCACCACCACCCACCCCCCTACATAGGATAAGGTGACTCTGTAATCCCTCAACCTTGTTCCTGTAGAGCCCACAAGGAGGGGTGGCACGATTGAAGGGTAGCGATCAAACCAAGCCGTTGTTGACAAATCGAGAAAGAGAAGTATTTGAACTCTTGGTCCAGGATAAGACGACGAAAGAGATTGCCGGACAACTCTTCATCAGCGAAAAGACCGTACGCAATCACATCAGCAATGTCATGCAGAAATTAGGTGTCAAAGGTCGATCTCAAGCAGTAGTCGAACTCGTTCGACTTGGTGAGTTAGAGATTTGAACCCAGTCCACCCGGCCTCCCTTTTCTTCCCTTGCGAATGGAAGGGAGGATTTTTTTTTGGAACGCAACGCTTTGGCCTTTTGAACGCTTTGTGGTAGACTTCATCTACAAGGTGCTCCTTTCTGTCGCACGCGATCGAGCCGTGATCTGGCGGCAAACGAAACGAGCACGTTCATTCTGGATCACAAGGAAGATGACTGTGGAGCGTATGGCAGCAATATACGACGATTTTGTGATCGTGGAACATCCCGTTACCATCGAACAAGCCCTGAAACAAATCAGCGGAGCGCGTCTCCTGGTCGTGCGCCGCCGCGGGGAAATCGTAGGCGTGTGCGACGCGCACGGACTGCTACGGCAGCTGGAGAAGGGAACCGCGGAGCTGACCTATAGCGAGCCCTTTGCCGTGGTGGACGAAGAGGCGCTGTTTCAGCAGCGGCCCGATCAGGCGTCCTACTGGCTTGTCCAAAACGACCGGGGAGAGATTGCGGGCTGGCTTGATGCGGTGACAATGGAAAACATCCTGATGAAACGAAAGCTGTCTCAGGATGTGACGGAATTGACGAAAGACCTGGAAGCGATTGTGGATTCCATCTACGATGAAATCCTGGTCGTGGACGCGACGGGAACGATCCTGCGCGTGTCCAATCGCAGCGCGAACAATTTATGGGGGGTAAACCTGTCCACGGTGGTGGGCAAGAACATCCTCGACCTGGAGGAAAAAGGCTGGTTCAAGCCGTCCGTCACGCGCAAGGTGTTGGAGGAGAAGCGCAAAATTTCCATCGTGCAGCAAAATCGCTTCGGACGCAAAATTCTGGCGGTCGGCAATCCGATTTTCAACAAGAAACGGCAGTTGGAGAGAATTGTCATCGCGTCGCGGGACATTACCGAAGTGAGCGAGTTGAAAAGCGAACTGCAGCGCGCCAAGAGCCTGACGCAAAAATACAAGGAAGAAATTGATGAACTGCGAAATCACCAGGTTGTCGCCGTAAACGAGGTGATTTACCGGTCGGAGGCGATGGCTCAGGTGATGGAGCAGGTGAAGCGGATCGCGCTGGTGGAATCGACCGTGATCCTGTACGGTGAATCGGGTGTCGGGAAAGAGCTGATCGCCAACGCCATTCACAACAGCAGCGCCAGACGGGAGAAGCCGTTTGTCAAAATCAACTGCGGGGCCATTCCGGAAAATCTCCTGGAGAGCGAATTGTTCGGGTATGAAAAGGGAGCCTTTTCCGGTGCCAGCCTGCAGGGGAAAAAGGGATTGTTTGAGCTGGCGCACGAAGGCACCCTGTTTTTGGATGAGATCGCCGAAATGCCGATCAACTTGCAGGTGAAACTGCTTCGCGCTCTGCAGGAGAGAGAAATCCTGAAGGTGGGCGGCACCCGTCCGATTCCTGTCGATGTGAGGATTATCGCCGCCACCAACAAAAACCTGGAGGAGATGGTGCAGCGCGGGCAGTTCCGGGAAGACCTGTACTACCGCCTGCACGTGATTCCCCTGTACATCCCGGCACTGCGGGAGCGGATCGAGGATGTGGAACCGCTCGTCTATGCGTTTCTGGAGAAATTCAACAAAAAGTTTTCAACCCGCAAGTTTTTTTCCGAGGACGCCATCGAGATGTTGAACGCGTACCACTGGCCGGGTAACGTAAGGCAACTGCAAAACGTGATTGAGCGGGCGATGGTGATCTCTCCCGGAAACCTGATTACCGCAAATGAACTGACGAGCATTTTGAGCCGTCGTGGGGAGAAGGACCAGTCTCCCGTCCAGGTCAACCGCATTATTCCGCTGAAGGAAGCGGTGGAGCTGACGGAATCGCAGCTCATCCAGTTGGCCCTGGCCAAGTACAAGACGATTACGAAGGTGGCCGAAGTGTTGGAAGTGAGCCAGCCCACGCTCAGCAGGCGATTTCAGAAAATCAGCCGGAACAGAAAGCAGGAGACAAAACCTTAGCCCGGTATCACCGGCTAAGGTTTTTTGTCTTGCAAGCAGAATCGAGAACACCGGCAGCATTGAATAACGGTCATTCATTTTTGAATAACTGTCAGGAATACACAGTTTCATCGGCCCTACTCTCTGCGTGTTTTCAGGGTTGGCACGTTCCTTGCAAAGGTAAAATCGTGACCGAAACGAACTTCCGAGGAGGGTTTACGATGAAGACCACCACTCGTACCTTTGTCAAGCTGAACACGGCCATCCCTGGTCCGAAAGCGCAGGAAATCCTGGAAAAACGGGACAAGCACGTGACGCGCGGCCTATCCCATACGGTGTTTTCGTTCGCTGATCGGGCGGAAGGTGCGCTGATCACGGATGTTGACGGCAATACCTTCATTGATTTTGCGGGGGCGATCGGGACGTTGAACGCCGGCCACTGTCCCCCGACCGTTGTGGCTGCGCTCAAGGAGCAGTTGGACCGGTTCATTCACACGGGCTTTAATGTGTTTATGTACGAATCGTATGTCCAGTTGGCCGAGAAGCTGAACCAGATCACCCCGGGTACGCATGAAAAGAAAACGATGTTTTTGAACAGCGGGGCGGAAGCGGTGGAAAACGCCGTGAAGATCGCCCGGAAGTACACCGGCCGCAAAGCGATCATCTCTTTTGAACGGGGTTTCCACGGCCGCACGCTGCTGGGCATGTCGCTCACCAGCAAGGTAAAACCGTACAAGTACGGCTTCGGTCCGTTTGCCCCCGACACCTACAAGATAAGCTATCCGTACTACTACCGCGCCGACGGGTTGACTCCCGACGAACTGGACCGACAACTTCTGCAGCGGCTGGAGACCTTCTTTTTGACCGAAGTGCCTGCCGAAGACGTGGCTGCGATTATCATGGAGCCGGTGCAGGGGGAAGGGGGATTCGTGGTTCCCTCCAAAACCTTCGTCCAAGGGGTAAAACGCATCTGCGAAGCGCACGGGATTCTGTTCATCGCCGACGAGGTGCAAACCGGCTTCGGCCGTACCGGAAAGATGTTTGCCATGGAGCATTTTGACGTCGTGCCGGATCTGATGACGATGTCGAAGTCGATCGCTGCCGGGATTCCGATCAGCGCCGTGACCGGCCGGGCGGAAATCATGGACGCCCCCAACCCCGGCGAGGTGGGAGGCACCTACGCCGGCAGCCCGCTTGGTTGCGTGGCGGCCTTGAAAGTGATTGAGATGTTTGAACAAGAAAACATTCCGGAACGGGCAAACGCGATCGGGGAACGCATCATGTCGCGCTTCCGCAGCCTGCAGCAGAAGTATCCGGTGATCGGCGACGTGCGCGGTCTGGGAGCGATGTGTGCGGTGGAACTGGTCAAGGATCCGGTCACCAAGGAGCCGGACAAGGACCTGACTGGCCGGATCGTGCAGGAGTGCATTCAGCGCGGGCTGGTACTGTTAAGCGCAGGTCTGTACGGCAATGTTCTGCGTTTTCTCTCGCCGCTGGTGATTACGGATGAGCAGTTGGATGAAGGTCTTGACATCATTGAAGAAGTCCTGGGGGAACTCGTCACGCCGTAAGTTCGCATCATAAGGGAGTGGAGCACAAATGATCAAGCAAAAATTGTTTATCAACGGAGCATGGGTGGAAGCCGCGGCTTACACCCCCCTTTTTTCCCCGTATACCGGAGAGAAGATCGCAGAAATTCCGATGGCGACCGCAGCTGAAGTGGATCGGGCGATTGAGGCGGCGTACCAGGCCCGAGACACCATGGCGAAAATGCCGGCGCACCAGCGTGCCGCCATTTTGGAGAAGCTGGTGACCCTGCTGGAGAAGCGCAAGGAAGAAGCGGCGGTCATCATCGCGCGGGAAGCGGCCAAACCGATTACGACAGCCAGAGCAGAGATACAGCGCACCATCACGACGTACAAGTTTGCCGCAGAGGAAGCCAAGCGCATCCACGGGGAGACAATTCCCCTGGACGCGGCCCCGGGCGGCGAAGGGCGCGTGGCGTATACCACGCGGGAGCCGTTGGGCGTAATCGGAGCGATCACCCCCTTCAACTTTCCGATGAATCTGGTCGCCCACAAGGTGGGGCCCGCTATTGCAGCAGGCAATACCGTGGTGTTGAAACCGGCGCCGCAGACGCCGCTGTCGGCGTTTTTCCTGGCCGAGCTGCTGCAGGAAGCAGGACTGCCGGACGGCGCGCTGAACATCGTTACGGGCAGCGGCGAAGTGGGCCAACAGATCGTCGCCGACGAGCGCGTCAGCATGATCAGCTTCACCGGCAGTGCCGCAGTCGGCAAGGCCATTCGCAACCAGGCCGGGTTAAAACGCGTGGTGCTTGAACTGGGCTCCAACGCGGCCGTGATCGTCGACAAGGGCGTCACCATAGACAAGATCATCAATCGCTGCGTGACCAGCGCGTTTTCCTACCAGGGGCAGGTGTGCATCTCGCTGCAGCGCATCTATGTCCACGAGGAGGCGTATGAGGAGTTTGTGGAAAAATTCATCGCGGCGGTCCAGACGTTGAAGGTGGGCGATCCGCTTCTGCCCGAGACGGACATCTCCGCCTTGATCGCCCCGCGCGAAGTACAGCGGGTCCTCGGCTGGATTGACGAAGCGGTGCAGCACGGCGCCAGGGTGGCGACTGGCGGTACGGCAGAGGGCAACTGCCTGCTGCCTACGGTGCTTCTGGATGCGGCGCCGACGTTGAAAGTGTCATGCGAGGAAGTGTTTGCCCCCGTGGTGTTGATCAACAAGGTCGCATCCGTCGAGGAAGCCATCGAGCTGGTCAATCATTCAAAGTACGGGCTGCAGGCGGGCATCTACACGGAGAATCTGCACACGGCGTTTGAGGCTGCCGAAAAGCTCCAGGTGGGCGGTGTCCTCATCAACGATACGCCTACCTTCCGCGTCGACCACATGCCGTACGGCGGTGTCAAGGAAAGCGGGTTGGGCCGTGAAGGGGTCAGGTACGCGGTGGAAGAGATGACGGAAAGCAAACTGGTGATTTTCAATCGCCTGTAGCAATCGACAAGCCAATTTCATAGCAGAGGTTGAGCCGATGCCTGCATGCAGGTATCGGCTGTTTTGTTCTGTGGGGGAAGAGCTGTCTTTCTTCTGCGACGGTCTGGCGAAAAAATCCGTTAACGCTCCGGGCGCTAACGGATTTTTTGGGGGATTACGAGGCGTTCTGGTTTTGGTGTTCCACTTCGGTTTCGCCAGCTTCATGAGCAAGCGCGGCGGACTTTCGCTTGAACAGGAAGTAGGAGGCGACGACGAGAGCGGTGATCAGCATCGTCAGGTAGAGCTGGGATCGCATGGATTCCATGAAGAGCATCGACACCAGAATGAGCACCATGGCGGCGATGGTCAGGTAGGTGAGATAGGGAAACGCCCACATTTTCAGCGTGAGGGCCTGCGGATTTTCCCGCTCCAGTTTTCTTCTAAGCCGCACGTGCGACACGGCGATGACCAGGTACACCAGAATGGCGATGGCACCGGACGCGTTGACCAGAAAGAGGAAGATCTTGTCCGGAGACACAAAGTGAAAAATCGCGCAGAGATAGGAGAAAAAGGTGCTCGCCAGGACGGCGCGAACGGGAACCCCGTTTTTGTTTACCTGCAGGAGCGAGCGCGGTGCGTTTCCTTTGCGCGCCAGGGAATACAGCATCCGCGAGTTGGTGTACAGCGCGGAATTCAAGCAGGACAGAACGGAGACGAGCACGACCACGTTCATGATTTGCGCGGCTGCCGGGATGCCGAGCATGTCCAGCATCGTGACGTACGGGCTCTTCAGCAGGTCGGCGGCGTTCCAGGGCAGAAGCATCACCAGAATGGCGACAGAGCCGATGTAGAAGAGCAGAATGCGCCAGATCACGCTTTTGATGGCGATGACGACGGATTTTTCCGGGTTGGGTGTTTCGCCTGCCGCGATGGCGGCGATTTCCGCTCCGAAAAAGGAGAAGACGCAGACGACGATCCCGACGAATACGGACGAAGCGCCATTGGGCAAAAATCCGCCCTGTCCCAGGAGGTTGGTCAATCCCGGCGAGGGGATGGCAGGGATCAGATTGAACAGAATGGCAGCCCCGATACACATGAACAGGCTGATCGCCACCACTTTGATCATGGCAAACCAGTATTCAAATTCGCCGAACGACTTCACGGACAGCACGTTGGTAATGGTCAATAACACGGTCAGAATGAGACTCAACAACCAGACCGGCACGGACGGAATCCAGCCGTGAACGATGGCGCCGCCTGCCGTCGCCTCAATGGCAATCACAATGGCCCAGTAAAACCAGTACAGCCAGCCGATCGTATAGCTTGCCCAGGGCCCCAGCGCCTGATGGGCATAGGTGGAGAAGGAGCCGCTGTCCGGATTGACGACAGCCATTTCTCCCAGCATGCGCATGACCATTACCACGAGCAGCCCGGCCAAGGCATACGAGAGAATGGCGCCTGGACCTGTGGAATTGATCACCGAACCGCTGCCGACAAACAATCCCGCACCGATTACTCCGCCAATCGAGATCATCGTCAAATGACGCGGTTTCAACTTCTTTTGCAAGGTGTTGCTTTGCTGTTGGGACATGTGGTTCCCCCCTTGTTGGTATGTGTCAAACACCTCGTAACCTGATTCAATCATGCTGCATCGACATATCCTCCTTTATTTGTGCCGCGCTTATATTCAAGTATGCAAACATTATACCAATTTGTATTTTTGGAAAAATAGAATCTGATTGCAAAAATTCATTCATTTTTGAATGATTGTCTTTCATTTTTGAATGACAGTGTTGAGATGGAGGGAAAAATTTGTTTGCAGAAAAAGTAAAAATATGTTATAAGCGCAAGTGGTAACAAAATCCAGATTTTAAAAGTGAAGGTATTGCAATCTGTAATCTTGAGTTGCTAGATTAGCAGCCTCAACAAGTCTGAATACTGAAAGTAAAGCGATGGATTGGGAGATTATCATTCCTTCTCGTGAGTGGGTTAAAGTAATGGTAGGGCGTAACATATACAGTTGCGCCCTTTCCTGCCATGTTTTTGGTAAAAAATAAGGAGGATAACATGCGCTTAACCATTGTAGAAATGGACGAATTTTATATCGCAGGGATTGAGATTGGATTGGGGGTTGACTGGGATGAATATTTTGAAGCCCCCGACCCTGTCTTGTCAGAGATTGACCATGTGATTAATCCTCATGTCTTTTATTACTTTTCCATCGGAGAAAAAGAGATTATCGGCAAGCAAGTCAGTTCGATAGAGAATCTGCCGGAGAGGTGTGTAGCTGTAAAAGTACCTGCGGGTCTTTATGCCAAAGTGCCTGATTATCAAGACATCTATGTCCACGATATGTTTTCGATGACGAATTACATACTCGGTAATGAGGACGATTGCAGCGAGTATCGAAAGTTTGTATTGGGAGCAGGCGGCAAGTATCATTCGTACACTTATAATTTAGTCGAATACTCTCCAGATGTTGTGAATGTGCGGCAGATCCCCGTCTTGCCCGAAGCGAGGGCCAAACAGCTTCGCAAACAGTACATCGAAACATATTTCGATGTGGACAGCGACCAAATTCGCAGGTTTCTCTATAAAAGATATGAAGCAATACACACTGGATTACCTTGGCACAGTGGATACCTTTGGGAGTTTCTGAGTGAAGTGGCTCTTGGCAACATGCAGGGGATGAGCCTGGAAGACGCGACCAATTATTTGAAGAGCAAACAAGAGCTGCTGTTTTTCTGGGATGCAACAAGCCCGTTAGGGAGAGAGTTTGCATCCGGCAAAGTGTTTACGATGGATGCCGAAAAATTGATGAAATCGTACACGCGTTTTACTTTTGATATGTACCTGTTTGACTCTACGCTGGACTGGACGATTGTTTTTGCGCACGAAGAAATTAGCGATGAACCTAGCGATTGCTATCTGATCTATCGGAGTGATATTGAGAAAAAGAGCTGAATGAAAGGGGCTGTCCCGTGAAAAATGGCAGGGGAACAGCCTTTTGCATTGTAAATGGCAGGGAAATGAGGAGAAGTATGTTGACAATTGATCCCCCCTCTGCAAAAAAGTAAGAATACGACCCCGCCATACTGCACAGGAATTGGCCTTTCGACTCATATGGTTTTGGATTGCAGTTCATGTATGATGAAGTTATGGCGTGTTTTGGAAAAAAGTAGGTCAAAAGAAACAGAAAACGGATGAGGGGTCGCCACATGCAGGGGAAAAACAAACGTCTATACCTTGGAATCGCACTGCTGGTTGTCATTGTGTTGGGCTTTTGGAGCTATCGGTTGCTGGGGCCTATTGCACTGGCCGAAGGATACATGTACGAAGACAACAGCCGGATGGTGTACGCGAAGGCAACAGCGGAAAATGACCAGGTCAGCGTTGAAGTAACCTTGACCAAGCTGCTCGTCGAGGATACGATTCCGCGCTTGCAGACTGAGACAAGCGTCTGGACGGGCACGATGGAAAACAATACGCTTACGCTTCAAGAAAAGACGACGAGCCAAAAGCTCCAGGCCAAGCTGAGAAGAGACGGACTGCTGTTCCAGGGGCCGCTTGCGCAAGGCGAGCCGGCAGAAATCTTGCTCGCGGCCAGCAACAAGCAGGTGTACGACGACAAGCTGGCGGTGTGGACGAAGAACGTCGAGCAGGAAGCTGCACAGAAGAAAAAAGAAGTGGAGGAGCAGCGGGCCAAGGAAGCAGCGCGCGTCGAGTTCGCCAAAAAGGTCGAGCGGACGGAGAGGCTTACGGCCGATATGCTGGAGAGCGCCCAATATTTGCAAGAGATCCAGTTCGCAGAGGAGCTGCAGTTTTCCAAAGATCAGGTCGTCGAGCTGCAAGGACTTTTGGACGAGCTGACTGCATATGCGAAACAGCCTGGTCTGAGCAAAACGGACTACGACGTGATGGCCGGGACGCTTAACAACATGAAGGTGCTGGTCGACGGGATCAATGCCATGGACGGCACGATCGAGCAAAAGAAAAAGCGCATGCAAGACATAATTGCCGTGCTGGAGACGGATATGAAAGACGCGCAGGCGGTGTGGGAGGAAATCAAGGCGAGCGTGACAGATATAGAGAAGCGGGAGAAAGCGTTGACGGAAGCGGTCAAGGCAGGCTCCGACGCGATCGCGCAGGCAAATGAGCGGATCAATGCACTGGGAAATGAGCAGGCTGGCGTCAAAGCCTCCGCAGACAAGCTCTACCGGCAGGCGGCAGCCGTGCTCGAACAGACGAGGGCCAAGTACGGCTTCTAGTACAGATAGTCGAATGGAAAAAAGCTCAGCTTTCCGACGGCTCGATGCAGCGGAAGGCTGGGCTTTTTTGCAAACTAGAGTCAACCAGACGGTGATCCGGTAAAAAGCAAACTGTGATTTTGTTATTTTCAGATCGGTTTTGTTGTATTATCCTTAAACGTATACATTCGCCTTTGTAGCTTGATCGGGAGGTTTTTTATGAGAGTCTATGAAAGTATTACAGAGCTGATCGGAAATACGCCTCTCGTTCGCCTGAACCGGATCGTCCCGGAAGGAGCGGCAGAGGTTTGGGTGAAGCTGGAAAAATTTAACCCGTCCGGAAGCGTCAAGGACCGCGCGGCGTACAATATGATCGCGGCCGCGGAGGCGGAAGGACTGATTCGGCCGGGGGACACGATCATCGAGCCGACCAGCGGCAACACGGGGATCGGCCTGGCGATGAACGCTGCGGCCAAAGGATACCGGGCGATACTGGTCATGCCGGACAACATGTCCAAGGAGCGGATCAACCTGTTGAAGGCGTATGGCGCCGAGGTGGTGCTGACGCCGAGCGAGCAGCGCATGCCGGGGGCGATCGCCAAGGCGCTGGAGCTGCAAAAGGAGATTCCGGGCAGCTTCATCCCGCAGCAGTTTGAAAACAAGGCGAACCCCGATATCCACCGGGTCACGACTGCCCGCGAAATTTTAGAGCAGACGAACGGACAGCTCGATGCCTTTGTCGCAACCGCGGGCACAGGCGGAACGATCACGGGGACGGGCGAAGCCTTGCGCGAGCAGCTGCCGGAGCTGTACATCGCTGTCGTCGAGCCAAAAGGCTCCCCCGTCCTGTCCGGCGGCAAGCCTGGACCGCACAAGCTGGTGGGGACCAGTCCGGGCTTCATCCCGCGCATTTTGAATACGGACATCTACAATGAGATCATCCAGATTGCAGACGAGGACGCGCTGGACTGCATGCGCAAGCTCGCCGCGCTGGAGGGGATTTTGGTAGGCCCGTCGTCGGGAGCATCGGTGTACGCCGCCATCACGATTGCCAAACGGCTTGGAGCAGGCAAGAGGGTCGTCTGCATCGCGCCGGATACGGGCGAACGGTATCTGAGCATGAACTTTTTTGAATAAGGGGCATGTTAATGAGGCCGTCCTGTAGGGGACGGCTCATTAACATGTTAGAGAGTTTCGACGGAATCTTGCAAAAGTTGCACGATCTGATGGGGAAAAGAATCGTGCTTTACCCCAAGAAAACGGTTACTTATAATGAGACTCAACCAACGCTGACAAGATTCGACGGGAAGGGGGAGGTAAGGTGCAGTTGACCTCGCGTTCCCGCGCGCTCCTGAAAGTGCTGCTGGACAGCACACGGCCGATGAAAATCCGGGAAGCGGCGCGCGATTTTCGCGTCAGCGAGCGGACGATCAAGTACGATCTGGAAGCGATCCGCACGTGGTTGAAGGAGCGCCACGTCACCCTGCACTCCCAGCCGAACAAGGGCATCTGGATCAGCGAAAACGAGGAAAAGCGGGCCCGCCTGCGCCGGCACCTGGAGGGATGGGGTCGGAGCGATTGGGTCCTGCATCAGAAGGAACGGGCCAAGCACCTGGCGCTCATGCTGCTGCTCGCCGACGGGTACGTGCGGCTGAACGATCTGGCGGACCGGATGGCGGTCAGCCGCAATACGGTGATATCCGACCTCAGAGAAGCGGAGAGCTTTCTCGCAGGGTGGGGGCTGGAGTTGATCAGCAGGCCGCGCTATGGAGTCAGAATATTCGGAGAAGAGCGGTCGGTGCGCTTTGCCCTGGAGTGTCTCCTGCACGATCTCCTGGAAGGCGACGAGATGTTCCGGCTGGTGCAGCGGGTACAGGGAGGCGCGGCGGACATCGCTGCTGCTGCCGATGAAGCAGGCCCCCTCGTGGAACAGCGGCTGCTCGGCGAAGAGGAGATTCGCCTGATCGATCAGGCGGTGCGGGAGCTGATGGCGCAGTTGTCGTTTGCCGTGACGGACCGGACGCTGATCAGCCTGCACATCCGGCTGTGCATACTCGTGCACAGGGTACAAAAGGGGAAAGTCCTGACTGCCGATGAAACAACCATTCAAACCGCGCAAGGATGGAGCGGCTACCCCTTGTTCGCGCAGACGGCCAACCGGCTGTTTGCTGCCTTGCGACTGATGGTCACACCCGACGAGCTGGCGTACGGCTGCCTCCCCCTGCTGGGGGTGGATTACCCCTTGACGGCTGTGCACGGCAGCAGCCCGGCTCCCGACATCTACGACGTCACCATCCGGCTGACGGAAGCGGTCAGCCAGGCGATGCAGGTGCCGTTTGACGACGATCCCGAGCTGCACGAGCACCTGTTTGCCCACCTGACTGACAGGATCATGCGCTACCTGCAGGGGGTGCTGTACCCCAATCCCCTAACCAGCGAAATCTGCCGCTCGTATCCGCGGATGTTCGCCGCGGTCAAGCGGGCATGCCAGGACGTGCTCTGGCCGAGCGGCATCTGTCTGCTCGACGCGGACATCGCTTATATCGTGCTGCACTTTCAGGCCGCCTGGGACCGCTGGATGGAGCAGAAAAAGGTGAATGTGCTGGTCGTGTGCGGTACTGGACGGGGCACGGCCCGGTTCCTGAAAACCCAGTTGGAGGCGGAACTGAAAGGGCTGCGCGTCGTCGGCCTGTGCGGCAGTCTGGAGGTGGAGAAATACCTGGCCAGCCGCAAAGTGGACCTGATCGTCAGCGTTCTGCCGGTCAAGGCGGACGTGCCGGTTGTCGTCGTCAACGCTCTGCCCACCCGGCACGATCTCGAAAAAATTCACGACTGTCTGCAAACGATCTCCGCACAACCGTCGGCCGATTCGGCTGCGTCCGGAAGTGGCGGAGGGCCGCGGCGAAGCGATCTCTGCGCCGACCTTCACGAGCGTGACCTGCCGGTGGTGGAGCGGCTGTCGCAGGACGTGATCTACAAGGGATTCGAGCTGAGCCAAGCGATTACCGCGGCGTTTCGCGAACACTTGACCGAACAGGCGGCAAGCGGTCTGATGCTCCACATCATGCTAATGGTCAACCGCTTGACGTTTGGCTCCTCCTACGTGGAGTGGCAGACGGAAGCGGAGCCGGAGGGAGAAGACTATGCCGCATGGCGCAAAACGCTGAAAACGCTCGTGGAAAACGCCGGGCTTGCGGTGCCGGAGAGCGAGATAACGGCAATCATGCGATATTTTTCAGGGAAAGGGGTGACAGAGAGTGACAATTGATTTGCTCATCCAGGGAGGGCGGGTGGTCGATCCCTCCCAGTCCATCAACGGACGGTATGACATTGCTATCAGCGGCGGGAGGATCGCGGCGCTGGCGGAGCCGGGACGGCTGCCGGCGCAATTGGGCGGCGCCAGGAAGACGCTGGATGCCTCGGGGACCATCGTGACGCCGGGACTGATCGACCTGCATGCCCATGTATTTCCGGGGCGGACGCCGCTCGGCATCGAGGCCGACCGCGTAGGGATCGAACAGAGCGTTACCACGCTGGTGGACGCGGGCAGCGCCGGAGCCCGCACGTTCGCAACCTTCCTGGACGAAGCTGTCAAACCGGCCGGGACCCGCGTGCTTGCGTTTCTCAACATTGCCGGCGAAGGATTGTGCGGCGGGCTGTCCGAGCTGGCGGACATGGACCGGCTCACGCCGCGGGAAGCGGTGGCGCTCATCCGGGAGCAGCCGCTGATCCGCGGTATCAAGGCGAGAATGAGTGCGTCGGTCGTCAGGGAAAACGGCATCAAGCCTCTGCTCGTCGCTAAGGAAGCGGCCCGGGAAGCGGGCTGTCCGCTTATGGTGCACATCGGAAACGCACCGCCGGCACTGTCGGAGATTTTGCGCGTGCTGGATGCCGGCGACGTGGTGACCCACGCGTTTCACGGAAAAGCGGGCGGCATCCTGGACGAACGGGGCCGGCTGATTCCGGAAGCGGAAAAGGCACTGGCGCGCGGCGTGCTGTTTGACGTGGGGCACGGCACGTCCAGTTTCAGCTTCCGCACCATGCGGCAGGCGCGGGCGCTCGGCCTGGCGCCGCATACGATCAGCACCGACATTTACCGGCAGAACGCGGCGGGACCGGTACACAGCCTGACGACCACGATGACGAAGTTTGTGGCGCTCGGCTATTCGCTGGAGGAGGTGATTGCCGCTTGTACGGCAGCGCCTGCCGCCGTTTTGCGAATGACGGATGAAATCGGGACGCTGCGGCCGGGTGCAGTGGCCGATCTGAGTGTGCTGGAGCTGACAAACGTCCCCGTCGTCCTGACAGACTCGGAACGAGAGCAGCTCACGGCGGAGGAGTCGGTTACAGCAAGGCTGACGATTAAAGCAGGAAAGGTACTGACATGCAGATGATCAAGGCAATAGTGCAGGAAGTGGCGGAACAGTTGGAAGCTAACTTATCTGAAATTTCTGAATTAAACAACCTGATGGCAGCAGCTCTTGACGAGACGACCCGTCTGGGATTAACAGTCTCCCGTGACAGATGGCTGGCGATGGGCGTGCACATGCTGGGATTTTTGCGGCGGATGCGAAGCGGAGAGACGCTTCCGCCCGTGGAGAAGGAGCTGTATGCGGAGATCCCGCCCGAGATGCTGCATCTCGCCGGACGCGTGCTCGCCGCCGCCGGATCAGCACGGGAAGCCGGGGATGCGGAAGTGTTTTTAATGGCCGTCCATTTTGAAGCGGCACGGGCGCTGCAGCAGGAACAACCGTAGCAATGGAGGAGGGTATGCGAATGGCAAAGGTAAAAGTGGTGATTGGCGACCGGTTGGGCAAGGGCCACAATGTGGCAAAAGGCGTGGAAGCGGCGGGGGGCTTGGCGATCCTGATACCCGGCGTCGGCGCGGACATGAAAGTGGGGGACGTGATGTACCGGGAAAACGCTGATTTCGGCCTGTCGTTTTGCGGCAGCGGAGGCGCAGGGGCGCTGACCGCGAAGACGAAGTACGGCTACCCGGTCGAATACGGTCTCAGGTCTGTGGAAGCGGGCATTACCGCGCTTCAAAACGGCAGCAAGGTGATCGGATTCGGGTTTATGGACACGGAAGAGCTGGGCAAACGGTTGACCGAAGCATTCATCAAACTGGCGGGGAGGTAGCCTATGTACACGGAAGTGACTCGCACGCTGAGACTGACGGGGAGCGCGGAGACCAAAGAAGGGGCGTTCAACAGGATTTTCGCCCAGATCAAGCACGCGATCGCGCGGGAGACGTCCGATCTGGTGGTGCGGATTGAACCGCTCGCGGTCGAGGTGGTGTCCGCGACGGAGACGTCATACCGGGAGCGGCTGTTTGGCCTCTTTTTTCCGCGCACCCGCACGCGATACGAGATTACCGCAGACGTAAGCGTCCGGCTGGGACTTGTTCGGCTGCAGGAGATTCCGTTCCGGCAGCAAAGCGAGCAGCCGACCGGCGTGAAGCAGCTGCTCGGCCAGCGATAGAAAGAAATAGGGGGAACGTTCATGGTGACATGGATGATTGCGTTGAAATCGATGGTAATCGGCGCACTGGTCGGCTTCGGCGTGGGAGCGGGGGCGGCCCGGATGTTTCACGCACCGAACGTGCAGGGAATGGGGGCGTTTCGCACTTTTGGTGAACTGAACGCCTGCGCCGGTGACCCGATCTCCCACTTTTCGTTCGGATTGGGCTTCTTCTTCAACGCCTGGGCGTCCGTGGTCGGGGCCGGCGCGCTGACCCAGGATGTGGACCACCGGATTTTGCCCAACTGGACGGCAGCCCTTCTGCTGTGGAAAAACAAAAACGTGGAGGAGACTTTGCACGACCCGAAAAAAATGGCGATCGTCGGGGCAGTCGTCGGTGCAGTCGTCGTGACGCTGCTCAATTCGACAGCGACGGCCATTCCCCAGTCGATGCAGCTGGTGGCGACGAAAGTCCTGGTTCCGGCCGCCAACTGGCTGATCAATCCAATCATGCCGATCGTCTTCTGGATGGCTGCGATGGATGCGGGAAAACGAACCGGCGTCTGGGGCACCGTTCTCGGCGGGTTTTCCCACCTGGTCATGGGCAACGCCGTACCGGGCATTGTGCTCGGCATCCTGATCGGCAAAGGCTTGGACGACAGCGGATGGAACCGGATTACCAAAACCCTGGTGACGGCCGTGGTGCTGCTGTTTATCCTGAGCGGGTTCTTCCGCGCATTTGACGTGGCGCTGTTAAAGAGCATCCAGGTGGACGTTCCGCAGTGGCTGATTGATCTGCATGAGATGTTTGGATCGGTGGTGAACAAGTGATGAATGAAGGTCAGACAAAAGGTTTCTGGTATTCCGAGTGGGCGTTTCCGCTCTTCGTCGCGTGCCTGTCTTCCGGGATTTTTGCCGGGACTCATCTGTATTATGTGTATCACGTTGGAGCTTTCAACGACATCGCCATCGTCGCCATGCTGGAAGCTGGGATAAAAGGCGGCGGGTATGGAGCGGCAGCTGCGTTTGGCGCCAGCTTCCTGTTTGCCCGCGTCCTGGAAGGGCCGCTGGTCGGCATCTTGGACATCGGCGGTTCGCTGCAGACGGGCATTGGCATCGGCGTTCCGGCGCTGATGCTCAGCGCGGGCATGACGGCCCCGCTGCTTTCGTTCCCGCTGGCACTGGTAACGGGAGCGCTGCTGGGACTGATCATCGGCGCGGTGATCGTCCTGATCCGCACGTTTACGATCAACGCGGCCAAGTCCACGTTTGGCGCTGACGTGATGATGGGAGCGGGCAACGCAGCCGGACGCTATCTCGGTCCGCTGATCGTCATTTCTGCGATCATGGCGTCCATACCGGTTGGCATCGGTGCCACCATCGGGGCAGCCGTTTTCTACTACTTCAAAAAACCGATTGCCGGCGGGGCGATCATCGGCGCGATGATTTTGGGAGCGATGTTCCCCATCCCGCCGCAGTGACGCCTTTGGCCCAACACACCGGGAAGGAGGATGCTGCAACCAAATGGGCATCTACCAATCATACGGTCTTAGACAGGTAATCAACGCCAGCGGCAAAATGACGGCGCTCGGAGCCAGCGCCGTCCATCCCGCTGTCGCCCAGGCGATGGGCGAGGCAGCCATGGACTACGCGGAGATCGCCGAGCTGTTGAAAGCGGCCGGCAAAAAAATCGCCGATGTGACGGGAGCAGAAGACGGGTGTCCGACATCCGGTGCGGCTGCGGGCATCGCCATTGCCGTCGCCGCCGTCATCGCCGGCCGCAATTTGCGTCTGATCGAACAGCTGCCGGACTCGGAGGGGCTGCGCAACGAGATCGTGATTCAAAAAGGGCATGCCGTCCACTTCGGGGCATCGGTACGGCAGATGATTGCCCTCGGCGGCGGGAAGGTGGTGGAAGCGGGTCACGCCAACCACGTGGAGGAAGCGCACCTGCGCGAAGCGATCGGCGAACGCACGGGGGCGCTGCTGTACGTCAAGTCCCACCACGCCGTGCAGAAAGGGATGCAGCCGCTGGAGACGATGATCGCCCTTGGCAGGGAGTACGGACTTCCCGTTATCGTGGACGCCGCCGCGGAGGAAGACCTCCGGCTGTACATCGCCAAGGGAGCGGATGCGGTCATTTACAGCGGCGGAAAGGCAATCGGTGGGCCCACCTCCGGGTTTGTCTGCGGCAAAGCCGAACTGATGGAAGCCTGCCGCGCCCAGTACAAAGGCATCGGCCGGGCGATGAAGGTAGGTAAGGAGGCGATCGTTGGCCTGCTGGCAGCTCTTGAGCGGTACGAATTGGCCAGCAAGGACGCCGGAGAGCAGCTTCAGCTGGTCGAACGGCTCGTCGCGGCAATCAACGAACTGCCGGGACTCCATGCCGCCGTGGTGCAGGACGAAGCGGGGCGCGCCATCTACCGTGCGCAGGTAAAAGTGGACGAGCGGACGGCAGGGATGACAGCCCATGAGCTGATTCGCCTCCTGGAAGCGGGCGACCCGGCCATTTTCACCCGCAATCACTACGCCAACACGGGCGTGATTGCCTTTGACCCGAGACCGCTGCGCCCCGGACAGGAAGCGATCATTGCAGCCCGCCTCCGGGAGATTTGGAGCAACAGAAAGTGAGGGAGCACCCATGTCAACGAACAAGCCAACCATCCGACTCAATGTTCTTGCCAAACACGTGGAAAACGCTAGGGAGATTTTGGAAGCAGCCGAGGGCCGGGTGCTTATCGGCGTGATGGTAAAAGCGTACCCTGACGTTGATGCCGCCGCTGCCGCCGTAGAGTCGTTCCAGCGCGCCGGCGTGCCCGTTTCCGTGGGTTTGGGGGCCGGCGACCCGACCCAGTGGAACAAGGTGGCTGAGGTGGCCGCACGGACAAAACCGGCCCATGTCAACCAGGTGTTTCCCGCCGCCGGCTACACACTGGGCTGCCTGCAGCAGGCAGGGAGCAGCGATACAATTGTCAACGCGCTGATCGCCCCCAGTGGCACACCGGGCCGGGTCATCATATCGACCGGCCCCGTAAGTGGGACCTGGCAGGAGACCGTCTCCTGCGAGGCGGCTGCGGCGATGCTGGCGGAGATCGGCGTGCATTCAGTCAAATTTTACCCGGTGAACGGATGCCAACGCCTCGACGAACTGCGGGCGATGGCTCGCGCGGCAGTGCGCTGCGGTCTGTCCGTATTCGAACCGACCGGAGGCATCGACGCATCCTCCATCCGGCGTGTGGTGGAAACCTGCCTGGAGGAGGGGGTCCAACACGTGATTCCGCACATCTATACCTCCATCGTCGACAAGGCGACCGGGCTGACCAGGACGGACCAGGTGAAAGAACTGATCGCCGCCCTGCCGCAGGTGTAACACTTGCAAAGAGAGATTGGGAGTGGAATGTTTCATGTTGGAAAAACAAGTGATTGTCACCCTTCCCCAAGGGCTGCATGCCCGTCCGGCGTCCGCATTTGTGCAAACGGCTTCCGTTTTTGCCAGTGACATCGGTCTGCGCAAAGGCGGGAAGACGGCAAACGGAAAAAGCATCATCAGCATCATGTCGCTGACCGTTGCCCAGGGTGAGCAGGTGACCCTGACCGCTGACGGGCCTGACGAGCAGCGGGCGCTGGAGGCGTTGGAAAAGCTGCTGACGATGGCGGTCGAGCAGCAGCCAGGCGCTCATTCGTAAACGAGATCAGGTAACAGGCAAAGCGTGTCAGCCAGCCAGCTTTCGTTTCGCGGTCCAGGCTGCTTCCTGTTCCCAAAAGCGCCTCGTTTCCGCCACGACGACGCCGGAGAGACCGATCAGGCCGATCAAATTGGGCACAGCCATCAGCCCGTTCATAATGTCAGACAGCGTCCAGACGAGGTCCAGCTTCAGCGTTGCACCGACGCTCACCATCGCCACAAAGACGAGGCGGAAGTAACGGCCGGAATCCTTGCCCGCCAGGTATTCGAAGCACTTTTCGCCGTAGTAGGCCCAGCCGAGAATGGTGGAGTAGGCAAACAGGATGACGGCGACAGCCAGCACGTAGCTGCCGGCCGGGCCAAATACGGTCTGGAATGCGTAGGTCGTCGCCTCCACTCCTGATTTGCCCGTTTCCCATGCGCCAGTCGTCACCAGGGCTAGTCCGGTAATCGTACAGACGATGATGGTGTCGAGAAAGGTGCCTGTCATCGAGACCAGCGCCTGCTTGGCCGGCGTGTCGGTCTTGGCGGCAGCGGCCGCGATCGGAGCGCTGCCCAGCCCCGCCTCATTGGAAAAGACGCCGCGGGCCACTCCTTTTTGAATCGCCATCGCCACCGTGGCCCCCAAAAAGCCGCCCGTGGCCGCCGTCCCGTTGAAGGCCCCTTCGAGAATGATGGATACCGCCTGCGGCACCCGGTCCAGGTGGAACAGGACGACGCAAATGCCAGCGGCGATGTAAAACAGGGCCATGAACGGCACGAGAACACTGGTCACCTGGCCGATCTTGCGCACGCCGCCCAGCACCACGAACGCGGTGAACAGCGCCAGAGCCACGCCGGACGCGAGCGGGGGAACGGCGAAGTTCAAATGCAGCGCGTCCGCCACCGAGTGGGCCTGCACCATGTTGCCGATCCCAAACGAAGCCAGCGTGCCAAACAAGGCAAAGAGCACAGCCAGCCATTTTTGCTTCAATCCCCGTTCGAGGTAGTACATCGGGCCGCCGGAATAGCGGCCGTCCGCTTCGCGAATCCGGTAGGTGACCGCCAAAATGGCTTCGGCATACTTGGTGGCCATGCCGAACAGGGCAGTAACCCACATCCAGAAGATGGCGCCGGGACCACCCGTGGCGACGGCAGTGGCGACACCTGCGATGTTGCCCATCCCGATGGTGGCGGCCAGCGCTGTCATCAGCGCCTGAAAGTGGTTGATATCCCCAGGCGAGCCGCTCTCCTGCCGGCCAAAGGCCAGCCTCAAGGCATACCACAGTTTGCGGAACTGCAATCCTCTCAACCTCACTGTCAGCATTACGCCCGTGCCCACCAGCAGCACCAGCGTGGGCAGTCCCCATACGTAACCGTTGATTACATCCAGCCAATGCAGCAGCTTGTCCATGTCGTTTCCTCCTTGTTTGTCGTACAAATCTGCGTACAAAAGAAAAAACATTTCATCGCGGATGAAATGTTTCTGGAGCGGGCATGGACACGCAAAACGGCCCGTTCATGGGGAATCAGGGGAGCAATAAGCCCCTTGCGCCATTCCGGTCGTTTTGCAGCTGTCGTTCGCTCTGTCCTTTTACCTGAGAGATTCATTCGCATTGCTGCGCGAATTTGCTCCTTCGGTGCCCGTGCCCCTCGCCGATGCGGGTAGGGGGGTCTCTCCAGAGGTTCGTCCCCATTCAGTTTCACTTGTTGCCAAGACCTGAGAGTTTCGGGATGTGCTCCCTTGCCCCGTCGGTAGATCGTTTCCGATCTTTTCCTGAATGGTTCATCCGATCTCGTATGCAATTTGACAGAAAAAATATATAGCTAAATTAAACTTCTGTCAATCTTGTGAAATGTTTCGAACGTGTCCCATATTCCAGGTCTAAGTGACAGCTCCCCGCAATACGTTATAACAATGAACAACACGCTGCCCAAGATGCGCCTAAAAAAGAGACAACCCGTGCGGGACTTCGCTGAAGACCGCAGCTGGCAGCGAGGAGGGATTTGTGCATGCTGCATATCGTCGCCTGTATCAAACAGGTGCCGGACACGAAGGTTATCAAGATGAACCCGAAGACGAACACGATGGACCGATCCAGCGCTCCAGCCATTCTCAACCCGTATGACGCCCACGCCGTGGAAGAGGCGGTCCGGCTGAAGCAGCGCTACGGCGGCACTGTCTCCGTGCTGACAATGGGACCGCCGCCGGCCGTCAAGGCGATCCGCAAGTGCATCGAGATCGGTGCGGACGAGGGCTACATGATTACCGACCGGGCATTCGCCGGGGCGGACACGCTGGCCACCAGCTATGCGCTGACCAAGGCGCTGGAGAAAATCGCCAAGCAGAAGCCGATCGATCTGATCATCTGCGGCAAGATGACGATCGACGGCGACACCGGGCAGGTGGGGCCGGGCATCGCCAGACGGCTCGACATACCGCCGCTGACCAATGTGAAAAAGGTGGTGGAGATCAACAAGGAGAAGGGATACGCCATCGTCCACCGCAAACTGGAGGACGGGTACGAAGTGGTCCAGTCCACGCTGCCTTGTCTGTTCTCCGTGGAAAAGGAGATCAACGAGGTGCCGTACTCTCCGCTTCCCAACATGCTGCGCGCCGCCCGCTACCAGCCCGTCATCTGGTCCGTCAACGACCTGGAGGACGTGGATCGGAGCCTGCTGGGGCTGAAAGGTTCACCCACGATCGTCGCCAAGGTGTGGCCGCCGGAGAAACCCAAGGGGGGCGAAAAGCTGCAGGGCAGCCCGCGCGTGCAGGTGAACCGGCTGATGGAAATCCTGGCGGAGAAGAAGGATTTGTTTCGCGCAAAGGAGGGACGGGCATGAACCTGGAGGAGTACCGCGGGGTCTGGGTGTTTTTGGAACAGCAGGACGGCCGGATCGCCCCGGTGTCGCTGGAGCTGCTGGGGGCGGGGCGAAAGCTGGCTGACAAGCGGGGTGTGCCTCTTTCCGGCTTGCTGATCGGCGACCAGGTGCGTGAACTGGCGACGGTCGCCTTCCAGTACGGAGCGGACGTCGTCTATCTCTACGATGACCCGATTTTTCACTACTACCGGACCGAGTCCTACATGCGTGCCGTGATCGCATGCGTGCAGAAGCACAAACCGGAAATCCTGCTCTACGGAGCCACGTCGACCGGCAAGGATTTGGCCAGCGCCGTGGCGACCGATCTGGAGACGGGGCTGACCGCCGATACCACGATGCTTGACGTGGATCAAGAAACGGGCCTGCTGGAAGCCAGCCGTCCGGCGTTCGGCGGCAACATCATGGCGACTATCCTGTGCAAAAAGCATCGGCCGCAGATGGCCACCGTCCGGCCCAAGGTGATGAAGGCACTGCCGCCCGATCCCAATCGTACAGGCCAGATTGTGGAGGAGCGGATTCCCCTGCGGGAGGAAGAGATCCGCACCAAAGTGCTGAAGATCGTCCGCGAAACCAGCAGGAGAGTGCGGCTGGACGAGGCGGACATCATCGTCGCCGGCGGCAAGGGGATGGGCAGCAAGGAGGGCTTCCAACTGATCCACCGCTTCGCCGAGGCAATCGGCGCGACGGTCGGGGCCAGCCGGGATGCCGTCGAGGCGGGATGGATCGATCACCAGCATCAGGTGGGGCAGACCGGGGTGACGGTGACGCCGAAAATCTACTTTGCCATTGGCATTTCCGGAGCGATTCAGCACCTGGTCGGGATGCAGAACTCCGGATTGATCATCGCGATCAACAAGGACCCGGACGCGCCGATCTTTCAGGCGTGCCACTACGGCCTCGTCGGTGACGCGTTTGAAATCGTCCCGCTCTTGATCGAGGCGCTTCAGGCGGAATCGGACAAGGAGGTGCAGTATGGCGGAAAAGTTTGATGCAATCGTCGTCGGGGCCGGACCGGCGGGCACGGCGTGCGCCTACACGCTGGCGAAGGCCGGTGTCAACGTCCTGCTTCTGGAGCGGGGCGAATATCCCGGCTCCAAAAACGTCATGGGTGGAGTGCTCTACCGCAAAATGATGGAGGACATCATCCCCGGCTTTTACAAGGAAGCGCCGGTGGAGCGGCCGATCGTGGAGCAGCGCTTCATGATGCTGGATGAACAATCGGCGCTGACATTCAGCTACAAGGGGTTGGAGTGGGCGAAGGAGCCGTACAACAACTTCACCGTGCTGCGCGCCAAGTTTGACCAGTGGTTTGCCGACAAGGCAGTGCAGCAGGGGGCCCTGCTGGTAAACGAAACGGTCGTGCGGGAGTGCATCGTGGAAGACGGCAAGGTGGTGGGAGTACGCACCGACCGGCCGGACGGAGAGGTGTTCGCTGACGTGGTAGTGTTGGCCGACGGGGTGAACTCGCTCTTGGCCAAGTCGCTCGGCTTCCACAAGGAGTTTCGACCTGACGAAGTGGCCCTCGCCGTCATGGAAGTGCTCAAGCTGGACCGCAAGATCATCGAGGACCGCTTTAATCTGGAAGGGGATCAGGGCTGTACGATCGAAATCTTCGGCGACTCGACCAAAGGCATTCTCGGCACCGCCTGGCTGTACACCAACAAGGACAGCCTCAACATCGGCGTGGGAGCAATGCTGTCCGGTCTGATCAAGCATAAGATCAAACCCTATGCACTGCTGGACTACGTCAAGAATCACCCGATGATCCGCCCCTACATCCAGGGCAGCGAACAGCAGGAGTACCTGGCCCATCTCATCCCGGAGGGCGGCTACCGCTCCATGCCCAAGATCGTCGGTAACGGCGTACTGGTGGTAGGGGACGCAGCCCAACTGGTCAATGCGATCCACCGCGAGGGCTCCAACATGGCGATGACCTCGGGTGTGCTGGCGGCGGAAGCGATCCTGGAGGCCAAAGCGGCGGGAGACTTTTCCGAAAAGACGCTGGATACGTACCGCAAAAGACTGTTGGACAGCTTCATTGGCCAGGACCTGAAAAAGTATCAGGACGCCACGCATCACTTTGAACGTTCTCCCCAGTATTTCGAGCGATATATTCCCATGATGAACCGGGCGGCCAGCCAGATGTTTACCGTGGACGGCAGTTCCAAGTGGGAGAAGCAAAAGAAAATCTGGCGTGATCTGGGCACGGCCAGGGAGAAATGGAAGATGGCCCGCGATCTGATGCAGGCATGGAGGGTGATGAAATGAGGAAAGAGCTGCCCGCAGGCCAATCGATCGAGGAAAAGCAGTACCTCGTCCGCTTCAAGGCAGACACCAAGTCACACCTGCACGTGCTGGATGCGGACATCTGTGCCACCAAGTGTCCTGACAAGCTGTGCACGATTTTTTGTCCGGCCGAAGTTTACAAGTGGGAAGGTGTGCGCATGCATGTGGGGTACGAGGGATGTCACGAATGCGGAAGCTGCCGGATTGGCTGTCCGTACGAAAACATCAAGTGGGAATACCCGAAAGGCGGTCACGGGATTATTTTCAGACTGGGGTAATGGACGGTGGAACATGTTTAAGCCGGGGGAATGCGTTGTCTACACCCGTGACGGAGCCAGAGGAATCGTCATCGCGGTGAACGGGGAATGGTATCAAATATTCTGGGAGGACACCTTTGTCAGTTGGGAAAAAGCGGAGGTGCTGACGAAAGCGGAGCAGCTTTCCTGACGACAAAAAAGCGGGAGCCACGGCTCCCGCTTCCCAACTTTTCTATATACTGTTTCGCGACTGTGAAGAGATGGGACATGCCCGGTCAATCAAGACCAACGTCACTCAATAAAGGATACATCTGAGCGGCGTCACCTGTTTGCCGTGGATGCGAAAACATCCCAGAACCGGCTGTTGTCCGGCAAGGGACAGGACCAGATAGGCAGTCTCCGGATAACAGGCGTGCTCGATATCGTACGGCGATGGATAAGCGGGAGCGGCCGGATGAGAGTGGTAGATGGCGACAAGACGTTCCCCTCTCTGTTCCATTTGGGCAAAGACCTGGCGAATCTGTTCCTCTCTCATGGAAAACGAGAAGGGGCTTTTATCGGCGTTCTCCATCTTCCAAATGGTCTCCGCCCGTCCGCATCTCCCCGACAGCAGTCCACATGCTTCATAGGGCTGTTCAGCAGTGCAGTGGACAACCATCTCTCGCCACACATGATAAGCCAGCGGCAGGACGATGCCTATGGGACTACGGCTTGAAACGCCTCCCGCAGCAACCGCCCGATCTTCGTTGCGGCAACGATTTGACCACGTGCGACTTGCCCCATCCGGTATGTCCTGGAGGGGATACGTGCTGCTGACTGTTGCTCGGAAGATGGGGGTGCGTGTGGACAGGCCTCATTTGCCGTTGTCTGTAGAGTGCGCGGATCTGATCCGGTGTCATGAAAATCCCTTCCTTTCCTTCGGCGTATACTATGATGTATTCGTCGGCGGAAAGGAAGGGAACGGCGGTTGCACAGTGGAGTGCAGTCGGGGAAAGGACGGGCGGTCTGGGTGCATGGTTACGCGTTTTTAAAGGGATTAAAGGCAGTGACTGCAGACGTGTTGTGCGGTTTGAGAAAAGAGGCGTGAGCGCTGTTGGACGGCAGTCTCAACACGGGCGTGCCTCCCGCTGCCAGTTGCTGTTGCTGGGCAGCAGCAGGGGATTCCATCCCTTTTTTGCTTCGCGATTCGCGTGACTGGTAATCGTGGATGGCCTGCCGGTACTTTTCTTCTTTTTTCTGCAAGTCTTTGATCGTCTTCTTCAACTCCTGGCGTTCCCGCTGCCATTCCGCTTCCTGCGCCTGCAAGCGGGCGATCACTTCTTCCTTCTCCTTCAGCTGCTGCTGATAGGTTTCTTCCCGCTCCGATTGAGTCGATGCGTGTATCAATTTTTGCTGTAATTCATCAATCTGCTGCTGCCATTCTGATTTCTCGGCCTGATGGCGGGCGATGATGTCGTCCCGCTGGTGAAGCAACTGCGTCAGCGCTTCCTCGTTTTGCCGGGAAGATTCGAGCTGCTGCGTCAGTTCTTCAAGCGCTACCCGCCATTCGGCTTCTTTTGTCTGATAGCTGGCGATGGTCTCTTCCAGCTGCTTGATGCGCTGGGCATCGTCGGTTGTTTGTTGGTGGTACTCCTTGAGCTCTTGGTTCAGCAACTCCCATTTTTCGCTCCACTCCGCCTCTTTGGCCTGATAGCGGGCGATGATGTCGTCTCGCTGGTGAAGCTGCTGCGTCAGTTCTTCAAGCGCTCCCTGCCATTCGGCTTCTTTTGTTTGGTAGCTGGCGATGGTTTCTTCCAGCTGCTTGATGCGCTGGGCATCGTCGGCTGTTTGCTGCTGGTGCACCTTGACTTCTTGGTTCAACAACTCCCATTTTTCGCTCCACTCCGCCTCTTTGGCCTGATAGTAGGCGATGATGTCGTCTTTTTGCTGCAGCAGCTGCGCAACGTCCTCTGAAAGCATCGCCCCCTGGGCTTCCCTTACGATTTCCCTCCACTCTTCCAGGGTTTTCTGCCATTCCGCCTCCTTTTCCTTGTAATAGGCGATGGTTTGGTCCCGTTGTTCAAGCAGGACAAGCTGACTTGCCTCGAGTTGTTCAAGCTCGTGCACCCGGTCTTTCAGTTCGGCCACCACGCGGTTCAATTCGTCTGCCCTGCGCTGTTGCTCTGTCAGTGATCGTTTTACCTGTTCCAGGTGCTGGTTGTGCCATTCTTCCCGGTCCCGCAGTTCCTTCAGTTTTTTGCTGGCAAGCTGTAGTTCTTCGTAGTACTGGTTCGCTTTCGCTTCAAAAAACTGCGCTTGCCGCTTCAGCAGGAGAAGCTTTTCCTTCTCCGGCTTCGCTTTGCTGGAGGTCTTTTTTTTCAGCACCGTACGTTCCTCCTTTGCAGTGTGTGTTCCCCTATAGACATATGTAAGGGAGCGGGAAGTGTGAAAAAGCGGAGAAGAGTTAGGCTGTTACGGGTGAGTATATGTTTCACTTAAAACAGAAACGGGAGAAGAGCAACTCTTCTCCCGTCGTACTGAAGACAAACCGGTTGTACCGAGGAGAAGCACGTTTCCAGGCAGAGCGACTTGTGAGCCCTACCGAGCGGAGCTGCGATTTGCGGGTAAAAGGATCGCCACCGTTGAACAGGCTGCGTAGCTATGCGGCTTTGGCGATCCCCCGCAAATCGATGCGGAGCGAGCAGTTTGTGCTTCCTTGCTGGGCGAGCACGGAGCGGATGACGGAAACGTGTTCTCCTTGCAACGGCCACTTTGTCTACACACAAACGGGAGAAGAGCAACTCTTCTCCCGTTTTGTATCGATTCTGGCGAATTACGGAATGGACGGCGTCGGGATTACATCCGGGAACGTTACGCAGTCTTGGACCAGCAGCTGCTCGTCGGGGACAATCGTAAGTGCTGCGGAGAAGATGGGGAGTCCGGCTCCGTTGGTCAGCAGCAGGAGCACGACGTCCGGCAGCCCCAGACCGGTTTCGGCCAAGACGAGCGTGTAGTTCACCGTTTCTTGCGTGCCTGTTGCCGTGAACGTTCTCACGCCGGTACCGGTAACGACAAGACCGAGGAGGATGGTCGGCAGAACGATTCCCAGACCAAGGTCCGGCAGAACCGTGATGCACGTCGGCGAGCTGATCGTCGTTGGCGTGAGGCTGAAGCTTTGGTCGCCGGGGATGACGTCAGGCAGCGGTGTCGGACCAGGCGTATCGAAGAAGTTGAAAGTGAACGTGCTGGCCGACGGATTGCAGCTCGGGCAGATGTCGGCGATCAACTGTACGGTACCGATTTCTACCGGTGCCAGCGGCGGCAGGCCGAGGCTTACTGTTACGCCGGTAAGCAGCGTATTGACTGTAGCCTGGCAGTCGCAGTTCGCACGCGGGAAGATCGTCGGGCACTGCGGCGGGAAGACGATCGGCGGGCAGCGGAAACCAGGACCGGGGGACGGTGTCGGTACCGGGATGTCGTTCGGACGCGGTGCGCAGAACTTGGCCAGTACCTCCAGTTTTACTTCCGCTTCCACCTGGATTTCCTTGCAGATCGTGATCTCCAATTCTACCATGCCGCCGAGCAGAACGCTGCCGATCGGCGTGCACTCGATTGCGGTAATCCGGCAGAGAATGTTGTTTTCGTCCAGCGGCTCCGGCAGGCAGAGCACCACTTCGTCATCAAACTGGATGGTCGCCGGGAATTCGCACAGGAACGTACCATCAGCAAAAATGCGAAGCAACACAGTAGCACCGAACAGGAACCGGACAACGCCTACGCGGACGGTAGCACCGCCAACCGTGATCGTCTCACGGCGAATGCCGATGACACGGCAGGAAAATTCGGGCGAAATTGTGGGTTGCGGTTTCGGAATCAGCGGGAACGGCGGCGGTACGATCGGTTCCACGCACTGAATCGTAATGTCCTGTCCCGCACGGATGGCTTCGTCAACCAACGGCCGGCAGTCGTCTGGAATGGGAACCTTGTTGCGGTCCCTGTTGGCAAATACAACCCAGTCGTACACCTTTTGAACGCGGATGCACTCTTCCTGCAGATTGTTGGGAATCGGCGGAGGTGCGGTTGGCGTCGGTGTAGGTGTCGGCACTTGGTAACCCCTGATGGGCTTCACTTTATGCACCAGTACAACCCTTCCTTTCTATAGGGTATTTGATTTTGCATTACATACTATGGAGGCAGCGGGAGATTTGCTTGTCAACGAATGCCCATTTTTCGCGCAGCCTTCGCTTCGTGCCCTTCTGTTTAGAAAGGAATGGCGAACTGGCGCATGAACCAGTCGTCGTCGTATTTGCGACGGGCGAAATACCGCAGACGCTGGGCCACGGCCCCGCATTGCAGCACCTCGCGCTCAATCCGGTTGGGATCGGCGTGGATGATCAGTTTCTTGCAAGCTGCAATCCGCGATTCGTTAAAGTGGCTGTACGCCATTCGCAGCATGTTGTAGTACACATGCTCAAACTCCACTTTGTACGGATGGGCTTTTCGGAACAGGTGGAGGATTTTGACCGAGGGTTGTACATGGCAGCGGTAACCAAACAACCATAATTTTATGGAAATTTCGATGTCTTCAAAGCCCCAGACGCGAAACCCTCTGTCAAAACCGCCGATGTCCATAAAGACGTGTTTCGGCATGGCCAGACAGCCGCCGGGGAGGATGGCGGATGGTTCCGGTCGGTTTACATGCCGGGTCCAGACTACGCCCAATCGCTGGTCAAGCGTCTGGCCGTAGCCGACCTTGTGGGGCTCCTGCATCGACGCGATGGCGGGAGATACCGCATCGGTGCGCCCGGACTTGATCAGATCGACGAGACCGTCGATCCAGTAATTCGGAAACGTCAGATGGGCGTCACAGAAAATCAGATAGGTGCCTTTGGCGTGTTCCGCTCCCAGATTTCTCGCAGCAGCTGCGCCGATTCCAGGCGTGGTGATCAGCTTGACCCGGCCATTCTGTTCTTCTGTTTGCAAAAAGGCGCAGCAGTTGTCTGAAGAACCGTCATCCACCACGATGATCTCATACGGATAGCGCGTTTTCGCGGCGCGAAGCGATTCAAGCGTGGTGCGCACGTTGTTTCCCTCATTTTTGGCCGGAAAAATGACGGAAACCAACGGCAGGTGTTCGTCCGACATGGGATCACTCCTTTCTCCTGACATGGTATGGCAGAACGAAGAAGGGGGTACCCGTCTTCTCGGAAAATGACCGCTTCACGTCTCACGCATGGTGCCGGCTGTTCATACACTAGACAGCGGATGGGGAAATACCCATTGGAGGAGTGAATCGCATGGACGTCGAGGTATATTACGCGGGACAGCGCAGCGGGACCATACCGTACATGTCGGTGCCCGCCTTTCGCCTGTTCTGCAAACAGAATGGCTTTCAGCTCAGATGGGATGCCGAACAGAAGCGGATTGAGCTCGATTCCGGGCTAAAGGGGAGAGTCTGTGTCCTGGCGGTGGGAAAAGCCGGAAAAGACGCCTCCTACGAATGTGAGATTTTGAACAGGGTGCAGGCGTTTCTGTCCGAGTACGGGGCAGAGGTCGTGATCGGAGAACCGGCGAAGATTCTCAAAAAGGATGTGGCGATCCGCTTTAGCGTCAAGGAGATCCGCGCATCCGTCTCCCCCAAGTTGATCGTGTTTCGCAGCGAAAACGAGTCACGCAGGACGCTGGTTGACTGCCTCCACCATGAACTGAAGCAAACAGGGATCAACTGCGTGGTAAAACTGCTGCGGGAAGCCCGCTCTGCTTCCTCCGGTATCGCGGTTCAATTTCAACTCCCTCAGGGAACGGATGAACAGCAGCGCAAGGCGTACGCAGAATGCATCGCCTTTTTTCTCGCTTCCGGAATCCTTCATTACTTTCTCACCGGTCTGCGTATCTCACCGCTGTCATACCTGTCGCGCCATCTGCTGAAAGCGTTTGGGGGCAGAGCTGCTGCGGAAGAGGCGGATTCGGCAGATGCAGCAAAGAATGCGGGGGAGGAAGCGGACGCATACAGCGCCGCCGGGGTGAACGAACAGCAGGAAGCGGCTCCAACGGAACCTCTGGAGACAGAGGCGGCCTTGGGCGCACAGACAATCGACGTGCAGCCTGATCCTGACACGGCTGAAGCCAGGACGGACGAGGCGGAGCCGCAAGTTACTGTGCAGGAAGCAGTCCCTTTGGCGGAAACGTTCCGGCAGGCGGAAGCAAGGCGGCTGGAAGCAGAGGTGTTTTTCGACTACACCGTGCTGCGGTCCGATGTAGAAAACCGGCCGTTTTTGCTCATCGGCAATATTTGCGTAAAAAATACGGGAACAGAAGCGCTGTACAATCCGGTTGTCTGCCTTCGCGCCGATCCGCCTGACAGCATCAAGATGGGGGGACAAATCCTGCCGCCCAATTTGGTGGAAACGCTCGCCGTGCAAAGTTCTGCAGGGATCAAAGGGTGGCGGTATCTGGAGAATGACTGGTTTACGCAGGCGAAAGAACGAGGGGAGTACTGGATGGCACCGATTCATCCCGTGAGGATTGAGCCGAACACAACCGAGATGTTTCAGAATTTCCAGTTCTCCGTCACCAAACCGGAAACCGGAAACACCGTGACGGTCGAGGGCTATGTATTCTTTCAGGAACAGGGGCTGCAGTTTGCGGCCAATAACCGGATCGCCCTTTCCTTGTAAGCGTAAGAGGTAAAGAACCAAGAACGTATCAGGAAAAGGAGTGGGATGTATGGAAGGCGTCTCGTGGCTGGATTTGGCGATTCTGGTGCTGGCCAGTTTTCGCCTGACCCACTTGATCGTGTTTGACGAAATCACTGCGTTTCTGAGAGCGCCTTTCTTTACGGAGAAGTATGAGACCGACGCTGCCGGTCAACTGATCCGGCATATCGAATTTCACGGGGAAGGCTTGCGCCGCTGGCTCGGCATGCTGCTCAGCTGCCATTGGTGCGTAGGCATTTGGGCGGCAGCGGCAGTCGTCGCGCTTTACGTCTATGTACCGGCCGCCTTTCCTCTGCTGCTGCTTCTCGCTGTCGCAGGTGCAGCGGCCGTAATCGAGACCAAGTTGTACACGGGGTGACGGTTGCGGCTATGGCGTGCGGGACGCATGCTGAATTGTTTGATAGAGCCGTGCTTCGTCCTGGGATAGAGGAAGCACATCCTCCGCGATGAAGCTGACCTGCCGCTTCATCGGGTACACCTGATTTTCAAGAGAGATAAACCGCGACGAAAAGATGGCCACGTCGTTTTTCAACCGGCTTTTGTCAAGCGGTATCTCCAATGAAAACGATGGTTTTGTGATCTGGTGCACAGCCATCAGCCGTCCGTTGACCACGACGGAACACTGGAAATGGACCCCCTGCTCGTATGGGGACGGGATGTGCTGGGATGATCTTCCCTTGACCAGCAAGAGGTGGGCCGGACTGCTCGGATCTGCTTCCACCGTTGCCGTGAACATGGGGGGGACCCACAAATCCTTGTACCGGTTCATGTGCGTGACCTTGGGAGTCTGTTTGCGGGCGGCGTTGGCCTTGATTTGGCGCAGCAGGGAGTAGGTGCCCATGCGCAGGTAGGGAGCCGCGTACCTCATCCACGTATTTGAGATCGAGCCGAAGTGCTTGACGACGGTTTGCAGGACTTCCGGAATCCCGACCGAGTGCCATTGGGTTGCAGTTTTGGAGCTTTCGTGAACGCGGGTATTTGCCAGATGCTCGGGGATGTAGCCGATGGTGTAGTGTTTGGCTATGCGAATCCACAAGTCGTAATCCATGCAAAAATGAAGGGATTCGTCCACACCCCCCAGCTGTTGAAACACGTGCTTGCGGAAAAACGCGGCAGGCTGGCAGACACAGCAGCTCTCATACAGGCGTTGGAGCGTGGCGGTGCTGACCGTGAGCGAAGAAGAGGCACGACTGTTTTTGTTGATGACGAAGCAATTGCCATGCACCATTGCCCATTCCGGATGCTGCCGCAATGCCTGCACGGCTTTCCTGACCGCTCCCGCCACGTACGTATCGTCGGAGTTCAGCCAACCGATAATCTCCCCTTTTGCCATGGCTACTCCTTTGTTGACCGCGTGGGACTGGCCCCGGTCAGGCTCGGACACGAAGCGAAACCGCTCCCCCAGAGTGCTGCTGTACTGCTGCAGGAGGGCAACTGTGCCGTCCGTTGATCCTCCGTCCACCACGATGTGCTCGATGTTCGGGTAGTCCTGGGATAAAACGCTCTGGATCGTTTCCGCGATAAAGCTGGCCTGATTGTAGGAGGGGGTGATGATGCTGACGAGAGGAAGATCCTGTTGGGACATACGTCTCACTCCCTTCCAAAATGAAATGCGGAAAAAAGGGGGCCCGGGTCAATGCACTCGGCCTCCCTTTTTGCGCTATTTCCCATCGTCATGCGGTGCGGTTACAAATAATCCGGCACCAATCCGGGATTGCGGAAATTTGGCTTCCAGCGGGACGTTAAAGAGCATGAACGACTCGGTCCATGTTCCTCCCATGTAAGAAAGCCTCCTTTCACTTTCTCAGACAGATGTCGTAGAAGCCTTTGTACTGGGCGTAGTAGTCGTCGTAAATCGCCAACAGCTGCTGGACGGTAGCAGGCTGCTCCCGGCTCAGCGAGATCCGCGAAAAATGCTTGAGCACCCGCGCGGCGTCTTCCCTGGTGGTGCCGTACCGGTACAGGTGATACGGGGAGTACTCCGCGATGATCGTCGTGTCCTTGCTCACCAGCGGCAGGCACGCTTCGATAATGGCGAAGTCGGCCCCTTGCGTGTCAATCACGATCAGATCCATCAGCGGGGGAACGGTGAAGCCGTAACAATTGCTGAACATCTCCACGGGGTTCACCATCTGGATTTTGTAAGGCAGACTGCGGAAGATCGATACTTCCATGTCGCTGCTTTTCGGCATCGCACAGCGGTGATCGGACGAGTCCCAGGCGCTCTTGAAAAACGAGATGTACTGCCCGCTTTTTCCCAGCGCGTAGGGAAACGCATGAATGTTCTGAACCTGGTTGAGGTGAAGGTTCACCGTCAACAGGGCGAAATTGAGCGGGTCAGGCTCAAAGCAGTAGATGGTCGCCGACGGCTCAGCCTTTGCCAGATAGATGGCCGCCGAGCCAAGATGGCCCCCGGCATAGAGAACACGGCATTTCGGCTTTAACAGGCTCCGCGCATGCTCCAGCGAATCGCTCCAGAGGCGGTTTCCGCTGCGAAAACCGGCTCCCGCCACTTTGTCGTCGAGATGGGTGATCAGCTGCATGGTGAGATTGTTCAACGTCACGTGTGCGATCGAAAAAGGATACAAACCCGTTCCTCTCCTTTCATGACCCCGTCAGGTCATGCAGAGTTTGGTGGAAGAGACTCGTGTCACTGTGCCATTGAATATGATATGTGCAACACAGTCGTTTTGAAACGGGACAGCTTCATCATGCGGCCGTTCATCCCGGCGGAAGAGAGAATACCTATTTTTGTCCGTTTCAATATCACCCCTCTTTCCTTGTTCATAAAATAGTGCAGGCCAAGACAAAAATCGGACAGAGGTGCAGTGGATGAAACTCATATTGCTATCAGGAGGGTCCGGAAAGCGACTGTGGCCGTTATCAAACGATGTACGGTCCAAACAGTTTTTGAAAATGCTGCGCAATCCGAACGGCGAGTTGGAATCCATGGTGCAACGGCTGTGGAGGCAGTTGGCTGCCAACGGCTTGCTCGATTCTCTGTACATTTCCACCAGCAAAACGCAGGCGGACATGATCGTGAACCAGTTGGGGACGGCGGTGCCGCTCATCCTTGAACCCAAGCAGCGGGACACGTTTCCTGCGATCGCACTGGCCGCCAGCTTTTTGTATTCCAGAGAGGGCGTGGACCTTCAGGAAACGGTTGCGGTCATGCCCGTCGATCCCTACGTCGGGGAAGATTTTTTCGCGCTGATCAAGCAGCTGGAGCACGTGCTCGACCAATCGGGAGCCGATCTTGCGCTGATCGGGGTTACGCCAACGTATCCGTCCAGCAAATACGGCTACATCGTCCCTGCTGAATCAAAAGCAGACAAGATACAGCCGCAGATGTACCGCGTCCTTTCGTTTACGGAAAAACCGTCTGAGGAGCAGGCAAAGTGGCTGCTGAAGCGGCGCGCGCTCTGGAACTGCGGCGTGTTTGCGTTTCGCCTGGAAACGATGATCAAGGAATTGGAGAAAAGAGGATACCCCGTTGAGTACGACGCGCTGATTCAGCAGTACGACCGGCTGCCCGCGATCAGTTTTGACTACGAAGTGGTGGAGAAAGCGGAACGAGTCGTCGTCGTTCCCTACGACGGAGAGTGGAAGGATCTGGGCACCTGGAACACGATCACGGAGGAAATGACCGTGAATCTCGTCGGAAAAGGGCACCTGGACAACGGATGTACCAATACCCACGTGATCAATGAATTGGACCTGCCGATTGTCGTCATTGGAACGTCCGACGTGGTGGTGGCGGCCAGTCCTGACGGCATCCTGGTATCGGATAAAGCGAAAAGTCACCGCATCAAAGATATTGCGAAAGAGTGGAACCACCGTCCGATGTTTGAAGAACGGCGCTGGGGGTGGTATCAAGCGATCGGTTACCAGACCACGGACAGCGGGGCCGAGGTATTGACAAAGCGGCTTCACATCCATGCTGAGCGGAATTTGAGCTACCAGTATCACCGTCATCGCTCAGAAGTGTGGGTAATTGTCGCCGGCGAGGGTGAATTTGTGTTGGACGATCGTCTGCGGCATGTTCAGGCCGGGGATGTACTGGAAATTCCGGTCGGGGCCAAGCACGCGATCAAGGCCACTGCCGATCTGGATATCATCGAGGTGCAGATGGGAGACAGCCTGGTGGAAGACGACATCGTCCGCCTGTGTCTCTCGTGGGAAGAGATCATGGAGCGGGTAAACCGTGACCAGCTGGAGGGAGGAGCATGAAACGCTGGATTGACAAGACCATCATGGTGACCGGAGGCTCGGGCTTTCTCGGTTCCCATGTGGTGGAACGGCTGAGGGCGGCAGGCTGCAGCCGGATCATTGTACCGCGAAGCCGCGATTACGATTTGCGCAATCAGCAAACAGCCATGTCGCTTATTGAGCAGACAAAGCCTGATTTGATCATTCACCTGGCGGCTTCGGTTGGAGGAATAGAAGCAAACCGCAAAAATCCGGGGGCTTTTTTTTACGACAACTTGTCCATGGGCATTCATCTGATGGAAGCGGCCAGGCGCGGCGGTGTGGAAAAATTCGTGGCCTGCGGAACGATCTGTTCCTATCCCAAGCACGCTCCTGTACCGTTTCGGGAGGAAACATTGTGGGACGGCTATCCGGAAGAAACAAACGCTCCCTACGGGTTGGCCAAAAAGATGCTCCTGGTGCAAAGTCAAGCCTACCGGCAGCAATACGGGTTCAATTCGATTTTTTTGCTTCCCGTCAACCTGTACGGGCCGCGCGACAACTTTGATCTGGAGACGTCTCATGTGATTCCGGCGTTGATCCGCAAATGCGTGGAGGCCAAAGAGCGTAACGAGAATCACATCGTGGTCTGGGGGACAGGACAGGTCACGCGCGAATTTCTCTATGTCGAGGATGCTGCGGAAGCCATCGTGCTGGCAGCGGAGTATTACGACGGCGATCAGCCGGTCAACATCGGCACGGGGGAGGAAATCTCCATCAAAGATTTGGCGGAGCTGATCGCCAGGGAAACGGGTTTTACGGGCGAGATACGCTGGGATACCGGAAAGCCGGACGGACAGCCGCGCAGATGTCTCGATGTCCGGAAGGCCAGGGAGTACTTCGGATTTCAGGCCCGGGTGTCGCTGCGCGAGGGATTGCGCAGGACGATTGCGTGGTACGTCGCGCAGCGGGCGCAAAGAGGCTAGCAGCTCTGCACGTTTACGACTGATCGGAGGGGAACATATGGAACGATGGGATGAAGGTATCGCTCCTCCCCGTGATTTTTACAACTCCACGGAGGATTGGGCGGCCGCAGCGTATCCGGATCAGAAAAGTGCGGCGAGCATGTATCGGAAATGTCCGGTCGAACCGTTTCGCTATGATCCCGGCCGTTTCCAGCAGCCGATTGACCCTTCGATGTGGACGATGTATGGCGAACCGCTGCCCTACTACATTGCCTTCATGCCGAACGGAAGAGTGTGGGGGGAGAACGGCGCGGTAATCAGTCCGGACAACAAACTGGTATGGGATGTCTCCCATGAGATGTACCGGCTGCCGCAGGAGCATTCCGTCTTTGAACAGGAATATCTGCCGCCCGTCACACGTCTGCCCGGGACCGCTGCGCTGTTGACATATGTGGGCAGTTCCAACTATTTTTTTTGGATGTTCGACGTATTGGCGCGGATGGAACTGTTGCGGCGAGAGGGGATCGCCGTCGACAAATACCTGATCAATCAAAAGCGCCAGCCGTTTCAGGATGAGACGCTTGCCGCACTCGGGGTAACACCCGATCGGCTGATTGAATGCAAAAGCGATACCCACATCTGCGCATCCAATCTGGTCATTACTCCGCCGGTGGCATACTCCGGCCACGTGCAAAAATGGGTGTGCGACTTTCTGCGCGAACGGTTCGCCGGGTGGCGTGCAGCCGCGTCCGGCGGGAAAGGGGAACGCCTCTACATCAGCCGCTCAGGGGCCCGTTACCGACACGTGCGCAATGAAGAGGAAGTGGTTGCTCTACTGGAACGGCACGGATTTACCCGCATCCATTGTGAGGAGTATTCGGTCGCCGAGCAGGTGCGCCTGTTTGCGTCAGCAGAGGTGATTGTCGCACCGCATGGGGCGGGCCTTGCCAATATTGTCTTCTGCCGGCCGGGAACAAAAGTAATCGAATTCTTCTCTCCTCACTGGGTTCGCCAAACATACTGGATGATCAGCTGCCACTGCGATCTGGATTACTATTACCTGATCGGCAGGAAGCGGAAGCTGGTCTACGATGTGTGGTCCATTCGCTACCACATCGAAGACGATATCGTCGTCGATCTGAAGAGACTGGCCGGACTGCTGAAACTGGCCGGCTGCGCATAGCAACAGGGGCGGAAAAGGAAAAAACGGGGTGCTTGCCATTGGGCCAAGCACCCCGTGTCTATTATTCCTTCCAAAACGGTTTGAATGACGCGGCATGCGCGAGTCGCGCCGCTTGCCGCATGCGGCTTACAGCCGGGGAACCGGGCGGCGATGATCCCTGATCCACTGCGCGATGCCGGCGGGATTTGTCAGATATGCACGGTAAAACTGCAGCTCCTGATACGAGAGAGGAAGCACCTGATCGGCCAAAAAGCTGACGACGCGCGGCTGCGCCGGGGAGCCAAGCTTTATGTTCCACGATGCGAAAATGTCCAGTTCATGGTTCGTCCGATCCGGCGGGAGCGGAAATTCCACGGTAAATGACGTCCCGTTCACGGCGATTGTTCCCGTCATGCTGCCGTTTATGACGTAATGCAGGAAAGCTGATTGGGACGCGGACGGCCCGGCCTGTCTTGCGCCCCTGATCAGCAGCGTGTGTGCGGGAGATTGCGGATCGGATTGAATCGAGACGTGAAAATTGGGCGGGACCCACATGTCCGGGTGGCGGTTCATCGCTGTGATTCGCGGTGCGTTGCCAAAAACCGCGTGCGCCCGAAAAAAGTTCAGCAGCGGAAACACGCCTTTGTTGTGGTGGAAGTACAGGTATTCCATCACCCAGTCGTTTGACACGGTACCGTAGTGTTTAGCGCTCGTCCGGAACACTTCCTGAAGTCCTACCGTCGGCCACTGGGTGACCGATTTGGATGCGGAATGATACCTGGCTTTTGCCCAGAATTCGGGCACATAGCCGATGCGGTGGCGCTTTGCGATGCGGATCCACAAATCGTAGTCCATACAGAAGCTGAGGGTTTCATCCAACCCTCCCACATCGTACAAGACCTGTTTGCGGACGAAGGCGGCAGGCTGCAGGATGTTGCACCGTTCAAACAGTTTCAGCCGATCCTGCGGCTTGACGGGAAACGGCCTGACCGGCAGGTTTCGCTCGTTGGCAACGTAGCCGTTTCCGTGTACCATCCCCCAGTGAGGGTTTGCCATCAGGGCTTGAACCGCTCGGCGGATGGCGCCGGGCATATACGTGTCGTCCGAGTTCAACCATCCGATTATCTCTCCCCGCGCGACAGACAGGCCTTTGTTGATCGCGTGGGACTGACCGCGGTCCGGTTCGGATACGAAGGTGAATTTTTCGCTTAGCTGGTTGTATTGGGACAGGATCGCAAACGTGTTGTCCGTGGATCCGCCGTCAATCACGATGTGTTCCACATGCGGGTAATCCTGCTTCAGCACGCTTTCGATCGTTTCTTGGATATACTTTCCGTGGTTATAGGAGGGGGTGATGACGCTCACAAGCGGAAGCGATTGGGTGTCCATGGGCCTCACTCTCCTATTTGTGTGTTGGGTCCTGGCGTGCAGTCAACCAGATGTCCACATAGCCTTTGTACTGTTCGCAGTGTTCGTCATAAAACGAAAGCAGTTGGTCAACGGTAACGGGGGCGGGCATGACATTTTCCACCCGCGAGTTTACGATTTCCGCCCGGGAAAAGAGGCGAAGCAGGCGTTCTACATCCTGCCTGGAAGTGCCGTGGCGGTACAGGTGATAGGGCGAATACTCCGCAATCACGCCGGTATGCGGGCCAATCATCGGCAAACACGCTTCCAAAATGTCAAAATCGGCCCCCTGGGTGTCGGTCACGATCAAGTCAAACGAGCGAGGAGCCTTGCTGCGATAGCACGCTTTGAGAAATTCCGGGGGCTGCACGATCGGGATGCGGTAGGGGAGGTCGTGAAAAATGGTAACGTCCGGATCGTCCATTCGGGGCATGGCGCAGCGGTGGTCGGATGAATCCCAATCGCTTTTGTAAAAAGGAATAAATCCTTGTGTTTTTCCTGCTGCAAACGGAAACGCATGGACGTTGCGCACCTGATTGATCTCCAGGTTCACCGTCAACAGCGCGAAATTGATCGGGTCAGGTTCAAAACAGTAGATCAGCGCGGTTGGCTCCACCTTGGCCAGAAAAATCACCGCTGAGCCGACATGGCCGCCGGCGTAGAGAATCCGGCCATGGGGTTTGAGATTTTTTCGCGCGTGATCCAGGGCGTCCGACCACAGCTTCTTCCCGCTCCGTAATTCGGCGCCGGAAATCAGATCTTCCAGGTTTGTCACAAGCGTCATGGTGACGTCATTCAATGATACTTCCGAATGCGTAAAAGGGTGCATGGCTGTCTACCTCCGTACAAAGATGCCATTAACCTGAAGCACTTCCCCTGTGGTGTAGTCTGCAAAATCCCTTTCCAGATAGAGCAGATCAAAACCCAGGCGATCCACGTAGTCAATCATGGCCGGATACAGCAATTGGTGCTGGTACAAAGGGACAAGCGACAGTTCCATTTCCAAGATGTCTACGTGGGGCAGCGTCCGTTGGGCCCCCTTGAGAACCTCCAATTCGTATCCCTGGACGTCCAGCTTGAGGTAGACGCGTTCGTGCGCGTGTATCAGTGACGGCAGCAGCGTATCCAAACGTGTGATGACGATGGTTTCCCTGCCGACGTAGCGCGAATCGGGAGCGCCGATCACGTGCCGGTCCAGCATCGGCAAAAGGGAACTGCTGTAGGAGTTGCCGGCGATGTTGATGATGGCCTGGCCTTCTGTACTGCCGAGCGCCACCTGCTTGCAGTCCCAGTGGGGATCGCTGGAGGCCAATTGCCGCAATTGGGCAAATTCCTTGGACAATGGTTCAAAGGAGACGATTCTGCCGCGATACCCTTGCTGTCTCAATTTGCTGGCGAATTGTCCGGTATTGGCACCGACATCCAGCACAAGGGCAATTCGTTTATGAGCAATCAAGTGTGATCTGTTGGGAAACTGGCGGAAGACCCAGTCAAAATTGCGCGTATCCAAGGCAGTGCGGACGGCGTGTTTCAGGAATTGACGATTGTCCATTACAGGTTCTCCCCTCATCGTAAATGGCTGGCATCCGGATTTTGCCTTATAGAGTAGGATATGATCGCTTCACCCGAATGGTTTGGACAGCAGTGTCTTCGTGTTTCAGTTTTTTTTCAAAACGCTGTGCGTTCTCCCGCGGTCGGTCAGCTGCAGATGAAGGCCGCCTCACGTCCTGCTTTCCGGAAACATCGCCCGGTCTCGCCGCGGATTCGCTTTGCATAAGTTATCGTATCGTGCCGGGAAACATAACTTCTTACAACGAAGGAGGGATATGTGGTGGCTGTGGAAGATCTACCCTTGGTGAGCATCATTACGCCGTCGTTCAATCAGGGGCATTTTATCCGCCAAACGATTGAGAGTGTGCTGCAGCAGGATTATCCCAATCTGGAGCACATCGTGATTGACGGCGGATCGACAGATGAAACGCTGGCGATATTGGAGCATTTCAGCCAGGTTGACACGCGCTTTCGTTTCGTGTCCGAGCCTGACCGGGGTCAGTCCCACGCGATCAACAAGGGACTGGCGTTGGCCAGGGGAGCGATCATCGGCTGGCTGAATTCGGACGATACGTACGAGGCGGGGGCGGTCATGAAAGCCGTGAAGGCGCTATTAGCGCATCCCGAATGGGGGATGGTTCACGGCAAAGCCTATGTCATCAACGAATACAATCAAAAAGTTACCGTCTTTCCGTTTCCCCCAAAACTGCCGGTCGACGCCCGCGAACTGTTTGAATGCTGTCACATCTGCCAGCCGTCTGCTTTCATCCGGAAAGAGGTGATAGAAGAGGTAGGCGGAGTGGATGAGAAGCTGAATTTCTGCATGGATTACGACCTGTGGATTCGGATTGCCAAAACGCATCGCATCGGCACCATTGATGACTTTTTGGCCAACGCCAGATATCACGGCTCCAGCAAATCGGGCACGCAGTGGGAATCCATCGGAATACCGGAGGTGCTAAAAACCAGTCTGAAACACTTTGGGGCCATTTCCAACACGTGGCTTGCCGACCATTACGTCCCCCATTACCGAAAATACGGAATCTACCGGATCCTGCGCGATGTGAAAGCATACCAGATGTTCGGCAATACTCCGAAGCTGGTGGACATGAACCGATACCCGGACCGGATGGTGCCGATTCAGCTCGTCCTGTCCATCGAGGTCGATCCCGAGCATCCGCTCGACACGCTCTTGATCAAGGGACAAATTCCCCATCATTTTCCCGCCCAGCCGCAGAACATTCAGCAGTTGACCGTGATGCTCAACGGTCAGCATGCCGGCAGCATTCGCATACCCGCAAACCTGTTTGAGCTGGAGATTCCGCTTCATTCCGATCAAGCGGAGAACCGGGTAGAAATCTATTCTTCGTGGCATATCATTCTTCCTGACAGTCAGGCAAACAGGCGAGTGTGCAGTTTTATGGCCTACGAAATTATGCCCCTGTCCCGGGAAGAAGCGGCGTTTTACCGTGTGTTTACAAAAGAGCAGCACAGGCTGAGAGAGTGGATTCGCGAAAACAGGCAGCCTGTTCCCCGACTCTGATCCCGCTCACCTATTTTTCACGCCCGTCCGCCAACGAACACGCCGCATTGAACATGCATGCATATCATAGCAGCATCGGAAAACAAGGCAGCACGTGCCAAAACTTGCGTGAGGGGGTGGCGGGCAATGAGCGGACACTTCATGCAATCGCCCACACTGCATGCCCGGTTTCTGGAAATACAGGCAAAAGTGGCGCCCATCCAGGGATGGGTGTGCGATCAAGCGGGCATGGTGCTATACCAGCTCGTGCGGTTTTATGCGCCTACCGGCACGGTCGTGGAATTGGGATCGTGGAAAGGACGGTCTACCGTTTGGCTGGCCCATGCTGTCAAAGACCGGGGCGCAGGCCGCGTATTTGCGGTTGACACCTGGGAGGGCACGAAAAACGGGGGACCTGATGAACAGACGTGCAAGACGTTATTGAAAGGGTATAAGGAAAACCAGCTGTTCGAAGAGTTTTTGCAAAATCTCACCAACGCCGGCGTGGCCGATTGTGTGCAGCCGCTGCGAGGAGATACGGGGGCTACTTCCTGGCATTTTCCCAGGAATAATCCGATCGGTCTGTTGTTTATCGATGCTGACCACAATTACGAGGCGGTGAAGCGCGACTTTTGGTCGTGGAGTCCGATGGTGCCGGCCGGAGGCTATGTCGTGTTTGACGACGTTCCGTCCTGGCCGGGACCCACCCGCCTCGCTTCGGAACTGCCTGCCTCGTACAGGCGGATCTACATGGGATGGAACATTTGCGTCTTTCAGAAGATGCAAGGCTGAGCTGTTACTGGAGAAGGGAGGGAATCGTCCGCATGAACCCTGCCGATTTTTTGGCCGGAATCTCCTTTCGCAGGATTCGGCCGACCGACCAACTGCCGGAGAACATGTATTTTGCCGACGATTTCGCGCTGCAGTCAACCAATACCGTGCTGCCGGCAGACGGATTAAGGTTGACGGAAAACATCCGCAGCGTGTGGGACATTCCCAAAATGTCCACCTTTGCGATCGGAGCCATCCTGAACCGCCTCGTTTCGCAGATGGCTCCCGGACACGCATACGTGAATGTCGGCGTGTGGCACGGATACACGTTTTTGGCGGGACTGGTCAACCACCCCGACAAAATCTGCATCGGGATTGACAACTTTTCGGCATTCGGCGGACCGCGTGACCGTTTCCACTATTACTTTCAACGGCATAAAAGCGGGAACCACAAGTTTTACGAGATGGATTACGTCGAGTATTTCCAACGCGTGCACAAGGAGCAGATCGGCTGCTACATGTTTGACGGGCCGCACGACTACCACAATCAGCTGCTGGCGCTGCAGCTCGCCGAACCTTATTTCGCCGATGGCTGCGTCATCCTCGTCGACGATACAAACTGGGCCGATCCGCGCCGAGCCACCCTCGACTTCATCGCATCCAGGCCCGGTCGTTACCGAATCCTGATGGATGTCCAGACGGCCGGCAACGGTCACCCGACATACTGGAACGGCTTGATCGTGTTTCAAAAATGGCAGGAATCCTAGGTTGTGCCCCCGTTGCACAGACGGATAATGCAACGCCTCTAAAGGTGGGTTACCGCTTTAGAGGCGTTGTCGTTTTGATCCGCACAAAGCGGGCTATGGGGTCTGAAACAGGTGTCCGACCGCTTGCTTGAGCGTCGCCAGTTTGGTGTCGGCCTCTTTCAGAGAGTCACCCTTGACGCCGACATACAGCTTGATTTTTGGCTCTGTGCCCGACGGCCGGACGCAGAACCAGGATGCGTCATCCAGCACGTATTTGAGCGCGTCGGTTTTCGGCAGGGTCAAGAGATCGGTCGTGCCCAGAGCGATATTGCGGCGTTTGCCCGTCAAGTAGTCTTCCACGACAGCCACCTTTTTTCCGGCGATCTCCGTCAGCGGCCGGCTGCGCAGGCGGGACAGAGTGGATACCATTGCGGCCATGGTGTCTTTGCCCCTGCAGGTGATCGCATGCAGGTCTTCCCTGTAGTAGCCGTACCTGTCGTACAACTGGAGCAATGCGTCGTACAAGCTTCGCCCTTCAGCCTTGTGGCAGGCGCAGGCGTCGGCGATGAACAAGGCCGCCTGCACGGCGTCTTTGTCGCGGACGATGTCAGCCATCAGGTAGCCGCAGCTCTCCTCATAGCCAAACTGGAAGGTGTACGCGCCTGTTTTTTCAAACTCGCCCAGTTTCTCGCCGATGTATTTGAATCCGGTCAGCGTGTCGACGGTGGCCAGCCCGAAATCAGACGCGATCGCCCGTCCCATCTCTGACGTGACAATCGTTTTCAACACGACGCCGTTTGCCGGAAGAGCGCCGCTTCGCTGTTTTTGCGACAACAGGTAATGCAGCAGGAGCGCTCCGGTCTGGTTGCCGGTCAGCACGACGTAGTCTCCCTGGGGGTGCTTCACGGCCACCCCGAGGCGGTCACCGTCCGGGTCGGTTGCCACAACCAGGTCGGCCCCGACTGTTTTCGCATACTGAATGGCCAGGTCAAACGCGTGATGTTCTTCCGGGTTGGGGGAGGAGACGGTGGAAAAGGAGGGGTCCGGATCGGCCTGCTCCCTCACGACTGTGACGTGGCGGTAGCCAAAGGCGTTAAGCCCTTTTGTGATCGCTTCGTACGTGGTGCCGTGGAGCGGCGTGAACACGATGCGGACGGGATCGCCTGCCGGTTGGACGGCGGGCGGGATGCGGCGGCGGTGCAATTGTTCCAGATACGCCTTAAGCAGCTCGTCGCCAAGCGAACGCAACAAGCCGCTCGCCCGAAGCGACGATTCGTCCGCCGTCTCAATCCGCAGCTCGTCGCCTGCCTCTTCCATGTGTCTAAGCAGCATGTCGGCAGTCGCCGGCGTAATCTGTCCGCCGTCCGCGCCGTATACCTTAAACCCGTTGTATTCCGGCGGATTGTGGCTCGCCGTGATGACAATGCCGGCAAACGCTCCCAGATGGCGAACGGCAAACGACAGCAGAGGCGTCGGGCACAAGCGGTCAAACAAATGGACGCGAATGCCGTACCATCCCAGCACGTTGGCCGACTCCACGGCAAACGTCCGGGATTTGTGCCGGCTGTCGTAGGCGATCGCCACGCCCGCTTCCATCGCTGCTTTCCCGTGTGCGGTCACATAGCGGGCCAGTCCCGCCGCCGCTTTGCGCACGGTGTACAGATTGATCCGGTTGATCCCGGGACCGAGCTCCCCGCGCATGCCGCCGGTTCCGAATGCGATCGGTCTGGCAAAACAGTCTTCCAGTGTGTGGGGGTCATCCCGCAGGCTGTCCAACTGGGCGCGCAGTTCAGGATCAAGGTGGGCGAACGTCATCCAGCGCTGATAGTGGTCCTGCCAATGTTGGGTCATCGTTGTTTTCACTCCCGCTTGATAGTACCAGTTGTTGTTAGGGTATTACCGGGTGTCGGTCCTGGTGAACGATGCAGTCAAAGGAAAACCGGAACCGGCCTTGCCCCGGCGCCATATATTGAGGAAGAATGTCATTTTGGCAGTCCGGGGGTGAGCCGTTGAACGAGCGGATCAGGGTCAACTGGGTCGGGCCGCAATTTGCCGGCCACAGCATCGCTGTTGTCAACCGGAATCTCTGCAGGCAGCTGGAGCGAGATCCTCGCCTTCTCCTGAGAATGGAAGTGCCGCCGGACGAAATCGGACGGGTGCCGTCCAGCCGCGCCGCTTCGTTTGTACCATTTTCCGATGCAGACGCTGCGGTTGTCCACGAGTGGACGCCCAGGTGGGTGAAGCCGGCCGGGAAGCGCCGGATCTGCATGCAGGCCTGGGAGTACGGAGCCATTCCGCGCGACTGGTTCATCCCGTTACAGGAAGACGTCGATGAAATTTGGGTGTACAGCACCTACAACAAGGAATGCTACGTGCGCTGCGGCATTCCGGAAGAAAAAATTCAGGTGATTCCGCTGGGCGTCGACGAAACGGTCTTCCGCCCGGAGGCTGCGCCGCTCCGCGTGGGGACGGCAAGTTTTTGCTTTTTGTTCGTCGGCGGCACCATCACTCGCAAGGGGATCGACCTCTTGCTAGAGGCATATGTGGACGAATTTACGGCGGATGACGATGTATGTCTGGTGATCAAGGACAACGGGGCAGGCAGCTTTTACAAAGGACAGACGTTTCACGAAGCAATCCGTCAAGCAGCTTCCCGGCCGTGCAGCCCGCGCATTGTCTATCTGGACCGGCACCTCTCCGATGAGGAAATGGCGGGTTTGTATGCGGGATGCGACTGCCTGGTTCACCCGTACAGGGGAGAGGGATTTGGGCTGCCGCTTGCGGAGGCGATGGCATGCGGCCTTCCCGTCATCGCGCCGGACCAGGGCCCCAGCCGCGATCTTTGTGACGGGCGGACGGCTTTTTTGCTCCCGGCCAGGGAGGTTGAGCTCCCCGCGCAGGGTACAGGTCTTCCGGAGACGGTGGCGCCGCCCTGGTGGCTGTCCGTCGACAAGCACGTCCTGCAAAAAACCATGCGCGCGGCCAGCGAAAACCGCTTGCTCGTCAAGCAAATGGGGCGCGCGGCCAGCGAGCGGGTGCGATCCGCCTTTACGTGGAAACACAGCGCAAAGGCCGTCCTCCGCAGACTGCAATCACTTGTGGAAAAGGAGTAGCGAGACCGTGACGAAAACAGCCTTCATCACAGGCATCACCGGCCAGGATGGGGCTTATCTGGCCAAGTTTCTGCTGGAAAAAGGATATCGGGTGGCTGGATTGCTTCCGCGGCGAAGCACCAGCAACCTGTGGAGACTGGAATACCTGAACATCGCGGACGAGGTGGAATACAGGGACGGAGACGTGTTGGATCTCTCGTCGCTGATCCGGGCTGTCAAGGCGGTCAAACCGGATGAGGTATACCACCTGGCGGCACAGAGCTTTGTCGGCTCCTCTTGGGAGCAGCCCATTTTGACCGCCGAGGTGACCGGTATGGGCGTGCTGCACATGCTGGAAGCCATTCGCGAGGTGGACCCGGGGATCAAAATGTATCAGGCGTCGTCCAGCGAACTGTACGGGCTGATCCAGGAACCGATGCAGTCGGAGCAAACCCCGTTCTACCCGCGCAGCCCGTATGCGGTTTCGAAGCTGTTTGGGTACTGGATGACGAAAAACTACAGGGAGAGCTTTGGCATGTTTGCCAGCAACGGCATCCTGTTTAACCACGAGTCGCCGCTGAGAGGGCTTGAATTCGTTACGCGGAAGGTGACCTACACCGTTGCGCAAATCGTGGCCGGCCGGAAAAAGGAACTTCGGCTGGGAAACATTCACGCCAAGCGGGATTGGGGGTTTGCGGGTGATTACGTGGAAGCGATGTGGCTGATGCTGCAGCAGGAAAAACCGGACGATTATGTGATCGCCACGGGAACCACCACGACGGTAGAGGAAATGTGCAAGATCGCCTTTGACTACGTGGGGCTCAATTATCAGGATTACCTCGTGATCGATCCGCAGTTGTTCCGTCCGGCGGAGGTGGACGTTCTGCTGGGGAATCCCGCCAAAGCGAAACGGGAGCTGGGCTGGATGCCCAAGACGGGATTGCAGGAACTGATTCACATGATGGTGGAGGCCGATCTGCAGAGAGTCAAACAGGCGTAGGGGATTGATTGAGGGATAAAGGGAGCATCAAGCAGCAGGCAAAAAACGTGAATCAGCGCATCCGCATGTGCCGGGAAACAGTCTTGCCAAAGGCTGTTTTTTTTCGTTCCTGTTTCAAAACAATGGGGTGTCCGACTCAGAGGTGTTCACCTGATTGTGCTCGAGCATGACCTGTTAAAACTTTAGGACAACCTGTTAAGGTTAAGAGGACATCCTAAAAAACATCAAACAATGAGCACAGTCGCGCAAACAGCAATAATGTATGGAATTTTTTCAATCTTCTTTACGTATTCGTTATGTGGCATGAAAGTTGCTTCTATCTCATGTCGAAGAGTCATATTCTAACACTTCAACACAAAAGGAGACAAATCATGAACGTAGTAGCAAAGGTATACCGAGGGGAAATCGTGGAAAGTTCTCACATCGGCCATGTAGCTGTCGTCGATGCACAAGGAACCCTGTTGTACTGGTACGGCGATCCTCACCGTCTCACGTTTGCCCGTTCCAGCATGAAGCCGATCCAGGCGATCCCGGTGGTGGAGACGGGAGCGGCGGACCGATTCGGGCTGGAGCCAGCCGATCTGTCGCTGTGCTGCGCGTCGCACAGCGGGGAGCTCCGCCACCGCGAACGGGCGCTGGCAATGCTGGTCCGCTGCGGACATACGGAAGCAGCGCTCCAATGCGGAGCCCACGTGCCGCGGGACGAGGAGAGCTACAAGCAGCTGCTTCGGGAGGACAAGCCGCTGACGCCGGTTTACAGCAACTGCTCTGGCAAGCACGCCGGGATGATTGCCACCGCCGTTCATTTGGGCGAAGATGTGGCCACCTACCATCACCCGGATCATCCGGTCCAGCAGCGCATCCTCGATGCGGTCAGCGACCTGACCAGCTATCCGCGAGAGAAGATTGCGCTGGCTGTGGACGGCTGCGGCGTGCCGGTCCACTGTCTGCCGCTGTCCCATTGCGCCTGGGCGTACGCGAAGCTGGCCAAACCGGACGTAATTGCCGCCCCGCAGCGGCGGCAGGCAGTCCGCCGCATCACTGATGCGATGACTGCCCATCCGGAGATGGTCGGCGGCAATCACCGCTACTGCACCGATCTGATGCGCGCGTTTCGCGGCCGCGTCATCGGCAAGGCGGGGGCGGAAGCGGTTTACTGCCTGGGGGACCGGCAGACCGGGCTGGGCATCGCAGTCAAGATCGAAGACGGAGGAGCACGCGCCCTTTACGCCGTCGTAAACGAAGTCCTGCGGCAGTTGGGGATCGGGACGGACGGCCCGTTGGAGGAATTGGCGGCGTACACGGAGCCGGCCGTGACCACCATGAGTGGGGTGGCTGTCGGGCGCATCGCAACCAGATTTGCGCTAAACCGAGACAGCATCGACTTGCGCGCGTAATAGCGGATGGCCGCCTGGCCGCACCTGCGGTTTGATCCATACAATTTACCGCGAAAAGGGGGAATGTTCCGATGAAGTTGCGCAAAGGATGGAAAGTCTTGAGCACGTCCGCCCTCTTGCTGGCACTGATGGTCACCGGCTGCAACCAATCGGCTGCACCGAATCAGCCAGGCAAAGGGCAGACGGCGGAAGCGGGTGGAGAGGCAGACACAACAGCCAAACTCCGTCTCAATCTGCGGACGGAGCCGCCGTCGCTCGATCCGCCAAAGGGCTTCGACAGCGTCTCCAATGAAGTGCTGAATGCAATCATGGAAGGGCTCGTCCGACTGGACAAGGATCACAAGCCGCAGCCGGCCATGGCGGAGCAGTGGACGATCAGCGATGATGGAAAAACGTACACGTTTACGCTGCGCGACAGTAAGTGGTCAAACGGGGACCCGGTGACAGCTCACGACTTCGAGTACGCATGGAAACGTATCGTCGATCCCCAAAACGCTTTCCCGTCCGCTTTCCTTGCCTATTTTATTGAGGGAGCCGAGAAGTTCAACAAGGGAGAGGGAAGCGCAGACGACGTAAAAGTGAAAGCGCTCGACGACAGGACGTTGGAAGTGAAGCTAACAGCGCCGACCGGCTTTTTCCTCAACATCATCACGCAGCCGACGTTCTTCCCGGTTCACAAAAAGTCGGTGGAAAGCAATCCGAACTTCGCTGCCGAAGCGTCCACACTCATTACCAACGGACCGTTCAAACTGACGGAGTGGGTGCATGACCAGACGGTGAAAGTGGAAAAGAACGAAGGCTACTGGGACAAGGATTCGGTCAAGATTGCCGGCATCGACTGGGTGATGGTAAACGACGAAAATACCCAGTACCAAATGTACAAAACCGGACAGCTTGACATGGTCCAATCTGTGCCCAACGACTTGAAAAAGCGGTTGATCGATTCAGGGGAAGCCAAAGTGATGTCGGAAGCATCCGTCTACTACTACCGGATGAACACGTCCATGCCGCCGTTTACGAACAAGAATATCCGCAAGGCGTTTGCTCTGGCGATTGACCGGAAGGCGTTAATCGAAAACGTCACGCAGGGCAACGAACTCCCTGCTTTGGCTCACGTGCCAACCGGCTTGCTGGAACCGGACGGACGCGACTTTCGTGAAGTGGGAGGGGACTATTTTAAGGACAATGATGTCGAACAGGCAAAAGCGCTGCTGAAAAAAGGCATGGAAGAGGAAGGCTGGACGACCCTGCCGCCCGTTACCATGACCTACAACACCAGTGACGCGCACAAGGCGATAGCCCAAGTGCTGCAGGAGATGTACAAGAAAAACCTCGGTGTTGACGTGAAACTGGAAAACAAGGAATGGAACGTGTTTTTGGCGGAGCAGCGCGCACGCAAGCTTCAGTTCTCCCGTTCCACCATTCCGGCTGACTATGCTGATCCCTACAACTTTCTGGAACTCTATACCACCGATCATCCCGGCAACCGCATCAACTACAGCAATAAGGAATACGACGCACTTGTGCAGAAGATCCGCAGCACGGCTGACGAAACCGAGCGCTTCAAGCTGATGCACGAAGCGGAGAAGATCTTCATGGAGGACATGCCGATTGTGCCCATCTATTTCAGAACGGTGGCGTACATGGAACAGCCGAACGTGAATGGGATCGTTCGCCATGCTGTTGGCACGATTGATTACAAGTGGGCGGTGATTTTAAAGAAATAATACAATGAAGACAAGGGCTGAAGCTGCGCGCCCTTGTCTTCACTTTACAGCATGGAGCGGGTTGTGATGAAGAAAAAAACGGTAACATTTGTCGCCAAAATGGACGAATTTTTGCAGTCTGTGGTCAGCCAATGCCGTGATTTGGGCATCTCCGAGGATTTTCACATCGAAGGCAGGCGCGTGGATCAACTGCCTTACTGGCCGATTGCAGATGGTTCGCTCGTTGTCCTGTCCTCCAAAAGCATCTATCCGCAGGTGGCGGCGTATCTGCCGCCGGGAGCGAAGGTGATCATTGCCAAGCGGATGCTGCCGTATCACAATTTGCGGGAAATGTTGGAAGTGCCCAAAGGGGTAAAGGTGCTGCTTGTGAGCGATACGGAGGAGACGGCGAAGGAGTCGGTCAGGCTGCTGATTGACTCCGGCATGGATTTTGAGCTCTACCCGTACTATCCGGGGGCCGATTATCCGCGCGACATTGAGATTGCCGTCACGCCGGGTGAGGCCGAACACGTGCCGGGCACCATCCGCAAAGTGGTGGACATCGGCTTCCGGCTTATCGACCTGTCCACTTGGCTGGAGATTTACGCCCATTTCGACAGCGATAATTTTCAGCGGGTGACCGCCCGCGCGATGCAGTCGCTGATCGATATCACGAAACAGTTGAGCAACGAGATTCATCACGCCCACCTGCTGCACAAATACCTGGAGGCAATCGTCAACCGAATCGAGGATGCTGTGATTGCCATGGACGAAAAGGATACCATCCGGTTTATCAACCAGAAGGCGGTGGACACCCTTCACCTGCAGGGTGTGCCGATTCAGGGGGAAAAAGCGGTCCATTGTCTGCCGCCAGACTTTTACGAAATGATTCGGCAGTGCGACGAGAACGACGACGTACTGGTGGATTGGGGCGGCCGGACGTATTTTTTCCGCAAAATGCACATCGTCATGGAGGGGCGGTTTTTCGGCAGCCTGCTCTTGTTCCGCAAGGCTGCGGAAATCGAACAGATGGAACACGACTACCGTATGCGCCTGTACAGCAAAGGGCTGGTGGCCAAGTATCACTTTGACGACATCTGTGGAAAAAGCCTCTCTTTTCAACAGGTGCTGCGAATCGCCCGCAAGATTGCCCGCAGCAACTCAACAGTGCTCTTGCTGGGTGAAACGGGAACGGGTAAAGAACTGTTCGCGCAGGCCATTCACAACGCCTCTCCCCGCAGGCGGGAGCCGTTCGTCGGTGTGAATTTTGCCGCCATCTCCGAATCACTGTTGGAGAGTGAGCTGTTCGGCTACGAGGAGGGGGCGTTCACCGGTGCGCGCAAGGGAGGACACATCGGCTGGTTTGAATTGGCCCACAAGGGAACGATTTTTCTCGACGAGATCGGCGATGCCAGCGGTGCGATCCAAAACCGGCTGCTGCGGGTGCTGCAGGAGCGGCAAATCATGCGGGTGGGAGGCAACAAAGTCATCCCGATCGACATTCGCGTCATCGCCGCGACCAACCAGGATTTGCAGCGCATGGTGCGTGAAGGACGCTTCCGCGCTGATTTGTACTATCGGTTAAACATCCTGCCCATCCACCTGCCGCCCCTCAGACAGCGGCCGGAAGACATCCCCTTGTTGGCGGAGGAATTTATTCGCAAATACTGCCAAGAGATGCGCCGCCCACCGTTTACACTTACGCAGGAGGCACTGAAGGCGATGCAGGAGTACGATTGGCCCGGTAACATCCGGGAATTGGAAAACGTGATGGAATACCTGGCCCACGTAGTAGAGGAGGAAGTGTATGCCATCCACCTGCCGTTTATGCAGGAGTCTTTTGCCGTTCCGGCCGATGATGTGCTTGCGGACGAATGCCGGACGCTGTGCGAGGCATACGAACAGCGCGGCTTTTTGGACGATGTCGTCGCGATCCTGCATGTTTTGAAACAGCAGGGGAGCGGGAGGTACGCGTTGGGCGAGCAGCTCAGCCGGCAGGGAATCGAGCTGAGCGGCCAACAAGTGCGGTACCGTTTAAAGCTGCTGCAGCAGGACGGGCTGATACACGTCGGCAAAGGACGGCAGGGCAGCCGCCTGTCCACTAAAGGGGCGGTGTTTCTCGCCTGCTGTGAGAAAAGCCGGGGATAAACGGAGGAGGGAGTAAGATGAGCGGTCACTTCGAATATTGGAAGCAGAAGGCTTTGGCACAGCGCGAAGCCTATTTGGAAACGCTGCAGTCTTTTCTGAGGATTAACAGCATCGAGGATATGTCGACCGCCGGTCCGGGCAAACCGTTCGGCGACGGAGTGGCGCAGGCCCTGAACTTCATGCTGGAGTTGGGGCGATCAGACGGCTTTGCGGTGAAAAACCTGGAGGGTTACGCCGGATACGTGGAACACGGAGAGGGCGAAGAGGAAGTGGGAGTGCTCGTCCACGTCGACGTAGTCACTGTTGGTGAAGGATGGACGACACCGCCGTTCGAGCCGCACATCCGCGACGGTAAAATCTACGCCCGCGGCGCCATCGACAACAAGGGGCCGGCGCTGGCCGCCTTTTTCGCGCTGAGGCTGCTCAAGCAGTCGGGTCTGCCGCTCACCAAACGCGTGCGCCTGATTATCGGCACTGACGAGGAGAGCGGCTGGTTGTGCATGAAGCACTACGCCGAACGGGAGGTGCTTCCGGAGATCGGCTTTTCACCGGACGCATCGTTTCCGATCATCCACGCCGAAAAGGGGCAGATCAATCCGACACTGATGCTGGCTGCACAGCCAGGGGCCGCGGCGGACGAAGGTTGGCAGCTGCTGTCGTTTGCCTCCGGTGATCAAGGCAACAGCGTGCCGGATAAAGCGACTGCCTCGGTGATGGTACCGGCGGGAGCGGAGGCGAAATCAGCCGCGGCTGCTGTGACCGAACGCTGGAACGCGTTTCTCCTTGCCAGTGGTGTGACGGGACGGCTGGAGCCAAGAGCGCCTGACGTGTTGGCGTTTCAACTCGACGGCAAGCCGGCTCACGGCATGGAGCCATTCAATGGAGTCAACGCCGGAACGCTGCTGGCACGTTTTTTGTACGACTACCCGTTTGCCGGTACCGATCGCCTGTTTCTCCGCTTCCTCGCAGAGGTTTTGCACGAAGACCACTACGGTGAACGGCTGAACGTAGCATGTCAGGACGAGGTGAGCGGAGCGCTGACCGTCAACGCAGGCATCCTTCGCTACACCAGGAGCGAGGGAGGGCTTGTCCGGCTGAACATCCGCTATCCCGCCACCTTGGCACCGGAGCCGTACGTGGAGCGGCTGATGGCGCGCATCCAGGAGCTAGGCTGGATGTTGTCAAGCGTGCGCACCTCCAAGTCCCACTACGTGCCAGCGGACCATCCCGTCATCCGGACGCTTTCCCGCGTGTATGAGCAGCATACCGGCGCCCCCGCTCGCCTGCTCGCTTCCGGCGGCGCCACTTATGCCAAGACGCTGAAAGCCGGCGTGGCATTTGGCCCAGTGTTCCCCGGGAAAGAGTCGACGGCCCACCTCGCGGACGAGTATGCGGAGATTGACGATCTGCTTCAGGCGATGGCGATCTACGCCCAGGCGATGTACGAGTTGGCCAAATAGAGAAGGAGGAGCACGCATGTTCCATTACTTGGCAAAGCGCGTCCTGATGATGCTCTTGACGCTGTGGATCATCGTGACGCTGACCTTTTTGCTGATGCATGCGATTCCCGGCGATCCGTTCGCTTCCGATTCGGATCAACTGCCGGAGCAGATCCGCGCTAATCTGCGAGCCAAATACCATTTGGACGAGCCGCTGCCGATTCAATACGTTATTTATCTGAAAAATCTGATGATGTTGGATTTGGGGCCTTCCATCAAATCTGATACACGTGGTGTCAACGATATGATCGCGGACGGATTTGGCGCATCGGCCTTGCTGGGCATGCAGGCGGTCGCGATTGCGCTGGTGTTCGGCATTTTCTTCGGCATTGTTGCCGCACTCAACCGCGGCAATTGGATCGATTACGGGGCGATGGCCCTGGCTGTCCTCGGCGTGGCAATCCCCAGCTTCATCATGGCCCCGCTGCTGATCAACTATTTTGCAATCAAGTGGCCAATCTTTCCCGTCGCCACCTGGGGGACCTGGCTGCATACGGTGCTGCCGTCGCTGGCGCTGGCGTTCGGTCCGTTGGCGATCATTACCCGCTACATGCGCGCCAGCATGATTGAAGTGATGAACCAAAACTACATCCGCACCGCAGAGGCGAAAGGGATTCCCACCTGGGCAGTCGTGGTCAAACACGGAATCCGCAATGCGATCCTGCCGGTAGTTACGTTCCTGGGGCCGCTGATTGCATCGCTGATCACCGGTACGTTCGTCGTGGAAAAAATCTTTGCCATTCCCGGGATTGGCAAATACTTTGTCGACGGCATCTTCAACCGCGATTATCCAGTCATTTTGGGAACGACTGTTTTTTACAGCTCCATTCTGATAGTGACCATCTTTCTGATCGACGTGGCGTACACCCTGATCGACCCGCGGATCAAATTGAGCAACAAGGAGGGATAGGAAGTGGCGATGGAACAAAAAGTCGATCCCCTGTTTCGCCCGCTGGTCAAACGTAAGCAGGCTGACGCAGCATCTGCCCGCCCGAGCCTGAGCAACGCCCAACTGGTGATTCGCAAGCTCGTGAAAAACAAGCTGGCGATGCTGGGCTTCGTCATCATCGTCGCGCTGGTCGCGATGTCGATCATCGGGCCGCATCTCGTCCCGTACAGCTATTCCGACCAAAATCTGTTAATGAAAAACAAGCCGATTTCCGATGAGCACTGGTTCGGGACAGACGATTTGGGCCGGGACATGTTTGCCCGCACCTGGTACGGCGCCCGAATCTCACTGACGATCGGGGTGGTGGCGGCGCTGATCGACCTGATCATTGGCGTGACCGTCGGCGGCATCGCCGGGTACATGGCAGGCAGGGGCAAGCGGGGGGATCGGATTGACAACGTGATCATGCGGTTGATCGAAGTACTGTACGGACTCCCTTACCTTTTGGTCGTCATCCTGCTGATGGTCGTGATGGAGCCGGGCATGTTGACGATCATCATCGCATTGTCTGCGACGGGGTGGGTGGGAATGGCCCGTCTGGTGCGGGGGCAAATCCTGCAGTTGAAAAACCAGGAGTTCATCCTCGCCGCTCAGGTGCTCGGGGCAAATTTTCCCCGCATTTTGTTCAAACATCTGATCCCCAACACGTTTGGCGTGATCATTGTCAACCTGACGTTTACCATCCCGTCGGCGATCTTTGCCGAGTCATTCCTCAGCTTTCTCGGCCTGGGCGTACAGGCACCGGTAGCCAGTTGGGGAACGATGACCAACGACGCGCTTGGGGTCATCCTCACCGGCGACTGGTGGCGGCTCTTTTTCCCGGCACTGATGATCTCGCTGACGATGTTTGCCTTCAACGTGTTTGGCGATGGTCTGCAGGATGCGCTTGATCCGCGTCTGCGCGAGTAAGAAAAAGGGGGGAACTGCGATGGCCGAACAACATTTGCTGACCATCGACAATTTGAAAGTACACTTCAAGACGTATGAAGGGGAAGTACAGGCGGTACGCGGTGTCTCCTTCCATGTGGACAAGGGAGAGACAGTGGCGGTCGTCGGTGAGAGCGGCTGCGGCAAAAGCGTCACGGCCCAGGCGATCATGGGCCTGGTCCCCGCCCCGCACGGCCGGATTGTCGATGGCCGGATCGTCTTTGAAGGAAAAGAGATTACGGCGATGAGCAAAAAAGAGCAGTTGGAGATTCGCGGCGCGCAGATCAGCATGGTCTTTCAGGACCCGATGACGGCGCTCAATCCGACAATGAAAGTGGGAAGACAGATCGCGGAGGGAATCGTCCGGCATCATCGGGTCTCGCGGGAAGAGGCGCATAAGCGGGCGATTGAGCTGCTGCGCATGGTGGGGATCCCCGACCCGGAGAAGCGGGTCGACCAGTTTCCACACCAATTCAGCGGCGGGATGCGGCAGCGTGTGGTCATCGCCATCGCCCTGGCATGCCAGCCGAAGCTGGTGATCGCCGACGAACCGACCACCGCATTGGACGTGACGATTCAGGCCCAGATTCTCGATCTGCTAAAGCGGCTGCAGAAGGAACAAAGGTTGTCCGTGCTGATTATCACCCACGACCTGGGTGTGGTGGCGGCAATCGCCCACCGGATGGTGGTCATGTATGCCGGCGTGGTCGTGGAGACCGGCAGCGTGCAGGACGTCTTCTCCCATCCCCGCCATCCCTATACCTGGGGACTAATGCGCTCCCTGCCCCGGCTGGACGGGGAAAAGCAGCGGCTGGTGCCGATCGAGGGGGCGCCGCCTGATCTGCTGCATCCGCCCAAAGGCTGCCCGTTTGCGCCCCGCTGCGAATTTGCCATGGAAATCTGCGACCGGCAGATGCCGGAGCCTGCCGTGTTTGGTGGAAGTCATCAGGCTGCCTGCTGGCTGCATGACCCGCGCGCCCCGCGCATCGAGGAACTGGTCGCGGCCGGGAGGCAGACAGAATGACAGGGCGCTTTCCGGGAGCAAAGATGCTCGGCGGCGCTTTCCATCGAGGAGACTGCGCGGAGGCAAGTGCGGACAGGCCATGGGGCGACCTGCCATCTGTGCGCGGACTAGCGGTAGTGCCAAACGAGCATCGCGACGGAAAAGACAATCAGGGCGGCTCCGCTCCAAAGCAGAAGAGACGTTCCGATTCGGAAGAACGTCTCTTTTTTTTGGGCAAAAACGGTGTCAACCATGTTGTGCCAGTCGCTCTCCAGCACGCGAGGACGGCGGAAGAAAAACGTTTTCAACCGTTTAAAGCCGGCGCCAAACACGGTAAAGAATCCAGAGCGGACAACCAAGGAGATACAGCCGAGGACAAGCAGGGAGAGTCCGGCCAGGAAACTCCGGTTAATGATCGTCAGAAGCGCTTCGCCGGCTGGGGACAGACCTGCTGCCAGAGCGGCTGCTGACACAATGATCAGGAAAAGCATGGCGACTGCGAGCATTACATTCACGTCCTTTTGCCGGAAGATGAGCAACTCATTTACGATTGAGTTAATTCGCTCATAAAACACGTCGCCCCTTCCGGCAGAGGAGGGATGGATTGTTGTGTCTCGGTACGGTTTGTGCCTCAATACGGTTGCCAGCGCAGACGTCTCGCCTGCTGAAAGCGCTCCTCGACAGCCCGCCAGTTGACGACATTCCACCAGTTGTTGACATACTTGTCCCGTTGATTTTGGTATTGCAGGAAGTAGCTGTGTTCCCAGACGTCCAGCACCAGCAGGGGTACGACGTCCCACTGAGAGAGGTTCTGGTGCTTTTCCGCCTGGAGGATTTCCAGGTGCTGTGCTCGCGGCGACCAGACGAGGATTGCCCAGCCTGGCCCCTCCACTTGTATGGCGGCTTGCGTGAACTGGGCCTTGAAGGCGTCAAACGAGCCGAAGTAGCGCTGGATGTACTCGGCCAGATCGCCTTGCGGTTCACCGCCGCCATCCGGGTGCATGACCTGCCAGAAGATCGTGTGCAGGTAGTGGCCGGCGCCGTTAAAGGCCAGTTCCCGCTCCCAGTGGCGGATCAGGGCAAAGTCGTTTTTGGCTCGCGCCTCCGCCAGCTTCAGTTCGGCCTTGTTCAGGTCTTCCACGTATTTGCGGTGCAGTTTGTCATGGTGGATGCGCATGGTCGTCTCGTCAATGTACGGCTCCAGGGCGTCGTAGGCGTACGGCAGGGGAGGCAGCGTATGGCGTCCGACGGGTACGGGGCGGGCGACGGGAACCGGTTGACGGGATGAGGAAAAGGCTGCTTTCATGGTCTCCGGCTGTTCCTGTTCGTTGTATTGGATCAGGCGGAGGAACTGGTGAAACTGCTTTTGCACCTCTTCCGCCTTGGCAACGAGCGCGGGAACGGCCTCGTGGTGAGAGGATTTCTTTATCTGTGCCGCTTTGCGGCCGATCAGCGTAAACGCTTCGTCAAACTTGTGCAGGTGGCGCTCAAGCTCCCGGCCGAGCTGCATTGATTTTCGCAGGTGCTCAATCCACTGAGTGCCCCACTGGCTCCAGTGGACGAGGTGTTTGATCTGTTCTTCCAACGCGATTCCTCCTTTTCTCGCTTATCTATTTCAGCGTATGAAAAGCGCCCAGGGATGGTGCGGCATGTGCGGAGTACGTGGCACCGGCGGATCGCATATGGTTATACCACGAACGCAAAAAGTGGTATGCTGGGAGATGGACATTACAACAGGGGAGACACACAGATGAGCGACCAACGAGCAATTGCCATTATCGACTCAGGAGTGGGAGGCCTGACGGTAGCGAAAGAAGTAATGCGGCAGCTGCCCGACGAACGGATTCTGTACTTCGGCGACAATGCCCGATGCCCGTACGGCTCCAAGTCGCCGGAAGAGATACGCGCCTGCAGTTTTCAACTGATTGAGTTTGTCACCCGATATCCCGTAAAGGCTCTGGTTGTGGCCTGCAACACCGCGACAGCAGTCGTCCTCAAGGAGGCGCAGCAGCTCCTGCCGCTGCCGGTCATCGGTGTGATTGAGCCGGGAGCGCGAGCGGCGGTGCGGGCCACGAAAAACGGCCGGATTGGTGTGATTGGGACAGAGACGACGATCCGCACCCGCGCGTACGAGCAAGCCCTGCTGCGGCTGCGGCCGGAGACGTATGTGGCTGGGCTCGCCTGTCCAGCGTTTGTTCCGCTGGTGGAACACCATCAGCAGCATACAGCGGAAGCGCGCCAGGTAGTGGCCCGTACGCTGGAGCCATTGATCCGGGAAGAATTGGACACACTGATTCTGGGCTGCACCCATTACCCGCTGCTGGCCCCTGTCATTCAGGACGTGATGGGGCCGTCCGTCACCTTGATCAGTTCTGCGGAAGAAACCGCGCGGGAATTGACCCGGCATGCCTCGATTGCGAGAGCGGACAAAACGTCTGCGGCTCCCGACCATCTGTTCTTCACCAGCGGCGGCGCCGACAATTTCCGCTCCATCGCGGAGGAGTGGCTGGGCCGTCGGGTGAAGGTGGAGCATAGATCGTTGGAGGAGTCGTATCAACCATAAGAAAGAGGCAAGAAAGCGGCGCCAATCATGGCGCCGCTTCAGACTGAAGACAAACGGTTCATTGAGTTAGCGTCCACAAAAAATGATTTCCAGGCCGGAAGGCCTGCCCATTCATCAACCGAAGCGGAAGACAATGGGCATCGCATGGAGGGATGGGCCAAGCGAGCTCCTTTGACGACCGGCTCAGCGGAAAAACGAAGACGCGGGGACCAACAGGGGACACAAGTCTCACTTCCTCGAAATACCCAGATGTTTGTCCCCTGCCCGCGTCTCGTTTTGGAGCGGACTTCATCCGCTTCTTTGCTGGGCGTCAAGCGAGCGAGCGGGGCCGATCTCCCATGCGCCGCGGACTTTGTCTACACGCTGAAGCGGCGCCAATCATGGCGCCGCTTTTCGCTTTGGTTCTGTTTCGGACAATTCAACGCATAAACACAAGCCCTGCTCGTATACATGATAGTACAAAGTGTCTGGAGGAGGCTGGGTAATGATGAAGATACATCGCATCGGCACAATCACCGCCGTGCTTGGGGTCAGCGCACTGCTGCTGTCGGGGTGCGGACTGTTCGGACCGGAAAAGAAAGCCACCAGCATTGATGCACCTCCGCCGCAGTCGGAAGCCGCCCAGAATACACCCAACGGTCTGCCGGCGGCGGAAGGCTCAGCCGATGGGACGGAGGCCGCGGTCACAGAGTCAGTCGACCGCACCGTCTACTTGCTGGATGCCAACGGGTATGTAGTGCCGTTTACGCTGACCCTGCCAAAAACAGAAGGGGTGGCGAAACAGGTGCTGACCTACATGGTCAAAGGCGGGCCGGTGGAAAACATGCTCCCCAACGGCTTTTCCGCGGTGCTTCCTGAAGGGACGGAGGTAAAAGGACTGGTTATCAAGGACGGTTTGGCGACAGTGGACTTTTCCCCGGAGTTCAAAAAGTACGACAGCAAGAACGAAAAGCAGATTCTGGACGCAGTGACCCGGGCACTAACCGAATTTCCCAACGTCAAAAGGGTGCAGATCTGGGTAAACGGCACGCCGCTTACCGAAATGCCGGTGGGCAGCACACCGATCTCGTCCACCCTGGACCGCAACCTCGGGATCAACCTGGAGCTGGCGGAAGGGGCCGTTCCCGGTCGAACCACGGCGGTTACGGTCTATTTCCAGGGACAATTGGATGACAAGCGCTCCTATTTCGTACCGGTCACCCGGCTGATACCGGAGACGCAGAACGTGGCCAAAGCGGCGGTAGAGGAGCTGATCAAAGGACCGAGTGACAATTCGCCGCTGTTCAGTTCGCTCCTGCGCACCACCCGGGTGCTGGATGTAAAGCAGGAGAATGACCTCGTTACCGTCGATCTGAGCAGCGACATCCTCAGATACGACAGCGGCAGGGAAGCCAATCCGGATGCGCTGGAGTCGCTGGTTCTCTCGCTGACCGAGAGCACAGGGGCCAAACAGGTTCAACTGCTGGTGGAAGGCAAGCCGCTCACCAGCGGAACGTACGATTTCACCAAGCCGGTCGCCCGCCCCGTCCACATCAACACGATGCAGTTTTGACAGCGCGCACGAATCCACGCCCGAATCGGCAGGCGTGGTTTTTTGCTTGCGGCAGTTCTGTCAGTCCGGTTGAGCCGGGGCGGCGCTATCGGCTGCCCGGGAGGCCTGCAAGATCAAGACGCCGAGGATCAGCGAGCAGAGGGTGATCAGCAGCCCGGCGGCAAAACCGAGCAGCCGCGGTTCAAAGACGGTGAGCAGCCATCCGCCGACGAGCATCGAGAGGCCGATGAGCACGCTGGAGATGGTCGATTCGAGAGCGAACACACGGCCGTGGTACGCTTTGTCGAGATGCCGCATCAGGAGCGTGCGCAGACTGGCGTTGCCCATCCCCCCGGCGACGGTGGAGAGGGCGTAGCAGGCAGCCGCCAGGTAAATGGTGGGAGCGAAGCTGGTCAGCACGTGGGCGAAGCCTTCGACGGCGAAACTGCAGGAAGCCATGTGGTAAGGCCGCCGTTTCAGCAGATCGGCCGCAACCCCGCCGACGATGAAACCGAGTCCGATCGCGCCGTAGAGGAGACCGACTCCGCTTTTGCCGGCCGCAAACACCTGGTAGGCGTAGACGCTGATCAGCACGTTGAGAATGCCTCCCCCGACCGGCCACAAGGTCGTCATCAGCAGGGTGTACAGGACCAGGGGAGTTTGGCGGATCAGCGAAAACAGGTCACGGTAGGACGGTTCGTTCGCTTTGCGCTCCTCCTTGTCCGCTTCGCGTCGGACACCGCTTGATCGCGGGGGGAGGGAAATCCGCAGAATCAGCGCCGCGGACAGCACAAAGGAAAGCGAGTTGCAGACGAACGCTGCATCCGTCCCCCAATAGGCGGCAAAGACGCCGCCGACCAGCGATCCGGCCGCCATCACGATCCCGAACACGCTTTCCTCCAGCGCATTGGCCGAGAGGAGCTGATCGCGTTCGACGACGTCCGGGATCAGGGAGATCCTCGCCGGGTTGTACAGCGCGGAGAAGGCGACGAGGGCAAACGTTCCGGCGTAGACGATCCAGACGTCGTCAGCAGAGGAGACGAACAGGAAGCAGAGGGCGATCACCGCCCGCACCAGGTCGCAGGCGATCATGACGGCTTTGCGGTTGAAGCGGTCGGCCAGCAACCCGCCGAGCGGCCCGAATACCAGGTAGGGCAAGGTGCGGAGCGCCAGTGTAATGCCTACGGCCATGGCCGTGCCGGTGATCTCCAACAGCAGGCTCAGGACGGCGACGCTGTTGAACCAATCCCCGACTCCGCTGAGAAAGTTGGCAAGCAGCAGCCTGCGAAAATTGGCTTGACGCAAAAGCAGGGAGGACGTCATAAGAATCACCATTAATTAGTTAACTGTCTAATTAGATGTTAGTCAAATTTGTGTGTGTGCGCAAGACCCCTCTTTGCCGGAGTTTCGTTCCCGCCGAACGGATGGATTTTTCTTTGGGCTTTCGGCAGCGGATTTTTCTGCAGCTTCGGAAATGCGTTGCAGGGGTTTGCGGAGTGGCAGAGGGTTTCTTCAGTCTGGTATAATGAGCGGAGTTGACGATAGCAAGCTAGGAGGAAACATGGAATGAGACTTGATGGCCGTGACCGTGACCAATTGCGCCCAGTCAAGATTACGCGCAATTACATCAAACACGCGGAAGGTTCTTGTCTAATCGAAGTAGGAGACACCAAGGTAATTTGTACGGCGACATTGGAGGATCGCGTGCCGCCGTTCATGCGCGGAGGCGGAAAAGGGTGGATTACAGCCGAATACTCCATGCTTCCTCGGGCCACGGAGTCACGCAATCCACGGGAATCGTCCAAAGGCAAAGTGGGCGGACGAACCATGGAAATTCAGCGGCTGATCGGACGTGCGCTGCGCTCGGTCGTTCAGTTGGAAGCGATGGGGGAGCGCACCATCTGGCTGGATTGCGACGTGATCCAGGCCGACGGCGGTACCCGGACGGCAGCAATCACTGGCGCGTTTGTGGCGATGGTGGATGCGATGCAGAAGCTGGTGGAAGCCGGCACCTTGAAGCAGCTGCCGCTGCGCGATTTTCTGGCGGCGACCTCGGTCGGTATCATCGACGGCGAACCCATGCTCGACCTCAATTACAAGGAAGATTCGACGGCGACGGTGGACATGAACATCGTCATGACCGGTCAGGGCAAATTTGTCGAACTGCAGGGCACGGGCGAAGAAGCGCCGTTTACCGGCGAACAGCTTCATGAACTGCTTGCCCTGGCGAAAAAAGGCATCGACGGCCTGATTGCCGCGCAGAAGGAAGCGTTGGCCGACGTACCGCTGACGTTTGCAGACGACAACGAAAACGATCAGGAAACGGTGGCGGAGAAGAGTCATGTCTGAGCGAAAAAAAGTGGTGCTGGCAACGCGAAACAAGGGAAAGGTAAAGGAATTCAACAGCCTGTTTGCCGAATTGGGCTGGGAAGGCATCAGCCTGGACGCGTTTGAAGGCGTGCCGGAAGTGGTGGAGGACGGCGATACGTTTGAAGCCAACGCCTTGAAAAAAGCGACGACCATTGCTACATACCTGAACATGCCGGCTGTGGGCGACGACTCCGGCCTGGAGGTGGACGCTCTGGGGGGACGTCCCGGCGTCTATTCCGCCCGCTACGCCGGTGAACACGCCAGCGATGAGCAAAATTGGCGAAAGCTGCTGGATGAACTGCGCGGCGTGCCGGCACAGCAGCGGACGGCACGTTTCCGCTGCGTGCTCGTCCTGGCGGAACCGGGCAAAGAGCCTGTGGTGGCCCAAGGCACATGTGAGGGCGTCATCGCCGAAGCCCCAGAGGGCACCAACGGGTTCGGATACGACCCGGTTTTTTACCTGCCGGACAAGGGCGTGACCATGGCGCAGTTGCCGCCGGAAGAGAAAAACCGCATCAGCCACCGGGCCATGGCGATGGGCAATCTGCTGGCGGCAATCAAGCGGCAGGGTTAGCGGCTTGCGGCAGACTACAGGCAGAAGGGAGTGCGGTACAGTGGGCATCCTGATCCTCAGCGACACGCACGGCTTGGTACGCGAAGTGAAAGAGACGGTGGAACGCCACGCGGCGGAGAAGGTCTTTCACTGCGGCGATTTTTGCGTCGACCGGAAGCGGGACCCCTTCGCCGACATGATTTTGGTCAGGGGCAACTGCGATGTGGACAGGGACGTTCCCGAGGAACAGCTTACCGAGTGGAAGGACCTGAAAATCCTGCAGACACACGGCCACCTGTTCGGGGTGAAAAGCTCGCTGATGCGGCTGCACTACCGGGCGGAGGAGACGGGGGCCAACGTCGTGCTGTTCGGCCATTCCCACGTTCCGGTCTGCGGCGTCGAACGGGGCATCCTGTTTCTCAACCCGGGCAGTCTGCAGCTCCCCCGCAGCTTTGACGTTCCCACCTACGCATACCTGGAACAGCTTGAGACGAGAAAGCGGGAAGTGCGCGTCCAGGTTACCTATTTCGACCACCACGGCAATCCGGTGGAGCGGCTGGGGGGGAAGTTTTCCCTGCGCCGCTGACTTCTTGAAAAATGGTGAATATGTGCTATACTTAAATGGTTATAATGGCTAGAATTGCATCGCTCGTACCGACTGCATGCTGCGGGCGGTGTTCTGTGGATTCAATCTAGGAGGGGAAGTTTACGTGGCAGCAAAATGGGAAAAGTTAGAGAATAACCAGGGGGTCCTGACGGTTGAAGTAGATGCTGCGCAAGTAGATGCGGCATTGGACCAAGCGTTTAAAAAGGTCGTAAAGAAAGTAAGCGTTCCGGGCTTCCGCAAAGGAAAAGTGCCGCGCAAGCTGTTCGAAGCGCGTTTTGGCGTGGAAGCGCTCTACCAGGATGCTCTGGACATCCTGCTCCCTGCCGCTTACGGACAAGCTGTGCGCGAAACCGGCATCGAACCGGTTGATCGCCCCGAAGTGGATGTTGAGCAGATGGAAAAGGGCAAGCCGCTCATCTTCAAGGCGACCGTAACGGTGAAGCCGGAAGTGAAACTGGGCGACTACAAAAACCTGACGATCGAGTCGAAAGAGTTCAACGTTACTGACGAGGACGTGGAAGCCGAACTGAAGCGCATGCAAGAGCGCCACGCCGAGCTGGTTGTCGTGGAAGAAGGCCCGGCACAAAACGGCGATCTGGCTGTGATTGACTTCGAAGGCTTCCAGGACGGCGTTGCCTTTGAGGGCGGAAAAGCGGAAAACTACACGCTCGAGCTGGGTTCCGGCACGTTCATCGCCGGCTTTGAAGAGCAGATCGTGGGCATGAAGGTAGGCGAGGAGAAGGAGATCAACGTCACCTTCCCGGAACAGTACCACTCTCCGAGCCTGGCAGGCAAAGACGCAGTCTTCAAGGTGAAACTGAACGGCCTCAAGCGCAAAAACCTCCCGGCGCTGGACGACGAATTTGCCAAAGACGTGAGCGAGTTCGACACACTGGAAGAGCTGAAGGCTGACACCAAGAAAAAGCTGGAAGAAAAAGCGGCTCAGGAGAAAGAACAGTACACCCGCGAGCAGCTCGTGCTGAAGGCGGCTGAAAACGCCGAAATCGACATTCCGGACGTCATGATCGAACACGAACTGGACCAAATGGTGAACGAATTTGCTCAACGCCTGCAGTTCCAAGGCATGAACCTGGACCTGTACTACCAGTTCTCCGGCACCGATGAAAGCCAGCTGCGCGAACAGCTTCGTCCTGACGCGACCACCCGCGTGCGCACCGCGCTGACCCTGGAAGCGATCGCTAAAGCCGAGAACATCACTGCGACCGAAGAAGATGTAAACGAAGAGCTGAACAGACTGGCGGGCGTATACGGTCGTCCTGCCGACGAACTGCGCAAAATCTTCACCGCTCAAGACGGTATGGCTGCCCTGTACCGCGACGTGCAAACGCGGAAAACGGTCGATTTCCTGGTTGCAGAAAACAAAGTCAGTGCATAAGCTTAGGAAGAACGCATGAAACGACCGGCAGACAGGTTCCCGATTGACCCGACTGCCAAGCGATACAAGGCACGATAATGTTCGTGCCTTGTTTTTCACCATCTTGCGTTTTTTCCGACACAGCCGTCGGACCGGCGGCTGCACGCTACCTCTTTGACGGCAGAGGAGGAGATACATATGCTAATCCCCATGGTCATTGAACAGACGAACCGCGGCGAGCGCGCGTATGACATTTATTCGCGCCTGCTGAAGGACCGGATTGTCTTTCTCGGCAGCGAGATCGACGATGAAGTGGCCAACCTGGTGGTCGCCCAACTGCTGTTCCTGCAAGCGGAAGACCCGGACAAGGACATTCAACTCTACATAAACTCTCCGGGCGGTTCCGTAACGGCTGGCATGGCCATCTTCGACACGATGCAGCACATCAAGCCGGACGTGTCTACCATCTGCATCGGCATGGCGGCCAGCATGGCAGCCGTTCTGCTGGCTGCGGGAGCAAAAGGGAAGCGGTTTGCCCTGCCGAACAGTGAAGTGATGATTCACCAGCCGCTCGGCGGCGTACGCGGCCAGGCAGAGGATATCCGCATCCACGCGGACTGGATTTTGAAAACGAAGCGCCAGCTCAACCAAATCCTGGCGGAACGGACGGGTCAGCCATACGAACGTGTGGAAAAGGACACCGATCGTGATCACTTCATGAGCGCAGAAGAAGCCAAAGCGTACGGTTTGATTGACGCCATTATTGAACGGAAAAACTGACCCGTTGTGAGGTGAAGCGCATGTTTAAGTTTAACGACGATAAAGGCCAGCTGAAATGCTCCTTCTGCGGCAAGTCGCAGGAGCAGGTGCGCAAGCTGGTGGCCGGGCCCGGCGTGTACATCTGCGACGAGTGCATCGAACTGTGCAACGAAATCGTCCAGGAAGAGCTGGGAACGGAAGAAGAAATCGACATGAAGGAAATTCCCAAACCGATGGAGATTCGCAAAATCCTGGACGATTACGTGATCGGCCAGGATCTGGCGAAAAAATCCCTCTCGGTGGCGGTGTACAACCACTACAAGCGGATCAACTCCGGCGCCAAGATCGAGGATGTGGAACTGCAAAAGTCAAACATCCTGCTGATCGGCCCGACCGGAAGCGGGAAGACGCTCTTGGCCCAGACGTTGGCACGGATTCTCAACGTGCCGTTTGCCATCGCCGACGCCACTTCCCTCACGGAAGCGGGGTACGTGGGCGAAGACGTGGAAAACATCCTGCTCAAGCTGATCCAGGCAGCCGATTACGACGTGGAAAAGGCGGAGAAGGGCATCATCTACATCGACGAGATCGACAAGGTGGCCCGCAAGTCGGAAAATCCGTCGATCACCCGCGACGTATCCGGCGAAGGCGTACAGCAGGCGCTGCTGAAAATTCTCGAGGGGACGGTTGCCAGCGTGCCGCCGCAGGGCGGCCGGAAGCATCCGCACCAGGAGTTCATCCAGATCGACACGTCCAACATTCTGTTCATCTGCGGCGGTGCGTTTGACGGCATCGAGCAGATCATCAAGCGTCGTCTGGGCAAAAAGGTGATCGGCTTCGGCACCGACCTGAGTGACGGTATCAAAGGCGACCTGAAGCCGGGCGAGTACCTGAAGTACGTGCTGCCGGAAGACCTGCTGAAATTCGGCCTGATTCCGGAATTTGTCGGCCGTCTCCCCGTACTGGCCACACTGGAACCGCTGGATGAGGAGACGCTGGTCCGCATCCTGACCGAACCGAAAAACTCGCTGGTGAAGCAGTACCAAAAACTGCTGAGCTTAGACGGCGTAGAACTGGAGTTCGAACCGGGAGCGCTGACGCAGATCGCCAAGGAAGCGATCAAGCGGAACACCGGCGCCCGGGGACTGCGTGCCATCATCGAGCAGATCATGCTCGACATGATGTACGAACTGCCGTCCCGCGAAGACATCAGCAAGTGCGTGATCACCGAGGAAGCTGTGCGTGACAAGGTGAAGCCGCAGCTGCTGACCAAGGAAGGCCGTGAACTGAAAAACGAAAGCGCGTAACCGGCACCGCCGGAAACGCCATCCCAACCACCCCGATTGTCGGGGTGGTTTTTCCATGACTCTTCCGTTTGTTCGCCCGGCCGGCAGTGCCCGCCAAAGTGCAAGGGAATGCCGGAGCGGTTTGTTTACGCCCGTGATTGCGAGGCAATACTACTCAATATAGTTCACGAGACGCTTTTTGATTGGATCACGACTGTATCAGGAAGGACTTCTCGCGATCGCGGGCTGATACACGGGCTGATACAAAAAACAAGCATCCCCGAGAGGAAGAACCGGCTTTTGCGCATGTGTCCGCAACAGACGCGTTTTCTTCTCGATGTGGTGCGAAGTGAGCGTGGGAGGGTTAACGGATGGACTATACGACATTGGTGATTGCCTGTATCGAAGTAGTCGTCGGGATCATCATAGGAACCTATTTCTGGAATCTGCTCCGCACCCAGCGGTCAGCGAAAACATCGAGTGACCGGGAGTCGCGCAAAGACCTGGACCAACTGCGGCGGATGCGGATGATCGCCTTGACGGAACCGCTCTCGGAGAAGACCAGGCCGACCAAACTGGAAGAGATCGTTGGACAGGAGGATGGGCTGCGCGCGCTGCGTGCCGCCTTGTGCGGGCCAAACCCACAGCATGTTATCATCTACGGTCCGCCGGGCGTCGGCAAGACGGCAGCCGCCCGCGTCGTGCTGGAAGAAGCGAAGCAGAATCCGCTGTCTCCGTTTTCCAGCGACGCCAAGTTTGTGGAGGTGGACGCGACCATTGCCCGCTTTGACGAACGGGGCATCGCCGATCCGCTGATCGGTTCCGTGCACGATCCGATTTACCAGGGTGCCGGCGCCTTGGGACAGTCGGGCGTTCCGCAGCCGAAGCCGGGGGCGGTGACCAAGGCCCACGGCGGAATCCTGTTTTTGGATGAAATCGGCGAGCTGCATCCGATCCAGATGAACAAGCTCCTGAAAGTGCTGGAAGACCGCAAAGTGATGCTGGAGAGCGCCTACTACAGCGAAGAGAACACGCAAATACCGTCACACATCCACGAGATATTCAAGTACGGACTGCCGGCCGATTTTCGCCTCGTGGGTGCGACGACGAGGATGCCGGAAGAACTGCCGGCAGCGCTCCGCTCCCGGTGCCTGGAGATTTTTTTCCGGCCGCTCAAGCCGGCGGAGATCGGGAGCATCGTCCGCACCGCCGTCTCCAAAATGGACATGTCGATGGAGGACGACGCGGTCGGCGTCATCGAACGGTACGCCACCAACGGCCGGGAGGCGATCAACACGCTGCAGATCGCGGCAGGGATCGCAATGACCGAGGGGCGCTCGACGATCCGCGCCGCCGATGTGGAATGGGTCGTGCACAGCAGCCAAAAATCGCCGCGCCAGGAAAAGCAGGTGCATGACACGCCGCAGGTGGGGCTGGTCAACGGCCTGGCTGTGTACGGCCCCAACATGGGCAGTGTGATGGAGCTGGAGGTGACCGCCAGCCGGGCGTCGACACCCGGGGCCGGCCGCGTCACCATGACCGGCCTGGTCGAAGAAGAGGAAATAGGCGGTCGCAGCCGCACGGTCCGGCGCAAGTCGATGGCCAAAGGCTCGATCGAAAACGTGTTGACCGTGCTGAATCGGCTGGGGGTCCAGCCGTACGATTACGACCTGCACATCAACTTTCCCGGCGGTGTGCCGGTAGACGGTCCCTCGGCAGGCATCACGATTGCCGTCGCCATTTATTCGGCGATCAAGGAGAGGCCGGTAGACAACCTGGTTGCCATGACAGGGGAAGTGAGCATCCACGGCAAGGTAAAACCGGTCGGCGGCGTAGTGGCCAAGGTGGAAGCCGCCCGACAGGCAGGGGCAAAACGCGTGCTGATTCCCGAGGAGAACTGGCAGTCGCTGTTTGCCGACATGCAGGACATCGAAGTGATACCCGTCTCCACCGTGCAGCAGGCAATCGATCTGGCCCTTCTGGCAGAACCGGAGACGGAGAGCGCCGGTTTCACCCTGCAGCTTCCGGCGGAAGATCTCGCCTCTTCGTCTCTGTCGTTGTAATGGCGCGCTGTAACGGCGGTGCGCCCGGAAATTAGACATCGGATTCCGTTTGCGCTACAATGATAAAAAGCTTCACTCCGAAGCTTACGCGATGTTCAAAAACGGCTGTCTGAGCCGTTTTTGCATGTTAAGCAGGCAATTCGTACAGATCAAGGAGAGGTGCATAAGCTTGGGCGAACGTTCCGGTAAACGAGAGATACCGCTTCTCCCGTTGCGCGGACTGCTTGTGTATCCATCCATGGTACTCCATTTGGATGTGGGACGGGAAAAATCAGTCCGCGCCCTGGAGCAGGCCATGGTGGATGACAACCAGATCCTGTTGGCGACGCAGGAAGAAGTCCACATAGAAGAACCCAGCGCCGAGCAAATCTTCAGCGTCGGCACTGTCGCACGGGTCAAACAGATGCTGAAGCTGCCGAACGGCACGATTCGCGTCCTCGTGGAAGGCCTGCAGCGGGCCCGAATCGATGAATATATACGGCAGGATGATTTCTTCCAGGTCTCGATCACGTACCTGGAAGAGGAAAAGGCTGACGAGAACGAAGTGGAAGCGCTGATGCGCGCCGTGCTTAGCCATTTTGAACAGTACATCAAGCTGTCCAAAAAGATTTCACCGGAGGCGCTTACATCCGTAAGCGACATCGAGGAACCGGGTCGGCTGGCCGACGTGATCGCCTCCCATCTGCCGCTGAAAATGAAGGACAAACAGGAGATTTTGGAGACGACCAACATCAAGGAGCGGCTCAACATTCTCCTCGACATCCTCAACAACGAGCGCGAGGTGCTGGAACTGGAGCGCAAGATCAGCAACCGCGTCAAGAAGCAGATGGAGCGGACGCAGAAGGAATACTACCTGCGTGAGCAAATGAAAGCGATCCAAAAAGAGCTGGGCGAAAAAGACGGGCGGCAGAGTGAAGTGGATGAACTGCGCGCCCAGCTGGAGAAATCCGACGCTCCCGAGCGGATCAAGAACAAGATCGAGAAAGAACTGGAGCGCCTGGAGAAAATGCCGACCACGTCCGCCGAAGGAGCGGTGATCCGGACCTACATCGACACGCTGCTGTCCCTGCCGTGGACGCGCAGGACCGTCGACAATCTGGACATCCATCACGCGGAACAGGTGCTGAACGAAGACCACTACGGGCTGGAAAAACCGAAGGAACGGGTATTGGAGTATCTGGCGGTGCAAAAGCTGGTCAATTCCATGCGCGGTCCCATCCTCTGCCTGGTCGGGCCTCCCGGCGTGGGGAAAACGTCGCTCGCCCGTTCCATTGCGCGTGCCCTGGAGCGGGAGTTTGTCCGCATCTCGCTGGGCGGGGTGCGTGACGAGGCGGAGATTCGCGGCCACCGCCGCACCTATGTGGGTGCGCTGCCGGGCCGGATCATCCAGGGGATGAAACAGGCAGGCACGATCAACCCCGTCTTTCTCCTGGATGAAATCGACAAGCTGGCCTCCGACTTTCGCGGCGATCCCGCTTCCGCGCTGCTGGAAGTGCTGGACCCCAACCAGAATGACAAGTTCAGCGACCATTACATCGAGGAGACCTACGATTTGACCAACGTGATGTTTATCACGACGGCCAACAGCACGCATACGATTCCCCGCCCGCTGTTGGACCGGATGGAGGTCATCTCCATCGCCGGCTACACCGAGCTGGAAAAGCTGCACATCATGCGCGACTACCTGCTGCCCAAGCAGATGGAAGAGCACGGGCTGGGCAGGGATAAGCTGCAGATGAACGAAGAGGCGATGCTGAAGGTAATTCGTCAGTACACCAGAGAAGCGGGCGTGCGCAACCTGAATCGGGAAGCGGCCAACATCTGCCGAAAAGCAGCCAGGCTGATCGTCAGCGGCGAGAAAAAGCGGGTCGTGGTGACGCCCAAAACGGTGGAGAGCCTGCTGGGCAAACCGCGCTATCGCTACGGCCTGGCTGAGCGGGAAGACCAGGTGGGTGCCGTAACCGGCCTGGCCTGGACGCAGGCGGGCGGCGACACGCTGAACGTAGAAGTGAGCATTCTGCCTGGCAAGGGCAAACTGACGCTGACCGGTCAGCTCGGTGACGTCATGAAGGAGTCGGCTCAGGCGGCATTCAGCTACATCCGTTCCCGCGCCGCCGCGTGGAACATCGACCCCGAGTTCCACGAGAAAAACGACATCCACATTCACGTGCCGGAAGGAGCGATCCCCAAAGACGGTCCGTCTGCCGGCATCACCATCGCCACGGCGCTCGTCTCTGCCCTGACCGGCATCCCGGTGCGCAAAGAGGTGGGCATGACCGGTGAGATCACCCTGCGCGGCCGCGTGCTGCCGATCGGCGGACTGAAAGAAAAGGCGCTGTCCGCTCATCGGGCCGGACTGACGACGGTGATCCTGCCCAAGGAAAACGAGAAAGACATCGAAGACATCCCGGAAAGCGTGCGCAAGGAATTGAAACTGATCACGGTGGAACACATGGACGAGGTCCTGCGCCACGCGCTTACCCGGCAAGCGGTTGGTGAAACGCGATGAAGATCACATCGGCTGAGTTTGTCATCAGCGCCGTCGGACCCAAACAGTACCCGACAGATGGCTTGCCGGAGATCGCCCTGGTGGGCCGCTCCAACGTAGGCAAGTCCTCGCTGTTAAACAAAATGATGAATCGCAAGGGGCTGGCCCGCACCAGTTCCAAGCCGGGAAAAACACAGACGCTGAACTACTTTCGTGTCAACAACCTGCTCTATTTTGTCGACTTCCCCGGTTACGGCTACGCCAAAGTGGCAAAATCGCTGAAACAGCAATGGGGCAAAATGATTGAAAATTATCTGAAGCAGCGCAAGGAGCTGCGGTTTGTGATTCAGTTGGTGGACATCCGCCACGCGCCCAGCAAGGATGATGTGGCGATGTACGACTGGTGCAAGGAAATCGGCATTCCCACCGTGGTCGTGGCCACCAAGGGGGACAAGATCGCTCGCGGCCGCTGGCTTCAGCATACGAAAGTAATCCGCGAACAACTCAAGATGCGCGGTGACGATGCACTCATAATCTTTTCTTCGGAAACGGGCCAGGGACGGGACGAACTGTGGGGTGAAATCGTTCGCCGCTTGCAGCGTCAGGAAGAAACTGCCCCTGAAGTTGAGCAGGATCTCGCAGGCGGGACGCCGGAAACGGTGGAATCGGGCAACGCCCCGTCGTAACACCTGCGGGAAAAGAGGGGTGTCCATGCACAACCGTGAGTTTTTTCCCGTACGCGGTGTAATCGAAGGTTACTACGGCACTCCGTGGACGAATGCGGAGCGGCTGGACATGATTCGCTTTTTGGGGCGGCATGGGTTTAATACGTACTATTACTCGCCCAAGGACGATCCCTATTTGCGGGAACGCTGGCAGGAGCCGCATCCGCCCGAGGCTTTGGAGCAGATGGAGGGCTGGATGGCGTGCGCTCGGGAGTCCGGGGTGCGGTTTGTCTACTGCTTGAGCCCCGGCTTGAATATGGAGTACGCCGATGACAGCCATGTTTCCCGCCTGTTGGCAAAGTACCGGTCCATGTACGAACGGGGCGTGCGTCACTTCGCCCTGCTGTTTGACGACATCCCGCTGGCCTTGATGCATCCGGCGGACGTAAGCCGCTACCGCACGCTGGCGCAAGCGCACGCGGAAGTAGTGCTGAAGCTGCACGAGGTGATCGATGGCTGGGAGGAGCGAGTGGAGCTGACCGTTTGTCCCACCCAGTATCACGGCATGGGCGACGAACCGTACATCACGGAACTGGGACAGCGCCTGCCGGAGTCAATCGACCTGTTTTGGACCGGCCGCTTTGTCTGCTCGCCGTTTTTGCCCGAGGCGGACGCCCGCTTTTTTGCAGAACGGACGGGGCACAAACCGCTGATTTGGGACAATTATCCGGTAAACGACCTGGCGATGGCCGATGAGCTGCACATTGGCCCGCTGCGCCACCGCGATCCCGGTCTGTGGCGGCACGTAGCCGGATACGTGGCCAATCCGATGGCGCGGGCGGAGAGCTCAAAGATACCGCTCCTGACGGCAGCGGCTTACCTGCGCGATCCGGAAGGGTACGATCCAGCCTTGGCATGGGCCAAGGCCGTGGAAGAAGTGGCCGGTCCGGAAGACGCCGCCGCCGTACTCCGCTTCGCAGACAATGTGCAGGGTTCGTTTCTCAACGAGACCGAGTCGCCGGCGCTGCTGGAGGCGTTTCTGCAGTTTCGCTTTCAGTTTTTGTACGGGGACAGGCAGGCGGGACTGCGCATGCTCGGACGTCTGTTTGCCGATATGGAAGAGACGGCGCTGCACTTAATGGAGCGGATGCGCAACCGCAAACTGGCCGCCGAAATTGGCGGCTGGGTGGAAAAGTACCGGCATTGGGCCAAGGTCGGGCAGTCGGTTACCGCCATGATCGAGGCGGGCACAAGCGGCCGGACGCTCACGGCGGCGTATCACCTGTTTCGGCTGAAGCGCTGGATGAAGCGGACCGAACGGTTGCCGCAAAAGGTGTGCGGCAACGTGATGAAACTGTTTGTGGAAGCGGTGCTGCTGGAGTTGAAACAGACGAGGTAACCAAGCGCGTATCTGCGTGGGGCAAGCGGGCAAACCGCACCCGTCTGTGTGCTGTGAAAATGTGAAAATGTGAAAAAACGGGACTGGCACAAAAGCCAGCCCCGTTTTTTTATCTGTCACTGTTCATTACGCCGACTCTCGGCTGCCATCATCCTGATTGAGCCTGATGCGCCGATTTTTCCACCATTCCTGGATCGGCAGCTCCGCCAGGATCATTCCGGTAAAGATCAGGGCGCATCCCGCCAATTGCCGCGCTGTCAGCACTTCGTGAATCCACAGGTACGAAGTGAGCGCGGCAAACACCGGCTCCAGGGAGAAGATCAGCGCCACACGGGTGGAACTCGTCTTCTTTTGCAGCGCCGTCTGGGCCAAAAAGGCGAGCGCGGTGGCAAAGATCGAGGTCACGATCAGACCGCGCGCCACTTCCGGCGCCAGCAGCACCGCCGGGTCGAAGGCAAGGCGCCAGTCCTCGAACAACAGCGCATACCCCCAGCTCAGCGCGGCCACCGTCCCCAACTGGACGATCGCCAGCGGGAGGGCAGGAAATCGAGGAGCGTATTTGCCGGTGGCGACGATCTGCAGCGCAAAGCAGATGGCGCAGCCGAAGACCAGCACGTCGCCGAGGTTGAACGCAAGCGACGAGGTTTTCGTCAGCAGGTAGAGCCCGCAGGCGGCGATCAGCGTGCCGGTGATGGCGGCAGGTTTGATCTTCTCGCGCAGGATCAGAAAGGAAAACAGCGGGACCAGCACTACCGACAGACCGGTAATAAAGCCCGCTTTGGACGGTGTGGTGTACATCAATCCAACCGTCTGCAGGGCGTAGCCCAGACAGAGCCAAAATCCGATCAGACATCCGGCCTTGATCAGCGGGAAGTTCCAGCTCCTCAGCTGCTCGCGATCGATCAGACAATGGATGGCGAGCAGAAAGAGAGTGGCGATGGAAAAGCGCACCGCATTGAAGGCGTTGGGCGGCAGAGCGGCGATGGCCTGCTGGACGACGAGGAACGTGGCTCCCCAGACAAACGCGATCAGAAACAGGGTCACGTCAGCCATCCATTGTTTTTTCAACGGTTGTTTCTCTCCTTCCGAATGATTCAGACGATTGCAAACGTTTCGGTTCCATGCCTGCATGATACGGCATGCCAGAGGGGAAATCAAGCACAGGTGGAGTTCAGCTTGGCAATTGCATGTAAATATCGGAAAATAAAGAAAAGTCAAAAGGGGGATTCACATGAATCAGTCCGTACTTCGGTCGCGGCGGGCCCGCCGGGCGGAAACCAAAGTGACCCGCACCGCCCAGCGGTTGGCCGAGCTGTTGGCAGGCAGCAGCGGGTTGGAGGAGAAACGGGAAGCTGTCCGAAGGATTCTGGACGAGCAGTTGGGGAATCGCGAATACTTCGTCATTGTCGACGAGACGGGATACGGACACATCCATACCAACCGGCTGCGGGAGGGCATCGTGTTTGACGACGAGGTGGGACGGCGTGCAGCCGCGGCGCGCGAAGTCCTCTCCCAGCTTTACCTGCGCAACACGGGCGAGCGGCTGATCGACACCGCCGCTCCGATCGGCACATTTGGCGGCAGACGGTACGTCCTCCGGATGGGCACGATTCTGCACCGGCCGTTTTTGGGACCGGCGCTGATCGGTCTCGGCTGTATCCCGCCGCTGTGCGGATGGGCGGCCTTGCTTGGGAGGGGGCTGCCGCTTGCCGAAACGGCGGTATGGGCGTTCGTTTCGCTCGGCGCGGGGTTGATCGGCAGCCTGTGGATATACCGGATCATGCGCACCAGCCTGCAGGAATGGCGCGAGCTGACCCGGGCCGTCTCGTCCGGCGATCTGACCCGGAAAGTGGTCACCCGCTCGCGCAATGAATTTCATCAGACGGGGCTGGAACTAAACAAGATGGCGATCGGCATCCAGAACATCGTAAGCGAGATCGCGGGTGCGGCGGACAGCACGGGGGAGATCAGCCGCAAGCAGGCGCTGCGGTCACGGGAACTGCGGGACACCTTTGACGAACTGAGCGGCATGATGCAGCAGTTTCAGTCGGGGACCGAGGAACAGGCCCACGTGGCCGCCGAAGCGGTCGAGCACCTGCAGGAAATGACAGCCATGCTGACGGAGATGCAGACGGCCCTGAACAAGACGAGAGAGATGAGCGAGAGCGCCACGATGACCACGGAGCGGGGCAACCATGCGGTGAAGACAGCTTCCCGCCAGGTGGGACAAGCGGAGTCCGGCATGGCCGAAACGGCGGAAGCGATCCGCCAACTGGCACAGGCTGCGGAACAGATTCGGCAGCAGGTGGCGGCGATCACCAAGATTGCCCGGCAGACCAATATGCTGGCGCTCAACGCATCCATTGAGGCGGCTCGAGCCGGGGAACACGGCCGGGGCTTTGCCGTGGTGGCGGCAGAGATTCGTGAGCTGGCGGAGGAGACCGCGCAGTTTGCGGACAGCATCCTGTCCACCGCAGCCGCCATTCATGCGGACGTGACCGAGACGGCGGCAGAAGTGGAGCGCCAGTTGGACGACCTGCGACGCTCCAGCCGTCACGTGCGGGAAGCGGGTGAGGCGATCCGCAGCCTGCAGGTGGTGGTGGACGCCAACCAGGCACTGTCGGCCCAAAACGCCGCGTGGGCCGAGCGGCTTGCCCAGCACTGCGGGGCGATCGGCCAGACGCTGACCCAGGTAAAGACGATCGCAGGCCAGATTGCGGAGAGCGTCTCGGCGGCGGCCAGCGCCGTAGAGCAGCAGGCAGGCGGCGTGCATCTGCTGGCAGAGGAAGCAGAGACACTGGCCGAGAAGACGATGTCGCTGCAGCGAATCACGAAGCGGTTTCGCCTGTAGGATCAAGACCCAGCTGCACCCGTTAATAAACTTTTCACATTTACAAGTGGTCGTTTGGGGACATAATGTTATAATAATAGTGCATTTTACACAGAGCCGACTGGCATGTAATACCGGGAGGACATTATGGATATCCTTTTGCTGGGTCTTAATTACAAAACAGCACCAGTCGAAATTCGGGAAAAATTCACGTTCAGCGATGACGGGACAGCACGCGCTCTTCATCTCCTCTCCCAGACGAAGAGCATAGCGGAATGCGTCATTCTCGGAACGTGCAACCGCACGGAAATCTACGTGGTCTGCGATCAGTTGAACGTGGGGCGGGACTACGTGCTGAGATTTCTGGCGGAGTGGTTTGGCGTCGACAAAGAGTCGTTCAAGCAACATCTTTATATAAAAGGAAACGAAGAAGCGATTGAACACCTGTTCCGTGTCGTTTGCGGCCTTGACTCCATGGTGGTGGGCGAGACGCAAATCCTCGGACAGGTACGGGACGCTTTCCTGCTCGCCCAGCAGCTCAAGACGACCGGAACGGTGTTCAACATGCTGTTCAAGCAGGCGGTCACGTTTGCCAAGCGGGCCCACACGGAAACGGGGATCGGCCAAAACGCTGTCTCCGTCAGCTACGCCGCGGTGGAACTGGGGAAAAAGATTTTTGGCTCCTTCGCGGGCAAGGAAGTGCTGATCGTCGGCGCGGGCAAAATGAGCGAGCTGACCGCCAAACACCTGCACGCCAACGGTTCACAGCACGTGCGGGTCGCTAATCGGACGCTGGAGCGTGCCCGGATGTTGGCGGAGAAATTCAAAGGGGACGCCTGTACGATGGAGCAGTTGCCTGAGGCACTGCTCACCGCCGACATCGTCATCAGCTCCACAGGAGCTGCAGGCTATGTGATCACCAAGGAACAGCTCATGCCGATCATGAAGCGTCGCAAACACCGCCCGTTGTTTATGATCGACATCGCTGTGCCGCGGGATCTGGACCCCGGCCTGCACGAACTGGATAACGTCTACCTTTACGATATTGATGATCTGGAAGGTATTGTCGCCAGCAACCTGGCGGAGCGTTCCCGCGAGGCGGAGCGGCTGGAGGGGATGATTGCCGATGAAATCGTCGCCTTCACCACCTGGTACCAGACGCTGGGCGTTTCACCGCTGATTGCCGCGCTGCGTGAAAAGGCGGAGGCGATCCACAGCGAAGGAATGCGCAAAATGGAGAACAAGCTGTCCAACCTGACCGAACGCGAGCTGCACATCATTCGCAAGACGACCAAGGGCATGATTAATCAGTTATTGCACGATCCGGTCGTCCGTCTGAAAGAGATGGCGGCCAAGTCGAACGGGGACGACGTGTTGGACATGTTCTCAACCATCTTTGCATTGGAAGAGACCCTGGAGCGGTTTGAGCGGGAAGCCGACTGGGAAAAAGAGAAAAAAAAACACTTGTCCTCTCGTGAGCAGGTCGTTGCGTCCGGCTTCCGCGAGTAGGGACCGAAATGGAAAGAGAGGAGAGCGTACATGGCCGACGCGAGATGGATCTACGACCTGACGATCTTTCTCTACGCTGCAAGTGTTCTCTTCTATTTCAACGACTTCTTGCAAAGCAACCGGAAAGTCAATCGCCTGGCTTTCGGGTTGCTTGCTGTCGTTTGGGCCTTGCAATCCGCTTTTTTCGTCTCACAGGTGGCGGCGAAATCGTACTTTCCCGTCATCACACTGTTTGAGACGCTCTTTTTTTATTCCTGGGTGCTGGTCTCCCTGTCACTTCTGATTAATTATTTTTTTCGCATCGATTTGCTGGTATTCTTTACCAATGTGATCGGCTTTGTCGTGCTGGTGCTCTCCATGTTTTTGCCGGAGACGCCGTTGACGGCCATATCGGAAACGCTCACGTCGGACCTGCTCTTGATCCACATCACGCTGGCGTTGTTCAGCTACGGGGCGTTTTCCCTGTCGATGATCTTTTCGGCGATGTACCTGCTGCAGCACAAGATGCTGAAAGAAAAACGCTGGACGCCGCTGCTGCGGCGGCTGCCCAGCCTCGACATGCTGGAAGCGTACGCGTACCGGATGAACATGGTCGGGGTGCCGATGCTGCTCTTGGCAATCATTCTCGGGATCATCTGGGGCAGGGTGGTCCTGCCCGAGAAGTTTTGGCTCGATGCCAAGGTGCTGCTGTCGACCCTGGTGCTGGGGGCGTATTCGTACTGGCTGTACAAGCGTTTCAGCGACACCTGGCAGATGCGGCGGCTGGCCCAGTTTAACCTGACGGCGTTTCTGCTGCTCTTGGTCAACTTTCTGGCCACCGACATCTCCACATTTCACAGATGGCTGTAACCGCCACGCAAGGAGGCTACCATGAGAAACTGGAAGGTAGGAACGCGCCGCAGCATGCTGGCGCTCACCCAGACCAATTGGGTCGTGGACCAATTGAAACGGCTTGCGCCCGAGGCGTCGTTTGAACTGCACGAAATCGTCACGAAAGGAGACCGCATCCTGGACGTCACCCTGTCCAAGGTGGGCGGCAAGGGACTGTTCGTCAAGGAAATCGAGCAGTCGCTGCTGGACAAGGAGACGGACCTGGCCGTGCACAGTCTGAAGGACATGCCGGCAGAGCTGCCGGAGGGACTGGTGATCGGGGCAATTCCCAAGCGGGTGGACCCCCGCGACGTGCTCTTGTCCAAGGACGGCAAGACGCTGGATGAGCTGCCGCACGGGGCGCTGGTGGGCACGAGCAGCCTGCGCCGCTCCGCACAGCTGTTGGCCTACCGGCCGGACATCCAGATCGAATCGCTGCGCGGCAATATCGATACGCGCATCCGCAAACTGAACGAAGGCAATTTCGACGCCATCATCCTGGCGGCGGCCGGACTGGAGCGGGTCAAGTGGGACGGAACGATCAGCCAGTATCTGCCGGTAGAGATCAGCGTGCCGGCGGTTGGGCAGGGGGCATTGGCCATCGAGTGCCGGGCGGACGACGAGGAGACGCTCGCGCTGCTGCGCCGCCTGGACGACCCGCCGACCCGCCTGGCGGTGACGGCAGAGCGCAGCTTCCTGCACCGTTTGCAGGGCGGCTGCCAGGTGCCGATCGGGGCTTACGCCACCGTGGCGGAAGCGCCGGGCGATGCCGCGCCGACCGTGACACTGACCGGTCTGGTCGCGTCGCCTGACGGAAAACGGGTGTTCAAGCGGACAGTCTCCGGCACCGATCCGGACGCACTCGGCCGGGAACTGGCTGACACCCTGCTGGCGGAAGGAGCCGGCGAGGTGCTGGCAGAGGTGCAGAAGGAGAATCTGGGATGAACCGGCTGACGCCGATTGGCGAGGATCGCCTGCCGCTTTCCGGCGTCCGGGTGATGGTGACGCGAGCCCGCAGCCAGGCCCGCGAGCTGGTGGAAAAGATTGAGGCGCTGGGCGGCGAGGCATACGAGTTTCCGCTGCTGAAAATGGTGCCGCCGACCGACACGGGACCGCTTGACGACGCAATTGGCCGCCTGGATTCGTTTGACTGGGTGATGTTCACCAGCGTCAACGGCGTCCGCTTTTTTCTGGAGCGAATGCGGCAGTTGGGCGTGAGTCCGGATCGGATGACCGGCCTCGTGGCGGCGGTCGGACCCAAGACAGCTGCCGAACTGGCAAAACACGGCTGGACGGCGGATGTGATTCCGTCCGACTACGTGGCGGAGGGCATGCTCACCGCGCTCCAGGGGCGTCTGACACCGGGCCAGCGGGTGCTGCTGCCGCGGGCAGACATCGCCCGCAAGACGCTGCCGGATGAACTGCGCCGCATGGGGCTGCAGGTGACCGAGGTGGACGCCTATGAAACGGTTATCGACGGCGCGAATGCCCCGGAAGCGGCGGAGCGGCTGCGCCGGGGGGAAATCGACGCGATTGCGTTTACCAGTTCATCCACGGTGCAGCACTTCACGCAGGTGATGGCCCCGTACGGGTTGGACGGCTTGCTGGCCTCCGTGCGGATTGCCTGCATCGGGCCGGTTACGGCTGAGACGGCCAAGCGCCTCGGCCTGCCGGTTCACGCCGTGGCCAGGGAGTACACGGTGGACGGCTTGTTGCAAGCGTTAACAGCAAATCTGGGAGGGGATGTACATGGCACTCACATTTGACCGTCATCGCCGGCTTCGTTCCAGCGCGGCGATGCGCAGCTTGGTACGCGAAAACCACGTTCGTGTGGAGGATCTGATCTACCCGATCTTTGTGGTGGAAGGTTCGAATATCAAGGAGGAAATTCCCTCCATGCCGGGCGTCTATCACTTCTCGCTGGACCGCCTGAACGAGGAAATTGACGAGGTGGCAGCGTTGGGCATCCAGTCCGTGCTGGTCTTCGGTGTGCCGGAGCACAAGGACGCCTGCGGTTCGGAAGCCTACAACGACGACGCCGTGACGCAGCGAGCCATCCGTCAGATCAAGGAAAGACATCCTGAACTGGTCGTGATCGCCGACACCTGTCTGTGCCAATACACCGACCACGGCCACTGCGGCGTGCTGCGCGACGGCGACGTAGTCAATGACGAATCGCTGACGCTGCTGGCAAAGACGGCAGTCTCGCAGGCGAAAGCGGGAGCAGACATCATCGCACCGTCCAACATGATGGACGGCTTTGTGGCGGCAATTCGTGCGGCGCTGGACGAAGCCGGCTTTACTCACGTGCCGATCATGTCCTACGCGGTCAAATACGCCTCGTCGTTCTACGGCCCATTCCGGGATGCGGCTCATTCCGCGCCCAAGTCGGGCGACCGCAAGGCGTACCAGATGGACCCGGCCAACGCCCGTGAAGGGCTGCGCGAAGCAGCTTCCGACGTGGCGGAGGGGGCTGACTTCCTGATGGTCAAACCGGGGCTGGCGTTCATGGACATGGTGCTGCGCCTGCGTGAGTCCTTTCATCTGCCGATCGTCGTCTACAACGTGAGCGCCGAGTACTCCATGGTCAAAGCGGCGGCGGCCAACGGCTGGATCGACGAAGAGCGGATTGTCATGGAAACGATGGTCGGCTTCAAGCGGGCCGGTGCCGACCTGATCATTACCTATCATGCCAAAGACGTGGCAAAATGGCTGGCGAGGTGAGCAGGCGATGAAGATGGAAAAATCGATCCGGCTGTTTGCGGAAGCACAGCAGTACATACCGGGCGGAGTAAACAGCCCGGTACGGGCGTTTAAAAGCGTGGGCGGCAATCCCGTCTACATTGCCAAAGGAGAGGGAGCGCGCGTCGTCGATGTGGACGGCAACACCTACATCGACTACATCGGTTCCTGGGGGCCGCTGATTCTGGGCCATGCCCACCCGAAAGTACTTGCCGCGATCCAGGAAGCGGCTGCGCTTGGCACCAGCTTTGGCGCTCCGACCGAACGGGAGACGGACATGGCCAAGCTGGTCTGCGAGATCGTCCCGTCGGTCGAAGTGGTGCGGATGGTCAACTCCGGCACGGAGGCGACGATGAGCGCACTCCGGCTGGCGCGCGGCTATACCAAGCGGAACAAAATCATGAAGTTTGAGGGCTGTTACCACGGACATGCCGACAGCCTGCTGATCAAGGCGGGCTCTGGCGTGGCCACGCTTGGACTGCCCGACAGCCCAGGTGTGCCGGAAGCGACGGCCATTCATACGATCACCGTACCGTACAACGATCTGGAAAGCGTGAAAATGGCGTTTGAAGCGTACGGCGAAGATTTGGCTGCGGTAATTGTGGAACCCGTCGCCGGCAACATGGGGGTCGTACCGCCGCAGCCAGGCTTTTTGGAGGGCTTGCGGGAGATTACGCAGCGCTACGGAACACTGCTGATCTTTGACGAAGTGATGACCGGCTTCCGCGTTGCCCGCGGCGGCGCGCAGGAGCTGTACGGCATCACCCCTGACTTGACGACAATGGGCAAGGTGATCGGCGGCGGCCTGCCGGTCGGCGCATACGGCGGCCGGCGGGACATCATGCAGCACGTAGCACCGGCGGGACCGATCTACCAGGCAGGCACACTGTCCGGCAACCCGCTGGCGATGGCAGCGGGATTGACCACGCTGCAGATACTGGGTGAGGACGGGGTCTACGAGCGGTTGGATGCACTCTCTTCCCGCCTGGCAGAAGGACTGGCGGACAACGCACGGAAGCTGGGCATCCCGCATACGGTAAACCGCGTCGGCTCCATGGTGTGCCTGTTCTTTACGGAGACGCCGGTCGTCAACTACGAGACAGCCAAGACATCCGATCTGGAGCGCTTCTCCCGCTACTTCCGCTACCTGCTGGAAGAAGGCGTCATGATTCCGCCGTCCCAGTTTGAGGGCATGTTCGTCTCACTGGCCCATACGGAAGCGGATATTGAGCGCACCATCGAAGCCAGCTACCAGGCGATGAAAAAGCTGTAAACCGGCACACGGCGAAGAACAGCAGCAGCTGCCCGCGCTGTCGGGAGTGTTGAGACAACAAAAGTCCCTGTCCGATTTAGAGTGCACCCCTTAAAGTAGACATTGGAAAAACCCCTTGGGATAACCGATGTT